>JADEYI010000057.1_pt1 | contig 209495 bp, 278 predicted proteins | sample 8542331 | NCBI WGS metagenome assembly JADEYI01 (sample SAMN16510988, study PRJNA670497) | mine drainage metagenome | isolation source: biofilm near Copperflume 1 | place: Germany: Marsberg coppermine Kilianstollen | collected 2018-02
AACCGTGGGCACGGTGCTCAGTATTTATACCGCCCCCCGCCAGCCGGGGCCAAGCCACTGAAGCACAGTATGCGCGTTACTATAACATGACTGAGGTTGGGTATGCATGCAGGCGCGCAGCCACAAGGGGGAGGTGATCCTGGTGGCCTTCAGCGAGCCAGAGTTGCCACTGGCGCTCAACATGGTCCTTAACCTGCGCAAGCTCTCCTTCGAGCACTTCCTGCTGCTGGGTTTGGACGAAGCCTGCTGCCTGCATGCCGCAGCCGTCATCTCTGACATTGGTGAGTGCTCGACCAATTCACCAGCCATTATGAGAGTCCTTTGTCCTGTGTTTTCCGCCTCTATTAGGTCATTCTAATCCAGGGGCTGGGTGGATGGAGCCAATTGCTTGACTATAATACCTCACAATGGGGAGGACAGCGTGCCTTTGATATTGGGTCTTGAGGCATTCTAGCAGTGGGTCTCGTCTGCCCAGCTCAAAGGGAAAGCCGTGCCAGGGGATTGCTCTAAACGGAAGGGAGAGCACATACTGTTTGCGGCTTCTTTTGGCTGCAGCTACTGAGTGATAAAAATCGTCCTGCATGTTGCTGTATACTGTGGCAGGAAATCTGCATTGCATGCATGTGGCGTGCAGTTTGCGGCTGCTGTTGAGTGATGATAATGTTCTGCATATTGCAGCATGTTTTGGCGGGAAATTTTATCATGCGCATGTGGCGTGCAGGCTGTGTGTGGACGAGCTATCTGGCCAACGGGGAGCTGGAGATGTTCCCCAGGGATGGGCTCGGGGGTGAGCGCGACATCGAGAAGCTGCAGCTGCTCAGGTGACTGCCTGAGACCGACTCCAAGGGACAAGCCTGATGCATGCCCTTGAATACCTTGCATTTATACTGTGATATTATCTACACAGCGCCACCTTAGTGCGTGCCTTAGAGAAGAGAAGAGAAGAGGCAGCACTCAACTTTATTAACATGCCCAGGGGACTATCAAAATTGTCAAGAATAAGCATTGAAACATCATTGCTTGCATGGCAGTACCAGAAGATGACTCTGAGCATAGGCTCGTGGCAATAATGGCTGTGAGCCCGTCCTCTTGTTGAGGCATTGGCCGCATGTAATGCCCTCTTCCAGTACTTAAGAGGCCTAGTCTCCTTTGGGGAGGGGATCAGGGACACCACTTCATCTCCACCTAGCCACCTCGGCTGCAAAGGGTTCATCACTAATAGTTTTGTATGTCTGGTCATGCCTAGGTGGCACACAGCGGCGCGTATTGTGCGGCAGGGGTTGAACATGCTGACGATGGACGCTGAGGGCCATTTGAGCGACGACCCCTACGCATACCTGAAGGCATCGCCGCTGCAGACCGCGCACTTAGTCACCATGACTCACGGCGGCTGGGGCGGCATGACGGCCGGGTTTGTGTATGTCCAGAACGCAGCGGTGAATGGGCCGGTCGCCTGGGCTCTGACTGAGACTGTGTACAGGGTACGCGCCCTCCACTACTGCACCCTGGCAGGTCAATGACATTGCTATGCAGGATTGACGAGGCTAGGCAATGGTTTGAACCTTTGTGCTGGAAAGCACTTGAGGAGCAGAGGAATCACTGGCAGACCGTATGATAATGATTGGTTTTGCTTTTGTCATCGCAGAGCACTGGTTGTGCACCCTGCATGTGAAGCCCCAACCTACCGAGAAAGGCTTGAGTCTGGTGGATATCCTGTGCGGCTGTCATGATTATACAGTTGTGATCGTTGTGTCATTCGTGGTGGCAACTGAGTGGGAGCCAGGTAATCTTGCCTTCCAGCTGCGTCAGCGTGTCTCCAAAATCTGTCCTTTCTTCAAGCATGTTCATTGCAATGCAGGCACTTCAGTATGCGGAGCACCCGGGGTTCATGGAAGAGAAGGGCCTGTCATCGCCAGGCAGCCTCCTGGAGATGCTAAGGGACTCAAGCCTTCTGAACGATGCAGCCATCAGCGCCTGTGTCGGCCGGCCTGTGGGTTGGCACAGCCTCTGGCACAACCACTGGGGCCGCGCAAAGAGCGACGAGCACTTCAAGAAGATATATGAGGCTCACTCGCAGCTGGCAGAGGAGGTGCGCAGGCCATTTGCCTGATTCCAAGATGTGCTGCTTGACATGTGTGAATATCCTGAAGTAACTATGGAAGATCAGAGCAATACCCGTGCTGATGCTGCAAGGGATTTGTGCACTGCTTTTCCTAGTCTGCCCAGAATGATGGTCAGTGCACATCTTCCACTTTTGAAGCGCCGCCCGGAAGAGTGTTCAAGGGGGCGAGAATATCTGTGTGCCCTTACAAATGCAGCAATTGTTGCTGTTGTGCAGGAATGCCACAGGAAGGACAGAGATGTTGACCTGGACTCCGGGCTGCAGGCTCGCCTGGGCATGAAGGGAGGTAGGCTATTTACTCCTGCTTGTCAAATGTCTTTTAATGCTTCTTACCCAATCATTCCTTGCTCAGCACAATAAGTTACCTGTGTACCATGCTTCCTGTGCTCTCGCACTGGCGTGTGGTCAATGTATGTGGTGGAAAAGAAGACTTCAAGGTGGTTCCGGTAATCAGACTTACTCCATTTCTGCCAATTAATCCAGGCACATGTGGAGGCTCTCCCAGTTGAGAGTCTCATGCTGACTGTGCCAAGTCATTGTTTCGACAGGCCGCTTTTATGATCTGCCGCTGCGGGTGCCTCACGAGTCATCCACAGAGCTGCCGGAGCGCCTCGGCGGCCGAGTGTATCCGGCAGAGCCGGGGAGCCTGGGCCGAGAGTGGCGGCAGCTGCTGGAAGCCGAGCAGGGAACGCCCTGGAACACTACGGCTTCCGAGCAGCTGCTGCAGCCCGTCATGTACGGGCGCTACATGGAATACGGGCACAACGGTGTGCTGCTTTTACCGTCCTTCACTCCAAATTTCAATCTGAAGCTCCTGTGCAGCAGCAGGCTTGGAGACTGTCTCTTCAGCCTTCAGCTCAGCCTGCGTAGGTGCCTGCAACGTATTGCTGCTTACTTCGATTTTAGCTTTTATCAATTCCATGCATGCAGTCTCTGTTGTGCCTGCTCAAATCACCCTCCTTTGTTTCTACGTTTTTGTGCACATTGGAGAAAACCTTGTGGCCTTGAACAACGCTTGATGTTGAAATCTTGCGTTCTGTACGTGGCTCGACTGAAGTACCTGTAAAACAATAGGAACACAGAACAGGTGCGCAGAGCAAAACTTGCGTTGGGGTGTGCAGGGCTGAGGAACGGGGCGTTTTATGTCGAGCCGCGGCCGGTGTTCTTCGCTCACATGATGGGCATCAGAGCCGCGCTGCCCAGTCGCGCCATTGTCATGAAGGCGCTTGGCATGTGGCACTGGGAGGTGCGTTCCTTCTTCTCACCAATGCGAACACGACAGATGACTCTCTAGAAACGGTTGCCAGGAAGAAGGCTCTGTGAAGCGGAACAAAGTATCTGTGACATGCTGCAGGGCTGTGCTGCCCATGCAGTTGATTTGTTTCCCTGGCATCAAATTGCTAGCTAGTAGCCTTGTGCCAAAGCGCATGCTGAGGCCGCTCAAGGTGACATACACTAACAAGAAAGCAGTCACACAGCATTGCAGCCAGGCACACACACAGCTGAAGGTTGAGCTTCAGCTTCCTGGCATTGTGTCAAGCATGGGCGGGGATAACACATACATTACACATATGTGGCAGGTGGTGGGCATGCTGGAGGAGGTTGGATTCCAGCAGGGAACGCCCCTGGCAGCGCGCAAGGTCCTGGCATTTGCACCAGACGTGCTGCCTCTCAAGCTTGACTCCGAGCGGCAGGTTCGCGCCGTGCTGATGGGGCTGGTGCAGGTATGCATCAACTCCTCTCACTGGCCTCTTCGACAGCAATGAAGCTAGAGAAATGCCCGTGACCAATGCTTCTGAAACCCGGTCATGGTAGCGCCTATGAACAGTGGCATGGAGAGGCCAGATGTTACCACCAATTTGCTTGTTGCTGTCTCTGCATATTTGCAATCCTAGCAAACAGGTGCTTCAGGGAACTTACAGACCTGATATCAACAGCTAAAATTTGGAGTGGGTCCAAGTATTTGGGGCATGGTTCCATGCATGCGGGCATGCTTGCCTTTACCAACAAGCTGTGCAGCGTGAGGAGTGCAAGACATGAGCACTGTGCAGCAATACTGAAACGAGGTTTGTGCATACTCTGTGGTGTACTGTCTGCAATGCCTCCAGGCACACAGTGTAAATAGGCTCGCATCTTTTTTTTTTTTTTGCTGAACCTGCCCTCCACACTGAACCTTGTGTGCTCTGCCTGCACAGCTGGCGGTGCTGTCCGGCAGAGTGCCGGTGTGGCCAGACTTTTCCTGCAATTCCCCCTGGCTGTACGAGGAAGGGGCGTCACAGAAGAGCAACGAGAAAGACCCCAAGCGCTGGTTCGGGGCCGACTGGCGCTCGGATTTGGAGATTGTCCCGCGGCAGCCGGTTGACGGCGCACCTCCCTCGCGGCGATGCCTGGTTTGGCACTACTATGACATCCCCTGCAACGTGCATGTGAGTTTTCCTGGCCCTCTCCTTATTTGTCGCAACGGCTTGCTTTGCTGTTGACTCGACATGACTCTGTTGGCCTGTCTTGGATGATTTTATGGTCCTGCACTGCTTTTTGCCAGCAATATGAACGCAGCTGAGGACGCATGCATGACTTTCAAAGAAAACGGCGCCAGCCGTGAATATGTGGCGCTGAATACAGCTCTGGAGAAAATCACAAGGCCTCTTCATCAGGAGGACGGCAGTTCATATCCAGAGGAGAGACATCCCTGCTAAGCAAGCAGGAAAAGCAAGCAGGAACAGGAAGATATTGAAGGTGCTATTGGACTGAGGATGAGGGTGTTTGGTGCAGGGGATGAATCTGATGGACTTCTTCTTTCTACGGGACGATCTGCTGCCGCCAGAGAGGGCGCAGCCCAGCGCAAGGAACACCCTCCTGCATAACTCCAAGGAGTCGGGAATCGCCAAATTTAGCAGCGCTTCTGACATTGACTGGCTCGACTCCCACATGAAGGAGATTGGGGACGAGCCCATTGCGTATCTAGGTGTGCAGTGGTTCAATTTTTTGCCTATAGTCAAGCATGTGATGACACATTGAATTGCCTGACATGCACAGATGCCTGACAAGTTTATGTCCACTATGCATGTTCTTGTGCCTGCACTGCTGCTGCAGTCCTCACATCAGGAGACCTGCCTTTGGCAACAGAACTTGCACTCCTGCTGCAGTCCTCACATCAGGAGACCTGCCTTTGGCAACAGAGAAGAGAAAAAATTTGAGCCTCTGGGTATGCATGATCCCTTGCGCAAAACCTCCGTCTGCTCTCTTGAACGTTGTGTGAAGCCGCCAGCTTGCGCATGCATGTATCATTACACATGGGCGTTAAATATGCGGCATGGTGGATAATGTATGTCATATTATAGGCAAGAAAAGGGAGGTACCTGATGTGTGCAGGAAGGGTGGTGAACATAGAGAGCCTGGGGAGCCGAGAGGGGCTGGAGGAAGCCGTGGAGAAGGTGCAGGGCAGCTGCCTGGCAGGCATGTTCCAGGTCAGCATGGACCGGCGGAGATACGCCGCTGTAGGGGCGCAGGAGGCCGACAAGGGTGAGGAAATCGCTATGGAGGAGATCCGCGCACTGGAGGAAGCCTCCCCGGTGAGCTCTTATTTTGAAATTTATATCTGAATTTGAGCAAATCTTTCCTTTTGACGCCCCTCCTTATGTACTGGCCACACACACTGGCCGTGTGTGGTGTACATCTGTGACCCGAGTCTGCTTCTGTGTTGGGTCCTCTTTCTGGCACAGCACGTGCAAAGTGCCAATCGTCTTTTGTGCCGTCTTCCTGCCTGAATGCTGTCAGAGCATGGTCTTGCTGTGTACAGATGAAGCTGGTAGCATGCGATCAATCAACACAATTTTAAGGAAGCGCGCAAGAAGTGCCAGCCGGGCAACAAAGGTTCCTTCCTGCGGCGCATTTTGCTCTGGTCAAAGCCAGAGAACTAGCTGAAGAGTAATTCATTCCTGATTTCTTGCAGGCTGAGGCTGACAGGCAGGCTGGTCCGGTTGGAGAGGCAGCGGCTGCTTCTGTTGGGGAGCATGCGGACAGGCAGGCAGGCGAGAATGCCAGGAAGGCAGAAGCTGACCTGGCAGCTTCCGGTGCTGACAGCACTGGTGCGCCCATCATTGTAGTATTGCCCTCAGCAACAATGTGATATATCCTGAGTCACGTCTCTATGCTAGCTGCATACCAGGGCCCATTATCACCAAAATCCAGCAAAGTTTCAGTGGCGGGTTTGTTGCACGTGTTGAGACCGCACTGTGCATGATGGCTGAGATTGCCTGTAGGTCCACCATATTTAATTGATTTTGTTTGACGCATACATCAGCGACAAGCCGCAGAGCGCACCAGCAGAGGGCTGCAGCCTCTACACAGCAAATCCTGAAAATTTGAATGTAAATGCAGAAGCCATCAGGGAGCTGGACACGTTCGCCAACCTGGAGGAGCAAATCAATCGGCGAGCAGAGGGCGCGCAGAAAATTGAGGGCCTCAAATTCCAACAGGATGCAGATTCACAACAAAGCTCTGAGGAAGGGGCAGAGAAGGAGAGAGGCTCAGGGGAGGTGCAAGGGGGAATGAAGCGGGAGAGAGAGGGCGAGGGTGGCCGAGAGACACTGCAGGACGCAGGCCGGAGCGCGGAAGCTGCCGGTGAAGCTGTCCAGAAACCTTCCCCGGAAGCTGCGGAGGAGGCGGTGGACGAGGAAGCTGAGCAGAAGCAGGCAGAAATCGACGCGATCGCGGCGGAGGAGGCGGCGAGGAGGGAAGCTGAGAGGGAAGCTGCCGGGAAGGCGGCGGCTGCCGAGGCGGCCAGAAAAGAGGCGCAAGAGAGGGAGGTCGCTCGATTGGCCGAGCTGGAACGGCGGCAGCAGGAGATCCGGCAGGCAAGGCGCCATAATATCTCCTTTTGCACATTGGGGACCGTATTAATACTTGGGATGATCGATGGATGGGAGGGGCCATGTTTTCAGCTGTCATCGTGTAGTGCAGGCTGTGCTGTGAGAATTGGAGCCAATGACATGCCCCAATGGCATGCACTGATCCCATTGTACTGCGGGCCAGAATTCTTGCAGGACGTGTAGTAATTATAAGCATGGCCCATAATCGCTGCAGCGTCTGCATGGAAGCACGGCACACAGCTCAGCTAGACTCCACTCTGCATCTCACTCAGTAAAGCATGCATGTCTTACTTGTTGAATGCATGCGCTGCACATGCAGGCGCAGGAGCGCGCGGCGGCAGAGGACAAGAGGATGAACGAGGCCGAGAGGGCGGAGCTGGACTTGGAGGGCAGCGGAGGAGAGCTATTGGATCCGCAGCAGCTGGGCTTCCACGAGCCTGAACGGGACGCTGCAGGGGTGAGCGGTGAAACGGCGGGGGTGAGCGACGGCGCTGGAGACCGTGGAGATAACGCGCGCGAGCGGGGAGTTGATGCATCGAGAGAAGAGGCTGACATCCGCCCTGCGACAGAGGATGCAACAGATGCCTCAGAGGAGAATTACACAAATATTGGCGGTGAAGCTGAAGGAGAGGGTCTTGATTCAGCTCGGGGAGAGAGGGAACGACTAGGGGAGCAATTGAGGCAGAGGGGTGATGAAGAAAGAGGTTCAAAGCCAGAGGATGCTTTCGCGTCAGAGGAGAGGGATGTTGTACAGATGGGTCGGAGGGATGAGGGGGATCTTTCTATGGGCGGGGGTGGCCGATCAAGGGGCTTTGATCTAAACAACAGCAAACAAAGAAACCATGCTGTTTCACACAGGGCAGGAGACAGTGTTGGAGAAGGAGGCATTCCAGATACTGTTGTGTTAGGAGGCAGGAGCAGAGACAAGCCTGCTGGTGCGGAGGTGAACCCTGTACAATTGGCTGACGAGGCACCGCGGCTGGTAGGCTACAGGCGAGCAAAGGATGAGGCGACGCGTGAGAGCAATGATGAAAATTTTGGAGACCTAGAGGAGGGTGATAAAGATGTTCAAGAGGGGGGTAGGAAAGATTTAGAGGAGGGAGATGATAAGGATGTAGGAGAGGGTGATGAAATGATGGCACCGCTAGACGAAGATGACGCACGGCCTACTTGAGAGTCAAATTGAGACTCTGATTATGCCAGAATTTTGCATGCGCGGTGTGTCTTAAGACAACTCGGTAGCTAGAAACCCAATTGGCGCCACCTGAGAATCCGACGTTTGTCATTCAGAGGCTTGCAATGCCTGTCTGAAACAAATCTCAATTTGGGAAGGTACAGCAATGAGAAGACCACAGATTGCTGCAAGCACAATCGCGCTGCGGTCTGGCAAAGCTTTCGACATGAAATGATTATACGAGTCCTGGATGGCTGTTTCAAACAGTGCCTTCACTGACAGAGCCACAGCAGCAAATCAGAAGTGTCATGTCAGACTCTTAGGACCTTGCAAAGCTGGAAATCAAATTACCAAAGACCTTAGGTCATGAAGCCGGTGCCGGCCACAGTCATGCACAATAAAACCCACTTGTCTCTATAATTGACTGTTTTCAATATCAGTCATGAACATGCATTATGCGCAACGCTTGCGCCATTGTACAGTCACATGGCTGTCCTGTGATCATTCTGTCCAACTGCTCCGATTCAGTCTTGACCCGATCTCAGCTGATGCCTTCAGATCCAGCCCTTCTGGGCTCACAGTCAAGCAAAGCACCACGCCACATAACACCACCGAGTGCGTACACAGTATACTTGCAGTGCATTCAATGGTAAGAGTGCCTGCCAATACTGCCGTGCCCAAGCCTTGTCACAGCACCTTGACCTTCATGCACTCATAAGCTGAAGCAGCTGTCTGTCAGGGAGAGCATTAAAGGGTCACAGCTTCATCATAAACAGGGTTGACAACATCTCCGTTTGCAGTTGGCCCAAAATGTCACCTGACCACTTGTCCCTACCATACAGCACCCCTTGGACAAATCAATACCTTGTTCAGAAACACAACCTGTACAATGCCTTGTGACCATGCAACTCACCATCTCAACTAATGCACACAGCACGACATAGCTGCAAGGGCTGCCTCATCAAATTGACTGCAACCTGGTTTAGGATAGCTCCATGTGACTGCACAATGCTGACCTGGCAGGCTTGCAAGCCGGAGGCCAACAAATTTCGATTTAATTCTACACAAGGGCAAAGCTGACGCTCCAAGCGCAAAGTTGCGTTCAACCAACGCGCGATGAATGATCAAATGCTAGTGATCAAACAAGACTGACAGCCAGCGATATGGTTGCCACTGATTCCGTGATTGGCGGCGATGACTCATCCCTGATTACACTCATTCCCGGTGACTCACTCGGGTGCATCGCCCCCGGAGATGCGCCCGTAGCAGGTCGGGGTGGGATAATTGTGGGCTAAATGACTCATTCCAGGTGACTCATCCGCGGTGATGACTCAGTCGCGTGCATCGCCCCCGGAGATGCGCCCATAGCAGGGCGGGGTCAGGGGTTGATAATTGTGGGGCCTCGAGGCGGTGCCAGATTTGGCTTCGTGATGTGTCTCCACTTCCAGGCCGCCATGTGGCGTGTCCACGACGCCAGCTGGCGTTCCCTCAGGGTCAAAATTTCGAGTTTCAACCTGCACAAGCACATGACATTGAAGGCTTAGAACCTTCCGAAACCTCCCAATTTTTTTTATTCGCCCATGCGCAATGTTCACACCGCTAGGGAGTCCCTTCTCCCGGCGTTGGCGCTCAATTTAGTTGAAATTCTGCATTCTGTATGCAGGAGGCTTCTAAAGCCTAGGATGTAGCAGTGTGCCTGGTGGTTCCCTGCTAGATGGTGCATCTGACAGATCTCCAGTACATTTATTACAATACATAATGAAGACCTGCCCAAAGAGAAGTGTCAGCATCAAGATGTCTGGCAAAGCACGGCAGATTCCGAAGTGTGGTTGCAGCTTTGAAGCAACTGAAAGGCAGCAGGTGGAAATGCAATGCAGCGGTGACTCCACACTCCTCAAGCAGATCCCAGCAGATCTCTAGAGTGTTCAAATTGTCCGAGAGTGGGACACTGTGCTACAGAAAGGATTTTAAAAGTATTCCAAAGAGCGCACCTTTTTGTACTTGTACATCCTGGCGACAAAGATGAAGAAGAAGACATTGAGGACTGACATGATGACTAGGACGACGTAGTAATAGTCCAAGCGCCCCTGGTTCAGATTGTTGGGTAGCCATCCAACTGCGCCGTTCCTGGCACAACCAGAGAGACAAGATATTGAAATATCTGCTTTTCAAATCGACTCCTGGGCCAGGGATTCGCGGTATTCCTGCTGCAGGACGTGCACTCGCGAGGCACCTCTTTCTCCTATCTTTTTGCGCTCCCTCTGCCCTTAATTTTAAATTATTTCTTTCTCAATATTGACTTACTCTAGCGCTAATTCTGCCTTGATGTCTGCATTTCTCTTCCTCTACTGGTGCATGCCGGAAACAGACTGGTGAAAATCTTAGAAAGACTGTGACAAGAGATCTGACAGGTGGCATTGGCCTGTGAGACAAAGAAGAATGCGGCAACACACAAGATAGCAGAGAGCACTGCAAACCCGCCATGGATTTCAGAGCTGTGATCGCAATTGTGACCTGCTCAGTGGCATGACATCAGGGAATAACTTGTAGGAATGCAATGCAATGGGAAGAAGGAGAGCTTTGTCTGGCGCTGAGCATGGCAAAACAAAGGCGATGTCTGCTCTGGGCTTCAACAGAAATATTCAACTTACTTGGTAGTGGCAGAGGCGACGATGCTGGTGACGGCAGATGCCAGGTAGCTGCCGAGGGAGGTGGTCAGCAGCTGCAGCGCGCTGCCCAGTGACCGCATGGCGTCAGGTGCCTGCACATGCACACTCAGCAAGCTCACGGCACTGGTATCTGAGCCATGTGAACAGACACGTTTCCTCCGCTTGCCAAAAGAAGTGGCTCATCTCAACAAGGCCCTCATAGATCCTGCCAGGGATGCTCATTTCAGCCCCCCTGCTGCTGTCCGTGTGATCAAGGCACGGGGGCTACATGAGACCTCCGGGATGCACAGAACACCAATAGGCTGAACCAGATCAACCCCCACAGCAAGATGCAGCCATGCCTCATGACTCACCTCGGAGTAGAACATCTCAAGGGTGCCGATGTTGACCATGATTTCTGCAGCGCCAATGATGAAGTATTGGGGCACCAGCCAGAAGACGCTCATAGGCACTGGGTCTGTGCTGTTCTCAAGGCCGAGCCGGTGCACCTCGCCCAGCCTCACTGCCTCCACTATTGCTGCCGCCACCATGGAGAATGTGGATATCTGCGCCGTAAAATGACAGACGTCAAGTCATGCCCACACCATTGAGAATACGGATATCTGCGCCGTAAAACAACAGACGTCAAGCCATGCCCACACCGTTGAGAATGCGGACATATGCACGAAAGCTTACTCCCTGCAATATCCATCAAGGCATGCTCATTGACCGTCATTGGCATGCTTGATGCTGATGATCTGGATTAACAGGAACTGACGTGGGACCTAGCGACTGGACAGCATAACCGGTAAATGTGACAGCAAGCATGGAGTCTGTATCTGTCAAGGCTTGCAGTCACCGCTGCACACTCTGCTGTCCGTCAAAATAATTATTCTGTCAAAAGCAGCTTCTCTGCGCAGATACATTCCTTGGCATGCATGCTGCATTTCTCTCAGAACAATAGGCTGTTGCCGAAGTTTGTAGCGCAGCTCAGCAAGCAGATGTCTAATCTTGTCATAATTTGCACACCACAGCCGCAGAGGGACAGCTTCACTGCCAGCTCCTGAATTCAGTCAGGTAAGTAAATCATTTTTCTTTCCCAGAGTAGCAAACCGCACCACAAGGCCGATTCCCACACGCTGCAGGTAGGAGGGCTGCAGGTTGTAGCGGGTGAGGAAGGGGATCAAGATCCGGTCGTAGAAGGGAATTAGCAGAATGATGGCAATCGTATCAAAGGCCGACAGCGACGCCGATGTGATGCTGAAGTTGGGGCCCATGCTCAGGTCCATCGTCAGCCCCTGATGTTGCAAACATAAGCTTTTGTCATCCATTGCCAATAAGTAACTCTAGAAGTCTGGGTAGGGGACTTCATTGCGGCATGTAGAGCACAGACAGTCATATAGAATCCTCTCTCAGTGACGAAAGGACATCTGGGTGGAGCAATCTATTTCAGCATGCAGAGCAGGAACAGATATCTGCAGTGCACGCAATTCAGTGACAAGAATGACCACTATGTAGGGGCACCCCTTTGCAGCATGCAGAGCAGGGACAGGCATTTGCTTGGCAGGGCAGAGGTCAGGCATGCATGAGGGAAAGCTGGGTTCCCATATGCCGCCCTCAAGGTTCATGGGGTGTGAAAGGGTCTACATGCTCTTGTCCAAACCAGCATCAAGCCAGTCATGCTGCATGGGACCAACCAGAGCAAAGTGGGCTTCCGCTCACCTGCTCCACGAAGACGGTGGACATCTGAGCGTACACTGCACAGCATCACATGAAGGTTTCTCAGCCTGCTGCTCTCTACATACAGGCCCAGGGAACTTCACATACAGCTAAGGCAGCTACTGTCAAAGCCGAACGTCTCTATTCGCCAACCAACTGCAAGGTACCCCTTGAACACAGCTCAACTTTGTCTTTTATGATGGCGTTCATGATTGCTTCAACTCCATGTGGGATCAGTCTCAATGATCTGAACCCTTGCTTTTCACCCCACGTTGCTTTCAATGACATGCAGCAAGGCAGGGGACACCAAACACAACAACAGTGTACATTGTTACGATAATCTATTAATTAATTACCCGTTCTTCCCGCCAAGAGGTAAGGTGCGTCCTGCAGACAAGCTGCGATTGAAGGCTGCCACAATCCTACCACCTTGTTGGTCTCGCCAGATCCAAGCAAGACTCAATCAACCGTGGGCACGGTGCTCAGCATTTTATACCGCCCCCTGCCAGCCGGGCCAAATTTAGTTTATATATATCTAGTATTTCTACTGGGGGTGGGCGCAGGGGGTCACCTGTGTTGAAGACGATGGTGGCGATCATGATGGGAACAAATCCCAGCATGCGTTTGACTTCCTCCACCTGCGTTACTGTGTACAGCCACTTCTCCTGCCGGCCCGGGGCCCGTTGTGGCATGGGCGTGGCCGCACGGTCCAACCACCTGCAATCACAGAAATTATATCGTAATTAGCACCATGATTCCCGCACCCCTCAAAATGCGAGAAATGTTTGGACCTGTTTCAAGAGTCTGGCTTTCCTTGAAATGATGTTTCATCATCGCCAATAGGTCGGGCTCGGCGAGAGCTTTCCAAAAGTGGTGTCAAAATTGTCATAGGTTTTATATTTCGCATTTTAGGGACTACATTTCGACCCCTCTTGTAAAGAATATGTTTTAAGCGGAAAACATGGTGCTGACTACGGTATCATACAATTAAAGCATCGGAAGTGTGCAATGCAAGATCCTGACCTGCTTGCAATCCCCATCAGCATTGTGAATGCAACGTAATTTGTCTCTGTGTGCCAAACTGCCAACACTTGCTGCCAAACGCGCTGCCCATGATCCTGTTTCCTCCCATGCGTCACTTCACAGGAAATACACATGCGCAAGTGACGGAGGCAGATCATTGGAACAGTGAGGCTCTTTGGCGGTGATATACTGCCTGAAAGGGAGGGTGTCTGGTGGAGGCACCCACCTCATCTGCTCAGTGTGGGTCATTTTCCTGCTCCCCTTCACCGCCGACTGCTTGTCATCCACTTCATAAAGCAGCTTGTTATCCTTGGGCGGCTTCACTCGGATCTTCCTCATGCATGCAAACAGCACCTGTGCAAACGCAGCCCTTGCCCTCAACCTCTGAGCTGTCCTCTAAGACCTGTAATATTCTAGTCACCTTGTACTGATTGCCTTATCTAAGTGTCATCTAAGTTTCTACTAGCCTGCGAGATACCCCTTGCCGCCTAGTAGATCTCCCTAAGTCTAGCAATAGCCCAACAGGACAGGCAAAAAAACATCTTGAATTCACCCTTAAGACCTTGAGTGTGCAACTCCCCATTTACATCCCCTCATGCCAGGGTGAGGCAGTCATGCTCAGCTCGACGTAAACACACCAGGCATCTGCTGGCGCTCACTAATTGAGCATATGTAATTATTACAGTGTTTAGGGGAATTATCTATTAAGAGCGAACCCCAAAAGTCCCTCACCTGCCCGATGCGCGTGAGGGCTGATCCGCCAGGGGGCACGTGTTGATACAGCCGGGTGCCTAACAAAAACAGAGCCAGAGCCACTCCGAACGCCATTGTAGGCACCGCATAACCCCACGCCCAGCTGACCTTTGTCTGGAGGTTGACCACGAGCAGACTGGCGATGAGCGCTCCTATGTTGATCATCCTGCGAGCGGCACAGGTATCTTTCATCCTCTGCGAATTTGTCAAGGGGCGGAGCTCTGCTGTGACTTAGAACCTCCAAGTTTCCCTGTGTTTGCCAGCTTGCGCTCTCTTGCTTGTCAAATGCCTGCTGCATGGGCAGCGCCTAGGACTGATAAATTGCCATTTCACAAACCTGGTGCGCATGCTACTGGAGTGCGAGTAGTGTGTCTGGGGGAACCTCGGAGATGCCTGGTACACATGCAAATTGGCCCCATCGTGGGCGTGCAATAACGGTGCACTTAGCGTGGCTACATGAACCAACCAGATAAATCTGGCACATGCAGATTTCCCCCATTTGGTCCGCGGTCATCTAGAGGTGGGTGGAGAATTAGTATTTCTGCACGCCCTGCTTGGAAAATATGCATGCACAAAAGGACTGAATTAACAAAAAGGCAGGCAGCAAGCAGTGTAAGCCAGGTGGCTGAAGCGTACCAGTAGAACCAGTTGAAGAAGGAGCTCTTCTCGCGAGCCTGCTTTGGGTCGCTCTCATCGAATTGGTCCGCGCCAAAAGAGGACACGCATGGCTTAATGCCCCCCGTTCCTGCGCCACAGCCGACAGGCACATTAATTGATAATTTTCACCCCCTACCCACCCCCATATTACATGCAAATGAGCTGGTCTCTTCTGCTTCCTATTGCATCTCGCTGCTGCATTCAACTCCCTATGAGAAGTGTGCTTTCTGCTACTCCTCTCTCACCCTGCGGTTCTGCAACATAATGCTTGTCCCCCTTGGCTCCTATATCTGCCCCAAGCCATGAGGAGACAAAACCCCATAGACGTGCCAGAGAGACAGACAGATAAAGAATAGGCATGGTGCGCATCAGTGCACGTTCAGGTGCCCAAAGACCTTCATGAGGTGCAGTAAGGGCAGGTAGTTCTGTAAACTAGTCAGTACTTAGTCACCCCTGAGAGGGTGAGTAGTATGCACCCAGAGCCACAATGTAGAGCATGCCAATGAAGAATGAGCTGGAATTGATGCCACTGTAGCCCTCATTGAGCGCCGGAACTCCAGCGCTCAGCGTGACACCCACCAAGCCCTGCAGTGCACATGCATGCAATTAGTCAACTGCGTTGATATTTCTAACTTCTAGTGCACAGCATTCATGCCAGAGGCAATGTGCGTCTGCAGACAACTGCAAGGAGAGGCTGCTATGTATTCTCCCCCTTGATGAATTCGCCAGATCCACGCAAGACCCAATAGATTATGGGCACGGTGCTCAGTACTATTTTGGCGCCTCCCCGCCAGCGCATGCATTGCTCCATGCCAATGGCTTATTGCAGGCGCGCATTGAATGCTGAAGCCTGACCTCTCTGCCCAGAATATACTCATGCGAATACAGCAATGCAGGATTCATACCAGGATGTAGATGATGGAGAAGATGATGATGGTGTTGTAGCGGCCCCAGTAGGAGTCTGCCAGGAAGGCTCCCAGCAGGGGGAAGATGTAGACTGTCCCTGACCAGTTGGTCACCTGTGATGTCATCCCCAGCTATACAGTCAGGCCCACTCCAGGCATGCTTTGTCATCTGTGCAATGTCACTGAGGGGGCTTGCTGCAGAGAGTCAGCAAGGGGCACTGGCTCATGCAGCATGGAGGTGCATGAGCCAGTGTAGCACTGTGCCAAGATTGAGGCCAGGTAGAGTACCGTATTATTGGCATCCACAGTCCCAAAGTGCAGAACCTGCATGGGCAGATGCTCACTCAGTCCATCGGCTCTGACAGTGCACCATGGTGACACATATCTGTGAGGCATATTTTATGGTGAACATCATACTGTGCAAGTCTTGACAGAGCACAAAGGCGATAGGGACTTACATCTATGAGGTACTGGACCAAGTTCGTGGAGATGCTGCATAAGAGCAGCGCAAAGTTAGTCCCTTTTCGTTGAACATGCAAACAACGATCTGACGCTTCGTGAAACCCAAAAATTTGTGAGATACACTATTCGAATCCTGTCAGTTGCGTACCTGTAGTACGCCAATCGTTCACAGAGTTCATTTCCTGCAAGCAAGGCAAGTGTGAAGTCAGAAAGCCATCCACTCTGACGTTACGGGTAAAGCCTCCGTTATCACATATGGTTTACTGATAGCAGCATGCGGTCTGGGAGTAGAGGGAGACACAAAACTCAAACAAAAACAGAACAAGAGCAAACAACCCTCCTACACTGGCATTGGGGACTTAAGCTGACAACAATCTCGTGACAACTCTCTGGCCCCCTTACAGAATACATACGAGCCTGAAACGGTAAGTACCGAAAGCCCTTGATACGGCTTAATATTTATTGGACCGGATCTCGTGAAAATAATTTACCGAGGATGTAAGGGCAAACAGTGAGCAACTTGGAGCGGCTTTTCGGCGCTTCATCCTTTGCATCTTTCGACCGACTGAAGTCAATTTCGTCGAAGCCGCCTTTCGACGCTGAAGAGGCCGCAGCCTTTTCGTCGGATGCCATTTAATCAAGATGGTTTTGTTTCGTGGGGGGCCTGCCGTTTCAATCCTCTCTAGCTGTCTCACTGCTTCTTGTCATATGAACACAGTGACTTGGCCTTATGAGGTACCTGTACGGACGGCTCCTTGGGGAGCTGGTTGTTCTGGGGTTTCGCATGCGTAATTGGCTCCATTCTGACGAATCCGCGTCAGCTGCAGAGAAGGTGTGCATGCATGCCTCTCCAAAGAGGAAAGTGCTATTTTGGGGTCGCCTGACTGACATCAGTGCTCTTTTGCAGCATGCAGGAGAAAAGATGAGACGCAATCTTCAGTGCCCTTGTTTGGAATATAGTATATCTCAAAAGAGGCCTCGCCAATCAGCTACACTGCCAGCTGGACAAGATATCCCCCTTTCTATCTATATAGATATATCTGAGCACAGAGGAGTCACAAGGAGCAAATTGTCAGGAGTCATTGGCAGCGCTGCATCAGTACAGAGCCGGCAGACGCTTATACTGTAATGTTTGTCAAATAATCTAATGTCATGCGAGCTCGAACTCTCATGAATCCACTATTCGAACACTGTGGAAACTAGTTTTTGTACTAGGTAAGCCGCAAGCTTGTGATTCCAAGACACCGCAACACTTTCAGCGCTCGGTTATTGTAAGTGAAGCCCAGCCAAGAACTCACAACAGAGCGGCCGCCCCCATGTGCGCGCCTCATCTATTGCAGTGTTCCCTTTGGCGCTCTTGATCCCCAAGAGCCGCTTGAGCTCACCAGTAGCCTCTACTGGAGGAATTCTCTCCTCAGGGGCACTTTGCACAGGCACAGCTGGCTCCAAAACAGGCGTCGGCTGTCCCGCCTGCAAATGACTAACCAGCAGCTCGAGCACCGGCACATGGCCCCATCGTGCCGCCAGGTGCAACGCAGTGAGGCCCTCTGGCTGCGATTGCACTGTAATATCCGCTCGGCCCTCTGTCAGAAGCACGTCTGCCACCTGCATTGTTGTCCCTTTTCAACAGCGGCACTTCCGCAGTGCCAAAAAGACATGATGCACAGAGCATCAATATGAGACCCATTGAGCTTGTTGCGATCAGCACCCCAATTGGTGATGGTTGCAATGTAATGATTGTGTGTAGCAGACTGGCGACTGGATTGTCACACATATACAAGATGCACAGAGCAGGCAAAAAAAAATTTGAGCTTGTGGCGATCCACCCCCAACTTGGGGATGTCTGCAATGCCATGACTGCGCGTGGCAGACTGGCAGATGGATCTTCCAAAAAAACAAGAGATGCACAAAGCAGGCAAAGAAAATCTTGAGCTTGTGGTGATCAACCACCAACTTGGAGATTATTGCAATGTCACAATAGCGCGTAGCAGACTGGCAGATGGATCTTCAGAGAGCAGGCAAAACAAAATATTGAGCTTGTCGTGGTCAACACCCAACTTGTGGATGCTTGCAATGTCATGATTGCGCGTAGCAAGTTAAAAGTTGGATGTCACCTTTGTGTGTCCCCACTGGGCAGCGCTGTGCAGGCATGCATGCCCCGCCCCATCCAACGCATCAACAACCCTTTCTCGATACCCCTGCTCCCCTGCAGCGTGGATGAGCGCTCGGGCTGCAGCTGCGTGGCCAAACCTGCATGCCTGCATGCAAGAACTTTCCTTACTCATTCATGCTCACTACTATGCGGAAAGGGTGCCCACGAGATCATACACAGCAAATCGAGGGCTTGCGTTGCAGGGAAAGTTCCAAGAGCATGGTAACATGTTATGGCAGTCTATGGCACTCACCAAGTGCAGCGGTGTGCAGCCATCGGAGTCTACACTAGCCACATCGGCGCCATTGCGCAAAAAGCACCCTATGATATTCTCATGTCCCCTGGCAGCTGCCCTGCGGCAGCACTCAGGCATTTAAAAGTGTGCAGTGCCTATAGGCTGCTGTAAGCAACTTCTTATAATGCGATGAGAGGATAGCATGCGTGCCAATCCTGACATACTGGGGTGGAGTAGGGGCATGTGTGGCATGAAGCAAGAGGCTTACCTGTGCAGGGCGCTGACACCGCAAGCAGAAGCTGCGACGCTGGCTCCGGCATCCAAAAGAAGCTGCACGGCAGCTTCCCGGCCGTATCCAGCTGCAAACACCAATGGCGTGCGGCCCTGCTCATCGAGGATGTCTGGAGAGCCGCCTGCATCGAGATAGCCACGAATGGCTTCCGTGTCGCCTACCCACGCCGCCCTGATTGGACAGTGCACAGCTTATCAGCACACCGAGAATGATATTCCATTGCAAAATGCAGACATTCTCAATTTGATGGCAACATTTTTCATGGTCTCTCAGAGTCTCGTTGATAGTAAGCAGCAAGAGGGAGGCAGGAGGTGAAAGCATGCCTGTGTGCAGCCAAGAAGATGAGTGAGGAGGAAGGAGGAAGGAAGAGTGTTGCGCACCTCCATATGTCTGCTTTGAGCCCCTTCTGGGAGTCACGGCTGAGACCATATCCCCTGTCCCTCAATCTTGGGCAATCTCTGTCAACTGGGCTGTTGCCTGCTGTGCTCTGCGCCCTATTTCACAACACGCCCGGGTCAGTACCCATTTATCAACTGCCCAATTCCGCTGCTGTCATCTCCTCAGCCATCATCAACGTGAACAAGAAAAGGACAATCTGCCAGAACGAAAGCTGCATCACGCACTTGGCGCTCTACAGAGGCAGATCGCATTCTGTTACCTGTGTGATGGGTTCTGTTGCGAGCCATGTATTGCTGCTGGAAGAGGATTGCTTGTGAAACTCCTATCGATCAGTCTGTCAGCGACTCTCTTATGAAACACAGCAATCGCCCGACAGGCAGCGTCTGGACGCTCCTCTGCTATGAGCCTGTGCAGCTGCAACCCGTGGTATGCACCCCTCGCCTGCAACCACTGATGCAGCGCCTGCCTGGTGCTGCAACCTGGACATAAGCATGCGAGCATCAGGCATGACAGGTAAAGATCCAATAAAAGAGCATATGAAGACTCCTGCCTGCTTTGAACACTTGAGAGCGCCACATTGTCAATGGGCACTCTGTGGGGATCTGGCTCCCCTGATAAAGCATGCATTTCAAGCGGAAATATGCTGTCAGGCTCACCATCGGCAGTGCTGCCAAGCCACTCCTGTGTGAAGGGCAGCCAGGTCACTAGGCAGCCACCTCCCTTCAGCACAGCTGCTGCAAGACAGAAGAGTGCCTCTAGCACGTCCTGAAAGCTTTCAATTTGGCTGTCTCGTTTCTGCATGCAGATGAACAGGGAATCAGTTAACCATGGCAGATCAGATGATCAGCATGCAGGTGACATCATGTGGGCTGTGTTGCTCAAGCGATCAGGAAAATTGAGGAATGGGTTGAAAAACGCTGAGATTGTCAGAGCTCACATGGAACTGGCCAGCGCCAAATGAGGCTCTCTGCCCATATGGGGGATCTGTGATTACGGCATCAATTATGCCACGCCTCAGAGGGGTCCGCCTGACATCTGCTATGGCACAATCCATCTGCACCCTGATCGGCGATGCAGAACCTGGGAAGAAGTCCGATGTGATGTCACATGCCAAGGTGCAGCAGGCACCTGCCGCGCTTGCTGCGCGCAAGAGGCTGCAGCTGCCAGCAAACGGGTCCAACACAACGCTGCCCTGCGAGCAAAACCAGGCCCTCATACTTGGTGAAGACCACAAAACTGTGACCCCTTTTTGTGATATATATGTGGAAATGCTTTCTACTTTGGGCTGCAATGGCACAAAGTATCACCTGTTGCACGTTGGCCAGATGGCTAGTGACAAGAGCGGCCTCAGCTCGCATGCATGTGGGTCCCTTGGCTGAGTCAGCATCCCTCTGAACTCTTAGATTTGATTTTGATTTCGCTGCTACTAGCCTCCCCACCAAAACATTCCCATCCGGCAGAATCACGCAGCAATCTGCAACGGCTGGCCCTTCCTCTATGCCACTGCTGGGATCATGCGCGGATCCTCTGCTCCTCAGCGCAGGCAGCAAGTCTGCACCTGTGGGCATGGTGAGGCAGTTGACACATCATCGCCATGCCATGTGCGCAAAGCTGCAATGGTTGCTGTACAGGCTGCACTGCACCAGCTGCGACAATATAAGAAAAATTACACAACTGCTTTGACAAATCTCGAAGAGGGGGAGTTTTGTTGCATATAAAGTTATACCTGGCTTGCCCGTTTTTAGTGTGCCTGTGGACAGATCAAACACACACAGGTCTTCCAAAGAGTGCTCCTCATCCCTCTCCTTTCTGGCAGGCACATGTAGATTCTCCTGCTCTAAATCCCACACCTGCCAAGAGTACAGAGGTGTGTCTGATCAATACTCTGATGAGAGCTGATGGAGAAGCAAGGCTGGCCTTTTTAAGTGCACTGGGACTCTGGCAGACCGTTGTACCTCAATGATGGCTGTGAGGAGGCTGCACCGCTGCAACGCCTTCCTAGCAACACCGTCGTCCACAAATTGCACCCATCGCAGCAAACATGCGGATTTCCCATCAGAACGGCTGGCATGTGTCTGAGGCTGGTCAGCTGAAGAATGGGCCTCAGAAGAGTCTGCATGATCTCCCAAACTGGCTGGCAGAGAGTCAAGTGGGACTTCAGGACTCGGCTGGCTGTGTGGCCTGTCTGTGGGCACAGCGTTTGCTTCTGGGTTTTGTATGCTGATCCAAGGCTTTATCTCGGATGTCGTGGTCTGAAGGACTGTCAAGGCTACCTCAAGCTCTGGCACACAGATATCGATGAGCTCTCTCTGAAATTGCCGAGACAGGTTCCACAAGCAGAGGAGCTGAGGCATAGGCATGTAAATAGAAGATGCCTGTACCAACAGAAGTAGAGATCCAAAAAGGCTGTCAGTGGCAGGCCTGTCACAATCTTTGTGTCAGCAGGAATGGCCATGGGCAATGGAAGGTAAAGAACTGGGAGAACTGGCGAGCAGAGAGAAATAAAGCGTCCTAGAAACCCCAAATACATACCTATATATGTTTAGGCGTAGAGCCTTTGCTATCATGCTCGAGTTCCCAATCAAAAGAACTAAATTGATTCGCAGGAAATCCAACTCTGTTTAGCGAGCTTTCAAGATTGTGCAGGAGTGAAAGAGGTGGTTGGGGGCCAGTGGGAGCTCGCGCGATGACGACGCTGTCGAGAGATCTGAAGTCTCGAGAGAACTGCAATCTCTCGAGAGCGTCGTCATCGTGCGAGCTCCCATCGGCCCCCAACCACTCTTTCACTCCTGCAAGATCCTGAAAAGTTTGCTATCGGACATGATATAATTGCATCGCACACCTGTTGGAAATTGTAACAATGAACAAGTGATGCACAATCACCACCGAGCGTCGATTACTTTGACATGAACATGGGAGTGACGAGAACGCGGCTGATGACGGCTGCGAAAGGTTCTCTGAAGCAGCGCCGCAAAGGGCGTGGGCGGATGACAATTGCCGGGAGCAAAGGTGAACTTTTGAAGGGGGATTTCCAAACAAGACACGAACCATTGTGAGGAGGGAACGCCTCACCAAATATTCTGAAAACACTTTCCAGTGCTGCGCCCAGGAAAGCATGATCTCCAAACAATTCAATTGATCCTGGCGCCCACAGAGACTTTTGACAATTGAACAACGATGCTTGCGGCTTCGAGCATTGCGACAGTTTCTAGCGTTGTCCTCCGGCGTGGCGATCTCGAAAACTTGCAAAGGTACCCTTTATTCTGCATACGTTGCTTTTCTTCTCTGCTCACAATCACTGTCAGATTTCAATGTATCCTATCGCTTGTGTAGTGCTTTACCTTGCACACTGCCACGCTACCCTACGAGCAGCATGCCAGTGTGCAAGGTAAAGCAGCCAAGGAAGGCGGCTCTTGCGAAGCACGGGGGACGCAAAAAAAAGGTCTCTTCTTCTTTGAAGCAGCAAGTGAGTCAATTCTAATGCTGATTTGTATGTTGCTGCTGAACGTTTCCGTGACTGTTGGTGGGGATCTGATCCTGCTTTGTGCAACAGTCAGACCATGAACGCAACATGGATGCCCTGGCGGAGACTCTCTGGGAGCAGAAATACTCGATGTTATTTATTGCCGCAGTCCTAGCGGCAATTGGAGCCACGTACCCCAAGCAGGTGTGGGGTAGCAATCTCCGCGATGCTCTTCACAAGCTAGTCGCTCGTTTCATATGTCAATCTTTGCACTTGTTGCAAAGGCTTGCAGGGTTAATATAATTGAAGGTTGTGACATGTGAATGGCTCAGAGGGGAGCCCGAGGGCAGGATATCTGGAATTCTTGTCCGAAAGCCTTGCCAACTGATGCTAAATCTGGATCTTAATCTGGAACTTTACTGCGCAGGTTCCTTGTGCTGAAGACCTGCACGCAGGGGCAGTGGTTTGCATGTGCTGCATGCCTTTGGTGCATTGATGCATGCAGCGCTTCACCTACTTCTGAAGTCACCTCCTGCTCAACAAGTTAAAATGGTGATGAATGGCCTTTGGCAGGAAAATAATTCCTCTATTCAGCAAACTCGGAAAGTCGCAATTTGAGATCACCCTTCCCATGTTCCCTTCCTGGATGGCAGTGTCACTGCCAATCAGAACCACACAATATTGGCGCTTTCCAGGTTGAGGCAGAGCTCTAGGTTGGAGCGTTTGAGGCCCCTTTAACTCAGACAGTCATGTGAACTATGCAGCAACAGGTTGCGCTGCGTCGTCAAGCAGCTGCTGCACTTGACTGTTGGTCCTCAAGTCTGTGGCCATCAAACGCTCCAACAGGTGCTTGTAGCGCGCTTCCATGGCAGCCTGTCTCTCGCTCTTCAGGCCCTCCAGGGCACTGCCTTTGCCGCGATGCTCCAGTACCTGCAAGCCCATGTCAACAGTCTGTCATTACCAGGGTTTTTTAGTGGCGCCCTGAAGCCAATGTGGCTCTAAACAAATAAATAGGAAAATCTTGTGGCGTATAAACTACCTGAGGGTGTCCTGCTTTGAAGCCATTTTTCAGCCCTTTTCAGCAAAAATATGCCCAAAAACATAGGAATCAGGAGATCCTCAAATGTGATGGAATTCCTCCAAATATCAGCTTTCAGCCACTTTCGTTACTGCGAAATTTTTTATCAGGCATATAGTTGTAGCCACATTGGCTTCCAACCAAACACCTTAAGAGAAAAATTGGTAATAACTGTCTTTCCCATGTGTCACCTGACACGCCTTAGAATTGTAGTCTGAAGCCTAGCTGAGAAAAAAAACCCATGCCATATCGGAGGCATCAAAATCAGAGCCTAAAACATCGCTGAGAGAAAAGATAGGAGCTTGGCACCCTCTGAGTTCTTGCAGAAATGCGGGCAGTCAAAGCATGACATGACCAGAAGCAGATGATAACACACTGTGAGCGTTGAAAAGGTGTGGTTTTAACACAGTATACAATGGATATCAGCAGGTTCCCTTTTCACCTGCTTGGCCCGCTGCAGTATGTCCCGGCCGACCCCTGCCAGCTGTGCGCAATGGATGCCAAAGCTGGGCGCTGCATAGCCTGGGCACATGCACATTCATCACGTAAGCCACACAAATGAACACCTTCACGCAGGGCACGAGATCGGCCCAACAGCAGGTACAAGGGCAAGCGTACCAAGTTTTCTAGTACACTCTGGCAACATTCCCAGACTGCAGGACACAAGCACTGCTCAAGCATGGTGCCATTTATTTACAGGTCCACAAAAAAACAACTGTAACCTACAATGTAATACAATGCCCAATCAGACTATGGCAGAGGACACAAAAACCACTGAGAATTACTGCTAAGTGAGTATTTGCAGGCAGGGGTGGTAAGAAAAACGTGCAAGGGGTTGAGGGATTTGGGGGCGTTGGCTGACCTGGCACAAGGGTGTAGAGAAAGACCACGCGGTCCGCCTGGCCTGGGGTGGATGAGTCAGCTTCTGTCAGCACGTTCATTGTGAAGAACGCCAGCTGAGGAGACCTGCAGTGCCCCCAAATCGAGGCATGTTGAATTCCTGCAATCATTTTTGACACAACTGAAGATGGTTCTCAGGGTCTGACTCGGCACACAAGGTCTACTGCGTTTAAATGGGAGAACACCATGTCATATGCGAATTTCAGGACACAACACAGGTCCAGCCGCAATCAATGTGGTGAGAGCATAGCTGGACTGCAAGCCTTGCGGCAGAGTCTTTCCTGAGAGGATCTATAATTTGCCATCCCATGCTTTTCCTGATGACACAAGTTCAGTCCACAGGGCGCGTTGCCAATACCAAACCCAATCCTTGTGGGAGTCGCCAGTCGCCAGTTCAATTCACCGGCCAAACAAGCACTGCGGTTCCTTCGTGTGCAGGTTTTGTTTTGTCCCCGGCGGCCAGGGGACTGATAGGTCGGCCCCTCACCTGCGGAGGTACGCCTCATGCAGGACCTCGCTGAAGTGAGTCACGGCGATGACTCGCGGCGACGGCCGCTGCACCGTGAAGTGGCGCAGCACAGCGCACAGCAGGCCAACGCCGTCTGCAGCCAGCGTTCCCTTCCCAAACTCATCTATGATGCACAGCGACCTGCGCATAAATATAAGATCATCTGCACGTGCTCTTCAGGCACAGCCGGTCAATTCATGCACAACATGCGCCCAGCAGCGATTCTTTCACTTCTATGCGCCCGGCAGCATTTCTTAGATCGCCTGCTTGTGCCCAAAACATCCCAGACAGCCGCAGCTGGTCGATACATCAACATACTCTATCGGTGTGACCTATATAATTGTGCAGCTACTTCTCAGCAAGTAACAAGGTAACCTGTCCTCAGTGCCTACAGCCCTGAGCGGCGCGCTGCAGCATCCTTCCAATCAGTACTGATATTTAGCCGTGATACATGAGAGTTTGATGTCCTGTGACCTTGCACAAGGATATCAGTAGGGTGTGGATTCTGCCCCTGGAACACACCTGGGGCTGGCGTGGCGCAGCATGTTTGAGACCTGGCTCATGTCGATCATGAAGGCGCTCTGTGGCACGCTCTGGGCTTCTGTGGTCACAATTCGAGTAAATATCCTGTCTGTCAGACCCACCGTTGCCTCCGCTGCCGGCACAAAAGACCTGCGCATTCCACAGATGCTTGCGCGTCAGCAGGGGCTTTGGATCAGGGGCACATTGAAGCAAACAGAAGAACAATAAAGATGTTGTCACTGGTCAGGTGGAAGGGAAGGGCTTGAGGATTTCACCCGATGTGCGCCAGGAAGACAATGAGCGCAACCTGTTTTGCGTAGCAGCTCTTGCCTGCATGGCATGAGCAGGAGCGCTTTGGAGGGCACTTAAACAAACAAACGAGTTATAATGGAAAGTCCCCAAAGCAGACGCCAGTGCAGATGTCTAATGGAGCTTACCCGAGTAATTCGGACCTGTGATTACCTGCAGGCAAGCACAGGACGCTCTGAGACATAAGTATCAAGCCACCCACGGACAAGAAGGGAAGGTTCAAGGTGACACATACAGGTCACCTGCACTCTGGCTGAGTCAGCATGCATGGCGGTGTCATTTGGGATGAAGCGGTCCACCACAAGCTCTGCTAGAGGGTGCCTCCCTGCACACGCAATGATTAGTAACTATCTCAGCGCATGGATGACCACCTGAGCAGTGCCACTGACTTGACCAGAAAAACGCGAAGGATTGCATCGCACCACCGGTTTGACATCAGACAGACATGCTGAAGTCACTCACTCGAATACATTCATCTGAAAGCTTGACTGCAGTCTGTTTGGCGCTTAGCCTTTTTCAAAGAAGCTTGATTGGACACAGTCACTTAACATTGGCACATGCCAAGCCACTCGTGCTACAAGAAGAACCTAGTGAATATAAGAAGCTTGCACCTTGCTTAGTATGCAACACATTGTCCTGGGTGACACAAAATCTGCACAGCAACAGCCAGTGCAAAACAAGCAGCAAGCAGCACGTCAGCAAGCAGCAAGCACCTTGCTTCATGTGGAGCACGCTTTCTTGGGTGACACAAGAAGTGCGCAGAAAGAACCAGTGGAAAACAAGCAGCAAGCAGCATGTTAGCAAGCAGCATGCACCTTGCTTGATGTGCAGCATGCTATCCTTGGGTAACTCAAAAACTGCACAGAAAGAGCCAGTGCAAAACAAGCAGTGCGCAGCACGATGTCCTGAGTGACACAAGTATGCAAGTGGAGAAACTCAACGGGAGACAAGCTCAAGCAGCACACACCTTGCTTGATGTGCAGCACATTGTCCTGGGTGACACAAAACTTGCACAGAGAAGTCCAGTGGAAAGCACTGTTAGCAAGCAGCATGCACCTTGCTTGATGTGCAGCACGTTGTCCTGGGTGAGCCGGGGGCGGCTGTAGCCGAAGTCGCGCGCGCACTGTGCCAGGGAGAGAAGGCAGTCCACCTCGGCAGCCAGGGCCACAGCGCGGCTCAGGCTGGGGCCGAACGCTGCCAGCCTCTGGATCAGCTCCGAGCATATGCTGTTCTGCGTAAAAAGGAAGAGCAGGATATCAGCAAGCCTTGCCTGCTTAATCCTCTGCAGAACGACTTGTGAAGCGGTCCCTCTGGTGAAGCAGTGTGCATGCAAAAGCACTAGAAGCAGAGCATTGAATGCTGCACATATTCACCACTGCCTTGGAGCACAAGCACCATCTGGTGGCCAAGTCACCACCCATTCAAAGCTCTGGGTGGTCAGCTTGGAGAGTCCTTGCCTGATGTCAAAGCGATCTGAGCAAATCTGCCTGGCACGTCCTTCTCATTTCTTGCACAGAATGCAACACGCTAGAATAGCAGGGCCTCTCACAAAAAATTCGCTCCACTGGGACCAGGCCACTGCTATTATCATTAATAATTTTACATGCTTTTCCTGCCAAGAGGCAAGGTGCGTCCTGCAGGCCACTCTACATGACAAAATGTTTTTCTGATCCACAGGGATCAAGCGGTTCTATTTCCCTCCAAGACCAGGATGATGTCAAATGCATAAAAGTGCTTTTGGGCTGAGGAGGGAACGCACCTCCAGGTCGTGGATGCGGTGCAGCATGTCGCCAAACTCAGCCTGCAGATCGCGCGTGCGCTCGCAGCGGTAGTACATTCCGGAGCCTTCGGCCGAGGCGTCCTCAAAAGCAAACTCATAGTCTGGCAGATACTCTTCTACATCCGCTGTCATTCGCCTGCCCTCAACGCGCACCAAGAAGCCCACCTGCAGCAGAATGTACTCCATCGTGCAATTATATGTTATTTACTGCTGTTCCTGCCATAGGCAAGGTGCGTCTGCAGACAAGCTGCAGGTAAAGCCTGCCCAAGCCGTGCCCCTTGATGGACTCCCAGGTCCTGGCAAGACCCAATCGACCGTGGGCACGGTGCTGAGAGTTTGGCACCGCCCCCTACCAGCCGGTGCCAAGCAAATCTACTTCAACAAGTCCCAGGAGAAGTGCGGGTGCATAATATGACAAGGTATGGATCCTGAGATGAGTGCTGAGACCTCAGCTGAGTAGGCCACAGTGACACGCGTGGCCGCAAGTCAGTGGCGGCACAAACTGGCATTCTGGCAATCTTCTGCAAGATGACCAATTTTGTACTACAGAGTGACTTGAGCACAGCAAATCAGATTGTACTACAGAGTGACTTGAGCACAGCAGAGCAGGTCGGAAAAATCAGAGCATTGCAGAGCCGACCCTTTTGGCCTGCGGGGCATGCATGGCAAGCATGTGCGCATGCAGTGCCGGCATGTGCCGGCATGTGGGCGCACCTGTGGCATATAAATTATGGACCAGAGCTGCTGCTTGAAGGCGTCGCTGAGGTGGCGTGGGATGCGACCCATCTCAGCCTCCACCACGCGAGTCAGGAAGTCCGGCAGGCCATGATACGCGTGCTTCAGGGCGTCCAGCTTGTCGGAGACCCCTGCTGCTATCAGCATTCCCTCCTCCTGGTCGGGGTCTATAACGTCTGCTATCATGGAGTGGCCTGCAGGTTGCACACATGACTAAATGGATCAGGAGTTATTCATTGCACACGCTTTTTTCCCCCGAGATGCAAGGTGCGTCTGCAGACAAGCACAGATAGGCGTTGGGAATAGCCATGAGCACACCCTTTCAAATTTTCATGGATCATAGCACGCTGGCTTTTGAAATATCTCTACGCCAAGAGAAGACATGCATGCACACATGCATATACAGAAATCTTGGTTTCCTTGATTGGAATGGCACTCATTTCATCTGAGAACAAGTCAGAAGCTGCCAGAAAGCATGCAGCATGCAAGAGCTTGACAGTCTGAGGACTCTGTGCGGGGGTGTTTTCACGGACATGGACATGCAAAATAGAATCAGGGAAAAGCACACAGGATGAGTCAGGAGGCCTCACATGTCAGCAGAGCGCTGTCGATACAGTCTGCGGCCTTGCGCACAATGCCCAAAGCCGCTGCTATGTGGGCGGTGCCTGTAGAGGCGCCGCCTGTGGAGAAGCCTGTGCTGCCTGGTATTCCATGCGCTGAGTGTATCTGCTGTGGGCTTCGCAGCTCGTATGATGTTAATCCCAGGGGGTAGCCAGATTGGCCTGTACTTGCAGAAAAACGCATCATTTCTTTCACTGATGTTTCGTGGGCCCTAGATGTTCCAGGGTTCTGGTGGATTTGATTCACATTTCACAACATGTAGATGACTGGACACAGAAAGGGAGGGGGCTGATTGGGATAAAGAGATGCAGAGCATCCATAGCAGCCAAGTCCCTTGCGCCTGGTAAGCAGTTGAAGCACCAGGGAAGTGGTACTTCGGTTTCATAAAGGTGGCACCCACAGCAAGCAAGCCCATTGAGCGTGCAACGCTGTTAAAGGAAAAATTGGGATCCCACATGCAGGGCATTTACAGCCAGCAAGTCCTTTGCACCTGGAAGGCTGTCGAAGCGCCCCTCTGCCCTAGAAAACTATTAGCTATCACACGTTTTCCAGTCCAAAAGGACTGGGTACGTCAAGCAGCACCTGGACTGCTCTCCAGAATTCTCGGCTCTTCGTCTCGAGAAAACTGTTCACCTGGTTGGAAAACTTCTCCAGAAGGGGATTTACCTGGATGGTGGACCACAGAGCAGGAGCTGTGTGAGAGGCCAGGGCCAGCAGCCACATCAGCGCTATTGACACCCCCGGGAGTGGCTGCATGGCGAATGCTGCTACTGCACGCGAGATCGGCGGACAGTAGTGTGTCGCGCAGCAGCAGCAGGCTGGAAATGCTGTCCAGCATGCATGTGAAGTCCCTCACATCCAGCAAGCTCTGCATCGCCTGTGAGAAACACCCCACACTCTGTTGCAGTCCTAATATTACTCTTCTGGTGTTTTACGGAGTACCTCCTGATCATTACTGATTATCAACAACATTATACCCGATGCCCGCCAGAAGCAGTGTGCGTCTGCAGCCAAGCTGCAGGTGAATGCTGCCCAAAATTCAATATTCTTGCACAACATTTTGTCGATGACCTTGTTGAATGCTTCTGGTTGGCTGTAAAAACAAAGAATGATGCCCTGTGTCTGGAACCGGCGATTCCCATGCTGCTGCAAAGCTTTCTCAAAGATGATGCCTGCTTGAGGGATGCAGGCCGGGGCAGCCTTCTCACAAGGATCTTTACCTGCAGCCTCTGCAGAAGCTTTGGCACATCCTTGATCTTGCGCAGGACATCTCGCAGTGACTTCATCACGTCTGGAGCTCGCATGAGCGCCTCAATTGTGTCCTGCATGACATATTCCAGAATATATATTACTATAATAAATCGTATTCTATGCTGCTCCAGCCAGAGGCAAGGTGCCCCAGCAGACGAGCTGCAGGCAAAGTGATGCAATCCCCTTGTTGGACTTGCCAGATCCAAGCACGACCCAATCAAGCGTTGTACCGCCTTATGCCAGACGGGGCCAGCAAGATTCCTGACATCCATTCAGTAAGCCAGTGGCAACAACTGTGATTTGATGAAAGATGAGAACACAGTGTGCCTGTGGCTATTAGCGTTGAAGTATTCAATGATTTTTTGATAGGTGACAAGCATGTCCACATGCTAGCCAATGCCAGTGGCACTATCAAGCTGCGAGGCATTGGCGAACAGGTCAACAACACGAAGGCAGTGTGATTCATGCTTCAAGTTGCTAGTTGCCTACCAGTGACGCTTTGGGAATATTGTAGCCATGCTACCATACTGCAATGGAAGATCTCTTAAGTGCAAAGGAGAAAAGAGTGTTCACCTGTCTGTCTTGCAGCACGGCCAGATTGACAATGGGCCGAGAGAACCACAGCCTGAGCAGGCGCTTGCCCATGGGGGACACACACTTGTTGAGCATGCCAAAAATGCTGAAGCCCTCCTTGGACTGTCCAACTCCCATCGCAGATGGGTGCTGTTCCTCCTGCGTGCCACAAAAGAGGTCCATGTGTCACTGTAAGACCCATTCCCATTATTTGAAGGGCCTGGTATCGTGCTGGGATGCTGGCGGGGGGCGTGTAAATACTGAGCACCGGCCAACAGTTGATTGGGTCTTGCATGGATTTGGCAAGAGAGTCATCACGGGACAGATAGTCCAGCAGTGTTTACCTGCAGGCTGGGGCAGTTGCACCCCGGCTCTGGCTGGAACAGCATGTAATGCCAACAGCAACTGTATATAAAGAAGCAGCACTTTTGCAATACAGCAACAGGGCACAGGCAAGCCTAGCACCGAGAGATCCTACCAGTCACTGAAGTTCAGTGGGAAACTTGGTTATATGAGTGGCAATGCAAGGAAGGACAGAAATAATTCCAGAGGGAAATCTGCCCAACCTGGAAAATCTGCAGAGCGCGCATGGATGCAGGATCCACGATCAGTTGGCCGTGCAGTGAAAACTCAGCGAGGCGATCAACTGAAAACTGAAACTCCAGTTCGCTGTCCATGTCTGTTGGCGCAGTCAGGAGATCCTGCTTGTGCAGTATTGCCAGAAGAGCCCCTGCTGCGCAGACCTGCGATTAGAGAGTGCAAGCATTTAACGTTTCTGTTGTGCATGCGCGGCTTCATATCGGTGCCTAAATTCTTGCCACATAGGCAAGAAGGCCTCCTACACAAGTGCATGAATAAACCCACCACAGAGCACATGTCCTGAAACTTTGCAGAGCGATTTGCTGCTGCTTACTAAGCTCCTTTTTAGGCACAGAACCCCTACTACACAACTGCATGCATGTTGCAGGGTGACCTGCATTCCACCACAGTCTGTGGTCCACAGAGCAATGCAATGTCCTGAGGCTTTCAAGGCATGGTAATTGCATGGCTGCATTGTGGGCTATACTCCGACTGGCGGTGGGCGGTATAAATACTGAGCAACGTGCCTGCGGTTGATTGGGTCCTGCTTGGATCTGGCAAGTCCGACAAGGGGTGGGATTGTGGCAGCCTTTCGCTGCAGCTTGTCCGACAGACAGGGGCTGCAGGACGTACCTTGCCTTTCGGCAGAAAAGCTTGTATTAATAATAATGATAATTGTTGGCTTACCTGCTGTGTGGCAGACAGGCTCATCATGGTGTTGAGCACATGCATTCTCTCCTGCACTGAGAGCCCTTCCCTCATCCCGCGCACATGCAGCATCTGCAGGTAACCCATGGCTTCATTTGGATGGAACAGACGGCCCTTCTCCAGCCGGACCTGAAGCACAGCATTTAAGCAGCTGATGTCAAACATGCCATCAGTGTGGACCCAGTTCTCCATCTTTGCAGAGTGCTTGGAAGGGTCAGCTTGTCGTTGGATGCCTGTTCACAAGGCTGTGCAGATGTGGAGATGTGCAGAGAGGAACCTCGAACTCCCCATCTGATGCATCCACACCACTTCCCTGTTTCAGGGCATCCAGAAAGTCCTGGTCTGCTTTTGCACTTGTGTGAATGACCTGCAGTGCACAGGTAATGACACTGGAGCATTCTTTACTGCTAGCGAGCAATGGTCTGGCTCAAGGCACTGCCAGTGGATGAACTTTGCTGTCTGGTACCTCAGGGTTGAATTGGAGCTTTGCAAGCTGCAAAGACTGATATGCAAAGGGGCCTCTGCTCTCGTCGTCGGTCTGCATCACAAGCATCTGCGAGAGCAAGGCTGCCATCAACACGATCGAAGAAACGATCTAAATTGCAATTGATGTATGCATTAAATGCAAGTTGCTTGTTACAGGTGTCAGGGTGTTGCAGCTGCTCGGTGAACGAAAGGCTCGAGGAAGGCGACCTTAGCGGTGCTTGAGTCAAAGCAAGCCAGCCCCAGGCTGCCTTGCTGATGAAAGGCAGCCATGAAGACCCCTGTCTTGGCATCATTTCCGTCGTCAGCCGTAGCCGTGTCCTCGGTTACAGGTGGGCCACCGGCAACTGGCATTCAGGAGATCTTTGGCTTCTACTTGTGGCCAGGAACCGATAAATAGGGAGATAGATGTCTGGTTGCTGTCGATCTTTCTGGCCCGGATGCCTTCTCTCCGATATTTGGGGAACGGCGAAAAAGCAAGCATGCATGCATGTGCTGAGGTGATGTCATCGAGCTATGTCCACGTCACGATATTCTTCGAGCGCTATCTTGCATTCATTTGCTTTCATACCAGATGCTTTCGTCGATTCGAGATAACTACCTGCATTTGTATCAAGACCTTCTTTCAGCTGCATATCAGATCCTGATCGCGCGAAATATTTATCTGTGACAGAGGACAGCGCGCCATGGCGTCTTGCCTCTTTCAGACAGTGTATTGCCCAACACCATTTCTGAGCAATCGGCATTGCAGTCGTGGATGTTTGACCACAAGAATGTCCGTTCGGTCGCCAGTAGTGTGTGGTGGGGCTCATTTGACTTAAGATGCCAAGTCACTCATCCTGTACATTTTGAGTCTTAAGTGTCAATCATTTTTTGATTAATATTTTCCAAGTAAGAATGATGTGGCCATTGCAGCCAAGCAAAGCCACAGCCTTGGATGCTCAGAGTCACTGCCCAAGGGGGCAGGTTTTCTCCTGAGCCTCGCTGCTGCCCTTACCGTGACAGCAGCTCCTGCTCTGGCTGAAGTCCGCCTGCCACCTATTGACAGGGGTGCGATGACCTGCATCTGATGTTGGTCGTTCACTGGATCGCACCATACATTTTAGTGGAAGAGTGAACCGTTTGTTGCTGAGAAGATTGCAAATGATTTCTGTGCTTCGCAGATCCTACCCGCTGCGAAAGAGCCTACACAGGAAACACCATTGGTCAGGTCCGTATTGAGCCGTCAGGAAGCCTGTAGCTTAGATGGGTAGGGCGTGGGTGCCTGAGACGACAGAGATCCACAACAAAGAGGACACTTGCTTATGTGTTGCTTGCGTGCAGGCAAATGCGGTCTCAGACAAGGTGCTGGACCTGCGTATGTGCGATTTCACTGGCAAGGATCTGTCCGGCAAGACCCTCTCAGGGGCCTTGCTGAAAGACGCCATCCTGCCAAACAGTACTATGAGGGAGACAGTCCTCACAAAGGTGTGGCCTTTTGTGTTCCCCCTCCCACACACCGAGCAGCTTCTCAAGTCGTCAAACCTGACAAAAGAAGCAATTCCTCTGCGGTTTGCAGGCATATGCTGTCGGAGCTAATTTCTCAGGTGGGCACCTGCAAGGCCTCTGCCTTTCACCTGCAGAGAGGCATATTGCTTGGACAGCTGCACAGCAACCGCATGGCTCTTTCGCTTTGATATCTCAGCAAGCTGCTCAAATTTGAGCCACACAATGGAGCAGATTAGGACATTCCTTGTTTCACTTCAATGCAATGGACTCAAGATGACTTCGGCTACTTGCAGGCGCAGACATGACCAATGCGGTCATAGACAGAGTGGACTTCCGCAAGGCAAACCTGAGCAATGTCAAGTTTATCAATGCAGTCATCACTGGGACCGCCTTTGACGGCGCCAACCTGGACGGCGCAATTTTTGAGGATGCACTCATTGGCAACGAGGATGTCAAGCGCTTGTAAGCCTCTATATATTCCTAATACCTGCGTAGCTTGGCAGTTGCAGCAATGATCCAGCATTGCCTTGCAGTGTGCTGCTGTGCGATGGAGAGGCACCGTCTTTCAACATTTGCCGTTTACTTTGGGCCATGCTTTAGCCCTCGGGGACTTGGGGCTCTTGCAGCTTGTCCCTGGTCGATTAAAGTTTCAAAGCGTCAATGTCTTCTTGCTCATACTCGGCTGTGTCTGCATCGAGCAGGTGTTTGAACCCGACTTTGACTGGAGAGAGCCGCATGGGCGTGGGCTGCAGGATGAAATGAGGAGCTTGAGCCAGCATTAGGATGCATTCTGTTCTGCCGTTACTTTATATAGCCAGAACCTCACGGCTTTCACGAAGCTGCATTTTTGGACTGCCTTTTGCTGATTGCAGTGCTTAGCTACATTCAATTGATGCCCTTATGAGAATAATGCGAATAATGGCTGCGCTGAGGCTTGTGTGGACTGGTATCCCTGACGATCTGAGCATGATGACACAAAGTAATGAAAAATGATGTAGCGCCAAAAAATTGCATGCATACAACTTGCGGCTAACTTGCAATGCTACATTGTGACTCACAACAGCACACGCTACCATGCATCACGCAATAACTGGCAGTTGCATCCATGTGGATGACCAAAATAGCTTCACTGTCATAACAACAATGCCCAACAATGGCCTTCTTGCAGACAAAGAATTTGGCATTTCAAAAGCAAAGTAAGCTCCTCAAGCCCGGGCGGGCACGGCTCCTAGAGACTCTGGAGGCACAGAGGGGTTCTGTGAGATGACTCGCATGATATACAGCGAACACAGCAGCGACGCAAAGTGCGACAGCAGTGTGTTTGTCGATGCCTGCATGCACACCCCTCAGCTGTCAGATATGCTACATTATTACCGATCCTTTTCCTTCTGCCTTAGGAACAAACCACAGCATTGCATAAGGATAAATTCCTTTACCTTTTTGATATCCGACATGCCAGCAGAGTCACCCTACAACATGCAGCATGTTCCTAATTATGAAATTATTACGTGCCGAGCTCACCTGTACAAGGAAAACATCGAGTGCGAGTACAGGGTTGTAGGCTCCTGCTCCACCTGCCAGGAAGGGGTTGGCTGTGGCGTTTGTGAGTGTTTTGGCCACTAGCAGGCCCACTGTCGCCTGCAGTAAAGCCAAGTGTCATTTTCTGTCGGGCACTTTTCACACCAGATTGCAGCCATGTGTTCCATCAATTGGAGACAAAAAGGCAAGTCTGCTAGAAACAATTCCAATGGCGCTATTCCTTGATTGATGCGCTTTTGAAAGCTCTCTCCTGCGTAATATGTCCTGATTGGCTGGACAGCCAAAAGTAATACTTCAAGCGCTCAGGTGAATGTTCTGGTCGGCATGACACATGCACTGACGACTTCAGGAGCAAAGCTCCCCGAACTTCCAGGGACAGCTCATATCCAAATTGACTGCTTCCAACAGAAGAATTGAAGCCCAGTAGCCAGCAGTCCAATAGAGGGGCGCGCCTGCAGCCCCAGCAGCGTGGCAGCCATGCCGAGGATGTTGATCCAGCAGCCGGTCTGAAGGGTATAGACAACATCGCTCTTGCGCACCCGACGCAGCTCCCCCTGCAGATAGCCGCGCAGCCGCCGCGCCAGCCGGGTGTAGCCAAAGGACCAAAAGGTGCTCACAAAGCCCGCCACTATGCCGAACAGCGTCAGGTAGACCGACACCGCCGGGCCGTTCTGCGCGCGCAAACAGAGGGAATTTTTCTCAGCGCTGAATAATGATATGCCATCCAAGGTGCGCATGCACACAAAGAGCTTGTTCCTCAGCGCTGATCAGTGATCCATCCATGGCTTGCCAGCTGCATGGCCAAGGAAGTGATGCAGTCTCCCTGGCCGTGCCTGTCCCCCTTTCTTGACAACAGTATCCCTGGTCAGCATCCGGAGAGGCTGAGGGCTCTATTGGGAAGTCTGTCATTGCTATTCTTGCTAGCCTCTGAGGCCTGTTGCCAGTAGGATGGAATGACTTGTCTGGCTTATAGGAAACAGGCTGCACTGAAGGATCTGTCTGGACAAATATCGTTGCATTTGTTTTGCTTAGACTTTTCCTGCTCTGGTACCGGTGCTTTTCTGCCCATGTCCTGATTCTCAATCACGATTTAAGTCCTTAAAATTCTGAGTGCCCCCATGAACGAGCTAGCCTGTCTTTGCATCCTGCCCTTCCTACCAGGTTCTTTCATGTATAGCAGGTAAAGCTGGCGCCTTAGGGTCCAGTGGATTCCATTTGTTCTACTTAGAAGGGACACACCTGGGATGTGAATGCGACAGAGAAGAGGAGGATGCCGGCAGAGACGATGGACAGGCTGAGCTGCGTCCAGAAGCTGAACCAGCCAATCTGCCTGCAAGACTTTGCCGCCCGTGATAGAGACTTCTTAGCTGCCTCTGACACGGCTGGGCTGATCTCCAAGGGATCTACTGTCTCCTTCGCTGCTTCGACCCTCCTTCCCTGCAAAGCATGTTTTCTCTGTCATAGAGAGTGTGAAGTGCACAAACATCAGCTTGCTGCATAATATACAGTGTCAAAAGTGTTCGGACAAGAGCTTCCAATGTAATCCTGGCACGAACTGCTCTTCTTCTTGCCACATGCACTTTTAATTTGCACATCATCATACGAAAGTATGATTATTGTGCACCGGTGCGATGCCACTTTAATTTCAAGAACGACTAGGTTGGCGAGGTCGGACAACTTGCAGCATACCAGTCGCTGGCGCCTATTATAAGACGCCCCTTTCACAGCAAGTGGGGTCCATTGTAGGGGTTGAAGTCGCTTCAATGCATTTTGCTGGGTGCTGCTGGTGCTAGCAGACGCTCTGCTCCTGTGGAAGTGACCAGATGGTGGAAGGCACCTGGTGCTCAGCTTCCCGAGGCATACTGGCTGCCGAAGTGCGTCCGCCGCATGTCTTTGCATCATACTGACGACACAACACAATGTGCACCGTGCAGGGAACTCTTCCCATGTCCAAATTCTTCCATCGAGACAGCATGCAAAGATTACATCAATTATCCCCTGTCTGTGGAAGGTGGAAGGCCGATGGAAGCTGTCAGTCCCTGCTTAAAGCAAGCTAGCCATTATCACAATAGCAACAAACCGTTTGTCATTCGTACTGCAGATTTACCCTTTGTGCAGATTCCCAAAACCCGCTCCAGAGGATATCCTGCAACCTAGGTTGCGGTCTCCCCATGGCTCTCAAGGTGGGCCCTCTCCTTCCTGGCTGACACTGAGGGAGGCCTGAGGGAGCTCACACGATTCACTACACACAGGAAATGAAATTGTTTTGCAATCGAGTTGCTTGCCCAAGGCCGTCACGTCTGCTGGGGTTCCTGGATCAGATTAAACAATCATGTGATTAGACAAACTCAGTTGGCACAAACATCGACGGTATAAATGTTAAAAAATGTTCTGATAATAACGCAGGAAGATTTTGACAAGGCCGCTGACGACGCAAAGACACAGGTTCCTGACAAAGCTGCCAATGCTGACAAGCTCGCTCTGTACGGTCTTTTCAAGCAGGCAACCGTCGGAGATGTGAACAATGGTAAGAGCACCAGTCAGCTATTAGATTCGAACCTGCTGGATGCGTAACAGCCACCTTCAATGAGGGAGATTTTGTCCGGTTAACTGCGTTCACCACCCATCGCAGAATTGGCTGAAACTGACGAGTTGCTTCTGACCTGCAGGCAAGCCGGGAATTTTCGACCAGAAAGGTGACCTACATGCCTTCATTAGACCCTTTCAAAAAATTCTCTTGCAGTGCTAAGGCCACATTGCAAGCAAACACAGTCCCAGCCAAAAATCCTCATAGAACTGCTTGGTGCTCTGCAGGCCGTGCAAAGTGGGAAGCGTGGGAGAAGCAGAAAGGTGTGCTCCTCTTCTCTGTTGAAAGGTTCATTCCTTTTGTTGATTGCCAAAGCATGCCATGTCCGAGAAGCATGGTGGCGCTGATCTGTCCCTAATCCTGTTTGCAGGCAAGGAGAAAGAGACTGCCATGAAGGAGTACATAGCGTGAGTGATCTGTTGCCCATGCCCATCCTGCATTGCTACAGCAATACACGGCATGACTTGCGCGTTTCACAAGAACCAGTGTTACACCGAGAGCCCTCGAGGCAGCCTTTCCTCCCTTCTTGACGCTCGCACTGCCTTGCATGTCTTGCATGTTCGTGGTGTACGAACCATTGCATGCAGCAGTTTGACAGGAAGCATGACACATTGTGTGTCATGCATGTGATGCAGGTTGGTCGAGGAGCTGACTGCAAAGTATGCCACAGAAGTGGCGGCTGCCATCTGATGCAGCTCCTTCTTTGGCGCCTCAACGGACCTAAAATGTAGATCAATGGCTATTTTTTGACAGGGCCAAATGCTTTGTGGGTACTTGGGATTCTGGGTGTTCAGCTTGTGGCAATCTGACAGGCCTAGATAAGCACTGTCTGCTATACTCTTGGACCACCTTCAGACATCTGGTCATTTAAAAAATGGCACCTTACAGAAGCTAATGTGGCAGTTCTTCGACTGTGCGGATGGAGAATGAGCACAGGATCTGCAAGCAAATCTGCAGAGCCAGATCACTGTGGCCGACGGGCAGATATATGTAAATTAAATAATTGATGGTGTTGTGCTGGCTGAATCATGACTTATACCATACAAGACGTCCTTTCCAAGATGTCTTTTACTATACAATCCAGTCAAGCTCATTATTGCAGAGCACATGTGCAATAATTTAACAATCGTAGGAAAAGCACTTTGTACATGCCCTCAATAACTATTCTAGATCTGGAGGTGTTCACTTCTACCACCTTCCTGATCGGCACACTGCATTCAGGGACAAACAATCACCAGAGCGTTTGCTAGTACCGGTTTGAAGTTTATTCTAAACCTCGAATTGTCTGTTCAACACAGCAGATCCTATCTAAATCTGCACGTAGTGCCAATCACTCAGGGTTGAACACACACAACAAGCACGCTGACCGGGCAAGTATACACAACACTGAACCTCACAGGCAACGCCTTCCTGGCAAGCAGCTAATGAAACTGGTCTAGATCTGCTCACACCATTATTTCAATTTAGCTGCACAATCTAGCCAGGGATGCGGACGCAACTGCAAGCGATCCATTCATCCTGTTGACATCACAAACTTGCCGCAGGCAAAGAGGACACAAAATGTACGCATCACAAAAGGGCACCAGTGTGTTCCACCAACACAATATACAGGTAGTTGGGAGCGCATGCGCCTGCTGACAGATATGACTGCCACTGAGCTGCACACCACTCTGCATGCAGGTCTCTGGAATATTCAAAACATTGGAGGGTGTTCAGCCAAGTGACCCTGCTCAGTTGAGGCGCTTGCGGCAGTTTCTGGCTCCACAGGTGCATGGGATGGGCGCTTCTCCTGGAGTGGGCTGGAACTGCAAAACATGACGACGCACAGCGTCAGACACATTTCTTGAGTGTGAATGCCTGCTGCAGGCGACAGCTTGCTTCACTATGGACGCCTCTGAGGCCTGTTGCCAGTACAATGGGATGTGTTGTCTGGCTTCTCGGGAACAGGCTGCACTGAAAGTTCTGTCTGGAAAAACATTAATGCATTTGTTCTGCTTAGACTCTTCCTGCTCTGGTACAGGTGGTTTTCTGCCCATGTCCTAACTCTCAATCCTTAAAAGCCCGCTGCAGATCAGCGGGTGACAGCTTGTTTCAATTAAATAGTGGCTACAGATAAGCAGGTGTCTCTGCGAGTCATCAAATGCAGGGCTCTATCGACGCACTCTGTCATGGCCTTTTTGTCGTGGAGAGTCACCCCGGTCCCTTGTGTCCTTTGCAGGAGGCAGGCATCATTTGATGCATGCTAACGCTCTCAAACCAGCAGGAATGTTCTGCAGCACCCTTGATCATTTGGTGGGGGGGTCGGGGACATGACTAGAATGGCTCTACTTCTGACCCGCCACCGATTATTAAATCAGCTTAGTCCACTCCCCGACTCCCCACAATTGGTCAGACACAGTCAGCATGAGGCGACAAAGGGTTAGTCACCTTGTAGTCATAGCTGAGCTCCTCCCCCTCGGCGATGGCGCGCTTGGAGCAGATCATGATGTGCAGCTGGCCGCCCACACTGACAGTCTTGGTGACGCAGTTCGGGTCGCAGCAGTGGTTTATGAACCGCGCCTTGCCGCCCTGAGACACAAGCACCGACCATCAGCCTCGTAACCATGCAGAACATGCAGTCAGGCCCCGAGCAAACCAAACAATTATGACGGCATGCTCTCTTTGAACTCAACGCAAGTGCTTTGGAACCTGCCTTTTTTCTCAACACACACACCTTGCGCGAGGGGAGGCCTCTCACTATGGCCCCTGCTGTCATGACCACAGCGGGTTCCAATGTACACATTTGTCTGATAAAGACAGGGGATTGAAATGGTTTCAGGTGATAGACGTTAATTGCATTGGCCTTCCAGCATGATATCAAGGGGCACCTAGACTATGTAGGCTCCTTAGAGATGACAAGGCGGCAAAAATAATCAAGGGGAAATACCCTGCGAGTGGCGTCGACGACCCAGTCAGCGTCCACGCGGAAGCGGTAGTCGCTGTCGGCGTCGACGCGTTCGCGAACGTCGTTGACTGTTCGGCGGATGAGCTCGCCCACGTACTCGATCACAAACTCGTTGGCAGGTATGGGCTTGTGCGCAAACAGGCCCCACGCATGCACCCCGCTACGTCCTAGCCGCAACTCGTCCGCCCTCCCCTGCGGAACAATAGCCACCGTCAATGGTAGGCCGGCGGATGCCTGCACGAAGTCTGCTGGTGATTGCAACACAGGACTTGGCGGTCCCAGCCGCCCAGATTGCTCCTGCACAGAGCCTGGGCGCACGCAAGTCCCCCAGTATGCGCAAGGGACAGTTGCATGAATTCTCTCTTACTATGGCAATCAGAAATGCAGCTGTGGCATCACCACACAAGTATGTCTTGAGGCGAAGAGCCGAAAGAGGGAGACTGCCGAAACAGGGAGAAGGCAGCTATCCGAGCAGGCGCACTTCATACCTGCAGTTTCTGCCAGGTGGCAAGGTCCTGCGTGACCACCGAGCGCGCCAGCTGCCGCGCATGCACGCGGCCGGCCCGGCCCTCCACGGCCGCGGCCGGATGCGCCGCCACGCGCGTTGCCGCCTGCCTCGCCTGAGCCGCCAGCGCCGACTTTCTGCAATGCACCGGCACAGGCACCGCCTCAGGAATGGATCATCCGGCGGTATAAAGCAACAGGACCCAAATCATCAGTCATGATTGGCTACTCCGGAGCCCAGCACTTACTGAGTGTGAGGGGGCAGGCCCCCCAACGAACCACTCAATAAATGATAGTAATTTGTTACACTAACGCCCCTTTCGAGAACCCAGCTTCAGCTTGGATTCGCCTCCAGTAGTGCACTTTGAACGCTGTCTGAATGTTCATTTGAATGAACACACCTCCTATGTTATTCCTTGTTGCTTTGCACCCAAGTGGGCAAGACCTCAGAATTGCCTGCTGTCAGCATTTGCCTCTTCTGCGTAAGTCATGGCGCAGGTTGCCCGACCGGGAGTGCGAGGGCATGCTACACTCGCACAGGCACCCGCAAACCTGCAGCTTTTCTGTGTTTTTGTGCCATGCACGAGCAGTTCAGCAAGCTCAAAATTCAGATCCTGGTAACGGTGCTGTCCGGACTGGATAAGTTCAATTTCCAGTGAAGAAGGGGCGCTGACTGTGGATATTTTCCTGAAGTTCTCACGATGAAATATGCAGTTCACAATCTGTTCTAATTAAAGCCTTGTGGCTATCCCTCCTGCAATTCATGGGCTGACTGTGAAGCGCACCGGGAAACAGCCTCCACAGGCAGGGCTCGGGAGCAGACGTCCTCAAATTGAAGCGAGGCGCTGTCTCCAGTCTTTGCAGGTGTGCTGCTGCTGTTGCTGCGCACTGTCTTACCCGACCGCTTGCCTGCGCATGCAAGAATCAATGGGAGGTGCTCGCCTGACAGGTACTCAATTGACAGACAATTCAGGGGAACAGGTGTCAAGGCAGCGTGAAACGAAAGAGAGGGCTGTCTTGCTGTGTGGGTACAATGCATGCACCGTTTTGCACCGGACTCGTCTAAGGCCATGCATGCCATGGCAAAATTGAAAATATCCTCACCAGACTGGCAAGACTCGCGAAGACCCCTGCTCTGCCTGGCAGAGAGATACAAGCTGCTGTACTACGCATGCCTAATTACCACCTGCTGCAGGGTGAACTTCATGGCCGTGATGCTTACTGCCTACTTCCGTCACACTTTGGCTCTCATTGCCCAAAGCATGCATTTACATCGGTGCAATTTTCTAGCATACCTGCTTTGCTGGCGCCCTTGACTTTCTGCACCGCTGCTGCCTTGGTCTGCGGCTTGAGGAACTTTGCCTTCAGGCTCACATGCTTCTGCTTCTCCTTCCTGCGCACAGAAAACGGAACGTAATAAAAACGCACGCTGCTCCTATTTCGAGCCTCTTGCCAAGGCAAATGCATGACACAGCGGTAAAAATAGTAAACCAAAATAAGATTTGAACCTTGGACACGGCTGGCGGGGTGCCGGTATATTTACTGAGCACATGCCCACGGTTGATTAGGTCTTGCTTGAATCCCGCGAGAGTCCAATCGTGGCAGCCTTGAAGAGCAGCTTGTCTGTAGGATGCACCTTACCTCTTGGCAGAAAGAGCGTGTAATAATAATACTATTACACCATGTGGTAGTAGTATAAATCCTACCTGGCATGCTTCGGCGGCGCGGGCACAGGCGGCAGCTGCGCGCTCTTGCGAACCTTGTGCATGGGTTCTCGCTCCACATCGCAGGCCAGACCCAGAAGCTCGCGCAATCCGCCGCTCACCCTTGCAGTCGCCCTATCTGCCCCGTCTTCGGCATCGTCCATGTCAGCGTCCTCGTCAGCATCATAATCATCGTCGCCTGAGGACGACAAGTCACGGTCAGCAAGAAAGCGGTGTTCCCTGCTCTCCCCAATGCAATTTGTAAATTGATCAGCTTGCACAATATTGATGCTGAATTAAGAGAGACAAGTGCGGAATCCCTTCTTCCCCCATGATGCAAATCTTCAAGTGATCACCTTCCACATGGCAATGTAGTACAGAGTAATACAGGTACAGGAGAGAAGGCTACCTGAGGATGATTCGCTGTCTGACATGTCACAGGGGGCGGTGGACGGGATTGGCTCGCCCTCAGGGATGATGCAATGGGTCAAGCCAGCCGCTATCGCCAACTCCTTCAGCTCCAGGAAGGTCAGCTTCCACTCCTCCATTGTGTACTGCACGAGTAATAGCAAAAATACTCAAGACCCCTGTCTTGTACCTCTACTCAGGGATGCACAATTGCAGTGCCACCCGTGACATATCAAGGCAGCTGGAGGCGCATAGGGATGCCTCCCAGGCTGTCAGCCTGACTTTGCCACACGCAGCGCAGGATTGCGTATAAAAGAGAAAGGGATAAAAATTAGGCAGCAGCAGTTAGCGCAAGGATTCGACACACTCATCGCAGGATTGTGCATGAGAGAGAAGCAACAAAAATAGAAAGCATGTAGGCCAGGGGCGCACGTCTTTGACCATCCAGGGCTTCCCATCGATCTCCCCGATGCACACGCAGTTTTCGGCGTCGCTACCCTCGGCCGCATTATTCATCAACGCCTGCGCGCCCCCGGCCCTCGCCTCCTGTGATTGGGCGCTGATCGCCGTCTCATCTGGCAATGCCTCCGTCCCCTCACTCCCGCCGCCCTCTGCATGCACGATGGGTGCTGCAGGCAAATAGATACACAATCGCTTGGAAAGGCTTGCAGCTGCGTGTGGAGTGCAGAGTTGGGAGAGCCAATCAGTAGACCCGCCAATGCTTCTTGCGATGCAGATCAGACGTGAAGCATTGCAGTTCGGCTGAGACGTGACAGACCTGTACGACTGACAAAGAATACAGGATTTGGAAAGAGCGACAGCGGCATTTGGGGGTCACAGAATTACAGGGGGTGGAAATACAGAGTGTGGGCCAGGAAGAAGCACATGCCTGGCTCTACATCCATGTCAGCTGCTCCGGAGTTCTCCAACTGCTCCTGACCCGTCTCTTCCAGGCCGCCGCTGCTGTCTTTCGGACCTGGTGCATGCGAGGACGGCACCTCTGCAGCTGCTTGCACACTGCTCTGCGGCTGCAGCGCCCACGAATGCGGCTGAGCCTCTGCACTGCTCTGTGCGGGCTCCACTGCCGCGTCGGACGGTTCTGGACACCAGACAGCCTCCCACACCAGAGGAGCACCGCCGCTCACAGCGGTGTCGGCGGCGGCCGCGGCGGGGGCTGAGGTCAGCACACCGGCTTGACCGTTGGATGGCTCGTTGGGAGCGATCTGCTGCGCTGGTGAGGCTGCGCCCGGCTGTGCAGGTGAGCGGTCCTCCACGCAGGCGCCAGCGCTTGCAGCTGCGGCTGCTTTGGCGGCTGTTGGAGCCTCTGGGAGCGCGGCACAGTTCGCTCCAGGACCGGTTGGGGCCAGGTCGATGCCGCCTGCACCCTGCGCGCTTGCTGCTGCTGCAGACCTGTCCGGGCCGTGCGGGGGGTCGCTGTCATGCTGCGGAGGATCTGCTATGGCAGCTCCCTGCACCTTAGAAACTTTCTCTCCCTCTTCAGTGCTGTGCAGCTGCTTGCCGTTGAGCGACGTGCCTGAGCCGTCCGGGGCGACTGCACGCGCAGTAGCAGCCTGCCCTTTGCTTGGCAGCCGCTCCTCAGTAGCCGCCTTGTCAGCTGACGTCGCCTGCTTGCCGTTTGCTGGGGGGATGCTGTCTGGGCTGCCGACTGGCTCTGCTACCGGTGCAAACGCTCGCCACTCCTGTGCATCCTCAGACACTGCCAAGCAGGCGGGTTCGGACACCTGCGTCGGCGCTGCCTGGTCTGTGGTGGCCCTCTCTGGGGCGGGAGCACTTGACACGGCTCTGAGGGCGTTGTCATCTGCGCCAGCGCTGGGGTGCACCGCTCTTGTACCGCCATTCTGCTCTGCCAGGTTATGCACAGTCGTGTCTGGCACTCTGAAGGCCGCTGAAAGCCTGACTGCGTTGCCGCCGCTGCGCGCATTTGCTCCGTTGCGCTGCTGCGGGGGGCTGAAGGCCGGCTGCTTTGAACCCGGCCGGGACAGCCGCTCGAAGGCGCTCTTGCGGGCCGGCGGCGGCGATGGCTTGAAACTTATAAGTTCGCGCTTGCCAGACTTGCTGCGCTGCAGTGTGGGGGCCCCGTTTGCCGCCTGCATGGGAGCTGCTGACTTGGCGGCAGCTGCGCCTGGCAGCTGACCGTTGACCAAGCCCGCCTGCTTCTTGTGCAGCCCTTCTGCGCTGCCCGGTGCCTTCGCAGCTGACTCAGCTGCACCAGGAGCGGCAACTAATGCAGCTGCTGCAGAGACTGCGGCAGCAGGGCATGCAGCAAGCGCGGCCATGGGCGCGGGAGCAGGTGTCTCTGGAGGGACATCCCTGCGCATGTCATGCTCTGGCGGCTGCTGCGCAGTGGGGCTGCCAGGCTCTTCTGCAGGGCTCCTGGCCCTGTCTCCCGGCGCAGCCTTACCATTCTGTAGCTCCGCTCGTGGCTCGTCTGCAGCGCTTGAGCATCCGGTGTGCCTCTGAGGAGATGGCGCTTGGTTGGGCATGTGCATCTCGCCGTTGCGAGCGCGCTTTGGGCTCTTCTGCTCCTGCTCGGGGGCCTCAGCAGAGCCGAGGACCTTGCCCAAGAACACCTCTGCGTTGCTGACACAGCCATTGCGGCCGCCGTTCTGCAAAGGAGATGTTGGCTGCTGGGCTCCAGCATCCCAGTGGTCCTGCCAGCGAGGCCGCTTCCTGCTCTCTTGGCCGTCCTCCCCCGCTGCTGGCGTGAAGCCATTTGTCCTGCCCTGAAGCTTTGCGCTGCCCTGAAGCTCCATGTCGCGCGCAGCGTCGTCCCAGGATGCGCCGCCCTTCTGCTGTGCAGAGCCAAGGCGTTGGGCACCTGACGAGGCCATGTCCTGCAGGGTGTCATCCCTTGGTGCGCCAGGCTCGTGCAGCCCGTTGCCGAGGCTCGGTGAAACCGATGTGACCTTATCCCGCGCAGCTTCGCCCCTCGGTGCCTCAGGCCTCTGTTGTGCAGCGCCGATGCTGTGGCCCTCCGGCATGACCGTGTCAGGTGTGGCCCTTGCCCCGCTCGCCTGCCCTTGCTCACCAGGGCTTGCCATGCTGCCACGATGGTCCATGTCATGCACAGCGTCGTCCCATGACGCGCCGGGCGCCTGCTGCGCTGCGCTCTGCAAGCTGCCGTTGGCTTTGGGGGAGCCGGCAAGGACTGGGCCATTTGCGCTCCGCTCTGTGGCGGCCAGCGGAGGTGCGCCGCCGGCCAAACGGCTGCTCCGCCCGGCAGCTGCGGCGGAAGCTGCCCGGTGCGCGACAGCCGCCTGCAGAGCAGGGAACGCTGCCGGCTCCTGCTGCCGCCCGCTGGCACCAGCATTTGTCATCGGCGGCTGAGGTGGCAGCTGAAGTGGCGGAAGGCACCCGGCTTCCCTGTCGGCGAGCCACTTGCCCAGAACTCCTTCAATCTTTGCAGCGACTACGTTTTTGAAGAGGTTCTTGCGCTCGCAATCTGCCACGATTCGCTCGCCCAATGGGCCCCTCAAGGTCCTCTGCACGTGCACGAAACACATTGGTGTCCTCTTGCTTTCTGCACTTGAGCGCAGGGACGGTTATGTGAAAGTACTACAGGTGGACTCTTGCACATTCATTTGATTGGGTGTGCAGCGATCAGAGACCATCTGTGTCATAATCAGTATTCCTAGCACCTTGAGTTGCACCTTGAGGGGCAAAGTGACACAGGATTCAGGCAACCACCTAACAATATTTGTCGGAAAATAAGAAAGGCTGGTTGCAATCTGAACTGCAAACTGCAGCTCACATGCTGGAAATTCACTGGGTGAAATTTGCTTAGCCGACCAGGAGGGCGCTGTACCTTGATGCCCAGCTGCTGTGCAATGCCGAGCTCTGTCTCCACCCTGGCGACGACTGATCGCAGGGAGTCAATGCTGATGGAGACATTGTGATTATTCACATGGTGCACACGCTCTACGCCCCTCCGCTTCCCACTCTGCACCGAGGCCAGCCACTGCTCCGCAGTGAAGGCAGGCTGCATCAGCACATTTTATAGTCATTTTTCACTTATTTTAGAAAAAAATAAATCATTGCAACATTCCAGAGACCTGTCGAGAGCCACCTCAGGGTCATTGGTCTTGTGGGCACTTGTTCACTGCCCATCTTCATATCACAGACTTGATGTGTCTGCATTCCCTGACAAAATATTACTTCAAGGTGACTCATAATTCAAAGGGGCACAGCATGCAGGGAAACATGTGCAAATTTTGAAACGTAAGCCAAGCTCTCTTCGTCACTGTAGACAAGCATTGAGGACAAGACTTTGAAGATCGTCTTCACGCTGCACATCCGCATAAGAGGAATAGAGATTGTGGGTGTTGAACTAAGTGTCTGAGCAGATTCTAATGCAGGTTGAATGAGAGTGTGGGGGGGCCCACCTCAGCGCCTGGTCCACAGTGGGCCCAGCAAATTTCCTTGCCTGCTTCAAAGGTGGCTGCCTCTGTCGTCCCTGATTGCGCATTTCCTGCAGAAAACATATTGGTACTGGGTTTCCTGAATGGGATTGCTGCACATCACCTTGCTGCCACATGTGATCTGGTGAGCGGGTGAAGGCTCCATGTCACCACAAATTGCAAGGTCAAGTTGATGCTGTGAGGCATGGCAGCATCCAAGAACAATAGTAATGTCAGGCCTGAGCTATACCTACAGGCCCCAGCAGCAGCAGTGTGACGTAAGTCTCTCTCCATTTGTCGACAATATTGCGAGCGGTCATGACAACTCCGCCGTCAGCGCGGCAGAATTCCTCATGTCCCTGCAAGATTGAAGCAACAACACCCTTGATGACAACACTTTTTGGGATGAAAAGATCACTCACAAAGGAAAGGCCAGAATCGAAATTTGGAGCGACTTTCACCACAGCTGTGGTTGACCTATTCTGTCCTTGCGCTGTTGAAAATGATCAGCAACAGGAGCAGTTGCAGGGACATGAAGACCTGTGGCCCACCTGCAGTTTGAGGGAATGCATGGCTTTGTCCAGGTCGCTCTGAGACATCGTTTCGCTCTGCAGGGAACCATTCTCAAGCTTCCTCATCCACCGCTCCCCACTCCTCTCAGCCATTCTGATCATCATGCGCCGTACCACATACACAAGCTCTGCATGCCTCAACTTCGCCTGTGGCACAAGACCTAGACAAGTCATTCGTTGCTTCTCTTCAGACCTGCTCACATAGCCTCGCCTACTGCGCCTCTACTGCTAAGGGATCACCAACAGCTTGTGTGATTGTTTTGTGTTTTGCAGCATTGCTATCTGTTCTTCCTCTTTATCAGTGCATGTCTTGTAAAAGAGAGGCGTCCAGAACTTTACTTGCTACCAGAAGCTGGAACATCTACCAGATCACTTGTGTGCACACCTATTCAGGGGTCAGATAGTCTCTCATTTCACAAGAGCAAGGCTCCACGGTTTGCATGGTGGGCATGAAATGAATGCATGCATTGAGCAGGCACGGTGCTTGCATGTGCTCTCATCAGCAGAAGAATGAAGTGTATGCATGTGCAGTCCTCAACAGAAGAATGAAGTGGCCTACCGCGCTTTCCTCCCCTTGCCTCTTGGCCTCCTCTGCAGCTTCTCTCAAGGGTTGAAGCTGCTGTGCAATTTCCTGTAGGTCTGGTCGATCTCTGATCAGGCGCTGGAAAGTGGTGCAGTAGTTGTCCATGGATCGAGTGTTGATCACCGTTGCATTTTCGTATTGGCCCTCTGCAACAGCCAGAACTTCTTAAGCGCTGTCTGGCCCTCTTGTCACTGACAAGGGTTGATACAGAAATGGACTTTGTGTGACAAAGCTTGGCAGTGGCAGCTGGTATTGCGGCGTGGCACGGCATTGGCATCAGGTCATAAATGCAGCCAATGAGGGCCCTGAATCAGAGCCCTTCCGTGCCATAAGATATGTGCAGTTACCTGCATAGCACGCGTACAGCAGGAGATCCAGGCTCTCCGGATCATCATGTTCACCGTTGGAATATTGGATGCTCCACTCCTTCTCATGCAGATCTGCAAGGGGAGACAACAAGCACAGCTGCAGCCCCCCCATCTTGGCCACCTGAACACATGCCCCGCACCAGCAAGCGCTTGGATGACATGAGAATTTATTATTGTACTATACTCTGTTGACCTGTGTTGCGCATGACCATAATTTTAGCGTGATCACCGTGGTACATGCAAGTGCAGCAGCTGTATGTAGCAGGGGATGAGGATCACCTCGGCGGCCTTTATGCTCTCTTGAGCTTGCGCATGTCTCACTCCCGCCTCGATAACATCCTCCACCGCAGCATTGAGCTGCTTCCGTAGATTTTGGAAGTCATCCATGGGTGTGTGTCCCTCTCACAGTCTGTGAGTGGCAGCTGCCCTGCGCTCGTCAAAGCACACAACCTGGATTCGGCGGTACTCTTCTTTCGCATACAAGGCCATTCAATTTTCGGTCTTGGTGCATGCATGCTGGCAAGTCATGTCGCCCAAGCGCTAGCCGATGCCTTGTGAAGCGCCATAGACGGGACCCACAAGGCACCATGCATCAGGAAAAGGATAGTACACATTGTATATATTCAGAAAGCGTACGAGATAAAGCAGAACACACCCGAAGCCGCTCAAGAAGGTAACCATATGGGGCTTTTGCCAACTGACCGCCACATTATGAAATGAAGCGTTCAAGAGACTGTACCATTTAAAAGCAGACCAAGATGATTTTAATGGACTTTCACGAGACCCTTGACGGCCTGACTGAGTTGCTGACTGCAGTATTCTCCACGAGCTGGATTGAGCAGATCTTTCACACCGCCATGACTGCTAGCCGTCTTTCGTGGTTGACGATCTGGCAGTCATACACGTTCTTTGTGCAGATCTGTTAACATTGAAATGCCTTGATCTTTGGTATCTGCTTTTTTGAGCTGCAATTCTTGGAAACTGCCACTTTCGCATTTGGGGTGGACCACTCGAGGTGGGCAACCCTTAAGGGGCAATGACATATCTTCCCTATCCACTTTGTGGCTGAGCAGTTCAGGGCGGCCTTGCTGGAAGGTTGGAACACCAGGAGTGGTGTCATCTGTCTTTTCACCTACACCAAGGCGTTTGGGAAGCACATCTACCCAGTGGTCAGAGGCAACCCCTGTGCGAGTGGCAGAGCGATCTCGGGAGCTGCTCCTCTGAAAGTTTGTCTCTTTTTACTGTTGAGAGAGTCCTTTCCAGTCACGAACATCAGTAGGGTGACCTGAACGGGCGTCATCCTCTGGTAACGAGAGATGAACACAACGGCTTTGCTGCAGACCCCCAGGCCCTGCTGCCATTCCAGGTGGACCTCAGCAACTTTCACCACCACACCAAGTGACGATTGGGAACAATAACAGAGAACCTTGAAAGGCTTGCATCTCTATTGGTTGACTGATGAAGACAGCAGCAAACTGTCATCCTTGCCCTCACAAGGCTCAAGACACCTCCTTATGCCTGGCTGTTATGTGGAAGTAAGGAATGTGCTTGATCGAAGCTAATATGAATGAGCTTGTTGTGTTGACGCAGCATGCGCGCGTCAACATCCTGCCCTACACAGTCTCTGTCCTTCCGCTCCTCTGTCAGCAACGTGGTGGCATTCAGACCGCAGCAGCAGGCGTCGCAGCGAGGATGCAGGCAACCACTGGTGCGCTTGCCTCTTTATGTTTCCTGGCCAAACTCACAGCCCTTAACGCAGGGATCCGCGTATCTTCTGAACAAGCCACCGATGTCACACTGTGCAGTGAACAGTGTGGAGACGTGGACCGACAGGGTGTGTGTGCGTGTTTTCGACAGGTGGAGTGCGCCATCAGCCGGGCGACAAAGGAGAAGAGGGTTGCAGAGCTTGAGGAGGCGCTGAGGAACAGTACCGTGGCTTTTGGCGTGCGCTACAACAAAGTCAATGTGAGCGCCCCTGCAAGCTTTGCTCATGGACTTCAAATTCCCAACATTGCACCCTTGAACCTTTGAAGGGCGGCGAGTGCGCTGCCTGCCAGCAAGCTTACTTTGCCGGACTCCCATCATCGAATCTAGCACTCTGGAGACTGTGAAAGGGCAGCCAGTCAGCTATTGATATGAAGTACTGTGAAGCACCTTTCATACTGTGAGGAGTGGGTGCTCCGCACAAGGCATGGTTGTGATGTGCCTGCATGGAGGCTATCTGCTGTGGAGCAATGCACAGGATGTACCCAGGCAGAAATGACGTCGTTTCTTCACACCTGAAAAGAGCTTTTAGTCAAATGCTACAAAATTACGAATTCTCTGCTGCTCAGCAGCGTTATGGTGTCACTGCCCGGCCCAGACCTCAAGAGCCACCTGCAATGGGGGCATCAGAAGCGCTGCCACTGAGTGCATCTTGCGCATGCATGACACTCCATGCAGGTAGTAGTTGCTGAGCTGGAGGGATGACTGGACTTTCCACATGCAGGTGAAAAACCTGGAGGCGTTCAGGCGGTCGCTGCCAGCAGAGGCCAAGATGTACGTGGCCAAAAACACGCTGCTGAGCCTGGCAGCGGACAGGGTGGAGGGCTGGAGTGAGCTGAAGAAGGGGATCAAGCTGGAGAACGCCTGGGTGTTTGCCCCCGAGGAGGCCATTTCCTCCTCGGTCAAGGCCTTCTTGGACTTTGAGAAGAAGCTGCTGGAACCCATCCCCAAGGCCGACCGCTCCAAGTTCAAGCTCACCGACGTGACTGGTGCGTTTTCCCTCCATCAAGTACAGTCATCAGAGCGCTGTTCTGTGAAGTCACAAGGCCAGCTCTCAGAGCCCTGTTCTATGCTCTCACAGAGGTTCTATGGCTCAAGAGGCGAGCTTCACCCCTTCACAGGGCACTCTCCTGTTTCTTGTGGACGCTAGATGACATTGTGCCTGATTGAGCAAGTGTCCAAAACAAGTGGATCATGGCACGAGGACAGTGTCTTGCAGCCCAAAGCATGTGACCGCGCTCAATGGAGAGGAAAACCAATAAAAGGGTTGCTGTGGATGCGCGTGAGTCTAGCAGGGCCATAAAGCTCTCGGTGCACAAGAGCCCTGGTTCGAATGAAATATCTTCATAGAGACAGCCATTCTTAAGAGAATCCCGGGGATCTGAGCCATTTAAGGGCGTTCAGGGCATTGTTTGGGCGAAGGCTTGAGCTTCTATCAGACACCCTTGGGTGTGCCCCTGGTAGAATGTGATGACGGGGCCATCCTGATCCCTTTTGTGCTGCAACCCCATGCGCATATGGGAAGATAAGGGCGCAATTGAACCATGTGCGGACTCCCATGGTCAGAGGATCACGAAATAATAGTAACAATCTTCTCGTTGCGCGCTGCAGGTGGTGCGATGTCGGGTAGCTTCCTGGACGGGGAGCAGGTGCGCAAGCTGGAGAAGATGCCCACCAAGAAGGAGCTCATCACTGCCATCGCAGTCATGGTCAAGAAGGTGCGCGCACGCATCCTCCCTCTTTATGATACCTGAACATGCCATAGCCGGAGGATTCTTGGAGTTTGACCAGAAGGTGCATAAATACTGCGAAATGGCAGGAATGGCTGTGCGGGGCAAATTTCGAGATGCCGGTGGCAGGCATTTGGGCAAGTAATTGCTGCTTCCCAATGTTATGGAATGGGAGTCCCAATTTGGAATTGGCGGCATGCCCTGCTGCATTTCGACTGCTGAGCAAGTCGTCTGCCAGGTTCAGATTAATTGCTGCAAAGAGAACTTGAGGGGTGCACATTTGTATCTGTGTGCCCCTTATTGGCTTATTCAGCGTGTGATTTCAAGCAGCGGATGGCAAAGGATGGAATGTTCCTGCTGGGGCTAACCAGATACCTTATCTTGAAATACGAGCTTCCTGCGAGCTTACAAGCTTCCTGGGATGCTGCCGCGCAGGTGCCCACGAAGGTGGCGGTAGCTATCAAGCAGGTGCCGACCAAGCTGGCCTATGGCATCAAGGCACTGGCGGATGGGGATGACAACAAGGATCTCATTGTGGGCGATGTGTTTCCCAAGGCCTAGGCCACACCTCCATGTGAGCAGCCAGCAGGGATTTGCCCTAAAATGCAAGAGAATTGAAGTTGAACCGGCACTGTCTAAGATGGTCAGGACATGGTTCATGAGCATGTGAGCTTAAATATTGGGGTTTTATACCATGGATCATCAATGAGCTTAAGCTGGTTTTTTAAAACGCACATGTGAAATTAGATTGGCATGTGACACAGCCAAATTTGAGGTGGTTATGTCACTGTGCCGTCAAAAATTGACGTCAGTGAATGGAATATTAGAAATAACAATCCTCACACTTATCATCAGTTGCTAGCTGCATTCCCTGGGCAGGTCATAATACCACCGGCAGGCCGCAATTGACACCTCTTATTGTACTCAAAATCCCAAATACTATACACGATTGGCAAGAGGCATAAAAATGGTGCAGTCGCAATGCCGACACCACCATAACAATAATTCGCTGGTGCAAATGTACATTTGCAAATGTACATCAGAAGCAAAACACAGTGCCATCGCACTCTGTACCGTGCATTAGATGCAAGCAGTTCATCTCAAGTTCCTATACCTTCAGACGCGGTTCCTAGGCATTCCTAGAGTTGGGCAACTTCCAGACCAATGCAAGCATTACATTAAAGGCCTTAGGGGGCGCATGCAACAGGGAACTACTAATAAACCTCCATGGAGGCCCTGATGCGCAGAGTTCAACAGCTTTCTGCTGCTCTAAAGCAACAACACGTGCATTTAGTCCAGGCCTGCGAGTATCATATTCTCACCCCAGATTACTTCCCCTGCCCTGACGCATGAACGACGCAGCTCCTCTTGTTCTGTACAAACGAGTTCCTAATAGGAGTGCCTTCAAGGATTGACATGTGCAGCTAGTTCTGCAGTGTATCGAGTTAATTAAACTGCCATGTTCACTCCAGCTTTGCCTTGAGGGCAGCAGCGTTGGCCTCAGCCCACTCCTTGAAGGTGGGTCCGGCGACTAAGCGCTGACTCAGCGGCCTCAGGTCATCATAGTAGATCCACTGCTTGTAGTACGAATTCATGTTGGCCAGGTTCTGCGCGCCGGGGATTGGCAGCGATGCAAAGATCTCATCAGACACCGCCTGGTACCTGCACACGCCAGGAGGACAGCGTGTGAGCAGGGTTGCATGCTATTCCCATGCTAATTTTGCAAGCTCAAAGCATTCTAGCGGTGACACGCAGAATAAACTAGCCCAGGTAAGACATTACATGCAAAAGCTATGCTGTTTTGGCCAGAGCAGTGAGAGAATCTTTCTGTAACCTTGCCAAAGGCAATTTAGCCCCGGCTGGCGGGGGGCGGTACAAATACTGAGCACACTGCCCACGATTGATTGGGTCTTGTTTAAATCTGGCAAATCCACCAGGGGGCAGGAATTTGGCAGCCTGCACATGCAGCTTGCCTGCAGACGCACCTTGCCACTTGGCAGGAACAGCGTGTAATAATAATAAAAAAAGGCAATCTGCGGCAGCTGCGCAGTTCTGGCCAACAAAGACACATTCCACTGTTGCGCATCGATCAGGAATATGCAGCAAAAGCGGATATGGGAAGCTATCCAAGGAGACCCTACTGGAACGCATCCTGCTCTGAGAAACTGGAAAAGTGTGTAAATGGCATACTAACGGTCAGGAAGGGATTCGCACTTGACGGTCTTGCCGGTGACGTCGCTCACAATCTGTGCCATGTCTGTCAGGGATATGTGCTCTCCCAGAGCCGGCACACTCTTGCCCTTGTACTTCTTCGGGTCCTCCAGTATTGCTGCAAGTTGCACACAACACAGCTGCAATTACAGATTATCCAAGATTTTGGCAAGCCCGCCCAGCGCCGTACGAAGATCTGTGCAAAGCTTTCAGGCGCGGTGAGCAGCAACACCAGCATGTAAATGCATGGATGCCGTGTCTATTTTGATGAGCTCAGCTGTATTTCAAGCAACTATGAATACTGCAGGATGCTCGGACGCATGCAGATTTTGACAATCCCTAAGGGGTGGGCAGAAACCCGGCTGAGCCCCTGATTTGGCTCAAAAGGACCAGGGCCATGCCTCAATTAATGTGCAGCGGCAAAGCTGTAATTCTGGGCTGTGCCTTGTGGGGATACTGCTCTGCTGTTTGCTCAGCAAGACAGCTGCACCTCTTCCTCTTCAATTCGGCACTTGCACTGACCTTTATACATGTTCTCCTATTGCACAAAATCCTATGGTATTACATTTTTACCAACAGAAAGTTGGTCACCGGGGCCGATGGTGCTCACAGAATGCCAGGCGTTGGGTGCACTTGCCACTTCATCACAGAAGGTATAATGAATGCTTCGGCACGCACATTCAGGGCTTGACTAGATGAATTTGCCTGCGAACTCCTGTCTTGTGTCTGTACAACTGCAGGGTGCCGAACGAGAGAAATAAGAAGGCTGAGTTCAGCTCATCTTTCCGATGTGAGGCCGATGGCGTCCACTGAATGCCAGGCGTGGGGTGCACTTCCCTCTTCATTACACAAGGTATACAGTTTCGGCTCGCACATTCACCTCAAGATTGGAAGTTGCGGGCAAATGTATCTAGCAAGTCTGTGCAGCTGCAGGGCGCAGAACGAGAAGAGCTGCAAGGCTGCTGAGCAAGTTGCTCACCTGCGGCTGTGAGGCCAATGGTACTGACAGAGTGCCAGGCATGGGGAGTGGTGCCCATGTTATCACTGGCATTTTATAAGTTTTGGCATGCAAGTGTACCTGACATAGTCGCCGGGCCTTCGAGGTTGCAAATTACTTTCATGTGTTGATACTGAACATTTGCATGGCATTAAATCAGAAGTGTTGTAGAGGTGATATAGCTCACCTGCGGCTGTGAGGCCAATGGTGCTGACAGAGTGCCAGGCATGGGGAGCGGTGCCCATATTGTCGCAGAAGGCGTAGGAGCCGTCCGCCTGCGGCTGGAAGAAGGTGAAGTTGATCATGTTCTCGTAGAAGTTGCACGGCCTTAGCAGTGCGTAGGACAGTCCTGACTGGGCCAGGTACTCCTGCACCAGAAATGCATATTTGTATCTTGATCACTATTTTAATCACACGCCTGTTCCAGCCCTCAGGGCTAGGCGCGTTGCAGCCGTCTCTCAATGATCTTGATGACATGTCACCAAATGCATGGCCAGAAGCCGTAGAGGATATATGCAGACGTCTACAGCCGCGTTTGCAGTGCCTACAAGAGTCTTCAGCTCAGCACTGATACGCACGAACAGTTTTTCAATTGTGGCGGCCAATTGTGCAGTAATGTCTGGCCATCTTGTTGCAGCCATGCCCTTCATGCCACTCTTAAATTATGTATTGGATAATTGGATGGCCCAGAAGCAAAACCAGGTACCCAAGTTGGCTGCATGAAAATTGAACAGTCACCCGCGCTCATTCCAGTTCATTGAATGTGCTGTTACGTTATGCTTAATGTATAAGGTACTAGTGATGTGGCACCGGTAATCAACATGTGCAGGGAATTCAATGTCGGGGCGTAAGTATTTAAATATTAAGGATGAAGCCAGGTTTGGATGGGCTGCTCACCGCGACAGCATTCTTGGACTCAAAATGGACGACTGTGCGGCCGTCAGGCAGAGCCGGCAGCTTCTCCTTGACATCCGCTGGGATGCCCTCCAGGGCACTGAAGACCACAAAGCCAACACCGGCCTGCAAAAAGGGGACTACATTGGGAAAAATTTGGTGTGATTCTAAATAATCTTCTTTTCTAAAATACTGCTCCTATCCACTGGCAAGGTGCATCTGTAAGAATAATACAGGTAAAAACTGCCACATGTCCTGGCCCCTTGTTGGACTCGCCAGCTTCAAGCGGTGCCCAGTCAACCAGCCGGGGCCATTAAGACATGCAAATGGGGTTGGTCCTTTGGGCATTGATTGGTGTAAGGATAGATGGATGCATCAGACATGGTCAAGCATCGAGATTATATGCATGACGGGTATTGCAGAGACATGATCTGAGCTTTGGCTAGCGCCCCAAAATGCACAGGGAAAGGGCGCCAGTAAAGGCCAATGCCAGTCAGGAATGGAGTCTTGCAGATGTGCTGAGTGAAGTAGTGAATTGCAGCCTTACCTCCTTGGCTGCGTCCACGGCAGTCTTCCCCTGCTGGACTTCGCCCTCGAAGCTGGCTCCCGCCCCGAAGAAGTCCGTGACCAGGAAGAGGGCATTGGCCCCAGCGAATGCCTGCGCCAAGTTGCACCTTGTCATGACCGACACCAGGGTCTTCGGCACAATATTTACATGCCCTCAAATTTTTGTACGTTGTATCCGCCGAAAAGGTCTCATGATCAAGTGCTTCTTAGATCTAACGCGGACACCTTGGACAGCGATGCCTGATTCCCGAGGTCAGCCTCGACCACCTCGACGCCCTTTGCGGCCAGATCCTTGGCCTTCTTAGACGACGAACTCCTCGTGATACCTCTGATGCTCTTGCTGCCAGCCGAGAGCAGGACGTCCACCACACCACCACCTGCGCCATTGACTGTCATCTTTTACGGACAAAACATCTCCGAACATATCTCGCCTCCCAGCGCTATTCGAGTACACCGCATGCCTGGATTATGTTTTTCTTGTGCCATTCGACAACCTCATAACCACAATGGAGCCATCGAAGCGCGTTTTAAAATTTGAAGATAGGTCCCAGAGCACCATCAAGCTCACCTTGAGCCCCTGTGGCTCCAGTCACGACGACGGTCTTCACGAGGGCAGCCATTTCTTAATCGGATGGCTTTGAACTACGTAGCGACTGTTTAATCTTTTGTTTTCCTTGACGACGCAGCTCCTGATAAAGTCTTCAGTCCTTGTTCTATATCCCGGGATGTTCGGGATACTCTGAGAACCTCATCCCTTCATTTATTTTCCACAGGAAGACGGAGAGGATGGCTTACGTCAGAGGCATGCCATTCTCGTGAAGCACGAGGGACCTAGTGGATCTGCCCTGTTCCCTCTGGTAAGCAAGACTCTTGAAATACAGATCTCTGTTAATAAAATGCCCAGGCAAATAGAGCCCCAGTATATAATGCGCTCAGCCCCTATTCTAAATTCGCTGCTGGACTCACACAGACTCCAGAATGTTCTTTTCCACGGCCATTAGTCTCACAAACCTTTCTGAAGTTTTCTGTTTGTCGCAAAAGCCTGCTTGTCCAGAGCGTCCCGAAAGCTTGAAGGAAACAGAGTCTCACGTAAGACGAACGCCTGACGTGAAGGTGGTTCTATGTTTGGAACTGATGACCTGTCAATTCTCCTCTTATGGCCAGACTTCCATGGGTCGGTGAAGGAAAATGAGAGCATCTTTCTTTCCCTTAGAATCGCGGAAAAGGAATAAATTGTGATCTATATCTAAGACCTGCACCACAATTTCCTGCCCTTGCGGACAGCACGTCTCATGCATTGAAATGACTAAAGTCGCATGCGTGCCTGGCAAGACTCCAACTCACTTCAAGTCAGTAAGAGCGTCATGATTTTGACAATCACATCATATGTTTGGTGGCCTCCAGCATTTATTCCAGACTCATGTCCAACCAAAAAACCCAAGCAAACAGGCTTGGGAATGTTGCTCTGCAGGTATTTACTGCGCATGTTCACTTGCCAAGTTCACAATGTTTGCACAGTGTTTTCACAATGTGTGCAAGAAACAGCTTGAGACTGTGCACTCCATTTAACCATACTGATGGCAGCGCTCGTAAAAGCCATGCCCTATTCTTTAGACGTACCTGAGCCAACTGGGGCGTTGTCATTTTCAGAAATTCTAACGCCAGCAGGATCCCCTCAAAGCCCACCTGAACTTGTGTCTCAACCAGCTTCTTGCGTGGTCCTGACCAGAAGGTTCTCATTGCATGGAGGAGGGTTCAATTTCAATAGAGCCCTAACACATGTACAGACAGTGCCAAACATACACAAGACTCTCAAGCAGCCATAGCTTTGAGTACAGGATACATCACCCCCTGCATGTTTCCATGCAGCTGACCTTTACAGCCTTTCCGAAAATTGTGAAATTCAGAAAACACTTCAGGAACTTTGGGCATCGCTGGCAGCCTCCAGCCTCTTCTTGAGGGCATCTTTATGCGCCTCAGCCCATTCTTTGAAATTCTGTCCCCTGACCACGGGGTCAGTGTAGGGCCGCAGGTCATCGTATTGGCTCCAGCCTCTGTAGTAGTGGAACATGTTGGCGATGTCGGCAGCTCCGGGGAATGGCAGCGATGCATACTGCTCATCGGAGATCGGCTGATACCTGCATTGCATGGAGCGCAGGTCAATTTGAACCAGGGCTTCAAAGGGCTTCAAATTTGTAGGATTTCACTGGGGGCCTATAAAATTTCAGGCCAGCCCCTGAGTAGGGCATGAGCTGCAGCGGTAGCAGCTGCAATCTAGGAACATCCCTGAGATTTTCACGGATTGTCACAAGGGAGATGCAAATCTCCCTTTGACTCTGGCCTCTGATTGGTTTAAATTGCCTATAAAATGCATGGTGCCCCTTAGTCACTGCCACGTGGCTTTGAGGCGCTGCCCTGACACCCTTTTTTTTCTTTTTTTTTGCCAGATCCACTTTTTCCAAGGGCTGCCCTGACATCTTGCCCCTTACCCTTAACCACTCTGCCCATTCCCTTGGGGGGCCTTTGGGGGCTGTCAAACCCTGCCCAACAGAGTTCCGAGGTTGTCCGGACAGCTTGTTTCAATGCCTCTGGGCACAGACAGCTTTTCAAATGTCCCTGGGGAGCCCCAAGCATATCTGCTTGAAACAATTGGCAGTAAATGCGATAGGAAAGTCCTCGACAGACCAGAATCCCGCTTCAGAACCCAGAGGTGTCAGCACAACCCCAGGAGGATCAATCATCCCTGGGATGTCAAAATCTATTTTGCACCACAAGATATTTACAGGTGAACCCACTTTTAGCGTCATGCTGGGCTGGAATCAGTCGGGCACAAAGAGACGGATCCCGGCGGGACGCCTGTTTAGGCGTCCCCCAATCTTCTTTCTTCTTGGCGAATGAAAGAAATTCTTCACCGTCAATCAAAGCATGAGAGGATGCCGTCTCATTCGCACCTGATTGTTTTGCCGGTCACGTCGCTCAGGACCTGGGTGATTTGTGTGAATGAGATGCGATCTCCCACAACCGGAATAGTCTTGCCCTGGTGCTTCTGTGGATTGTCCATCACAGCTGCGTGCAAGACAGAACAGCAAGTTCTTATTCTTCTCCAAATTGCCAGGCAAATCTCCAGCAAGATGCCCCTGTCAGCATGTGCTTTGGTGCACAGGACTCACAAGCAGGACAGTCCCTTCCAAGAGGACAATATTGCTGGAACTCTTGGGACTCAAAACCTCCATTTCTAAACGAACAGTTTGGCACACAGGTCACCCCATCAGACATGCTCGCATGAACTTTGAGGCTAGAGGTTGATTTGTCATATTATGCAAGAGTCATCAGTCAGGGCAGGTACAAACACTGAGCACCATGCTGACAGTTGCTTGGGTATTGCTGGCAATTCCAGCAAGGGGAAGGATTAATGATCTTGGGTTATGGCAGCCTAAATTGGCAGCTTGACTGCAGAAGAAGCTTGCCTCTTGGCAGGAAATGCGTGAAAGAAGAATATCAGCATCAGCGTTGTCCGGCTGCCTGTAGCTCACCTGCAGCTGTCAGCCCGATGGTGCCCACAGAGTGCCAAGAGTGGGGATTGGTGCCCAGGTTATCGCTGAAGACATAGGAGCCGTCGAGCTGCTTCTGGTAGAAGAAGAAGTTGATTGAGTTCTCATAGAAGGCGCTGGTGAGCAGCAGCGCGTAGGGCAGCCCTGACTGTGCCAGGTATTCCTGCAAGATGTTCACTGTGCTCAGGGCACATATAGCGTCTCCACTGCCAAAATGGACAGGGGTCACTGAAGACTACCATGGTCTTACTCTAGCCTACACTCTGTTCTTTGGTAGTCTTTGATACCCCCTGACATGGACGTTTTCAGGGCTGAGTCTGGAACACTGGGTCATGACTGTCGCCCAAGGCTGGCGCTGCTAGCCCAAGCATCACAGGCAGTGTGCAACATGCCCACGGTTGATTGGGTCTTGCTTGGATCTGGCAGGTTCAACCATGGGGAGGATCCCAGACCGGGAATTCCAGTGGCATTCACCTGCAGCATGTTTGGAGACGCCTCTTGCCTCTCGGCTGGAGAATCGTCTAAAAGCTCTGGAATACAGTTGTGCCAGAGATCAACTCACCGCCACGGCAGCTTTGGACTCAAAGTGGGCAACCTTCCGGCCGTCATGCAGGGTCGGCAGCCCTTTCTTGGCATCCTCTGGGATGTCTTCAAGGGCGCTGAATACCACAAAGCCAATGCCGGCCTACGCATGCGCACACCAAGCAGAGATCAGTGACATTCTTGTGTGCACACCACAGGGCAAACATCAGCCACTGCAGAGGGTTACTGCGCATGCAGGTCCAGATGTGCACAGGCCATACCTCCTTGGCTGCATCAACGGCGTTCTTGCCTTGCTGCAGCTCCGTGTCATAGCTCATTGATGCATAGAAGTCTGTGACCAGAAACAGCATGTCTGCTCCCGTGAATGCCTGAGCCAGAATGTAAGATGTGATCAGGATCCACTCCTTCCGAAAACCATGATTGTTGCTCCGTAATTGAACGGAACTCAAGCTGAGCAGCGGCAAAAATAGGGTGATCAAGGGTGGCAAGAGGCCCCATGCCAAACCTTGATCAGCGAAGACTTGTTGGACAAGTCAGCTTCCACGACACCCACGCCTCTTGCCACCAGATCCTTGGCCTTCTGAGAAGTAGCATTTCTGGTGATTGCCCTGACATTCTTATCGCCCGCGGAAAGAAGCGCGTCCACCACGCCACCACCTGCCCGTGGACATCGCTCAGATCCCGGAAGCGATATTCGTCATTCGTTCACTGAACCTAATTGTGGGCACTTGAATTATCAAAGATGCTCTAAATGACATTTACGAGAGGTACATCAATTTGAATAACACTTTGCGGCCGTTCCCAGGCCAAACGCATTGTGTTGATTAAGTGCCCGCACCTTGGGCCCCAGTAGCTCCAGTCACAACAACGGTCTTTTTGGCCGGATTCATAGTCTTTATTGGTCTTCTCTATCTTATTAGTGTGTGATGGGCTAGGATGTTGGATCTAAATTGAGGATGTCTTACGTCACCATGCTGCACCTGCTGCGCTGCTGACAAGACATCCAGCGAACTTGCCAAGAGCCCAGCCACCCAGTGAGATCTAAGTTCAATAGAGATTAGAATACATGGGTGATGATCTTCGTACAGGCTGCTCCATGCTCTGACAGTTATCGCCCTGCTGCTGTTGCTCTGACTTTGTGCACTTGGAGCTAGCTGCGCTGCAACAGCTTATTGAGAGCTTGTAAAGTGCTAGGTACTACCAGTAAGTAGTAAGATGAAATATTCAATCCTACTGCCTTGTAATTTGGATGTACAGCAATAGACCAGTATTGCTACAATGGTGTGCCTTATGATTGCAAGTATTCTGTTTGAAACTAGACATTTGTATCATGAATCCACAGCATCAAGCGCCCATGAGCTTTGAGCACCCATGAAGCACATGCCAGCACCTGCCGGCTTTGCTGCAACGCCCTCCCTGCGCAGGATGCTGCACACAGGCGCCTCCATGCCATGTGCCCAGTAGCCGATCCCCATTGAGGCACTGTTGTGCACTGCCCCAAACTCAACATGCACAGTTCCTTGATCCCGATTCTCCCTCTCAGAGCCAACACTTGGGCATTGAAGTGATTCTGCTAGCATCCTAGCTGCATTGTCTTCACTGCACCCAGCGCTGATACATTGCACAGACGCCCCTTTCGGCAACAGAGGCCCACTGCTGTAGCTGTCAGATCCTGCAACCCCTGACCGATCAGCTCCATGATCTGAACGTCCGCCCTCATCCATAGCACCTGCTGTGACAGCGCTGCAGCAATTCCTCGCCTGGATCCCCCAGGGTTCCCCCGGTCCGCCACCGCCCGCACCCCCCGCGCCACCACTTGCGCCCCCCGGCAAGTGGCTCCTCTCATGGACCTCCCGGGGGACCTCCCGGGGTTCTCCCGCTCGACCACCGCCTGCACCCCCCGCGCCACCGCCCGCGCCCCCCGGACCCCTCACGGTGGCGGCGGCTGAGCGGCTGACGCGCACTGCCAGCACGCCGCAGTCTTGATGCGGGCAGGCGAGGCCGGCCGGCTGCCCGAGCTCGATGCGATCTCTGATCTCCTGAGCGCAGATTGCGTCCACGGTTGATGTTGCAGACGAGTCGGGGCCGGCGGCGGCGGCTGCATCGGCCCGCAGGGAATCCGCGCAGGCCCGGGCCAGGCCAGCGCGCATTATCGCCTCCCCGACTCCTGTCACGCTGCACGCCACTGCCGGCCTGCGCACACAACCACGGGTCAATGCAACCAGAGAGCGCTGGAAGGGGCTCAAGCACAGATACCATAGACAGAAGGACTGTCTGCAAGCGTATGAGGCAGAATCAAGAGAGGGAGAACGCAAGACATGAAGGCATTCCGAGCGCGACAGTAGGAGAACAAGCTGCCGTGCGGTGTACACAGAGTGCATCAGACATAACAAGCGTGTCCCGGCCCAGCAGCACTGATGATCAGCGTGAAATTGATCAGCCTGCAGAAGAAGAGCTCTCTAGCCAAGTCAGGAGATGAAAGGACAAGTGACATACCTTCCAGAGTGTGAATCGGCAGCCCAGCAACCGCAGCCAAACACGGCTGCCTCGCCCACTCGGCCATCAGTCTTCATCGCTATGCCGCCGGACGAGACACTGGCCGCGACTCGCCCTGCTCAAGACCCAGCATTGCCATGAATGGCTTGGTCGCTGAAACACTTTCCTAAACGCTGAGGCATGTGCCTTTGAAATACCATGAAAGATCAGGTGCACTGCCGAGTACAAGAGGTAAGTCTGGAGCGCAAAAGACCCTTCCAGTGCCCATCTGCGGCCGAGATCTTGTCACTGGCAAAGAAGGTGCAAAGGTAGAGAGTGCAAGAGAGAAGAGGGGCTACACTGACCTACTGCATCTACGCAAATGGCGCCCACTGTGTCAAATGCCAGGCACTCGGGATCCTCTTTGCCAGAGCTGCAGGCCGGCAGCTGCGCTGCTGCGCCGCTGCTGATGTCTGTGCGCAGTCTCTTAGCTGCGGGATTGGCGTCCTCCATCGCGCTGATGCGGGGCTCACACGCCTGACTTGCACACACCATATCAGGCACTAGGTACATCTGTCGAGGTTGATTCCATGGATGCTCATTATGTGTCCTGAATCTTCAGGTCACTGCTGAATTCAAGGGCTCTCCAAGTCCTGTTAGCTGATCTAATGAAAAAGGCCTGAATGTACCTGCAGGCTAGGCAATTTTTTGTGGGTGCCAGCGGGATTTGAAGGAGCCTCTTGGCTTTGCACAGCCTCATCAATCATGCGCTTGTAGCGCTGCCACCGCCGCTGAGCTGCACCGTTGATGTGCCACTGCAGCACAAAATGTCAAGGATCATGCCCCTGAATATAGTTTCAATCTATGAAGCTATCACAGTGAATCTGCCTCTTAGAGTGACACTGCTATGATACTGAACAACGTCCTGTACTCCTCCCAAGCGCTCCTTAAAAATTGTCTGAACATCCACTTATTTTCAAGCAGGAGAAGTATATCTAAATGAATACAGCAGAGTGCACTCTGGATTCACACAGTGAAGTGCAATGAAGGAGATGCATTGCATGAGGAGCTCACCTGGCTGGCAGCTTCTGCAGATGGAGCAGCCGGCAGGCCTTGCTCCTTTGCCCATTCCCTCGCCCCATCTCCAGCCAGGAACCTGCAACCAACACAATGTTTGACCCGTTCAGCCTCATGCATACTCTGCCCTCACACCCCTGAAATGCTGAGACAAAGTACTATGCATCCCAGGTCTCTTGGCAACGTCCAGGAGTTACAGACGGGCTGTTGCATGGGAATTTTGATCCAACAAGCAGGATGCTCACATGGGACGTACTCTCCCCAGTGCCATCGGCTCGCGGCTCTGCCTCGCCAGCTCGCCAGCTACACGCACAGGATTCTCAACACCTGCAGGCAGCATTGAAGATCACACAACACATGTCTGCAACTCCCTTCACAGCTGGTTTGCGCTGATGCCACGAAATTACACGCCATATACGCGCGGTAGCAATTTAGGAATGAGTGGTGTTTTAACGCACCTGAGACTGCGCCAACTGCGCCAAAGGCTCCATCTCCGGCCATGGTGCTTGCATCGCACTGGACCACCCCCTTGACTGTGAGATTGGATCCCACGCCTGCGTTGCCCAGCGGAGCATCCTGCATGCATGCATTGGGACCTTGTGACTCATGCTTACTGGTGTACAGTCTTGATGCAGTCGTAATCGAGCACGAGCAGGAGATCATGAGGCTTACCTCGAGGGATGACACTGCAGCCACGACTGCCTTGAGCGGATCTCCAGACAGATGCAATTCTTGTGCGGCCTGGCGGCAGGCTTGACGCATCACTGCAGGACAGAGTTGTCATACTTGTCAGACACGAATGCTCCACTTGCAAGCATTTTCCTTGAGGCTCTTGCAACCGTCAGTCGTCACACCTGATTTGTAAGCCTTCTCTCGCTGTGCAGAGTGGTGCCCCACACCGACGTGTACTGCAATGAAGAATGGGCGATCTCCAAGGGATGGTGTCTGGTCGACAACATGCTGGCTCCCGTTACCTTCCATGATATCCTTTTCAAGTTTGCAATCTTCTTGAAAATGTTTTCTATATATAGTTGAGATATCAAAACTCCCTCTGCGTTTCTAGATCCGCCTAGATAGGCGGCTTCAAAGTCATCCTGGCTGAGGTCAGTGTCTATCTGTAGCAGACATTTGAGCACTTGAAGTCAATACGGCGTAAATTAAGTTTCGATCTGAAGAAACAAAACAGTATTTCTTGAAGTGTCTCACGCGTGGCAGCCACTTGTACGCCTCTTCAGAAGGAGGCACTCTCATTTCCTTAGGCGACACTAAAACATGCCAGAAGTGATGATTTTTCTAGGCAGAAAGCTCGAGCGTAACAAGGAATCGGTGTGGCTGAAGTCATTGCTTGATGTGCATCTCGACAATCCTCACACATGAATGGGGTTAATGCGACTTCTGCGTCCTCTCACACCCTCTCTATCTCACTCATGTTGCCTCCTTATCCACTTTCAATCACTTGAAGCTGTCCTTCTGAGGATCGCATTTGGGGAAGAAGCCAAGAAGCTAGCCAATTGGGCCCGGTTTTTGGGCAGCGGGCAGGTGGCATGACGTAAGACTCGCCTGCATGAGCAGATGCGTCAAAGTCCAGATCAGGCAACCGAACCATCGGCCAAAACAATATTCAGCGCTCAGATCCTCGACACTGCTCAGCACATCGCGCAACTGTGAGCATCCCAGCGTTTGATATCTTCACGGTGCTTGCCACCGGCGTATGGGCAACTGCTGGTCTTCGCCAAAGCAAGCGGAGAGCGCAGCACCTCCATTGGTAGACCCGAAACCAGGTGCAGCTCACGCTGTCTTCACAATCACAGTCGTTTCCTGATGGTTATCTCGCGGTGCATAGTTACTGTGAAGCGTGTGCAACAGCGTTGAATCTTAGCAACATTGAAGGGGGACATGACCTAATCACGTCCGTCAATGGTGCAGTCCCATCGGCAGTCAAGGAGCCCGTCGTCGAGATCCAGAAGCCAGCAAAAATGACCGTCAAGATCTACATCGTCTTTTACTCCACGTAAGTGCTGCAGAACAGCTCATGTCTGTGAGCACATCCTGGCGCATGTCACAACTAAAACGCCTTGCCTCCCTTGAAATTGCCTCTTCATGAATAAACTGACAGCATTGAGAAGACAAACGCTTGTAAGGTCGAATCACTGCCGTGGTATTGCAAAACTGCAGGTATGGTCACATCTACAAGCTTGCACAGCAGCAGAAGAAGGGTGTGGATTCTGTGGAGGGTGTCGAAGGTATTCTGTACCAGGTGGGTCGCAAATGCTTCGGATCAAGCATTACTGCTCCTATTAGTGATTGTGAAGGCCAAACATCCTCCTAAGATAGCCTGTATGGATTGGAAGGCTTCTCGCTGTTCCCAATTGACTGTTGATCTGTGGCCTCGTGAAATTTTTTTTCACAGGTTCCGGAGCTTCTGTCAGAAGAGGTGCTGACCAAAATGCATGCACCCCCAAAGCCAGATGTGCCTATTCTGGATGTGCATGACCTGCCCAATGCAGACGGCTTCATCTTCGGCTTCCCCACGAGGTGTGCCACTCATTTCTCGTCACTGCTCAGGGATTACGGTACTCTGCATGATACATGATAGACCCGGATCCCCTATTAGGAGTCAGACATGTGATCAGCATTTTACTTACTTGAGCGCTTCATCACCACAAGCAGTGCCAGGTCAGTGCAATAGCATGCATGCGCAACAGCTTTTCAGAGGACAGTGCCACGAGGATCTCAATGTACAGAAACCCAGTAAATACATAGAGCGCAAGGCCATCACAGTATTACATCCTGATCTGCATCTTTTGCTGCGCAGGTACGGGACCATGGCTGCTCAGTTCAAGGCCTTCTGGGATGCCACCGGCAGCCTGTGGCAGAAGGGTGCCCTGGTGGGCAAGCCTGCCACAATGTTCACCTCCACTGCCAGCCAGGGTGGCGGCCAAGAGACCACCATCCTCACATGTGAGCCTGTCATACACTCCCCTGAACAGTGACATGTCAGCCTTGAGCACGCCATGTTTAAGGTGTTGCTGAACCTGCTAGAGAGAGGTTGAGCCACACCTCTGCCTAGTTGTGCTCGCACGGAGTTTGCTGCTCCATGTTTTGATGCAGCGGCATCGCTAACGTGAAGTGTAAGACTTCACGCGGATAGGGAAGGTTGGCACTTATTGCTGTCATTGCGAGTGTGTGTGCATGCATCCTGATATTTTGGGCATGCAATGCTGTGGCTCTAAACGTCCGTCACAGCTGCTGAACATCGTTGCAAATCCCTGTGCATTATGCACTCTGCCCATTCATGCCGGTCTCAATGGCACCTTGGGAAGGCCTCTGTCAGTTTTTTTTATTGGAGGACTGGACAGCTCCATTCAGAAGCCCAACGAGGGCCCTGCGCTATCGACTCCTGATGTGGAAATCATGTTGACCTAAAGATATCAGCGCCGGCTGGCGGTGGGCAGTATAATGCCGAGCACCGTGCCCACGGTTGTTTGGGCCTTGCTTGGATCTGGCGAATCCATCAAGGGGTAGGATATGTGGCAGCCTTTACCTGCAGCTTGTCAGCAGGCGCACCTTGCCTCTGACAGGAATAGCGTGTCAATTCTATAATAAGTTCTCTTTGTGACTGTGCAGCGCTGCCGAACCTTGTGCACCACGGCATGGTCTACGTGCCGCCCGGCTACGCATTTGGCGCTGCCCTCTACGACCTGAACGCGGTGCGCGCCCCTTCGTCTGGCTTAGGGTTCAGGGTCCTGGCAGTGTAGGGTTTTGGTGAGGAGGGAGTGCAGATTGGTCCCCATACTTTGGATTTACTGGCTGGCCCTTTCTGCATGCCTACATGTGTCTCCTCTTCTGCTCCGCTCTTACTCATCCTGCTGGATGCTATATTTACGTTCGCAGCGCCGACGAATAGGGGCAGCATCCCTGCCTCAACCCCTTTCTGTCTTGCTGCAAGACTCGTGCCTGCAATGGTGGACGTGAGATGTAAAGTTGATGAAGGATGAAAAGATTCTGGCTATAATGAAAATGATTTCCAGGGTATGATATTCTTAATTTAAACACCAGTTGGGCTCCGCAATTGGGGTACTCCCGTTGCTCAGGCACTGGTAAGACTGCAGTCCAGTCAGCAGTCCACTGTGACCATTACAGAAACGTGTTGATTGGCTGCAGGTGCGCGGGGGCAGCGGCTACGGCGCCGGGACATTTGCTGGCGGCGACGGCTCACGCCAGCCGTCTGAAACCGAGCTCGAGTTTGCCGAGTTCCAGGTACGGTCACCCGCTTACTGCTCCATTGTCAAGCTGTGTCAAGTTTGATATCTGAGGTATCTCAGCATTGAGCTTCAATGATTATAGTCTGCAAAGGACCTCTTCTACAAGGAGGGCCTCTCCTGCGTGCACACTGTGGGCTGTTAGGGAGCCTTGGCGGTAGCTACTCGTCTGACCAGAGTGATCATGGTGTTGATGTTACGCCTTGAGGATGCGGTACCTGTTTCTGCAAGGGGAAAATTGCATGCTGCGGATAACCATGTTGCATGGCTGCTTTGCAATTGCTCCTGGTAGCTCTTGCAAGCAGCTCTTGCAAATGGCTTCCATTTCACTCTACTGCTCTCACGATAAACACATTTGGGTGCATCTCGATGTGGTGGTCAGGGCATGGATAAATGAAGTAAATGTGGCTATCGAAAGCTTGCGTGCACCTTGTAGGTACGGAATTATGCTGATTGATGGGCGCTGTGTATTGCTGCAGGGCGCGTACTTTGCAAAGGTGGCCAAAAAGCTGGCAGCATAATAGGATGAGCTGACACCTCAGTAGTACTGAACTTCGGGCAGCGTTCAGCTTCTATGTATATTCGTGACTGGGAGTCAGAATCGCAAATGCGTACAAACATTGCACAACAGTAGCTTTGACTCTGAAAGCTTGAAAGAAACACTGCACGGCGCTGGACTGTACAGAGCAAGTGGCATCTGGGGCTTCCAGCCCTGAGGCTGCTTTGCAATTGTCATTTCTGTCCAAGCAGACTATACAGACATTGGCCCGCCGCTGCTGTTAGTGTGCGTATCTTGATCTGCAACCATATCCAGAGCTTGAGCAGGAGGTCGAGTAATGTATAGGGTTCAAGATTAATGCCGGCCTGTTTGTCCTGCTGTACAGTGTATATAGCTTTGCAGCGAGCAGCTGCAAGAGCATTCTGCCTGTTATAAAAGAGGCGAATACACAAGCAACAGACACTGTCATTTTAACACGCATGCATGCATATGCAGCCTGATTAACCAATATCCTGGTGCACACTGCATGTAAAGTCAAAGACATGGCCAGGCATCTGTGGGATGCAATGACTCATGCTAGCAATTGACATGTGCATGCATGAGCATGTGCACAGTTGCCTGTTCTGGACGACGACTTGACAAGGGCTTGACAAGGGACTTGACAATGACAGTATTTCGCACAACGTCCTCCATCAGATAATTGATCTTCTTGCGTCTGATCCAATCATCGATGCTCCCACGTTCACTGGGCAGAGGATGCGGGCAATTGCTGGCCCTCGCCACAGCAAGCGGAGCACGCAGCACTCCCTTCTGTAGACCCGCAAGCAGGTTCCAGAGACTCGAATTTCTGTTTTCTGCTACTATTGTGTTCTTTGAAGGTGGATCTCTCTAGCTTGTATCCATTTGTGCGTCTGAAGGGTTCGCGTGCCTCACACCTTCCACACTGCACCCCAAGCTCTGGCCAGCGTTGGACGCCAAAAGCCAGCGATGACGGTCAAGATCTACATCCTCTTCTACTCAACGTAAGTCTTGCACCACCAGGACGTCCCTGTGAGCAGATGCTGGTACAGTTTGACATATGTGTCGTGATAAGTCACCTCTGAAGATCGCTTGCAAATCATGTGCTACCGAAGGCGCTGACAAGGAACTCCCATGTTGCAGGTATGGCCACACCTACAAGCTGGCCCTGCAGCAGCAGAAGGGAGTGAGTTCTGTGGAGGGTGTTGAGAGCATCTTGTACCAGGTGACTTTGCCTAACTTTCTTTTCACTGAGACGCACAGACTGCGCTACGCAGATAGCCTTGAACGCAAGTCCTCCAAACAGAGCACTTAATCTGAGCATCTGAAGCACAATCATGGCAGAGCTGTGCATGCATGCTCTTAGCAAAAATAAAGCTTCAGCCCCGGCTGACGGGGGCGGTCCAAAATATGTGCACCGTGCCCACGGTTGATTGGGTCTTCTTTAGATCAGGCGACACCATCAGGGGGTAGGACATGTGGCAGCCTTCACCTGCAGTGTGCCTGCGCAACGCACCTTGCCTCTGGCAGGAACAGCATGTCACAATAAAAAAACGAAAGCTTTGGTGTGATTGGACAGGTTCCCGAGACACTGCCGCCTGAAATCTTGGAGAAGATCCATGCACCCCCAAAGCCAGATGTGCCAACCCTGGAGGTGCAGCAACTGCCAGATGCAGACGGCTTCATCTTTGGCTTCCCCACAAGGTGTGCCCCTCAATGCATGCCTTGATCGGCTGTGACATGGAAAGCTGCATCTTGTCGGGGACACCCTACATCAGCAAGTGCCACATGACGAGGCAAATGAAGCCTGAACGCTAGAGGTTGTCATGATGACTCTTGCATGGGACCGAAAACTTCAGCAATCCTTTAAAAGTTGCGGCTGCCGGCAAATAGCCAGCACATGGCGTACTACAGGGAGCCAGTCTCATGTCTTGAGATACCTGATCTCCCAGTGATTCCTTTTGCAATAGATGGCGCTCTCCAGTTGCATCATCCCAGTGTCCTGTCTTAAGAGTGTGAGCCCTGGCCAGAAATCGCAGCAAGGAAAGCATCTCAAGCAGAATTTATGACCCAACTGCTGCAGGGATCTGGCGAGTTCATCATGGGGTTGGATAGGAGGCAGCCTTTACCTGCAGCTTGCCTGCAGCTGCCCCCTTGCTAGTTATCTCAAATTTATTAAGTGTGATATTGGTAATATTTATGCCAGTAATTGCTGCATGCAGGTATGGGACGATGCCGGCTCAGTTCAAGGCCTTCGGGGACGGCACAGGCGGCCTGTGGGCAAAGGGGTCGCTGGTGGGCAAGCCTGCCACGATGTTCACCTCCACTGCCAGCCAGGGCGGCGGCCAGGAGACAACCATCCTCACATGTGAGCCTGTCATACACTCCCCAGCCCTATTGCATTCCTCTAGGCCCTGAGGTCACCTCAACAAGGTGCCAGCTTGACCTGCTAGAAATGACGAAACCTGGTACAAAAGGCGGGATACAAATGACAGGCCTGGAATGGTCATGGATGAACCTGTTGCTGTATTCCTGCTGCTGTCAAGTCTGCTGCTCCAGCTGCTTGCCCACAAGCCATGGAGGGCTGCCTTACTGATTTGGAGTGCGGTGGTACATGGGCAATCTTGCTGCAGGCATCCACTCTGGCTATTTGCCTTCAACCTGCCCCTTTTGTGCATCACTCCAATGTGCATGAAGCAATTCTGCCTGTACCACAGTGGCACTGCCACGACATATGATGCCTCTCAGGCTCAGCTTCCGAGGGACCATGGCCTTTTGTCATCTCACACCGTGCTGTCCTCGCCCTCTGGTGACACCTTTTCTTCCTGACAGAACAGTCCTCACTGAGGTCTCCTTGGCACAAGAATTGATTCGATTTGACTTAAACAATTGGTGGATGTGCGCAGCGCTGTCCAACTTTGTGCACCACGGAATGATCTACGTGCCGCCCGGCTACGCATTTGGCGCGCCCATGTACCGCCTGGACGAGGCGATCACCCTTTACATCCCCTTTAGTTCTATACGCCCTCTTTCGTAGCTTGGGGTGTTCAAATGACTTGTTTCTCATCAGACCGAGCCAGGCACACCTGTCCGCTCTTGCCACCTGTCCGCTCTTGCCAGGAATGCAAGTTGTTTGTAATGTCCTGACCTGCAACAGGATTGCCTGATCGTGGTCGGAATAGGCACTCCCCACTATTAGTTACTTGTATTGGGTGTGGTTCAGGGGTTTGGGGTTTTGGGTCAGGGTTTATGGCACGGGTACCTACAAGTGATGCTCGTCGTCTTGCATGCAATGACTAGGTAAAAACTCGCAGTTGTCACAGAAGGGGGTAGGATTTTTTTAGGAAGTGGTATGCTGATTATCATAGAACGAAAAACACTTCGAATATGAGTTTCAACTGCAGGTGCGCGGCGGCAGCGGGTGGGGCGCCGGGACATTTGCCGGCGGCGACGGCTCTCGCCAGCCGTCTGAGACCGAGCTGGAATACGCTGAGTTCCAGGTGTGTTCACCTGATTGCGATCCCTGCTGCAGTTTTTGAATGGCTGCATGCGGCGCCGGCAGCTGCACGGTAGCTGCTACCTGGCAGCCGCCGGTAGCCATGCAGCAGCAGGTTCTGCAGGAGATGTGTGTAATTCTCTGGCGTTCAGTAATCAGGTGACTTCTAGGTGGGATTACCTATTGCAGCATGCATAGCAGGTATGTGCAAGACGGAAGCCTGGCTCGGGCAAAGTCATGCTATGTAAGGTCGTGCAGCATTGAGACCTGCTTGCGATAGCCGCCATAATTGATCGTGAGTTTGGAAGATGCAGTTGCAAGGGGCCTGTGAGGTTCATTAAGCATGCCAGCACTGACTTGGAGCGCCTGCTTGTGTGCGTTGCAGGGCGCCTACTTTGCAAAGGTGGCCAAGAAGCTGGCAGGGTAGGAGAGGTAAACTCAAGACTCTTGAGCCAAGAGCCACATGAATTGGCGTGAGCTAGTAGATGGTGCATGTACAAACAGCGTGTAATATCAAGAGCAATGGACAATTCCAGGCACAGCCAGCATGCGAAGAATTGGTATGATATCACTTGATTGTTGCAACTGTTTGTCAGAAATGTCAGACTGTTGGATTGTCGTTGCGAGTATTAATTTGACTTGGTGCACCGCATTGAAACATATCCAGCTGTAGATGAGGAAGGAGAAGAAGGGAAATGTTCTTGACGATGAATTGGCTGGATTTGCAAATTCTCGTTACACTGCAGTTGCCTGCACAGGTTTCCGCACTCAGCATGTGCACAAGACGCTTGGTCACGACGTTTTAGTAAAGAATAATCACCCATTTATTGTACATGCCAGCATTTTGCATGCATGGCTCTCACATTATGCACCAAACTACACAAATGGACAACCCACGTGCCTTTCTTAAACACAGAAATTCAAAGTGGTGCTGTCACCAGGACAGTTCTCAAGGGGAGCTAAAGTCACTGGCAATTCCTGAAAGACAATTCCTCACAGTGTTGAAGGGCAGCACACAAACACCCTGCTGCGACCACAGGTACAAGTCGGCTTACTCGGCAGGTAGCCCAAAAAGAGTGATCTTGATTGCAGAAAATTGGTTCTTGCAAGCTGGGGGAACTCCAGCCAGAAAGGACAAGTCTTTCTCCCAGAGTTGGCACACCACAAAGGATTCGACACGGACACACCCCTTCAGCATTAATTGCTGCTGACAGCTCTTCTTGTTCTTGATGCAATGGCGGCTGGCGAATGGTGCTTGCAAAGGGGGAGACTGATTCCCCACCACAATTTAACTTCCTCAGTGAGAGCGCATCTGCATGCAGGCTCACCAGCTCTCTCGGGTCACCCAATGTCACGCCAGCAAATGACACAAGGTACTCCTTTGCTTTCACAATTCCCTTGGGCAGGCCACAATGTCTGTCCAGCATTGCTTTGCAACACACCTGCCTCTGATTGCCCGTACTCTATGCTTCAGGCCACGGGCAGGTTTACAAAGCACACTGCATCCAATCCAGACCCCATCTTCAGGGAGCCCTGGTGCTTATTTGAGCTGCTCAAAGCGAGCAGAGCTGGCTTGCCCATCAAATAGCCCACAGCTCTCTAAGGGGAGAGAAACCTCCTCTTGAGTCCACTAGTTCCCCGCCAGCAGGGGGCTTCCTCTTCTGAGTGTACTGCTTGGGGAGGCTTGTGCTTATTCCTGCCTCGCTAGTAATCTGTGACCGCCCTGGCACAGCCCTTCCCATCAAATTCGTTTGCAGCCTTGGCTGCCCATGAAATGCCCACAGCAGGGCTACTCCCCTTCACAAGAGTCACAAGCCTCAGCTCGCATAAAGCCGCCAATTCGATTTACAAACAGCCTTCTACCCGGCTGCAGGACTCTATCTTGAAGCGCATCCTTCTAATGACATGTCCCTGCTCCTACAAGCCTCTCCTACATTGCATGCGTCTCCAAGAGTGGCCCTAGTAAGAAAGGGTGTGCCTTGCTGGAGCGTTGAACGAGTGCACATCCGGCACGTCGAACGGCGGTTGAGCAGTGGTGGCTCAGTGCATGAGGGAGACGCCTTGGGACTCGGACCGCTGCTGCGCGGCAGCTGCCAGCAGCTGCTCGTGGAAGCTGGCCATGTTCATGGGCGGGGGGACTGCGCCGTTGGGCATGGTGCGGCCGTTGAGCATGGCCCGGGGGACCCCGAGCGCGTGAAGCCGCGCGGCAGCTTCCGACGGCAGCCCCAGCTTCAGCATGTCTTCCGGCTTCATCCCGGCCGCCACAGCCGCGCGCTTGATCGCCGCCATGTCGCCCGACAGCCCGTCCTGTGATGCGACAAAATCGGCAAAGCTCAGCACAGCGCTGACAGAGATGCAAAGTATAGCTGTGGAGCTGTACTTTCCAGACACAAACACTGTACATGAAACAGCAATCACCCTGCCATATCAAGCCCGGCTCAGCAAGAGACTGATGGATGTAACTGTGGACAGTAACTACCTGTTCATCAACATATCTGTGGATTGCCTTGCTGAGCCAGGAATGATGGTCTATAGGATGGACCCATCTGGGCCTTGTTGCTATTTTACACTCCTACCTAAATACCCAGTCCATCATGCCGGCCAATGTATCTGACCAAGGTTGAACACAGAGAGGGGAAAATTTGTGAGTCACCTTGAGGTCGATCTTGCGCGGGCCGAAGCCGTTGGTGAGGCCGTTGGCGCCGTTGAGCTGCTGGCTGAGGTTGCCAAAGCCGGCCAGGCCCAGCATGTGCGCGCTGGCCGGGAAGGGGAACGAGGCCGCCACTGCCGCTGCCTGCTGGGGGGTCAGCCCCCCGTTGGCACCCCCCAGAAATTGTCCTCCCAGATGCTGCATGCCTGCACATGCCGCAGCAGTGGAAACCTCAGCCCACAACTCTCAATGGCATTTCCTTTTGCCAAAACCAGCACTCACACACTGTTGACCACAAGCAGCTTCTACAGTATGATATGTGCTCCAATGCTTTTTTTTTGTACAGTACAACAGCAGCAACCCCATGTAGCACTTCTGCGCAGCAGACAGCCTGTGCAAGCAGCGATGGATATCTTGGAGCCGCCCCAACAGAATCAGGCAAACACACGATGAGATATCAGGGGTCCAAAGGGGCGCGCACCCGGAGGCAAGAAGGGGAATGCACCGCTCTGCTGCAGCAGCAGATGGTTCTGCAGCTGCTGCGCGTACTGCGGTGTGAAGCCGTTCTGCTGCGCCTGCATGGCCTGCCCCTGCCGGCCCAGGTTGCCGGCCGCCTGCGGCGCCGACGCCGGCTGAGAGAACCCGTACGAGCCATTCATGGCCTGCATATGCACACAGCAACATGTCAATTTTAGTCCAACATGCTGACACTTAGCAATGCACCATTGATGGCCTGAGCATGCACACGTCATACAGGTCACCGATGACCCAAATCTCCCAAGGATCCCTGCATTCTGTTGCATGATGGATTCCTGCAGGCTGCAGTGATGACTCCAGCCAACCTCATAATAGGTGTTGAGTTTCCGCTCACAAGACAGGGGAATAGATGCAAGAAGAGGACAAGCAACATGCCTGTGATCCATTGAGGAGCGGGAGAGGGAGGGGCTGCACGGCAGCCGAGCTGGCAGCAGCGGCCACGGCGGCGGCCCGATGTGCGTCGGCCGCCGGCGAGCGGCTGGCTGGGTCCGGCGGCGTGGCCGCGGCGCCGTTCGCCTGCAGCAGGTCCGGCGAGGCAACCGCTTCGGTGCCCAAGGCGCGCAATGCCTGCCGCTTCTGCTTCTCCAGCCTGCTGTGCGCACCTCAAGACTCAAGACGCATGCTGAAGTATGCCGGGTGCCAAGAACATGCATGCCGGAACTCCCGCCAACATGACATGCATGGCTCTCCAAGTTTGCATGCTTGCTCAGCCCATCTGGTATCTGCTCACTGCAGGCATGCTCTGCCACTGTCCAACATCACAATTGATGTCCTAACGTTGTGAGCCGCTGCAGGCCTAGGAGTTGGTCAAAGATGATCGATCCGGCACGGCAGTGAGAGGCTGGCAGGGGTGCGCACCTATTGGTCTGAATCTGGTAATCGATGAAGTGCGCGATGTACACGTGGGACGCGCATCGCTTCCAGTTGCGCCGCTGGGGAGGCATCAGCACCTCCTGTCCGCTGGTGGAGGGCTCACCCAACTCCTCCCTGCCGTGGCCTGTCGAAACAAGGCCAGCCATGTATTAATGATCCTATCCAAGGCACAGGATGAATCAGATGATCGCCTGAAACGAGTGCAGACGCACGTGGAGTACAAGAGCGGTGAGCTCGCAGCAGCGTAGACACCGAGGTCAACGTGCTCGACGACTGGGCACACCCTTAATCGGAGGTGTCCAATCAGATACTCAATCATAATGCTCGGAGAATATAATGTCTCGCTGCCTGGACTTCAGCACACTGTGCAGGCTCGGCCGGGGACGGACCTGGGAAGGAAGGGGGCCACAGGGTGCCCTGGGCCTGGGCTGCTGCAGCGGCGTGGGCGGCAGCAGCCGCGTTCGTGGATGATGGGGTGTAGTAGGAGCCGTTCATGCCGTTGGGGAAGGTGCCTGCGAAGGCGCCCAGCCCCATCCCCAGCCCGATGTTGGCACCTCCAGAGGCCGGGAGGGCGGGCAGGGGTAGGGATGGCCCCGCTGCCGCGGTGCTGGTGCTCGCCTTGACCGCTTTGGGCGTTGCGATGAGGCTGCGAGCGGCGCTGGGCTCGCTGGCTGCCCACTGCCTCGCATCTTCCACCTCCCGAGGCTGCTTGCGCCGATCGCCGCTGCCCCTCCCCTGACCCCGGCCGCTGTGGGATCCGGACCTGTTTCGTGGCGTCGGCTCCTCGGCTTTGACCCGCTCGGCGGTCTGCTCTGCCTGATACGTGCCGGCCCCACCTCCGCTCGCAAGGTTGAACAACGCCTCTGCCACCTCCTGCTCGGTTTCCTGCTCCGCTGCGACCGCCTGCGTCGTCCACAAGTGCACATGAGATGCTCACAGCTGTTCAAGGGCGTGCAGGAGCCCGCTGCAATGCCCTGGGGCGTAGCATGACAGACGCCAGCTGGGGCACTTTTCACCGCGACCAGGTACTGGAGCCCCAGTGAGCGCAGGCAGGTTGCGTCAGGGGCTGCTGGGACGCCACCGGGCTGATTATGACTTCAGATCAGGGCAGGAGAGGCGCAAGAGCGGCACGCACCTGCCGATGCCGTTGCCTGCGCTGTGTGGGGCCAGGATTCCCGTTTACTGCCTGCACCAGCAGCAGGCCAGGCCTGAGTACGGCACCCACGCTGACCCGGGCGTTTTAGGCTGACAGAAGCATAAGTACAGCCAGGGACGCACCAGCTTGGCTCTTTTGGCGACCTCGCTCCAGCAATCCCCTCCTCGCTTGCGGACTCCTGCGCACAGGATAAAGGCGACACGTTGGCCAAAGCGCAAAAGTGGTGGTGCTGGGTGGTGGGGATGGCGTAAAGGCCAGGCCTTGCAGCACTGCGGGAGGTGTCTGATATGCTGGACCAGGGTGAGGGTTGCCCCAGCGCACCGGTTCGAGGCCTGCGAGGTACGCCAGCGATCCCGTCCGCTGGAAACATTGCGCGCAGTTCAGAGATGGACGCCAAACCTGCTGCCACCGCTTGGACGTTGTGAACAGGGGTATTTAATACTCTCCTGCAGAGATATCGAGGCAGAGAATAGAACCAGACGCCGATTTGTGCGTGGTGGAAAATATCACCGTCAAGCTCTTTGTAAGCAACGTTACCGTAGTCACTCGTACTAACTCGGGGATCTGGTGACTTTTACTTATGTCATTTACCCCGCGTGAACACTGTTCAGTCGAGCGTTCCATCTATCTCAAAATCGGACTCGTTTTCCTTGCATTACTCCTGTTATTGGTCCTTCGAGCGGCAAGTCACCTGCTCGATGCTGCGCCCGTGATCCGGGGCACACTCAGCTACTCACCTAGGTGTGCAAAATTTTGTGAGTACCGGTACACAACGACTGCATCATGCGACGCTGAGGGGCATGGAGGGATTGGGTGATTATGGTGATACTGATTCTGAGGAAGAGCATCCGAGCACTATTGGATCGCCTCCCTCAATGTCATCTGCAGGTTTGCCAGGGGCTCCCTGACACCGAACTTTTTACTCACACTGTCTTCGATGTACTTTATCACAGGATGCAGTTTGTGCGAGGGCCCCAGTGGGATGTCTGCTTGCTTGCCCTCACAGTGCTAGTGCCCTGATCCAGTGTCCCCTACTGCACCACCCTACGGGGCTGCACCCACCGTGCCTCAACCCGGCACTCTGAAGCTCCCCAGCGCTGCAGATCTGCTCTCTGGCAAGGGCTTGGACAGGTATCACAGCGCCCCACGTGGGGAAATCTATTGATTGATGATTACCGCTTCTGTAACATAATTTAGTGTCCAGCATATATGCACACGAGCCTCATCTTGCACACGCTGGGTCTAAGCACTAGGACGTCAATCCGTCAAAACAGTTCTGCGCTTTTGGAAAGGTAAACATGCAGCCAACAGGCGGCTCCGCAGTGCCGGCACAGGTCATGGAGGCGGCATTGCACCACCTGTGAGGGTCTGAGGCAACTATCTGCCTTTGAAGTGGTGGCTAAGAGCTGAATGCAGCCTTGTGGTCTGGAGGGGCATCTGTCTGCCGCCTCAACGTTGTGCAAATGAGGATGTCTTGCAGTTTGCGCGCAGGGCCGGGCCCCCGTAGGCCGGCGCCGCCGAAGCGCGGCCAGCCGGCCGCGGCACATGGGCGGCAGATGCCGCCGCCTGGCGGGGCAAAGCAGGCGCGCATGGGGGCGGCCAGTGCAGCGACGGACGCCAGAAGAGCTGGCAGCCATGGCGGTCTCTTCCTGCCACCCCAGCTAAAGGGCAGGTGAGGGCCTTTAAGAATAAAGAGCAGTGGGGGCCCCACTGTGGGGCAGATGTGCACTGCGCGTACCTTCTGGGCAGCTTAAGCTAGAAGCTGCCATTTTGGGCAAATGCAACGTTACAGTGGAAGCAGGTACATCAACATCTTCTGACCTGGTCTGCTACGGGAGTTTGCTCTCCAGGAAACCAGCTGATCACGTTCGCAAGGTCCATGGTAGCAATTTGGGACTGGGCTAGCGGCCAATTTTGCCTCATGAGATCTCTAGAGGCTTGTTACACCTGGCAACGGACAGAGAGTTGGATTAATTTTGCTGTGGACGATCTTATCTAGTTTCTCATGCCCTGGGGTTGCTGGCTGACTTATCTGCTTGGCCTGCTGCAGGCCGAACGTTGTCACAGAAGACCTGGACAAGATGGGCGTCAAGGTGAAGTCTAAAGCGCGTGAAGGATAGGCGCTATTAGGAAGGGAGATGAAGGAGAGCTTGAAAGTGACAGCGTTGTATGATACACAAGAGCGCATGCCATGCAGTGGCTGCATGCTGGATAGCAGCAACTATGTCTCGTAGGTACAGAATAATTGGATGCAACTGGATGAACAAGTTTGAACCTCCGTCTCACGTGAGTGCACTCACGGGCGCTGCCAGATGTTATGACTGGCTGACAAGTGCAGTAATGCTACAATACATGCTCGCTGGGACAAAGGTTTTGCAGTCATACAGAGCACATGACACATGAGGTGTAAGGGAGTGTGCCAGCTGGACAATCAAGAGCCCGAATCCAGCAAATTATTTTCACTCTTGCCACCAGTTCTCCATAGTTCTGCAATGCGCTTCGCACGCACTGCTGTTTGTTCTTTGAGCAAGACCGATGCGAGCTGCTGATCGCCACAAAAGAATCCCATTGCCCGTGAAGAGCAGCCGAGACACTACACCCCATGCCAGTGAAGCTCATACAGCCTGAGAGAGGCAGGGCGTCTGTATCCATCTAGCAGCCAGACTCTAGGTGTTCTCCTCCCCGACCTTCTTGATTTCATTCACATTCATGGTCTCCCCCGTGCTGCCATACAGGACGATCTTCTGCACCTGCGTTGTCTCTTCCTCTTCCTGGTTGTCCTCGATGAAGATGCTCAAAATATTGACGCTCTGGAACTTCACCAGCCTGCACCAATCATGCAGAGATCAGGAGACCACAATTGGAGCACAGATCTGATGACAGCGAACGCGCTCGTCAGCTGTTTGGCCTCTATTGATGGCTAGACACAGATCGTATATACTGCCAGAAAAGTCAAGAGCTCTCAAAAGCTTCCTGTAGAGAGCCAGACATATCTAGGAAAGTCTCTGGGACGTAATCGGAGGTGACATACATATGAGCAAGGGAGTGCCATAGAGTATTGCACCGCCTCAATTCTGCTAATGGCACAACCAAAAGGGGTGAAGACTCTCACTTGAGTGGCAAAGGCTTGCCCTCCAAGTCTTCTTCAGAGAGCTGAAATTCCTGCACCGCTGGGAAGTCTGCAGCCTCTGAGAATCCCAAGGAAGGACGGTTGATGAAGAGCCGTACTTTCCGCGGCGCATGCCCCTTGCTCCCCACGCTCTTGATGGCCCAAGAGTGCAGCTTCACCGCTGTAAGTTGCAAGCTCATCACCATCAGGAGATTCAGGGGGTACAGCATATGTTCGGCTGCTCCTCAGCCAATAGTGCCCAAGCATCTTGACGTATACATAAACGTGGAAGCACTGATGTATGGAGATACTGGCAATTGCCAGATGCTCTTTGTGTTTATGGTTGGCCACTGAGCCCCACCTTGATTGAACGGTATATGCAAGAGCAGCTGCTCATCTGTGTCTGACTCCAGGTATAGTCCGTCGTCTTCCCTGTATCCCTACATCATGCATCGAAAGATTCAAAGCAGTGCTCCGAAAAGAGAGGCCTGACTTCCAAGCCATCGCAGCAGACCTATTCAGGAAATCAAATAAATGGCACGTTTTAACGTACTCACCTGCTTCAAGGCATTACCAATGTTCCGTGACGGATTCTGGTTGAGGCATTCCACACAGGACCACTCAATGATATCCAGCAGGTCGGTCATGTTGTGCACGAAGCGTTCAAGCTGTTCGGTGATATGCTGAACAATGAGCACACTATTCAATAGCTGTAGGAACACCAAATGTGCGCTGTTTGTCTTGAACAAAGTCCCCTCCTTTGACTCCTGCGTTGTTCGGAACAACTTATTCCCAATGACATCCGCTGGCGTCATCAAAGTGTGCTTACTCACTGTTAGTAACTGATCTACCGGTCTGCAGCACGCAGAACTTCTGCGGCAGAAGGATCAGGTGGACAAATAGGACAATTGGAAGTGTCACAGGTAGATAATACAGATTTTATTTGGAGTGCTGCAATTTCCTCCCTTTCATGCAATAGCAGGCGTCTCTTTGTGGAGGCTTTTGACTCCCCAGACTTTTGAGCAAACAGTGCAATCTCGAGGCATGTTACCTTGCTTGCAGAGGTGGCAAAACTTGCTGAGCGATTGAGTGCTTATTGCCGTTTAATCGGTAGTTGCAACATCACGACCTCCTATCTCAATGTCGCGTGCTTGTGGTCGTCTTCTGTCTCTTGCACGTTTTATTGGTGTCAAATGCGAATCAAAATTGAGCACATCAAGTGCCGCACCAGCTGCTGTTTTTGAGGTACAGGTCCCCTACTCACTCAGCTGCTTGTTGCAGCTACGATCTGGTGCTAAAATACCCACGGTTGGACATAAATTGATTTGCAAAGTCATGTTCGATTGTTGAACTAATCTCTTTTCATTGATGGTGCAGTCACGGAACCAAGCTCTGAGGTGCAGCACCTTGTTGCACCACACGCGGCTGTTCAGTGGCTCGAATGCATCGACATCGTCTTCTTCAGAGCAGGAGTTTATCTCCTTGAACAACCTGTCAGACAACCGTGGAGCCACTCACTACGTTAGCATCTGACAAGCCTCCCAGCCTGCCTTCCTCTATCTTCATGCTGTACTGGTTTGCATGCACGTGGTCAGGCTCATTTGGGAACATGTCAGGAGCTTCATTGAGCGAGGGACATTGCTCTGTGCAGAAAAAACGACTGGGGAGGGGCATCGGCTCTGGCCTGGGCAAAACTTCAGGGCGGGGGCACAAGGGGCAGGGAGCCCGGACAGGTGGCACCTCTTGTCTCATCATGTGATTCGTTGAAGTGCTCTCAGAGCTAGAGGAGATCTGGAGGCCCACAGTCGCTTAGTCATTGCTAAACAATGATGAAGGGGCTTGGATTAGTCGAATGCTTGAGAATGCTTTCTGACATGACATGCAGGGCGAAGTCCAAAGCTGGGCTTTGAGGGCGGCCAAACTCCCCTGCGGCAGAGAGCGCCCAAGAGAGGTTTCCACAACCCGTAAGCTCCGCGCAGGCCTCAATTTGCCATGTATGATATACAGGGCACAGTGGCACAAAGTAGTTGCTGATAAGTGCTGCGAAGATATTTGCCCAGCTGTGGCTGACATGAGAGAAGCAGCATGGTTCTCCCGCACTTGAGAATTGTCAATGTGCAGCATTGCCATGCTGAGTGCGTTGGCATCTGGAACAAAGAGGTCTCCTGAACTGGACTTGAATGCTGTCGATATAAGAAAGGGCCTCTCTTGACTCGCTGTTGACTACTTTGGGTTTATGACTACTTGCAAGAGTTTATTAACTATTTATGTGGGGCGCTGCAGGCACGCCGTGGTATGGGAGCCGCTGAATCTGGGCACCCTCCAGGAAGCTGTGGAGAAGGGGCGGCTGCAGCCGGGCGCAGTCATCACCATGAAGACCCTCCACGATGCCGGCCTGCTCTCCAAAAAGATCCACCACGGTGTCAAGCTGCTGGGCTCGGTGAGTTCCTCTTGTCTGCCACCTGCTCGTGCTTTATTTCGTCTCGCATGTAGAGCTTATCTTGCACTGCCGGCTTGAGCCGCTGGAGCAGTGAACAAGGGTCGAGCCAAAGATTGTGCTGGCACACAGTGCGTACCACTGCTGCGCAATGCACGCTCCAGTCAGAGTTTTGTGCCTATCCTGTGACACTCTATTTTTCCTCCCATGAGTACACAAATGCCAAACCACATGCCTCTGGGCGTCCCTGTGTGGCAGAGGCACAATAACTCCCTCCACTTGCAGCTCTCTTCAGCAATTTGACGCTCACTCGCTGCTGATAATCACTTGTAATGAAAGGCAAGTCGACAATTGCAGCGCAGCCCTGCTTCAAAGCCGACTAGTTCCTGGTGAAATTCTTCCCCAATGTCTGGCTCTGTAGCATCACTGTCTATCCTAGGGCCTGCTGCAAGGTCCCAGATACTTTTCTACGCAAGAGTTCACCCAGATATCATAGGCCTGGCTTCAATCTTTGCGTTGTAAGAACAATCTCAGTAAAGTCAGCCTGATGCGTGCAGGGGGCGGAGACCTTCGACAAGCCGCTGCATCTGCAGGTGAGCCAGGCATCGGCCAGCGCGGTTGCGGCAGTAGAGCGCGCCGGAGGCAGCGTGACAACCGTCTACTACAACAAGCTAGGCATGCGCGCGCTGCTCAAGCCGGAGTGGTTTGCTCGCAAGGAGCGGCTGCTGCCGCGGCCGGCCCGGCCGCCCGCCGCCATCGCCCCCAAGTGCGCCGCTTTCCCTCCTCTTACACTGTTTTTTTATTCATTTCAAATCTGGAGCCAATTTTGGCACGGCGGCCGGCCGCAGTGGCCCCCAAGCGTGCCGCGTTCCCTCTCTGTCTGTTTGCTTTGTCTTCATTTGTGCTCTTCTCGTGGTGGTTGGATTTGCGTTGATTGTCAATTCAGGTGCTAGTCTTGCGCCGAGGTGTGGGGCCCAGCTCCTTTGTTCAGATACAGTAATTGAACAGTGTCCAAGTATGAAAGATGGTTAAACAGTGCATGCGTTCCCCAGAATTTGCACTTTTGGTCAAGTCTTGTGGCAGGTGGACTCTGCCAAATTGATGCTTAGATTTTTAATAGTGTCGAACTTGTGCTAGGCTCGTTGTTCCAGACGATGCTGCTGAGCGGTAGCTGAAATCCTACTGCTTTCCAGGTTTGCCATGCAAGGGAGCTTGCCGCCTGTCACTACTCTGGATCCTGCCGCATCGACGTCACCAACGTGATCTCATCAGGAACGTGGCTGCTCGCCTGGATGCGCATCTGAAATGAAGGCGCACTACGAACTGGCAGCAAGAATTTGCAGTCAGCAGGCTGCAATGGTGCATAACTGTAGTGATTGCTGAACCAAAGCACTAGCATGTTATTGACTGGCATGCAAGTAAAATTCTGCCTGAAAGGTCTCCGTGTAACACTACCCAGTGCTGATATTGAATTCGAGGCAATGGCATTTGCTTCATCAGAGAGCTTACTTGCAGCTTTATCTTTCCTCATGCGGGAGTGGTTTCATTACATGTAGAGGGCTCATCCATACTTCATCAACATATTGTTGCATATCTGCACATGTCGTCAATAGCAAATTGTAGATAGAATCGTCAAAAAATTGTGTCTGGATCCATTCAACAGAGACAATCAAGAAACCCACATCCTGAGAATGATATTACCATTTCCCAGCACCTGAACTGAATCACCAATTTTGAAGCCTGAAGCCTGAAGCAGTTGCAACTGCAGTTGATCAAATTATCATGATCACGAGTCGCCTTGAAGAAGCAAGCTGGGAAAGTGCCAAACTCCATAGATTTGAAGCGCAATCAAGCCAAGGTAGTGGCACGCTGAGCCATTTTGGCATCAAATTCGTACACTCCAAGGCCCTTGCCCACACGTCGCAGCTGTGCCACATATTCTGACACCTCCTTGACTCCCTGGGCCTGCAGAATTCAAACATAGCGTGTCAGCCTGACTGTACAGGATGACCTCATGCCAACCGTGAAAAAAGGGGTATGCCAGTTTACACCAAGCACACGGATGCATGCATTGAGATCGAAGTGGATCATCGGATAAGAAACAGACAAGGCTGGTAGTGCAACGTCAAGCAGTGGCCTTCACAACACAGCGCCCTTTGCTGGTACAGTTCAAAGCCTTCCCAACAACAACAGCAGACAATCAATTCTGCACTTCTCTGCGTCTGAGGATGTGAGCAGTCCGCAAGATGATCTGCCCTGCATGTGAGACCACAGCATAGCAGAAAGCCTACCTGCTCTGAGAGCATCTCCTCCACAAAATCAGTCATGTTGGCGTCCTTGCGCTTCTCAGCAGTCTCGTGCAGCTCGAAGAGCATCTTGAAGTTGAGCTTCTCAAGCGCCAAAGCCAGCTCCATTGCGTATAACGCATCCCCCTTCTGCTCATGGTTGTAGTCTGAGGGGGGCGCTGCCAGTGCTGCCAGCTTCACCCGGCCTCCGCGGATGGCCTGCCCACATGCGAACGTCTCATCAGTACTAATATTTTGTGGGACTGTGATTTTTATTACTACTATCAAAACATGCATTTTTCTGCCAAGAGGCAAAGTACCTTTACTTTAAGTACTGTTGATACATGCATTTCCTGCCAAGAGGCAAGGGGTGTCTGCAGACAAGCTGCCTAGTAAAGGCTGCCAAATTCCTACTCCTTGTTGGACTCGTCAGATCCAAACAAGACCCAAAAACCGTGGGCACGGTGCTCAGTACTTGTACCGCCCCCCGCCACTCTAGGCCGGACCATAATGGGACTAAAAGCTTCTGCTCTTTTAAACTTGCAGAAGCAACTACAGAGACAGATGGCTGGTGCCACCCACTGGCAATGTACATCCCACTCTTCAAGCAGCCAAGGAGGGGCAAAGTGCCCCCAGTAGGTCATCAGCAGGCAATGATGAGTGAGTGCCTAGTCAGCGCTAAGCAGTAGAATTTTCTTGAAACCTTGCAAGCTTACAGCAAGCTTCTGGCCCACAGGAACAAGGTTACTGACTATTAGTTATTGACGCCCGCAAAATGTGAACATGAGAATATTTTTGCACCTGGAAGTCCATAAGCTGCTGGGCATGGTTTCGCTCCTCCAGGCTGGAAGCACGGAAGAAAGCTGCAAAGCCGGGCAGGCCGACGTTGTCCCTGTTGAAGTAGTTGGACATGGCGTGGTACTGGTATGACATCGAGTACTCGTGGCTGCACATGGAAAGAGACACACTGTCAGGCGGTGACCAGAACATTTGAGCAAACTCTGCAACAAGCACTAAATCGTGCAAGGAACATGCATCTGACAATTCAATGAAATTTGGCCACAATTTCTATCAGGGGGCATATAAAGAAGAAATTCCCCTGTTTCTATGCATCACTCTTGAAATAACACAGCAATGATTCAGGCTTCCTCTTCGATCCTGCAAAGCCTCAAGCTTGTTTGACGAGACTGCGATCTGAAGATTAGAAGACTCACTTAATCTGCTCGTTAACGCCGATCTCGCTGTCCTGATGGTAATTCAAGCGTGCAAATGAGTCATCCACGTCGGGGCTGTTCATCTCTGCTGTCTGCACCTGCTCCAGCTGCTGCTCACCCTGTACACAGTACACTGCTCTCTGTGAGACGGCCGAGTTCTCAGGCCTGCCACTGGGGACGATGGCAGAACTTTCAAGCACTCACACTCACCGCTGGCATGGGCTTGAAGATGATGTCGTCATCCTTGTATTCCGTACGGTCCGCTGGGTGAGTGTTCTGTCCCTGTGCGCGACTGATGGAGAAGTTCCGGCTGCTGGTGTGTAGAGGAGAAATTGACGGCCTGCACCACGAAAATTCACATTTAACACTCATTGCAAACTATGAATGTAAGAAGGACAATGTAAGGAAAAGGAAGACGTGGTCGCTTTAAGAAGTGCCCGCGATGAATATGCGCGTGTTCTAGCCAACAGTGTATCCCGCAGATTACAAAATGTGGTCTCAAGGTATCCAGATCTACATAGGTATGTTATCGACCTGGAAGTGGAGGCCACGAGAGGCCTTCCGCTCCTACACGACGTCGAGAGCTGAGCAAATGCGGCTCTGCAAACTGAGCGTCCAACGAGCTGCATGCTGTGCACTGATGTATATGGCAAGCAAGTGTACTTTTCAATTATACACAGTGGTTTCTCAAACTAGCAGAAAGGGAATGATCTAGAGAATTGGCGCTGGGCTGAGGACAACATTCCAAGAGAAGGAGCTGCCGCTCAACAGGAAGCTGGTGAGAAGGACGTTGCCCGATTTGGCAACCACCATCGTGGGGCATGGGGAATGGACTCCTTTCATCATTGGACATTGAAAATGTTGCACATTTTATCATAGATTGGTTCACCATTTGGATACTGTTAGTACATCTAATCTGCCCCGGGTGGATGATGTGTAATCTTCCTTCCTTCCTTCCTCAATCACAAAGGCTGTGTTTTGAGCAAAAGGAAGTTGCCAAGCTGGCTTCGCCATCCTTTCAAACCCGCGCCATTTTGCCATCTCAATTGAATCTCTCCTTGATCAATCTACTCTCTGACTCAAGCATGCCTTTCTTTTGGTGGGGTCAGCTGCCTTGTACAAGGCAGTGGTCAGATGTTGCCGTTCAAGGTTGTGTCACCGCTGCCAGCTGCACAAGGGTATTCGTGTGAAAGACACTTACAGAGTGGCACTTGGCGGATTACAAGGACTCTCCCTAATCTAGATGGGGTCTCACATATGTATAGGTACAGTAGTATACATGCGGAGGGTCTTAATGTGCTCACTGCCATTGGACACAAGCACAGTATTGCCTGAAAGCAAATTCAACATGACATGGAGGCCATCAGAGCAGCCCTTTCGCAACTCTACAAGCTGCTGTCTTCTTACCAAAATATTTTTGACTGAAACTCTGGGACGTACCGCGAGCTTGTTTACCGCTGATGCTAACATGAGACAGAGCATGCGTCTGCGAATGTTCTCAACTAGTAAAGCAGAGATGCGACTACAATCAACAGGGGACATTCACAGCATGCTATGGAGAGCGACGCACATTTGGGGCATGACATTACCTGGCACTCCAGCTAGGGACAGTGGGCGAGGAAGCATATGGCGCTGGGGCGCATAGGCTCTGGCAGGCTTGGTGCAGAGTAAGGGTCTGCACTACTTTGCTGAAGCGCAGCAGGGCAAGGCTGGCAGGTCAAATTCAGCAACATCAGCACCCAGTTGGCATTTCGTGCCCTTGGCAGGGCACTCCCTGCAGCATGGTGATGACACGATCATCTAAACAGTACTTCCCATTGCACATTGGCCATGGCATATTGTGAAGTCACGAGGGAGTGATAGCGTGCAGGGTACATGAGATCTGCTGCAGCTGGCCAGCTGGCCAGGGGATGCAGAAAGCGGGGGATGTTGTGCACCTCTTCTGCCAAGTGTTGCTGCTTTGCAAAGGTGTGTGTGCCAGGCACTCGTACAGGGCCTTCCTCAGATGATCTGAGTCAGATCTCCCACAAGCTGCACACACAAGGAGGTATCTCAGCACAAAAGACATGCCAATCTTCTGACATCACATGCACGGGCGGATATAATAACACCAGTACAGCATAACACCGATTGAAGTCCCTGAGATGGCTCGAGCTAGATTTGGGCAAGCAGCATGCATGCGCATGGCATGATGAACAAAGTAGAGCCTATCTTTACTGACGTCTTCTAAGATATTCATAAGGCCTGGAGCTGTTCAAGCAGTGAGAATTGGGGCAGAGGCCCACATGGTCCACATGACAATGACTCACCACTCAGCTCACCACCACCAGTGACATCCTCCTCCGCTGTTGCGTGTTTCTAAAGTCGTTCGAGGACAGGCTACTCGAAGAACAGCAGCGAGTAGGTTTATGCAAGCTCCACTTTTCTGATGAGTTACTTGCTTCCCCATCTCCACACAGGCTTTGCAGTTGATCAAGCTATCCTCTCGGTAAGTTAAACCATCCTTTGCGTGGAAGAAATATCAGATGTCTCATGGTTTTCATAACATCTTAAGTTGCACTTCAACTGGAACTGATTGGACTGCGGTGTTGCCTGACCTATTGTCATGCTCCTGTACAGGAAGAGTCTCGGGTTGTCATAATCAGATTTGGACACGATTGGGACCAAGTATGCATGCAAATGGATGAGGTACGTTATCCTGAAGATGCGGCACGGTTTCCATGCACCCAAAGATTGGTGTTTTGGTTCGATCGCCAACAGGGTTGGTCACATGATGGAGACTAAGGACAACTTTGTGCACGCAGATCCTGGCGTCATGCGCCGATCAGTTGAAAAATTTTGCTGGTAAGTCTCGTGGGGGATATTTCTCACTAAAATCTGAGGTTGGGTTATGACGTTCTGCTCCTCCTTGTATCAGATGTGTCTATGGAGGTGACAGCACGTGTCCTCCCACACTAACGGAGAGTTTTGAATGATGTGCAGTCATTTACTTGGTGGACATCTCTGAGTGTCCAGACTTCAACACAATGTATGAGCTGTACGACCCATGCACCTGCATGTTCTTCTTCAGAAACAAGGTATGTAAGTCACAATGTTTTGCTGTCACTCCGCTGGCGGTCTTACTGTGCCTGCACATTCCCTCCAGAAGTCTTTCGCAGTGCTTATAAACACCCTGTTCTTTGCAATACACTTGACCAATTTGCTGAACAATACCTGGGTGCCTGCAGCACATCATGATCGATCTTGGGACAGGAAATAACAACAAGGTACGGCCTTTTACAAATGCAGCAATCTTCCTGAGCACCCTTTGAGACTGCAGCAGCAATTGCACTGGAGCAGCGTTTCAGGCATGACCTGATGGCAAGGAACCTCCTTCAAGACATGTGCTGTAAGACATGTGCTGTGGGTGCAGATCAACTGGGCCATGACTGACAAGCAGGAGTTCATAGACATTGTGGAGGTCATTTACAGGGGAGCGCGAAAAGGGAGGGGTCTTGTTGTGTCCCCAAAAGGTATAATTCACACAGAAGTACCCCAAAATTGTCTTGAGGTCATGGCGCCTCCTTCAAGTGTTCAGGTCCCAGCATACAGCAGATTTCTGAAGCCAAGTCCTGCAGCGCTCAGGAACTATGTGCAGCATGCAAGAGAGTGGCGTCTGCCCAACGATTTTGTCAGGGTGCCTGACTATGACAGCTGGTGCTGAAGTTTGTTCTTCGTGCCCTGTGCAGATTACTCGACCAAGTACCGGTATTGAGGAGCGTTTGGGCCCATCAGCTTTGGAGGTTGCACGCACTGCAGCATTCTTTGACAGGTTGGCACTAAATTTAGCGCCTCGGGCACATGCATGTTGGGCTTTCAGGAGAGCATGCATGTATGCAATGTCCAGCATTGCTATGCCTGCCCTTAACAGATGGGTGGGCCACGCCTATTGTTTTGCAAGTCTCCAGTAAACATTTCAGATAACACTGCACCACCTGAACAAACCAGCAAACTGCCTGTGTCACAGAGAGCATGCCAGATCAATCAGGCATTGCTCAGTCCTACTAACGGAACTTCCTGAACCCAGTACACACATTATGACTTTAGGCTTTTGCCTTTTCAGTGACCCAATCCAGTGCTTCACACAACACAACATTGCGCAGCTTCTACTCAACTGCAGCAATGGAAAGCCACCTTCCAACTGTCTTGAAATGGAGCGTCTGATATTTACTGTAAGGTCCCTACTGCCGGGATGGTCCTGAGCACACACTCTGCTCGGCAAATCCGGTACCTGCAATTATATATGATCTGCGTCTGCAAATGGATTGCTCTGCATCTGCTGACACTCTTGCCACATTCAGTGCGCTGCAAACATCTGTCACATGCCAGAATGTCTTGATGTCCAGAATGATTTGTTCGAGTATCTTGAACAGGCCGCAGAACCCCACACAGTGTCTTGGTCTTGCAGTTTCTGCAAACAGGGGCCCTGTGAGAGCACACTCAGTCTACTTGCAGGCTATTTGAATATCAAAATGGCAGTCCTCTCACAGCTCACAGCAGTGCTGGATGGAGAGTTGGGGCTAAGAGTTCTACTGAACGACACAGAACTAAAAGAAATGAAAACTACAAAACGAGACACCCTCTTCTGGGGACCCCTCATTATTTGCTGGTCCACAATGCCGCTTCTTGATCATTGTTGTACAAAATTTCTCGCACGCTCTCTCTGCTGCCAGCGTTTCATGCATCTTGTCTCTTGCTTCTCCCACGCCTACTGATCTGAACATGCCTCCCAAGCCACGCAAGTTTCGGGAGGCAGCCTCTGCATGCTGCTGTAAAAGCTGCAGCTCATACCACCACCTGCTAGCTGCCTTGCTTGAAGAAGCCCAGACCTGACAGCAGACCCTCGCAACTGCCTCAGCGCTGGTCCATGCCAACATCCACCCTCGTTTCGGAACTTGATTTGGAACATTCAAACCCGCTCTGACTACGGGCGGCAAGGATTGAACACCATGCACGGCCGGGACAGCGGGCCGCATTCGAATTTATTACTCAGACCCGCTCGAGTGACTGGCGGCAGGGGATGGGAACCATGGGCAGCTGGTGCTGGGTTCTTTCCATCCTGATGTCCAGCAGCCCGGCATCTGACATCTGACGGCTGCCCAGTCTTGTCACCTTAGCCTCCCTATGAGGACTTTCCCTTCCCGCCTGCCTGCACGCAATGAATATTTCCCTGTCATTTCCCTGCAGGATTACGCGAAGGCAGGACTCCCTAGACACCTGATTGCATTTCAACCAGGCTGCTGTCCACGCTCTCTTGCTTGAGGCGCTCTGTTGCTGCTTAGACAGGCCCCAGCATAGGATAGATTGCAACGACCAATGAGCTTGGCAGAATGTTGTGGGGTGCATTCAGCCCGGCACTGGTCACGCCCGCCCCAATGGCAGTGCGCCACAGGTCACCCGGGAGTGTAAATACCCACTTCACAAGTGCACAGTGAAAAGGACCGAGGCGTGCCTGCTGTCCATGCGCTCGGCGAGCTTGAAGGGGAAGCTGCCGGAGAGCTGCCGGCTGGGCTGGCGCATGGGAACCACGCTGGCCGCGCGCGGCCCGTCGAATCGCAGCGACACGCCCGACTGCGCGCGGCTCTCCGGCCGCAACCCCTGCCGCATCGGCATCGCCGTCACCTGCGCGCAGACACATGACACTTTCAAAGTGTGCTCTCACATTTCTAATGCACAGAGCGCCACATGCCCGTTTTGTTCTCAAGGAAAGCTGTAACAACAGAGCAGGGATGCAAATCACTTCACACAATCAAGTTTGCTGGTCGCAATGGCCGGCAGTTCCGCACCAACACATTAATCGATTGCTCGTTTCTATTGTCAGGCTGTATGATGAGACACTGAAGAGCTGCCTCAAAACAATATTTGCAGTTTTCTGGGACAAAACGTTCTCTGAAACTGACATACCTGCAGCGTGACGCCCTCCATGGGACCGTCCTTGTACAGCGCGTTCGGCGCCGGTTGCTGGTCCACGGCCGACGAGATGTACAGCCGCGGACTGCGCTCCTTGCTGTGGGGGTGTTGCACTCCGAACAGCATCAGCAGCGCCAAGTCGGCCAGCGTCAACAAGAGGAACCCCAGAAATACCACGTTAGCGCGCCGCTGCACCGTGTCCGTCCCGGCCGACAGCAGCCGCCGCCGGCCGCTGCCGGCGCCGGCGGCTGCGCCGCCGGCCGGCTGGGAACCCCCGGGGCCTCCCGGCTGCTGCTGCTGCTGCCGCGGATCCGCCCCCGCCGGCTCCCAGCGGCTCCCCTGGGTGCAAAAGTGGGGACAAGTCAACTCCACAAATTTGCCATTTTTGGCGCATTCGGGCCAGACCCGGGCTAAGGGAAGGGGTCCGCCTGCAGTGCCTGAAGCACCATCGCCTTTTGCAAGGCGAGTGGTCCCATCGAACCGTATGGCCGACTTTCGTCCAGGCGCGACATGTTGGTTCCGCAGTCAGTCAGACTGGAATCACTGCGCTCTTGCACTGGTTTCCAACCAGCTTCAGTCTGCCTTAGCATGCTATCGTTACTGTGTAGACAATCGTGATCATGCAACGCACCATGCCGCCGTCCCCGGGCCCCCCACCAATCCCCCCGCCGATCCGTGCGCCCCCGGCGGTGGCCGCCGCCGGGTTCCCCCCGCCGGGGGCCGCTGAGCTGGCGTCAGCTGGCGCCGAGCCGGCCGCGCCAAGCCCGCTGCTTGGGACCGCTACATTGCTGCTCGGTACCGGAACGCTGCTGCTACTCATGCTGGCGTTCTGCAGGGCGCTCGCCGCCTTGAGAGCCATGCTGCTGTCCAGGCCGCTAATGATGCCTGTGAGGCCCTGCAGCAGCTCTGGCGGCAGTTGGGGGATCTGCTGTGGTTGCTGCTGCTGCTGCTGTTGCTGCTGCTGCTGGCCATTGCCCCTGCTGTTTGCGATGGCCTGGCTCGCCATTGCTGCAGCGAGGTTCTGCGTCTGCTGTATCAGCGGGTTTGCATCTAACAGCGGCGCCCCTGCCCCCACCACCTGCACAGAAAGTGCCTCCCAGTCAAAGCTTACATCACAGAGTCTTCTGCCCGCCGGATACATGTTTATGCCTCTTCCTTTGCTTTTATTGTTGACTTCCGCTGCAACATACTTTCTCGCTGTATACGACGCACAATGCCTTGCACGTCTTCATTCTCTTTGGCTCAGTTCTCTTTGGCAGGCATTCGTACTTAAGTCCCAAAAGTGTGTGTGATAACGGCAGTGAGAATTTTTAGAGAAAAAGGTTGTCAGAAGGCGGCTCACCTGTCGCTGGTAATTGGCCACGTTGGTTTGAGCCATCAGCATGGCTGTGAGCACGCACATGAGTCCCATGATGGCGTTGCGCGCTCCAAACCACTCCTTGTACTGAACAAGACCGGCCGCGAAGAGCGCCCCCAGCTGAAACCAGATGATCCACCATTGCAGCTGCAACCAAACACCGACGGTGAGACGTTGTTCCGGTTCCAAGGAAATCACAGGGCCGATTTGGTGCCTAAGCCACTTGTATTGGAAGGCGCTTATGTGTCCCAAAGTTTCACTAGCAAGGTCCAAGGTGCGAGAGCCCGAGCTGCGCTGGGAGGCCTGCAATCGCGTGGAGTGTCCCTCTCTTGGAGTATAAGATAGCGAGTGAACACCCGTGTGAGCAACGTTGCATCGAACAATATTGGGAAAGCAAAGCCTTCGAGCTCTGACAGGACCTGACAAACTTCGGGAAGAGCCCATGGTGCCTCATCTCAGCGTCGCAAGCTAGCGATCCTCGACATAACTAGATACCATCACATCTATATCATAAACGGCACCATCGGTCCGGCGCGAAAACGAAACACGAATAGTCCGACGCATGCCGGCAAACGTCTCCGTGCAGGGAGACAGCGTATTTTGATCCCATATCATTATAATCTTTTAGCTTAGCAGTGCGCAGTCGTTACCTGCTGAGCATTGTTGGGATCCTGGTAGATCCTTGATAATGCAGCGAGGCCCGAGAGCCCAATCACCCAGAAGACGAGCGCACAGGCGAGTGCGATCCAGGTCAAGAAATTCACACGGCGGCCCCAATTGGCCATCGTCCCCCGTCTTCGGGTTCTCAATCAGATCCTATGCTCACTGTGTCACTATCGACAAATTTTTTTGTTCCTCAAGCTGGGGGGAAGAGCACCAAACCAAAGCCCACCTCATGCCACTGGTTAATCTGGCGGAACAGGCGAAAGCTTTAGGGGTGGATTTATCCTGGCAAAAATCGCTGCTATTCTAAAATGATCCGTGGTCTGATTTCAGAGAGTTTTGCGAGCCCTTAATCCATCAAGTTGGGTTCCCTGTTATCTCATGAGATATCAGGAGAAGCCTGCGATGAGTTCTCTCGTGTGGTCGTTTCTCATGGACGTGTAGATAGAGTGGGGCAGATCACGTGCTGCACTTATGAATTCTGTGGCCATTGGGCTGTCGATATTAGCAGCGTATGCGGCATTTAGAGTGTCATTTGTCCACTTCCTGGGGCCAGATCCTGCATCGGTGTTCTCCAGCTTGCCTGACTTCCAGCATGTTGACATCGGATTGAAGGATACACAGGAAGCTCTGCAGCGGTTCTCGAAAGCATTGAGCTTCCAAACAGTCAGCAATTCAACTCAGGATAATCACGTCGAGAGTTCAGACTCCTTTGCAGGCCTTCAATTTCATCTTGAGCATTCATTCCCTCTGGTACACGCGAAGCTTCAAGTGGAGAAGGCAAGTGCCCATTCTGCACGCAATGGATCTGCAGATGCTACTTAAATATTTGGAGCTACAACTGGTGAAGATTGGATCGTGAAGTTCAGTATGTGAATTAGCTGAGTCCAAGGCAGAACACGTCCAGGCAGTGACAGCTGACCTTTGCAGGTCAACGATTGGAGCTTGCTGTACCAATGGACAGGGAGCAACTCCACCTTGAAGCCACTTCTCTGCATCAGCCACTTAGATGTGGTGCCTGTGACATCACCAGCTGCATGGACAGAGCGACCCTTTAGTGGTGCCATCAAGGATGGGTAAAATCCCCCAGCGCCAATCAATGCACCTGTATGGGACAGTATCGGTCAGGACGAGGGGATGTTCATGTTACTTGAGATGTTGCATACTATCAGACGCATTTTAGACACAGGACCCCTTGGTCAAGAGCATGCTGGGGTGGACATCTCACGCTGGTTGCCAGTGATTTCGCCTGAGCCAATTGACAAAGCCGGTTAACCTGCGGGCATGTGAATGCTCATCTACCTTGCATGTTGTCAGGTATGTGTGGGGCCGGGGCGCGCAAGATGTGAAGATCACAGCATTCGCACTTCTGGAGGCCGTGACAGCATTGATTGAACAGGGGTGCGCATGCAACTCTACGCCAGCACCTCTTCACATCAACCCTGTTCAGTCGCTCTTCATGAAGATGTGTACAGTCCTGCCACATATCAACCAACGTATTGGTTGGTGCACTCTGCAGCATGCATTATTCAGTTTTTCTGAACCTGCACGTTGGGATTCTCAGGAAAGTAGTACGAGAGGAAGTCTGAGAGGAAGTTTGCAAAAGACTGAGAGTAGTAGAAGAGCTATCTTAGCTATGTCCCACTGGACTGCGAGTAATGCTGCGACTGTTGCTTCATTGCAACATGAAATATTTTGAACCTTTTTAATCAGTTCATGCAGATTCAATATCAAACTCAATTTCAAACTCACAGGTATGTGCCAAGGAGGACGCTGTACCTGGCTTTCGGTCACGATGAAGAGGTGGGCGGTGGTAAGGGAGCGAAGGCGATTGCTGCCCTGCTGCAGGACCGGGGGGTGGAACTAGACTTTGTCTTGGATGAGGGGGGACCTCTGCTGGTCGATGGGCTGCGGCCCTTTGTGAGTCACACAGCTGTGGCACTTGTGGGGACTGCAGAGAAGGTGCGCTGATATTGTCTGCAGATTTTGAAATGGGTTTGCGATGTGCACATGCTGAAATGCAGAAGACTGTAAATGCACCACAAGATGTGCCTCAAGATTGTTCTGCTGGCCGGCATGAGCCGAGCACACTGGGGGAAAGAGGCTAACGCCTGGGCTGCAAATTGCAGTGAAACAGGCAGGATGCAGCAAATTGACTGCAGTTTAAACTTAGTGTAATTTAACTTGAATTCAGGATCAATGTCGTGACAGGGCTATGTGAGCGTGGATGTGAATATGGAAGGCAAGGGGGGGCACTCCAGTCTGCCTCCCGTTGACGGCTCTATGGTGCGCAGCCCGTCAAATTTAAGAGTTTCTTCTCGTGTCATTTTCTCCAATGCAGTCATCGTGCCAGCGTCTGTCCTGCCACATGTGGCTGCGTGGGTGACCAGCTCATCAAGCATCCAGGCGAGACGAAATCAGAGAAGTGCTATGTCAACGCTCTCTTTTAATTCGGCACACCTGACCCTCTAAGGTATTTTGTTTAGGGTTTGTTCAGTGCATATATAAAAAATATATATATGTAGAGGAAGGCCTAGAGGGAAAGATGGTGCAACCCTATCACTCTAGTGAATGTTCAGTGCGACCCATGGTTGAAGTCATCTGCATTTTACCGTGCGATTTGGGCAGATTATTACTGAAAACTGTCTTGTGATGCGTGCACAGGCAGTCTCACGACTGTCCAAGCTGATCACAGCAATAGATGGGAGCCTGCCTCCGGCCAAGATCGTCTCACCCACTCTGGAGTTTCTCCAAGGGGTGGGGCACGCCAGCGACAACCCAATCATCCAGTGGGTGCTGTCACGCTGCCACAGATGGTGAGTAAGCCGCACTTGGATTGTATTTTTAGACCTCTTATATGTATAGACCTGAGCCACCTGAGGCTCATTGGTCTTGTGGGCAGTAAGAGACTGCCCATCATGCTGAGCTGGCGCATCTTACTGAGCTGAGCTTAAGCTGCACAGCATCCCTGCACCTGTGATGTGGTGCGGTAGAATAAACATGGGTCACCATATTGCAAAGTCGGATGAATGTGTGTGCTCTGCGCAAGATTTCTGAAAGCTTGTGCTCTCTGTCTGGCAGAGCTGGGTTGACGTAAATCTGTCCCCGAATGGGGCATTGTCACTGGACTGCAGCCAACAGAAAATCCAGCTGAAACACTAGTCAGGGCTCTCATGCATGTGTCAGATATGTGCGCAGAAGCCCTCGACCCTTCAGATGCATGACACCGGGAATCTGATGCATTCAGACCTTGCGCACCGGACACGTGATATAATCACAATGACGGGTGATCACTAGCATTTACTAATGGCATGGCTAAAATGCCGCCGGTTGCCTGTTCAGGCCGCTGAGGCAGCTGCTGGCGCGTTTCCTGGCATCTCAGCCGGGCGAGGTCGCCTCCGGCGTGCGCACGACAGTCGCCGCCACCGGGATCACCACGCATCCGGCGGCCGGCAATGTTCTGCCGTCCCTTGCTACCGCACACTTCAATTTCCGATACCTTCCTGGTGAGCCTGATTCACCAGAAAGTTGCACGCATGCTGCAATTCCGCAAGTCCAAATCTTGTTACTTCCTGGTTTGCCTGCTCTCAATGAAGGGCGCACACGCATGCTGCGGTGCAACTTCAAAGATCTTCCCGATACGCGCATTAGTCTTTAGTGGGCCTCTGGACACCTTTTGTTTACGTGACAGTAGGTGATGTACTGAGGTGAGGCACCGCCATTTTCTCTGCACTCACGCTGCATGCAAGGTGATCAGAAATGCATACTTCATGTCCCTTGCATCCGGCGGCCGGCAACGTGCTGCCGTCACTCGCGATCGCGATTCAACTTCCGATACCTTCCCGGTACGCGCATGTATTGTCTGACTTCCGGACATGTGTGTTGCTGTGTGATGTGTGTGCATGTGCTTCGATGAGGACTCGCCAGCGGTTCAGTGGTGTGTGACGCTAATATGGAGCTGCAGTGACACGGACAGCACTCGCTCTTGCTGTACATGGCACTCACTTTGCATGCAAGCTGCGCAGAACGTGCGCATGTTGTCCAAGATACGTTGCTCCAAGCTCGGGCTCGAGCTTCATATGGCGCAAGCTTGCACGGGCTAAATTGCACAAAATCTCATTTTGGGCTTCAGCACCGTGCGGGTGCCTGCAAAAACAGCACTGCAGAGGTCAAATTCAGTCATTTCCGCTATCTAGATCGGTAGATGCTAGGTGTGTAGCTCAAAATGTAAGGGCTGCGGCCCTGAGGGGTTTTCTGCTGACAATGCAGGTGAGGAGGAGGGGTTTGCGGAGAAGTACCTGCAGGGGTTTCTAAAGGGAGATGACAAGCATGGCGCGTCAGGGCTAAAGGTGCACGAGCGGTTTGAGATGGCGAGCACCGTCACTCCGGTTGACAGCCGCGCATTTGCGCTCGTCCGGCAGGCCATACTGGAAACTCTGGCCAAGGACAGGGTACGTTCACATGATCTTCTCTCACCAGTTGCCTTCATGCATACAGTAGTGATTGGGCAGACCCTGCAGCAATGGTAGTGCAGCTGATGGTCCTGGAAACTTTGGCCAAGGACAGGGTGCAAGAAAACCATTAAATCCCAGTCCTGCAGGGTCTTCAAGCTGCATTCACACAGGCTTACAGGCACACAAGCACATTGTGCGCCTGACAGGCTTACAGGCTGGCCCCTTAGCACCTTCTGATGCAGCTCACAGTGCTTCACCTCCAACGCACGTTGTACACTGTAAAATTTGACAGAGAAGTGTACTCACGTCACTTTTGAAGTAGCGCACAGAGCTGCATAGACTGGGCTGTGGCACTTTTTAATTGCACCACTGGGCTTTGCATGTCGTTGCACCCGGCTTCTCCAGTTTCCCCCAGAAAATTCTACCCACCCCTTCCGCAGAGATGTTGAGACCTTGCGTGCCTCTTCAGGCGGTGGCGGTGGTGCCATTTCTGCTGACGGGGGGCACCGACTCAAAGCACTATCAGGCGCTGTGCGGCGGCCGCACGCTGCGCTTTGCTCCGGTGGCAATGAATCGAACGGCGGGGGATTTGAAGCGCGTGCACGGCATTGACGAGCGCGTGTCCACAGAGGCATTCCTGGACGCCATCCGATTCTACAACAGATTTCTCACCCTCGCCCTCAGCTGAGGAGGGAAATTTTTATCTCCTCCTGATGTAGGTCAGATAGATTCCCCTGAGCTGGCAGAGAGTTTACTGTAGACTGCAGGGGTAGTCATTCGTACGTACCAGGTCAGTTAGAAAACCTGCCAAAAAAATGGTGTTCATTTGGCAATTGTACCTCACATTGATCAACATATGCATGGAGCATGATTATCATTGAAACCGTTGTCACAGTTTCAGATCTAAATTTGAGATCTAGAGCACGAGCGGTGCCTTACTGAATAAGAAGATTGTCAATACTAGCAGTCCAACCTTTTTAGCATGGAGGGACAACTATTGTTGGTGGAATTGGAATAGCTGGTAAATGGATAAACGGGACCCATTGCGGCGTACATTGTTTGTCACACACCGTAGCAGGCGCTGAGACTGCCAGTAATTTCTCAGCTTTCAGTGATCACTCATGCATGCCATGCATCAGTGATCATGATTATACATGACCTCACATGAGGTGCATGACTGGGGAGCCAGTTGCAGGAAAACTTGCGCGCTTCCCTTCATTGCTCACTTCAATTCACCTATTGTTATATGCAAAAGAGGAAAGAAGGGACAATGGCCCAAGCTTCAATGCATGCATGCAGGCATATGCCCATCACGTGGGGCTGACGATGCTCCGGAACCCACAAGCTGTCCTTCGGTTCCGACACCCCAAATTGTGGCTGCACCACTGCCAAGATTGCCGCGCACAACATAGAAGACAAGCTACAACCCAACAAATTTCTATGACGGGTCTCGAACGATTCTGATATTCGCCTTTGAGCTGTAGCCGAAAACGCATCCTGACAGCATCTGTTACGAGCAGAACCTCTTAAGGTTTCACTCGTCGCTACATCGCCAGCTGTGGAGTTAGGTTTTTCACATCCTTATCTCGAAGCAGGCCTCAGATCCTTGAAAGTAGATTTCCCTCTGGTGATCAGCAGTTGTGATCTATCATTCAGGTGAAAGCCGTTTCCTTGATTGAACATATCTTTTTTAATTTTCAGATGCCAGGTTTTGAAAGGCGAAATTAATATCCGATTGTTTAAGAGCCGTTGATGTATGCAGAGGCAATTGACACATGCTTGTGGTCGTTCTTGCAGACTGACGTCCTACACCTTCGACAGTCCGTCTGGCACAGATGTGCCTGTCAAAGTGCGCATTGGCCCTCGTGGAAGCCTTTCTGATACTGAATATCCAGATCCTCCGCAACCCCTGCTTGAATTTGGTGTCAATATAGGCGTGCTGTCTGAGTTTGCTGGTGTGTGCCATTGCAGCGGTCAAGGCGGTGAGACACACGAACGGCATCTTCAACTGCGCTCACGCCTTGTCAAGATAGACTCGACGAAAGAATCCCACCAGAGAGAGATCATGACAAAGCCGGGTATAGCACCAATTGAAGTTCTGTCCTTGGCAATACCCTACCCATCTCCCCAAAACGACATGTCTCTCTGCAAGATAGCTGGTGCTTCATCACATGCACTGAAGGTCTGAACATGAGGAAAGCCAGCCACAGGCCAGAATGGCCCAGTGAGTTTTGAGACTTCTCTTGGAAGCACTTGCATACCAGTCACTCAGGCCTAATTTGATCAATGGGGAGTCAGTCCCTCATGAGTGATTGAATGAATCTCATGCATTTGCGACACCAGGTAAGTTGGAGGTGGAACCGAATGGGCAAAGAGGGCAGCAGGGCTCTCAACAGCAGACAAGCCAGAAGGCCTCAGAGGACTCGAAGAAGCCTCAAATACCCAGCGTGCCAGCTGGGCCATTAGTCATCAGTGCTGGCTGGGGCAGAACCGGCACATCCTCTTTGAAGGTCAGATCCCTTCCTGCTCTTCACTCGCTCTCTTACATCATGCCAAAGCATGTGTTCAAAATCTAGACAGTCACTTGTGACTATGTGCCTCACCTCATACATGCAAGCCTGCACTCCAGAAATTCTGCCCAAAATTTGTCACTGAAGTGAGCCCACCTGACTTGGGCGCCTGATGTCAAAGCTTGCTCAAAGAGCAAGATTTTGTAATAGCTCTTCAAAAAACGCGCATTATATGATTAATAGTCTTATATTTTTCACGTGTATTACCTGCGGATGCAAGGTGCGCCTGTAGGCAAGCTGCAGGTAAAGGCTGCCGCACATCCTACCCTCTGATGGGCTCGCCAGATCCATGCAAGACCCACTCACCTGTAGCGCGCTCGAAGTTGAATTCAAATCTGCACCTGCAGGTGACACATCAATCAAAACTAGTGCATTTGAATCTGAATTTGGATCTGCGCCTGCAGGTGGCTCTGGATCAGCTGGGGTATTCCCCCTGCTTCCATGCGCGCTTCATGCCATACATAACAGACCTCTTCGATGCCATGTATGACTACGCAGAAGGGCGCAGGCCGGATTTCCCAGCAAGAGACCTGTTTCGGCAGTTTAATGCGGCTGTCGATATCCCAGCCCCCCTCATACCCCTTGTGCTGGAGGCGTACCCTGATGCCAAGGTGCCAACCTGCCCTAAGGGCAGATGCTGTCACGACCCAACCTGCAGGATCTGCTGATGCTTGTCTTGTTCATGTCTGATTATGAAAGCATGTATGCTGGCAGTCAGATTGCTGTTGCTTCATTTGCCAAGCATGCTCTGTGAGTTGAGCACGCCCCTTTCCTGCAGAGAAATGGCCTTTGCTTGCTTTCATGGTGTTGGCCTGTTGGCTCGTGTGAAAAGTTGTTGGCTTGCTTCACATGTTGCATGGGGGTTGAGTGCATGGCAGGAATTTTGAGGTGCAAGCTTCTGTGTTGCAGGTGATACTCACAGTGCGCGAGCCAGAGAAGTGGTATGAGAGCTATGTGAACTCGCTGCTGTGGCTCTACCAGACATGGCTGTTCAAGCCCTTTGCCTACATTCTCCCCATGGGCCAAAAGCTGCAGGTCTGATCCTCCCAGCAAGCCTGACAAGCCCACCACTTCCCAAAGCACAAGATGGCAACGCACTGGTCGAGATGCATAGTGCAGCAAAATCAATGTGACATGAGCAGAGCCCTGCCCTCTGCCGCAATAATGCGTGGATTTTGCCCTATAGTTGTCTTCATTCCTATTCCTGTTTGCATCACTGCACTTATGTCATGTGTGGGCGGGGATCATGGGTGCTGTTCTTGCATTCATGTAATGCATGGGCAAGGAACCTCTGTAAGTAACTAGGGGTCTGCTTGTGCTTGTCACCAGATTTCTCTTCTTCACTGCAGAAGTGGGCGCCTAATATGTTCCCCTGAAGTTTATCTTTTTTCGGATGAAGTGCATGCATGGAATGCGCATGGGTCTGGACTTTTTTAGCTGACAGTAAAGACTTGCTTGCACAGGCGATTGGCAGATGGTGGCTGATTTGGGAGTTTGGCGACGACACCATGTCGGACAAGGAAGCGTGCATCCAGGCGTACCTCAAGCACAACGCCCACATCAGAGCCACAATTCCTCCAGAGCGCCTGCTGGAGTGGGAGGCTAAGGACGGCTGGGAGCCCCTTTGCAGGTATTTTCGGGTCGTTCTGAGCCTTTTATGGGAGTTTTGGCTTGGATCTACTGCTCTTGATTGGTTTTTGTGAAGGCTGCACTGCTTGAAGTAACCCCCGCCTGCAGGTTGTTCGTTTCAGGCAGGGGCTGCGGTTAAACTGGCAAGTTTCCACTTTGCTAACGGCTTGTTGCATATGTTCGGTTGCAATTCTTGCAGCCTGCACGTGCTGTTACAATAGTCTTGATGCAGCCTGATAGGGCCCTCCTGCTCAATCATGCAGGCACTTTACTGGCATGCTGCCAGTGGCAGTTTGGTTTGCCAAGAGCCCTTCAGCTTCCTAGACAAGAATCACTCACATGCCAGTCTGGTGATGCAGGTTTTTGGGCCATCCTGCGCCGAAGGAGCCTTTCCCCAGGAAGAATGAGGGCGCTTCTGAGATGGCCTGGCAGATCGTGCGCTTCATAGCATGCAACCCGCTCGCCGCCGCAGGGCTCATAAAATACCAGCACAAGGGTCCGCTGGACTTCGACCTGGTCTGAGCATGACTCTACAAAAGTTTGAAGAAAAATGTCGCAGGAGGAGTTAACGTCGGCCTTGACGTTTTGGGAGGTGAAAGTGATTCAAATACACCCGTTTAAACAAATTTGCTTGATAGGAGATGTGTCATGAGTTGCTTTTGTTCCATGCTGGTGAAGGACTAAGCTTCCTACAGCATATGCATACTTGATGTATCCATTACAGCGCCATGAGCAAACTCTGAAATTTTACATTCCTGGATGACAGCTGGATCCCAGCATGACAGCTTTCCGTTCCAAACCACCCAATGAACTATTTGCATGACGAGAATGTTCTCTCTGGTTCCGGTGTACAAAAATTCGCTACTGCGTGCTCAAGGGGGTTCCTTGCACTTCAAGCACGTGCACAGACTACTGCTGTTCAGACTGTGTTCTTTGTTTCAAACCATACCTGACCTTTTCAGAACGCTCTGCAAGCTTCAAGGCTGCCTACATTCGTCCAATGTACTCTGAATTCCCACAACTTTCCTGCAATTCTTGGTGCGGGCGGCTCCATCCACCTCCACCCACTTCTCCTTGCCACCAGGGCGCCTGACCTGACAAGACAAATGTGCCCATGAAGCCGTTGAGGTCAGCAAAGAGGAAACAAATGTAAGCTTATTTTGTGAAAATCAAGCTTCTCCTCCTTATCCCTTTGTGTCCTGCACAAGCCTTCATACAGGTTGGAAAAGGGGGAATGGTGCTCACAATCTTGGGGCCACCGTAGCGCTGCACAGCGGTATGGCGCGCCTCCTTGAGACTGGTCACACTTCGCTCCGCCGCCGCGTTCTCCATACCATCAATCATCGCGTTTTGCCACCCGTTCAAAACTGTGAGCATCATGAGTGGTCAGCGTTGAGTCACCAGATAGCGAAGGCATTTGAGCTGAATACAGAGGAGGAGGAGGTGAAGACACACACTTGGGCGTTTAGGGAAGGCTCTGCCTGATAGATAACATATGTTGCACCGTCCTCAAAGTCGTACTCTCTCAATGCGCCTAGACTGTACTCGTCCATCTCACTGGGCTGCTCCACGCCCGGGGGCCCAACCCACTCAGCGTTGTGCAAGCTCAGGAATGCCAGGACGTCCGACTTCAATATATCGGTGAGATTGACCTTGCGGAAAGGACGTTTGAGCTCTTCAGTGGGCACAAGAAAGCTCAGCTTCTTATACCGAGCACCTGCATGACAAAGGTCATTACAATCAACTCTGACATCACCAATGTGAATCACGCCGTCAGGCCCTGACATTATGTGATGTCATAGCAGCGCTGACAACATGTCCAGCACAATGCATTACTACACACCTGTGTCGTATGTAAGCAGCTCCGTTTGCTCCCACGCAAAATCAGTCCTCAGCTCCTCTGTGTCCTCAACCTGCAACCTTGAGGCAGTGAGCTCACTATGTAGAAGGGCAGCAGAAAATCAATAAGGCGCATCAAGAAAACAACTCTGCTACTTCAACAGTGCTAATACTCACCTTCACCCTCCTCATTATCCCTTCCTCAAAAATAACAGAGTTCTGGCAAAGTTCAATGCACTGCAATGCCGCACGCACCAGTCATTCAGTGAAGCTCACAGAAAGCATTGCAAGAGACGTTGCTTACACACCCCTACAGACTTCCTCTCTCAAGCAATGTGCACAACGTGCCCAGGGAATGGACGTGCCCAGTCATTCTGGCACCTACTCACTCGCAGTATCATGACTCACCTTGAAATCTATTGTGGTACCTGCAGGGATCTCAACGGTGGTTGTCCACACATGCCCCTGACTCCTCTCCATGCTGGGAGCAGAGTCTGGATTCCAGGCTCCCAAGCTAGCATGGTCGCCTACCACCTTGTGAATATTGCCTGGGGGGACCTGGACCAAGAATGACAATGAAGTGGGGGAATCCCTGCCAGACTCATATCGGCCTACCAAGAAGTCTTATTCTTTAAATGCTCCAGGAGAAACCATCATGCACCATCGGCATAATGTTAAATTATATCCTGGATTATTTCATCACATTCGTGTTGCGCTAACCATCCATGAGCAAGGATGTGGACAACTCACCCGTCTGGTAGTCTGGAAGCGCACTTTGGACATGCAACATACTGCACGCAGACCCCTCATCCCAAGTCGCTGAGATCCATTAGCTGTATAAAGACCTGATCACACGGCAAGGATCGCAGATCAGAACTACATCTTCGCCCTTCTGGATAGTTCAATGATAATGATTCGAGAGGCAGTACTTCGACCACTCACCAAATTTCGTAGTGTTCATCTTCTTCAGTTTTTCAGGCTAATAATGTTGTAAAGCAACGACTGGTCCGCCTGATATGATTGGGTGTCCTTTTCCAGCAAGGGAGACCTCTTACACTACAGCTTTGCCTGCTATGACAGCTTTAGAGAACGCATCAATGCTTCTAGCCCATACTGAATGCAATTTTCCCAACAACACTTTGCTTAGAGGATTGTATACATCACTTGTGTGGGAATACTGGCTAGTACTGGCAAGCAGGTGGAGGAAGAGTGCCTAAATAGAAACTGCACCCATGGGCCAGCATCGAGCGAGAGCATGCCATGATGGCATGCTGAAATTGCTCACCAGCTACTGAAGCTCATTGCTCCCGTCATTACAGATCGCACTAGATTTGCAAATTCCCCATATTTGTCCGATGCGGAGGTTTTTTCTGTTACTGACAGTCACTGTTTGGTTTGACCATGGAGAAAGACATCCTTGCCAGTAAAGCAAGGCTTGTTGTGAGATACAAAGCGGGCGAATAATTAAATGACGGATTTTGAAGGTTAGACACATAAAATTAAAATATACTTCCTGAATGGTGAAAGGTGCGCATATTCTTGACTAAGCTTTACAGTTCTGCACAGCACAGCTGTAAATATATACCATAGTTTCTGAACATGGATGTTCGCGCTGCATCAAACTGAAGAATCACGTTTCTATTCCTAGGTTCACAGATGCACGGTTGGCTTCAGCACCTGTCGCCCTGCAACAGCCGGCACAAGTCGCTATCGTTCATGCTTCTAAAGCCTTATGCAGCATTGACTATGAGCCGATGCAAAGTACTCTCACCAGGAACGTCTCTCCCCTGGAGGCAAGCTGGATGGTCAGCATCAGTTCCCAAGGGGAGGAGACTATCTCATACTGCCGCTGCTGCTGCTGCTGCTGCTGCATACAAGCCTCCCACAGGACAGCAGACAGGGCTGAACAGGCCCAGGGGCAGCACACAGGTTCTTGCGCCCACATCCCGAGAAAGTGACACACCTTCAGTCTCAGACGACCCACTCAACAGAAGTACAGAAACAGATGTTGGCAGTAATAATGATTTTGGGGAAAGGCAGGCAAGCCATGCTGAAGCAAGCTCGTCAGGTATTACCATTCCTCCCAAAAACCTCTACACACACCTCTGCTCTTGGTGTGCGTACTGACGAGCCTCTCGTTGCAACTGAGTCATCATTAAGTTAGACGAACCCATGCACAGAGTGGAGTTTCTCAATCAAAATCTCATGGTGTCTGCCTCCACTGAAAGCACTTTTGCTCGCAGGTCACAGCGAGGTACAGCAGGAGTCTCTGCAGCTGCTGGACTGGCCAGCGCTGTGCAGACAGGTGGCGGCCTTCGCGGCCACTCCCATGGCAGCTGAGGAGCTGCTCCAAGAGGGACTGCCCATCGGAACGAGCCAGGTGCAGTCTGCCATTCCTCCTTGAATTCACTTGGCACTTCACTGTCATTTTCACTTCACTTTCACTTTTACTTGGCGGCGCAACACTGCTGCACCAAATGGCATTGGCTTGGACTTGTGCCCTTAAAATCACTGGCACGAAATATGGCTGCAGTGTCTAACTCGCATGCCAAGCCACCTTATTCACTTGGCAGTGCAACACTGCTGCACTTCAACAGCCTCAGCTGGGGTTCAAATTGCCACCATTAGCACCCAATTCTGTCTGCTGCGTCTAGCTCCATTGCCTCTTCATTAGTGCCTAGACACCAGCGCTCAGCGTACTCCTCAATCAATTGATGTCATGATGAAGTCCTGGCACTGTGAAGTTGCAAGTGGATGCTGCCGCGGCAGAGCCAGTCGATTGCGTGCTAATGGTGGTTGTTGACTTCAGGATCCCAGCACCATTGCAAATTTAGTCCACCCAATGCGGAGGAGCGCCAAAGAAAGTGGGTGGGTCGCACAGTGTTGTAATCTACCCAAGTCCAGATTGAGCTGCAGAAGCTGGGGATGGGAGCTCAAAAATTAGCAGCTTTGCAAAATAGTGAAGGGTAGAGATCAAACGGTCTTGAAGCAAGTGCCTACGCGCAGACCATTTGTACTTACTGACCTTACCAGGTTGTGAGGGTGCAGGAGGAGAGTGAGAGGCTGCTAGAGGAGACAGCAGAGGCGCAGGCGGCACAGCTGGACTTCAGCGGGGTGCAAGACATAAGGCTGATGCTAGAGGCTGTGCAGCAGGGGCGTTCCCTGCACCCGCTGCACCTCACAGCCATAGCCGGCACTCTTGAGGCAGCCGCACGGGTGGAACAGCAGGTGTTAGCGGGTGACAGGGGCAGCGGCAATGGCAGCAGGTGAGTCAGCAGAGTCCCTGCACATCTTTTCCTCTCAGTTGCCATGTGGAAAACTTGCATCAATCCTGGCATGCAGGTATGCGCTGGGCTCTTGACCCCACATCAGGGGCATCCAGCAGCTGAGTGGGTGATAGAGGCAGCACCAAGGGAGAACAGCGAAGTTCCGGCACGCCAGCTCATATTTAGCGGGTTATCAATGCTGGCATGCATTGTAGCATTGCATGCCCAAATTACCACATCAGGGGCCTCTTGTGGACATGGGAGCCATGCTGAAATCAGGGGCTAAGGATGTAGAACCAGTGAAGTCATGCAAAGCAGATTTGCCTGGTGCCTTGCAAGCAGGCCTCCAGTGCATTTCGCATCACAGCCTTCTGGCATTTGGTGGTTTGCAGGTTTCCCGCACTGGAACGGTTGGCCGGGGGGATTAAGGGGTCTCTGCCGGGGTTGGCGAGCCAGATCTGGCGCTGCATCAGCGCCGGCGATGGCCGCGTGCTGGACGGCGCCAGCTCAGCGCTTGCTGACACGCGCGCGCGACGTCAGCAAAATCTAGGAGAGCTGCGGTCGACCATAGAAGAGTGGGCGCGCAGCATGCACCGGCTTGGGGCCGCAGAGCGGGCGCAGGTGATTTGGTTTTGTCACCATGGTGATTTGGATCTGTAGTTACCCTGATGATGTTTGTCTTCCTGTGCGTTTTACACATGCAGCACACGTTGCTGGCCTGGTTTCCGCGCAAATACTGAGGAGTGTACGTCACAGCAGTGGTGTCTGGACCTGATCAGCTGTGGACGGTTGATGATCAGGACTGCATGACACGATGAGGTCAAAGGTTGACTCGGGTGCAGGTTGTGGTGCGGAGGGATCGCCTCTGCGTGGCTTTGAAGGCGGGAAGGCAATCCGATCTGCCCAAGGGCAGCGTCACGCTAGCCACATCCTCCACAGGTACAATCTAATCTCATACCCGTCCTTCCGGGAGCCAGAATCAAGGACTACGGCAGGCGCAGACATGCAGAGGTTGTGTGCCCCGTAATTTTTTTTATTCCCCTTTGTAGAAAACCTATTCCTTTGTCTTGAACACAATTATCTAGCCAATCTCATCACTGGCGTTGATCTGTCTATTCATGGTACAGGAGTGCATCCATGAGAGCTATAAGAAGCCCAAAATCCAGAAAATAAAATTTGTGCGCCGCAGGAGCAACGTTCTACATGGATCCGGCCCCAACGGTGCCACTGAACAATGCGGAGGCCGTGCTTGCAGCGCAGGAGAGAGAGGAGGTCGCGCAAATTCTGGCGCATCTCTCTGCCGCCGTGGCCGACAACGCCGCGCGCATCTGGCAGGTGAGGAAAGGCATGCAGCATGCGGGCAGGTGCACGCACAAGACGCCTGACGGTGTTTGTTGCTTTGCGCACAGACCCCTTTTAGAGAAAGAGATACGCTGACATCAAAGCAGTGGGGAGCGCCAGGGAGGCATCTAGCAGGAGCCCTGTCTTCATCACTGACCAGGACCAGCAAGCTCATCTGCGCAATTTGGGCGGATCTCTGAAAGGCATGCTTGCGGCAGGTGCTGGATGCAGTGACAGCGTTAGACATATGCTCCGCCCGTGGCCGCCATGCGGTATGGTGCGGCGGCGTGCGGCCGCGCTTCCTGCTGTTCGAAGTGGCCGCCCAGAATGGCAGCGTTCAGGTGTGTGATGCCCCTCATCCTGAAACATGCAGTCTGGATGTTATATCACAAGTGTCCCCAAGAGTCCACATTAGACGGGAGGATTTGGTGCCTAAATGAAACGAGCAGCATAAACCAGGTTTCAAGTAGGACCTTGTCTATTTCAAGGGCTCGTGAGGCATTGTCTCTTGCGGGCCACCTGCTGCCCAGCGGCTTTTTGCGACCGAGCAACTGCATCGATTAATCATGTCTACTCCAATGAACAGGACGTGCCTGTAGCAAGTCACTTGATCTTGTCAGGACTGGTCTTTTTGTGACAGTTGCATCTGCAAAGTGTGGCCTGGGGTGGAATGCAGGTGAAGGGCATGCGGCATCCGCTGCTGCTACAGCGTTCCCTCCCGCGGCTTCCGCCCCTGCCGCTAGCAGCTGCCCAAGACCTGGACACCAGCTTCCTGGACATGACTGGACCCCCCGGCAGCAGCATAACCGCCCACGGCCCATCTGAGGCGCCCAAAGCACAGGTGCTACTTTGAAAATATTCCGAAAGAGTGTTTCTTGACTGCCTTTGTTGACAGAGCACCGGTGCAAGTCATCAGAGCGTCTGTGCAGCAGCTCACCTGCACCGAGCTTATCTGAGCAATGTGCTGCTCAGTGGCTATTGTATCTCTTGTCTCTGGCTGTCACGACATACACATGCCGGTCACCCTGCAACACCAGCTCGAAAAATATTTTGGAAGATAGCAAAGCTTCAGTCCTCCCGTGTGTGCGATGCTTTTCATTAGGAAAACTACAGCTGAACAGCAACATATTGTGAAAGCACGCATACTTTTTATGGGTTCAAAGGGGGTCCGAAGGATTTTGGCGGACTGATGGTAGTGGTTGATGGGTTGAACAGGTGCTGCAGCCGCCGCCGCGGGCCGTGGACTTTACGGTGCTTGCGGGTGTGAGGGTGGTGACTGTAACGGGCCCGAACACAGGCGGCAAGACGGCCTCCCTCAAGGCGCTCGGCCTTGCCGCGCTCATGCCCAAGGCCGGCCTCTTCCTCCCGCTAGAGCCACCCCCAGGCAAGGGACCTCCCACGCCTATATTTCGGTCTCCCGGTGTTCTCGGAGGCCTATCGCATGCTTCCAGGCACTGTCATGTGCCAGCAGCTCTTTACCGTGTTGGCAGAATCCGGAGGATCACCTCTGAACCAGCTGACAAATTTTTCAACTGGCTGATTTTATAACACTGTTGCAGGTTTTCCGACGCCTTCATCATGCCAAAAATGCACCGTGAGTGGACTGCTGGGGTGCTCGTTCGTCCTGATGCCATTGAAGAGGAGTGCTGCAATGCAGGCGAGGAGTTGAGCGATGCTCCAGCGGTGGTATGGTTCGACATGGTTCTGGCGGACGTAGGAGACGGGCAGAGCTTGCAGCAGAGCCTATCCACGTTCTCGGGGCACATCCGCCGAGTGCGCGCCATCCTGGCAGCCCTCACGCGGCGTTCCCTCGTCCTCCTAGATGAGGTGACTGATCACCGTCTAACACCTCCATTACACCTTTTCTGTCTCACAGCCACACTCTTGTGTAGTACCACCGGCGCCAATGCGGGTCTCCGATCTTCTTTCACCTTGACCTCACCAATCTCTACCCCACACAGCATCCTCATCTTCTCAAGAGCCCCTTAATTTTAAAACGTATTCTCCACCGTCCAGATCCTGTGTCTACCAGAACCTCCTTGTCGCTCTGTTGGTAATTCCAAAACCCCTTCAGGTGTGGGTGTGGGTCCCATTATTGACCCCTCAGCTGCAGTTTCAGAAGTGATGGCACACGTCAGGTGTAGCACCCTAGCATCATGTAAATATAAGCAGGACTAAGGATTGGAGTTCAAATTCTATCAGGCGGGCAGCGGGACGGATCCTGCGGAGGGAGCGGCTCTGGCGAGCGCACTGCTGGCGGCTCTGGCCGACCGCGCAGCACTCACACTGGCCACAACTCACCACGCCAGCCTCAAGGATCTCGCGGTGAGGCCCTCCTCTTGACTGCATCTGCGCATTGCGCGCGCCATTTTCTCATCGCATGCATGTGCATTACAGAGTCCATTGCGAGTGTGCGCGGCTGCTCTGAGTGTGCAAACTTGCAGATACGAAACAGATACAATGCAGATACTTTTTCCGAGGTCAGAGATGCCTGCAAGCTTCCACTGCATCATGGCTGGCATTGCTGGACAGTACGTGCATGTCACCTGAACACTTCTGCACGTGGAAATCGAAATCTGAAGGTGTGCGCAGATGTGCAGGCAAATGATTCCCGCTTCTGCAATGCCGGAGTCGAGTTTGATCTGGCCTCTCTCCGGCCGACCTATCGGCTCATCTGGGGCTCTGTGGGCGCCTCAAACGCTCTGGCCGTCGCTGAGGGGCTCGGCTTTGACCCCCTGGTCATAGCTGAAGCGCGCAAGGTCTGCCTCATATTCCTTGCATGCATTGTGCTATCGGCTTGCTCTGCACACCGTTCATATCTGTGTCTGGGCCGCGCCTCTTCATGCATTGTATATGTGCTTTCTGCAGGGGTGCCACATATTCTTTTGGAAGACCAGCCATGCGAACATCAGTCTAGGATCACTCAACTGGACACTCAGCATCAGAGCGTTAGTGTATCTCCCTGGATTGTCTCCCTGGCTTATATATGAAGAAGTTCTTGTTAAAGGCATTCCTGTGGCTCCAGGTGGCGGCGGACGCTTCATTTGCGGTGGCGAGCGGGGGGTCCAAAGTACGGGCGGAGGCCTTACGGGAGTCGCTGCAGGAGGAGCTAGATCTGGCGCGGCGCACAGCTGCCACAGCAGCTGCCGCGCGGCTGCGCGCCCAGGAGGAAGCTTCCCGCCTGGAGCAGGAGCTGGCCTCTTCACAGCGCGATGCGGCCAACCCCGACAAGGCAGGTCCCTCGCCTAAATTATTGCATGCGTGTCCGGGGTCTGTGCCTTGTTCTCTTGATCTCTTCCTGCATACACTTTACCTGTGCCTTCTTGCTGGTGTGCTGTCCCTTGTGCCAGTGCAGCACCCTGCTGGAAGCGTGGCCTGCAAAAGGCTTCACAGCAGAGCCTCGAGTTTTGTCAATTGCTGCATGGCTGCAATGAATTTGAAAGATCTGTCTGGCATGCAGGCGCTTGCGTCAGAAGCCAAGGAGCTTGCAGCGAAGAAGGCGGCACTGGCAGAGATGGTGGCATCCTACTGCAAAGGCAACATGCCTCTGGAGGAGGCACGCCGTCTCCTCAGCCAGGTGGGGCAAAGCTCATGGAAGCCTATAAGTGCTCCCTTGACATGCAGCTGTAACGCGGTTGGGGAAGTCTGCTTGATGCAGTGCCAGCCGGCCATTCTCCCTGAATAGGCGCTGGCTCAGCTTTTGTCAGATCTCATGGCATCTTCCTGCTTGCTATGAGCAATCTGACTAGTCCACAAGCAAGCGGCAGGCACATGAGGTGTTTGTTGAAGGCAAGACGGCTGCTTGTGTTGAACTTTGCAACCCCCGTGGATGAAGCCACGCAAAACAAAGCGCATCAGTTGAATGATGTACAGTAGTACAGAACGAGAAATCCCTTCTTGCTCCAAATGTATGGTGGCCCTGTTTCTTGTCTGCAGGTCAGGGCAGAGGCGCCGGACGCGCAAGAGGCGGCGGCCAAAGTGCAGGGCATAGACCGGCCGCCTGTGCCTGAGGGGTGGATTCCAGCGGTGGGCGATGATGTCATTGTGATGTCGATGGGGGGAGCCGGCGGGAAGGTGGCCGCCACCGCCGGGCCCAAGGGCAGGATCACTGTCAAGGCGCGCACCCCGGCTGATTAACCGCACATTTAAGGGATTTTAGGGTTGATTCTTCAGGTCTTTTAGGGAGAAGAGAAACTCTTTAGTCCTGATTGTGGTCTGGCTTTCGCTTTGCATTTGCCTGTCGTGTCCTGCAAAAGCTGTTAACTCTCTCTTAGAATCAGCAGATAATGAATTGTGGCTCAGAAGCAAGGAATGGAGAGGGGACCTGCTGTAAACTGTATTGCAGTGGAGATTGGTGAAAATGAAATTGTGCTTATGGGACTGTTGCAGGTGGGCAAGCTCACGATCCAGAGCCATGCTGAGGATCTGGCGCCCGCTGAAAAGGGCCCCGCCAAGGCAAAGAAGGGCGGCAGCCAGCCGCAGCAAAGAGCCAAAGCACAGGTACCTACCGCCTCCTGTATGCCCTCTTAAGCATTTCCAACTGCGATCCTGTTGCCATTGCACATGCAATGAGGAAGATCGCCTTGCCACCGACAGTCCTTGATAAGGGGCGACCCACACCAGGCTTTTTTTTTGACGCCAATGGCAAAGCTTGGCCTCCTGAGTTTATCTCCTATCCGTGTCCAGGGGCTGTTTTTATAACCATAATTATTCATCTGTCATTCCACTGGTGTTGCTGTGTGTTGTGTGCTGTGTACTGTGTGATCGGCACCTGCCCTGACATGTAAGAGGATTGCTTGATTGTGATCCCGATTGTGATCCCTGGAAGCAGCCCCAGTACTATTTACTATATGCATTATAAATGGTACCCCCTGTTGTGTCATTGGAAGGTTGGTTTGTGCATGTTTACAAAATCTTTGTTTTTCGGCGCAGGCCGGTGCACGGAGGGGCGGCGCGGCGGAGCCGGCAAACGGTGCGGCCGATCTGCAGCAGCTGACGATCCAGTTTGACCACAACTCGGTGGACGTTCGTGGCATGCGCGTGGATGAGGTGTCCTCCTTGAACCTTATTTCTCAAACCTGTTTTGGTTAATTTCATTCGTTAGGGCTCCAAGGTTTAGGAAATTACATATCGTTGCATTTTGTAACGTCTGTAGGGCTCCGGGACGGGGTCCTTGCAATTGCCTGCATGCCACGTTGAGGTTCAAAGCTAAATAACGGACAGTTTATCAATTCTGTTGGGACGCAGGTGTCTGGGTTGATTGATGAGGCCATTGCAGCCACACCCAGTGGGACGGCGGTGTTCATAGTGCACGGAATGGGGACTGGAAGACTGAAGGCTGAGGTTCAGAGCCTGCTCAAACGCAGCCGCCAGGTGTGCTAGCAATAAGAGCCAGTGATTTCTGGGGTGTTGCTGTCTCCTTCTGAAAGAGAGTGAACTGAGTGGTTTTTGATTTGATCAAGGGGTCCTGCTGGCTTGTTTGAGAGTGGAATCTTCTGCTTATGTGCCTGCGAGCGCTGCGGTCTTTTCTACAGCACGAGCCATGTTCGTTGCAAATGCGTCAGCGAGGCATGATGTACGGATGTTCTTTAGGTGCCCATTTGCATGCAGCTGACAGCGGGTTGCGTGCAGACAGGCAGAAAAGAGGGTGCAAAAACTGAAGAATTTTCTTTGTGCATGCATGCACCAGGTGGTTCGATTTGAAGACCATGAAGCCTCGGCTGGAGGCTGCACGATGGCAATCATAAAGTGACCATTCAGCTGATCGCTAATACTGCCCACACGTACGAAAACGTTATTTATTAGTATTTGTAGACTGTGCTAGCAGCGCGATTTGTGCACGGCCAGACTGAGTCCAATCCTCTTCCGAAGAAAAGTGATACTTGATATTCTTTTGTTGTCTTGTGCTGTGGGAAGAAGGGCAATGTCGGGTCCTTAGTAAAATTGAGAGGGATGTGGAATACATATTCTTGCAACAGAGCCCTCAATGAAGTGAGGTACATGCGCCCTTGTGTGCTCAGATTTGAATGCACGGCCTGCTTGTAATGGCGCCCTTTATGGATCCAGCATTTCCCCATTGTCATTACTATTTGCTCACCCACAATGAACCTCCCATTGCAGATTGTATATATCAGCATCCTCCAGCATGCATTCACAATTGTCAACAACCTGAAAAAATCTACGGATCAGGCAGTCTTATTGTACGGCATCTCTGCGCTCTGGTGGCGCCACAGCATTCCAGAGCTCCAAGTAGGCAGGCAAGCCGGTGGGATCCACCCCAAACTTCTTGATGTGGGTTCCATACTCCTGCGCGCAAAACCATCACTTTTCGATGAGAGGGAACACACAGGGCAACGTGCTCGCGCAAAATCAGTCAGAGCTCTTCGCGGTTTCACTGCAAATTTTCTACGAAAGCCAGAGCCCTGAGCTGCAGTGAAAAGTCCTGCTGGGTGTGTGTGATATTTTCCATGGCTCATTTGCGCTCCCCGCGCACACATACAACGCTACAGTCGCAAGCCGACAACTGTTGGTTTTTTACTTGTAGGACCTGAAAGGTCTTATGAGACCTACACTACCAGGAAAAACCTCCGGCCTTTTATTTGCCTCCCAAAAACAACTGCAGCCGCACCTGAGCGTCCAGGAAGAGCTGCACGTTGACCTTGTCAGCGTCCGAAAGGGCTCCCGGCCCGTCTGCAGCAGCGTCCCCTGCTCGGCTCTTTTTGAGGCGCTTGAGGCTGGACTCGGTCTTGCGCAGGTTCTCCAATAACTCCCATGCCTGGTTCGCGAATCGCTGCGTCACCCCTGCAATCACCCCCTGCAGACACAAGCATAGATGATATATAGTACGACAACCGCTGGGTCATTGGTATGACAAGCGAGGGAGTTACCAAACACCAGCTATATCTAAAATCCCAGCAAGTCATCTTCTGCTTGCAGCTTCAACCACTCTCACGGCCTTACCCAAGGCACTCATGCGATTAGCTAGTGCCTGTCACAATACAAGTCCAATGCCGTAAAGTTTGGTGGCAGCAACTTAGCAAGATGCATCAGCAGCTTCAATCCTTGTTCCATGCATCTCCAGCAGCATTTCCAGCACAATGTGGCAACATCACAGAAAGCAGCATTTCTTCTTGACTCCACACCAAGTCAAAATGATATGGTTTGGCACAAGGGATGAATTCTGGTTCCCAGCAGAAAACAAACAGCACCTGTGCGATTTCTGCGCGCGCGTCTGGGCTCAGCCGGCCGGCGGCTTGGCCGTCCAGGAAGCTTCTGAGGCCACTCAGGATCCCGGCCACATAATGGCTCGCCTTGGTCGGCGCCGGCCGCGTCGTCATCCTGCAGAATATACAAAAACGGGTGTTCAATAACCTGCAAACGTCTAAACTCAAGCTCCAGCGTGTGCCCATTAGTCACATCAAGAACCAATGCTGTGTGTGCAATTTCAGGCTACCATGCAAGGCATCTTCCACGCACACTTTTGACAGGCTGCAGCTGCAAAGGGGCAATAGCTGAAAATATGAGCAGCCTATGGAGCACGACTTTTCTTCCAGCACCAGTCTTGAATGTCAAGAGTCTTCTTTAATCACCCATTTTCAACCATCCGTTTCCTACCAGGGGCTCGCATGTTTCAGATCATGCTGGCACATGGAGGTTCAGTGCATTACAAATTCTCCTACTTGGCGCTCGCACTGCCTTACATGTCTTGCATCCCTTCTTTAATTTCAGGTAATCAGAAAGCAAGGGAGCGGCCTATAAACTCAGTACCTGTAGGTGGCAGTAATGCCTCGCAGCTGCTTGAGGACGCCCGCGCATGCGTCTGCCAGCTCATCAATTACCGCCCGCACCACCGCCGCCGCATGCGCCGCCACCGCCGATGTCCCCTCCCTCAGCGCCCCCCTCACCTCCTCCAATGCCTGCACTTTTTTTTAATATTAGACATCAGGTTCGGTTAGGGTCAGGGATTGGGATGATTCGGGGTGATTTTAGGGGTGATTGTGGAGGCAAAAAAAAATGATGTTGTTCTCTGGACTGCTCCACTCGACAAAGGGACACATGGAGAATTATCGTGGCAGTGCTCATGTCCTCGATGTGGTGAGTGGTTTTTACAAAGTTTTTCCCCCTGAGAACCGTGCATGCAGCTCTAACCGCACACGGCTAGTGGAACGAGCATGCAGAGCCACGGTTGGGGGTAGCAGAGCACATGGTAGCATGGTTTAAAAGCGTGCAATTGAAAATGGTACCAGAACACACGGGTAGGGCAAGGTGCACATGCGTGAGGGAAGTTGCATTCGATGCAATCGAAGTCCTCAATGACTTAGCCCCACCTTCTGGTGGATCGACAATGAAGTACACAATTAACGATCAGAATTACGGCGATATTGGCATGTCTAGCCCCAGCGCAGGGCGCACCTCGGCAGGCAGGAAGGGCATGAGCTGTGTGAGCTGGTCCACGTAGTCGGATTCGACCCAGTGCAGCAGAACATCGGCGTCCGCCCGAACTGAGCATAGCACTTCCGCTCTGGCACCCACCGCCCATGTGCCCCCAGCCTGTACGCAGATGGTGCGCGATTGAGCGGCTCCTTGACCGCACAACTTCAAGGGGCCTCAATTTCGTAGCAGTGCTATGCTTGCCTGTCTTCCATGACTTCCAGCACACATGCATGCATGCATGCATGCAGCTTAGCACTCAGTATGACTCGTGTTGGCACTTTGGGGACTGCACTGTGGATTGCCATGACATGTCGATGAAACGTTTCCTTCACCTCGCATGGTAGATATCCTTGGTAGACTCAAGCAGGACATCGCAAGAACTCTGGCTTCTGTAGTGCTGCTCCCCCAAATCCTGAGGTCCGACCGGCAAGACCAGTCATCAAAAGATATTGTGCGCACCGAGGGAGAGGGCTGTGCCGGGTCTGAGTCATCGGCGGCCGGGGCGGCCGGCGTGCCGGAGCGGGCGACCATGCCGGCGGCAAGCCAGGCGGCGAATCGCGCGAGCAGCTGCAGCGCCAGCCGCGCAAACTTGTCCGCCAGCGGCTGCAGCCACACGTCATCCGCAATGCACCTGCATGTCATGAGACTTTCACAAGCATGCATTTAATCTAGCCCTGAGCTTCGTTCATGAGCTCAAGCCCAACAAGTTGTGTACTCTGCATGTCTATGCACAAAGGCAGAGAGTTTCCCGCAATCGTAAATTGCCAGAAATGAGCAACAGTTGAAAAGTCAACGTGGCGGGTTGTCATATGCGTTTGAATCTCATGCACGTGCGATCGGAGCGGAGCGGGGCTTCATGCATGCGCGAACTGCTGCAGCTGTGTGGACCGGGTGCACAATCGTGGTATTTGATCCTCCCATGTGCCAAGCCTTTGTCCATGGGTTCTGTGAAAGATGGGGCGCGCAGTGGACAAATACACAATGACATGTGCCTGCAGCTGCATGCATCAGATGCACCGTGTGGCATTGACAAAAATGCAACAAACTCCATCTTCCGTGGTCTCAGTCCATGCCGCCATGAAGGGCGACGCTTTGCTGTTTGTAATCCGCCAAGCTCGGGGCAGTGTCCCCGTGCAAGCCCCAAGCTTGGCAAGGACCAAGCAAGAAAGCACTGCCCTTTGCCCCTTCTACAGTGACATGGGAGAGACTTTTGGCTGCTTGTTGCCAGGGCATGGGCGTGTAGAGCAACATCCTGTACGTGGAAGAGGTCTTTGCAGCGCTCAGCCACCTGGCGAACAGGGTGTCCATGGCCGACAAGTACCGCCCTGAGAGCTGCTGCATCGTCGGCAACTACTACTCCCTCAAGGGACAGCACGAAATGGTGTGTCTTTTCTCGTTCCTCTGCTCGCAGCGGTGTGAGAGGGACTGGATGAGTGAAAGTAAGAAAGAAAGAAACAACGCACAGCCTGGAAACTCCATGGGAGACCCAGCATGCCTACGGGCAGAGCCAAAGGAGGCTCTGCAGGGAACATCACTCTGTGAGCCAGAGGGTATCGAGTGAGGAAGGGGGTTGCCTGTTGAGGCTGTGGTGCAGGGCGAGCGTGGGGCGCAGGTGCAGACCCAGGGGGTTGGGCAGATCCGCCGCTGCCGAGGCGGCCTCGAGCGCCGGCGCCGAGACTGCCGCGTCCAAACCTCCGGCAATGTTCTGCGCAAGCAGTCACGTATTACTTGTCAACTCTGAGTATGCTCAACCACAGTAAACTTATTGTGTCTGGGCATCACCGCTCTACTATGAGCAAATGCACCGAGACAGGCTGCCATCTACTTGATCAACCAGGCTTCATGCAGACCCCAAGCCCCTCCCAATCAGAGGATCAGCCCCGAGAGAGCGAGAACCTGAGGGAATAGAATCAACCAATGTCAACACGCCCCCAAAGAGACAAGCATTCTCCTGGGAATACTGTGTGGAGGAAGTTCTGCCACCAACGTTTCACAAGCTTCTTGCTTTTGAATTTGGCATTCAATTCCCTCTATTTCTTTTTTATTCTGTTTTTCTATATAAACATCTCATCAGATGTAGAGCAACTTGAGGTCTGACCTGGAAGCGCAGCCCGTAGTAGACAGACAGCTTCCACCGTCCCTGGAAGGAGGCATAGGCATCGCTGTCACGCAGGGCTGTCAGACCGCGGCGGTCCCGGCACAGGGCCTCCAGAGCGCCCAGGAACGCCTGCGCAGCCCGGTAGTTGCCCACAAACTTTTCCGGAACACCCACCGAGAACGCGCCTGCACGTGACAGCAATGCATATCAATTTTTCCAACATCGTCATTTGACATCTTGTACCCACTATGAGAGCGGGCACCGCAGCCCTCATCAGAAAGACAGGCTCCCCCGCAAACTTGACGAAAATTCAAGTATTAAAAGAATTTCCTGCTAAAAGGGAAGGTGTGTCTGAAGGTGCCCTCAAAACTTAGGTGGCTGATAATGGGCACTGTATCTCGTCGTTGGCATCAGCTCTCCAAAATAAGAAAATTCAACTCAGGATATTACTCGTGCCCTCTGGAAACTCCTGGGGTGTGTTTTGGCAGAGCCAAGGATCAAAGAACATGGCTTGAACATCAAAGGCAGCAACCACAGTTGTGCACAGGTCCGTGCCCCTTTTGGAGGTCCCCATGAAAGGACACCTGGGCATCGTCAAAATAAAATGTACATACCGCCATCTGTAATTTGATTACATAAGCACCTGGGAAGGCAGCGGCCATCTGCGTGTCGGCTTCCTGCAGCACGGAGTTCGCCAGGAAGTTGAAGGTGTGCAGGCCGGCCTGGTCACTCAGGGAATCCGCCAAAACAGGACCCACCTGCTCCCTCACAGCCTCTGCCAACCGCTCCAACACCTGCGCAGATTAGCAATGTTATTCCCTGTCCTTTGCTGTAGCACACTTCCTTGTAGGACTGTGGGAAAGAATAAGTCAAAAAAAGTTCATTACTAGTTCTAGCGCAGCAGGGTCCGGGTAGCAGCGGCAAGACTGTGTATCTTCGGCTCGCAGAAGTCAGCGCTGCATGTGATCCAGATGCTTGCTTTCTAAAAGACTTGCATTGGTCACTTGTGCCACTCGATTTGCATTCTTCTGTATGGCAGGGGTGTAGCACTTCTAGCCTCACAACACGTAGAAGAGGTTGAACTTTCACTTGGGGCTGGCGCACCTGGATGTAGTTGTCACTGGTGCCGGCTGCAGGTGCGCCGCTCTTGGATGCTTGCACTGCTGAGATGCAGCCCTCCACCAGTGGAGCCCCCAGCACCTTGCGCACAATCTGCACGGCAGTGTTAACAGCCCTCATCAGCCCACATACCTGATGCCCAGACAATGTTGTATTTTCAGATTCCCTGGGAAAACCTCCAAGCAATTACAAACCGCCTTCAGAGGCTGCAGGGCATGCGCACGAAGCAGAGCATGAAGCAGAGCATGAGGGCAGTGACAGATGCCGGACAGAGAGACTACTGCGTAGAAAAATCACCAGTTCCACCCAGAAATGCCCTTGCAGGCTGCAGAAAAATGCACACCACAGCACAGCTGAGCTATTGGCCCAATGCCACGTACACAAAGTTTTCCCTTTACTTGCAAGGAACATGCGGCATGTGCAGGCACCTGCTCGGCGCTGGCGGCGTCGCCGACGGCGGAAAAGGCCTGGAGGCAGTGGGCGCGCGCAGGGGAGTTCCCTTCTCTGAGCGCCTGCGCCAGCGCGTCTGAGAGAAGCTGCTGCAGCCGCTTTGCAGCTGCCCCCATGCGCGGCTCCAGCTGCTCCACAAATGCCAGCTCCTGAACAAGCCAGCTTGCTCAGTCATGTCTGCACCAAGTGCCTTGACAGGTAGTTTTGTAGCGGTTCAGCCCAATCATGTTTGTCCACAGTGACTGTGCAGGTTATCCTGTGCTGTATTTCTGTATGTGTCAATTGCATTGTTTGCTTTTGTTGTGTAGCTTAGCTTGCAGCTGCAGATGTTTTCTGGATCCGTCAGCACATGCCTGGGAACATCGGCCGGCACAGCATGCACAGAGTCTCTAACATGCTTGACAAAGGCACAGGGAAGAATTTCATGCACCACCATTCCAATATGACTATAACTTAGCTACTGCGATCAGGTGCGCGTTAGGGACGTGAACACAAAGCTGGGTGAGCACATTGGCATCAGAGCAAGACAAAGCAGGAAGTCGGTAGAGGTACGCGCACCTTTCCGCGCACGGCATAGAAGTTGAGGCGGGCGACCTCGGAGGCCAGCCGCTCAAACATGCGCACCCGGCCGTCCAGCCCGCCCCGGCCCACGGGGCCTGGCTTCTCAGGGGACTGCCCCTCCATTGCTTGGATCTCTGCCAGCAGCTTCTCCACCTGCAAACATGACAAGCCGCTCCCTCGTTCCCATGCTGTATTTGGCACTGTCTGCGGCAGTCAGATGGGACAGAGACGGAACCTTGCAGTGCTTGATTGCTCCGGAGTGGCGAGGCTGCGCGGATTTGATCTCTGGCCCGGCAAATCCCTGTGCTCTCTACTACTCGGAGACCTTGCTGAACACCAAGGATCTGTATCCTTGGGCTTATACTTCTATTTTGGGCAATTGCAGGGATGATTACCTTGGACATAACATGGGCAGTGTCCTGCATCAGCTCCAGCAGGGCCTTGGCAGAAGCCACACTCTGCCGCCGCTCCAGCCCCTCTCTCAGTGCATCCAACGCTGCCGTCACCTCCCCACGCACACCCAACAGCTTTTCCTGCACATGCATACTCCTATATCAAGATTTGTCACCTTTTCAGTGCTCAGTACGGCATGCAAGAGCTCCTTGCCTTCCTACCTGCCTGAAGCATGCAACAGTGTCCCAGTTGACCACAGGTGATGACAGGCACTTGATGGGCGATGCTGTGGTGGGTGCCAAAGGCACCTTTATTTCCATCAGGGGCTTCTGCATGCGGATGACGGCGCTGTCGACGTTAACGAGCTTGGAACTGAGGCTGACGAAGTCCCCATAGTGCTCGTTGATGACCTCCACCAGCCTGTTGCGCAGCACCTGCAGATGTGCCTCCAGCTCCGAGCTGAGAGCTTCCAAGGGGACCTGCAACAAATAAAATTAGATTGATGCACGCGCAATGACGTAGATAGCTTTGCAAAGGCATGAATTGAGGGGCAGAGCACTACAACCTGTGCTCCAGAGTGATGTTCCCATCGACAGTGCCTTGCGTCCCTGACGTCAAAATGGAAAACATTGGAAACTACAAGAACTCACGTATCTTCGCAGATCAGCGACGTAGGTCTCTGCATCGAACTGTGGCTCCACGAAGCGTTCTGGAGTGAACCAGTGTGGAGCACTGTCCTCATGCTGGGATGAGTTTGCAGCCTTTAAGCTATCAATTGATGTCATGCGAGTTGCTACAGCCATTGTTAGTTTTCAATCGCTCTCAGCAATAAGACATGAGGCCTTAAGTTTCCCAAAGTTTAAGGAAGACCCCCTGATGGCTTGTGGACTTGGAAAATCAATACACCAAGCTCTTCGATGTACATAAGCCACTGAGGAATGCAGGGCATCTGGTTTCTATTGATGCTATTCTTTGACATTTCTTAAACATCGAAAGATCCCTCTGAGCCTTCTTATGTTGCCATCACATTATGTTCTGGTGTAAGTATGTCACAGACCCAACCACTGACTAAGTACCTGAAAGGACACTTCCAGAGCGAATCGAATGTACATGAACTCAATATCCTATTGTTATAAAATCGGAAGTGGCAGACCAGATCTCCCATTCGCTTGGTGCATGCGTATGGACGACCACGCCTACTTTGGCGCTCAAAGGGTGGCACTTCATTGCATGCATACTTCCCTAGTAGAGGTTAAATACTTTTCATGAGCATGCAAGGAAGAAAAGCCGATGTCAGGTCTTACACCCTTTCCAAGCCATTGATTTGCATTATGCACTTCAAATAACAGACTGTGAGTCCAAGAGGCTACCCATGATCAAAGGTTCTGACATATAGATCAGACTCTAGAGTCCCACAGCCTGTGCAAGAGTGGAATATCTTGAAATCAAGGCCCTTGCCTTCATTGTAACCAAGCTTTGTCAAGACACAGCTGCACAGCTGCATATCTTGCAAATATAGCTACAGAGACCAAGCATATCCTGCATTGTCGATTATGCCCCCAGTCTATGACTAAAAATGAATGGAGGGACACCAAAGAATGGGTGCCAAAAATGCTGTGCTACTCTCTCATCAAGTTGGTGCACGACGCCGGTCTGGGGCATGCCTTGCTTGATGCAAGAATGCAACCTATTCTACTCCAACTTTTGCCGTGATGGCTGCTTTCTTCTCTGCGCGTCTCTGCACAAGCTTCAAGCCATCCCTGCAATGTGGGCCTAGTCAGAGCGCTGTGTGACTGTCGAGGCCATAAATATGCGTTTTGACGCTCGCTCGCCGCCACTGAGGGTGTCTTTACATGTCTGACAACGCAGCAGACTGCTCAGAGATCAGCTGCAATGTCTTCTCCCAGCCGTCGTTGAAGATGTCCACACCTGCAGCAAGAAAAACGGGCAGTATCACTGCTGTTACACACTTTTCCTGCCACAGGCAAGGTGCGTCTCGGAACAAGCTCCACGCAAAGGGCTGCCAAAAATCCTGCCCTTTGATGGACTTGCCAGATCCAAGCAGGAGACCCAATCAACCGTGGGCACGGTGCACAACAGGCATGATGCAACCCAACATGCTCTGTCGCTCAACAGAGGCACAAGCCATGTTTAGAAAAATCTTTGTAAATCTGCAGGAAGGTTGATACACTCAGCAATGCGCCAAGACGTTCTCAGATATCCACACGGGATAAGCAAGAATTCTTAAGTCATAGGTGAATATGGTGAGGTCCAGACAAGGCTCACTGGCGTTCAGTACGAGAGGGACATGGTTGGCTGCGCATTGTAGGTATGGCCTTGACTGGAAGAAATCCTGCATTGGCACATGCACTTCCTTTAGTACATCAGATCAGAAGCCAAGTCCTAGTCACTGACTAAATCCAAAGGAGCACCTCTGCCAGCCTCCAAAGAAACATCTCCATGGTGCAAGCTCCTGACAAGGTTCGTCACCGGTGCATGGTTGCATGCTCACTATTTGCAGCTGAGACTTTGAAAATCTGACATTTCCTGTTGCACGACAGCCATCATACATGACACTCTGCCCTCTGGTATAAATCCGTCCCATATATGTGGCATTCTGCTCTCTATTCCCAACTTCAAATTGAATTGCAATCGTCACCGTTGCATCTGGTGGAGGGTTGCAGGGTGCGTCCCCAGGCAGTGGCGCATTCAGAATGGGGTTGGGTGGGTACTTTGAGGCATCCGTGTAGATCGTGTAGTCATCAAAGTCTGCATGCACAGTCGATGACAGGATCCAGAACAGGCTGCCTGCATGCACTTGAGCCCAGTCAGTTTAGAGCAGTGCAACTGTCATGTGAGACTGAAAACACTCAGAAAACAGCACTTTTCGCATAGAATGCTTTATGTATACAAGTCCTCTCCTAATCATGTCATCCCCTAATCGAGCCTCACAAAGGATTGAGAAGTTCCCACAGGCTTGCCATAACTTCTTGTAATTTCTTGCCCAAGGCAATTATTGCAGCAGACTTTAAGGCGTGAGGGAAGATTGCCTGCTGCGGGTAAACCCTCCATAGCTGACTGCAGGATCTCATCGTACACTGCACAAACAAAGGGTGTATCATTACCATCCTTTGTGCTGTGCCAGTCCATGCAAGAAGGCATCTCTTGAAATGTGCATGAGATGAAACTGCCAAAAGCACAGATTGTAAATTTTGTCCAGGTATTGACTCAAGAAGCTGAAGCTGACAGGAAAACTGACATTTGTTGGAGCTTTTTAAATGACTTACCTGCTGCATAGATGGCGTTGCGCGTCTGCATGGGGCGTTGACTCCCAAACTCGCCAACGATCACAGGCTTGCCTGCAACAAGAGCAATCCTGAGTCAGCACAAGCATTTTGTTTGTGCAATAAATGCAACTCCACTGGCTCAGGCTTTAGGAAGCCTGCAGCGTAATGCTCAAATTGGCGTCCAAGTTTCAGAGCATTCATTACAATCATATACAAATTTAGGGCCCGTAAGCAACCTATCTTGTGCTGCTTGTGTACTTTTCAGTAGAGTGAATGAATAGGAGGAGAAGACGCCACCTACTGCTGCGCCTTCCTCAAAATGCATGCGCAGCCAGCGCTTGAGGAATTTCACTCGGCAGTCTACGCTGCAAAGCGTCCAGTAGCCCAGATTAGTCAGCGTCGCCTGAATAGGCACCGGATTTGTACCCAGGCTCACCTTGCAGTCACTGCAACCCAACACATCACATCAGCCAGCGCAGCACAGAGTAGCAACTGTAAAGTATGTTTACTCCTGTGAGACTTGCAGAGCACTGTTTAGAAGAGCACATTGGCCTTCTGGTGATGCTTTTTTTTTTCTAGCGCAAATGCACCATGTACGATTGACGATGACACCAGAAGGGTCTTGCAATATTTGCAAGAATTTGCAACACTGGGTTATGTAATACATGCCTTTCCTACCAGTGGCCAGGTGCATACGTACGCAAACAAGCTGCAAGTACAGGCTGCCAAATCCTACCCCTTGATGGACTCGCCAGGTCCAAGCAATACGAGCCAACCGTGGGCATAGTGCTCAGTTACAGCTTCACATTACGCACCCCGCCAGCCTATGTTTTAGGGATTAAAATTCAGGATAAACATTGAACTCTTAAAAAACAGCCGGGGCCAATAGTGCTAATATGCAAGCTCCAAAATGCAGGACATACAGATGCCATTATATTGGATGCTTGTGTGGTGGCAGCCAGAGGTGGAGGGCTCACTCTGTGCAGACTTGCCAGAACTCTGGGTACAGGTGCACAGAGCCAATATCCACGCTGGTGTTGGACATTAAGGCCCTGAAGTCCTCTCCCTTGCACACAGGATCTGCAGGACCAGACGATCAATTTAGTCATAGATAAGGAATTGATTAACTGAGCCATTGACGGTGTTGCTTGACGTACCTAGTCCTTAAGGACTGGATCGCGTAATAAAAATAATAATAACTGAGTCGTTGATCATTAGTGAAGAGTTTGAAGCATTTGGTCACACAGCACGGCTGGCCCGCGCATGCACCCCAAAACAGAAAACCACAATGTGCATATTTTGGCCTTTAACGAGCAAGACATGCTTCTTGAAAGGGGTCAATTGATAGGCATCATACAGCAATCCTCAGCCGATCCGAGGTTAGGGACAGAGGCCCTGATTTCAGGGAAGGGTACTACAAAAAGGAGCTTTGCCATGAGCCTGGCTGCAAGGTTCCCTGGATACTAAGCGTCACCAGATATTTGCAGGTCAGCTTTGGGGATACCAAGGTCAAAGCTCCCAATTTAAAATTTGAATGCAAGCGGGTCAGCTGCTCACCTGCGGACCAAATGCCTGCATTATTGCTGGAATCACTGGCTCGCCAGGAGAGGTCTTGGGGGTTTTCAGCTAGCAGTTCTGGGCTGGAAGCACCAAAGTAGCCCCATGTGCCCACCATGACTAAGTGGTTTGGGTCGACCGCCTTCACAAAATCCGCCATGTCTTTCACCCATGCCTGCAGCCAGCCACACCATAATTCCTCACATGACATATTATATCAAGCTTGTTTTTCCTTGAAGGAAGGAAGGAAGGATATTACGCATCAACTCCAGCCGCCCAGGGCTGATTGGATGTACTGATAGCATCCAAGTGATAAAAACAATCCATGACAAAGTGTGCAGAAGCCTGCCATCCTGCGTGCTGACTGTGTTTCCCCTATAGAGCCTCACAGTAAATGATTAAAAGCACCGCAATGCATGTTCCTTTCCATAACCTCATGATCACAGTCTTGTGCCTGAAAGCTTTCCACAGGACACAAGACTCAAACAAAGCAAGCATATCAGTAGTGAGGGATTACTAATCCACGTATTGGTAAACAATGCATGGTAGCAGGGTTTGACAGCCCCCTACGGCCCCCCAGGGATTGACCAATCTGCTATAGGGCTAGGGGCAAGATTCCAGGGCGAACCCGGGATTAATTCAGATATGGCAGAATGGCATGAGGGCAACGTGTTTGGAGGCCGGATTCAAGGGAAAATCTGCATCTATTAATATTATTACTAATATACGCTTTTCCTGCCGAAGGCAAGGTGTGTCAGACAAGCTGCAGTTAAAGGGTCCAAAATCCTACCCCTTGTTGGACTCGCCAGATCAAAGCAAGACCCAATCAACCGTGGGCACGGTGCTCAGTATTTATATCGGCCCCCGCCAGCCGGGTCCAAACTGCATTTACTAGCTAAAAAATCTTGGGGACCTCAAAGATGCCCCGGAGTGTCAGCTACTATCACGGCAGCGGGCGGAGGGAAGGCCTCTGCCCGCTCTTGCCCTATTTAGGGGTTGGCCTGAGAATATCTAGGACCCCTGTCAAACGCTGCATGGTAGGATGACTCACCGTGAGGGTCTGGCCTGAGTCATCTCCCAGGACCCACGGCTCGTTGGCAAGGTCCCAGGCCATAATTGTGGGGTCGTCCTTGTAGAGAACTCCTGTGATGCTGTTGCGCCGCGTCAGAATCGCCTTCACATAGTCCTTAAATGCGTCCCTGCAATGCAGCACACGCACTATGAACCACCTTGTCAGAGTATACTTAAATTTTTCATTCTCACATGTTTCGAAGTCCTCAAGCAATAGGAATGTCAAATAAGAGGTGGATTATCGTCAGATGTGAACGGCCTAAGTCTTCTACCGTAGTACTTTTGTTGTACTACGCTGTTCGCTTTGCCAGGAGGCAAGGTGCGCCTGCAGACAAGCTACAAGCGAACGCTGCCACACAACCCTCCTCTCACTGGAATCAGATTCAAGATGTGTAAAATATGTGAAATCATGTCGAATATGTGAGAAGAAGTAAAGAAGAATTAGCGTGCCGACCCGACAGCTGCTTCCTCTATGGCTCAAGACATCACAGAGGCCCTCGGACTCAGACATACTTTGGGTTCTATCTTGCCGTCACCTCTCATTAATTCTGGTCCAGAAGAGCACCCCAGGAACTATGTTCTTTTGCTCCAGATCAGATTCTACTGAGGCAGGTCAGGGAAGGACGGGAACTGCGATATATTGCGTCTGCAAGTGCTCAGCCTGGCAGCATGGGAAGTGGCGTGCTAGGAAATGCTGCTTGCCTGATGTCCTGCCGCTTGTAGAAGTCGGAGATGTTTTCCCCCTGGAACCACTGCACCCAAGTCTGCATTCCCCCAAAGGCCGTCAGGTAGTTTGTCAGCGTCAGCACCAGCCGCATGTTGTGACTGCATGCCATTGCGACCACATAGTCCAGCCCCTGCGTCCACAGCACACCTAATTTTCAAGTGTGGTAATATTAGTAATATTAGTAACATCATCACAGCCATGTTGGCAGTCAGATTTTGACCTGCATCACATGCATGCATGCGCGCGCACATTCTGGCCTAACGTGAGCCAGAAGAGAGACACCTATGAGTGTCACCGAGAAAAAACATTTCGTTGTGATTGCACCCCTTCCTGCCAGAGGCAAGGTGCGCCTGCAGACAAGCTACAGGTGAAGGCTGCCATAATTGTACCCCTTGTTGGACTCGCAAGATCCAAGCAGTATCTAATCAACCATGGGCAGTATTTATACTGCTCCCCGCCAGCCGGGACCGCATAGGTGTTATTGTCATTACAAAAGGAAGGGCAGCAAAGGTGGGCAGGGAAGATGGGCAGTGAAAAACTGCCTGCAAGACCAGTGAGTCTCAGGTGGCTCCCAACAGGTCTCTCAGATGCAACAACACGCTTTATTTGCCAGAGGCAAGGAGCACATACAGACATGCTGTACGCACATGGCAGTGCATGATCAGAGGGGTCACTGATGCGAGAATTTCCGAGTATGAGCATCCAACGCTGGAATGACTCGGGTGCTGATCACCGCTCGGCCTCACGCCACATGCTCCCAGCAGAAGAACAGGAAACTTGCCTACACGCTTAATTTTTTGCTCCCCTGAGATTATCTCTAAACATGCCATCCATTCCAGCATGTGACACCACAGGTATCACAGAGAGTCTCTTATCCAGAAGAAGAAGACACATTGCGCCCTGTCTCCCTCTTCAGTGCGGGGCCCACAAAGCTGCACAAAGACTGCAAAAGGACATGCTACAAGACTAACCGCATCAAGGGAAACAAGTGGCGCCCGCAGCGGCCGCTAGGCCAACCAACCCTCAAGAGGGTATTGCTGATCATCCTTGCTTTTGCTCATGCTCATCACCCCATGTCTCATAAACAAATGTACTGTGGATTCTTTCTGATTAAGCACGGTCTTCACAACATGCAGGCAATGGCCCCCTCGATCATGTCAATTCTACTAGATGCGTGTCCTGATACAGTTCTGCCGGACTGACTGACATCCGGGTCCTTCAAGGTGTGACATCTGGAGAGTTTTAGCAAATGATACTTCTTTTTGCCTGAGTTCGAGGTTGGATCAAAGCGCACCCCACTAAGGACTCGCTCGTCCAGAATGCCCAGAGAAGGCTGGATGGCATTCCACTGGGAGCCGTCTGCAAAAGCCCAAGTGCGCAGCACTGTCAGGCCCAGTTTCTTCGCGTCCCTGTCCATTCCAAGACAACCATTGTCACTGCTTTGCACTGCCTGAGCTTGGCTGGGAAAATCTGCTGTTTGTCAGTTCAGTGAGCTTCTGCTGCTTTCCCTGCGCTGCTGGCGATAGGACTCTAAGCAGCACAGTGGCAATCAAGCTGTGTCTCTAGGGCTCATATCCATATGTCAGGTGGCAGAAGGAATAATTATCTATTAGGTGTGCATTGGCATGTTTGTCGTGCGTTCTCAAGTGTCCTGCTTAGTGCGATGACTCGCTGCAGCAGAAGCCATCCTGCAAGAGTAAGCGGGTGACTAATAGTTTGGTACCCTCTGACAGGAGGGCTGAAGTAAGACTGGGCACCTGAAAACGACGTCCACATCGCCGGTGCGCTCGATGAGGAAGTGCGGGTCGGCTGCATAGGTGGGCAGGTAGTAGTTGTTGAAGCCTGCAAAGTGGAAGCGCTCCCCATTGACCTGCAAGACTCCACGTTTCCATCAATCCAAGAAGTCCCAGTGCAGGTGATGGTTTTTCTGGCATGTCCTGTCTTTCATTACTCGAATGACTGGGGTGCCTCGTTGCCCTAGCCAGGCTTGCCTGTTTTTGCACATGCCTGCTGTGCATGCTGTAATGGGCAACCCCTTCTAGAGACCATCTGCTAAAGAAAAACCAGAGAATTACGAGTAGTCGCTGTAACAAGTCAGATGCAGAAGTCCCTGAGCCTTGTCTTTCTTGGGCAAAGCATCAGACTCTACAGATTGCTGCAGCTGTGTTTGTGCAAGCCGGAAGTGATCAGCAAGCTCCCATAACTGAGGGCTGAGGGGAACCATGGCTGCTCGTGAGTTGGGCCTTGAAGGCTAACAAAGGGCAACGGATGAAGCTTGGACAGGCTAAGTCTAATAAGGTGTTACCTGTAGCTGGGACCCATTCCTGACGACGAAGTCCTCTGGATAGGAGGCAGAGTAGGGGTTCTCTGGCAGGGCCTTCTCATAAATCGAGAAAGCACTGGTCTGGAATTCGCACTGGAGCTCACGAATCTTGGCCCCTGAGCACACAACAATGGCAGAGCTCTCATCATCGAATACTGGCCATCTCTGGCTTTCACCGGCTCATCTTATGCTGGGTTCCATCATATGCAGCAGTTCCTTATTTGAGAGGGAGGTTCTAGTCAATCGAGAGGAACAGCAGCCAGACCAACGATCGCAAACTAAAGAAGAGTAAGGTCGCGTCGATTCGGTACAACGGAATTGATGAAGCCTAACAATGACAAGGCCACGAGTGGTCAAGCACGAGGTGGAAGGACGACACCTGTTTCAGGTGTGCTCAGGAGGAAGCCCACGCACAGGAAGACGAAGCGCGCAATCCAGGGAAGACACCCAAGCCACTGTTGGCGAGGTCCGGCGTATTCCATCGCCGTGGTGCACGCTTGCCAGTAGAACTACTAGTAGGCGTCAAGAGAGCTCAGGTTCATTTCGATTTTACGGAGAGACGGAGAAGATCTTTGCTTGCTTGGGCCTTTATGTGTGCCGTCAAAATTTGTCAAACGACGAAGATGTCTGTCGTTGAGCCATGTCGAAGACTCTGGGCCTGCATTGGCCAGGTGGCCACCATTGCTTTGGACGAATCCTTGGACTCGAGTTGCATGCATGATCACCTCATACAAGATGACTCACTACATCCATACAACCTCTCTCACAATCCAGCAAGACGTACAGTAGGTTTGGAGTGCGGAAAGCTGCACAGACCAACATTGAAGCTCAAATTTTGCATCCATGCTTTGAGTTTGTTCTGTTAAAATATAGCACAGCCTTCATAATACACTGAGCTGATGTCATCTTTTCTTCCTGTGGGCGGTGAAATATGTCCTCTTCAACGAGATGAACACTACAAACAATCATTAAGAGGCTGCGCGGATTACCTTAAGGTCGCTTTGGCACCCTGATGAGTTTGTACACAACTTTAGGCTCTCAAGAAGAGTAAGTGCACTGCGACTTCAATCTAGTGGCAGTTGTGTATCGCGAACATTCTGAGAAAGTCATTAAGATTTCCGTGAAGAAAATCAGCGCCTTTCTGCCCTGCTCTGGCTTGGCGATGTTCTAATCCTGCGATGCTTGATGCCTTGCAGGTAGGAGCAATGGAGGGTGCAGCGGCCTTCCAGCCATTCCAGTCTTTGCAGAATTTGCAGCAGGCAGCATGCGCATGTCCATCTCCATTCAACGTGCCTGTGCAGCTTACCCTTGGCTTGACATCCTTGCACCAAACAGGTGCTGACACCCCATCATATGGAGAACCAGGAGTACAGTGTGTAGCAAGCATGTCCTTGCTAATCTCCTGTCTTTGATTTCACTTTTTCAAGATCTATGACATGCTCAGCGCTCCTTCTTTTATCAACAACTCTACAGCGCTTGTGACGTTAGAGCTGTGGTGCATCAGGGAAGGAGGGGGCAAATACACCAGCGCAGGCGCCAAGCCTGGTCAATCAGACGCTGGGGGATGGGAGGCTGAACGTGGGGACGCACATGCCGCTGCTGGCTAAGCGATACAGCTACCTCAGCGTCATTGGGGAGGGAGTGTCTGCTCAGGCGCGATCAGCACTCCAATCTTGCGTATCAAAGCTCAAATGAGTTCAATTCGTCATGTCACTGCCCTGCAGACGTCTGACGAGCACCCAGCACACAAACCTCACCAGCTTCAATAAGTACTTTCAAGAGTATCAACATGTGGCAGATTCTCTGTGGGGGATGGCTGCCAGTGTCACTGTGTCACCACTGCTTCTGGGGATGAGCATAGAAAAGTAATATTGGCGCAGGTGATACTGGCAGAGGATACACTGCGCCAGGGTGGACACCTGGTGGCCATCAAGATCATGAAGCGGCAGTATGCCTATGCCGGGCAGAAGGTGGGCTGACTCATATTTTCGCGACTGCATGCCAGTGTCTTGAGCTCTCCTGAAACACAGATCATATGAGAGCTTGACACATGCCTTGCAAGCTGCACGGCTGCATGTATGTTCAACCAAGGGCCGCACGCCACACTCAAGCCGTGATTCCATGGTCCCGTGATCTAATTTTTCCGGGCCGATAAAACTCTTTACACCAGACATTTCTGAACCTCGGCTGAGCAGTGTTGGGGACTGCGCTGTTCCTGGTATGTGCCCAGCACTGCTGCGGGCTCTGGAAATCAGCATTTGGGGCGCACACTGTCAATCTCTGCTCAGGAGGGGCGATAGCTGGGCTGCTTTCTTGAAGCGCCGCTGCGGGCTCTCCCTCCTCAGCACACCCGATGCCACCTCAGACAGACTAGAGGTGCACAGAACCCAATTCCCAAACCTCTGTTGAGCGGTTGTGGGGCATGCACCGCAGGAGGCGCGGGCGCTGCGTTACATTCAGGCGAGGGCTCCGGAGTGCGCGCGGGTGGTACGGCTGCTGGGGACGTTCATGCATGCCGGCCACATGTGCCTGGTGCTTGAGCGGCTGCACCCCTCGCTGCTGGACTACCTGTCCGGCTCCGCCACGCTCGCCCCCTGCACCCGCCTCGCCAACCTGCGCAGCATCGCCTACCAGCTCCTGGTGTGCTTTCTTTCTTTTTCCAGCTGCAATTCTGCCCCGTTGCCAGCAACCAGCAAACCCCCCTCTTTTTTGCAATCTTGGGCAGAAGGCGAGCAAGCGCATCAAGCAAGGGCTAGGACTTGACCCCCAAGGGGTCAAGAGGAAACAGACCAGGAGAAAGGAATGTATAATGTAGAGCTGGTGTTGAAATGGTCAACAGACACCCGAGCCCCCTCCCTCCAATGGAGGGCAGTGCCATGAAAATCCTGAGCACTGTGCTCAGGGTTGATTGGGTCTTGCTTGGATTTGGCGAGTCCATCAAGGGGTAGAAGCACGCTCTGTTTTTCTGCGAAAATTTTAAACTGCGTCCCACATTGCGGCACAGCATGCTTGTGTTGGTGGACACTGAAGATTGTGCCATCAGTGATGTAGTTGTGGCTTGAGGCCTCCTGGCCTTATGTGACGTCCTCTTGAACTAACTTGGTGACTCATTAATATAAACTTTGAAAGTAAGCAGAAGCAGGAATGGGTCCTTGGAGTTGTCAAGCTGGGTTGATGTGGGCGAAACTTTAGGATTCTACAATTAGAATTTGTGTGCAGGGTACAGTGGCGGTGTTGCATGCAAGCGGGGTGGTGAACGCGGATCTGAAACCAGACAACGTCCTGCTCAGGCAACCCCATGGCGTCAATCCGGGGGCGTGCCCAGAGGTAGTCATCAGTGATTTTGGCAGCGCCTTCAGCGAGACTGAGACAGACACCATGCGCCTGGTCTACGAGATGCAGACTCTGCCCTACAGAGCGCCCGAGGTGATTCACCCTCTGCTGGGTCAGGGGCCTCTAAATCGACTCTAATGTGAGTCCCCTGGGATGCAAGATTGCACCACCCAGAGGTCCGCTGTGGCCTCAGGGTCCAGAGAGGTCCACATAGCGCCGAGAGCACTCACAATCATATCAGGGGGTTATATATAGATACCCTGAGAACACAGAACAGGCCATGCATCTGCGAGCTGTGCCATGTATTGCACTGTGCACCTGTCTCAATTATATCCGAGAGTATTTGCATCTTAAGATTTACAGCCCCTGACAGCCCATGCATAAGGTCGCAGGCGGGCATGTCAGCGTGTCAATAGTGTGCTTAATATTTCCCCGAGATTTTGAATGGCATCTCCTATCTTAGGAAGGGGCGTGTCTCTGCGTGGCATGTGACCCCTTAGGAGACTCTGCATAGGACACCTGTCATATATTTGAATTGACTGTGTTTGACATGTGGCTGAACAGGTGGCGCTTGCGCTGGGCTCTCCAGTGGGGACTGCAATTGATGTCTGGTCCCTGGGCTGCATGCTGGCTGAGCTGGCCCTGCAGCAGCCCCTCTTCCCATGCCACTCCCCTGCACAACTGCTAAAACAGGTATTGTGTCTTCTGCCCACTGTTTCCTTTTTCCTTTTTCCAGAGTTCAACCTTGCAATCAGGGCTGGCAGAAGCATGTTGCTGCCGTCCCACTTGATAACATTCTGGTCAAAAGACACCATGAGCTGCCACATCTTGCTTCTTTCAGGCAATTGCAAAAATATCAGGCATGGGAACTACCCAGGTCATATCTGCCATATCGCCTTCCGCAGTCCTGATCATTCTTGTCTGAGCTACCTGATTACCATACTTGGGAAATTCCGTAACAAACCTGAACCTACATGTGACATTATGCATGCGCTGCAAGCGCAGATAGAGCAGCTTCTGGGGCCGCTACCACCGCAGTTTCAGCGCAGCATGTGCCGGCGCGGCAGCTGCGCGCCGGCCGGCTCCTCCGCTCCGGCAAAGCCGGCCGCGGCCGAGGCGAGCCGGGCCGGGCAGCCCGCGCTGCCCTGGCTGGGCAGGACCGGTAAGAGCGCCAAATCTGGCGCTGCAGTGGTTGTCACAGGCAATGGCCGCTCCTTCAGACCGGCAGAGATGCCTAAGCAGATCTGGCATGAGAGTCTCAGCCCCCTCGGACAGGAGCTGGCAAAGGTAGGCGCCTTTCTGTTGACGCACCAGAAAGTGTGCATGCAACAGCATCTTTGTGTCTTCCTCTTGCTCACAATGCGCTTCACAAAAGTTGACTGTTCACCTATTCCTTGGCAATCCTATTGGTTGATCGTCTCTGCCACTGAAGATTCCAACAAAAGCCTATATGAATGTCCAAGGATAGGCAAGGCGTTGAGAATATGCACAGCTGGCACCATTTCCAAGAGGCCTTTTTGCCTGTTTCCAAGGCAAGGACTGCTTTTGTGCAATTTAAGACATGATGGTGTCGCTCAATGTCTTGCAGGTGGATCGAGGACTGGCGGATCTGGTGTTAGGCATGCTGCAACTGGACCCCACACAGCGGCTGACGGCGGCTGCTGCGCTGCTGCACCCCTTCTTCGATGCAGTCTCGCCCATGCGCGCCGTCATGCAGGTGACTCACGGCTCTTTTTCTGTAATTGCAAAGAACACCTTGCATCTGAGGTTGTCTGCATGAATATTTTTGGAATTGATTGGAGCTAGCATAGAAGATGGAGCTCAGCACCACCATAGGAGCTGGATTTGTCCTAATAGGAGCTAAATTTGCCTCCTCCTGGCTGTCTATGAGAGCAGAGTGACGCCGTTCAATTTCAACCTTCTGCACGGTCTGGCGGCATGAACTCTGCCTTTGCAATACAGGCCACTCTGCAGCCGGCGTTGGCCTGGAACGGCAATGCGAACAGCGCACAGCCGCAGCCGCTGGCGCAGCCCGCCTCGGCCCTTACTCACGCGCTGCAGCAGGTGTTTGAGGGCCGGCCAGCGCGTCATGCAGCCACCGGGAATGGGCCAGTGACAGCCCTGACAGGAGCCAACGAAGAGGCGGAACCCTTGAGAAAAACACAGCAAGAAGCCGGGTCAGTCAGGGCAGGGCGGCAGGACGGCGCAGCGCCGAAGAGTGATGCCAAGGGAATGCAGTCGGGGACCGACAGGGCGCCTGTTCAGGCCGCTGGGTTAGTCAGCACACGGCTGGGCTCTCCGGGCGCGTCTGGGCAGCCCAATGGGCCATCCTCGTCGGCAGTGGCGGCGGAAAAGGCTGCGGCAGATACGGTGCAGGAGGCTCTGGCACTTGGGAATGTCGAGCAGAAGGATGCAGCAGACTCAAGGAAAGCAGAGGGGCAGTGCTCGTCCTGGAGCCACAGAAGCGCTCCGTCAGCCAAGAGGGGCGCGCAGAAAAGGGTGTTTGCCACGCTGGAGCCGGAGCTGCCACGCTCGCTGTCCAAGTCTGCCGGCTACACAGACAAATTTGCTTTTCCAGAGGCTGACGGCGACACTATGGCTGCGGCAAGCAGCGCAGCAAACGAAGCAGCTCCAGAGCAGCCCTGTGTCAGGGGCGGAGCAGACGCCGTTGTGCCTGGTGCGGCTGGCAAGGCTAATGGTCTTGCAGAGAAAAGGGAAGCTGGAGGGTTGCAGGGGAGGAAACCAGGATCAGGGGTGCTGGAGACGGAGGCGGAGGGAGGGAACGCGTCGCAAAGCTCGCCGGCCTCGCCGGGCACGCCGGGCAGCCCGGCCGGGGCCACCCGGGCAGCCGGGCAGCCGGTGGCCGCCGCAGCCCACGGCGCCGGGTCGGCCTCCGAGGACTCCGGCCCCGCCGACCGCCCGGCGGCGCCGTCTTGCACCAGCGGAGTTGCGCCACCCAATGAAACCGCTAGTGCAGCTGCCTCTAGCCCGCGTAAGGCAAACCGCGCGGCTGCTGCCGCGCTAGAGCGCGACCCGAGTGCTGGTGAAACTGCCGCCAGGCCTTCAGCAACGCCTAAGGCGCCTGTCGGCGAGGGCGCTGCCACAGAATCTGGAGATGCCAGAGCGCCGCAACGGGAGTTCTCACGTCAGGATCAGAGGCCAACCCAGGGTGCCCCCCAGCAGTCCGGCCTGGTCAAACAGCAGGGGAGCATGCGCAGGGAAGCACGTCCGCTCGTGAATCCGGCCATGGAGCGCGCTCGGGCGGCCAGTGGGAGCGCAGGCTCCCTCCCAAAGCCGGCTAGGAAAGATGCGGCACAGTCTGGTGTATCTCCTGCGGCGGAGGCAGCGCCACGGCAGACCAGCACTGCAGCAGATGCGGCAGAGCAGCCCGCAGCCGTGGATCAAGCCAAGTCAGGCGCCACCGGCACGACACTCACGGTCAAGGAGGCAGGCGAGGCAAGCGGCACAGGCGCCAAACGGCGCTGGAAGCTCGAGGGCGACTCCGGCGAGAGCAGGGCAAAGCGAGGGCGGCTGGTTGACGCCGATACGGCGCAGCCAAAACCCGAGCAACCCAGCCAGCGCGGCGTGCACGGCGTTTCCCGGGAGGTTGTCCCCGCGCAGCAGCCGGCAGCGGCTGAGAGCCCTGGCGATCTGAGTCTCGACGTGCTTGCGGCGGCCGCCTCGAGCGTTGCCGCCGCCCCGGTGCACTGCTGGCCGCGGCGCAGGACCTCCCTCGAAGGGTCCCCCTCCTCGAGGGGCGGTGGCGGCGGTCGGGAGGCTGCGGCGGAAATATCTCCCGGCAAGGCGAAGCGGCCGTCGCCGCTTATCAAATGGCCGGCCGCCGCGGAGGCGGTGCAGGACAAGAGCGCACCGACGTCCCCGGCCCGCGCCAAATCTGCGGCCGGCCAGCCGTCGCCGCAGGCCGGACGGTCGCCAGCGCGCGCGCGGAAGCGGCAGCTGGGTGAAGCTGCACAGGTCAGGGCGAAGGAAAGCGGGGATGACAAGACTCCCAAGCAGGGAACGCCGTCGTCTGCCCATGCCCTGCGCGACAGATCTGCCAGCGCCAGGAAATCCAGCAAGCCCTGGTGGGTTGTGTGAGTCGTTGGCGCGTTGACAAATTGGAGGCTGTACAACTGGATGCCAGCTAGTTTGAGGGTAGACAGCAGAGCAGGAAAGCATGCATTGTAATGTGGATGCGTCACTGGTTGTGCTGGAAAATGACCTGCGAGCGTAAGTGTGTTGCGAATCTGGGTCCCAGTTGAGGCGTTTGTTGAATGTACTCAATGTGTACATGTGTCAGTGCTTGTCAAGGACTTGCAGTTGACTGGCAGTTGAGTATCTTTGTCAGCGATCAATGTCATGTCATGACAAAGAACGTGAGAAATTCTCACATTGGCATATGATTGAAATCTGATCTGCAGTGCTGCAAGAGTGTCATGAAGAGACACCGTGTCATGATTGGACACACCTGCTACCCTAGTCAGTCTCTGTTCTTGAGCAGCAAGGAAAGTTTCTTGACAGGTGTACACATGTGTCACAGTGTGCAGCCAGAGCATTCTTTTGTCACTGCATTGCAGTTTTGTTTGTGCACATGCTATTTGTGCAGGTGTAAATGTACATATACGACTCCATATGTACAGATACACCTGGACTCCAAGAGCTCGCTCCAATTTGTTGTCCAAGGTTACTCTCCTCTGAGCCTCGAGTGTTGCCAATCCAGGAAACCGTACTGTGTCCCAATATTGACATTTCCTTGGCAGGCTCTTGCCGCTCTCTTGCCAAGATCCAGATATCTTGGCGCATGTCCACTAAGTACAGATGTGATTACCGAAGAGGTATCCGTCTTGACAAAAAGAGGGTGCTCCGCAGCGTAATATTTGTTGTGACTGCTCATCACGTTTCAGTCTCGACAACCCAGGAAGCATCACTACTTTCACAGACTGACATTGTTGTTTTTTTGTCGATTATTATCTGGGGTGCCCTAGGCTGGTGTAGTCCAGGGGGACGCGACTCGTCTCTGCGTGAGGCAAGTGCTGACAAAGCAAGGTGATCATTGTTGGGCTCATTGTAATAGCCTTGATGGAGTACTGTGTCACAACGATCATATTGACTACGCAAAATTACCCTGCAGTGTTCTTACATGGGCTTCACCAGTCTTGCGTCCTGGTTACAGCTGCACACCTTACTAGCTTCCTGGCTCATTGAAGCTTTGTTTCTCGCGGTGCACTACCTTGGCTTATGAGCAAAATATATTTTCGGCCTCTTCCGAATGAATGACAGATCCCTGCGTGATACATTTCTCATTTTGGCAGCACGCCCCCTTGCATCACAGGTGACCTAGTACATGCTTAATGCCGAAGCAATCTTAGGTGACGTCTTGAGGGATTCAGCGCATAATGTTGATGGCCAGGTATTTTCATGGCATCAGAGCAGCTGCAAGCCCTGCCTGATGCGCACCCGGGGCTGGCAGGCGAGAGCATTGAGAAGGGCAAAGGAGATCGCTACAAGATCCATGTCTCCAATGCAAAGGGATACTTGTGCCACATCCACATGGAGGTACGAGTCCTGTCAAGCCTCTGCCTTATGCTGATGTCACAGAGCAGCGTGCATCAATACCTTGAGCTAAAGTATCACCCCTGGGCACCTGCATTCCATGATGAACTGAGGTTGTGTTTCTGCCTGACAGTCCAAGTATGAGTGTCCACCGGAGATGCTGTTTGCAATATTCACAAACCCAGGTCAGGCCTTCCAGTCCTCCTTTTCAAATTGTGGTACCAGACGCTCTCATGTGCATGCCTTCTTCGTATTGCTGGGCCCTGCCTGGAGACAATTTGATAGTCTCACAGACCAGGCGCACGACTGACTGAGTCGCAATGCGCTTCCCCTACAGACAACACGGGCGTCTTCAGGGATATAAAGAAGCGCGGCAAGCGCAAAGTGCTCGAGTTGGACCCAGCCGGCCGAAAGATTGTAGAGGCAAGTATTGACTGAAACACTCGAGGGCGGTAACCAAAACATTTGGATAGCATCTCGTGTCTGTTTCAGCCAGACCAGGGCTTGAAGCACATCATATGATTGCACTGCGCCAATGCGGAGCAAAGGCTTCACTTGACATGGCACTGTGTGCTAAGAGAACGCTGCACTGTTCCCTGACATGGCAGTACTGCGATGGAATACATAACCTGATCAGCCCCTCGTGAGAACTTCTGCTGTTGTGTGTGCTGCAGGTGGAGCAGATTGGGGAGGCGAAAGTGCTGTTCAAGAGCCGCGAGTTCACGACGCTGCTGAAGGTGGACGAGGACGCGCGAAACCCTGAGAAGCTGCTCACTGCATTCACCCTCATCCGTTCTGTGAGCCCCTGCACACTCCTGTGTTTCTCTGTCTACAGCGGTAGTTAGTCCTCCCCATCTAGCGGAGCTGAGGAGATGGGCCCGTTCGTGATATGGCCTGCCCCAAATATCAATTGAGCTGCAACAACAGGGGCTGGGGAGCTCAAACAACAGCAGAATTCACAGACAGATATATATTGGAGACTAGTGCTTGTTCTAGCAATGGCCTACGTGCGGACCATTTGAGTTCCGGCTTCTAGTGCCTGCCATTCCTGATTAACTGCCTCCATTGTGCCTGCTGGTGGGCCTCCTGTCCCATATGCTTTGCTACTCTTTATCCAAGGGAAGGGGGCATGTCTTTGATTTGGCCCCGGCTGGCGGGGGCGGTGCAAATGCTGAGCACCGTACCGACGGCTGATGGGGTCTTGCTCTTATCCAGTAAGGGCTAGGATCTTGGCAGCCTCTGCAGGCAGCTTGTACTCTGCATACGCACCTTGCCCATGGCAGGAAAGGCCTTGAATTTAAATATATATAAGTATAATATATTAATAGACTATAGAAACAACTGTTGGGTTTCGGCGCGTCTTTGTGCAAGGCTACCAAGGGAGCCCAGCTCCTGCTCGAGGACTTGAAGATTGGTGTGTTGCTGCAGGACATTCTGAGCCGCTTCAACGGCTGCTGGTCGATGAGTCCTATAAGGAATGCTGAGGGGACTGAAGTGGTGGGCACAGCCGCCACCCTGGAACAGGACATCCTCCCAGCAGGTCTGCTGGGCCTGCCTTCTCTTTTTCTTTTTTTCCTGCCCTCGGCCTTCTTCCCTGGAAACTGGCACTGGCCTGTGCTGTGCAACCCGCATTTAGATCCTTTGTCTAGAATTGAACCTGCAAGGCTCTGGCAGCAGAATATTGTAGGAATTGCAGCAGACTCCTGCGCAGTGCCTTCTTCCTGAACAATGAAGGGCCCTGCATGTAGGATACAAGCGGAGTCCTGAATACATTCCTCAAAATTGCAGCGCTTAGGTTTGTGGATTTCGATGCAGGCGCCCCTGAATTCCTGAAGCATGTGCCGTTGCTGGGCAATGCGTTGCGCGGCATCTGTGTGCGCGCAGTCAAGCGCATGGTTGAGGTGAGGCAGACACCTGTCCCCGCATCCTTTGTGGGAAACCTCACTACACAGCGCCGAAACTCTGGCAAGCCACCAAGCAAGACCACAACAAGTACATCTGAAGCCACGTCCGTGCACCCCCATCAGCTCTTCAGGGACACTGACACTCCCAGGCTCGTACAGCATCTGCGGGATGGGTGGCCAAAGGGCTCCGCTCGTGAGCAGACTTCTTATGAGTCCTGGTCGCTCTCTTGATGGAAATCTTAGGTGCTGGACTGTGCACGGGACTTCGTAATGTAGTCTACATTTGGGGGTAACAACAAGCATGAGGATGGTCCGTTGTATCGGTCACACATCAATCAGTTTCAATTTGAGCCTGGAATTTGATGTTGCAGGATCTGGATAATGTTCTGGACAAGGTGAGGGCAGGAACACCGCTGGACGACATCCTCAAGCCGCCGCAGCCGGTGTCATCGCATGTGCTCGATCTTGATGACTTCAGCGACGGCGAGGACGCTGATGTCAGCGACGGCCCCCTGTCCGGCCAAAAGGCGGACGGCTCTGAGGTGCGCCACTCTCGCTCTCTGCAGAAATATCTTACGCAGTTGCTGTAGAAGATTAACTAATCTTGCCATCTAGACGGATATGCAGCAAATTGCTCAACGCACAGGAAAAGCCTGTGCAATTGCTCTTCAAGGATGGTCAGTCCTGCCACAATCTGGACATTTGTGAGCTACAGCACAATTGCTCTTTGCACAGAAGATCCTATGCAATTCCTTTTGAAACCTGGTTGGTGTTTGAGCAAGGCGAATAGCTCTGCGCTTTGGCATCAAGTGCTCTCTGCGCAAAAGATTTTCTTAGAGGTCGGTGAGAGGTGGTTCTTTTAAAACCAAATTCTGTGGACTTGTTGCAGTAGGATCGAGCCTGGCATGTCTGATATCATGATAAGGGCATTGCTGCATTGAGTGCGCTAAAATGGCTTGACCCTTGTTCTACCCCTGTAGGCCCGCAACTGACCTCCTTGATGCGCCCCACAGAACCACAGCCTCGACAGCGCTGCAGCGAGCGAGGCAAAGGCTGCAGCAGTGAGGAGCGCGTCTGCCCCTCAGACCACAGCAGGACACACAAATCCACTTAATGATGGGCACAGCATGGATAAGGGTCCTGGGGGTTTCTGGGACAGGCAAAGCTGGCCCAGTCCCTCTAAGCAGAGGGCCGGCGAATGCCCCAATTGAGATTCTTCTCAAGGAAACCGTTGCAATTGCTTTGTGGTTTCTTGGGCTTGCAAAGTGGGCTGGTGAGACTGTGCAAGGAGGTTTTGATTTGGTGGTGGTTGTGTGTGTAGAGCTCTTGAGCAAAAGGCTCTCTGAGCAGGTGTGCTTGTTAGGGATTTTGAAGAAGACGGGTTCGTTGCTGCAGGGGTTGCGCGCCAGTATATGTCTGGGATTCTGCATCTGTATCCACTTCGGCGTCTTAGTTTTGTTGTTGTCTACTAGTGGCAGGACATTTGCATGTATTTGTATAGATACATAGGCTCATGACTTCCAAGCACGACATTTTTCCAGAAGGGTAGTAATGATCACTGCATACCCGTTTCAGAACCTTTAGGACTCTGCAGCGCCAGAGGTCTAGGCAGTGAGTACCGCACAGATATGACCTTGGATTTTTTACAGAGCTGTCATTATAAGAGCATGTCACTATTAGATTTGTCGCAGAAAACCAACCTTCAGACAGTTGACTTCAAGACTTGTGATTACCGCGGTATATGTTTCTTTAGAGACCCGAGGACCAGTCTAGACCCTTTCGACAGCCTCAACGCTCACAAGGCTCCTTCGAGGTGTTCTCACACACCCAAATAATGCCGTTCCATTCTTACCAAAAACCTTGCTCCTACACCTGCTGTCAGACTTGCTAGATGACCACAGTCTTTATGCAGACTTCTCTGCAGACTTGCCTGCGTTGACCTTCTGCTCCGCCATATTGACGCCCTGTGCAAGCTTCTTCGGCATTCCCCCCCTTGCCGAGGCACTGATCAAGTGTCTGCTCCGTCTAGAGAACAAGTGCTACCTCAAGGTTGGCAGCTCTGGGCTGGAAATAATGCTGCTGACAGGCTGCTCCCCCGCAGTGAAGAGCAGACTCTGTTGCTTGCTACACAGCAATGGTCTGCCTCGCGCGAGCGGGCGGCTGGGAAGCTGGCGAAAGCCGCAGGCGGCTGCCGGCGTTAGCCGGGCGCTCAGTACACCTCGACGTGCCACTGGTTGTTCTTCTTGAGCTTCTGGAAGAACTCCTCCCACACCATGCCCTTCTCCGACGCCACGCGCTCCAACATCTCCTGGATGCCTGCGCGCAGCAAAACACACCCAATCTTTTTCTGTGCAGAAACACATGTCCTGCCTAACAATGCTCAAGTGTATGGAGTGCCCCTCTGCCCAAGCCAGGCCTGTCTATCACGCCATCATTGCTCTTTTAGGGTGTCGTCTAAACCTTATCTGAATACTGATATCCAGAGGTCACCTGGTCACTAATGACCAGAAGATAACATTTTGCTCACTTGCTCATTGAGACCGACCCTTGTGCATGCGACTCATCTGTTCAACTAGGCTCTCAATGCGTGCTCGTGTTGGGGCATTTTCAGACATGAGGCGTATGAACATATTGTTGAGGCCCTCTCAGACATTAAGGATGACTGGCAAGGTAGGTATAGCGTGTGTCATTATGTGAGTGCGTAATCATTGAAAGGAAAGGGAACGGTGGTCGCACCAGGCATCATGCCCTTGAGGCCGCAGAAGTAGATGTGTGCGCCATTGTCCAGCAGGTCAAACACCTCGTCAGAGTACTCCTCCACCTGTGCCACAACCAAACAACCACCCTTGATGACTGAGCATGACAGCACTCATCAAATTTGCTCGCACAGCCTGGTTTTTGCACACTGTCCCCAGGTGCGGAGGCAACAGGGCGGGGGCGTGCCTTGTCCTGGATGTACATCTTGCCTCCGTTCTTGTTGGTCTGCTCCCTGGAAAGGGCATAGTCCACCCGGAACTGCGCAGCCACATGAATATTTAGTGCCAACGCTACTCGCAGCACCATTGCATGATAGCAGCTCAGCCGGCTCCTATCTGCAGCACTTCCATGCCCGACGACAGAAACTTCCAGAAGTCTCCCCGCATGCAGATATCAAGGAGTGATCTAGCTGATCGGCCATCTTTCCCAGCTGCTCCGCACTGCTATTCTTCCTGCTGCTGCTGCAAACTCACTCCTTGTGAAGGATCCAATGACCCCAGCAGGATTCTGATCGCCAAGGCTGCTGTCCCGGCATCATCGGCTGACCCCACACATAATCAGCTGTCCCTAGTCAACCCAACATCAAGACTGATATACCTAGTCCGGGAAGGCCTTGAGGATGGCCTATCACTCAACATTACAAGGCGCCCCACACATCCCTGTTTCCCTAGTCATGCTGAGTGATTCACCTGGTATTCACATGGCTTCGCTAAGCCCTGCAACCACAACGTGATGACTAACTCACCTGGTCTGGGTGGGCCTTGAGGATGGCCTGCAGCTCGTCGTCGTAGAGCTTGGCGTCCGAGTTGGCGACGCCCATGAAGAGCCAGGCGAGGCCGGTGTACTTGTAGCCCTCGATCTCCTCCAGGAAGAAACGCCGCCAGAACGCGCGGTAGGGGGCGATCCCTGTCCCGGTCGCCACCATGATGATGGCCGCGTTTTTGTCTTCGGGCAGCAGCAGAATCTTGCCGGTGGGTCCTGCACGGGGCAGCAGAACAGGGGTCAGATCATGGTGTCAGCCGTGCAGAAATGGCTGTTCTGGGTAGCTTCGGAGCATGAGAGAGTGGCGTGCTGAGTCTTGAGATCTCAGGAGACTCTCCATTGCAATTGGGATGGGTAAGGCATGCCGTCTTCTCCAAAAGGAGCCAGGAAAAGACAACAGTGTTCTGCTCAAGTCTATTGCTTCACAGATAGATATCAAAGGAGGGCGCATGTGGCATCCCAGCTCGCCCAGGGGCTGGACATGAAACCTTGCACCACAGTGACTCAAGCTGCCATTTAATCTATATAAAAACCTCCTTTATGTTAAGAAGTATCTGTTGACCAGACTGGCCTCTGCAGGTTATCCAGCATCAGATAGGGACGATGGAACGTGAAAGCTTGTGGGAGACACGCACCAGTCATGGTGATCTCATCGCCTGGCTTGGCATCGCAGAGGAAGTTGGAGCAGATGCCCTTCTTGGCAGGGTCATTGGCCTTCATCTCTGGGCACCAGTACTCGGCACGACGAACGCACAGGGATGTTGTCTTGCCGTCGAAAGTGTCTCCGTAACGAGTGGCCGCAATGGAGTATAACCTAGTACCGTGGGGGACCTCCTTGCCCTTCGAGTTAATCTTTGTGCCCTGCGAAGGAAGGTCTCAACGTCAAGAGTGTCGGAGGATCTCATCACCGCCGGCAGATCAGGGCAGACCGGAACCAATTCAAGAACCACCACATATATCCTCCAATGTCTTCAAAAATGTAAATTCAGACGTTAAATTAATATTTTAGCACTGATCAGGCCTATACCAGCTCCCAGAGTCACAGTCTAGAGGCGTACCGGAGGAATGACACCATAGGACTGGCCCTCCCAGTATGGGATCTCTCCCCTGGTCTCAATCACGATGTGGCATGTCTCTCCAGTAGCCTTGGGACCCACGATGCGCTCCACTGACTTGACAGTTGCCTTGAAAGGCTTCTTGTTGTTGAAGGTGTTCATTGGCAGGTCACCCTTCTCCAGCTCTGCAGGGACCTTGTTCTTTTTCAGGGTCTGCGTGGCTGCCTCAGCGACAACACGGTGACTTCTCCTCGCTGCAGGCTGCTGACGGTTGGCCTTGCATTGCACTGAAGCGCCCAAGAAGGACTGCAAGCCACAAAACCTATTCTCAATCCTGCAGTCCTCACGCAGTATTCCATAAATGCCATTGGCTGTCAGGAATCCCTACTACATTGATCCAAGTACTGGGCAGAGCGCATGCAGTACACTCTGACAACGAACACAGACCACAGGGCGCACCTTGCTGGAAAGATGGACCTGCATCGCTCAAAGTCTCTGCAACAATTCTATATAGACGTCCCTTGCAATCAAATACGGTACCACGCTGATGTACAGAGTCTCACTAGAGGAGCCAGATCTGATGACAAGCAGGGAGTGAGCAGATGCACAGAAACAAGCAACCCATTGCCGCAGAGCCACAGAACAGGGTGAGGTTGGGCAGGCTACAGATTTATTTATATTGCCCTACATTCAAGGGGAATAATTTCAGGGTTCCGACAGCAGGTTTCGGAGAATTTGGGCACGAGCTGACTCGTCTCGCCAGTTCACGTGGTTCTTTCAGTTCTGTTCGACCACAAACGGGTGCTGCGCCACGATTGACTGTGTCTGAGAGATATACGGCCATATTAGGGGTGCCGAACAGCGGTGGGGTTATAAACAAGGCATCGAGCAGCAGCAGCTAGGCGCCGTCCATAGCTGTTTCCGGTCTTTGTAGATAGGACGAGGCCGTGAGAGGGTGGTTTTCGCGCGCCTTGCGACTTGTAAATGACGTTCGGTCAAAGCACGGTATTGAGACAGACTCAGAAACTCGCGAACGAGGGTCCACAGCCGCCCGCATGGCGTGCTGTGAAAGAGGGCGGTCGCAGTCAGCAGACTTTTAGGCACGCACCTTGCACCTGTTCCAGAGTGCAATGTCTTCAAAATTAATCCTTAAATAAGATGCGTCCACGTTGCTGCTTAACCAGCCTTCCAAATACAGTGAGAGCATATGCCGCTGATGCGCGTGTCCCATGAGTGTTGGGCCCAGTCTGGAATTGCATTTTAGATGGTGCACAGCCGGTTCATGACTGACTGTCAATGGAATAACACGCAAAAGATTCTGTCTTTCTGCCTGCTGAGAGTGCTTGAATGGGCTGCGCAGAGCACCAGCAAGAGGGCTGATGCCATGGCGCCAGAGGAGGCTGGATCCAGTGCAGCAGCTGAGGGTGGCACGAACCAACATCGATCTGCTGGGCAGTTTTGATCTGTTGGAGGAGCAGAGCTTGGAGTCCATAACAGGTGAGGCATTCAGAGCATTCCGCCCTCCTTGTTCTGCTTTTGTGCGTCCTCATCACTGGATGTATTGACACCTATAGTGCCAATATTATTTTAGCGAACAGATCAGTGCAACACACACAGACTCAATCCTCGGACGGCTGGCCGTCCCGAATTGCAGTCACTTAACTTTGCAACTGGCCCCGGGTGGCCGGCCGGGGGCCGGTATCACTACTGAGCACCGTGCCCACGGTTGAGTGGGTCTTGCTTGGATTTGGCAAGTCCAACAAGGGTTAGGATACTGGTAGCCTTTGCCTGCAGCTTGTCTGCAGACGCACCTTGCCTCTGGCAGGAACAGCGTGCAACAATGAGGATACTAATAACAGCAGGTCTCAAAGTGTGTTGGAATTGGGCACAGATGCAGAGGAGGTCGTGCCAGAGGTGCTGGCATCAGTGGACGCTGTTGAGGCACTGGAGGCAGCTCTGTCTGCCAGGTCAGCAGCAGAGCCTGAGCTGGCGCCACTCGGCCCCAGCGGCCTCATGTCACCGGCAGTGCAGGGCATGATTCTACTCAACATCAGCGCTGCCCTTTTCGGGTCCAACCAGGTCTTGCTCCGTTTCAATCCAGCACACTCACTTTTGCATGTCCCATTTTGTGTGTCTTGTTAGAGCCGTGGCAAGCAATGCGCTTCTGGCAAGTATCATACTGTCAAGGAGGATTCTGGCCCAGAAAGTGAGAAGCTGATCAAAGACCACTACATGCACTTTTGCTGCTGTAAATCCCCATGTATGCCTTTCAATGGTGTTCAGAAGAGTGGCATAAGTTGTGGCTCTCACACTCGGCCTTTGGACTTTCATACTTGAGCCCCTGCATGTTTGTGTGTTCCAATCAATTCGATGCTAGACAAATCTCAACATTTGTTGGCACAGTCGACCTGTAGATCTCCATCTTCTGTCTCAATGGTCGCAAGCATTTGCTGCTGATAAAGAATCTCCGCAGTACTCACTGCTAAAGGATTCCCTTCTATCTCGTCGTGCAGGTGGTGATAAAGCTGGCGGAGGCTGATGTCAGCGTGAGTGCGCTGTCCGCGCTGCGCTTTGGCATCGCTGCCATGTGTTTCCTGCCGGCTGCCGGCCGCGGCCTCCGCATGCCCCAGCTGCGCGCCACCGCCCTCGAGCTCGGCGTCTGGCTTTTCGGTGAGGCCTCCAGTTTCTGTTCCAATTTTCAGTTTTGTCTACAATGCCTGACTGCTGTGCTTCATCTGCTGCATGAGGTGTACACACCGAGCTACCTTGCTGCCGTTGTCACACAGTGGCAGTGGCCACCCGCTATCCTGCTGCTCGACTGCATAACCAGCACCTTCTCGGTGTAGATGTGCTCATGCTAGGACTCGCTTAGCACAGGTGTAGCACATTTCTTGTTTGTAAAGCCATGCATGCCTTTACAAAGCTGTCTGGCGTCCCGTAAGATGGTTAACTTTGCGTAGTCCTTGAAGAATCTGCTCTTATTCACTGTTCGGCTGGAGGAAGCCTTTGCCGATGAGCAGCATCGATCACACATCCGACTACTTTACTCACTGCTAAAGCAGGCCCGTAGTATTCAATGCTAAAGAAGTTCCCAAGTATTGACCGCTAAAGAGTTCCCAATCATCTTCTCGTGCAGGCGGCTACACGCTGCAGGCGATGGGTTTGGAGTACACAACTGCCTCGCGTGGGGCATTCACAGGCACCTTCACAGTTCTGGCAGTGCCAATCCTGGTCGGCCTGTCCGGGCGCAAGATCCCCTGGTCCACATGGGCTGCCGCGGCCGGCGCGCTCACCGGTTCGCACCCTGCTTTCCACTCACTTTTTTGTTTGTTAGCTTCTGCGCCAAACGCATCGTGCCGTCTTTCTCGACCGTGCTTGTGCAACGCACCAACCATGTCATGTGTGCACTTGCAGCCCTTTATGAAGGGACCATGTTCCCTTCGATGCAAGCAAGAGTGGCGCATGTTCCTGATTGCCCTATACATGATGTCTTTGCGGAGATTACCATGCAAGGAGCTGTAGGTGACAAGCGCAGATCAAGCAAAGTCTCTCCTGCAATGTGGCACCCCAATTAGAGGTCATCTGAGGCCCCTCAGGGTCCAGGGGAATACACAACCTGCCCGTCACCCCAAAACAAGGGAGTTGAACGAGGGTTGTATCAACTGCAGGCGTGGGTCTCCTGACCACGAGCGGCGCCGACCCGAACGTGGGCGACGCGCTGTGCATTGCGTCTGCGGCGCTGTTCGGAGTGCACAAGTGGCGCAGCGAGGCCGCGACCGCGCGCCACAGCGAGAGCACCAATGAACTCATCGCGGTGCAGCTGCTTGTACTGGCGTCGGCTTCCGCGCTGTTCTGCACTCCGGAGCTCCTTGGGCAGATTTCCCAGGGCCCAGGTGTGCGCCCAGTGGCATCACATGGACAAGGATGACGGTGGTACTAGTGATGTGGAGGTGATCCAGAGTACTGAGCAAGTCTGACAAGATCTGTTCCCCCTAGGCCTTCCTCTTTACTTCCATGTGAAGTCAGCTGTGCATGGACACGTCTGCATCGTGCTAGCAGTGTGATGGCGGGGGGTTTTAGGACAGCTGCTGACGAGGTTAAGAAGGGCATGTGAATTTTTCGTGGGGTGTATCCCAGCCAGAAATTTCCGAGGGGTGGCTGGGATACACCCCACGAGCTGGTCTGCTCTTAAGGTTCTCGCACCTCCCTGTCTTGCACTCCGCACACGTAGCTGCATCGTTGGAAATTTCCCCCACTGAGGTGAATAGCCACGCTTTTGCTCCCCTGCGAGCACTCTTTCACCTCAGCCGCAACACCGCACCCTGCAATCATGGATCCATTTTTTTTTGCATTTCAAATCTACATTCAAATTCAAATCTCTCATGTGCGTGTGCAGAGCACCTGCTGGCAGCTGCAGAGGGCCTCCCCTGGCCGGCGCTGGCCTTCATGGGCCTGGCAACGACGGCGTTCACTCTCTCGGTGGAGATGCATGCCCTCAAGTCAGTCTCTTCCCCGCTCGCTGCTCTCATCTACACGGCTGAGCCGCTTTGGGGAGCGCTGTTCGCCTGGGTGCTGCTTGGAGAGCGTTGGGGGCCCACTGGCTGGGCAGGCGCCGCTCTCATAATCGCTTCCACTCTTGCCGCGCAGTTTCTTGGCGGCAGCGAGAAGACCAAGGAGGCTTGAGGGATCCCCTCTGACTTTCTCACAAGCTTCTGAGAAAGTCACACTGTGCAATCTCAAGCACCAGGCGCTGAATTCAGAATGGCGTGCTTTGAGTGGCTTGCAGAGGTTCACCTGCAAAGCACGCTCAACCAGCAGCCGCTGTGGTAGGAATGATTTGCAATGCGCGGCTGGCAGAGCTTCAGCCGCATTGCAGATGCGAGCAGCAGGCGCTGCCGCTGCAATGAGGTCATATCAATGAGTGTTTCATCCGCATTGCGGATTCCAGCTGCAGGCAGTGCGCTTGCAATGCCTTGCATCAGTGGTTTGCAGATGTTCACCCGCAGTGCAGACTCAAGCAGAAGGCGTTGCGCTCATACAGTGGTGTCAGTTTAGTAGTCCGCAAATTTTTGCCTGCAATGCCGACAATAAGCAGTTGGTGCTGCGCTTAAATTGGCATCAAGGCAGTCTTTTGCAAAGCTTATACGGTAGTGTGAGGGCCAGTGAAGGCGCAGAGTATTATAATTTATTCGATGTGCAGAAGCAGTATTCCTCGTAGGCAAGCAAGTGAGCAGCAAACGTCTAGATCAAAAGTGAGAGTCACAGCCGTGACTCTCCCTTGAGATGAGTATTTGGGGCACTGAGCCTGAAGCATTGAAGGGCATTACTGCAGATGCATACGTGCGAGAATAATAGTGTGAGGTATGGGCTGCTAGTGCCAGAGGGAATGGTGGTGTGTGGTATTTGCCGAATCATAGGTTGCAGGAGAGAGGTTGATTTTGCTGTGAGATATTTGCTGAGCGTGGGAAAGCTGCAAGGCCATTTTGGGTTAGCCTATGCTTTCTGGCATGCAGAGATTTTGAAAAGGATTTTTTGATTGATCCTTTTGGCAGGAGTGACGAGTGCTTGATTTTTTATGATGCGGCAGCATATGAGTATTCAATTGCGCCAGTCAAGGCGCCTCGAGATGTGGCATTGAGGATAGATCTGCAAGGCAAGAGATATGCAGGAAGAAGGAAGGGGCGTAGAGCAGAGGATAGCCCCATTGATGTAGAAATTTGGTCCAAGAAGGTGCACTGGTATAGAAACTTGATGACGGAACACAGCATAGTGCTCTGAGCCTCAAGGCAGCTTGAGGACATCTTTCTTATGTGTTGCTGGGAGATGCTCTCTGGCTGAGACAGGATAGATTGTAGGAGATCTAGAATTCTAGAAGGGCAAATCTCTTAGATGGCCAGCAATGTTCTTGTGGGTTCATGCGGGATGGCGGTTGGGATCCAGCTTGAAAGCGTGCACTGATTTTGCATTGGCGTTCATTAGCTGCCGGCTCTTCTAGCTGTTCTGCATGCTGCTCGCTGCGTGAGTGGATTGCTGATATTGAAACAATCGATGCAATGTAGGAAGCAGCAGTGTGGCACATAATAAGCAGAAGTAGAAGGCACCATTGCTTGGCGCCATATAGAGCATCGTATCGGACAGAGTCACAGTGTGTTCACGCGAAATCCCATGGATAGGCCAGGATATGGGGTGCAGTCAACATTCTCAGCTACCCCTTGATGTGTTGCTGGCAAAGCGATTCTTGGTTGATGAAAGATAGAGTGCGTGCTCTTTGTAGACCCATATAAAATTGGTAAATTTCCCTTTCTGTTGGTTGGAGCAAGCGCTGCGCGTGCAGCATATGCTTGAAATTTGCTGCAAGTGACTCTGATTTAGAGCCTCTCAACATGCTGCTCTTCTTGGTTTACTTCTATTACATAGCGTCTTTATCAAGCTGCCCCCCAGCATGCAGTCAATAGTCCATGACAATGAGTGCCATATTTCATATGCATGATGCACGTTTACAAATTCCGGATAGGTCCCGGGCAGTCATCATGAATGATTCACCCCTTCTACACCAATTTAGAGAGTCTTGTCACAAGTTAATGAGCATTTGATACTTGCTTTGACATTGTTGTGCACTTCAAAACACCCCTAGGACCTTCAAGACTGTCAGATGAAAGCAGCTCCACAGATGACTTGAATGCAAGACAGTGCCATGCTTCATGTAGCTGGCAATGTCTAGCTTCAGGCAAAGAGGCTGGCATAGTCGGTATTGGACAACCTGCAGAGGTCGTTGTAGGCACTGAGATCTGCACACGCACAGTACTTGTGAGTTTCAGCTTAAGTGCCCTAGAACTGAGAGGTACATATGAAATGGTAGCTCCCAGATGCAACGACGATGAAGACAGAAATGGGCAAGCTGAGAATCGTTGAAGGATAGTGATTGCACGCCACTTACCAAAGTTCCCTCCAAAGTATGCTCTGTCTGTCTCCCTAAGCTGGTTTGGAGCCTCTACAGTGCCCTCAAATTCCACAAATTGTGTGTCCACGGCTGTCTGCTTCAACGATACGATGACACGTCCCCCATCCGATGTGACGACGTTCGCCTGATTGCCTTCCACAGATTCCACCTGCAGAAGCGTGCCAGTGATGTAGTGATGCAGTGACGAAGTCAGCTTCTGACAGAAACAGTGCGGCAGAGACAGAACAGATGTGCTGCACAGACCCACAGCTGCTCATATAGCAAGCACCATATACACAAAACAATCACATTATCAATGTCTTCTTTGAACCTTCATGCTCCCTTTCACACTGTGATTCCAACATTTCAGGGGGTGAGGTAAGCACCTTGCAGACGAGGAGCACATTTCTTCCCATGTACCTTTCCATCGATTGAAAGTTCACACGAGGGCTGGGGACAGCGTGTTCCATTGAGAGTGGCTGAAGCTATAGCTTAAGGGGTGATGATGCCTTCTGCCTCTGAAGATTAGCACGGCAGGATTAATTTGACAGCGATAAATAAAATTGTACTAGAATCGTTGAACTGTAAGATTAAGGTTTCTTTATTTTCTGTGCGGGAATCGAGTGTTGCAACATCAAGTGTCTGTGGAAAGCGCGCAGCATGCGCAGCACAGCATGAGCCAAGTTGAGAGTAGGCCCAACCTCCATAGAGTGCCTTTTAGATGCTTCACTTCTGAGCTCGTAATTCATGCATTCTTGTGAGAAAGTCCCAGATGTTTGGAAAATAGAGAGATGTTTAATATTGAAGCTTGCATCATGGCATGCATCCATTATGGCATGGATCAACTGATTTCAACTGTGCTGCTCATATTACGTCATAGTATACTATCAAAAGTATAAAAGTATACTATCATGCAAATATTTACATCGTGAATTACATTCCACAGCCGCTGTGATCGGTGCGGCACCGATCACTCCATACGCTGGTTGTCTCACAGCATCCAAGTCCATGGCCATTGTACCTCATATACAGGGACAGAGAATTGCTGCAAAGCACCCCTGCTCCTTCCTGAGCAAGAGGTGTGCACTGCCAATTAGCAACACTTCCAGAATAGACCGCATGACTATAAACAAGCTCTCAAGAACCTAGCACCCTTCATATATTACTGCTTTGCAGGCCTGTCTGACAGTTCAGTGCATCTGTTTACCTGCCATTCCAGTCTGGGTTTGTCCTAGCAGTGGAAACCATTTAATAGACAACAAGGGCAAGTTCCAAGCCTAAGGGTGCATCACTATCAACATGGGCTGTACAGGCACAATGCCTCTGAAGCTTTCAGGCCCCTGAGACTGGGATTCTCGGCCAGGTATAAATACAGCAACAGTTGCTCGCAGCAGCCATCCTTTGACTGCACTGAATACCAGCAGTCAAAGGATGGCTGGAATACCAGGTACAACTCTGTGCCTACATCTCGTTTCTTTCTGCAGTTGCAACAAGCTGATTGCTGGTACACCTGACAGCCAGCTGATATGGCATTTTCCACAGCTTTGATGCTCCTTCTTCAAGGCACACAAGGTGTGAGCACAGACATGTCAGATTCTTGTGCCGCAGGGCCTCTGATCACAATAGAGCAAGTCTCGTCACGTCCCGGCCCCTAAAGAATATCGGCGCATACGCGCCGTTCTTAGCATCTTGCCTCATCAATTTCGTGCTACGCTTGGAGTTCTACAAGGCTTGGCAGCAACTACTGAATACACCGGGCGCGCTTGTCACTGCCAAGATCTAGCTGACAGAGATCAACAGCCGCAGGACCCGTACTTCCTCGGCTGCGTATGTGCAAGCAGCAACTGAATTGCAGCCGCGTTTCACCACAGCGCATCTATCGGCATGCATCAGACCTCCCACCTCCCCAGCCGAATCCTCCGCCACCCAGGTACCCCCTGGCCTGCAGAACATGAAGCACCGCCCTATCCAAATCCACCAACACAGCTCTGAGCCTGTCGGCATTGGCTGACAGCACGGCGGCCTGCTGAGAAGTTCCTAGCTGCCAGATTGGGTATCAGGGGATACTAAGATCCGCCAGCCGCCAGCCTGATCAGGAGGCCGTCAGCCGACCGATGCAGCGCCTGATCAGGTGTCACCAGCACCTTGGCCTGATCAGGAGTCCCCTGACTGCGGCAGCGCCTGATCACAACCTCTTATGGAGGCAATACATCCTCAGCAATAGTTTTTTCAGCCGGCGCCGCATCTGGTTTGAGAGGCCCGATAGAGAGCAGGCCCTAATCAGGAGTGGATGCCTGTCTCTTTCGGCAATATCGACCGATCATGAGTCGTCATCGGAGGACGGCGATTCGGCGGTGGCGGCGGCTGCGACCTGGTCAGCCTCAACAAGCTCGTCGACTAGGGAGCGCCAGTCGCCGCGCGTGGCTGCACCGGCGTAAGGCGGCCGGAGCGCGCTCGCCGCGTGACGGAGAATACGCAGCCGGCCCTCCTTTGTCCCATACGCGATGCCGCCGCCCTGGGACACATAATGCCTTTGTTACAAGCCAGCAATTTTGGCTTTACAATAGTTGTTTCAGTGGCATTATAAGGTGGCTGGCAAGAAGAATTGTGCTATACCCTATTGCATTCCTTTGGGGTAAATTACAGAGTGACGGCTTTCAGGTGGCCCTGTGATGCAGCTGAGTGTACCTTGAACGGGTGGAAGGCGGCCGCATTGACTTCGTCGGCGGCTGAAGGCAGCACGCGAACGAGCGGCATGCCAGCGGCCACCCGGTAAACTTCCATGATAGTGTGCACCGGGACCACGCTCGCGCCCGCGTCCGCCACCAGGCTCCGCAGCAGCGATATGTGCCGCCTGCAAGATACAGCGCATGCATATGTAGCCCTGAATTTACATGTTGACAGATGGTCAGATTGTGTGGACTGCCTTTTTATGAGTGGCTTTGGTGGGTGCCTGGTGGGTGCTTGGCTCCGGCATTGTTTCACCACGTTCACCTCCATAACATTCTCAGTACAAAAGAGCACTGAACACAAAATACGGGTGGCACTCCATAAAGGACAATGGTGGCACTCCGCTTGGGTCTGGCAAGGATGCTCTGGGGATGCTCTGAGTTGCTCGCAACCATCCTTGTGCTGTGTTGCAGATACTAGGATGGGGAGCAGACCTTCCTGTTCCCTACCAGAGTCCAGACAGAGGCAGATGAGGTTGAAGCCAAATCAGGTACTACTTTTCATCCTAGGGAACCTTGTGATGCACATAGGAAGGGGCGTGAGGGGGCCGCGCACCGTCCGTAGGCCAGCAGGATGTGCTCTGAGGAGGGCGAGAACTGGATGGAGGTCAGGCAGTGCGCGGCGCGGATTGCCTTGGCCGCCAGAACCGCGCCCAGGCTGTCGCTCAGAAGGCTGTACACTCGAACCTCGTACACCACGGGGTTCTCCGGGGGTCCCTGCGCGCAAAAAACACCCCTCAGGGCCTGCTCAGCAGGGGGTGTTAAACCCTAAAGCAGGAGGTAGCATACGTACCCCATGTGCTCAGGAACACGTGAGAGAGGGGCAGCAAGAGGGTGAGATTGCCGGATGCAGGTACTGTAAGTAGCCTGTCAGTGAGGCCCTGTGTTCCGAGCTGGTGGGATGCATGGCGGCTCCGGCAAGCCATTGGGCAATATTGATCATCCTGTGGCTCAATGTGGACCGCCAGACAAGCAACCAGAAAGACCACCTTGCATTGGAATTTCCTGGAGCCGTCACGGATCGCATTTCGACAGCGCAGACGGCAACTGAAATGACTTCAGGCGACACGCCAGGATAGCAAGAGAGGTGCACCTTGCAGGCGATGCAGGCGGCGAGGTACCGGCCGCAGGGCGAGAAGTGAACACCCATTTCGCTGCACAGAACCGCGTCCGTGATGGTCAGCTCCGTTTTGTCCAGCGGCCGGGGCGCCGGAAATGAGCTGGCCGGCGGCGCCCCCAGCGGCAAGCCCGGTGGCCGCACCACGGCTGCGCCGCCCTGGCCGGCACCACCCTGCTGCGCCCCTGCGCCACCAGCCAAAATGGTGTTCAGCAATTCTTGCAGTGTGCAGCAGTCCCAGCCGAGAACGACTGGAAAGCTGCGCAAGGGGGTGATCAAACTGCAACCTCGAAGGATAATACATTGTTGAGGTACAGATGCGCAGGCAAGGAAGGCCGTTTCAGGACGTGGAAAATAGCCAGGCAACAACCGCCAGGCAACTCCCAGAAAGCCATCTATGCAAAGTCACCGTGCTCCAGGAGTCAATGCAGCCTGGTCAGAACGAGCCATGAAAGCCCAGCTACAATTGCGTCGGAGCTGCCGGCAAGGGCGGTTCGCTGGGAGAGATCAGCACACCTGCAGCGATGGCGCGATCTTGCTCCATAGCCTTGGCCATCTGCGCCTCCGGAGTCATCGGCGGGACCAGTAGCACCGGCCGCTCCGGGTGCTCGACACGCGCGCGCTCCGCAGCAGCGCAGAGCTCGTGCTGGGCCTTGAAGGCCGTCAACAAGGGATCGGGCGCGGCCCCGGCCCCGGCCGGGGCCTGCGGCGCGACCTCGCGGGCCGGGTGGCAGTCGTAGGGGCTGTAGCGCCACAAACGCAGCTTCACGCGGCACGGCTGCTCCTGCCCGATGACGTTCGCGGCCGCCGCCGACGCGCGAACGGCTGCCGCGTCCTGTGGTGTGCATTGTCCTCACAAGTCAGCAAGGACAGAAGTTTGTTTGAATGAAACGGCCCAGATTGGCCAATACCCATGTATATGACACGTGCGAAATACCAGAGCGCACGGCCGCCGCGTCCTGAGGTGTGCATCTCCTTTCTTAAATTTGCAAATAGATTATGTCTCGACAGACTGGCTAATAACAACACAAAGAAGTAAAATGCCAGAGATGGCTGCCGCGTCCAGCAGGCAGCGTCTTAGCTCTCAATCAAGTTAACAATGCCAAGAATGATACTTGTATGATGGGAGAATGAAGGATGACTTGACAAACCAACGTACGGAACACCGCTCAGGATATGTTGACCGGCAATCCTCATCTCAAGAGGAGCAGTGTGTCACACTGCAGGGCTCGCTCGCTCTTGACCCGTGGTCCTGCAAGTGCCTATGGGAATAAGAAGATGGGAGGGGGTGTGTTGAGCTGGGGCGCACTGCTTGGGTTGGTGCACCACCGCGGTTGGATGGCCCAGGGGCCTCGGAGGGTTGCCCGGGGGGCGCCTGCGCAAGATGCGTTGCTGACTGGTGCAGCAGCTGCGCTGGAAACTCCCAGCCCATGTTCACCATGCTCGGCGGCAGCGCTGCAGCACACATTCAGAATGGCTGGGCTCAAGAGCAGCTCAGACATAAGCTCAAACCATTCTGTACACATAAGTGCCCGCTCTCTGCATGTTGTGGTGTCGAGCTTCTCACCGGCACCGCAGCCGACAATCTGACGCAGAGAGATGCAAGCACACATTTGAAGAGATAGAGACAGCACGAGCAGCATCCTTTGCAACATGCAGGCTCACATGAGCACAGCTGTTCTTGTGCAGACAGCTGGGAGCAGTACCCCCACTGTTAAAATCCTAACTCTGATGGGTAGACCAGATGAAAGCGCTGCTATATTAGCATTATGAATGGCCAGAGCAGGTCTCAGAATGGTATTCAGGGGCGTAAAAATTTTCTTCACCGCATCTGTGCGAGCGGAGCTCAGAGCGGATGACCCAAAGCAGCAAAATCAGGAATCAAACATGGATGAGTTGATAAGTGCGCACTTGCGACTGCGGCAGCATTGGGCGGCGGCTGCGGCTGCCCCGGGGCCGGCCCCATCCACCCCTGCTCTATAACATCCACAAGGGAGTTGATTGGCTCGCTGAAGCTGCGCCCCACGCCCGGGCCGAAGGCAGGGGGAACCAAGGGGCCTCCGGTGGCGCCGCGGTGGCGCTGGTAGACGCGCATCATGAATTGCGGGTCCACCCAGCCTCGCGGCGGTGGCCAGTGGCGGGAGTCCGGGTGGGGAACGTGGGAATCCAGCAGGTGCTGCAGATGTGGCGGGACCCCAGGCCTCATTTGACCGGCCTGCGGTGCAATGCAGAAAGAACATAAAACATCTTCTTCATCTCTCTGATGAATTGGTGTTCTAAAGAACACATGTGCCTGCGATCTACATGCCCTACATTCCTCCAGAAGAGTGTGTAAACGCTGCTGATGTGATTGTTGTTCCTCGTGCACGCCATGAATACACATGCCTGTCAGCGTGCCAGAACTTGCATTCTGCTGGACTGAAAAACTCGTTTTCTTCACAGCAAGTGCCTTGGCCTTGCCATGGCAACATACAAGACATGGCAATGAAACCACTGGCAAATAGATGCTAAGGGAACCCAACGCACAAGTAACAAGTAACCCCGATCACCTGAGGTCCTGGGTTGGTTTGGAAGCCAGCAGGATTGGGGGGCACGCGTGGGCCGGCCACGGCCCTGGGAAGTTGCCAGGTGCCCATCTGAGGGTGCTGCGGTTGGAAGTGGGGCCTCTGGAGGCCTGGACCCAGCATCATTGGCATTGGCATTGGCTGGCCCGGGGGTCCCGCAAGCGGCTGCCCCTGCTGCTGCTGCGGACCTGCGCGCAATAAATGAGTGTGACTTGCCGTATCCACAAGGTAGGTCATTGATAAAGAGTCCTTCAGGGGTGTCCACAACCTGGACAGCAAAGAGGCCGCACTGTGAACTTCTGCTCAGCCCGGCAAGGACAGCGTGCTCCTGCAAGAGGGCAGGCAGACAACATCCTCAACAGAGGCGTGCAACACACCCTCATGAAAAACTCGTTTGGTCTTCAGATTTTGCCACTGGCAAGAACGCCAGGCATGCGTAGCCTAGGGTGCAATGCCGCACCTTCCCACCAGCGCCAGCCCGGGGGCGGCCCGGGCGCGGCTGGCCGCGCCACCGGTGCGGCGACCGGGAACGGCTCGGCCGGCTCCGCGGCGTCGGCCGGCGGCTGCCGCCGCCAGGCGTGCCGCCGGCGCAGCGCCTCGCGCTCCAACGCCAACGCGGCCGGCAGCGACCATGCGCGCTGCTGCTCCCCGCCACGCTCCTGGCCCCCGCTGCGCTGCGGCACATCCGGCGTGTCGGGGCGCGCGGCCTGCAGTCATACATAAAATCAGCTCCCTTTCCTGCTGATTTTTCACGTTTGCCTCATCAACGCCAGAGCTGGCTTTCTCCACAGCTGCCCAGGAGCCACTCTGAACATGGCTTGCACTGTATGCAGGACAGTATGCCTGCATGCCTAACATAGAGCACACGCAGCTGCTTGACTTGAGCTGCAAGCGGTGACACCCCAAACCAGCAAAGTACATTGTCCAACCCAAATAAGAGCTGCACTACTGGCAACAAGAGGGGCGGAGAGCTCGCACCTGGCCGTGCGGCGGCGAATAGGTTCGCTGGGGCAGCGGCGGCTGCTGCTGCGCGGGCGGCCGGCCGTCGCGCGATCGGCGGTAGCCGGCCGCGGAGCCGCTGCGGGAGCGGCCGCCGCGCGTGAGCGACTGCTCCGTCGGCTGCCGCGGCCGGCTGCGCAGATCCAGCGTGCTCACTCCCGGCGCGGGGGAGGCCTGCGGCCCGGGTGCAAACAAGATTCAACAAAACAGTGCTTGTTTGAAACATGATCCGGGCCATGGGCTTTGCATAGGCAGTGTGCTGCGACTGGACATCCCTTGACTGTACAGTAGACTTTACCGTTTGGCCAGAGAGACTCGCACAACAGAGACGTACTTGGCAAAGAATACATATGACAAGATTTTGTTGGGTCCGGCCCACCAGCTACAATACCAACCAGGACATTCAGACATTATGAGGAAGGGCTCAAGCAGAATAAAGAAGCTCTGAACACTCCAGAGAAACATCAAATGTGGATTAGCATCAGATGTTGCCGCGCACCTGCTCCAGAGCAGCTCGCTCAAAGACTCCCCGCAGGGCCATGGGCCAGAATCCGAAGGTCTGCTGCTGCCCGGCCGCTGGCTGCCCGGGCTGCCCGGGTCCCCCCACCCTCAGCGAGTTCAGGTTTGGGGGGGACGGCGGTGGCATGGCCGGGGGACCCGGGGGGTTGAGGAACTGTGAATAGGTGGACCTTTGTGGCGGCGATGATCCTGGTGGCGCGGGCGGGGGCAGTTCCTCATCCTCTTGGGGATCTGCCTGAGCAGCACCTGCCTGCTGCGCTGCCCGCTGAGTCCCAGAAAATAGGCCCAGAATCTGCAGGACACATGCAATCATCAAGAGACGTACACTTGGCCACAGGAGCTCTCTACAATCCCTCGACCTTTGGCAGGCACCTTGTCTGATTTACTGCAATTCATGCAGGACTGGTCAGTCACAGTTCTGTCTTTGTGAGATGCACACTCCTGCTTCCGGAGTATGCATGGCCAATACCTTGCCCTCAACAAGTTGAGCTCGGGGCTTTGTCACAAGCATGCTCCGGAGGCATGGACCTATCCTGTCAACCACAGCCCACAACCTTCTTGGACAGTAAAAGAGAAGGGAAGTGAATGCGGCAGGGCACGCGCCTGCTGCGCGGCTGAGTAGGGCTGCGCCTGCGCGAGTGAGGGAGTGAGGTTCGATGGCGGGGCCGGGCCGGCAGCGGCGGCGGCCGCGGCGTCGCCGAGAAGCTGCGAGATGGCCTCGCTGGGGCGCTCGGCCGGGGCGGCCGGCCGCGGCACGGCCGGAGGGCCCTCCGCGCTGCGGTCAAACGGCTGCGGCAGCAACGTAATCGCGCTCGGGTCGTTCACCTGCGCAGGAAACATGATGTTCTGGAGGTGATTAGACAGCAGTACCTAGGACCGTCGCTGAGACCGCGCCGGTCACCTTGGGAATCAACAACTCGGCGAGGATGTTTGGAGAAGCTGTGTTCGAACGGATCCCAATGCAGTCTTGCTGCCATGCTTTGCAGTTTTCTGGGCGTGCGTGTCTCCGAGACCTCATGACATATCACACTCCAACCCCCAAAACAGGTGCGATGAAAACGCGGCACGCAGGTGAATGCCATGGCAGCGCAGAAGCCAACTTTCTGCTGAACAGGAGAGGCCCTGCAGGTGTGGCTGCAGACGCCCTGCATCTATGCCCCAAAGCTTCTGGCGTTCTGTACTTGCCGGACAAGTACAGAACGCCAACGGTACTAGAAATAAATGTAAAAATGGAAATGAGCGCACCTCTGCTGTGAGCAGGTAGGGGACGCCGTGCGGCTGAAAATGGACCGCACGGAGAGAGCGCCGCGTTTTCAAGACCACGACAGGCACTGAGTCAGCCTTGTTGTACTCCCACATGTACAGCTGCAAAATAGCACCACACAAGGTCAGAATTCTGCACCCCCCAAAATATTAAATTTGTCTTTGTACTGTCAGAGAGAAGAGGGTGTCGAGAGGATCCCTCCGCCCAAGACCACTGCTGGGATGGATGAGACACAGAACTGCAGACATCTTGGAAGAGATTATTAGACACTGTGCACTGTCGTCTTCCTTGAGTACAACTTGTACTGTACAAGCATATAATAAGGAATGTCCGCCTGCCATTGAGGACAGAGCCACCAGGAGGCAAAGGCCGCCAGAGCTGCCTTGTGAAGGTTTAGTGTCTGACGGGTCACAAGGTTCTGTAGTACTCATTCCAAAACCCGCACCCCTGGCAGTGCAAAATGAAGATTTCCAGGCAACTTTCAGGGGTCTTCCTGACTTCAAAAATACCAGGGTCATGCTCCATAGGATTGGGCTTGTCAAGAGCTTCCCGAATTCTGGTCTCAAAATTATCACTCGGTATTATTTTGGGAGATAGGGTCTTATTTCTCCACCCTTTTTGGCAATAACTGATTCTTGCGGGTTTTAGAATGAACTCGAGGCGGTGAAGTATGACTGAAGAGGAACTTCACCTTGTGCCCAGAAGCAACTGCGAGGAAGTCGCCGCCAGCATGGAATGCCAGGCTGGCAATGGGGCGGCCGAAGTTGTGGAATATCTTGCACCGCCCAGAATCGGCGTCCCACACGCGTACCTGCGCACAGCACCGCCATCAGCTTTCTTCCCTTACATTTTTAAAATGTCACTCGCACACTTTCACATGATGTCTGCCAGCACAATAAATAGCTACCAATTTACTGAGTGTGGCCTCCTGTATGGTCACTGATCTAACTTAGTCAAGAGCAAGGACTGTGACATCATGGTGGCCAATACCAGGACAACATGCATGCCATATGCGAAACTCATTTAACAGCCTTAGCCTCCGCATGATGGTGCTCCTCATGGAGCATGATACATGCAATAGAGGAGCACCCTCTCAAACAGTCCTGATACTCGGCCTGGCAAATTTGGCTGAGCACTGCTTTGGCCTTAGCTATTCAGTGGCGCACCTCGTAGTCTAGGGAGCCTGAAGCAAGGAGGCGGGGCGAGGTGGGGTGGAATCTGACAACCCAGGGGGTGCGTCGGTGGCCGTTCAACACCTTGAGGCACTTCCCCGTGCGGCAGGAGATCAGCTTCACCGTGTGATCGCCGCTGCAGCCACCAGAACAATCCAAATTCAGGGAGCATCCTGATTAAGAAACTGCACCCAACCCCTGCCTCAGCTTCTAAGAAGACACGGGCTTCCATGATAGGCCACTACAGTAACTTGACCACTCTGCTGCACACCGTGCAATTACCAAGAGGACTGCGCCTGACAAGTGCAGGGCCTGGGATCCCAGTCCATGTCTTAAAAACATGTACCAGAACCCTCCAGTGGCCATACACAGCCTGAAATGCACCTCCCATACCCTCCTCCACCTCCCTTTTCTTTCTCTCCCTCGCCACATGCAAGCTCTCTTCCTGCGAGTCTCCGACTGACACCACATAGAGTAGTACCATGCATGGGACGCACTGTGTTGAGGCGAGCAATTCTCCATCAGGGCTGAAGGCGGCTGCTATAGTGGAGCGAGGCGGCGGGTTGAGCTCGCAGTAGGTGGCGGCGCAGCGACGCAAAAAGTCACCTTCCGCGAAGCTGCCCAGCCGCTGCCCGGGGTCCGCATCTACAGGCAGTACGGGCGCGTCCCGGGCCGGCCCAGTCGCGAGCGTTCCCTGTGCAGTGAATTAGTAATCTGTCAGGCTGAATGAACACCCCCCCAGCCCGTCTATCCCATGCCTTGCAACGCTTACAAGGTGCTGGTATCCCCAGACCCAAGGTCCTGCATGGATGTCTCTAACATCCCTGTCTCGATGGCATGCCACAAATAGGGCCCATCTGGAAGCCAGGGTCCTGATGTACTGAAGGAACTGAGAAGATCTGATGAAGCTGATAATGGCCGTGTCTGGTTTTTGCAAAGAGCCGTCCGGGCAGAGTGCTCCCCGCTTTTTATTGGCTGTTGACCAACGAGTATTGCTGGCAAGGACTGGCATGGCTGTGCGCTGGCTCATGCACATGCAGAGGCTGCTATCCGCGAAGTGCTGTGGCAGCGCCTGGCTGATCAAATGGCTGCTCTGCTGGACAACGCTCCCCTCCCAACATGAGCTGTTCTGGAAGAACTGAATGATGGATGCCATGGGCGTCCAACATCATGCTGAGCATCCGGCGCAGTGCTCAAATGCAGAGACGCGATCCAAATACATGGCTCGCCTACATTACGGTTTCGCCCCAGCTGGCGGGGGACAGTACTACTACTGAGCACCATGCCTACAATTGTCTGGGTCATGCTCGGACCTGGGGAGTCCAACAAGGGGTGGGACACTGCCATCCTTTAGAGCGCAGCTTGTCTGCAGACGCATCTTGCCTCTGCAAGGAAAATATGACAATTATGGGAGAACGCCTACATGTGCACGGCCGCCCCCGGGCCGCTTGGGAGCCAGCTCGCGCTGGCGCACCCAGTGCAGAACATTGCGGCTGGGCTGCTGCGCCTCCTCCCTGCGCGCAGATACACTCAGCTTCAATCGCTGCCAGTGGCTCATTGTAGCACACTCTCTGGACAGAGGCTGGCTCTTCAGCAGAAGCCCAGTCCTCTCCTGGATGGAGTGCAATCCGTGCCTGCTTTGAAACATGGCATGCGCAAGAATAGGCGCTTTGTGACATCAGCAGTGATTGATTCATATGCGCAGTAGCAAGAATGAAAATGGTATCAGAGGTCCCCAATCTGCCCATGGTTCGAATATCTGCCAGGCTCAGATTTGAGTCATCAAACGAATCTAAGCGGCGAAATCCAGCACGTTGGCAATCAACATGAGAATGCTAGAGCCTAGAAGCCAAAGACCATATGATGCTGAAAAGCACGCTGATCAGAATAATGGGTATTAACAATGGCATTGTCTGGATCTCTGCCACATCTGATAAACTCATTACTCAAGTAGTGATACATTTGTACACGACATTGCATTGAAACTTGTTATGTCCAGCGATGCCGCCCTAGATATTGAGGCTCAGGGCAACAGCAGAGCTTTAAGCAATTTTGGGCGCACCCTGACATATGGATCCAGCCTAAGTTCTCAAGTCGCTGGTGTGCACAAATGTTGTTACTTGACGGATTGCAGTCCAGGGGAAGCTTCAAGACCCGTCGGAATCACGAGGGCCCCACCCCGACAACTCATTCGTGGTTCAGACACTCAAAACACCCTACCAACCAATCCACCATAAGTTCTGGCTATCCCTGTCCAGTAGAGCTTTGCTGACCTCACGAAACGCGCATTTCCCAGGCAGAATTCCGGTCCGAAACATTTTCGTTGATTGAAATCGATCAGTCACCGCCAAACCCTTCAAGGGCCTTGGAAATCTTCAACCCTGCCATTCAACCTTGACAATTCTTGGACGACATCTTCAGAACGTGAAATTTCTTCAATAGTAGAAGGTATTTCTTGGAGGTGTTCTTCGAAATCTCGCGATCTCTGGCATGGCGTTGTCAAAAACGGCCGTTGTGGTCGGAGTCGGGCCAGGTGCGCTTCGATGTGATCTGTGATCTTGCCTCACGTAATATGTAAATTACGATTGCATCCTACTTCAAGTCAGAAATGCAGCACAATGAATTCGAGTTTTGTCGATTACACGATTGCGCTGGTGCATCTGTGAGCATTAATTTTTCCCCAGATCACCTCGTGGCATGTACCTAAAATTAACTTTAATGCTAGTGCTTGTTTCGTGTGCATATCGGTGGATATATCGTAAATTGTATCATGTGGATGAGATAGTAATTCACAGACAGTTTCGATTCTTCTGTGGCAGCAGCCACATCATAGCACATGTGTGTTCAGGCGCTGGAGCTGGCATTGCCAGGCGCTTTGCTCGCGAAGGATATAAGGTCGCGCTGGTGTCCAGGCGTCAGGAGACCATCGAACCCATTGAGAGGGAGCTCAAGGCAGCTGGCGCCACGACTCTGTCAGTGCCATCAGATGCAGGCACGCATGCCCTGTATGCAAAATATGCATTTCCTTGTCATGTGAGCTTGCATGGAAGGCCCACACCTGCCAAGAGGAGGCACGATCTTGCCTTGTGTTAACCCACATGCATCATGGCGAGCCCCGGTGGGTAGTGTTTGTGTAATTAGCCCTGTCAAGTCATCGAACAATTGCCCAGATCGCAGCACATGGGAATGCATGCCATGCCACCCGAGAAGATTCCATCAACCAATACAGCACAGTCCGTAACAGCAGGGGTTGTATGCAGGCAAGACACAGGACGTGATCGCAGCGCATGCAAGAGTGTCTGAAGCATTCGGCGCTCCAGAGGTACTCGTCTACAACGCTGGCCCTGGAATGACCTGGCCACCCCCTGCCGCTCTCGACATTGACCTGGACACCTTCAGCCGCAGCTTTGATGCTGGCGTCACTGGCGCCCTTGCGTGGGCGCAGCAGGTGCATTTGCATCTGATCAATCTAGAATGTGATAAATAAGTAAATTTGAGTCGCACAAGATTTCGTCTTGTGCCGACGTACCCCTAAAGCTTCAGCAAGTCTGGTTCATTGCGTTGCTGTGGCATGATGAGAACTTGCGAGGCAGATTTTCGTCTCATCTCTGGCGCTCGCTCTGCCGTGATGTCTGCACTCCTCTTCCTCTGACAGGTAGGGGGCAGGCTTGCACTGTATTTGCATGAACATGCTGGCATCTTGGAAGACCAATCGTCCACTTTGACGTGCCAAAGGCTGCTGCCATAAAGACAGATGCCTGTGATAGGGAAATCAATGTGTGGCCACCAAGCGGGTCTGCCTGAATCTGCATGCATCTCATTTGGAATCAAAGTTTAAATGTTCCACATATGCAGCTGTCGGTCCATTCATATGAGCCCATTCTGTCTGGCACCTCTGCCAGGAAATCGTTTAGGCAGCCCAACCATCGACTCTGTCTTATCTTGGACAGCTCACCAGAGCTCCTATTCAATACAATCTTGCATACTGTGGTGCCTTATCTGTAAGCAGGAGCCCATGTGCCGGCATGTGCGCGCAGGTGCTGCCGGCCATGCTGCAGGCCGGGAAGGGCACAATCATCTTCACAGGCGCAACTGCGTCGATCCGGGGCGGCGCAAAATTCGCATCGCTGGCGTGCCCCAAATTTGCCCTGCGCGCTCTCGCTCAGTCCCTGGCCAGAGAGTTCCAGCCGCAGGTACGCCTTGGACTCAGCAGTTGCAGCATGCTCTCACTTTGTTCTCATTTACTTCTCAAGCAGCACACTCACAATGATTGATTCAAGGATCAGACATTCATCTGGCTCGCTGGGTGTGATTGGTGCGGTATGTTACTAGGCAATAAACTGGAAAATCTTGCTTGGAAATGGTGAGTTCAGCAAGGGAGTAGGATATGCGGCGGCTCTTACACCTTGCCTCTTTGGCAGTAACGCCGTGCAATGAACAAATGCATAAAAATAATCCTTCTGTGCATGCAGGGGGTGCATGTGTCGCACGCTGTCATAGACGGGGTGATTGACTCACCCCGGCTGCGCAGCATGCTACCAGATCGGGACCCGAAAACTTTCTTGAGTCCGGACGCAATTGCAGACGCGTATTGGCACCTGCATGCACAGGACAGCACGGCATGGACGCATGAGATCGACCTCAGGCCGGCGTCCGAGAAGTTTTGATCAGCAGCGTTTTGTGGGCACCTGAGCCGAGAGAGAATTGTAGACATGGAGAAAGGAAGCCAAAGGAGGGAGGAAGGCTGCTCGCAGGTCTTGCAGAGTGCATCAAAAACCATAGAAAAACCTCCTGGCCTAAGAGCACTGATAAATCACATCTAATGTATTAATATATAATCATTATATTACTAATTGAATGCATATATTCCGTCAAGTGTTGGTGAGGGTTAGGCATGGTGAGGTGAGTGATAGTAATGCATCTCTGGCGCCATGGCTCAAGCAGCAAGTGTGAGAGAGTTACACATGGTCGAGAATCTCGACTCGAGATACTACACACCAGGAGAGAATGCATGCATGAAAGCCAGGGCGAGAGTCAAAGTAGGGGGGAAGGGCTTTCTTGCTGTACAATAGAGAAAGAGGAGTGCAGACATCAGAGTAGTTAGAGAAAATGCTGACATGAAAGCAGAGCGAGCGCCAAAAATAAGGAGGAAGGGCTGCCTTGCAGTGGAAGTGGAACATGTGAATCATACAAAAGAATCCAGTGATTGTAAATTCACATACCATATTGCTCCTGTTGCCAGCCAAGGATTCCAATTATTGTAAGTCAGGCAATTGCATGCATTCAAAATTTTCACTGGTGGTATTCAGACGCTATAAGGCCTTTTGAGTGTGCTGGAACATTGAGATTGCGCCCCGAGAGGTGGCAACTCCATTCAGTCTTTGCTCGTGAGCTGTGTAATGCTACATAGAAGACTGGCAGGATCCTACGGGTAATTACAGAGCAAACAGCAGGTGCAGCTTTTGGCACATACCCTCGAGCTTGTATGATGCATGCACACCAGCCCTTCATTGTTGAGAACTGCAAACCATTTTTTTTGTCCTCTTTGCAGATCAAACAGACCCTAGAGCCTCTGCTCTCACGAATTCTAAGAATGAAATCAAGCATCCTAAGGTTCTAGGAAGATGCCTGAATAATGGTCACTTTGGCATCAGCACTAGTGTCAGGTCTGCCCCCTGCTCTCGGCATCTGTAGGGACAATAGGCAGCTGCAGGCCCACAAGATTTGCAGTGCGCTCTATCATTGAACGCTGCCTCTCCTCTGGATCAATGCCAATGTTGTAAGACAGCAGAAGCTCCTGTGTAGGCAAGCGCAATCGTGAGCAGCTTCACCAAAATAACCTGTTGGGGGGCTGTGAACTGGATCACACGAATGACACCTGTCTGGAGTGCACGATGTTCACCTGCGGGCGTGACATTTCCAAAGCTATTGCCTGCCAAAATGAGAGGAGATCAGGTGTGGTAAGAGCACTTACCTTCTCGTAGTTCACACCCTGCACGAGTTGTGCATAATCTTTCGCTATTCGGAGCAGTTCCTGAACTTTTGCTGGATTTTTCTCTGTGGCATTGCGATGGAACTCTTCGACAATGTAGTCATGCCAGATGGAATTCTGGTTTCTGGAACTTATGCGATCCCGTACCGTACGCAAGAGAATTCTATACACCTGTCTAACTTCTGCCATTGATGCATATTTAAGTCATCCGCATTTTGGACTGAGAAGCCTTTGATCAAAGTGTGAAGATCGTGATCGCGATCTAAAATGTTTCAGAGGCTTGTTTCCACTTCCTGAAAGGTTCCACCAGGAACGTCACTTTAGTTCAGCTTCGTTTCCTTGGTCTATTCGTGCTCTCAAGGATGACTTGAGGGGAGACCACATCAGGTGATCAGGATAGCAGGTGCGCACAGCATGCACAGCATGTAGGATTGCTACAGGTCGGTCCACCTGTGCATGAACTCACCTGTACTTATGACTGACTCTGGCAAGCACTTTAAATGACTGTAACTTTGCCGGTTCCGATATACAGACTTCTGCACTTTGTGGACATATGCATGCAATTGCAGAGTCGCACAAATTACGCCAGCAGCATGCAACAATACATTTATGTGGCAAAGCTGCAAGCCATCGGTGATACTACAATTGATCAAGTCGTGTGGCAATACAAGTGATATTACATCAAAGTCAACGGTGTGAGCACCAGCAGATTTCACACGAAAGTGAAATGTCTTAGACAACACATACCCGGCAAAACCGATTTCAGTCAATCTTTTCTCAGAAAGGCTGTCTGTCATTCGCAACAACAAGTGCTTAGAGACACATACACAGGCAGAAGATAATCGCCACCCTTAGCCTTTCTCTTAAGTGTGGACGAGCTGTGGAGGCAAGCGAGGAACGGCAAAAAGATTTGCTCAAGATGTTTGTTATTGTACTGGTATGGTTTGAGGATTGTCAAGTGTCTTTTTTCAAAAAGCTATGCTAGGCAACAGAATTTCATTTAGGTGCAGCACAGCGACAAGCTTACAGCAGAGCAGCTACTAAACTCTTGTGCTCCTCAGGGATCCAGCTCTAGCAGATCACTAATGGAGGGATTATCCTGGCGCAGAGCTGTTGGTGTTGTTGAGGATCCCCCGCCCGAAGAACTCTGCAATAACGTTGAAGCCGTCTGTGCTGTTCTTGAGCTGCGTGAAGAACTTGTCCTGCGAAGCACACACATCTGCCGCGTTCAGTGCGTGCCCAGCATTGGCCAGGGAGCCTGCAAATAGCTGAGGTAGTGCAATTAATTCTCCACCGTAACTCACAGCCCTCAGGACTTTTGGAGGAGGTGTTAAAGTCTCAGCGGGCCCATGCTGCAGATAGGCAAGAAGGGGGCTATCAAAGAGGGTCCTGGTAGTACCACGGTCACAAATTTCACACACAAATTCTGTCCGCAGGACCCGATGCCCTGAGAGTGCACAAGCAAGGCCCCCAGACCCCAGAAGCCCTGCTGTGAATAGAGGTGTGCTACAAGAACCTGCTCAGCGGCGCTGGCGCGCAGGGTAGCAGCGAATGTACGAGGATGTGCGGCTCATCTAGATTTAAGGTCCGCAGGTATTGTTTATCGATTCCAAATACATGGTTATAAAACCGGGGATGAGACGCGAACCTGTTCGGCGGCGCCGGCGCGGAGGGAGCGGCGTATGTCGAGGATAGTGCGGAACTGGGGGGCGCAGAGGGGGCACTCGCGCTCGTTCTCGCCCAGGCTTCGCGCGTTGAAGGAGTGGCCGCACATGAAGTGCACCGCCGGCAGCTCCAGCGCGCTCCCGCTCAGCGCGCACCGGCTGTTCTGAAACACCCGCGCCTGCGCAGCCAGCTCAGCATTTTCAATTTCGAAATTCAAGCTGCTGTGAATGTGTCAGCCTCACAGCTGGTGCCATAGAGGGCGGCAGCTGAAACACCCGCGCCCGCGACAGCCAGCTTGAACGTTTTAACAGTAAAGTCCGCAGTGGCTATTCTGAAACATTATCGCCTGCCCTGCCAAGCCTCAATGTATCAGTCATCGGATTCAACATATTGAGTACGGCTGGGCCTGGAACCCAGATGGGCCTGATATTTACACATGAAAAGGCAGGAATGTGAAGACAAGAGAATTTGCGATGCTGCAAAGTGTGCATGCCTGTGTGGACCTCTGGAAAGTCAGGGGCCTCTTCCAAGGCTGCAGCTAAAAGCTTAGCACCACCGCCGTCTCGATTAGCACGCACCAGCAACACGTCTTCCCAAGTCATTTCAACAAGTCCTCAATTCTTCGTATGGGTGACAACAGGACGATATCTGCATGAGACCTGCTCTCCTTCAGACGTAACAACAAGCAGCTTGAACCAGGACGCGCACCTTTGTCTTGAGCTCGGTGATCTCTGCGCGCATGGCGCCGGTCTCCTCCTGGAACCGAGCGATCACTTTACGGTCCTCGTCCACGGCAGCCGCCTCGGCCGCCAGAGTGCGCGCCGCAAACCCCTTGACCACGCTCAGTTTCAGCGCCGGATTTGCTGCCAGCGCTTGCAGCACCACCAGCGGGGGGAGCAGGCCTCCCGCCTCTATGTGCGCCAGCACCTCCTTCACCTGCGCGCAGGCGCCACAGCAATATAACCTTAGTCATGTTTATGTCGAGAAAAGACCGTGGAAGCTACAAAGGAAGGTGTAGAAGAGAGGGGGAGGCTTGCCAGGGTCGCGGCTTTTTTTTACATGTTACCAGGGCAGCCTCTGTCTGCGCCAGCACCTCCTTCACATGTACGCGGACGCCGCTGGAACTATAACCCTTGGCCCTTGCAGGCACTGTCATGCTTGTGTCCCGACAATATCATGAGCTGAAAGGAAGACGTGCACGAGCAACGGGCTTGCACGTATGGCGGCATTGCAGCAGCAACAACAAATAGATGTCGCGTAGGCGATTTGGGATCTATCACGGTTGCATTTGCTGCCTCGAGAGCGTCGCTTGTCAGCAAAAACGTTTTTTAAAAGAAGTTTTCTGAAAATGTGAGGTCTGCCAGAGCTCTTGGAATGGTTGCATGAGGGTTATAATAAGCTTCTCAGCATGGGTGAAATCAGGTGGGTCACCTGCGCTGAGCAGTCGTAGTTCTGGGAGCCAAAGTACTGGAGCACCTCCGTCCACAGGTGAGGGTCGCCCCCTCGGGACACGTCCCCCAGCCGCGCACATGCCTCTATCAGCCCTGCATGGTCCCCCGCTGCCATGTGCACCTGCGCAATGAAACCAGTTTGTTGGAAGCTCAATCTGGCAATTCTTAAATGCTGCTGCAGTGCAGCTGTCTCTCTGAGTACCAAAAGACAATCGTTCACAGGCTGAGAACTGCCTTAAAAGGCGTTCTCAGACTTTTAGTAAGTGACATGCACCACAGTCCCAGAGTATGTCACTTTGTCCTGAAAAGTGGTAACCTCAACAAAGACCTTCAGTTCAGGGCAGAAGAAATTATATTTTCTGCTCGCCTGCAGAACTTCGCGGAAGAGGCGCAGGTTCTCATAGAGGAAGGTGAGGCCCGGGCGGAAGCTCATCATGCGGCAGAGCATAAGCGCATGATCCGGGTCGTAGCGCGGATCGTCGCCTGCCGGCCAGCCCCGCCTCAGGAGCTCCAACGCCTGCTCCCTGCAGAGGCACATGCCCCAGGATTACACCCTTTGCGCGGGGCATAAAGTAGATTGGCGCACTGAGAAGCACACTCAACTGATGGTATAACCTAAGCATGCAATCCATCGCCCATGCTGCCTTGCACGCTGCAGGCCATGAAACAGATATCGCATCTCTCTGCTGTGATACAGCAGAGAGGAGCGTTTGACTCCTTGCGTTTGACTCCTTGCTTATGTCTTGTCATGGCCTGCTTTGAATGTTTATAGAGTCCTAGAGACCGAGCGAGCCAGGTTTGTTCTCCATCTCCATTGCAGCTTGCTTCTCTGCCTGCCAGGTGTCTTTGACACTGATGGCAGGTCTTGTGCTATTTGCAGTTTGCTGTGCGTTCCCGGCAGGATGCCACTCGTTGAACATAATATGATCCCCTGAGACAAGGGAGATATAACCGTTCCACCTATGAAGACATGCACGAGCACTTCCAGGCTGAATTGCCATTTCTGCAGAACATTACACTGCACAAACAATTGTCCGCCAAGACCCCGAGCTGCATGGGACGTGCCAACACCCCTGCACGCATGCACCACACTTCCTTCCGTGCCCTGCTTCAATTCAGGGGAATGGGCTCTGCCAAATTCACACCTGCGCTTGGTCTGGGAGGTGGAGGCCTCGCCGTCGGCCTCTTCGTCCGGGAGGCGGTCTGCCAGATAGAGCTGCAGCAGGGTGTGGTACAGGAACGCCTCTGACGGCGGCGCGCGCGTTGAGTTGAGCACAAACTCGCACAGCAGCATCAGCGCCTGCGGCCTGCAGGCATCAACACCTATGTTCAGGGCCGTTCCCCAATGTGACAGATGTATGCATGCGCAGAATGTGGACTGGCAATGTTGACAGACATGCAAGACAGCCGTGCAGCAGGACAGCAGCAAAAGGGCCTGCCGCATGCATTCAGCACTGCCACATTAGGAGTGCTTCAGACTCCCTTAATGATCATGGCCCCGGATGGTGGGAGATTTTGAGCACCGCGCTCACAATAAAAAGGGTTTTGCTTGGATCTGGTGGGTCCACCAAAGGGGTAGGATCTCGGTAGCCTTGAACTGCAGCTTGTCTGCAGACGCACCATGCCTCTTGGCAGGAAAGGAGTGTAAGGACAAGAATAGCAATGATCATGATGCTTGCCGCCAATTTGGGCAACCAGCAGATGTGCTGATCGATATGCTGAGACTCGATAATGAAGCACAGATGGACACCAACTGATTTGAAATTATCAAAAAAGATGAGAAGCACAGAAAGCAATCTGAGCCTCAAAAAGCGCCTCAGACCCAGCCCAATTGTGACACACTGAGACCACCACGGGGTCATGCACTGAAGACTACCAAAAGCCTGGTTCAAGGTGAAAAGAGAAGGAGAGATGACTTTTCTGCTCACCGCTCTGTGTAGAGGTGTGCAAAGTCGGCAACCTTGGCAATCCAGTCCCCATCGGCCTTGCTCTCGTCGCCCATGTCAGTGCACAGCTGCATCAGCTGCGCCGTTGTGGCCTCCGCCCTGTTGTTTATCAGTGACTGCGACACATTTCTACCCCATCAGACACCACAGGTTTTCGCCACTCCAGTACTTCTTCAATTGCCGATTTAATGATGCTGCATTTGCAGCATTGGTGACTCATCTGCTTCAATGCAGAGCGTGTCAATATGCTACGATAGACCTCGTATTTTGATGCATTGTGAATCAGCCATCACACCGCTTGCAATGTTCATCGAAAAGCGCCCTCAGCAGCCCGAGCGATACTGCAGGTAGCAGTCAAGTACAGCAGTCGAGTGGAGGGCTTCATTGCAGGGTCACCTTGCCGTGCCGGCCGAGCGCAGCGGCGGCCTGCTGGCGCGGTAGGGACTGCAGATACACGAGCGCCTCGTCGTAGGAGTGGCAGTCTTCCAGTAAAATGTCCAGGTACCACTCCGGCTCGCCGGCAGACTGCGCTACTGCTAGCGCATGCTCGTAGTAGCCTGCCGCCCGGCACACCTGCGCACACATGCCGGCACCTGCCGTAAGCATGCAATTCTCGAGTTCTTTTGTCTGGCCAGGTGCTCTGCTATGTGCCCCTCTGCAAACATGCTCCTTGCAAAGCACCCGTGCCCATCAAAGTCTCAAGCACTTGCAGCAATACCATGCCACACAATTTCCCTGTCGAGCTTTGCCGCGTGTAGCGTAGATGTAGCTGCGTCCAGGTAAAGGCTCTCTAGATAAAGGCCAGATGATGGTGGAAGAGTAAAGAGTATTTGGGATAGAGGTGGGCATGAAGTGGAAGCAATCACCTTGACAGCGGTCTCGACGTCAAAGGGGAGCGAGGAGGCGCCCTCAGTCGCGCCAGAGCCGCGCAGGAAAGCGTCCAGTTTGGCCACGTCCTTCAGCTTTGTGTAGCAGTTCAGCAGCAGCGTTGTGTGATCCGCGCCTGCCCGCCCCTGCACATTGGCAGAAGACACATCTTGCACAACGTTATCACCAGGCACAAGACATGACCATTATAGTAAAATCACACACTCACAAAGCCGCTGCATTCCGATAGGTGTCAGAGTAGTTCACTTCCACTCAATGCTGTGCAGCGAGTAAGATAATGATTCAAAATCTTATTTATATTCGGAACCTACCAGGGAGTGGAGCTGCTCCAGGTAAGAGGTCAGGTTGTGGATGCGTTGGGCGTCCAGGAACTTGCGGATGACATAAGAGGGTTCCAGGTAGCCTATAGTGGCAACGTACTGCCCCATGGCCGCGTCATAGTCATGCTTTGCATAAAGATGGTCCCCGTAACGCCGCTGTATCTCTGCCACCATGCTCGGCTCAGCCTGGAGCGCCAGATGCACCCAGCATGTTGAGCGATCTAATTTTTGACTTTCTCACGCCCGCATTATTCCCGTGTACCCAGATTACTGTTGTCCCTCACGCAGGGATAATCCAATCATGGCAAGCACAGGTGTTGGAGAAGACAACCAAGCACATGATATTCACACCGTCAGATCTCCCAGTACCAGCTAGCAAATTCAGCAAATCTGCAAGCCAACATCGGGAGATTCGAAGGCTGGAGGTTTGCTGAAGATACCTTTCATTGATAGACGCTATGTGAACAGAAAACACAGGGGGTGTTCAGGTGAGGCAGGGATACTTTTGCGGGCAGCTCTTACCTCTTCGCTGGTGGCCAGATTGAGGGAGACGAGGTACAGGCTCTTGCTGTACAGCAGCTCCAGCTTGGCGCTGAGCTCCTTCTCATGGAGGTAGGCAACGCCGCCGTCCGCCTGCACCACGACCACCTGGCCCCATGCCGTCTCCACATGCCGCGGCTCCTGCCAAAACAGGCACGAGCGCTCAGAGCTGAGCAGGGAAGGCATGAAGCTCAGAGTATGTCAATGGTAAAACGAACTCCCATAGTCCAGACTATACTTGCAACCCAGCCATTTTCTGCTGACGCTGGCCTGACACAGCTGCAGAGCACAATAATGCTTGAGAGGATTTCTAAGAGCAAAGCACACATGCACATGGAGAGCGTTTTCTAAAAAGTCCAAGGGTACGGCATTGTGCAGATGTGGGGTCTGCACAAACCTGCTGCAGGGGCAGCGTGGCTGCTATGAGCTTGTTGCGCAGGTCGTACAGGTGCAGCGCGGTGGATGAGGGGCCGCCCCCAGGGATGCTGCTGCGAGTGACTGAAACCAGATAGTGCCTGAGCCACCTTAGGCTGCGTTTCTGACCTGCAAAAACAAAGACATCCCCTTGAAAACCAAGCAAGCTTGACATCCCATCCGCATGCCAAGGATCAAAAGAACGCAGTGGCGTGTCTCTCATTTGTTTGACGGTTTGTAAAGCACACTGTTATTATTGTTGGCGGCCGACGCACGATAATACCCTTGCTGGACCTCCAGCAACCGCAGCAAAGGAGAATATTATGCTGCTTCCTCAAGTAGCCAGACACTCGGCAATGGGCTTTAGGCAAGAGGGTATTCCATCGTGCAGCAGGCACGGGAATCTCAGCGAAGGGTGCCAGAGACGCTGCATCCCAAAGGGGTTACCTTCGAAAACAAAGCAGGGGCCACGGCCGTCCATAGAGTAGAAGTAGACGGCTTCAGGCCGGGCCACAACGAGGTCTCCTGAGCTGGTCTGAGTAGTGCTGTCATGCTCAGCGCCCATCTCATCCAGCAAGGACTGCATGCACACGCAAGTTTTCAAGGCATGCAGCAACACCTCAAGTGATTGCTACAAGACAGCACCTTTAACGCAACATGCATGTAAGTTTGGTGTTAGAACGCTGCAGAATGCAACATGCAGCACATGCGGAGAATGCTTCAACGTGCTGGACGCATTGAGAAAGATTACCTTGCCAGATGTGGCGGTATCGAAGGCCACTGTCTGTGACTGGGTGACGGCAAAGAGGTAGAGGTTGCTGCCGTCGCCTGACAAACACATGACCTAGTGAACAGAAACCCAGCTGGCAGTGCAAGCCTTATAAGGTCTCCATTTTCTTCTTGCTTTCAGGAAAAGGCTGGGTCATGGTGAGGCAACTTGTTCGGTGCTCTTGCACACAAGATGCTCAAAGCATGGTACTTTCTTCCGTGGTCGGCTGCACCTGTGAATGCCATGCCAGTGATGGGCTCTGAGGCGTTCCCTTCTCGCACATGCAGCACGCTCCGCTGCAGCTTCTCCCGACCTGCATGGAGGCCAAAGTCTCCTATTAGATCCATGATAATAGACCATGCATTCGCACCGCACAAGTGCACTCACTTTTGCGCTCAATCCAATTGGCAACCAGCCAGTGGGCTCTCTTCTCTCAGCTGCGCTCAAGACTGGCAGCAAGACGAGGCCCTTCAGACACAGCTCAGCCGGCCGGTAGGAAGAACCTCAATCTTGAGTAGAGCTCGAGCTTGCTATTCCATGACCTGCCTGAGGTCGTCAAAATGTAATGCACGCACGTGTGAATCAGATTATTCAAATGTAGCCCATGCATCTCATGGCATTGATATCAGCAGCTAGACATGCATGCGTGCTGGATGCTGCATGCATGCAGCGGCTCGCACCGAGCTCCCCACGCAGCAGATGGATGTGGCTGGCAGAGGTCCCAATAGCGATGCTGAAACGAGGCCAAGCAGCTTCATGCACCTGCAGCCCAGTCACCTCCACCTCCGGCGCCTTGGTGGCTGCAGGGAACACCTTGATCGTGCGCACCAGCGCTGGGGAACCACCCGCAGGAATGACTTCCAGGTTCCACACCTGTCAGTCACATCCCTTTTTGATATTACATTGCATCTTGAGCACATCAGAATGTCTCTATGAGGTGCAGCGCCAAGGCAGACTTTGCTATGGTGTGCTCGGCATGGTGACAGCCACATGCACCGGAGTTTGATGCCATGATCACAGCAATGATGGCTGCACGCAGATGCATTAAGTACCTTGAGCTTTGTGGAACCCATGGACGCGTCATCCCTGCCCAGTGTGATGAGAAGCTTGTGCTCCTGCATGCAATAGAAATTGTTTGATGAACAAAAGCCAAGACATGCCCCGTCATGGACAGGTCTTGCCTTTGTGGAGATGCAACATCTGGTCAAACAGGCGGTTCTGTGAAGTCAGTCCTACCCTCAAGCACACCATCTGCACGACCCTCTGCTGGTGGGCCTCAAACGCCACCTGGTTTGTGAATGCCCTCTCATACAGGATCACCTGCAGCAGCGGTGTAATTGTACATCACTGTCCATGCCTCGTGAACCTCAGAAGACTTAATAGTCGAAGAAGCGTTCCCGGTCAAGAGAGATCTGCGATTCTTCACTTCCTACCTGACCATCGTCACAACCGAATGCGATGTGATCTGCGCTTCCGCTGCAGCACGTTGTGTTCTCTGGAAGCTGCACTCCTCTCCGATCATCTTTTTCAAAGAAGGAAAACTTCTTCCATCCAAGGCTCATGTTCCCACACTAAGTGTTGAAGCGAACCACCTTCAATGCCAATGGCCTTCCATAGTGCCACTGAACACGGAAGTGCTTGAAGGAATAGACCATATATCAAAAATCTGGAGCTTTTGCCAAGGGGCCATTTACAAGGGTTTCCTATTCAAATCAATGGTCTTATAATATATCAGACTCGTGATGATGTATGAATACTGAGCTTATGCTCCATGACCTGCATTTCTTGTAGGGCTTCCCTCTAGCTCTTGCAAAGAAATACTTCAGCAACAATCAAATCAATGCCCCAGTTCTACTGAGCATGGAGTAAAGATCGAAAATAGAATGCATGGAGGGAACGTTACTCTCCACGTTACCCTACTCATGTACAGCGTGCTGCGACGCAAACAATCCTGATGAGCAATGCTCAAGGACTTAATCTAGTAATGGCCCTTCCAAAGTATGCTTGAATGCATAGAGCATCCTATCTTGCCAGCCCTGTGTTCGCCCTGAGAAAAACTGTTAATGGTGGGCTCGCACAGGATTGCTGCTTGCAGTGGACTTGAAATTCATGGCAGAGCAAGTAGAGCACATCAAGTGGGTGCCAAACACACGCTTCATGGTGGACGGATTCCGATTCCAGTCTTCTCGCTGCAAGCATTATTGGCTGTCACACTACCACTCGGACCACACCACAGGTGACTGCTCCTGAAGCCTGTCAAATATCCTTATCGTCAACCTTTTCAGCTTTCAAGCGTAAGCTTGTTTCGAACTCAAAAGAGATTGCAATTCTTTCCACCTGCAGCTTTTGAACACTGTCAAGGTCAAAGAGGCCACCAGAGCACAGAATACGTGTTGTGGCATGGCGCTCTGTTTATCATTTCTCAACATGCTGTCCAGACGATATTGTGTGTAGAGTGAAACAAGTTTGAGCATGGTACTGCCACCCGCAGGCCTGACCACATCCTTCAGCTCCGGCACCATCTACTGCAGCGCTGTCACCGCCAATCTGCTGGTCAAAGACATGCACATCAACCCCAGCTGCATCCAGCCGCTGCCGCTGAACACTCCCCTCCTGGTCGATGGCATCAATGTGACCCTCATTGATGCCAACCACTGCCCTGGAGCTGTCCTCTTCCTCTTCAAGACACCACCTCCCCCTGGCAGCGAGTTCAGTGAGCAGGTAGAGTCTTTGCAGGACCTCAAGATGGCCCACCTTGCTTCCCTGCGCACGCACAAAAATCTTTATGTGTCCACTATTTTATTCGGATGACATCTGTACATAAGTGCAAGAAGCTAAGTGCTTGCACTCCAAAGGAATCTAACGCTGCACAATTCCAGCTAAGACTGTTGGACTGTATGCTTAAGGCCTTCTGACCGCCATTACACAATGTCATGATGGTTGCTGCTGCATGAAATTTGGCGCAGTATACACATGAAATTTGGCGAAATTAAGCATGGACATCGGTGCTGTGGTCAGGTGATCCTGCACACTGGGGACATGCGCTGGCACCCGCGCATGGGGCGACACCCTGCGCTCAAGAACCAGCGCATTGACATGCTCTTCCTAGACACCACCTATGCCTCGCCAAAGCATGTCTTCCCCTGCCAGGTGAGCTGCCCTCTTCCTTCTGTCATCCTCATGTCATCCTCACGCTGACTCTCCAATCAGCGCCGCCAAGATAGAGACCTCCCTGATTCTGGGAGCATTGGGGATTCTTGTATCTTGAGAGAGCCTTGACCCCAACATTAGCGCCTTGTGGCACCATATGGGACCACGGTCAGCGCATTATGTTCTGGCAAAGCTTTTGGAATAGATTTGATGGCAAGAAAAGGTCTGAAAACAAGCCTTCATCGTTTGTGTCCTGGTGGTTATACCCACACCGGGGCATTTCCATAAGGGGGCGAGATCGACCTGCCTGGATAATTGCGCCATGCCGGGATTCCCACCGGCATGGGGTTATGCTTCTAGGCTACATCTCATTCCTTCTCTGCATTCCTATTCTTGTCCCCATCCTCGTTTCTCCACATGTTGACAAATTCACTGGTGCAAGCCACATTCGAAATCTGTGCGGGGCAGGCTGGGAGTGACCTTGGCCGTCTGAGTTTCTTGCAGCTCTTGGCTGGACTTTTGCAAGGCAGGGATGCAGGTCTTGGAGCTCTTTCAAGTGCGAGTTCGAGGCATGCGTGCGGGGTTTCTACCTTTGAGTGAGTCATACCTGTTCTAATATTTATCTCTTTTTCTTCGTTGGCCGTAGGAGGACGCCATCGCAGATATTGTCAGGGTGATGAAGCAGGAAGCCAAGGCTCGTCCGGGCACGCTGTTCATCATGGGTTCATACCGCATCGGCAAAGAGCGCGCCTATCTTGGCGCGGCCAAGGCCCTCGGATGGAAGGTGCATGTGAATGCGGACAAGCTGCGGGTGAGGCTTCCTCTTCCCACACCTATCTAATTTGTATCCATCACAGGATTTTCCTGCATTCCAGGAGGAGCTGCTGCAGATATGAGCATGCAGTGCTCCTCTAAACGAATTGCATTGTCTCGTTCCAGGTAGTGGCGTTTCACATCCTGTTATCAGTCTGTCATCTGCATGATGCAGGTAGCAAATGGGCCAAGAAGCCCTGAGCGGTCTCCACTGGCCTGTTTTCTCAGCCAATTGTACTGTTGGTGAAGCACCACTAGGCTGCAGACTTTTGTAGGCTCCGCAGACATGGCTGCAGACGCCCTGCGTGTATGCCCTAAGGCCGCCCTGTAATAATTATAAAAATTGTTGGTGCAGGTGCTGCGGCTGCTGGGCCTGCCCGAGAATGACATGGCACTGCTGACGCGCGACGCGGCTGCTGCACGCATCCACGTCAGCTTCATGGGCAAATTACTCACCCCCGATGCCCTCACCGACCGCATACGCGCCGGCCCCTGGACCCACGTTGTTGCCTTCCGCCCAACAGGTCAGCGCGCCCACTGTCTGCACACTGCACACTGATGTAGAGTAGAGCCAATCTGTGGGTGCCTGCACTTGGATTTGCCTTGCCCTCATGCATGGCAAGACAATGCATGTCTTAGACACCCCGGGAAAGACAAACCCTTGCAGCGAGTAAGTTCATCATGCAAGGTTGCTTCAATCAGGCAGCTGATCTTAGTGGCTGCCTGGTCCTTTGCTACTTGCAATTCCACGTTTCTCAAGACCCTGACAAGCATCCTTTGCTACTTGCAATTCCACATTTCTCAAGACCCTGACAAGCATCCTTGGTTGGATTGGAAAGGCTGATGCGTTTAAGCGCTGCCTCGCAGGTTGGTCCTTCCAGAAAAGCGGGCTGAGCTGTCGGCGCGAGGGTGACGTGGCGATTTACGGCGTTCCCTACTCAGAGCACTCCTCCTTTGCAGAGCTGCGCGACTGCGTCAAGACTCTGCGGCCGCGCCGCATCGTCCCCACCGTCAATGCCTCGACGCCGGCTGCCGCGCGCGCTCTGGTCGACAGGTGGGCCCACCCAGGATCCAACCCTCGATTGATTTCTTTCCTCTAGCTACTAAGATGGTTCAATTCACTAGGTAACTTTATGTTGAAACTTACCGACAAGGAAGCCTTGGAGTAGTTTTGAGTGGGCTGCTGCAGCTCTCAAAGGGGCAGGCATGTTGGCTGTCTTGGCACGCAAACACCTTTATGACAACACACACGTTTGTGGCGTGCCTGTGCCCCTGCCGGCAAGCGTGACAGGAGGTGGTCTGCTGCCTTGTTGGTGATGTGTGACGTCCGCATGTGCAGATTTGCGGATGTGATGGATCTGTCGAGGGACCGCTCGCGGCTGGACTTCTTCCTGCGCAAGGCCAAGACGGCACCCTCCAATTTGCCCACAGCAGCTCCCTGCAGCCTGTCGAAAAGTTGCCCCATCATCCCCTTTGCGCCAGCAGCAGCAACAAGGGACGCACATACAGATGCACAGGCGGCAGCTTCCGGGCAGCCGGCATCCGCCGCGATGCAGAGCGTGCACAGCGCGCCGGCCGAGCTGGCGGCTGACTCAGCGCCAGGTGGCGCATGCTTGTGCTCAGAAGCCGGGCGCGGCTGTGATGGGGAAGAGGAAAACCCATGCGGGTCGGAGGCATGCAGCGAGTGGGGTGAGGATGCAGATGAGGGGGACGCCGCGATAGACCTGGTCTCACCAGAGAAAATTGCAGCCCCACACAAGGAGTGGCGGGAGCAGCTGTCAGGGGTTGGCGAGCGGCAAATGGGGGAGATGAGAGAATTTGAGCGGGGAGATGACGTATCGGACGGCAGTGCGCAGCGTGCAGAGCGCGCGGCAGAGCTGGTGCATCTGGGACTGGACAGCCCGCCGCAGATGTGCCCAGCCGCTGAGGCGCCATCTGCGGCTGCAGCTGCGCCGCTGCATAGCTGTGCAAGCGATGAAGGGCCAGTCACTGATCCGCGTCCGCCGGAGAGTGCGGTTGAGGATGATGCAGATGATCAGAGATGGGAGGGAGCAGAGGGGCGGAAATACCAGTGCGCCTGGCCGCAGCAGACAGGGAGGGCTGACCCGGAAGGTGACTCAGCCAATGACTCCTGGAGCAGCGATTCGTGGGACGACACAGCCAGGCCGGCCAGTCAACTGGATGCGCAGGACCTCCCAGCGAAGGAGAGCAACGAGGGTTGTGACAGGACTCAACTGGCACAGTTTCCAGGCTGTGACCAGCAGCAGTTGGTGCCTGGCCTCAGACCTGAGCAGCTGGAGGCTGCGCACACAGCTGCTGCCATTGGGCTGCACAGGAAGTGCAAGCCAGCGGTCATGTCTGCCATGCATGTGGGAGTAGAAGGGCTGGCAGAAGGGGAGAGCACTCGGAGCAGAACAGGTGCCGAGGAGGCAAGTAGGAGCAGCAGCCAAGGTGATAGGACTGAGGCTGTGCCAAAGGAGGCACCAGTCGACCTATCAGCGGTTGACGTGGCGGAGCAGGAGCGTATCCTGCGCATGATCGAGCTGCAGAGGAGGGCGCAGCCGAGGAAGAGCGGCAGCGAGCAAGGGCCTGCGAGAAAAAGAGGGCCGGCTCTGGTCGCAGGAGGCAACGCCGTCGCTATGGTGCACGGTGGTGTGCTGGGCAGCCAGGCAAAGCGGCGGCAGCTATCCATAGGGGCTTTTATCTTCAAGGCACCCTCAGCCAAAGAATGATCTGGATTTCTCCTCTTTCCGCCTCTCATACCGGCACGCTCTCAATTCTGATCAGATGCTGACATGGAAGCACAGTTTTGGACAGCTCATACTTGCAGTAGAGCACAATGGGTATTCATTGTACGGCTTGAAAGCAGCCAGTGTATGTGACAGCTCCAGATGTGATTGCACCATCAAGTGAAGTGAAGTGTGTACCTTATATGATGTACCTTGTTGGTGTACTTTTAATTATAATTTGATATTTTGTTGTTCGAAATATTTAATTGGCGTGCGTGAGGCGCTTGAAAGGCGACTAAAGGAACGCACGAGCTGTAGAGGGTTATTGAAGGCCTTGAGCCTAGCTAGGAGGGAACTTGAGCATGATTGCATCCGCTGGGATCTTGACAATGTAAAAAAGGCCAAGAAAGATTGGCAGTATCGAATCACAAACAAATGTGCTGTCAACGTTAAGATCACAATGTCTTTACAACGATGACAAATGTTTCATGTTCTCTGCATCAACCTCCTCAGTCCATATAGACTCCCTCAGAGACGATCAAGTAAACATCTCTAACGAGACAAAACTAATGAATACTCTTCTCAGTCATTCTCAACAATGCACATCCACTCCTCTCTGAAGCAACCCCGCCGTTCACCCACTGCGACGCTGGATCAAGTTCATTAAGTCTTTAACAAAGTCATCAGATTTACCGAGTTGGCAAGTGCTGCATGACAAGACTTGCCCAATTCCGTCATACCGAGCCTCTGCTGCTCAGATTAATGCGCAGACAGCCGCCTCATACTGAACCCTTTGTCTCAGGTCTTGCATCCTAGAGCAGCGCATCAGCATGCGCGTGCTGCATGCCGGCATGTGCGAGCATGTGTGTGCACACTCAGGCAGTGGCCAGCGCTGGGCCGTTGGTGAGCTCCAGGGTGATCTTGTCGAGCTGGCCCTTCACTGACAGGTCGATCTGGCTGCTGCCGTACTCCACAATGAAGCCGGCGATGAGTGACTCATCGATGACGGGCTTGAGCTTGATGTTCTTGGATCCAGTCAGCTCCTGCAGCTTCTTGGCGATCAGGAACTGCTGCTCCTGCTCCAGCCTCACCGCTGACCTCAGCGTCGCCACCTGCGCAATACGCACAGAAACTTGTTCAGGAGAACTCTTCGGCGGGGATAAAGCAGATGCCCTGCTTTGCACTGGACAGCTAATCTACCATCCTAGCCCTCGGCACAGACGCCTTCCCTGGCCCATTGGCATTTATCAGCTAGATTCTAGATATAGATGAGTAAAGAGTTCTAAAGTCGTTTGCCTCGCAAGAAAATCAGACATGTCTTTGTATCCCTGCCAGGCACCTGCATGTCTAAGAGGTAAAATTGGCACCTGGGGGTCAGCCTTCATTACAAGTCTTTGTACTGCTGCTGCATGATGTTCACTTTCGAGGCAGCCATTCCTATTGTGTCTGGCGCCCGCTCTGCCTTGATGTCTGCATCTTTCTTATATCTGTTCTACAGCAGCAAACGGGAGCGCAAACGGCTCGCACCTGGGTGTCTGTGAGCTTGCAGTACTGGATCTCGAACTGGTCGAAGATCTCCTGGATGGCGACCAGGCGGTCCTGGTCCAGGAGCAAGTTGAGGAAGTTGAGCGTGTGCTTGCTCAGGCCGGCGTCGTTTGCCAGGCTGGACAGCAGCTCGCGCTTGCGCTTGTCCGCAACCACCGGGTTGAATAGAAAGTCCTTCACGTCCGGGGTCTCCTTGAACGCGCTCTGCACAAGATGACACAACAGCATTCAGCACACTTGAGCAAGGGAAAGCAATTGCTTGAATTGAGTACTTGAAGCGGTGTTTGTGTGCAACAGCAGACATTGTTGAGCTTGGTGACTAGCATTCAGCAAGTCATTTAAGCACAGAAAGCTGTAGTTGTGCAACGGTGTGTTTGTGCAGCAGCAGACTAGCAGCACCAGATTGTGGACACTTGAGAATCTCAGCATCTGCTCAATCCAGAGGCCAGTGAAGGAAGGAGAGATAATAGGGGCTTGCACGCCGCTCAACTACCCCCCACTTTTGAGCGGCGCTGTGACTGGCAAACACTCCCATACAACTTGGCTTGTTTGCGATTGGTATTTCTGCCCCAATCCGCATTTGCAGAACAACGACACGCTGAACCATCAGGACCCGAGAGGTGGCCGGGCAGTCGCATTGATTTATGAGCTATGTGATCTTCACTGACCTGAAGGGAGTCCACATCTGCATGTACTGTATCCAGGGCGTTCTTGCCCTGTGCTAGGTCCACCAAGGCGTTAGCGTAGACGGCAGCAACCTTGTCCACGTCTCCCTGCAGCAAAGATCACATCTTGATCGCGTTACATTCTGGGTGCACACTGCAATGATTCACAACCCTCTCTCTGGAACAGCAGCCTGCGCTCCTGGGGTCAGCACGATCTTTGGCAGCATTATGATTCATTCAATCGATATTGCTTGACCCCAAAAATCGCACACTGCTTTTGCTAAAAGTTGTATCCACTTAATGAGGTCCAGAACTTTGTTGGAGCAAGCTGTTGAAAGGGGCACGATTCCACAGCGGAGTCTCTGCTCAAAAGCTGGTTTCATGCTGCACTCACCGCCATGCGGGTGACTTGGCGAGCATTCTGCCTTCTGAGCTGGGGCCTGCTAGCCAGGAGGACCTTCGGCCTGCCTGCAAACTGCTGGAGGGCTGCTGTGGGTCTGCAGGTGCGCGCGGCCATTGTCTCGGAGCAGGCAAACGCGGTGACCATTGCAGCACTTGCAGATCCAAAAGTTCAGGCTCACGCGCGCAATGCACTCCTTTCACTCGCTTGTGGCTCGCAGAGTTGGCCGGCCTCATCTTATCGACCCCCAATGTAATCCGGACGGGCCTATTTAGGCCGTTCAGGGGCAGGGTTTTCGGGGAATTGTACTGATGTTGCCAATACTACAAATTAAAGTTGAAAGTGAAGCCTGTATCTGGGGACAGAATGATGGCTGCTGACTGTCACTTGACATGAACGACGGGCCCTTTGTAGATCTTGCATGTTCACTCTTAAGTGTAATTACATGATTGAGCGCTCAGCTAGCTTGTGCACACGTGTGAGCATGCATGCGCATTTGAATTTGCATTTACAAGGGCTACTTCTAGTAGCCAGGACGGGACAAGAGTGCATGAAAACTCAGCCACTCAGGGCCTCTTCTACAACATATGAATGTGAAACACCAGAATCTACAACATTACGCAGATTTTAAACACTCCAATGTTCTTCAATCTAGTGAGTCACTGGTAGTGACTGCAGTGCATCTGCCGCTGTCTCCAGCCTAGAATTTGGCTAACTCTCAATCTGACATCCCGCAAAAGCAGGTGCACAAAACCCGAAGTAACACTGCCTCAGAGACACTGGCTCAATCCACCAAGGCCACGTCGGATTGATCTGTCTAGACCCATTCCCATGTAATGGACTGGTAAGAATTGTCATGGTCGTTACGTCACCCTCAGGCAGAGTGAAATGGTCCATCGACAGCACGATGTAAGGAGCAGCTAATCATTGACGTCCTATAAAAGTTGTATATATATTCAGGAGTGACTAGACATGCTTATGCACGAAGGCAAGCCTTGCGAGAGTGCTTGCAGAGCACAGGAATCCTTTGTTTCTTCAAGGACAGGCACACCACCACAAACCAGACATCATTGTAACCATAAGTGTTACATCCAATCTTCTCTGGTGGTGCGATAGCCTTGCAAAATTCACACGCTTTCATCATTGCTCATCTTTAACGGCGCCGTTCGGCACGCCTGCAGCCTGCTGCTGCTGCTGTTGCTGCTGCAGCAGCTGCGCTGTCATTGGCGTAGCCGACAGCGCCTTGTCATGTGCACCTGTCCGCAGCTGATCGCTGCTGCCAGGCAGGCTTGGCTGCTGAGGAAAGGACCCAGCATGCTGCGCTTGCTGCTGCGAGGGGCGCAGCTCGGGCTGGGTCCCGGGCGGCCCGGCCGGCGCAAGGCCGGCGCCGGCGAACGGCCGCGCGCCGCCGGCCGGCCGCGGCGGCTGCACCGGCCCACCGGGGGCCGTCCAGGGACCGCCGCGCTGCAGCAGCACCGGCAGGCCCCGCGGCATTGTCCCCACCGGCGGCTGCTGCGGCCGGGGGTGCCCCTGGTACGCGGCCGAGGAGGTGATTGTCGGCGCAGAGATCATCCCCGGCATCGGCTGCGACTGCGGCGCGGCCATCTTCGCAGGCGCTGGCGGCCGCGGCGAGAGCACGATGGACACCGACGGCTGCGGCGGGCCGCCACGCCGCAGCGGGGGCGGCCGCACGGCGCCGGCTGGCCGCGGCGCGCCCTGCTGGTGCTGCATGGCGGGCCTGTAGGAGCCTGCAGGCACGGGGAACGGCCCCTGGCGACCTGCGTAGTCTGCAGCGTCCGGCGTCGCTCTTAGCGGCGTCAAAGTTGGGCCCTCGCCATGCCCCTGCTGCCTCATGGGCGCTGTCTGCTGCTGCTGGCCCAGACCTGGAGACACCCACGCACAAAAATCAAGCTCAGACACACGCACCGCTTCTGCCTTCTACTATAGCGCATATGTGCCGATCAATGGCACAAATTACCTTGTGACAACACGTGCAGTTGCTATTCCACAGGGGATTTTAGTAGTGCTGCACACCTGCGGGGCGGCCCAGCGTGGAGAGGTTGACCATGCGCTGGGCTGAAGGCTGGCTGGCTTGCAGGCCGCCGGGGCTGCCAAGGGTGAGAACCCTCACATTGCCGCCCAGCCCCTGCCCTGGCATCACCGGACTGGCTCCTGCAGCACAACACATAGCGTGATTACCCCTGCCGTCCACCTAGTACAAAGACTTTCACATGTAATACAGATAGACATCCTCACATGAAGTTCTGTTGCGAAGGGGCAAGCATGGCATTGACCAAGGATAGTATCCAACACAGAATAGGCAAGTGTTGCTTGATCAGTGAAAGATGAAGGGGGCCCCGCACCTGATCTTGACATTCCTGGGCTGTTGTTGATGAAGTACGCCGGCCGTGGAGAGCTCATCGGCGATGTCAGCTGTGGGGAGCCCGTAATGGAGCCCAGCAGATTCCCTGCAGAAATCATCGTTCGCCATGAGTCTCGAACAGTGTTCATGTCATATCAGAATTTCGAGATGGTCGCCCATGTGAGAACTCCCTAAATAAAAATATGCTGCACAGACCTCCTGAGCACACAAACCCTGGGCAAGACGGCAAGTGCTTTTATTTGTTAGGCTCACCCCCTCTCATTCATTGCCAAGGACAACTCGAGTCCCAGATTGACAGCTGCAGACCAGCAGTCAGCCGAGCACCTCACACTATACAGGAGCTCATAGGGAGGCAAAAAGTATGGGTAACGCACCGGGCACGGCGGCCAGCGCGGCGCTAGCTGTGGCGCGGGCGGCAGCAGTGGCGTCGAAATCCGCGGCCGTCTTCTTCTGGACGCGGTCGAGGATTTTCTTGAGGATGAAGTGGTACTCCTGCAGCACCGCGCGCTCCTGCGCCTCGTACACCCCGCTCGGCACCTTCGCGGCAGCTGCCGTCGGCGGAGCCCCTGCACCATGCACACCATCTTATTGATATCATCGATACACACTATCCCTGCCAAGACATTCAAGTGGTGCCCCAGCAGACAAGCTGCAGACACCGGCTGCGAGCACGTTCTTGCCCCCCAGGTGATTCCCAAATCTACATACTCCAATCTCTGGTGCGAAGGCGGCATGCTGTGACCGGTGAAGCATGTCCCTTTCAAAAAAATTGAGCAGCCAGACATGTGGCTGACAATAGACAACGTCGTGAGGTAGAGGCTTAAAAGGCCAGAGAATACAACGCACCTGACTGCTCTGGTGTCCGCACGGCTGCGCCCTCCTGTGTTACGCCCACTGTGGTGCCAGGGCCGTCCATGTTGGTGTCTCCATCTGCGTCAAGGCTCTTGCTGCCTGCAGCGCCCGTCCCAGCCTGCAAAATACAAAGCCACTAATGTTCACAGATTTCCTCTGCTAACTCCGACAACAAAACCTTCATCACACAGCGTCATGTACTTGCGAAGGTGGCCATCTGACAGTGGACTTCATTCGGGCTTCATGGACACAGTAGAATTATTGGTGATTTCGTGGTGGAACAGTAGAATAAGTGAAGTACGGTTGAAACCGCTTAGATGGCAGGGGGGCATTGCGCACCTCTGAGGGCTGCTCAGAGGGTGGTGTAGTCTTGGCGCTCGCTTGCTGCAGCTTCTGCTGCTCCTCCTGCGCCACCAGCAGCAGCAGCGAGCACATCTCCTCCACGCCGCCCCGCTTCACCATCTGCACAAAACATGATGATCACAACTCTTGATTGAACATCAAGGGCTCAACGTGCGGCATCTGACTGTGTGATAAATCAAGAGGCAGGCTGCTGCACCCATTAATCCTCTTGGATTCAGTACAGGCGGCTTTGAGATCCGCGGCACCTGGCTACTGGGGGGCCATATGCAGCAGACGCACCACTGTCTCCCCAGTAGCTTGGCAGCGGGGCCCCGAGCCATTTGTGTTTGCAGATGGACACACCCCACTCACTCTTCACAGGCCCTCTAGAACGTCAAATGCAGACACGCCGAAGTGGCACCATCAGTCAATGAGGATGATATTCCATACCTCGCGCATGGTCTCCTGCAGCACCGATTTGGGCTTGACGAGCGGCTGCCCGGGTGAGCGCGCCGGCTGCCCGGCCGGGCGGTCCCCCGCGCTGGGGGCCCTCGTGGGAGGCAACGCCGGGCTACGGTGCATGGTCGGGGTGGATGCGCCGTCCGGTCGGTGCATTTCCCTCGACTGCACCGCTGCCCCACCCGGCGGCCCACCGCTGCTGTACACTCTCTGATATGACTGCGCGCATCAGGCAACCTCTCATATTATGATGCCACCCACAAACCATGGACACATGGTGGCAGCTCATCAGCTCTCTGCATGCACGGCTTGGCATGGATTGGTGTCGGATGCGGCAAGCATGCGTTTGGCTGCAAGAACGGTGCTGCGTGAAGGTCTAGAATGGAAACGTGGGAGAGGATTTACCTTGGAAGGGTGAGCGCCCTGGTGGGGAGAGGAGGCTGGCATGAGTTGGGAGCTGACGCCGGGCTGCCCAGAGCTGGTCCCGGGCTGCCCGGGCAGGCGGCCGTCCACTGGCTGCATCCCAGTGGATGCGCCCAAGTTGGGTGAGCCCAGTGTGGCAGTCATACTCATGCCTGCACAATAGTCACGGTTTCATTCCATCGTCCTCATGCCAGGCACATCACTGCCTTAGAAGGCGGGATGCACTGGCAGAGGTGCAGCTTTGGCAGGCAAATGAGCATAAGTGGGCTCATCCTACAAGCCTTCCATGCACATCCCAAGTTATAAAACACTTAGAGTGCTCAGAAATTCTCTTGAGGCACCAGTAAGGGACAAGGTGAGCTTTCACCACCAGCGGTGGCTTTCGCAGGGGCTAACACCTTCGTTTCATGAAAAGGGACTACCTCCAGTGAAGACTGGCTGCAGAGGGGTGCTGGTCGGCTGGGAGTGCATGCGCGCGCGCTTGACCATGCCGGCCTGGCCAACGCGGTTGTGCTCGTGCACCAGGCTCATCATCACCATCTCCCTTGCATCCGACCCCTGAAGAAGGCATCAAGAATCTTCACTCCATGCACAGGCTTCCCTGCCCTGCCAAGGACAGTGCAGTGCACAGGGCACTCTTAGCTCCACGTACCGAGCCGTCAGACAACCTATGACCGGTTTGATCAGGCTGCAACTTGGAGGAGCCCATAGCTCATACATGAAAAAGGCATGTGCAGCTTGGGCTTCGATTGCCCAGACAAGCCTATAGCGGGGAGGTGAGCGCACCTCGAAGTTTTTGCAGTCGATGCACTTGCAGTTGTCGGAGCAGAAGATGGAAGCCTGGAAGCACTCGCAGTACTTCTTGAGGCACCCGCTCTTCTTGCAGTTGCACCCCTTGTTGTGGCGCGCCGCCGCCCCCTGGATCGCCACATGCGTCCCTTCCTCCGTCCCGCCCTGCAATTGCATGCTTCAATCATCGACTCCATTCACAAAGAATGATTCCTCTCCATTCTTGAGTTCTTTAAGAGCTGTGAACCTGTCGTGCAGAAGGGGTCAAGCACCTGGATCTTGGGCCGGAAGGCATTGGGATTGCGCTCGAGAATGGCCTCCACGGCGGCCTGGCGGACTTGCTCGCTCTCCTTGTTGTTGCAGCAGTTGACGCAGTTGCAGCCATCGCAGTAGCGCCCGGACGCAAAGCACTCGCAGTACAGCTTGAGGCAGCGCGAGTTCTTGCAGTTGCAGTGCTTCTTCGCCGGCAGCGCCGCCACCGCCGCGCGCCCCACCTTCGGGCTCGGTCGCGGCGCATGCTGCCTGCGCGCAAGCGCACCACGGTTCAAACCCACCAAGCTCCTTGAACCTTTTTATGCTTTCGTTTTTCTCTTGGTCCTGCAGCTCCCCAAGGCATGCATTTGTCAACGCAGCTTGGCCTCGCAACTCCATAACTCCCTGGTTCCTGCTGCAATTAAAACCACAGAACAGCACGCTCCACCCCAGGTGAAAATGCACGTTGTTGGGTGAGACCAGAAAAAATTCACGGCGGCAAATTTACTCGCAGACTAGGGGATTCACACCTAACAGGGGACTGGAGGGACTGCAGCTGCCCAGAGGAGGTGGGAGGCGCAGAGGAGGCAGGAATGCCGTTGGATCCAGGGCCGCCAATGGGGGGCATCCCCTGCAGGTGCTGCTGCTGCAACTGCTGCGGCTGTGGCTGCGGCTGAGGCTGCGATGGCGCCTGCTGCTGCTGCTGCGGATGGGCTTGCGTCTGGTGTGGGTGCTGCTGCATGTGCAGCGGCCGCGCGCCCTGCTGCTGCTGCTGCTGCAAGTGCGGCCCCTGATGACACAGACATGATCAGCACAAGCAGTGTACTCCTTGTCACACCATGCATGCCATGCTCATATGCAACCAGAGTAGGCGGTAAATACATCTCGATACGCAGAAAGGGGCTTCTTACACACCTGCACTTGACTGGGGCGCATAAAGTAGGTGTGCCCGGCCTGCAATTGCTGCTGGGCTGGCCGAGGCCCCTGGCCAGGCATGTGGTGAGCGCCGGGATGCTGCATCTGAGGGCGCGGCTGCTGCTGGTACTGTGAGGGGCCCTGCTGGCCCTGCAGGAATGGCGGCCCCTGCTGCTGCTGTGGCATGCCCATCCGCTGCGGCAGCATGCCTGCGGCTGGACAAGGCAGATTGCCTCAATCTCTCGATGCAACAATCACAGCCTTAACGCTTTTGAAGCCCTCTGGAAGGATGTCATGACATGGTGCACAGGAACACAATGGATCATGCAAGATCACGCTGTATCAATCTCATGACATGACATGTTTTGAACTGCGCAAGACTCCCATGCAGATCCCTCCTGGTTTTGGGAAAAGTCCAGTGAATTCAAGGCTTAGGCAAGTAACGCACCGTTGTGTTTCTGCCCAGCCATCTGCATGAAGCGTGGCCTCTGCAGGTGCTGCTCATGTAGCTGCTGTTGCATTGGCTGCTGCGGCAATTGTTGCTGTAACTGTTGTGGATGTTGTTGTTGCTGCTGCTGCTGGTGAGGCTTCGCCGCATTCAAACCTGATCCCTCCTGTGGCTGCTGGACAAAAGGAACCCTGCGCAAAGCAGAGAGATTTCAGGGAAAGCTACGCTGCTTGAGAACATGTCTTGTGTCTGCAGGATCGGCAGACAGCGGACTGACCGCCCTTGAGTGTTGCATGGCACTCCCCATGTCCTTTCCATGCTTGTATCTAAATAATGCTCTCGGTTTTGCTCTGTGGTACACGGAAGGCCCCGCTTTCTTGCAAAGACCTCAGGCTAGTTGCAACTAACCTTTCCAGCAGGGGAAGGCGACCCAGAATTAACATACTACAAGATATACAGGAATTTTTTTACACATCAATCACAACATTGAATATCTAAATCGCCAGCAAAGAAAGATGAAAAGCTTCATTTTTTCTGCAAGAAAGACTGCCGCTGATCATACCCTTGTGGCAAGGGAGTTGGCTGCACGCCGGGTCCCGATTGCTCCTCAGCAACTGGTGATGCCGAGTATTTAGGGCCATCCATCGGTAGCTGCCTGAGGTTCAACGCTCCTCCGGCACCTACTCTCCCTTATGACAGCGATGCAGATCTCGCAGCGTTGACTCCCGGATACGACAGCAGGCTTGCTCTTCTCACTACTGCAGCTCCGCACCACAAATATAAAGACTACGCGGGGTGCAAGACGCCCTCGGAACGCAGGGCAGCGTCGGGCAGAAATTTCCTGAAGTGACTACAACAATTCCTCAGCTTTTATCCCACAAGCTCTGCCACAAGCTTCAACTCAACGGCCCGGGAAGATGAAGGATACCGAAGGAACATTGCATATGTGTTCCTATGCAAGGATTCGACGGCTGCTGGAGAAGGCCAAAGGCTAGGTGGTGGCCCTAGTACATCCAAGGGAAGGGCTACTAAAGCTCTTCCAGCCCCCCAGGAACCCAAGACCGCCCTCCTCACAGATAGATCTAGTAAGCTTCAACAGCAATGTGCGTGTGTCTAGGCCCTTAACCTGCCCCTTCGTTGCATGGGCCGGAAAAACTTAGCGCAGCTCTCTTTCATGTTTCAAAACTACAGAAACCTTTCGAACCTGAGGCAGGGCAGGGCATAATAGGAGGGGTCCAATCACCTCTGATCTGACCTGGCTAGCTGATGTTGGAAATTTCGAGTGTGGATTTGCGACACCAGAAACACTCGTGATCATCCCTTCCTTTCAGATCTCATCTTTAGAGTACTCCTTGCTGAGGACCATCTTTCCCTACAGGCTTCACCATATAACCGTCTGATGGGTGTGTTGCCTTTAGAGCGGCATCTGCTGGAACTGACATCCAGACCGACGAATACCTTTACCACATGCAGGATCAAAGTCACCAGGTGGGCTGTTTCATTGCGAAACCTTTGCAGCAAGCAGCAGAGTACACCAGATCGGGCTGAGCACCATCTGTTGAGTCTGTTAGAAAGCAAGGGCGTGATCCAACGCTGTTCTTGTACCTGCATGAGCATCCTGACTCGAAGCCGTGAAGATCACATGGCATGTCACAGGTACCGAAAGTGCAGAGGCAGCTCGAGGTGTAGAGCTGTCCTTGGGGAAGCAGGCCCCCCAGACAGCCAGGGCGATCCGAACGTTCAGGAGGGTCTCGTACAGATGGTGCGGCTGCAGATAGGCAAGGAGCGAGTGAAAGAAAGCGTGGAAGAGGAGAGGCAGAAGCTGCAAAAGCTTGCTGAGGAGGTGTGGCCTACAGAGCAACTATGCGTTTTGGACTGCACCTTTTGCCGCGCACATTTCCTTGGCCATTTGTGTGCTGAATGTGCCTTTGCCTTGCCATGACTTTCATTATAACTACTTCTCTGTGTGGATCACCAATCGACACTGGCTGGTGCTCTCATCTTTCACAGGCCAAAGAAGATGTCGACAGGCTGCAGCAGCTGACAACGGACAGATCAAACCTGGCGTTTGGGAGCGCTATTGTGAGGGCCCTTCTGACAATCATGTGCTGCTTGTTAATCCTGCCAACAGCGCAGGGCATACATCTTATCATGACATAACCTGCCTTTTTTAAAGGACAGAACCATGGCTCAGTGCTAGCATTTATCGTCTCTGTATGCCCTGCTGGGAATGCGGCCCATTCCTCCGCAGTTGAAAGGTTCAGCGTAGTAGCACAGCCCCCCTCGCTGGCCTTGCTTGGCACGCGGCAGGCCACCCAAAGTAGCGAGGGTTGTGTACGCACAGAAGTTGGACTTTAGGAGCATCCTATGGAGGATTCTAAATCAAGACCAGTTGTGGCTGCCGGCCGACAGGCGGACATCAACAAGTCGGCGGATGATTACGATGAGATCTTACGGGCCAGCCGCGCGCGGGCCGAGGCGTACACGCGCGAGCTGGCCGACTGGGAAGCACAAACCGCGAAAGCCCGTAATGAGGGAACATTCTTCAAAGGGCTCTTCAAGGCCGATATCCTGCAGCGGCCGGGGGACCAGGCCAGAAGCTCTGCTGAGCCCAGCACATCCCAGGTATGTTTGTGTTCCTGGGAATATCAATACCCAGGTGACCTCTAGATGGGGCATCATGTTGCATCAGGCACACCGCTGACCTCTGGGCGGCTCACTATATCAGCGCATGCACCGGATGACCTCTAGGTGTGGCACCATATCACATGCATAGCAGGGACCCAGACCTGGCTGTGGCTATGAGTCGCTGCAGACTGTTCAATATGAAGAGAGACGAAACCTGCAAAGTTGCCATTCCCTCCTCTTGAACGGGACAGCTCACTTTTCTACAAGCAAACGTAGGAACTCCATATGTCATGCTGATGTCACGATGTCCCTGTAGGTGAGGTGGCATTTTTGGTGTGAAGAGTGATGGTATGGGGAACAGGTAGAAGGTACAGATTCCTCTCTGGAAGATCAGTACACCGACAAAAATGCTGCACTGAGGGCCAGCAGCGATGTACTGAAGTACTCCTTCAGCTTCCTAGCATTCATGCTCTTCAGCACCGTGATTGGAGGTGCGACCGTGGGAATGAGCACATCTTGATGCAAAACCGAAAGTTTCCCGCCACAACCCATGCAATTTCTGTGCTCTTACATGCACATCAAACGACGCCACTGAAAAGCAATTCATGTGCCGCACATGTGTCAGAGGCATGTAACGGACATCGTGCACTAGGTGATGATTTGAGGTCATCCCTGTGTGCGTTTCTCAGTCTGGTCAGATACAAAATTATGTGTGCTACTTGCTGCCAGATTTGGCGGGAGGATCCCCATCTGTGGGCATGGACGGGCGTAATTTGCTGCTCGGGCTGCTGCTCAGCTATGGAGCTTGGAAAGCCAGCCAGTACAGTGTAAAGTAATCTGCATTCATGTAGCCTGTGACTCAGGAGAGCACTGGCAACCAATACGGCTTCTGAAGGCATTATCTAGGCACTTGCGGTATCATTGAGACCCTAAGCCTGAACAAAATCTTCTCAGGTCATTTTAGACAAAGTTCCCTGTTGGGAGGCCTTGCATGGCCGTGGCATGCAGTGTCTGCTGCAACAAACACTTGTCACAGTCCAAGCAGAGGACCGGGGACAAGACCGTCAGTTCGCCAGACGTCACGAAGGAGACGGCCAAGTGCTGGAAATTTGGCGGGCCCCTGGTTGTTTTTGCTATGTCACGGACCAGAAGGTGCTAGGGCAGGATGAGCTGGCAGCATACTTGTGTTTGACAAGGCGAAGCAGCTGTTGTTCTATGCTGCTCTGTCACCCCTGAAGGCGGCTCTGGCACTGTGCTCACAGCAGGGCCTGACAAAAGAAGACTTGGCTGACAACGTTTAGTGTTGCAAAGCTCGGCAAAGTGAAGATGCAGGCCATCCACCTGTGTGGCATTTGGGATCATTCGCAGACATTCACAGTGGGCACCCTCTGCAGCTGATGAAGTACAGATTCACTCTTGACGGCAAACGAATTACAATTTGTCCATGTCATGGATCACAATCAGAGAATATGGTATGTTGACATCAAAGCAGTGCGAGTGCCAGGAGATAGGAGGATCACAATATTGCAATTAATTGCAAAGGACATATAATACCTGTCAAAGTGACCGCCCCTGATCTCCCTGAGCTACAAGTCTCCGCATTGTCTGGTTTCATGAACTAGATTTCATGGTATCTTGATGTCCCCTCATGGAGCAGAGACACATCATGCGATGTACCGACCAGATCAGTTCAAGAATTGTCAACAATTATTACCTCTTCATAACACTTAGGCTATAGATCAGATCTACAGCCTGTGTCTATTGCCACCTGTAGTCTATCAGATGCTTGAGGTCTCTCTAGTCTGTAGCCTCTGTCTATAGGCACCTGTGCTCCCATTGATCAATGGGAGTACGAGGACAAGATTAGCTGTCACAGCATGCGCATGCGGCGGGGCTTCCTGGTGCTGTGGGGGATCTTCCCCTGCCTGTCCAACTTCTGATAGGCCTCCTGCAGGTGCGCTGGCCTCAGCGGTCCATTGTCCCCCATCTCTGCTGCCACCATCCTCGCTGCAAGACAGCACCACACAAATACTTCAGACGGGCCTGAAATCCTCGAGAACACCATTGGTCAGATCTGGACAGAGGGAATTTCATTTCCATAAAGCAGCGAGCTCCTTCGTGATGCAGAGCTCATCAAAAGCCTGAAGGCCACGCAGTGCATGCAGATTGCCAGCAATTCGCCATGACAATGAGCCAAAAAGTCTTGGCACAGCAGCGTTCTGTGACCACCCTTTGCCAAGAGCAGAAAGCCAAGATGCCGGCCTGATACAGCCAGGTCCATGACACAGCAATAGACAGGAAAGAGCCCAGAAGGAATACCTGTCTCCACTAGATCGCCCACAAGGAGCTTTGCTATGCCGCACATGACGATGGTCGAGTTCATATGAGGCGCCTGCCCGGTCACGCTGTGCAGCAACTGCATGCACATGCAGGATGACATCATATTGCAATATGGCTCTGAAATGTAGTAAACTTTGTAAGCTGAATTGCGCTGTGCTGGAAGCTGTGCCCAATTCAATGTCAGGTCTGAGCTCACAAGCAAGGTGGAATGCTGGCAAGCCTATATCGAAGGCAAAAGCACTCTGACTGATACCTTCGCTTTCTCAGGGTGCAGGTGATGACAGGGACATTCCGACTGATTGACACTTTCATGAAGGAAGTATGGGGCATGGGGTCATGCCGCACCTTCCTCATACTCGGCTTGGCCAGCTTGGATCGCCTGAAGGCCTCATACCGATCCATCTGCTCTGGTGTCAGCAGCTTGAGCACCTCCCTGCTCAGCCAAGCCCAAAGCGATCTTCAATAGCTGTGTCACCGAGGTGCAGCAAATAAATGCACAAAATGACACAAGTGAAGACAAATACGGATCAGATGAACGCAGAGGGGAGCCACCATGCCAGTTGCTGCCAAACGGCAATGCTACTGCAGCTGCCAATACACCTGCTGACGTTGTGAGCAAGCACAAATTGTGGCATGGGGTGCACTTACTGGTTCTTTCTCTGCCTCTCCTGTTTCAGTGCCTCCAGCTGCTGAACTGCATCATACGCTTGAGTCTTGCCAAGCTCAACAGCTGCAACTGCACTGGTAAGGTCATCTGCAGCTCCCTCGCCTGAGGGCTGAGGTCCTGATGACACAGCTGCAGATGTGGCTGCTACCGCATGCGTTGCTGCTGAAGCCTCCTCGTCTTCTGTGTGCACACGGAAAACTTTGTGTTGAAGGAGTAGGTGTTTAGGCCGTCGAGGGTGAAGCCAAAAGAGGTGCAGCTCTGCCTGAGCCAATATTAATCTAGCCAAATCAACAGCTCAAAGCTCCAGAGCACAACAGATCGATAGCAGACCACATTTCTTGAAGTATACCTTCGTCCACATCCATTCCCGCCTCTAACTCGCGCTCCAGCTCATCCTCGAGATTGAAGTCATCATCTTCTTCCATGTTCCGATGCTGATCACTCAATGGTGATTGCTGTGATCCCAGAGTCGAGCAGAATTAACACAGGTATCAATCCTTAGATGTGCACTGGTAAATGTAGCAAAGCTTGCACAGCGGTTCAGCAATGCACTTCAAAGTAGTTCTTACAGTGTATGTTTGGATGGGCGAAACAAATGTCCTGCTGCTGTTGATCGGTGATACTGCTGGTGCATGTCTAGTCACCCAAGCATGTGCAGTCACATGTACGGGACCTAGAATCTCATTGTCAATTCCGTGATTTTATATAGAATGTTTCAGTGAGAACACATGATCACTGTGAGTTCGATTAGGTCGGTGAGAGGCGCGTATTATTGGAAAAGACAGAAGTAGTACTCCTTGGAAGTTGTGCTGGTCTGCGTCTGTATTTTACAGACAGCCACTCGCTTTCAAGTCAGATGCAATTAGATTTGCATAGTACAATCTGAAGGAACTCAATACAATTGACCAATCGAACGTGGTTCTTGCCAAATATTATCTGCCATCTACCATGGCACGAGCATGCCACTGGCCGATCTCCTCCTTTTTGACTGATACTCTGTTATCTTATGCATTGTTATTGGACTAATATATGATGACTAGACATACAGTACTCATCCAGTACACCCTCTGATGAATTAACCACCAGGACTGGTGCTTCAGCAAGATGCGTCACGACAACAGCTCCAAAGTGAGTCCATGAAGGCCCAAGACCATAACAACGAAGCATGGTCGGAGGGCCGGGCCATGCGCCCTCGCCCGAAGGTGAGAGCAATTCTGTCCTCCGAGTCATTCTCTGTAATACATCCGTTACATGCCCTCTGCTTTGGAAGCCAACCAGCTCACCAATCTTCCTAGTCATATCGCCTCTGAGTTGGCGTTGTACTCTCTGTGTTGCTGCAGGATGTGGCCTACCAGGAGTGCGAAGTGGACGATGCTGAGGCAGCACCTCGAGTGCCCTATGAGCAGCTGTCCCGCCTGCTCACTGAAGGAACCTTTGCACGCCTCTCAGCGGCAACGCCTGCCGGGTCCGCCCCTGCACAGCTTGTTTATTTCACCTTTCTTACATGCTGCAGCTGGCATGCAGCACAAGCCAGCTGCTGGCATGCATTCACTTGAAGCAGTGCTGCATGCATGAGGCATGCAGGACATTGCTGGCATATGATACAGAATTAAGGGCTCAACATGGCAGTCCAAAAGTCCGCAGATTACATGGGAAGATTTCAAACGGGCTCAGCTTTCTGTGGTGCTCTGGCACAGGGATCTGACGGCGGATCTGCTGAGGAGCACAGGTTTCCAGGACCCCATCCTTGTGAGGCCATGCGAGTCCATTGCCGCCACTCATGAGGTATGCAGCCCTCTCTTGCAGCACCCTGCAGCCTTCGATCTACTGCTGCATGCACCAGTTTTACCATGTCTTGCCTGCACCACAAGTCCATGCGCGGCATCTACAGTTGCCTGCCAGATCCGCATATCCCCACGCACAGAATAACTGATGTCGCATATGCATGCTGCATGGTCATCAAACTCCCAGTGGCAATTCTCAGTCTCATATTTCTACCAGCAGAAGCTCGGCATGCGCGCACCGGCTGGCCTGGATGCAGCAGTGATTGCAGCAGAGGCTGGGCCAGATCTGCTGGTGCCGACCATTGATGTGGAGACACAGCAGTCGGGGCCGCGCATGAAGCTGCAGCAGTGGGCTGACTACTTTGCGCATCCACCCGGCAGCGTGCCGTCTGGCCGGCCCCGGCGCCGCCGGCCGCTGCTGAACGTCGTGTCGCTGTCACTGGCTGGCACTCCTCTCGAGGTGCCCTTTGGGAATCTGCCCTAAGGAGCAGGAACCTGTTCCTTATATGTAGGCAATGCCAACCTTGAAAGCTCGGCAGTTGAACAAGGGGTTATTGCTCGTGCTGCATTTGCCGGGCCAAAGGGAGCCAGCTTATCTCGAATCGAGTGCAACTTTGCGTCACGCATGTGAATGCTGTGCTGTGAAGCTTCTTTTGTGTTAATAGCTGAGAGGGAGATGATGCTGGCAGTGATGATCATACTGATCTTGTGCCAAACCTTTCTCATGCTTGGTGTCACTTTGATGGTGTGCGTGTGCAGGATGAGGTGCAGGCTCCCCTGGCCGTGCGCGCTGTGGATCTTGTGGATGCAGTCTGGCCTCCCACAGAGGAGCCCCGGCCCGAGGTGGGCTTCCTGTGCAGGGACCGTGGCTAATGCTGACGGTTCTGACATGTGCTTTCGGCTCCAGAAATGGCTTTACCCTGATTCTGTAAGGCACATTTGTCTTTGATTTCTACCCTTGTGAGTGTGCAGCTGCGGAGTGTGATGGGATGCATCTGCTCCTTGCTAACAGACCCCGACATTGCAATGTCGTTACGTTGGTGGCCGTATGTCATATTTTGTGTAGCAGTGTCAGTGCAAGAATAGCAGACACAAGGTAACAGCAAATGCATGCATGCAGGTGCTTCTATACGCCCTCATGAGCCCAGCGGGGGCCTACACCGACTTCCACGTGGATTTTGGCGGCAGCTCTGTCTGGTACCAAGTCATCAGCGGCCGCAAGACATTCCTGCTGGTGCCGCCAACGCCGCCGAACCTGGCCGCCTTTGAATCCTGGGCATCCTCTGAAAAGCAGGTACTAATTTCTACATTGCCAGAGCACTTCAGTTCGTCTGCTTTGTGTCATCCTGGACCCTGCCGCTCATTGTGCTTGCCTGTAAATGAATTATCCCCTGATCTTTCTATTTTTTCAATGCTGTTATACACAAAATATGTAAAATTTATTCAACCTGTTAGCCTAATGACCTTGGACTGTCTTTGCATCGCTGCTTTCCCATCAGGTGCCTTCATGCGTGTAAGGTCAAGCTGGCACCGTTGTCAAAGGATTGTATGCTTTAGACTTATGAACCTAAATTGAATTTGAGGGGATCTTCTTTCTGGGCAGGCGGGCAGATTCTTTGGGCACGAGGTGGAGGGGGCGCTGCTGGCAGAGCTGGGCCCTGGAGACACCATGCTCATCCCAGGCTCGTGGCCGCACGCAGTGGCCACGCTCGAGGACTCAGTCGTGGTGGGAGGAAACTTCCTGCACGCCCTGGACCTCAGGTGAGGCCTATTACAGTAAACGAGGGCCAATGTGATCAGTATGAGGGGCATGGAAACGAATTACAAGGGCTGAAGGGGAGGCAGCAGATCACTTTGCAGCTCGACTTGCCTCTGAGCACCTGTCCATTGCCCATTTCAATCAACATGCAGCTAAATCGTCTGCTCAGCGCTATACCGGCCATGCAGCTTCTCAAACAGTTCGCAGGGCCTGTGCATGGCATGAGGTACGGCTACTTGTCTTGCATCCTGGGATTCCCGTGCTTTTGGCTCTCTTGCAGGCTCTGCAAAATATCTTGACACATCCTGCATGATTTTGTTGCAAAAAATTGGTCCCGTCATTTGCCTTTCTGGCTTCCTAAACAAATCATTATGTTCTTCATGAATATATGCCATGAGGTAAGGAAGAGATTGTGGTGCGCCAATATTCAGAGCAAGCTCCATTGTCTTCACCATGCGCAGGCGCGCTGTGGAGACATGGGACATGGAGACCAGGTTGGGTGTGGGTCAGGCAGCGCGCTTCCCCCTCTTCAGGCAACTGATGTGGCACACCGCTGTGCACTACCATGTTCTGCTGTGCGGTGGCGCGGCGGTGGCGGTGGATGACTCAACGGCGAGTCATGCGGCAGGCCACGATAGGCGGCCGGCCGTCAGCGCCTGGGAAATGAGCGGCCTGGCGGCTGTGCTGTCCCTCCTGCGCCGTTCTCTCCGCATGGTCGCCAAATTTGGCCCCTCTGTCTGCCCCGCTAGCATTGCCGACCCAGCAGGTGACCTTTTGCCTCCACTTCCAGCATCCCAAGTCATCGAACTATCAGTTTATGTGGGACTTTTCTCCTTATGCCTGTAGTGGTGGAGTGTATTTTGCTGAATGGGAAGGGCAAATGGCAGCAAGCATGCAGACCTGGGATGGGCCCTCATCCTTTGTCCTCGTGCCTGTTTGGCTGGGTCACAGAGGCTCTGATAAAGATAAGGGAAGAAGGTCCCCAGAAAGACTCGATGCTTAAATTGTGCATTTTGTTCTAAGTGTGCGTTGTGTGATTGCAGGCATGTTGCAGGAGCTTGACAATGCCATCAGCAAAGGACTGCCTGGCGGGCTCAGCCTGCAAGTGTCCGATTACTTTCTGGATCTTGACCCCCTTGACGACAGCTTCCTTCTTGCTGAGGACATCATGCCAGAGAGCTTCCTGCTGGAAGGGGATGAGGGCGTTCTGGGCATGGGGGTTGACATGGCACAGGAGGCTGCAGCAGCATACCGGCACGAGTACCATTTGCTGGATTTTGGGACGGCCTCTCCGCAGCAGCCGCGCCTTGTGAACGGTCCTCTCGAGACCCACACTTTGTCAGGTGTGATCCCCGATTGTCTTATTTCAAGTCATAGCCTCATGGACTCATGCTGATAACATAAGTGCAAGCTGTTGGCATGTCTGTGTAATGATTCCAGTGGCAAGGATGTTTCTTGAAACCTTTCATGCATATCAGTCTTTCTTGACAAATAGCTATTGTCCCATGCATTTTTTGGCTTGCTTCTCTGCATGCATGCCAGGCAACTTTTTCATGCATGCATGCAGAGGAGGATGCTGAGATTGGAGAGGAGCGGCTTGGAAAGCTTGAGGACAGCGGCTCTGACTGGTCAGGGGCCAAGGGTGATGATGGGGACGCCCACAGGGTGCGCAAGAGACAGCGTGCCAGCAAATTCAAAGCCCAAGGCCGGCCTGGGGAGCCAGGCGAAGGAGCACGTTTGAGGAGGCTCATTAAGCGCAGGCCAGCTGCAGGTGCTCTTTCTGCTTAAATGGATAGCACGCTTCAGCCTTCCGTCCGGATTCCTGCGAAGGATGACACACACTTCAGGCTCATGTAAAGGAGGATATGCCTTTCAAGCTTATTGCGTTATGCTTGCCCTCATTCTGAATTTACCTGGATACATTATGCACTGGACCCCTTGTTTTCCTGGGTGTACCGAGGGGTGAGACTCATAGCAGTTACAGATAGAGGTGCACATGTGTATTGATGCCAACATGGATGGGTCTGTGTGCAGTGGGTAATGGTGTAGCCACGAGGACAGCACCGGACGAGGCCCTGCTAGTGAAGCTTGGCAGCCCACGGCCGCGGCTGGTGCATTCAGGGGACAGGATGGCTCAGCAGATAGCAGCCTATGCATCCTTGGACGATGATGATGTGCGCCCCAGCAGCGCCCAAAACGGGCAGAGACAGAGATATAGAGGGCCCCAGGACAAGGTGAGTCGTGTGTCCAGACTGCGCTCCTGTTTTTAATGTGGGTGGAGATGCAATTGTCTGATATCGCCGTCAGCTGCTGCTGTTGCTTGGCTAGCTCTCAAGGCAAACGGAGGAAGGTCAGGATGACCGGGCTGTCCTGATATGTTCCGTGACCACAGGGTGTTTTGTCCTTCTGCAGTGTGCGTATCCGCGCAACACCCATCTTGAGATATGTGCTGTTTCACATTGCTGGCAGGAACCGCCGCGCAGTGCAGAGGAGGAAGCGCAGAGCAAGGCCCAGGCGGCTGTGTGGCACTTGCGCGCGCGCTTGCAGCAGCAGCTTGCTCTGCAGGTGCCCCACTCTCACTGTCATTGTGTGTTCCTTCTCAGAAGACCTGTACTAGGACGTCTGATCCCAATCTTGTTTCATTGTGTCGGGCTCCTTGCTTTTTGCTTTGGGGATATGCCAGGCATACTGTGCCCCTGCTGGAAAGGTATCGGATTGCATTTTTTTTTCCATTTCATTGTGGCAATTCTGAGACGCCCGGCACACCCCTGAGCATGCTTAGCAGAGACCCTTGGACAATCGCAGCCAAGGATGACGCAATATTAGTCATGTTACATACAGGGACGCGTAGCTGCCGGGCAGGTGCGGCTGAAGGACGGCGGGGAACGCCTCAGGGCGGCCGTGACGGCAGCAGCCGCTGAGCTGGCGGCCGCGCTGCGCGCACTGGAAGCCACGGGGAAGGCAGAAGCCCCATGGGCACCCTCTGCCTTCCAGGGACCCACCCTCTCGTTCATTGATGCTGAGGGCCGCACCCAGGTAAGAGTTCCTCCTTTTCCTGTGGATCTCAACATAGTTGGGTGTTGATAATCTGGGGTGGAAGCCTCTTGCGCAAGTACCAGTTCTTTTGCCGTGAGGCGGGTGGGGTAGTAATTTAATATTGAATGACAGGGTGGTGTACTGATCACTGAAAGTGGAGGGACACACTACAGTATGCGTGATGTGGCATGCTGCCGGAATATTTCATTGTAAGGAGTCTGCATGTGTTGGCGGCAGGGTCCGTTCACACTGGAGCATCTGAGGCTTCTGGCTGAGGAGGACGTAGTCACCTCCGACAAAATTGTGCTCCATGCGGCACACGGCCCCTCGCTGCTGCGCGCTGTGCTTGCCATGCCGGCCGCTCAGGGACGCGCGAATTCGGTGCAGCATGCCTCGCAAGAGGGCGGCGATCCGGCAAACCATGCTGCATCCAATGGGTACGGTCCTCTCCTTCTGGCGAGCGGTATTCTCCACAACACATTCTTTAATAGTGAATTTGCACACGTTGGATCAAGAAATGACAATTACGAGGTATTTGTGTTGGCTTTGCTGCTCCATCTTCTGGATGGGATCAAGCGTGAAGCTGTATGAGTGTTCTCTGCAGGAGCCCTGAACCCCTTGAACAAGGGAATGGGTGGGGCAATGGAAGCTCTGCGAGGAGTCACAGAGACCACCCAAGGGCAGGGGCTGAGCGCGCACAGTCCGGAGCCTCTGCAGGCTTCTCTGGCAGGTGTCAATTCCCTTCCTCATCGCTTTCTTCCTCTGCCCAGTGACCATTCTTCTTGCACCTGAGGATAGTCCAACAAGCTCAGCACCACCTCGCTCATTCCTTTACGTGCGCGCAGGTCATCAGCAAATGGGTGGCATGGGGGATCCCAGCATCGGCGAGAGAGGTCACCAGGAAGCCCCCGGCCCCGCGGCCGCCGCTCCCCGTCGCCAGCCCGGGACCGGGCGGCGGCGGCCGAGTCGGCCCGCGCGCGGCGCGCGGCGGAGGC
>JADEYI010000058.1_pt1 | contig 208071 bp, 262 predicted proteins | sample 8542331 | NCBI WGS metagenome assembly JADEYI01 (sample SAMN16510988, study PRJNA670497) | mine drainage metagenome | isolation source: biofilm near Copperflume 1 | place: Germany: Marsberg coppermine Kilianstollen | collected 2018-02
ACTCGCCAGATCCAAGCAAGACCCAATCAACCGTGGGCACGGTGCTCAGTATTTAAACCGCCCCCGCCAGCCGGGGCCAATAAATTCTGTATATTGATGAGCTTAAATCAATGTTGCACGCTGTCTTGTGCGAGACAGGTGCCCCTGCAATGATGCATGATTGCCCATGCATCGCCCTCTACAGAATCAGGGCTCCAGAGAACCTTGAGAATGGTGCCATTCACCACCACCCAATCCCTGGAAACAATCTACAGCTCAGCAGAGCACTGTGTGGTCCAGCACCGTACGACGCACTCGGCAGCAGAAGCCCATCCAGACATGCTTGCACACGCGGTGTCCTTATAAACTGCCATTGACAGCGCAGCAGAGCACTTCCACATGTATTCCTCTGGCAATTGGTACCCACATGACCTCTAGATGGGGCCCCCTGTTGCAGCATGCATTGCAGGGATGCATAAAAGACAGGCCTGGCTTGGGCAAACAAATGCATTACCGTGGTTTTGCGCACGGCGCCGGCGGCGGCAGCCGAGGATTCGCGCTCGATGGTGAGGGGAGTGTAGCCGGTCATGAGGAAGTGGCAGCGCGGCGTTGGGATCAGAGACGCCACGAGGCCCACCAGGTCGTTGTTCATGTAGCCTGCGCGCGCAGAGGCACCCGTAAACGAGCATGCAAGAACCAGCCGATCCCCCTGATGATCTCGCCTTCCGGTGTCCCTGAGAACCCTCCCTTGCCCGATTCTTTCTGGTGTTCAAACGGCCTGTGATGGTGCTCACAAAGGCAGGCACAGAATGTACAAGTTTTTCTTTCGTACAGCCGGGTGTCTAGGAATGGTCCTTGCTCCATAGGAGTGACCTTGATATGAAATGAAGTCAAGCAATCTCAAGAGCCCACAATGCTCTGCACCACCATCGTCTGCAAGTTGCACAACTGATGACCGTAGCAACATAACTGAGCATTGCCATCACAGTTCTGCACAGATAGCAGGGGCCAAACTAAGCTGGGAGACCAGCAGGTTGACAGGTGAGTCAGCGGTGAGTCACCGGGGTAGCGCAGCGTCGCGGTGGAGGCGGCCATGACGGTGGAGACAAGGGAGTTGGTCTCGCTGAAGGAGGGGTTGCTGATGTGCAGCCGTTCGACGGCGATCCTGTTCAGCGCAGTGTTGTCCAGAACCACGACCGCGTCCGCGTTCAGCGTCAGCCGCTTGAGCGTCAGCAGCGAGTTGTATGGCTGCACCACAACATCGCTCGCCGCCGTCTCGTTCTGGTTTGGGAAGACGCTGCGCGCATGCAAAATTTGCCAACGATCAGTCATCGGCGGTGGACAGTGCGTGCTGCTCAATGTGTTCCCGATGTGCACAATGCAGGACATCAAATCCCAATGGCGGAACAATCACCGATGCAGTGCAGAGTGTAAACAACTCTACCATGATGCCTTTACTCGCAGTCCTCGCCGCTTCCACAGTGACAGACCAGTGGGCATCCCATGCTCCTCTCCATGCCACACAGCAACAAGCCTAGATCCTAGTGCTGCCGATGAGGACATTACACGGTGACTTTCGACGTTGAGCAAAAGAGCAAAAGCATTACCTGTAGGTCTGGATCAGCTTCTTGGGAAAGCGGTCCCCCAGGGCTTCGAGCAGGTAGGAACCCATGCCTGAGCCGGTACCCCCAGCAATGGAGTGGCACAGCACAAAACCCTCCAGGCTGTCACTGTACCCCGCCTCACGATCTGCGCAACAGGCAACAACCCTCATTGTCTCTCAGGGGTGCTAAATACTTCTAGGGGTATTTAGTACCCCCCATGTCTTGGCCCTGGCTGGCGGGGGGCGGTACAAATACTGAGCACCGTGCCTACGGTTGATTGGGTCTTGCTTGGATCCGGCGAATCCAACAACGGGTAGGGCTGTGGCAGCCGTTAACTGCAACTTGTCTGCAGGACGTACCTTGCCTTTTGGCAGGAAAAGCGTGTAATAATAAAATAGTAATAATGTCTTGGGGGAACACTCATGATACATGAGGGCAAGCCACTGCCAGCCACCTGGCATGGCTGGAGAGAGGGACTTCACTTTTTTGCAAGCACCACCAAGGCATATGCCTGGAACCGGCAAGCACTAGCGCTGCATACTCAGCAAGTGACTTGCATTTCCACATGAGCCTGCAGCTAGCTAAGCGGCCGCTCTTTAGAGCTATGCCACCCCAAAGTGGTGATCAGTCTGTCTGCCATCGCTTAGTGATCATGGCAGCAACCTCAATCTCTGAGTAATTGTTTGCGCTCACAGTGGCCTTCTCAATCTTGGAGGGAGTTGTGACGCACCAATCATGTCCATGAGGTCTTCCTGCACACTCTCCCCCTGGTGGTACCCGCTGGCCCAGTTGTTGCCGGCGCCTCCGCCATGCTTGGACAAGAAAACGTTCTCTGGATTGAACAGATTCTTGATGTCTGAGTTCTGTATCGAATTGATGACCCTGAAAGCAGCAAACATTTCTGACTTAGGCTTGCTATGCCCTGGCAGTGGCCAAGTTCTGCATCCCACGCCTCTTGCTGGCTTGTTGACGCATCTGCAGTTGATGTAATGAGCAATAACGAGAAAGTATCAGAGAATCGGGGGAAGAGTCGAGATTGCTGCACCAGTACTTTGATATTTGATGCCTGTTGCAACAACCAGATTATTGCTGATTGTTGAGGGAAAGCTGAAGGTTGCACCTGGGCTCCAGGTCGATGAGGAGGGCTCTTGGGATGTATCTTTCGTCGTCTGCCTGATAGAAGAAAACGTCTTTCCTGTCTCCCCCCTTCGTTGGATTTACAGACAGCGTCAGCTCTACACTGGCAGACCTTTGCGGCAAGAGCAGATGCATAGCATTTGGGGAAACACAGGCTCAGACAGCAGCCAATATCCGCGTACCTGAGTTGCGAATTCCTCCAATATACCATCGTTGCTGATCCCATGCTCCAGACAGAGCTGCAATGCACATTTAAGGAATGACACCACCACTGGATGGTTCTATGCTGTAAAGTGAAGGAAAAGAAATGGTGCTGGTGCCGCTTCTCAAAGCAGTGTCACTGAATATCTCTGCAACTACTGCTAGAACAATAATGCATCTTGGCTATGGACACTATTGAATTTAACAAGAGGCCCCACCTTCCTCCAAAACTCTGATCCGATTTGATTGCCACACTGCCCGACCTGCAATGTGATTATTTCCCGAGGCATGGCTCAAACACTCTACATAATCAATGAGAAGGCGTTTCGAATGCTCCCTTTGTAGACCCCTTAACCAATGAAGGTATTGCTTGGCAGAATACACAACAAGATGTTTGCTTCTGCGTTGCAAAAGCTGGCCAATTTATAGTGAGTACGCCCTTTTCAAGGCCTCTATCTTTTTCAATACACCCTCACTGTGGGGGGCGAGCTCTGCGCGGACGTGAAGGCAGTGTGAATCAGGCGTTCAGCCAAATCTCGACGCATGCCAACAGATCCAAGTTTGGCCTGGCATCTAGATATCACATAAACCCTCCGTCAAAGGGATTTATTTTAGGTCAGTCGGCATCAATATCGATATCGCTGCTCGCCATGGACATACAGCCACGGTTGCAGACGTGCGGATTGTGTTGCTCAGATAATTCACATTTAGAGCAAGCTCACTTTCCAGCTGATTGAAGGACTTGTGGTCAATTCACAAAACCCTACACGCACGTGTTTTCGTTCGCAGTGCGATAGTAGAAAGTCCTTTAATGCATCGTTGCCTCGCCTGAAGAAACAGTTTTGAACCATTGGATCGGTAATCTAAAGTACTATTGTCAGTTTTGATGCGGACAAATCGCTGTAAACCTCCTGTCCCCAAGCCTGGGTGGGGCAGGCTGGTCAAGCCATCTTTACTAAAATTTTAGAGAACTGTACATCGCTTTGCTGATGGTGATCAACAGATCGCCTGGCAGGTCAAATAATGGAATTATGTTTCAGCGCCCTGGCAATGGCAAGAGCGCCATGTTGTCAGTCTCTGTAACTGCCAATGTTCTTTTCATACTTTTTCTCATCTTCTGGTCAGCCACACGCATGCTTCCCATGCACCGAGGCTTGAGGTACGTACAATTAAAAACCTTATCTAATACAATCGATTGATCACGCTTCAGTTTGAGATCGAGCATTATTGTCGCGGTCAACCAGGATCAGAAATCGCAAAGTGCCGATGCCTGATGCTGCGCAGGACCGTGACAGCTACCTTTCAGGAATCAGAGCTGCTTCTCACGCGGCTTAAAGGGGACATGCAGGTGTGTTCTCATCGCTGAACTGTTTTCACTGCTGCACCGTGTTACTAGGGAACAGATTTGTGCATCGTAGCCCTTAGATGCACGACCAGAGCCTTGGCATGCTCTCATGGGCACTCAAGTCATCGGTATCTTGTCGTATCTATCTACAACGATCGTTGTTCCCCTCCTTCACCTTATTCACACAACAACCTTGCCTGGCATCTCAGGTGGTGACGAGCTATCTGGAGGGAGCCAAGCAGAGCATGGAGGACAGGAGGGGTCTTGAGGAGGATGTCAGGTGGAAAGAGGGGGTGAACAAGGCAGCAGGGCAGGAGGTGGATCTTTTTGAGGCTCAAAAGGCGCTCAAGCTGCAGCCACAGGTGTTGGAGGAGGTAGCACAGCTCCGCAGCCGCCTGCAGGAGACAGAGCAGCACGCAATCGAGGTGCGTTGCTGGAGTCTTCCTTGGAGGGCTCCCTGGAACGTCCACTCTACTGCAGGGCTCATGTGATTTAATGTCAATAAATGCATTGTAGATGTGGTATGTTGGATTGGTGCCAGAATATGGGTGGCCATCGCCAGTACTGCTGCGCTGCCTAGAGGTACAAAACTCAGGACAGCAGACATCAGCTGCAGTCATATTGACAACGCAGAAACACGCGGCAAAGCTCACTCATGTGATTGTGGTTTGGCGCAGCTGGAGCAGGCAGTGAACGCCACCGAACGGCGGGCGTGGCTGACCATCGGCATTCCCACAGTGCCGCGCAAGACTGGGGCGGATTACCTAACCCTGACCCTGGAGAGCTTGCTGGAGGAACTGCCATTAGACAAAAGTGACCCGCTGTACGGCCGCGTCCGTGTTCTGGTCATGAACAACCGGCCCGGCAACCACACCGTCTTCTACAAGGTGCGCCAATGGAGTTCCCTGCTGGTAATTGCTCGATTCAATTCAGCCAGGCAAACAGCTGGCGCGGGGAATACAAATACCTAGCAACACGTCTACGGTTGGTAAGGTCTTAGTTGGATCTGGCGAGTCCATCAAGGGGCACAGACAATGGCAGCCTTTACCTGCTGCTTGTTTGCAGGTGCACCTTGCCTTTGGCTGGAACAGCGTGTCGTTATGAACTTACCTTTTTGGGGAAAGTAATGTCTTTGCGTCCCAAAGATTAAGTAAATGGGTCCTGTGAAGCAGGAATTGCCCTTCCGAGGACATGCAAAGTATAGCAGCGGCCTCCTGCAGCAACTGCACATTTCAACAGCTTTGTGGCATGTGGCATGTGACTCTGATCTTTATTGGCCCCAGCATGCAAGTGCAGCAGAATCAGAGCATGGCTGAAAGTCTGATGGAGTGTTCTGTGAGGCGAGCAGGTGCGGCGGCGGATAGAGGAGGGGACAGCAGAGGACGAGTTCGTGGCAAAGGCGAGGGTCTACGTGGCGATGCTCGACAACCCAGGCACGCTTATTAGGACTCGCACAGAACCTGCTTTCTTGTAGCTGTCCTGTCCGTACATGTCATTTGGCAGATGCACACTCCAAACATCATCAGCTACAACCACATGCCAGGGCTGCCCATAGATTGATTTTCTGGTGACCATGTAGCCTCAGCTGGCAAGAAGCGAAAAAAATTTAAGCAGTGGGACCACAATTATATCTGGCCCATAAACGATCTAGGACTTTGAAATTTGATGCTTTTGCCACACAGGAACCCTACCGGACCCAGCGCCGCATCTCCCCGACCCCAACGATCTCGACAACCCCACCAACCGCCCCGGCAGGTGCGCGCACATGCTTGCACATGCTCGTCTGCAGTTCCTTGCACATTTTTATACACGGTCTCTGCCCTGGATTGCTGCATTGAGAGCTGATTCAAGCGTCACGATATTGGGTGCATGCTGACCCCAAGTTGAACATCTTCTCGGTCCAGAATGTCTCCAAATGTTGCGAAAGAGCATTTGTGCTCCCCATATCATTGCCTCTTAAACCCATGAACCAGCCTATAAACCAGGTTAGAGTGATTACTGGTAAATAAACCTATTTTTTTGACTGTTGTGCTTGCATTATGGTTTTGCAGGCAGGTGCGGCAGCAGACGTGCGACCTGATCACTCTGCTGGAGACGGCGACGCCGCAGTCCTTCTACTACCTCTTCATGGAGGACGACTTCAGGTGCGCGCCCGCCCACAGCCATGCAGATTCCAAGCTGCACTTGTTTGGATATCTCTGGCAGAGATGCTTGAGCTACTCCCTTGCTGCACGTGCAACAAGGAGATGGATGTCTGGACAAGGGAGGCGTGCGTTGGGTTCCCATACATTTGCAGACGCTGTAAATCTGCTGCTGCTGTACTTGCCCTGCACAGCGCAGACATCACAGAGGGGTGCAGACTGCCTTTTAACACATGCGAGCTACCGTCTTGGTAGATTTGAGTGAACGGCTGCCCATGAGCTCTCCTCTGCTGCGTTTCACTTCGCCAACTGGGCTCACAGCCCAGCAGCCTGTCCACAGCTAGAGAGTAACCTTGCTCTTGGCAGATCTTAGATATGCAGTCCAAGACGATCATGCATGGCATCAAGCTATTGCGACATTGATTTGTCCTTGGATGCAACCATAATTTGACTGTGCTTGCCTTGTTATGCTAGGGTGTGCCCGTATACGGTGCCGACGCTGCAGTACATAGTGCGCAAGCTGAATGCGGTGCCGGCCACGCGCAATTGGCTGAGCGTGCGGCTGAGCTACGGCATGAACGGCATCCTGCTGCCAACGCTCTACCTCCCATCGCTCACCAACTACCTGCGGTGAGGGCATCTTCTTGCGACATCACTTGTTCAGCATGTGTTGAGACTAGTCTGCAATTTTTTTGCGCCCATGTATATAGTAGTGCCTTTAGCCCCGGCTGGCGGGGCGCGGTACAAATGCTGAGCACCACGCCCACGGTTGATTGGGTCTTGCTTGGATCTGGCGAATCCAACAAGGGGTAGGATTTTTGGCATCCTTTACTGCAGCTTGTCTGCAGACGCACCTTGCTTCTGGCAGGAAAAGCGTGTAATAATATTAGTAATAATATAATATAGTAGTGGGTGGAAAAGGTGCTCCGGAGACATGTTGCGTGTGCCAAAATATGGCCATCTGGTCAAGTTCAGTGCCAAATTGTCCGTGATTTGCAGCTGGCTGTCTCCATGCCTCTTTTGGAGGCGAAGAGGGTAGAGACTATTTTTTGTAGATTATGGCTTCAGTGCTGCATCACTTGATGGCTGCCCTGGCTTGGCATGAACGAGTTGCAAACGAGCATGCGTGCATGTGTTTTCAGCTGCGCCCTGCCGCCAGGATAAACACAGCAGGCTGATTCCTTACATAATCACGACTCACCATCTGCTCGATCACATGCGCAGAATGCACACGGCGCGGCTGCCGCCCGATCTCCTCTACACGGAGTGGTTTGCCGGCAAGAGGGAGGAGACCTGGGACACAGTGCGAGGCCGGCAGCAGTACGTGTACCACAAAAACTTGTTGGATCACGTCGGGGCGCAATCGTCGTTCGCAGTTCGCGCAGAGCGGATGCCGTTTCCCCGCTGCTTCGACTCCATGGCAAACGTTTGGTCCATCCAGGCGCAAGAGCGATTCCAGGTGAGCAAGCCTGCCAAAGGATGTCAAGCACATGTATCATGCAAACTTATTGATGTGACAGTGGGGTCGTGCTTTCTGCTGGAGATTAGATCGCTTATTCTGAAGATTTGTCCATGACTGAAATGGGCAGGACAGGACAGCGTTTGTTTGCACCCAGCTGCAAAAAACAGGATTACTGCACTTGCTCCTTTGCATGCAGGAGCATGTCACAGCATTTCATATGATGCTTGAATATTTAGAGAATTGACTATGCAGCCGTAAGAAATGTTTGCAGGGCAGCCAACTTCTTCAAAATACAGTATACTGCAAGCCGACAATGTGACTAAGGAGGGCGTCATGTGCGCGCAGGCGGCCGCATGCCCCAACAGCGATCTCTCCCCCTGTCCCCCGGGCGATGGCGGAGAAACGTGGGTGCGCCTTCCTGTGCAGTGGCCAGACAAATTCAACGACGATGCACGATTTCATCCAACGGAGGCTGCCGCCACAACAGTCGGCAGCGCTCTGTTGCGATGAGATGGCGCCAGCTGGCCTTGCGATATATCGTGAGCTTAAATGGGTGATAGCCTGTTTACTGCAAGAAGGACTGGAACTCGTTGAACAGCAGAAGGGCTGATGCAGCAAGCATGATAAAAGAAACAAGGCATGGTGAAGCATCATCAGCTGCTTGGCTTGGGAACAAGGGAATCAGTGAAGTACGATTTTGTTGTAGAGAACATCAGAGAACAAGATGTGCCCAGAACAAGCAATGGCCAGCATTGCTGCTCAGCGACAGGCAATGTATGCAGTCAGATCCGGGGGCTTCAACTCTGTAGACTGGCAAGATTTCATTTGGTGTGTGGCGCTCTGCACGCCTAGACAAGGCCTGAAATGTATGCACAGGTTGTTGTTTTCCCAGGGCAGATGTGAGCACTTGAGCTTTTATGCCCGTAATGTGTTTGCCGACAGACGATGTCATTGTGTACTTTTTTACATTGTAAAACTAGGGAAGGTGGCCATGAATGGCCACTTCTTGACCTGACAAACTGTCGCCTAGCCACCTCATCACAGCCAAATTAGTGGGTATGCACCGCTCGTTTCAAACCACTCCTGTTCAAGAAACTACCACAAGTTCCTTGTCAACATGATGGCGCACCGTCCCAGCAATCAACCGTTGGTGACCTTCGCGACTGGCCTTCTTCTATTTGACATACTCTACTAGGATTTCAACGAAGAGGCTCATTACGAAAGAAAGAAAGAAACAACGCATAACCTGGGAACTATGTGGGAGACCCAGCATGCATACGGGCAGAGCCAAAGAGGCTCTGCAGGGAACATCACACTGTGAGCTTATCCCCCGTCATAAAAAGGGAAATGGGAGGGGAGCGAGGAGGAGGCAGGAGCAGAGCGCAAGGGGGGCCGGCGGGCGCTGATAGGAGCGCTGGGTCCCCGGGCCCGGGGAAGAAGCATGGGGAGGAGGGGCGGGCGTGGGAAGAGCAGACGCAGGAGCAGAGCAGGCTAATTAAGGCTGACTCGAGGCAGAGTCGGTCTTCGTATCGCCTGTTGCCAGATTAGGCCACAAATGGCGGGACTTTTCCAAGGCGGAGTATAATGAAGAATTCTTTTATCTTCCAAGTTCTTCTTTATATTCCCCTTGACTTTTCTGCGTCAGTAAGTGCGCAAGCTAATGCGGTGTGGGTGCATGGGGACGTCCTGGGCCCTCGACAGGCGCACAGCTGGTGGCACAGTGCCTAAGCAGGCGATCGCTCGATCCGATGCAAATTCAGTCCGAGGTTGGTCTAGCAACAAGACACCCCAGGGGATAACTTCTCGTAAACTTGCGACAAGTGCTGAGAGTAAAGACATTCAAGCAACATACACGTGTTTATCGATCACAACACTCGTTCCTCGATGGATGAGATGGGTATGCACTCGACGGCCCCGCAAAAAGCCGCGGCAAAGGTCTGGTCTTGCGGAAACGAGGATTGCCCCCACGGTCGCTACTGGCCACGCACATATACTTTCACAGAGGAGTACGAACATAATGTTTGGGGCTCAGACAAAAAATTCAGAAAGGGGATAGATATTTGCGGAATGCCGCAATATCTCTTTCTGTCGGAACTGGGGCCAGAAAGAGGAACAATCCCTAGCCCAAATCACTCCCAAAATCGAGTGCTCAGAGTAATGCCTGGCACACACTTGAACTGGAGGGAAAGTACCGTTCGATGTAAGGTACGCCTCTTACAGTCTGCATTCTGACAAGCCTACAAGTAGCCCATCAATGAATACAGCCAAACAGAAAACCTTCCTGTGATGACGCCAGAACGTGGACACACAAGTGAAGACAAGAGCACGGGGAGGAAATAACAACCCAGGAAAAACAGCAAAGGCCAGCATACTCTCTGTGAATCTCCACAACGACGACTCCTAGGTAACACTTCCCGATTTCCCATCAGCTCTAGTTGAAGGCATTGCCACCCACTGCTACAACAAAACTCCTCACACAAACAGACGCCGACACCGACCTAACAAACGCTCCTCTTCAATCACACTGCTGCTGACAATTGCTCTTATGCAGGCACAAACAAACGACACACAGCAAACGCCAAGGATCAAAACTTGGAATAGAGAGACCACGGACGCAGAAATCAATTTCCATGGAAGGATATTTCGTAAGGACAACCTGCAAGCAGATTTGTTGCAGAGTATTTTCACAGGTGTGGCCATGTCCATTCCAATGGGTGTGCTATGGACGGCCTCTTGAGTGGGTGGTGCAGATGAAGTACTTGGGCCTCATCTTCCAGGCCCAGCAAGGCATGCATGCTACTTACAACAGGATGCATGGGCGCTATTACAGCGACAATTGGGCAGCTCCAATGTGCTGCTTCCATTGGGCTATTGTTACAATTGTATAAGACATGTGTGCCGCCTACTGGTCTGTATGGCTCAGAGGTCTGGGGCCCCTACCGCCTCAGTGCACCTCTGTCATCTACTCGGGAATCGCTAGGGCTTTCACATTTACAGATTCTCAAGCATGTTGTTGGTGTTAGGTCTACTATGGCCACAGCGATCTTGATGAAGGAACTTGAAGTTCAGCCTTTTGAGAATGAGTCCTGGCTCCGTGCTGTCCGCTTTTGGGATAACCTAGTTTCCCTTCCAGATGCAACTTTCTATAAGCGCATTGCCCTTGATGCCTGCTAGGCTGCTGTGACAAAGAATGTGAAGATCATTCATATAAAATCAATTGGGCTTGGTCTATTATCAAAGGTGTACGTAGTTTAGGCTATGATCTTGTCATCAGTGCTTAAGAGTTGACTTCCATTAATATCCAATATTGATGTTGCTGAGTTTACTCAGGTTCTTGCTGACCGCCAATCTAGCATGCTTAGACACTCGATAAAGATCTTTCTTTTGGGTACTGGCTGGTGCTATACCCAAGGCTTTCAAAGTTATAAGTATTTGTAATTGGCAAATACAGGCTCTGCACCAGTGTGAAGCAGCTGTGATGTGCATGCTTGCTGAGATGCTTTGCGGCGCATTTTATAGCAATACCATAATATAGGCACATGTATGCACGTGGTGCTTTTGATGTCTGCCAATCTCTCTTCATGCATATGACAGCTATTTTCACAGCCGAGGCAGGAAGATACAAAGGATCTCTGCAGCACAGGGATTAGGAATTCCGGATTGTTTAAAGTTTGAACGCTCTATGAAGTCAAGGCAGCACAAGCAGCAGAGGAACTGCAGGCGCATCTGCATCAGCAGGACAAAATTGGCTTTGAGAAGCACTTGTGACGGCTATTTGACTAGTGCTTTCGGGATCGAGTGCAGACCTAGTGAATTCTTGTAAAATCCAGACCCATGTGAATACCACGTACTCTACATTGTGACAGCTGCATGCGTTCCAACAATGCCGGATGCACATGCCTTTCGCAATTGACATGGAAATCAAGCTTCTGTAGTCTATGATGGTTTGCATGACATAAACTACTGCTACAGCAGCTGCCTCCTACAAGCGCCGCCTGCTGTTTGAAAACACCTCTGTTGCACTCTGGCCGGCACCATTACTTCACTGCCATGTTTTCTCGAAAATGCTTTCAAGCCCATGAAAGCACCAGTCAACTCTTGATTGCTGACATCGGCAAAACCAATAGCTCATCGCATTTCAAATGCCTGAATTGTCACCATTTTGTCTGGGCAAGCAAGGCAGGCACCATCACTTGGGTGCACCAGACATTCATGTGCAGCTGCTGGGCACCAGAAGAGCTGTTACAGCCGCTCAGTAAAAGCCGCAGATCAGGCAACAAACCCCCACAAACAACCCCGTCGGCAGCTTCCTGCAGCTTCTCAATGCCAAACCAGGCGAAAAGTCCCTGTAAGTTTCCCAGTTGGCAGCTTCCTGCAGTTTCTGCATTGCCAGATCAGGCTAGCCACCATGGCCACATTCAGGCAGCGCCTTGCTCAGTCGATGCTGCAGATAACGCTGTGATTCCCCAGACGCCCAGTCAGCAACTTCTTGCAGCTTCTGCTCTGCCAGATCAGGCCAGCGATGCCAGACTCGTGGCAGGCCCTCATTTGTTCAGTCAAAGCCGCGGATCATGGTGGCCTGTGTGACAGAGCGCAGAGCCAGCACATAGGCTGCAGTGCGAAGTGGCAGCTTCTGAGATGTGTGCACGTCCCAAATCCTCTCAAACGCATCAGTCATTTTGCGGTCGAGCCGCCTGTTGACCTCCTCCTCCTCCCATCGGAAGGTCTGCTGGTTCTGCACCCACTCGAAGAAGCTCACTATCACGCCGCCTGCGCGCATGCAAACACAGATTCCGCTGGTCAAATCTCCGTTAGTTGCGCATCCCTTCCACAAAATCACAAGGCCTTAGCAAGTACTTGGGTAATGCAGAGTGTGAATGCCAGTAGAGTCCAGGCATTAGCACATGCGCACAAGAGCAATCAGCCAAGTTGCTTTCTTAATAAGGGATTGCAAGACAAGACACCAGAAAGGCTGCAGGCAAGAGCTTCTGCTGAGTCGCAAATGCAAGCGTTCATGCCAGGGCACTGCCTTGAAATGCACAGCTCATGCACAGCAAAAATTCACCGCTGTAAGCTGCAATGGGAATGGCTGCAGCCAAAAGATCCTGGCCGATTTGACAAGCCAGCACTGACCTGGCCTGATTGCATAAACAAGCTGGTGATGCCGTGAATGTTCGGTGGCAGAGCATATGTGACAGCTCATGCACACGGACTCAGAGACCAAGCTAGCACTGCCTGTATTTCGCCATACTAGTTCCACCCCTTTCATAATAGGAAGTGACTGGTATCGCAAAAAATCATGCAGCGCTAGCCCGATCCTTGCTCCCCAACACACCACGCTTAAGCTCTGAAGAACGAGACTGTCTCCAAATGACCTAATCATTCTGCGCGGTAGATTGGCATCTCTCCAACCCAAAACCCATGATGGAGGGTTCTGACCCTTCCTCCACGGGGGTGGCAATGAAAAAGGTCATACCCTCCGTGGGGGATACAGGAGTCAGAGTGTCGAGCCCTTCTCAACAGGGCCACACCCTTCGCTACACCTGACCCCCTAAAAACCCTTCCTTGACAGGGGCATTTATACAGCAGGATGAGACCCTACCTCCATTGGCGTACACACATCCGGCTGTAAGACCCTCCCTCAATAGGACAATACTAGAACTTGTCAAATTTATACCTCCATTGGACTTGGCCCATACATTGATATAGGTGTCAGGGATCTGACCCTCATATGAAGGGGCCTTCATATAATATGTGATTCCCTATGGCCCTCTGGGCTCTGGGATTGCCAACATAAAGGTTATTATTATTATGATACATGATGCGAACTCACCTCCGTTTGCATACACATCAGGCAGGACAACGATGCCCCGCTCGCGCAGCGCTTTATCTCCCTCAGGGGTCGTTGGCCCATTGGCTGCTTCGACAACATATTTGCAGTTGAGCCTCGTCGCAACTTCTTCTGTGATCACATCAGGCACCGCTGCCGGGATGAAGACATCGCACGGCATCGTCAGCAGCTCTTCTATAGCTAGCCGCTCCCCTGCGCGCAGCGCATGAATGACCCCTGATTCTAAGTTTTGTGGTGAGGGCTTACAGCTCGATGACACCAGGCCTGGTTATACGGCATTAAATCCCCCTGCTGCAGTAACACAGATTGCGCATTCGCTGTTGACAGTCAGCGCTGCAAAGCTCTCAAAAGACGTTCGGATGCTGCGGCAATGAGGTATGGAAATGTTGTCTCCTCAAGCAACATACCTCATGCAGCAACACCCAAATGTCTCAACATGTCTCAACATCAGGAGACAAGCAATACTAGGAGAAGCCATGCACTCTATGCTACATCAGATGTTCACCTGTTGTTTCACAATACCTAACCAGGGCAACAACCTGGCCAAAAAAGGAGGTGGGCAGATCCAGAGAGGGGTGTACCTCCTGGGAAGGAGCTCATGTGGCCGCCAAAGGGGGGCTGGGCCTTGATGTGGCGCTTGAGTGAGCGGATGTCAAGTCCCTCTGGGTTGTAGATGGCCCCGGTGCGGTCAGACACCGCTATCACTTTGCCCCCGTACAGCTCCAACAGCTCTGCCGCCCAACCGCCCACGTTGCCAAACCCCTGCCCGAGATGAAATCATGTTTAAACGGAAATATTTACAATATACTGTAGAAACAATTTTCGTTACGGGCTTTTGTACCGTGAAAAAAAGCGTGTTTGTGTACGTGCCTCTTGGGTATATGCAATGTGTTCAGTGATTTAAAATTAAGAATGCAATTAAGATTGCTAAATTCCTCTCAAGTGAATTCAGCGGGGGCGCAGTGGGGAACACCCTTAGAAGCTGTGATGTAGCATGCACAGTGAGACATCAAGCAAGGTCAGGCCGATGCAAGCAGACTGTGCCAGATGGAGTCCTCCCATGAAGTGTCATGACATGGACCAGACACTACCAGTGATGCAAACATTTGAACATGCAGAAGATCTACACGGAGCTTCCATGTACCACTCGTTTGGCTTGCCAGTTCACAGGTCTTCAGGATTTGTACTGAGACCAGCCTCGTGCTCTCACCTGGATAACAAAGGTCTTGCCGGCAATCTTGCCCATGTGCTCGTTTCGCAGCAGCTCCCTTGTGGCTAACACGACTCCCCTGCCAGTCGCATACTCCCGCCCGTAGCTGCCATGCAGCGTCATTGGCTTGCCTGCATGGACATGACACATGTCAGCGTCTAGCATGGCCTGACTAAATAATGTTATATAATTTTAGGGGTCTTAATGTAAAAACCCCTAAACCCAAAAAATCCTAAACTAAAAATATGCATATTCCCTCGGGCAGCACATCGCCAAGATTCAAAGCTTCGATGCGCCGGACATCTCGAGCAACAAAATGCGCGCATGCACATGGATCCAGCACCTCACCATGTTTTTTAAACACCAAGGAGCTCCAATAAAGCCAGTGCCTTGAATACACTATGCTGGAGTATCTTTCACATGTGATCACTATGACGAGTCTCTACCATCTGTTGCGTCTCTTACACACTTCTGTGTATCAAAGTCGTGTTGGCATGGAGAACTCCAAGAGATCTCAGCCCCTTCCTACAAGCTCTATATTGTGGCAGCTTGTACACTGTGCCTTGTCTGCAGACGCCCTTTGCCTCTGGCAATTGTGGTCTTTAGTCAGCATCAAGGATTTTTCTGAGCAGGGCAAGGGCTTACCCGTGACACAGGCAGGGGAGAATCCCTTGTACTTGCTGTACTCATCAAACCACCAGGACATGACTTTGGAGCCCGCGCTGATCTCCGGCCCGGGGATGTCTCGGTCCGGCCCCACGCAGTCCTTCAGCGCCTGCGCGCAGCACGCGCGCATGTGCCGTCACATGCCAAGCCAAAACCCTCAAGGCTTCTGAAAATGATAGATGAAATTGTCTGATTTGCCCCGAAATGGGCTCACTTATGGCGCTTCCGAGCTGCGCATGTGCCTCTTGACACGCTGTACCGAATACTCACATCTTAGGACTGCACACAGGGTTTCAAGAATCCTGTCTGGTGCAAACATGCCGAAGATGACCTGCGGTATCCTTGGATCGTGCAGCAGAGCTGGAAATAGCACTGTTAGCGTTCACAACCAAGCAATCCCCGTGCCGATCGCGGCATGTTTGCATCACATGTACAGTGAAAAGGGGGGTCCCACATGTTTACTGACCACCACCCCTGGGTTCCAAAGTGTAAGGGTTAAGAAGTCTAAGCAGGGGGGAATGTGCGCGCGCCTGCACGAGCTTGCGGGTGATGCGTTCGAGCTCTGCCTCTGTGAGGTCTTTCGGGTCGCAGCGCACTCCGCCCTTGGCGCCTCCAAAGGGAACGTCCACCACCGCTGTCTTCCACGTCGTCAGGCTAGCCAGGCTGCAAATAATGACCCATTCTCAGGCTATTGGAATACCTAATTTCATCTGCAGAGCTCTTGTCTGCGATCATTCTGCGCAAAGCAGGATGTCTGGCTGGTGCGGGAACCCAAGAGCGGAGGAACACTAAAGAAGCAGACTTTGTTTGCAAGCAAAGCACTGAAGTTACCCGGATTCCACCAAGCGAGATGCATGCATGCAAGTGTGTGAGCAAATATCATTGGCTTCAGGGTGTGGGGGCACAAATATTGCCCGGCTCATGAATGCACTGAGCTGAGCTGCATGTCTCAAAATGGGTTAAAGACATGCCCCATTTTCAGACATGCAGACTTGCTCAATGCACCCATGTATTCCTCAGAATCCATACTTTCTTGACAGCACTGGAAGGGCCACCGCTATCTTGAGACACCTAGCACTCGCGGAAAGCATGGCCTGACATCAGAGCGTCTCAGGCATCTACTGAGACCTTCTGTCTTGTGAGCAGCATGCCATCATTCAAATACTAGTGATTCCTTGCACGGCACTCCACAATCACTCTGGAAGACCACATCATGATCACCGCAGCCGTGATCCTGATTGCGGTGTGTTTTACTAGACTACATGATCCACAGCACACCTGCGTACGTCATCCATGCTGACATTGGGGTGGAAGCGGAACCCCCCCTTGAAGGGGCCGCGGCTGTTGTCATGCTGTACGCGGTACGCATTGAAGATCTCGATCTCGCCGTTGTCCCGGGTGATGTTGAGCTCCACATGCAGCTCGCGCTGGGGAGTCAGCAGCAGCTTCTGCAGGCGCTCTGGGTAGTCCAGCACCTGGAACGCCTGAGCAGACCAGACATGGGTGCATGTCAGACAAATCAGCTCTACATGTTCATGTGCTCTATGCACATTACCACAGCTTCTGCCCAGTATATCCGCATGCCCTTTCCTCGTTGAAAGATTTCCTCGACCTAAGGTGCCAGCGACTGCATAAAATGAAACGACTCTTGCAAGCACGTGCTGCGGGGTAACAGGGTGTGAGGGGACGCCCCATCACATCCTTGCACAAGTGTCAGCCAGATTAGAAAATTTATCTGATTTGTCACTGTTTGCAGGACGAATACTTCAGACATGCATCCAAATGGCTCAAAATGGAAGATGTTTGTGAACAAAGCCAGGCTTCTGGGGCGGGTGCCACATGGATCACATCATATGATACACACTCCGGTAGCCTGCCGTGTTGAGAAATGGCCCTCCATGTCAAGCTATTAAGGGCAGACGAGCGGTGCACCAGCAGAGGGCTTGGCAGATCAGGCACCTCTCTTACAAATGTGTCTGTCCGGTGGGACTGGGTGCCCTTGGGGGGTTCCGAATATGCAGGCTCGTACAGCTCCTCGCCAGAGAACTGATCCAGGGCTGACGCAGCATGCTGGCCTCTCACATGCTGCACCTGCAACGCTCCTCTGACATGCCTCAACAAGGCATTTGATGCCGTCCGCCTGAGCAGCATGCGTGCTTCGTGCCTCTATTGGCAGCACCCTGGGATGAAACAAAGTCTCCTTCCTGTGAAAACGTGTGTCACGTTGAAGTGTATGCCCGCAGGAACAACCCGATCCCTTGCACCTACTACGGGATGGTTAAGGAATACAACCCAACAAGAAGTAGCGAAGAGGTGGCGATGTAGCAACTGATGATGTGATGGTCTACCCGATAACGATTGCTGGTCATACCTTACTAGGTCGTGAAAAACTTCGACGGTCGCTTCAGAGTGCTACGACAAATGAAGACGCCTGATTTGCAGCAAAAAGGAATGTTCTTGTGTGTTGAGATGGCGCGTTAATTGATCAATCAGAGGAAAGAAGCCCCCCTCCCTCTGTCAGCTTTTCGCATCCCGAATATCTTGAACGATGGCGCTTTAAACACTGGTCCTGCGCTGCTGAACGACTTTCAATGCTTCTATGACAATCTTTGTGATCGTGAGCTATCAAGATTGCCTCGCAAATGAGGGGGTTCCTTCGGACATGTACGTGTATCGATCCACCTCAGCACGTTGGCATCAAGCGAGCACGTGCCGATCTACTGAACTCAAGCGTTATCCCGCGATCTTATTGCTTTGCAAGCACTCTTGGATCACTAGGGACTGCAAACGGGTCCCCACGAGGGTTTATGCCTTGTGAGCAGTCCATGGAGACATTAGATAGGTGGAAGCTCATCATCTTGCACCATACAACCGTCGTCGCACCGCTCGATCAAGCGGATTGAGCCAATCCATTAAGACATTAGATTGCTCAAAAAAATTCTTTGGCAGCTACGTGATGTGACAACACTCCGCAGTCGAAGCATGATCGTTCACCCAACCGATGGGACTGCACACATATGACGTACTCAAGTACCTCGGTGTAATGACAAACTTCCTCCAAAATACTAACTCCAGCACAACAAATTCATCCTGCACATACAGGAAGTCCATGTTCTCCAACTACCACCGTACCAACACTGACCCACTAATCTCTCAAATTTTCTCTACCCGTCAAACTGGAAGGAGGACACTTTGATGCCCATCAACTCATCGTCAAACACCACCCTTCCGGGACCATTGGCAGCCCCAGCAATCACATGCAGCGGCAGCAGGTGTTCCTCCCGAGGATGGCACTCTCTGGCGCTGGGCGCCTCTTCCCAGAGCTCCATGAGCCCCTGCCGCTGCGCTGCGCTGTGCTGCGGGTTAGTCAGCGCGTCATGGAGATATGAGTCAAACTCCTGCGCACCACACAGCAAAGGCCGCTCAGCTCTCGGCCCGCGTTCAGGATTGTGACAAGCACTGGCTTGAAAGGAAAAGCAGCTCCTCTGTCAGGCCTGTTGCAGGATCCGACTCAGTGGCTCAAGCTTTGCGCACACATGCAGCCCTGCCGAGTTGATATAAGGACCTGAGACTTGGCAACTTTAGCTGGTAATTTACGTACACGCACAAGGCTTAAAACAGAGAACAACCCTGCCAATGAACACATGCTACAAATGACACTTGCAGGACCAGTAGTGCAGCTCTACAGAGAGCCCGGCTCTTGTCATTGATTGAGACATCAATCCAGGAATACAATGTATAATGCAGCATTTGTGCCAGGTGCACGCCTTGCTGGCGGCCAGCGCGGCGCTGACGCCGCCGCCGCGGGCAAAGCCGCGCATGTTGTGGAAAGACATGCCCGACCCAAACAGCAGCACGCCCTCGTCCCGCAGCGCGCTTATCGCCTGCCCCATGCGCATGTGCTCCTGCAAGAGCGTCCAGTCACTATCTCTACCTTTTCTATTGGGCTTGATCCGCAAATTCGGAGGATTTGAAGCTTTGTGCACTTGCCTGCTCTGTCCTACCCTTCCAGACTGTAGCAACGGTGCAGAATGCATCAACAAGAAGTATTCCTTGAGACATACGTGCATGCCATCAGGGACACTTGCGTGCAAAGCTGTCTCTCTGCCAAGACAGCGGTCTCCTCCTCATGTGACGAAAAGGAGCTTCATATTTACCTGAGGGTTGAGCGAGGACAGCATTGACAGCTGGACGACAGGGATGTCTGCAGCAGGGAACGCCAGCTTCAGCGGCACAAAGGTGCCGTGGTCAAATCCGCGCTTCGCGTCCAGCTTTGGCGCAAAGCCCGCCTCTCTGCATCGTACGCACACATCTCACAGTGAGACGCTCACTGCTGCCAGGGGAAGATTGTGGACCTTGTTGAGAATAGATAGAATGCAAGGCATGAGGGCATTGCAAGCATGAAAGTTTGGGAAAGGGCTGCCTTGCAGTGTCAACAGATAGTGCAAACATCATGGTTGATTGATGGATTAGAACAGTGTGACACATGCGTCAGAGATATAATGAGATGCATTACAGACTTCTGGAAAATTTACCGAAATATGTGTGCATTCTCTGGGAAGTTTATGTGCAGATTTATCACCTTAGGAGGCCGGCAGCACGCTGCGCCAAATTGGCTGAGCCAGGGGCCGGGTATTTCATCTGGTAAGACTCTGGTGGGAAGCCATAGTAATCATAGATGAGCTCTGGCGCAGTGCCGCTTGTCAGCGTAGGAATTGCCTCCTGCATAGCACACAGAGCAATTATTTGGGTCACCAGTGGCGCGATGGTGAAACGCCTCTAAAATTTGCCAAAATCTCCGGGGGGAAGTCCATGCAGCGCAAGATCTAAAGAGACGATGAAATGTAAGAACTAGAACAACGAAAAGAAGAGAAGCACAATTAATTACTACTGGCACTAGAGAGTGGAACATCACCTCCCAGTGGGCTGAAATAACCAGGATAGCCTTGGGCTGAGCATGCAGAGAGGCCGAGTAGCTCTGCAGCCACTTGGTGAGACCTGCGTGCCCAGGATGGCCCAACAGAGGCAGCGGTCCCCCACCGTGGGCCACAAACACAGCAGGCTGCTTGACTGACGTCGTTGCGTTCATCCCAGCTCTCACGTACTATTCAAGTGCCTGATTATGATGATGGATACCTTGTTTCTATCTTCAATAGATAATGCTAATGCTAGACTACACAATGGACTTGCAGAGCATGTAAGGGCTCACTCGCGCTGCAGTGCAGGCTTGTCGGCATGTGAAGGTCCAAGTCAATTGCCACTGTGAATCAACAAATTCGATCGGCTGGAATTCGATCATCTACCATGTAAATACGATGCTATTACTTCATGCACCAAGACACATGAATCCGCACATTCCTTATGCCAGAGAGGAGCTTATCACGTCATGCATGGAGATCCGGCAGCTTCGCGGGAAGGCGAAGCTGAGCATGTGGAAGCGATGCAAAACGCATTCAATCTCATGAGGATCTGGGAATAGAGGGCACCCACGGAGAATAAGCAATTTGATGTTCAGGAATTGTGGGTTGGACAAAGCTACTGCCATTCTGGCAAGGTCTCTTATTGTGCTGACAAGCACTTCCTCAGTCATCATACTGCAGGGATGGGAACCCTTGTATTCTGAACGCCTTGGGAATAACCCCACAAGGAGTGATATGCGGTCCAATTAGCCTGCAGACGTTTGCCAACACACTTCTAGAGGTGGCTAGAATCCACCGATGCTTCGTTGAAGTGCGCACTCAAGCGTACACATCGAGAAGTAGATTCTGCGGTTGCACCTGCACGCAACACAAGCACGCGCCTCTTGCGCAGGGGCCGTGTCTCGTGATCAGCTGACGGACCACTAGATGCCCCTCATTCCCACCCCAATCCTTGCAGCACTTGGAGGTGACCGCTGCAGCATTCCACATACTTTTCTTCTTGACTATTTGACTGAGGAAGTCCTCCTAATGAGCGCATGTTCAGACGCGACCTTCCTCCCTAATTGTGTACAGGCTACTTCTTCACATATTACAACACAAGGATCACGGAGGAGCGCAAAGCACAGATTGAGCGTGTCAATGAGCAGGTCTAGCATTCTACTACTGCTCAAATGCCTTCTAAGCACATGCGCACCCCTGCAGTCAAATGCTTCGTGCAAAAGGCTACCTCGGCCTGTCTCTGAGCCAAGTTTACTGCAATGACAGAAGGGGACACTTGGTGTCTGCCGATCAAGCCGTGAAGTCAGTGTCTGTGGTGGCAAAGCAAGGAAGCTTCTGAAACTGCTTATTCTGCACTCAGAAAGGGTTGCAGTCATCTAAATCAGGAAATGTTGCTTGCACAGGTGCGCTCGCTGTATGGACCCCTGTTGGCGTGTGTGACAGCCTCAAAGTCAGCCTTCGAGGCGATGGTGCACCAGCACAGCCCACAGCTCGGCGATAGAAATTTCGTGGAGCTCGTCAGGGAGAACCCCGAGGGGAAAGAAGGCCAGATTTACAGGCGCGCGCACCCTTCACCCCCCTGGGTCCCCTGGGTCCTCACTGCAGCATTGAAGGTGTCCCCACAGCTTGCTTAGCACATGATTGGGTAGCAAACCAGGGGGAATCAAGCTGTTGCAGGAGGTGCCTCTCCTCTGTAGACAATGTCAGCCCTTTAATGGCTCTATTTATCTAAGTGGCAGGGCAGAAGGCAATAGTAAGCAACACACGCCGCTTCGCTTGTGAATTTCTCAAAGGTCATGCGTGGATGACTGTTGCAGGCATCAATCTGGGGGCAACGGAGCATGGGCTCACATCAGCTGTCCTTCTACAAAACGTTTGAGAGCATGCAAGTTTATGTAAAGATAGTCACCATCAATAAATGTGCAGGCAGTGGATGAAGGAGGTGCTTCAGCCGCTGAACGAGAAGGCGGCTGACATCATCGTGCGCCATGCGGACCTGCTGCAGAGCGCACAGATGGAACCTCTACTGCTTCAACTCGTTGCGCATGTGTCCGCCTACCGAGTCATCCTCAAAAGGTACGCTGCAAGTATGTCCTCTTTAGCAGATGATAGGAAATCATCTGTGTGTTGGCCAGTGTCAGGCATTGCTGGGTTTTGGCAGAGCTTTGCAAGCTTGTGGGGAACAAAACATGAAATAGTTTGGTGGCATGAAGTCATCACATGTGTTGTGTCCTGAGCCCTCTCAGTGCCAAGGTACCAAGGGAAGGGATTTCTTGCCCTCTATGTGAAGAATCTACTTGAGCATGTCCATTTCAGTGAAGGGCAAGTGCAGGACTTGAAAGCGTTGCAATTGCAACTATAGATGAAAAGTCCGCCATGCAATGTAGAAGGAGTCTGCAGCAAACAACACCAACATCTTCCGGCCCAGGAACACTAAGTAATCGCAATGCATGCATGCAGGTAAGTGTGTTGTCAAGGTGTTTTTGCTTTAATGCAGGTGGGAGGCAGGGGACCTGCACGAGTGGAGCGCGATCACTTACCCGGACAAGCTGCATGAATATGTCACCGAAGAGTTCAGGCGGATTAAAAAGCGCCAGGCAGATCTTCTGGGCATCAAGGAAGGAATCAGATCAAAGCTCTGATCTGCTTGCAGGTCATGTGTTGGTTTAAATGGATGTGATCAGTTAGTTCTCCTGGGCAGGGGATCGTTGCATTGTTGCTGCATGATGTGCACTCGTGAGGCAGTCCTTCCCCTTATCTCCCTGGGAACCACAATCCTTTGGTATCTGCATGTCTGTTTTGCTAAGCAAGCACGCTGTTTGCTAAGGTCTCAACCATGACAATACAATTGTATAATCTTGTGTATTAGAGGCTTGCAGCACTGAAAGTTCAGACTGCCATTGTGGTTTTACTCAGCTTCAACTGTGAATTGAATGACCATATACAGTAGCGTGGAAAATCGATGACGACTTTCATGACAGGTTGTGCTGTATGAAGTTGAGGACAGGTTGAGGTGAGATGGGGTTGCCTATCTGAACTTGAAAGAGAATTAATTACACAACAGCTCGCACTCCGTGCAGAAGACCACATGGTGGAGTGTGCGATAAAGCAACCCAAAGCAAACACACTCTCGCTCCAAGCAAATCAAAATCGAGCAGAGCCACTTCCCAGCCTTAATCAGGGCACCGCCAGAAAAAAGTTCGTGACACATCACAATTGTTTTGTTTGTGTCAGTCACCCTCTAGGCCCACATACCGGGGTGTCTTCTGCTACGAAGACTTCCAGAGCTCTGACAATAACTTCAGATGCACTTAAACCAGAAGGAACTCTGACCAAATCTACAAATGGCTTCAGAGAGACTTACTACGATCACCTCCCAAGCAAGAACCAGTCAGTGGCCGCAATGGCAAACATTGATGGACTTCTAAATCTGCATTTCTGCCAATAACTCGGCCAGTGCTGCAGCCTTCACAGACTAAACACCTTGGCTCACAGCACCCACTTCTCCTCTTCAATGGTTTGCACTTCAGTTGCAAATTGTGATCAATTGCAGAGCTTGAAGGAATCCACAGAATCAGCCAGGCTGCCTGCGACAGATGACACAGCGTGTTAATCAGCTGCCATATGAAATCATAACCAACCTCTTTCTCATGTGCATCAAATGTTGTGCTGCCTGTGTCGGGAGGGCTTCAAACCAAGATGGAATGTAGGACATGAAAGACAGCACGAGCGCCAAGAAGGGCTGGCTCGCGGCGTAAACAGAGAGCATTGAATATGCCCATATCACGTCTCAAAACCGATGATCACACTTTATTGATACCACAACTAGGAAGGACCAAAAGGACAGAGGACATGCCAGGAAGTGAGAAAAGTTTTAATTGTACCTCTGATGGGGCCTTGCTTGGCGGGCAGCTGTCCGGAGGCCGTGCCTGTACGCAGCAGCATGCAAATCAGATGTGCCAAACCCTCAGCCCAAAAGATGCCCGCAATTCTTGGGCATCGCATCACGATGTTCACCCGCTGCATTTGGGGACCAACGTGCAGGTATAGTTGCAATGCTGCACCTCTCCTGGCTCCATACAAAGCAAACATGGCAGATCCACTGCTTACTGGAGCTTTCTCCATAAAACAGGCGGTTGTGGATAAGGATGCTACCTGTGCAGAAGTGGCCATCGTACAGAACGATGTAGTTTCCTGCATTGCTGGTGTACGACTCCCAGGAGTTCGTCCTGACGAAGTTCTGCAGGCAAAGTACGACGACAGTCGTTAGTGAAGAATACTTCATTTTTTGATACCATTGATACCCAGGATGATAGGGAGCTGCTAGTAGGAAGCTAGCGATGGGAGGAATAACATCTTATAGGAAAGCTCGCTGTCGACCAAGATCCCTTATACATAATATGGAGTGCGTAATCATTACTGTGCAAGAGATAATCCCAGTAAAGGTCACCAGGGTGCACCAAGAAACATCTGATCCGCAAGGATCCTCCTGGTATGTGTGCGCCCACCCAAGAAGCCATTAAGGCATCAGGATGGCAGCATAATTTGCACCCAGTGGTTGTGTGTCAGATCCGTAACTCTCTCTGGTCAAACTCGTCTCAGAGGCAGTGGATCACAGACTAGACTAGGGTTCACTGCGTACCAGGTCGTTACAGTCGCCGCAGCCTGACGCCGGCACCCTGGCCTCGAAAGCCTGGCCACCGCCGCTGTAGTTGGTGTTGTCGAAGAACGTCACCCTGCCGGTGGTCGCCTGCTTCAGCTCGCGGGCGGCACACAAGGTAGCCAGCGCCGCGAACAGGATCACATGGACGGCCTTCATAGCTGCTGTACGAGAAGGGGCAGAGGGTTATAGCAGCAGCGAGCGATGATGCCAAATATATCCTTCGAGCAAAGGTTTGGGCTGCGATATGGATCCTGGGACAGAATGATGGATGAGGATCGCTGTCCAATTCCGAGTCAGCTTCACCCTTCGCTGGCAGCTTCGGTCGAGCTTCATAGGCATTGGAAAGGAAGCTTCGCCCCTTCGTTTTAAAGAGATTAGTGCGATGTTCACATGATCTAGACCGTCGTTTCGATGTCCACCAGACACGAACAGCAATGCTTGCTGTAGCATGTCCATTTTTCAACCTGCCGCAGTCCAAACATCTTCGCCGCTGGCATCATGGTGATGTTCACATCGATGATATCATGATGGGTGATTGATCGCTATAAGGCTATAGTCTCCTTTGGGCATCGTGCTGCGATTGAAGAACTGACTGAGTCTGCTGTGAAGTGCAGCCTGCCAGGGAGTGCAATGCCATGGGATGGTTGACGGCAGTGAGATGAGCAGGTCTGTGATTGTGTTTGGTGTTGGTCTGTCTTCCTTGTCAAGCTGGAAGCGTCTACGACATAGTATGCTTCAACATTGCTCGATGCATTAAATCCTTACAGTTGGTGCTCAGCTCACAGCATCATACTTTAAATGTGCGCTTCACATCAGCAATTACGTCTTGCGAAGAGTTTGCTGCACCCCGGCAAAACTTACCAAAACGTTTATCCAGATCTGCTCGAAATTTGAGTCTCACCGCATCTGCAGTCAACTTGCCAACCACTCGCAGAACTTCAATTCATGCCATCAACAGGTTTAAGTGCAAACTGTAAGCCTTCTTTTCTCAGTAGGTCTTGGGAGTGCCAGAGTCCGCGCCATCAGTGATGGATGGCTTGTCCTTGTTTGCCTGCATGCATGCAGCACCTGCCTTAGTAAACTCTCAGACAACCTGCTGCAGGTCTGACAAGCCATGTCTCAATATGTTTCATACCTCCACCATCTGATTTCTTCCCATGAAGACAAAACACAACAACACTTCAAGTGTTGGACGTGCGGCCTTTTCTAATTCCTTTGTGCCCCGTAAAATGAAAAAGGTTCCATGCAAAGCCAGCAATCTTCTTTATCTCAGCATGCACGTGCAACCTCTTTTTTTCAATTAGCGCAATCATTTAATGCTCCTGGGCTGGGGGTTTATTTTATTCTTGTCACATGACGTGCACTCGCTCTGCCTTGATGTCTGCATACCTCTTTCTCTAATTAGCCCTGGGTGATTTCAACATGGTGCATGCTGACTAACAGGCACATGCCGGAGCTGGTGGAGATACTTGCAGCAGCACGTGGCGATGTGTGCTGCATGCTGCCAAATAGCTCCCGTCGTCCCCTCAAAGCACTCTTACAATCTAAATACAACCTGCTTCCACCCACCTCTGAACCCGACGTCTGTGCAGTTAGCACAACCATCTGTTAAATGGCGTACCTCTGTGCTCTGACGGCCAGCGGCCTTGCCAACGCTGCGAGAGAGGCTCTGAGCCTGGTCGGACTTGGCGCTCGCAGCCGCGCTGCCGACCTCGCCTGCACAAACAAGACTGCTATTATTTCACTGCCCAGATTCTAACATTGATGCAGGCAATTTGTAGGAGAAAAGAAATGCCAGCTGCTAGGTACAAGGACATGCAAGTGACAAGCTTGACAGGATAATTTGGTTCTCAAGCTCGACATTCTTTTGTGCACGGAGCTTGTTTCAAGCATGTGATCATTCGTTACACATTTCTTGCCTGCGCAAGGGTGCATGCACTAGAGGTAGTACTCAAATTATCATGATCAGGTAGGATGCTAGCGACAATTTTATTTTGCTGTATTGTGAAGTTCAAAGGGACTCACTCCGGTTGGCAGGCATCTTGGAAGCATCGCGAGTCTCTTGGATGTCGTCGCCAATGGGGTTGTTCAGGCCAAAGGGCAGATCGGGACCAGCAACTGCAAGGAGCACAAAAAATTTACATTAAGCATCGAAGCTCTCAATAAATAAGTCAAGTCATGATCGAAGTGATGTCGACACCACCGAAAACACTCGTTCAGCAGTGTCGATGAAGGTGCAGTGGGAAAGCAGCTTGTGTCTGCATGCAGCCCTTTTAAACAACAAGCTGAGGCATTGCTGATGTCTTGTGAATACATATTGCTTGTGAGCACTGTGAGATCTATTCAGAAGGGGGTGAAGGGGACAAGACAGAAAAGGTGACACATGAACGTACTTGCTGCTGGCAGAATGGCCAAATGGGCTGCGAGAAGTGCGCCCAAACCTGCGCCTGCGAGATTCTGCAAATAGCACACACGTCAACCTTTTAGTTGGTGTATTGATTGGGATGCTATGCCCGCAGACAGCAAGGCTGTTGAGGCGCTTTACTGAGAGCTTGGTCCGAGGAACGCACCCTCTTCAGGTTGGGCTGTGCCTGCTGTGGTCCAAGCATCGCCTGCATCGAATGGCGCATCACGGAGTCACGAACATTTCTAAGACTTGGCAGTGTATGTAGAGAACCAAAGACACCCCTTTCAATTACTTCCTCGGCATGCCGTGCCCGTTTGTATTAGGGGTACTTGAGATGCAGCGTGCCAGACACGCCCTGATCACAGACATTCGATACTAATTCTACCTTGGTGGGAACATCACGGCGAGAAGCTGATGCCTTGACAATCCTGCGAGCTTGGGGCACGGTCGTGGTGAAGGCGGTGATCGTCTGCATAGCGACTCGTTACGAGGCCTTGAATATTTCGGGGTGGACGGCAAATAGAGACAGTAACGATATGCAAGTAATCTTAACTGATGAGAAGAGCTTTTCTTTGACAGAATATTGTGCAGGCTATCCGAATCGAGCTTGCCCAATATTAATTATTGTTGCCAATTGTGGACATAGGTTTCCCTCCAAGGTCCCCCCACCCCTACGAAATCTTTCATTTCATTCTGTCCAGCTGCTACGCAGATCTTTCTTGCAAAACCCATTCGATGTGTCACTACATATATCTCCTCTATACCCAATGATGATCACTCTTGCTTATCACCAATTCAACCGTGGTTCTCAATTGCGAGCTACTCAGTGAGATACCAATCATGTTCAGCTATGACTACAGGCTGTTGCTAGCTAGTTCAATAAGTGAATGGATCAGCACTGACTCAGTGAGACTCGAGCTGATCAGATTCATCTACTGCACTACAACATGTTACGCATGTGAGCTGCATAGCACAATTCCTAGCTAGAGGCCTCCTGCACACCGGAACTCACCAAAAATTTTACATGTCCTTAAGCTCTGCCTTGCGCGCATGGACCACATACATGGGGTCTGTCTTCCCAAAGTAGCCTCCCAGTGGCGGCTGCTGTGTGATGTCCTCGGCCTTTGGCGCCGTCCAGCCGCCCGGCACAGAATAGTGGTAATAGGATCCGACAATCCAGATGTGGTCCAGATCTCCTGTTGATGTCCAGATCGCGATGGCTGCAGCACAGAATCACCGCCTTCATACACTTTGCCTCACAAATTCTTATTTAAAGAGATCTTGATGTAAAGCTCAGTATAGAACAGTGGGAGCTGGCACTGTGAGTGTTGTTCCTTCACAACATGGATCAGCCCTGTATCTTGTAAAGATCAAGGCTGAATAGTCACTGTCTGCCCACACAAGTGCCCTGGGCGGGAAGGTCACAGAGCAACTCCTTGCATCCCTGCCTTTGCTGTCAGGTGTTCTCATGTACAGGAGGTGAACCGGTCCTAGGAAGCCCTTAAGGTCCGGAGGGAGGAAAGTGCTAAATTGCTTGCTCACCCTTGGTGGGGAAGCATCGGTTGGAAAAGCTCATTATGGCCTGCCCGCCAGGCTTGAGCACGCGGTGCATCTCCCGGAACACCTCCAGGGGGCGGGTTAGGTAATCCACCGACACAGCATTAGTCACCACATCGAACGAGTTGTCCTCGTACGGCAGCTTTGCGTCTGCAACCAGAGAATCTAAAATTCAGGGAAATCCAACATAGGCATTGCTTGCCAATTTCGTGCGGCCATATCAACACCTTTTTTTGTCTCTCTGGAAAATCTGGTGCAAGAGATTATGCATGATCCAGAGGCACCATGTAATGTCTTGTGTCTTTCTGCAAGTGAATTTCTGACAACACACCAACGACTACTTGCCATGCTCTTGCCCTTGCGTTTGACAAATTTTTCAAGGTTGCAGGTATCTTCATGAACTTCAAATTGCCATCAGCTGCAGCTCACCTTCATTGAGATCCTTTACTGCCCACTCTGTCAGCGCCACATTGCGTTTCAGCTCCTCATCATTCATGCCCAAACCTGGACCAGGCCCCAAGTGAGGATCAACCAATCTTTTCTACATGTGATCGTTGGTGGACCACCTATTTTTGGAAGCCCTATCATAGCTTTTCAAAACACAGCCAAGACCCATAACGAGGCTGCCCATCTGCCACAACACACAAGAGAAGACCTGCAAGATGCAAGTCAATCCAAATGCATGCCACAGCCATGCAGACTTAGCACAGAGCTGGTACAGAAGCTCCGCACACAGATTGCAGCCATTGTTAGGCAGATATGTCAGCTACATTACTCAGGTTCCCCTCGCAAGCTTTCACGCATCACACATGCACTGCTGCGCACATGCAGAGTAACAAGTGCCCTTTAAATGTGTTCTACATCAGACATTCCTGCATTTGTAAGGTTGTGAGTCGGGGGGCAGCACCTGCAATGCGTCCGGCCTTGTAGTCCTTGGGGTAATGACTGATCCAGCTGCTGCAGAGATCCAGGATCGCCACGTCATCGCTGCCAGAGGGAGGGAACTGCCTCTCATAGAACCTGCAGAGGATTTTCAGAAAACGTTCATGGCATCAAAAGTGACTTCAAAACGGGAAGAGTCGCCCAAGAGGGACACTTTTAAGGAACCCCTGACCATTACACCATTGTTCAATCGAGTGCTTGAGAGTGACAGATATACGACTTCAAAGGTCCTCAATGCCAGTGCTACCCTTTGAACTCTTGACCAAGCTCATCTTCTCTGTTGGGGATAATTGCCTTCCGATCGCAGCAGCAGGTGTCAAGGTGACCACAGCCTTTTCGCGAAAGCAACTTGTGCAGCAGGGCAGCAGAACGCACTTTGTAAGTGCAGCGATGGCACTGTCATCGATGTGAGTGACAAAGCGCGGTTGGTCATAAAAGAGTTTGTCACTGCTGGGGTCATATCGCTGAAAGTCCTCGTCCCTGAAAGGCAGGCTGTCCGGCCAGTTTGGCTGTTCCAATACCTGCATTGACGTAGATATGTTGCTCTCACGTCCACCTTGAGGTATTGCGCAGTGATGCTGCAGCAGGACTTATCAGAGCTGAAGATGCCAGAAGGTCAGAGGAGCTATGAGTGCCACAGTGAGGTAAACAACGATGAGGACATAGACCTAGGATCGGATAGCAATGAGTTTCACCTTGTCGGCTGTTAGCTCCGCTGCGGAGGCTCTTCCGACCCTGGTAGAGCTGAAGGGCATGGCTCCCACAGAGAGCAGGATGCCACCCAGCAGGGCTCTCCTTAGGTGGCTTGGCTTGCTGGAGTGGGGAAGATGTGACTGTAGACAGGTCTGCTGCCTGCTCTTCCTGCTGGATTGCGCTGCAGCCGAGCTGACCTTGCGTTGATCTGATACTAATCTATGCTGATCTGCAAGCCTGTCAGCGGTAAATCGAGGCCCTAATGAGCGCTGCAGGGATCCAAAGCCTCTTCTAACGCAGTGCATATGACAGCTCTGCTGCGAAAATTGAACGTTCATGAAAATTTAAATGAGGAGTATATTTACACACTGGTCGGCATGCGCATTCACCAAGAAATGACGCAGACGGGGACAGAAGTCCCGTAGCAATCCCAAACACAGAGATGTGGGAAGCACAGATATCAAAAGGCACACAACAGGTCGTCGTTATGCACACAAATGGAGAGGCGCACAAACTTCAAGATCGGAAGACCCACGTCATTGCCGAGGCGCTGCTGGGCGTATCCTTTTTGAAAGTGCGGCAAAAAGCAAAGGAGTTGGCCACCCACTTAATGGATCGAAGACCCACAAAAGCCTTCATATACAGGTTCTTCGATGATACCAAGCTTTTTCAGGTAGAGAGCTGGATTCGTAGCGGACGACAGAGGCAGTGCACACGTGGGCGGACAGTGCAGGTCACTCGTGATCCTAATGCACCTAGCGCAGCGTTGAGGTGTCCGATCGGGACTTTGGCGCGATCACCTTGATGGAGGCGGCTCCCACGGGGTCCCTGAGGGAAAAGCTGCAGCAGGCGGTATACGGATTTGGTCAGCTGGCAGGGTGTGTTTGCCAAGGCGCGCTCGTACAGGTGCGGACATCCGCGCAATTGAAGTCCGCGAGGGACCAAGAAAAAACAAACTGTCTTCTGTGTCAGCAATTCCGTGGATTCAGGGATTGCTAGGTAGCGGGATTGGCCAGGCTGGAGGGCACCGATCCTGGCGCCAATAGAAAGCATGCTTTCAATATTTGCCCAAGATATACACCAAAAGCGGTGCATGTGTGTGCCATTTTCCTGGCTGATCTGACGTCCGTTAAGATGCTCTTATGCTGCATTCAAGGCAGTATAGAGCGTCCCATCACCCCATTGGAGGCTGGCGATGGGGAGTCCTATCCCGCCTGCTTTAGCACCTTCACCAGTGCATGGGACAGAAGGAGTGAATGCCACACATGCTACATGTTAGCTCCCCTGAAGGACAAGTATACGTGAAGATTGCAATTGTTACACGCATTTTGGTCGATGCACTGTCAGCCTACATGCAGAAGAACGTGCACCATTTGGAAACAAGTTCCTCCTGGCAGATTTTGTCATCGATCTGAAATCTAACGCTATGTGTTTTTCTCTTGATCGTGCGATTACGATGGAGTTCTTGTCTTGCCCCCGTTGCTGAGCAAATGCTCACTCGGTGCAGGTGTGGTTGCCAGTTCTGAATGCCAGCACAGGCACGTGCGACGATTTGCAGACGAAGGTGAGGGCAGTATTGGTTTTTCTCGTTCAAGGAGGAGTAAACTTGCTTGGAGACCAGCGCTCTCCCCCTGAAACTGGATCTTTTGGGGCATCCGAATGGGTCATCACGCGCAAATTGTCAGCCTCACAATGCCGTGCGTGCTGGCATTTGCATTGCTAATACGTAGCTGGACAGAATGTTAATATTGCTCGTCACTTCCTTCAGCTCAGGTAGTGTGGCAAGGCCAGAGACATGTTTGTAAGCAGCTAGTGGTATGCACCTCTCACAAGACTTTATGCGCTCCAGGGCCAGCCATGGAGCATCTCGGGGCTGCAGGACACGCAGCTGTGCCTTTTCCGAGCTGACTGCTCCGAGGTGACAATCAGCGCAGCAAATGACAACGCCTCATGCGAGACTGTCAGAGGGGCGTTGCAGCGGCGAGAGGTGCGCATGCTTCCTCTCCTGCGGGAGCCTGCCCCGTTCTCAACAGCAGTAGTGGCACATGCAGAGCCCAGCTGCGCCTTGCCCCTGTGTTGGGCGCATGTCACAATGACGGGCAGTGAAGTTGCTCCAGGCATCCTTCAACGACGGGATCAAAGTAGCGGACACTGCTTTTGCATTGATTCATATATTGGAGCTTGAACGGGCAGCGGGGAATTGGTAAATGCGCAAAAACAAGCATGCCATGCCGTGACGCACTCGCTAAGGGTGATGTAATCTCTGACTAACGAGCAAGTTATGCACCCTCACAGGTGAGCGTGTACGCGGATGTGTGCGCGCTGCCGGCAGGGAATTATTCCAGGGCAGCAAAGGCGACCAAACTTGGCGTGCACGGCTCAATGCTGGTCCCTTTATTCCCCCACAAGGATTTATCTCTCGCCGGCCCTGTGGCAGTCCTGGAGCTGCTGCAGCTGGGCGCTGACGTCACCTGCTTTCCTGCGCTCTTTAATTGGCTCCTCGAAAAGCTGCCGGTGCGTGCGCAGCTCCATATCTGATTGCTGTGATATGTTCCCTGCTTTGGCCTTGGTACTGCACAGGTGTCATGCAAGCATGCATACAGACCCATCTGGCCCGCAGTACTGCATGCTGCATTTAACAGCATTGGTGGTATTGTATACAACTGACACATGCACGCCTGGACACAACGAGCATGGCATGCTTCAGCTCCGAAAATTGACCTCTGACACATGGTGCATGCATTGTCCGCAGATGCTCAACCTGCACATCCCCCGGGAGATAGCGCACTGGCACGACGCCGCCGGCCTTGATGTCATGGCGAAATCGCAGCTGGGGCCCGTTACGGGCCCTAGTACTAGTGCCACCGCAGCAGGCTCACAGCAGGAGCAGCCTGCAACAGCCGACACGCCAGGCAGCTCCACGCCCGCATCGCCAATCTCAATCATCCCCCAGCGGCCCAAGGTGTCTTCCGACGAGGACCGGCCGGGGTCAGCGAAAAGCACGTCCCTGGAGAACGCCCAGCCGCCGCCGCACGGCTCGGCCGGAGCCGGCCCGGCTCAGCCAAGCGGCAGAGGGAACACCCCTGCTGCCAGGCGCGCACACACAGAGCAGCGGCTGAGCGGGATGGAGCAAGCGCAAATGCTGCAGCAAGAGGCGGAGGGAGCGGGTCAGGCACGAGCTAGCGGCAGAGGGAATGCTGGTTCTGGCATGAGCCGTGCAGAGCAGCAGGAGGCTCAGCAGACGCGCAGGCAGAGCAGGCACGGAGAGCAGCGTCAGAGCGAGATGTTGGACGATGCGCGGATGTCTGAAGAGTGGGCGCTGCTTGGCTCAGAGGGAGCGGGCCAGCCGCGCGCCAGCGGCCGAGGGAATACTCCTTCTGGCGTGAGCGGCCATGCAGAGCAGCGGCAAGGGGTGTTACAGCGCTCGCATGCGTCGGAGCAAGGTGCACAGGAGGCGGCGCCGGCGGCGGCGGGGCCTGCCCGGGGGCGTGCGACGCGGGGGGCGCGCGTCTGCGACGTCGATGCGGAGAGCCCGGCCGGCAGCGGGGAGCGCCCCAGGACGTCCGCGCCGCGGCAGAAAGGGGAGCGCTCGAAGGCAGGCGCAGACAGTGCGGCGACGGAGAAGCGGCCGTTCTCCCCTGGCAGCCTTGTCAGCGTTGGGACGCGCGGCAACTCGCATGTCTCAGAGGTGGGCATTTTGTCTTCTATGGATAGTACCCAATGATGATTAGAATAGTTGTTGCAACCTGATCCAGAAAGAATTTATGAGATGAGGCGCCTTGTCTGCGTAACACTTTGAGCTGAGCTTAGCTGCAGATGTGCCGCCATATGACCCTTGATAGACGGCATTGGCCCTCCCTGAGACTGAGACACCGTAGAGAGATAAAGAAGGTCCAAACCTTTGTTTGTGAGGACAAAAGCAATAAAATTCTGAGCGGTGCTCTCATGATGCAACAGGCGGAGCACCAGGCGCATGACCTGGCGTCTGCGAGGGGGGAGCAGCCAGATCTGGCGCCGGAGACACACCACCGACGGGCGCCCCTGGCCGCTGATATCGGCGAGGACAGCGGCGAGTCATCCGGCCGGGTGCGCGCCTCTTCTGGCTCTTCTTGTTTAGCCGGAGTCAAAGCTGAACTGCTTGATCTGCATGCTGAAAGTGTGGAAGGGAAACAAACAATCCAGCAAGGAATGCAGGAATTGTTCAAGGACACAGCAAAAAAGACAGCATGCTGCAGCATTGCAGCGAATGGCTGGCAAAGGTGTCAGATTCGCACTCCTGCTGATGCATGAAATCTCTGCCGGGCAGAGCTAGCGCAACCATTTGTCTCATTGATATTTGTGCATGCGGCAGGCGCTGCAGCTGTCATTCGCTGAGCTGAAGGCTCACTTCGGGGTGCCCCTGACGGAGGCTGCCACCAGGCTGGGCGTGCAGAGGCAGGACCTTGTGCGCAGCTGCAGGTGTGGCAAGCTTTCATTTACCTTACACCAACCCCATGCACTCTTGTATGCCTGAGTGCATCTTGAAGACCAGGCAACCCAGCGTTTCCATAGTTGTCCCCAGCAGCATCCTCACATGTGCACAGCCAAGGAGCGCTTCGCCTTCTTGCTTATGATCTGCAGTGCGGGGTCTTCGTTGTTGTACAAACCCCGGAACAGTCCACGCATGCTAGAAAGTACAGCAAGATTGTTACGACAGCGATCAGTGCAGAGAACGCCCTGCAAGCACCAGCCAATGATGTCCTGCCTTGATGCTCAAGTGTCTGTAGTGCCCAATTCCCTGAACCAGGCCTGCATATTATGCACACATGACATGCACGCTATCGTTTGGTACACCACCTTGAGGTCATCTGCTAAGGAAGAGGACAGAGGGTACGCACCTGGGGGTCTAATCGCCCTGTCATGACATTTTGTTTTATAACCCGCCGCAGGGAGCACAACTTGGAGGGCTGGCCGCGACTGAGCCTGAGCGTGAACGATGCGGCGCGATCTGAGGGCGTTCCTGTCTCCATATCGAGCCTCCCGAGTGACGTGGACGCTGCGGAGATGGCCGCCTTTGTGCCGTTCGGCCCCAAGGCTCACCGCACCACGCCTGCTTCTTCTTGGCGCACCAACTCTGTGCACACGATGCCGCGCCGCCAGGTGAGTCACCTTTCCTGGGGCATCCTGAATTGTTTTCAAGGATTCCAAAGGGAGAGGAGAGCCCCTTTCGATATTTTGGTGCCATGGGTTTTCTGGGCATCAGATTGGCCGCACTTGGCCGGGTCAGCGGGTGAGGCATCTTACCTGTAGTCCGGTGGGGTGCTTTTCAAGTTTAGACAAAAGCAAATGGAGTGGGAGAGCTTGTTGATACTAGTAAGGTGATTTAATTTTATGTATGCCACCAACTCTGTGCACACGCCGCTGCGCCAGCGGGTGATTGCAGATGTTTGAGAACGTTTTGTCCATTTTGGAATTTAGTACGGCTGTGGGAGATGGCCTAAAACTCAAAAATGTAAATGATGCAGTCTGAATAGGCAGGGCAGGCCACTAAGAGAGGAGGGCCTGGCAGAATGCTCTTATTGACTCGATCTGTAGCAGGAAAACGCTGTGAAGACGTGCATGCTCGCCTGAACAAATGTGGGCAAAATGAGTGCTGCTGCAGTATCGCCAGAAAGGTGGCTGCTACTTATGCTGAGGATATTCCGGTGTATGTGTGGCAGGGAGAGGCGGGCGGCCCTGGCTGGCAGCTGGGCGGTCGCAGCCGCAGAGCCAAGGCGGCGGCTGCGGCGTGCCACAGCGCCAATGCCGGCGGTGACGCGCTCATGTTCGAGCCGGAGATGGACCCTGTCGGTGCGTCCCCTGTAATATGAAGCCCTGATCTGCCTCATGACTCAGTCGCGTTCCACGGATACGAAGGAAGTAGCCACGCTGTGTCATGCAGATGGCTTTCATGACTAGGCTGTATAAAAGTCAACGCCATCTGGCACCTCGCTTATGCTTGGAACACATACGCAAGGAGCTTGACATGTTACATCTGTGCTGATGAACACGGAGCCAAAATCCAGGGGGATGAGCAGCACTCACTGTGCATGGTGAGAGCAGGTGCACCCAAAGGGCTAGGGGGATGCATGCTGGGGCATTTAAATGTAAAATAAGATGTGTGAAGGGTGCGGAGCTTTCTAGGAGCACACGTCACATGGCTCCTCTTGCATGCTTGCAAGCTCTGGGTATAGCTGCATGCTTGACAATTACTGTGATGGGGTGTTTGAATTCATATTCAAATTGTGTTGGGCGCGCAGGATCTCCGCAGGAGGAGGGCGAGAGCAACAATTGGGTGGGCTATGCCAAGGGGCTGATGCTGCCGGTGAGGTCCCCCCGCGAGGCCCGGATGCACGGGGAAGGGCTGGACGAAGCTGCCGCACAGCTGCCGCTCCCCGTCGACGCCGATGCAGAGCAGCGGCAGCCGCAGTCCAGCTGCTGGCAGAAGGTGCAGAATCTCGAAGCATCTTTCGATAATAGAATTCAAACTGCGCTCAATGTTTCTTGTGCCTGGCGGACTTCATTAAGTTTGGCAAGCACACTGGCTCATTGCGAGTGAGATGCCTTCCCAGGGACTGTTGTCTGTACCTTAAGAGGTCTCTTTTCTGCCATACACTCCAAAGATGCCTCTACAACAAGCAGCTAAATACCTTCAAAGAAGACGTCATCACAGAAGAGAGAAAGATGAGATATTTGCTTCGCTGCAGGACAATGATCCGTTTGGGGACACACGGTGGGAGAATTGGGAGCGGCTCCGCTGGTCGCAGGGCGCTGACTCAGCAGGCCGGCAGCCGCCACCGCCGGGGGACGTGCCCCCCAGCGGCAGCACCTTCACTGGCACCAGCCTCGCCCAATGCCTCGGTGCGCCAATCACCTTGTGCTGGGACGAATTATTGTTATTAGCATTACTATTATTAACACGCTGTTCCTGCCAGGGGCAAGGTGCTTCTGCAGACAAGCCTGCACATATAGGCTGCCACATATCCTGCCCCTCAACACGAGAACCGGGACCATCTAAGCATCATTGATATGTCAAGATCGACCGCATCAATGGGAGTCTCTGACATTTGGAGCACCATAGTATCTTGAAGCAATGAGATCATCAAATCATCAATGTTCGCAATGATGCCACTTTGTTCTCAGCTGTCAACATGCTGTATCTCTTGTTTCAAGGTCTCATGCTGCATTCCAGCTTGGTAAACAGTGCACCGGCTGGCCCCGGCTGGCGGGGGGCGGTATAAATACTGAGCACCGTGCCCGCCGTTGATTGGGTCGCGCTTGGATCTGGCGAGTCCCTTCAAGACATGAAATGAAGACACCTCGTTACCTCACCTCGATATCACCTCGTTATGAAGATGTCACCTCGATACGATGCTTCCAAACCTGGGAGAGGAAGCTGAAGGGAGGGCGGACATCCCTGTCTTGACAGCGTTTTAGGAGATGATGCTTGTCAAACTAGGACTTAATGCTCCTTTTAGACAGTTTGACAAGCATCATCTCCTGGAACGCTGTCAAGGGTGTGATGAGCTGCTGCTGACGTTTACTCCTAAGGGAGGGAGATTTTGACGTGATGGACATTTGGTGACCGGAGCAGGTTTAACAAGAGAGCATGGGATCAGCACGGCAGATATTGTGGAAGCAGCGGCGATGATTGGCATGGCTCCATTGGCGCCAGATCAGGCGCCTGCATGCATGGGCAGCCCGCCGCCCATCACCTCCGGGCAGCCCAGGGTGAGTCACCTATCTACGGGAGCCCCTTGTTGATACTATTTTTGAATTTTCAGAATTCTGGGTCACCCCGAATGTGGGCATTCCAGATGGATACCTCCGGAAACTGAATTCCAATGAGCCTCACCTCCTACAGCATGCTCTTGATCACTCAATGACCATGTATACGGTATTTGCTGTTGTGTGTCAGCCTACGACTGCTGCGCAAAGGTATCATGCAAGTTGGATGTGATTTGTGTAGCAGGTTAGGACAAGCTGATGATGCGCGCTTGCTCTGAGCATAACTGCTGAGAGCCCTACTCTGTTGTATGCATGATCTCTTCTAACTTCATCTCATGTGCAGGCGTTGCAGCAGAGCACCATTGACACGCTGTGGGAACTGAACTCGATGGAGCCAGGACCCCAAAGGCAAGTCTTGCCATCGCAGCAGGAGCAAGTCCTGTCCACGCCTCAGTCGGGGCTCCTGCCACCCTCTCAGCCTACCCAATCTGAGACCTGCAGGTAAATTAGTAATGATACAGACAAGTTCCCTTTCCCTGTCATGCACAAACAGACTCACTGGATGTTGAGTCATCATGAGTCATGAAGAAGCCAGCATGATGCAAGCTTTCATGCTGAGATCAGCTTAAAAATCTGTGTCTGTGCAGGCGAGCGCTGCTGGGAGATCTGGACACCGCGGCCGAGAGGGCAGCTGCACAGGCACAGATGGGATCGCTCAGCGGCCCCTCGGAGGATGTCCGGCGCGCAATCCACCAGGGCAACTGCGCGCGAGAACGTGCCCCCTTCAGCAGCGGGTGCACCACAGCTGCAGCCACCGGGGGGCCCCATGACGAGGGGACCCCGACCGCGCAGCCGAGCGTGTCCGGGACCACCATCAGCGACTGTGCTGTGGGGGCGCGCGGTGCGGCCGACGCCAGTGAGACGGCTGACAGCGGGGAAAGCCGCGAGCAGAGCCTGCCAAGCTGGAGTCGGGCAGCCGGCAAGGGGAAGAAGAAGAAGGCCCTTGGCGCGAAAAGGGGCGGGAGGGGCCGCGGCCGGGGAAGGGGGCGCGGCCGGCGGAAGCGCGGGGACGAGGTGAATCGGTCGCTGGCGGTGGCCACCGCCGACGCCGGCTGTGGCCCGCGGCTGTTCCGCGGCGGCGGCCGGCCCCGTCTGCGGCTGCGCATTAAGGGCCCCTCCACTGAACGCGGCAGCCCGCCACTGCCTCCTCCGCAGCAAGAGCAGAACACGTCACCTGCAGAGCTCCCTGCACAGCCTGTGGAAGACCTACACGCAGCCCAGTCGTTTGAGCAGCCGGAGAGCGCTGCAGCCGAACAGCCGAGTGTGCAGCAGGAGGTGGCAGCTGCCGCGCGGCCGCAGGCGGCTGCAGAACTGGCGGCTCCGTGCCGGCCGTTGCTGCCGCCGGCCGAGCCGGCGGTTTCCGAGCCGCTGCCGCCGCACAAAGCCATCGGCATAGTGCCCGTCAGCGTCCCTCCGCGTCCAACGCAGTCGGTGCCCCTTCCCTGCACGCCGCCGCTCGACAACGACGAGGAGGTGACGTCAGCAAAGGTGACATCAGCGGAGGTGGCATCAGCGCCCTCGTCAGCGGACACCACGCAGGACGCTCCCGAGCCTTGCAGCACTGCCAGCTTATTGCAAGAGGAGAACGCTCCTATGGATGCATCACCAGAGACGCACGCTGCATCAGCTCCGCCGGTGTTGGCCGCAGCGGCCACCGCGCAGAATGGGTCGCCCGAAAAGGCCGCTGCAGCCACCGCAACTGAGGAGTGTAGTAGGCAGCGGCAGGACACTGTCAGTGGCAGAGATGCGCAAACTGCAGCGCCGAGAGCAAAGGAAACGGCAGCTGCAGCCAAGCCACGCATGCAGAAGCGGCTGACGCTGGCGCCGGCGCCGGCGGTGGCGGGGCGGCAGCGGTGGGCTGGCGGTGGCAGCAGGGGGTCCTCGGGGGAGGCCAGTGGGGGACCCAAGAAGCGGGGGCGGCCCCCCCACATGGTCCCCCACCCACACACCGGCCAGCTCGTGCCCAAGCGCGACCTCATCGCCGCGCGCATCGACCCCTTGACTGGCGAGTGCCGCTCGGTGAGTCACCCTTATCCTCGATTCCTAATCCTCAGATCCTTTGAATGGGTTAAGGTTGACCTCAAGACTGCGTTCCTGTTGTGTTATAAGGGGGTGAATGGATACAGGCAGGGTTCTCTCGACAGCATGGAATTTTTTGATCACTGGGGATTTTCACTGCATGCATTTGTTGCATGGGATCTAGAGAAATCTGTGAGCAGACTGATGTGACTCCAAGCTCAAGATGTTTCAGTGGTGGTATCCTCTCCTTTGGCATGGAAGCCAGCAATGCCACAATGCCCATTGACTCATTACTTGGTCATTGAAAGTGCTACTTGCAGTCCAGTTTATTATTTGCTCTTATGCAGAGGGTGTCACATCTCTATTGCAGGGTAAGAAGCGCAAGGCTAAAGCGGCGGCAGCAGCGGCAGTCAAGAATTCCTCACCGGAGAATCCTGCAGCGGAGGAAGGGCCTTTCGCAGTGCTGGTATGGACTTCCTTCTATGAGGCAAAAACGCAAGCAGTGCTGCAATGCCCTTCGACTTATTTGTTGGTCGCCGCACATGCAACATCCGCGTCGGAGGAACTGTCCACTTTTATTGCAATGAACTGATGCACAAGTCTCACATCTTTGCTGCAGGGGAGGAAGCGCAAGGCAAAGGCGGCAGCAGCAGCGCCAGCCAAGGAATCCTCACCGGAATTTCCTGCAGCGGAGGAAGCGCCTTTTGCAGTGCCGAGCCGCAGCGACAAGCAGAAGCGGCCGGTCAAGAAGAGCCGCAGAGTAATCGAGGCTGAGGAGGCACAGGTGACATCAGCATCTTAGTCACCTATGCATTGCAAGTAATTCACCCCCAGGGATCATCAAATGAGAACATATACATGTGAGTCCATCCCCCGTGTTGCATGCCTCCGTCAGTTGCCCAACTTGTGTTCCCTGACAGCAGGAAGGAAACGCCAGACGGGGGAAGCAAGGGAAGTCCAGATGATCCCTTTGCACAGTCCATGACTAATACTACCTTTTAGGAAGACTATGTTGCAACACTGACTGGTTTCTGGTGCTGCCTGCAGCAGGACTTGGGTTCTAGTCCAGAGCCCGAGGCGCCTGCACATGACGAAGCAGCAGCGGCAGCCGATGCGGCAGGCGATGATCACAGACACTCGCAGTCTGGTGGAGAGGCAGATGTGGAGAGAGTGCCCAAGAGGAAGCAATTCAAGATGCAGGCTCTGCTGGCAGACTGCCCGGCAGGACATCCTCCAGAGACCCCCACCCGAGGCACCTCTGCGCTGGTGAGCTATACATGTCTGCAATTATTCGGCTGGACATACAGTACAGTGTTTTTTGCAGTACAATACTATCTTAGGACAACATTTGCACCCTACCACATTGGACTCTTCTGAGAAAAATGGGTACCGCTTAATGTTTCTCTTTGTTTCGAGTTTCAAAGGTAGCGCCACAGCCGCAGTTCTTGGACTAGGCAAGCAATCATTTGGTTACACCCTTCCAAAGTTTTCCTATAAAGAGTCTGCATAAGATTGCTAACATATGGCGTGTCAATATTTGTTGTACGCTTGCCCTGCCGGAAAGCACCAATGCATTGATTGCTCGCCAACTCGCTTCCCTGCTTGCTTGTGGCTCCAGCAGTCAATTTTTTCTGCGGTTAATTCTACTGGATTGTGAGCTTATGCTTTGAAGCACTGATTTTTGCTGCTGTTGCTGTCCTAATCCCAGGTGTACATGAGCACGCCAACCAGCCGGCCCAGAAACGCCCTCCTAGCCTCGCCCACCGCCAGGAAGTTCCCCGCAGCTGCAGAACAGGTGCTCATCAGCTGCCCTCTTCAGGCTTTCCCATAAATGCCCACAACGACTGATGCTGTGTCCTCTGTGTTGCTCTTTCCTACGGTCCGCAGTCAGAGCGCTATGTGCGGAAGAGCTTTGACTCGAAACATCGCCTTCTTAGTCTGCATAGACCAAGTTGCTGCACCAACGGAATAAATGGAACAGAATGGATTGAATTGAACCAAAATGGAGCAGGCTGGAACAAAATCGAAGCCCTTCTGTGTTGCCTGTTCAGGAGATCACCTGCGACGAGCAGCTTCCGGAGCGGCTTCCCGAGCCCAGCGAAGCTGCGCTGCAGGGCTTCCTCGTAGACGCGCTCAACTTCAGTCCTCCCCGGCCGCTGTTGGGGGTCCCCCCCTTCGGCGGCGGGGTGCCCCCATTCTCTGGCGGGGGGTCCCTCTTCGGCGGTGGCGGGGGGTCCGTATCTGGGTCCCCCCTGCCCCGGCTGCATGACGCAGACCAGATGTTCTACGGGTGTCCTCTGGGGGACCTCGGCACTGCCGCTTTTACTGACCTGGCCGAAAGCAGCTTCAGCTTTGGCTGCTTCACCTGACTTTTGGCAGTTGTCAGATGTCAGTTCTCTGGACTTCAGTAGCCTGATGACCTCGAGGCAGGGCAGTCTGTTGCAGCTTCAGTTTTGGCTGCTTCACTTAGTTCTAAGGGACTTGAAGGCCAAACGCCGGATCTGGATTCATGGCTGTTTTTGGGCGTGAAATATATGGCTGAAGGCTGATGCTCAGCCCCCTTTAGGCAGCAATAATTACATGTGTTCTGCAAGGGCCGAGGATAGCAGGTACTTACAAGCAGTCAGATTTGGGCAGTTGAGCCAGTTGATCCAAGGGAGTTGACAGCCCATGCCACCGCATGTTGAAAGTTACATGGAATCACCGATGCATCTGAAGGAATTCCGACATGCAGAACCAGAGAATGTGATCTGAACAGTCTGCGTGTGCGTTGCTGCATCATTCTTAGAGGTTGATGGGTGCTTTTCCCCCTCGGCTAGTCACTTTTAGTTGTCCAAAATAATGACAGGTCAGGGCTTGATTGCTTGTGGGAGGCCCTGTGACTCCCTCAAACAACAGCAATTACTGACTGCAAAGCTGATGTGATGCATCAAATGACTGGAAATCTTTACAAATGCGACACTTCTCTGATGATCCTAAGACGGCGGCAGCTGATGTTTGCAAAAGGGAAAGTACTGACGTCAAGTGACTGCCCTGTGTGTGTGTGTGTATGTGTGTTGAGGCGTCTCAGGGCAAAGTAATGCCAGCTGACTTGCTGGAGATTGAGAAGCAAACAGTGCCACTTGCAACCTGTGTTGCTTGCAGAAACTCCTGGCCTGTGCTGATTCTCAAAACCTGGTCATTTATAGGTGTGTTGTAACCTGTGGTCAATAATGTTGAGATGGTCAAGGCTATACACAGGGCATGCATGCAAGCAGATGCTCGGTCTTGAATGATGGAGGTCTCAGCGTAGTTATCTTGGGTCCCGAAGGTATTTATCCTCCACACGAAGAGCATGTGGACACTGTGTTCACTGCTCAGACAAGTGTGAGTGTCACTGCTGTCTGGTGTTGGAAGTCTGAGTCTGGTCTTTCAAGGCTCAGTCCTTAGTGGGAGGCTGGTAACAGTGACTCCCGGAGTGATAGATTGCAATTGCATGCAAGATGTGGCAATTTAAGCACCAGGTCATGTGGCAAGTGCGCACTTTAAGATAGGATCCTGTCCTGACCATCCTGTTTTACACTCTTGTCTTTGATACTTTAAAGTTGGTGCACTAGTAAATGCATCACGATGTCTATCAGCATCCACTGTAAAAGTGGACTCCGTTGCAGGCGCCTGCAGGTGTTCAGCTGGTCAGACATCATGCATTTGATAATGCATTCCATAACACGTGTTTTGCATGAAGGTGTTTTTTTTGTGCACGGACTTATGCTTCTTTGAATGTAGCATCTACATTCTGCAGCTGTGAGTGGTGAGCTAAAGAAAGTTTTCATACCATAATTTGAATCCAAATGGGAAGGGCACACTTTCGGAGCTCGGAAAAGTGGTTCTGTTTTTGGAACGTAACCCATTTTCATTTTCGCATTACTTGATGAAGACACTGGGGATTTTTTTGTTTCGATAGCCTTTGGGGTTCAACATTCTTTTGCCCCATAGGCATAGATGCGCCAGCCGGACGCAGGTTCTGCCTCTTTGCAAAGCCCTCGGCCCAGTATTTTCTTCAGATCTTTCTGTAAATCGATAAAACGAACTGGCAGACATAGGAGCAGTTTGTACCAATTAAGAAGTTTGAAGACCTGCCGTGGAGTTGCCGGTGATCAGTGTGTGCAAGACGAAATATTCCAATACAAGACTTCTTCCACAGATGCAGCATTCATTGCGCTATGTAGAAAGGCGTATGGCAACATAGCCGGCTGGCAGAGCGATCGAGATTGGAAGGATGGCGACGAAACGTATAAAGGCATGGTGGAAGTGTCCAGGGCCCTCATGAAGGTTGCTTCCTTTTTGGTTTTCCTTTTTACTTTTCAAGAAAGCAACCCTTCAAGAAGAAGATGAAGAAGAAGAAGAGAATGCACAAACACTTCAAGCTAAAGATCATGCCAGTTGTTCGGGATAGCCTTGCACGCTTCAGGACCACTTCATTTCTCCAGAGGGATCTCATATCTGCTTGGATCATGCTCACGCTCTAGCAGCATCCGAATGGCCTGGCCTCCTTGGAAATGTGCCCTTGTTTACAGTGATGTGTACATGTATGTTCTGGTTGTGTACAGAGCGTGTGAATGGATTACTGAGTGCCAGGCTTTGTGCATGGCAGGGCCGCAGCGCAGCACAGCAGAGGGAGGCAGTCATTGCAGGCTTCCCCAGTGTTCCACCCTGGTTCAGGAAGGCCTTCCCCTATTCCAAGTGGGGCGCCGAGCTCAATGCGCGCATCACACCGGCCTTCTTCACCTGGCTGGTGGGGCCTTCATGCCCTCATCAGCATTGCATTATCATGGGGGATACAGGGAACTGGCCCCGGCTGGCGGGGGTTGGTATAAATACTAAGCACCGTGCCCGATCTTGCTTGGATCTGGCGCGGCCATCCAGGGGTAGGATTTTGGGAGCCTTCAACCGCAGCTTGCAGACACACCTTGCCTCTTGGCAGTGAATACGTGTGAGACCAACTAATAATATTATGGGGGACTGAGAGATGGACACTGCATGAACAGATTGATCAGTGCTGGTGGGACCTTTGTGCAGTTCAGTGTGTTCTCAGGGGCTTTCTAGCACAGCTGTTCAAGGCCTCGTGTAGAACAGTTTGATGCTGTAGATCAAATTCGAGTCTAAAAACACCGAGAACTGAGAGATGCACAGTGCGCGAATTGAGTGTCCAGTGCTGCCACAGGGCCTTGCAGAAATGCACTCACATGGCATCCTTCATTGATGCGCTATCTGCTGCAGGAGACGCTATGGATCGCATGAGAGGCTGCTATTTTTGTTCTTTACAGGAAGTTGTGGTAAATAGCTTTTGTGGTTCTCCAGGTGGGGCCCATGCAGACAGTGGAGGCTACACTCAGCGATGGCACAGTTCAAAAGAGTGGCGTGCACATTGAGCGATGCAGGTGCGCAAATTCCCAATCCATCATTCCTGCTCAAGAAAATCGAAACATATTCAAATTGTTAATGTTGCTGTGCACCTTGTGTGAAGTGCTTAGATGCCACGTTTAAGGTGTACTTATTATACTGCAAGCTTGTTGAGCTTGTCTGCACTTGACTTTTGGCAGGAAAAGGGTACAATAAATTTGTTAAGCTTGTCCAGTCACTACATTGGTGGGAAGCTTTGAACCAGTCGGTGCATACGTCCTGTGTGTCAGGGGATTGTGCAATGTGGATCAGCGTGCGAGCTCCTCTGAGACGCAGCATACAGTATATGCCCTTGTGTTGAACACTTAACACCAGTGTAAAATGTGCGCACAAGGCGGGATATGTTTCATTGAGGTATTTGTGATTTGAAACAAATGGCTTGTGCAGGTATTTGGCAGAGAGCAAGTGCGCCGGGATGTGCGTGAATTTGTGCAAGGCGCCGGTGCAGACCTTCTTCACAGAGGAGCTGGGCATGCCTCTCACAATGAAGCCCAACTTTGAGGAATTCAGCTGTGAGATGGTCTTCGGGCTGACGCCGGCGCCTCTACAAGAAGACGAAGTCATGCAGGCCGCATGCTTGAAAGAGTGCGCAACAGGAGTGCTCGATAGGTCAAAGTGCCACAAGCTGTTGTGAGAGGACGCTTCTTCAGCACTAGCTCCTGTGAGGTTTTTGGTGTTATTTATTGGGGAGCGGATGGGATCATTATTGTGAATCATGGCACTTCTGACTAGTTTGTCCTCTGTGAGAATATGTATACTACCGGTAAGTGGACTTTTGCTCAGTAAAGCAGGTGATACAGTAGTTTGTATGCGGCACCGCATCAAAATTGATACCAGATTTGTAGTACACATGGGCTTGACATTGTGCCTGTAAGAATGTAAGCACAATGGGAGCGCTCTGGTTGTTCAGTGCCATTTCAAGATTAGCTTGAAGTTGTCAAAAACTTGACATGCTTACGCTCTTAGCACACCAGTCTTAGCACTGAGCTCAATTTTCATCAATGCCATTGAACAAAATAGTTTTTCAAACAACATTGAACAACAATTGTAGCTGACATCGTCTGCTCTTCCTCAAATTTAGCTCTTGAGCTTCCCTTCCTATTAGCTAATGGCACTGTCATGCAGCATGAGAATATGACCTGCCGCCAGCAGCACCTGACAACTTCTTACAGCATCTGCAATTCAGACACCAACGCTTGTCTAATCCAGCTTTCTCAGTTCCTCGAGAACTGAAGCAAAATCGGTTGGGAGCTCCGAGGTGAAGCTGAGCGCCTCTTTTGTGACAGGGTGCACAAAGCCTAGTGTCTTAGCATGCAGCGCCGGCCGCGCCAGCAGCTTGAGCACTCTGTGCGCCACCACCTGCCTGTAGGTCACCCATGCATCTGATCAGCAGTGATCTGATAATGTTCACAAGCAAGAAGGTGAAACTCTGCTGGTATTCACGCTTTGCAAGGTCAGGAAAGGCCTCAGAAGTTGCTGCTGTTATAGCTGCAGGGAGGATGATCAAAATTTCCTACGTGGCCCCAACCACATGCTGGCGTGACATGTTGCAGTCTCAGCTCAAGCTGTTGCAGGCTTACAGGCCTTGCCGTCAGGAGGAGGAGAAAGTGGAACATTGGGTGTCTCAACAAACACAGGGAGAATGCCCAAGGGAGGGCTGCGCACCGGGCGCCCTTGCCGCGGCCGATGGCGGCCACCGCGGTTCCCCCGGACCCCCCGTAGGTGTCGTCCCCCAGCAGCGGGTGGCCTGCACATTTTTGGCAAGCCACTCAGATGTGCACATGCGCAACAGCCCCTCTGAAGTGCGTGCTTGCAGGTTACAGTCAGCATGCAGATTTTGCCATGACCCCACTGAGACGTCAGATGTAGCGCGATAGAGGGGGATGGCCAGCCTCTATTGCATACTTTGAACACTGGTCCAACGATGGTCATCTGTCACCTGTCAGTAGGAAATGGAGCTGCAAGGGAAGACGGCTGCACTATCTCCTACTATAATCAGAGACTATGAGTGCATGAAATCCTGCCTGAGTGTTTTGCGTGCACGCGGATCTGGTGGGTCCTGCCGGTCTGCAGCCGCCACGCTGTGTACGCTGCGCTGTCCCCTGCCAACGGCTCAATCACCCTGTAGCCGCTCACCGCGTGACGGCCCCTGCGCATGCACAGAGCTGACGCCTCAGCCACCCAGTTGCTTCCTTCGTGCCTCTTGATCAGCTGCTAAAGCTTTAGTTCCACCTGCTTCAGGCTGAGACATAAGGTTTCAAGGCATGCAGACGAGCACACCGCCAGTTAGATTTGATTAGGCCACACAGCTGGCAGCCCTACCAATGTGTACACTGTCCACAAGCTCCTCAGCAGGAGAGTGAGGGGGGAAACATGCATACAACAGGCTATAAAGGGCAGGAATCTGCAAGGAGCAACCATGCCGCCTCGCCGCTGATGGAATCTGCATGATGGCACTGATCGACAGCATTGTATAGCAGAAAAGACTCGCCTGCTGGACATGTAGGAAAAGACGCCCATCTTCTTCCGGTCCCGTATATCCCGCCCAATGTTCGTCTCAATAACTCCCTCCGCCTCTTTAGGGACGCCCAGCACGATCGCGTGATACACCCTCTGCACTGTGTGCGCCTTGAACTGGGCGGCCAGTCCAGTCAGCGTCCGCTCATCCTTCGCAGCCACCATCAGCCCCGTTGTGCCCTTGTCCAGCCGGTGCACAATGCCCGGTCGAATCACATCCCCTGCAGCAAATTATAACAATACCCTTAATTTTTGGTTGTTGTGCGGGCCTGGATGACTCACGCCATGCTAGGATCAGATTGCTGAAAGGACAAGCAACCATTGTCCAGTCATACGTCTGAAGCACATGACCAAACGCCTGATAAACGCCTCTTCCATAAATCAGCCATCACTCAATCACCATCTCACTCATTCTTTCACCCAATCGTTCATTCATTCGCGGTTTTAAGCACTTAACCATTCCTTCGTGACTCCAGCAAGCCAGGAAACAGAGCCTGCACCTGACTGCCCAACACCCATTGGGGTCTCTGGCAGAGCCCAAGGCACAGCGCCCTCCTCATCTCCATCCTCGCTCTCAGCCGCCTCTAACTCATCACCTGCAGGAAACAGGAAGTCAGCTGCGGCCCAGGTGATATGTACATAAAAAGCTTTACAACCAGCAGGATATTCTGTGCCGAGGGCCGGGTCAAACTTGTGATGATGGAAATTATTGCATAGCCGCCGCCAGTGCGGTAGAGCCATGGAAGCAAGGCTCATTCACATGGCTCACTTCTGAGACACCTCAATCACACCTCCAGCAGGTCCTGTTGATCTTCAAATGCCGGGTACTTTTGAATTGCGGCGCATGCGAGGCACCTTCAGATTCGTGCTGCATGTATACTGCCATGGCACACTGATTGAGTCATCGGTGCTGAGCCGTAAGCTGGGCCAAATCAATGCAGCATACCGCCAGACTTCAAGCAGAGACACATGCAGAGTGCGGCACAGCATACTTCGGCGCCCAGGCCAAGCATGTCGGCTTGTAACTGATCAATTCAAACCCTTCCACCATTACTCCTGCCCCCAAACACACCAAAACAATGTAGTAAGAGCGCACCAGGCGAGTCATCGGCGCTGAGCCGCACGCTGGGCAGGCCAAATCGGTGCAGCAAAGCGGATACAAGTGTGCCGGTGTAATTGCCCGGTGCAGGGTGGATCACCATGCCGGCCGCTTTGTTGATCACCAGCAGATGGTCGTCCTCGTACACCACGTCCAGAGGAATGTCCTGCGCACAAGTTTGTAGAAATAACAACAAAATACAATATTTGAAACCCAAAACCTAAATAAATAGACAGCTGGCACTGCCAGTATTACTGCTGTTTCAAAGGTCGGCAAACCCAAAGCAAGAGGCCACAGGGCAGACACGCCTGGTGCCTGCGGCCGCATCTGCGCTATAGTGATTCATGTGGGTCCTGCTCCGGTGCAAGCCAGCTCGCATGCAAATCCAAAAAGCAGCCGCGCAAATTTGGCTCTTGTTGATGGCAGTGCCCCGATGGCGATAGCCGTTTCCCGAGTCCATGTTTACTCTCAAGACGAGGCATGCAGAGGGAGGTGACCAAGCCTGCCAAGCTTGCTACTCATGCAAGCCTGGGAGCAGGCCCGATAATGCATGCAGTGGACTTTGGCTCAGTACATTGATGCATGGACAGTGCATTGCCAGTCCTACATCGCGAGTGGCATGTTGCATGGTAAGGCGCCAGCTGCTGTGCAGAATTGGTGAGGTGGCGGAGAGGTGCACCTCTGGTGAGGCTTCCAGGGAGGGCAGCGGCGGCAGGCGGCAGGCCACAACGTCCCCCGGCCGCAGCGCAAGGCCGGGCTTGGAGGGAACCCCCTCGTTGACGCGCACAAAGCCGTCCCGGATCGCCGCCTGCAGCGGGTGCACCACATATGACAAGTCAGAAAGATTCCTCACTGATTGCTTGCCTGCCTCCCCAATCGCAGTGCTGTTCCCATCAGACGCGGGGCTTGTGAGGTATTCATTGCAGATTTCAGTAGCCTGGTATTGCAGAAACAGCTCCACTATCTCCATGAGAGATGGCATAATGTCCCAGAAGATACGGTGCATAAGGCTCCTTTGCGCAATGAACTTTTACACAGAATCTGCGATGCCCTTGATGGTGGATATGCCTTCCTGACCATCCTTATATGAACCAGCCCTTGGATGAGGCTCTGTAAGCATCTGAAAGACAGTTTCAGAGATCAGCCGCGTGCCTGCAGGCGTGCGCGGCTGGCATTCGGCATGTTCCCTGACAGAAAGGCATCCAGTCTGCGCTTCCCAGTGCCCTCGACGGTGAATGTCCTCTCTGTCAAATCCTGTGCAGCAGAGAAAAAGCATCACAACCAAGCCTTGTGCATGCTGTGAAGCCTTGCTTGCGCCAGGCTTTGGATGTGGCATCTGCAGCCTCTATCCAAGTCATGGGTGTCCTTAGATCAATGTAGATCTGGGACGCCCACTGAGTGTTCTGGTGCGCAACGACTGCGAGTAATCAACATGTTGATGCAGAAATGGCAAGCACTCAGATATAGCTCCATCGTCGTCATGGAATGAATGCTGAAGAAAGGCCACCTCTGCAGTTTGGCTGCATTTTGTAGCAGGCATGCAACTCCTGCTGCGGGATACAAAAGGTATGGCTGGCCTTTTTGAGAAGGACTTGCATGATATGAGCTGCCGCACTGGCATCCCCAGCCAGGGCGAGGGGGGCATGACCAGACATGCCGATGGTGGCATTGCTTTCTGGAATCTAATACAAACTAGCGACTGACCCTGTGCGTATGATTTGAATGATTTGTACTACATCTAAGGGTCAAAATTTGCTTTTCCTGCATCTCAAATTTATGTAATGACAGCAGATCGAGCTGAGTTTCTAAAAACTAATTTGTTGTGACAATTCTGTCAAGTGAATCAAGCAGGAGTACGACGCCATTCTTCAAAGACCGATAAATGGTATACGATGATACAACCAGACTGCTTTGCATGTTTCTGTTTCGCGAATGAGTCGAAGGACAGTGCTGCGGCGCGTATCCGGCGGTGACATGTTATCCGCAGGCGTGGCTATGTCGCCGGCGTGGAGGGCGTGTCCTCGACAGCCAGAGGAGAAACACTTGTATTCTTCAAAGCGAAACCAACACAAGATTGACGTGTGACAGATTCAATTCAGAGCAGCAATCATGCAGACCGTTTTGCAAAGCCAGATGCAGGTTGGCGTGTCTTCCACCAAGCAGTCGTCCCGATCTGCTCTGGATGGTTCTAGAATAGGCACTGTTTCCCTGCCCCTGCGGCGACGATTCTTCTCCGGGAGCAGCTTGACGGCGACCCGATCTCATCTGCGACAACATGCAGGCGCACGCCGATCGAACGGCTTCTGCGTCAGGGCAGAAAAGGTGATAAAGACACCATAAAGCTCTGGCAAATTTTGCAAATAGGTGCTTGCTGGTGTCACATAAATCCTAGCCTCCAAACTAAGGATCTTTCGAACTTTTCGTGTATAAGTATTAGGACTATAAGCTAGTGTATGCTGGAAGTGTGATATTTTTACTAGGTGGCAGCCCTGCTGTGCCAACGCGATGGACAGCAGTGCACCTTGATCAGAGTTCTTTCGTCTGTCACAGTTCTTGATACTTGCAACAAAATAAGCAAATTCAACGTATAATATTCCTACTGCTGCTGGAATCGAGTTTTACGGAAAAGTCATTTTGAGTGCCTCAGTTGGGACACCTCGTGAAGTCCTTCGGATGGTGATCACTGCTGTGCATAGCTGCATTTGTACTGATGTTTTTCGTATGGCTGCCCTCATGACAGGTCGTTGGTATCGATCTGGGCACCACAAACTCGGCTGTGGCTGCCATGGAGGGTGGCAAGCCAACCATTGTCACAAATGCAGAGGGTATGCTCCAGTCCCTTTAATGTTCTGCTGTCCACTATGCATCATCTTGCCTCATTGGTGGTCACTTGTGCTGCATAGTAGTTTTGCTCTTGCTTCCTGCAACTGCAAGTTGCATGCTATGTGTTGCAATTAATGTTTTCCAACGAGTGTTTCCTCTACTTGATATTGTAGCTGTTTCAGGTGATTGCAGAGATATTCACATTGACAGCGCCAATCTTACAGCCTGTTGTTGGGCCCATGTTGGTGCAGCAAGGCTTTTGCCTTCTGCATTATACACCCACACAAATGTTCTCAGATTTCACAGGCACAATTTCACATCGCCCTGCTCATCTGTTCTGCTGCATGTGCACTGCAGAGGCACGTGTTTGTGCAGTGCAACCCAAGCATCACACTGGAAGGACTCCAACCAGCGCCCTGCTGATGTGTTCTTGCGTGCATGTGCTGTGCAGGTGCGCGCACAACGCCGTCGGTGGTGGCATACACAAAGTCTGGGGACAGGCTGGTGGGCCAGATCGCCAAGAGGCAGGGCGTGGTCAACCCGGAGAACACATTCGCGTCAGTGAAGCGCTTCATCGGCAGGAAGATGAATGAGGTGCAGGAGGAGTCTAAGCAGGTCCCCTACAAGGTAAGCAGAGCGCCCATGCTTGTGGGTTAGTGAATGCCACATGTTCAGGCGCGTTTACAGGGATTCTGCCCATCTGCATGTTTTGGGTCAGTGCACCATGGCACAAGTTCCGGAGTGCTCAGCAGTTCTCTCATCATGTGTTTACACTGGAGCGGTGCCTCTCAAGGCAGCAGCTGAAGGAACTATGGTTCATGGCTGGTACATTGGCAGCCCAGGGGAACGGCAGGACCTTCCATGTACCAGTTTGTTGAGCTGCTGCCTCAAGAGGCCATGCCATCCTTACTGCAGTAGAAAGGATCCTCTTGCCCCATGCCGCCAATGCCTTGACTCGTCAAGGAGTATGCTTTTGACCTGTCGAGGCATGTGTGCTGACGTGGCGGGTGCATGCATGCAGCTGGTGGAGGACAGCAACGGAAATGTGAAGATCGTGTCCAGCAACGCCGGCAAGGAGTTTGCCGCGGAGGAAATCAGCGCCCAGGTCCTGCGCAAGCTCGTCGACGACGCCTCCAAGTTTCTCAACGACAAGGTGGGCACTGCAGCACTTGAAGAATGATAAGTGTATTTCACTGTAAGGGAACCCTGCAAATGCCTGTGCATCCAGGGCAGGAAGGACGCCCTGCCATTACTGGAGGGAATTTAGTATTGGCACCATAAGTTCTGAAAGCCATCACTACGCATATTCGGAAGTGAAATATATTTGTTGACGGTATATAGGGAGGTGCGATGACGGTAGAAGCTGACAATTTTCCCTCAGGATCTCACGCAGCCAGGGCATCTGTGTGCTCACATGCACAGGGATATGCCACGTCCCGCGTGTGGTTCTTTAGGAGGATTGGGCAGTCCTACTGCTTTTGAGGGATGGGCTCCTTTGTTAAACCACAGTTCGCCACCGAGGCCACATGTGACTTACCTGTTCATTATTTTCGTGGCTTTGAAGCACTTATTGTTACTGATAATGGTGGCTGTGCAGGTGAACAAGGCGGTGATCACAGTGCCGGCCTACTTCAACGACTCGCAGCGGCAGGCCACAAAGGACTCCGGCCGCATCGCTGGCCTGGAGGTTCTGCGCATCATCAACGAGCCGACGGCCGCCTCGCTCGCGTACGGCTTTGAAAAGAAGTCCAATGAGACCATCCTCGTCTTCGACCTGGGCGGCGGCACCTTTGATGTCTCTGTGCTGGAGGTGAGTCATCCCTGTCTTCGAATTACTATTTAGGGGGGGTACCCTTGGGTTCCAATTGGGTGTATCACATGTCTGTCCTTTGTCATCCTGGTTCAGGGTAGTTGGGTGAATCTCATTTGCGATTGACATCCATCCCATTACCCCGCACTGCCTAGGAGGATCCTGGGACCCTTCCATGTGAGGCTTCTGGTTCTGCACTTCTCTGGCTGGTGGCATATGCATGTTGCCACTTCATGGGGTTTCTGCTCGACGCCTGATGCCTGTGGGTGCTGGGTCGTCGTGCTGTGCCTGAGAACACCAAACAATAAAGCCGTGGTTCATTGCCATTGTTCCTTGAACAATTTATCAGTATGCAGAAGGGATGCTGCAGATTGCAATCTGCATGATCCTCCATGAGCGCTTGCGGCGTGACTCATGCTCCGTCATCCTCAGGTGGGCGACGGAGTCTTCGAGGTGCTGTCGACGAGCGGAGACACGCACTTGGGAGGCGACGACTTCGACAAGCGCATTGTGGATTTTCTGGCGGACGACTTCCAGCGCTCAGAGGGCATTGACCTGCGCAAGGACCGGCAGGCACTGCAGCGGCTGACCGAGGCCGCTGAGAAGGCCAAGATGGAGCTCTCCACGCTCTCGCAGGTGAGCCCAGATTCTCACGCTCTTTACTAGCTGAAGGTGGAAGGCGGGGTCATTTGATTACAGTGCCAACCCGCCACAGAGGTAGCAATCACTGGCAGTTTTCTCTGCTTTTGCCTCCGTGGCATGCAAGGTAGCTCTCCCCACGCTCTCGCATTTGCGCGCTTAAGTTTCTCATCTGATCAGGCTGCGCTGCTGATTGGCAGTAGATCTTGGCCGTCCCAAGTGCCAAATGCTAGGGAGTGCACACCAGATTTGTTGCCAACTGCGAACACCACAGCGGCCACGATCACGGGTAGCCGCTGTAGAGCCGTTGGTGATCCAGTCTCTGTGGCATGCATATTTGGGCTCTTGTGCTTATAGGGAGCATGTCACACGTGCACTTGTAGTCATCTTGGAGTGCAAGAGCAGCGAACTTCTGCTCGCTCTTATTATTGCACTAGGTCGTAAAGTTGCCGCACTAGCTTGACAATTCCCCACTCTTTGTGGCAAAGCTTTTGATCATGATCATCGTTCTCTAGGAGCACCGTTAGCTGGAGTAGAGCTGCTGAATCTCCCACGAGTGCGACGTGCAAGATCATTCTCTTGCATGCGATTGAGTGTTCCTAGTGGCATGTTCTGGCTTGTACATTATATGTAAACTTTGCCACCATCTTGTCTGCAGAGCTGTTTCTGCGCGGTGCTTCTCAGGGCAGTCTGCCAGCATCAACACGAGTTGATAGATGACAATGTCCTGATGCACCTGTGTGTTGCCCTCTCGCAGACATCCATCTCGCTGCCCTTCATCACGGCGACGGCCGACGGACCGAAGCACATTGAGACCAACCTGTCTCGTGCCAAGTTCGAGGAGATTTCCTCAGATCTGCTCGACCGCTGCCGCATCCCCGTGCAGCAGGCTCTGAAGGACGCCAACCTGAAATTCACAGACCTCAACGAGGTCATCCTTGTGGGCGGATCCACCCGAATCCCCGCAGTGCAGGTGCGACAGCAAATATTTGAATCTAGATTGCCATGCGAAACACAATGCTCTCCGACTGCATCAGCTCACAAGTGCAACAGCTCACAGGGTGTCAGTGTCGGCTGTTAGTGCAGCCATAATATCTTCTTTTGAGCTGATGGGACACAGGACAGCATCGCGTTTTGTGTGCTGCATACAGACTCGCCTTCCTTGTTAGGGATGGGTGAAGACTGTTTTGCTGTTACTGTATCACATGCGTATTATTATGTCCTCCGCTCATGGATTGTGTTCCAAGCGCTTGTGTAGTCGTACGCACATTTCTTAAGCAGGGAAGTAAGGCAGCGTCGTGTTCTGAGTGTGCATATGTCTGCCTTTGCGGCATTTGACGCAAGCCAGGGATATCACTGCACAGCCTGGTTTGGAGAGATGGATTTGGAGTCCTGTAAAGAGGCTGGCACTCATCCTTTGTTTTGGGTTGTTGTGTATTACAGGAGCTTGTGCAGAAAATTGCTGGCAAGGCGCCCAATGTGACAGTGAACCCCGATGAGGTCGTGGCCCTCGGCGCAGCCGTGCAGGCAGGCGTGCTGGCAGGTGTGTTTTCTGCTCTTTATTACCCCATCTCTCGCCATTCTTATTGGACTAATGCCTTGTATCTTCTGGGTTCTGTCTTGGTTGACGTGGCGCACACTGTGCCGCACAGCAATGTCGATTGCCAAGCAGCTCTCACAAGCTCTATTGCAGATGGAAAGCAGTTTCCTCGATACACTGTTCTGAGAGCTCACCTTGTTGGGGGGTGACTGTGTACTGCACAGATTATGTGCATGTTCCATGACTGGTAGTTGGCGACAGACTCTGACTAACCCCGCAGATACCGACTACAAACTACTTACAATGACATGATCTTGGGTGCGCAGGTGAGGTGCGCGACATCGTGCTGCTCGACGTGACGCCCCTGTCGCTCGGGTTGGAGACCCTGGGAGGCGTGATGACTAAGCTTATCACTCGCAACACCACCCTGCCCACCTCCAAGTCCGAGGTCTTCTCCACCGCTGCAGACAACCAGACCTCCGTCGAGATCAACGTGCTTCAGGGTGAGATCCTGCTGCGATTTGACACTCCTCAAACTGCTGAAATCCTCATCAGCAGACAGCTGTACCTGAACATAAAGCCCAGATTGTACTGGGATCTTGAATGCGTGGTGCTGAAGATGTCACTGCGAATTCCCTTGTTTTGGGTGATCCATCTAACTTGGCGCAAGTGCTGGGGAAGGTGTGGAGTGACCCTGGCCGCATCATGCATTCATGGTTTCACACTCCCTGGCAGATGCATACCTCTCAGCATATCTGGCATATCAGCCAATCATATCATTTGGCTTTTTCTGAATCCTTGAGTGCTTGCAGTTGGTCTGATTTGAGCAAGCCTTGCAGTTGCTTTGCTTCTTCAATGCAGACTTTGCGACTGTCAGGCATGCCTGCATGTGGCTCTGATGGTAGCATTCAAGCTCCCCAATGGCTGGGTCGATGCATGTCTTCGCCGTGTTGTATGTGATCAGTTGATGTCCTGGGTGGCTCTCGCTTCCAGGATATTGGCGCCCGAGGAATGTAGGCCTGCTATTGGAAGATAAGAACCTGGCTTATTACAGCAATGACATTGATTTGACCCCTACTCGGCCCATGAACACCCCTCAATAGAACACTAGGCCTTTTAGTAGTGGCCTGGCAGTGCATGAGCTATCGGTGGGCTGGCTCTATAGTGTGTATTTTTGCGCACAAGACCTGCGGGGTGATGTACACCTTTTGCCTGCAATACCTTGGTGTGTGGATCATGGTTCAAAACCACATGGGTGATGCACATTGTTTGCCTGCAACGTGTGTATGTATCAAAGCTGCTGAGTCATCGTCCTGTGTCACTGTGCAGGCGAGCGCGAGTTTGTGCGCGACAACAAGTCGCTGGGCAACTTCCGGCTGGACGGTATCCCTCCCGCTCCCCGGGGGGTCCCCCAGGTCGAGGTCAAATTCGACATCGACGCGAACGGCATCCTCTCAGTCACTGCCACCGGTGCGCTACCTCATAACGCCCTTTCATTAGTAATCACACGACTGTTTATTTAGGATTTATTGTCACTCACAATCAACAAGAGGCAACGGGTGTGCAAACATGTGATAGGGGCCTATATATAGGTGCTGAGTTTTCCTTGTGTCTGACATGCGAGCTTATTTGCGGTGTGCAGACAAGGGCACTGGCAAGAAGCAGGACATCAAGATCACCGGCGCATCCACCCTTGCCGGTGACGAGGTGGACCGCATGGTGAAGGACGCCGAGAAGTTCGCTGACGAGGACAAGAAGAAGCGCGAGGCCGTGGACGTCAAGAACCAGGTGTGTTTCTGTTGCCGCTCAAAAGAGGAAATTTGATTTTGCAATATGCCTTCAAAATGTATTTTTTATAACACCTTTGTGAACTGTGACCTGAGGCTTTGCTCCATTACTCAACTTGATACATAGCTGTTCTGACCGGAATTGGATGGGAGGCACTTTTGGATGTAGAAGCCTTTGCTGGCTTGGGCAGTTGTTGCTGGGGTTTTTTTGCATCAATGCATGTGTTGTTACCTTATATTCCGCGTCTGCTTCAAGGAACAAGCATGTTGTTCTTAGCAGCAGCTGCTGCTATGGGTGAATTGCATGGCATGGTTTGCCTTGGATCAGCTGGCGGACATGGGGTAACAAGTGGGTCACATGCGTGGACTCTGACTTATTGTGTTTGACCCACGCGCTGATGTCATGTGCATTCTGTCAAACAGGCGGACAGCTTGGTTTACCAGACAGAGAAGCAGCTGACGGAATTGGGCGACAAGGTGCCTGCGGATGTAAAGTCCAAGGTTGAGTCGCAGATCACCTCCCTCAAGGAGACTGCTGCCGGCGATGACACCGACGCCACCAAGAAGGCCATCGAGGACCTGCAGAAGGAGGTGCGCTCAGACTTGCACTACCTGACTTTCTCTGAAGCAGCTGTTGCGCGCACAAGCTATTGCACTGATCTATCTTGCAAGTGCGTCAGTTCTTCCCGTGCTGATGTGATCTGGGCTGTCAATGCAATGGTTCATGCACGCCATGCCGAACATGGCTTTGCAAGGCCGGCAATGCGCAGACACAAGGCTGTGAAATGGCAGCTAATGGCTGTGCTGCACCTCCCCAGTTGTCAGGACTGTGATTCTTCATATACATCCTGCTTGGATATGGCGAGTCCATCAATGGGTAGGATTAGTGGCTGCCTTCACCTGCAGCTTGGCTGTAGGCGCACCTTGCCTCCTGGCAGGTACAATTTGTGATGTTTTCTAGACATCTTACTTGCATGTACAGCTGTATCTGACATGTGTGATGCGCGCAGGTGATGGCGATCGGGCAGGCCATCTACGGGCAGCCAGGTGGCGCGCCCGGCCCCGACGCGGCGGCCGGCCCCGGCGCGGGCGCCCCCGGCGGCGACGAAAAGAAGGGCGGTGACAATGTTGTCGACGCCGAGTTCACCGACTCTGACAAGTGAAGCCGCTCCGCTTGAATCCGCGTCATGCGCTGACCTGGCGACGTCTCCACCTGGCGGCGCGTCTGATCTGGCATTGCGCTGATATTTGCGGCGTGCCTGATTTGGTGGTACCGTGGAAATTGGCATGGGAGCGTGATCTGGCAGGGGGCTTTGCTCATGATGTATCGGCAGGTCCGCTCTGTCAGCTGTCAGCTTCCCAGGAAAATCGAAAAGGATGTCCTCTGCGCGAGTGATTTGGAGCGCGCAGGTGCTGGCTGTGTCCAAGTGATGGCACGCGCTTGCGAAGGTGCAGTGGGATATGCGGATGATGAAGGGGGTTTGGAAGCCCCCAAGACACAGGAGGGGATGTGCAGTTGCCCTTTTTGCAGACTGCATTCGCTCGGCCTGTGGGCAAGATTATAGGCATGAACCAAGGACCACCAGTGCGCTGCTTTGGAAGCATCACGTGGTGCAGTTGCAGAAATGCTGGCTTTGAGCTTCCTGGCTTGAGGGGGGGGGGGGATGCATGTGCAAGTTGGTGTTTAATTTACCTGGTTAAGGATTAGCTCTGGGCTTGCTTAATGCCGCGAGTGAATACTAGCCATTCTGAAACATCCCCATGACAGCACATAAAAGTGAATTGTTTTGCTATGTGTGGGTGATTGATTTGTGGGGTGATGCAGCGTGCAATCCTCACTAATCAGTCTTGACATTTTCCTGCTTCAAGACGTGCTGCGTGTTGGTGTGTGCTAGTGTGTAGGTGGTGAAAAGGAATGGAACGAGCACAGGTGGGTCAAAAACTATTTTTATCGCTGTTGGCTAGTGACTTCACAGGAATGAATCTACAAGGAATGTAAGATCGAATTTGCACATTACAACCTGTCGATTTCTCATTTAGTCCAGCTCAATCCATCATTTTCAATATCATTCCTGCTTCGAGACAAATGTGTACCACAAGATCTCTCAAACTAGAAAATTCTCAAGTGTTGTGTGTCTGCGAGAATCAGTACTGTAAGGAAGTCATTATCCACTGAAGCTCCTACCTATCATAAACTACATCAACGGAGACAAAAGACACAGAAGCTGTGCATTCAGAGCGCTCACATGCAGCCATAAAAAAGCTGCCGAGCTTTTAAGTGATGGGGATCTATTTGCTATCTGCTATCTGCCGAAGAATGCGTGGGACAGAACATCTGTCCAACTGACAGCAATATCAGTTCCGCAAGGCAACATTGCAGCAAAATCTCTCGGTTGCAGGGAGTGAAAAACTTCGCGAAACAACGAAATGAGACAAAACCACCGCAGTGCAGAACAATTGTGCCGCCGTGTGCAGCGGCACCAGTGATAGCACTTTAACACTGGATAAAAAAGTAAGTCTGTGACAGAGTGTCTCCTGCCAGCAGTTGTCAAAGTAGCGCATTTGCAGAGCAGGATCAAATATTCCTATGCTGCGACGCCTGCCTTGACATCATTCAGTCCATGCCAAGTGTAAACCTGCACAGCCAACCACACATCCTTGTGACCAACACCGATCTGCAAGGGAAAATAACACAACCTGGCAGGATAAGTGAAAGTTCAGCAGGAGAGGAACCAGATCTGTGGCATGCAGGAACTTTCTGCGATATAGGCACATGCTGCTGCTCAGCAAGGAAGCATGACACAAGGAGAGTGGGAGTGCTATTTGATGGCACGTTCTAGATTCTGCTAGCGACGGTCTGAAAGGTTCTGACTATTTTTGAGAATCTACATGAAGTTTCCAGAGGCTTATCTAGAATCTGGCCCCGGCTGGTGGGGGGCGGTATGAATACTGAGCACCGTGCCCACGCTTGATTGGGTCTTGCTTGGATCTGGCGAATCCAACATGTGGTAGGATTGTGGCAGCAGCTTGTCTGCAGGACGCACCTTGCCTCGTGGCAAGAAAATTGCTAATAATTTAGAATGTTGACAAGCTGGCAGTAGTGAGGCTGCAAGGTGCTGACCTGGGACATATGACCTGGCGCCCAAGTCATGTCGAGGGAAATGGTATCGGTCAGCCGGTCTGACAGCGCTTCCAGGGGAGTTGTGGCGACAACTGTAAATTTGACGGATGGGAGTGCGTTCATGGCCCTCCTGAAGTTTTTGCTCATCCTGCAAGCATGCACAGAGCTGCGGTGAGTCATCCTAGCCTGGCTGCTGTTAGTGCAACACTTGGCACCCCTGTGATTTGGCGTCAAGTGCATGACAAGCCTGGCATGCATCCATTGTGCCGGAACTCTTGCGAGACAAAATGTGCCAGTGACATACAATTGCGCAGCTAACCTCTACGAATAAGGCGGTCTTGTCCAGGCTTGAAGAACACTAGAAAGCAACCAGCCATCTCGATGTGAACTACACCAGGCAGAGCTGGAAACGTGGAGCAGCATTGACGATGGTCACCTCATGTTGGTCCCTTGCTGGAAGGCAAGGTTGTTACAGAACATGAGGAGGGACGTGCAGGCGTAGCTCTGCAGCATCGCTGTCAAGTCATGGTCGTTGAAGTCTCCCAACAGGAACTCGATCTTCGACTGAACATCCTCCGGAAGCGAAGCAAGAAGCTCTTGGCTCTCCTGAAGCTTGTCATTGTACTTCTCGATGCCTATTGCCCTGTAGCAACCTCCCTGCTGAACTGAGGCGGCAGTAATCAGGCCACGTCCGCTGCCCACGTCCAGGAACAGAGTATCCTCGTCACAGAGAGCAAAAACATCGGCAAAAGAACTCTCCAAAATCTCGCCGTACGTGCGGGCCATGTTGCTCGCAAGGCAAGCGGGGTCGCCGTTATTGCTATAAAATCTGGCGCGTGTTCAAAAGTGAATGCAAGAGCTTATTCATCTGCATGCGTTCCGCTTCGAGGTTCACAAACTGCATACTTATCTGCTAATCGCACGATGCTGCAAAGATGCTCCTGCAAGATTTGTGATTCCAAAATCGCAGCAGAAGAAACGAGGGAGGTCAGGGCTGACACCCAAACCCCTCGCTTGATATAAGGACCCCTTGCTACACCCTATGTCATGTGACGAATGAAACGAGGGAGAGCATTCCTTTACATGCAGCACCATGTGTTGCAAGAATTTGATTGACAACTCACAGTGCATAAGAAGGGGACAAAAGTGACGTTTCCCAAGGTTGCTGCACCGCACCCAGCGCAAATTTGCGCGCAAGGAACTAGCTTTCGGGCTGAATAGTACTACTAATACTAATATTATCAGTAATCGGCTAGTCTTCAACCTGCGGATATCCGGCAATCTGCACAGGCCAATGGGTCAACAACCAAGCGTGCATGCACTAGCTGTCGGTGCAGTCTGCAATGGCAGGAGACACAATCGCCCAGGAGCCTCTAAAAATGAATCAACATACCTGCCACCATGTGACTTGGCCCTTCCCTACACACACTGGCAGTGTGGTGCTGATCAGCGAAACCGTCCAGAACAGCTGAGGAGAGCAGACTCTGGACTGAGACTCGGAATTCTGAACTACTAAAATATCTGACATTTTGATGCGCAGTCCTTCATCAGCGGGGCTGAATGGGTCGGCACTACTCAGCTTTTGAGGTCAAACACATCCGCCTGCTCATGATCGACCTTCAAAAAGGTCTTGAGGAGCTTCTGCATGTCCCTCCAGGCCTCCTCTGTCACCGGATTCTCCTTCAGGTCTCGCAGAGCCTCCTCTGCAATGTCCTTGGGCAGATTGCCCGAGGCTATTCGCTCCTTCAGATCTGCCTCCATGTACTTGTCTGTGAATTCTGGGTGGCCCTGCAGACCTGCAAACCGCAGCGATGTTTTCAGCACACAGGATTTGGCTCATTCTGACATGCCTTTACTGCCAGGGGCGAGGTGCGTTTGCAGACAAGCTGCAGGATTTGATTTATCCTCATTCAAATGCTTTTTAGTGTTGGCCGTGTCTCTGTGCATGTGCAGAGCAAGAGAGCCAACATCTTCACATGCCATCTATCATCAACGCTTCAGCAATGTCTCTAGTTCCTGCAAGAGGAAATTGTGCTTGTAATTGCATATTAGAACGGTGTTAGCATTATTGAGAGAAAATGGTTCTGTCTACCATGGAAGCTTCAGGGAGTGGAATGCTCACCAAGGAAATGGTCACCCATGCAGCACATCTGTACAGGGGTGTTCTTCCCATATCCCAGCACCTTCATCCCCGGCGCCGGTTCTGTGATGATGTCAAAGTGGGTCTCATGCAAGTTGAACTCTGGGCGCTCCTCAAATTTTTCTACCACAGAAAACACAACACGGTCATGCGTCAGCCTCCGATGAGTCACAGACTACTTATCAAGCTACTCTTGACTAGTAACTTCCACAGTGCCTGCAGTCTAAGTGTCAGGAGAACATCTGTAGAGGGTGTCAAAGGAGAAACAAAGGGCAGATTATGCACCTGCATACCACATCTTGTCAAAATCTTGGGTGGTGTGGATCTTTCGCGCCCCGCCCTCATACCCTGTTGGCGCCTTACCTGCAAAAGCGCACACAACGAGAATTTTGAAATCCTCGCTCTCTGCAAAAAGATCAGGCCGAAGTGATGATGACCAATACGCTTCACAAGGGCTCACTCTTTTCCACGGCCAGGAGACAAACAATTAGCATTCAGACACGAGCAATCCCATCATGGCTTGAAACATGCTTCCTTCTCTGTTTGGTAATCGAAAACCGAACGTGGCTGTCATTTTGCAGAGGTACAAGTGCACATAGGGCACCCACCAACAGTGCCGCCAAGGACGATGGTTGTGATCTGGCAGCCAAAGCAGTGGCCCAGAATGCGCTGCTGCCTCGAGTGAGCTGTCCTGATCAGCTCCCGCAGCTTCAGGTTCCACTCATCGGTGGCATATGCGTCGTGCCTGCTCCCTGTCAGAATTATGCCCTGGCCCAAGGACAAGGCGAAGTCACGCAGAATGGTACAAGACGAAATCTTGTAGCATGATGCCCTCTTGAGAAGCATTACAGATCGACATTTGTGAGGCACGCCTTGAAGTCCTGCAATTCCTCATCTGTTGGGAAGTGGTTGTTGACAGGGTAGAATACGTGCCACTCCTCGTCGAGTGCAGGGTCTGATAAAAGATTTTTATAAAGGACACCGTAGTCTCCAAACTCCCTTTCGATCTCGGGAGCTGAGTTTCCAGTCACCAAAATGGCAAACTTCAGCTTCCTGCCTGCTGTGTTCCCATTCATGTGGTCAAAGGATGTCTAATGGTGAAATGTACGATCTCAGATCTTCTGAAACTACCTGTTATCCACTACAATTACCATTGTACAAATAAAGTCTCCAAATTTTGCTTGTTGGCACCTGCGGAGGAGCTAGGGGGAACCTGACGAAATAATTTAGACAAATCTCCTGGAGATGCCCATCTGTGCATCTTGGCTGTACCACACGAATTCTTCCATGTCTTTGCATTGAAATTCGATTGCTTGCGGTGAGGGATTGCTTAAAAATATTTGTCCAAGGTATACAGATGCCACTGGTCTGCGATCCTGAGAAAAGTGTCAGCACTTAGCCTGAAGGAGCATTGCATTCATCTCTGTGAGATCGATGGGTAGTACAGCAGATCGATCTATGGAGGCTGGATGCGCCGAAGGGCCAAGTCACCCTGTTGAGCTTGTGCATCCACCTCACTGGAGGCTCTTGCACACTCGCGGTGTTTTCAGTGCCCTGCATGCCACCCACGCGCAGTACCACGATCCTCACCTGGACACAACCGTCGAGTGGTCAGCCCGGAAGCACAGAAAAGGCCGGCGTGTCGCAGTGAGCCCCCTTTAAGCAGAAGTTCAAGTATTTGAAGTCCTCTGCAGGTCCTGGCTTGTGCTTGTAGCACTGGGGATGAGCCATGCACGTGTGCATCTTCTCTTTGGTGGCACCTGTTGTGAGAAACTGCTGAGTGACTCGCTGCATGCAGATCCATGAAGATCCAAACAAGCACAAGGTGGTGCGGCGCTGGCCACGTCTTTGGGGCTGGGAGTTTTCCAACATATCCTGGTGAGGATCTGCTGTGTTGTTGCAGCAGGAATCTGATGAAATCGGTTGCCAATCTGTTTTTCCAAGTTTTGAGGCGATTAAGGTTGATTATAAACTTGAAGCTGTGCTTGTGAACAGGTGGGTTGCGCAGCTCTTCACATGGGGATCTGTAGCCTGGTGTATCAATGTGAGATCTTAGCACCTGCTTTCCCTTCACAGTATTGAGCTGTGTGCCGCTTGACACTACTTGCTTTTTTTCATTTGCTGCATTTTCTTTTCAGTGCTGAGCTGTGTGCTGCTTGACGCTGTTGCTTTTTTCCTGTCCTGCAAGGATTAACGGCTGGGGCACCCGGCCCTGCAGGGCTGGTATGCGCTGTTCCCTCTAGAGGATGAGGTCAAAAACACCAGGATTGTCGGGTGGAGTGCGCTTGTGGGTGGGACGCTGTTTGAGGTGGGAGCGTATTGCATGGTTGTAGAGGCTGTAAACAGGGGCAATGCTGTACGCTTCGGTTACGAGGTGCGAATCCCACAGAATTTGCGACACGCCAGGCTGTTCTCAGAAAGAGCGACTAGAGAATTTTAAATCTCAGGGTCAGATCAGTGTGCTGTATGTGCGTTTCTCAGCGCAGAGGGGGCTCGGCATGATCAGAAAGCTCTTCAGAACCTTCATCTTTCTAGGTCTTCTGTTGGTGAGGAATAGATGGGAAATCTGCACAAGCGGTGCTGTCAACTTTTTCAGAGCTCAAATTCTGATGGACCAGCATGGTACAAAGTGCTCCTAAAAGCCATTCCTGTGCACAATTCGTTGTAAGACTTGCCGGCCAGCAACAGATGCTCCTGGTGCAGATCTTGTGCTGCCGTTTTCTTGGTTTGCATCCCAGCAGCCTAGCATGCAATGCCTCCTACTGGCTCACTAATTTATGGTCTTTTTGGTTTGCGCAGGTAAAGAATCTCCTCGAGTCCGGGCTGACGCACTTCCACTTGGCGCGTGGCAGCGGTTACTACAGCCACAGCAACGGCTCAGGGCGTGAGATGGTGTGCACTGGCGTTCCTCCCCCTCAGTGGCCCAGTTGGCAGCAGTTTTGTGGCAGCAGAAGCCGTCTCTTAGCTGACTGTTTGCCTTCACTGGTTGCCCCCACTGGCAAAGGCCAGCAGCCATCTTGGCCAGTCTGGGGGGGTCGTTTTGCGTGCCCAACATTACATCTTCGATCAGCGAGTTTGGCCAGATATCAAAACATCTTAATGAGTCCTCACAACAATAGCGCATGCAATCAAAATATCTTGGAAAGGAAATAATTGGCCGCGCAGGGGACTGTCGAGGATCGCCGTGGAATCCTGGATAAGGATAAGGGCGGGAAAACGGGGTCAGGGAAGCCATTTGCAAATGGTGCTGGAAACAGTGATGGCGCTACAAAGAAGGATACCTCTGGCAGCGGTGGCCAGCGGTGGCGCTGGTGGGGCACCAGGTGGGGGGCCCTTCATGATCCACCACTTACAATATTTGAGGTATCTGTTGAGGATATTTAATCAGGCCTTTAGGGTCAGCCTCTGAGTTGAGAGGCATGCATGCTAATGATCTTTGCTGGGAATAGCTTGGTTCGGCTTGGCAGGTACTGTGCAGCGCTGTGCTAGATTGCAGATGAAAGATTGCGCGAATTGAACAATAATATCTCTTTGGTCCCAGATGGGATGACCTGCGCTATTTTGCGTCCCCTATCCTCTCATTCGAGAGAGCAACCAGTCAGCAATCTGCTTGCATGAGACAAAGATGTCTGTGGTCCCAGGTGGACCAATCTGGGCTGTATGGCGTCCCTGATCACTCCAATAGGAGCTATTATCAGCAAATTGTTTGCTTGACACAGGGAATTTTGTGATTCCAGGTGGAATAATCTGGGCTACTTGGTGTCGTCATTTCTCTCAAGGGAGCTAATATCAGCAAGTTGTCTGCCTGATACAGGGATATATGTGGTTTCAGGTGGAATAATCTGGGCTACTTGGCGTCATTTATCACCATGATAGGCGCTACCATTTTCTGGGTGTCCACAATCGTGGGCGTGCCTGGAGTGCTGCCAGATGAGTCAGTTCACTATGTGGAGTGGGACATCCTATTCTGGCTGACACAGGTGCGCTGAGTACTCTGCTAAGGGATCGTCATCTGGTCTGTATAATTTAGTCATGGGTCAGATCAGTCATGCGTCAAATCAGTGATGATCAGTCATGACTCCCAAGGCAAGGAATGAGTCAATATGAGGCAAGAGCTTTCATGAAGTTGATCTCCAGCAGTTCTCGCAGTGCAGTTCTGGCACTGTGCTTGTGCTGTCTTTTTTTGGCATCCAAATCGTAGCCTGCCTACCTGCTGCAGAGGACTTTTCTTGCCTCGAAAGATCACAGCCTGCATGCTTGTGCACCTAGGGTGAAGGCAGCACAGCTTCTTCAGTGATGGCATGTCAGATGCTGCATTGTTCTGCACCCGATAAAGCCAAGATCAAATGAACAAAGTGGGCTGCTGTACCCCACAAAAACTCCGTGCTTCCCTCATTTTGGGATACAGGAAAGTCTCTTGACATTGGCCCATGGGCAAATCCTGAAAATTTCCCAAGCGCTAGGTAATAGACGTAATTTGCTGTGTTAGGTGCTGGGCTCATGCTGCTTCATAGCTGCAGCGATCCTGTTCATGCTGGAGACTCAGTCGTCCTGGTGGCGCATACAACCGCTTAACCTGGGCTGGCAAGTGGGCTTCTGGAATCTTATCGGCGGCCTGGGATTCTGGCTTAGGTGTGCAGACGTTCCTCTTCTCACAAAGCATCTCTGTCTTACATACTGATGTTGAGAGTTTCAGGCCTGCGCCCTAATCTGTGCGTGATCATGCGCTCTGCTGCTGCCTTGCACAGTGAAGACAGCTGTAGGTAGTGGTGAATGTTTAGTGCTGCTCTTGTATCAGTACTAATTGTATTTTGCTCCCCGTGGTGAAGAATTAGCAAGGCTGTCGGTGCGAGACATTTGAAACGGCGATCTAACATTTGAAGACCAGTAAGAGGGTGTTTTGCACCCCTGTAAGTATCAGGAGAAGGGTGACTGGTAGGGTGACTGCAGGGAGCAGAACTCCAAGTCGTGGCTTGACGAGATCAAGAAAGGATTAGGCTGTCTGACTTTCTTCGGGGTGAAGATTGTGTTGTGCTGGCGTGCAGCGGTTTCTTTGGGTTCTGGGCGTATCCGGCTGAGGCGCATCAGAAGTGGGGTACAGCGCTCAGCACCTTCTGGGGTGCATGGGCGTTTCTGCTGGGGTCCTACATACAGCTGTTTGAAATGCTGAACTGAGCTGATGAGTTCAGAGGACGGTGATTAAAGCCTGCGCGCCACATTACTAACCTTGGTCCGTTGCCGTGCCCATTGGATGCAATTTCACCCTCGCGTGAGGCAGTATTGAATGACCATCTTCTTTCAACTTGAGCGGGTCACATTCTGTAATTGATGCCTTTGGTAAGCTTTTAAAGTGACTTGAAGCGTCCTGTACACTTTTGTCCTACCTCACTTGCTTCGTAAATATTCTCAGATTATCAGCTGGTTCCAGCACCTACTGCCTCGCAAAATGCTTCGGGATATTCGTGGATAGAAGAAATGTGGCCGATGGGTGCTGTTTGAGAATTTTGACAGCAAGATTGGCTCAAAATTTCGCTTCTGGCAGCTCCGTTCGTGTCAAGCACGTGGGCATCACGTATTGGGCACGTAGGCCTCTTCTCGTCAAGTACGGTGGTATCTGCCAGCTGTGAACTCTCAAGTAATTATTGCTGCCCACAAGGCCCGGGGTTACGCCAATATGCACAGTCTCCGCCGTAGGCCGAAAGAAGAAAGATCGACAATGTAGCATTCCTCAGATTTCTCGTATCTGGGCCACATTGCAGTAGCTTCGCTGTCGCCGTCCAATATGAAATACATCTATTCCATCTTCTCACCTGCAAAACCGAGTAACATAAGTATCCGCAGGGCAGAGAAAGAAAGAGCAAGGCAAACTTTGAGCAAGGCTACTTTTGTGAGCGGTGAGGGTGTGCTGGTTCTCGTTCACACTGGGTTCTTAAGGCGTGCAAGACGTTGATGCAGCAGCGTACAGACGTGACGGGACTTTTCAGAGTCTGATGCAGATACATAAGCGTTTGTAACTTTCTTCCATTGATGCGCAATCACAGAGTGAGTCGATCGTGTGACGTAGTCATCCCTTCCTTTTGAGGGTTTACGGAAGGAGAGGGTGATAAGGTTTTATAAGGGGTATAAGGATTTCATAATTCCCCCTGAGCATGTGGCATGATTACTCAGGCTAGTCCTTCTTTCTCACTGTCCTTGAAGATTATTCCAATTTCTTAGCATGCCACGTCAATAAGCTTTAGGCCGCGGAAATTGTAGATGTAGACTCGCCGGAATATCTCGCAAAAAGCGAGCATATGAAATACCTGAAGTACTTCTCCTGAAGACTAGTCAACAACACATTGAGCGAAACATGCAAGCAAGGAATATGAAAAGTGTGTATGGGCAGCCCTTTGTTATGCTTTACCTACAGGAAAGATCGCATGCAAGCACACAGGACGGCCCTTTCAACTTACTCTCAGCAAGAAAAGTGACAACTCTTTTGCTCACGGGATTTGACTTTACAATTTGCATGTCATCGACGTCAAGTTGCCTGGCAAAAGTTTTCTTTATCGTTGGCGCTCGCTTTGTCTTGTAGTCTGCATTTCTCTTCTTCCAAACCCTCACAAAAAGCACGCACCGGCCGTAAGGTTCGAGAGTGCCACAAGATGAATGCAAGGCTGCCCATACAGCTGATTCCAATGCCTCTGGGCAGTCCCAAAGATCTATGGTTTCGGGTTTAGGATTTCAAACCCCAGATTCCAAAACTAATGGCAGGGAAATGATCACTCGGAGAAAACGGCACTGCTACAACGTTTTGCTAAGGCCTCCCCTTGCCAAATTTTATCAAGCACATATTTTATGCGGTATGGACAATTTCAAAGTTTTATCTTCCACTTACGTGTCACTCGCCCCACCACGGCTGACCACATCCCACTCCCCCTCTGGAGCATCTGCAGCAGCCTTCACAGCAGGTGGAGCCTCACAGGCGACTGGCTCAGCCGCATCCTTGCAGACAATATCAGTGGGAATCTTGAACGACTCCATACAATCTGAGATGCGCACTGGCCGCTCCAGCGTGCCGTCCTGGCCTTGAATTTCCAATGCTGCCCGCAGCTTTGCCCAAGTGCAGGTCGTGCATTTCATGTGAGGGTAATAAAGGCCCCAGGCGCCGCCGATATTGAGCTTTCCATATGAATTACGCACTGGAAAATATGAGAGGTCCACTCGTTCGCTGTCTTCCACCCATATTGGGGTGGCAAAGTCCTCATCCTGGTACTGGAAGAAAGCTATCTTTGACTTGCTCTCGGACGCGCCTGCGTCGCAGATGCGCGCCTGTCAGGATACACTTGGAACTGCTCATGATTCAACGCGTATAAAAGAATTCCCTGGTGATCTGCAGGCTTCCATCGCCTTAGTGCAGTAATTTGGCCAGCAAGCGTTGCAAAACAAGTATTGAGGGCAGTAGTATGAAGTGCACAGGGGAAAATACTTGTCCTGCACTTTTGGATTGAAGCGAACTTTGGATTGCATACCTGAGGTTGGAGTTCCCGAAAGAGGTTTCCCCCATATTATGAGGGGTCTTTCTTTGGAACCGTCTTGGCCCAGGTCGCTCAGGCATGACGCCACTTTCCCATTGTAGAGTTTCATCTGACAAGTGTCAGCATGAACCAAGCCCACGACTCCAGCAATAAAGATACTATTTGGCATCATGTCGAGAAAGGAGAGGTCAACGTAAAACCGCTCGCTGCCTTCTTTGTCTCTTCTCGCCTGGGGCCACATCGCCCTCAGTTCCGTCTGACCCTCTTCCTTGTAGAAAATAGGCGCCATTTGGACGCTGCACAAAAGCACCTAGATGATTAAAGATTGGTGGAAGACCTGTGACGACAAAGAGGCACTCAAAAATGCGTCAACAGGTGAACCTAAGAGGAATATTCGTTGCCTGACTGGATGGGTTCGCACCTGTTGTTTTGAAATAGAGGAGAGTGTCTGCTGCAGGAAAAATTCTTGTGCGCACCCTGCGCTGGCAACACAAGCAGCGCAACTCGATCGTGTTGGCATCACGTGTACACCCTACAGGGGGCGTTACACTAATTTCATTCTCTCGAGACCCTATCTATGTGTCAAGAACGGAAGTAAAACAGCATACATGGGTGTCCTTTTTCTGGTAGTCAGTGGCATGCCAAGAGGCAGAGCTCATGCTTCTGCTGATAATTTCGTGGAAGTGCCGAAAAGGCCAATTTTCAATTGTGCCACATGCCAAAAACACCGCATGCCACAGTGTGAAGGGTGTGCAATCGAAATACAAGCTCTTTACAGGAACTTGCGCAGGATCTTCCACTCATTAAGCGTGTGACTTGGGATTCAGTTACCAAATTAATAAGGCAGAAATGACAAGAAGCATAAAAGAACTCAACCATACTACATACAATCAAGAAGGCCTAGACCTATGCCATCCTACCTAGCAATGAATGCCTGAGTTAGCCATCGGCCATCAGATTTTTGCCATCGGATTTTTGCCTCTTGAATAATAGCACCCCTCTTTCTTGACTCTGCCCTTCCAGGCTTGCCAGGCTCACACAAGCTTTTTGTTCCCATCACTCTTATCACTCAGCCTCTCAAACAATCACATTTTTAAAGGCCTTACTTTGCTGAGAGCCTTGAGCTCTCGAGATATGCTGCTGTGTGCAGCTGCACCCATCACACCTTGATGTTGATCAGAAAGATTCAATCAATTAAATCACCATGATGGCAGTCTTTGGCGCAAAATACTGTCTACTTCAGGACTGTGTGAGATCTGGACTAGCCATCCACGGAGTCCAGCGCGCAGCTGCCGTCCACCTGTCAAGCCACAGGCCAAAGATATTGATTTGGAAGTTCTATACAGCTGGATACTAAAGCTCTTGGCTAGCCCTGCCCTGACCACCAAAAACTTTTATGCAACACTGCGCATGCGAACCTCTTAATAAGAGGAGCGTGAAAAACCATCACAGCGCTCTCTCTCTCCTGTGTTGCAATGTAATCTCCTTGATCCCCAAGTAGCAATAAAACTGCACCTTTACAGCATGGTGCTGCAAATTGTTTGTCACAACAGTCTGTTCTTGCTAGAGGCAAGGTGCATCTGCAGACAAACAAAAATCTGGCTGCCAGTGGTCCTACCCCTTCATGGACTCTTACTAAACAGCAAAAATTTACCCATGTTCCTGCCAGAGGCAAGTTGGTCTGCAGACAAGCTGCAGGCTTACAAATAGGGGACACGATAAAAAAGTGAGCTAAAAGAGAAAACTACGTGCAAGACGAGGGTGATTACCTGTGTTTGTTCTGCCATCTGAGCCAGGTGAACAGCACATATCTCACTTAGAAGCAGTGCAGGACCCGCACTTGCCACGTTCTAGCATTCGTCTAACATAACACAGGACAGGTGAGGTGACTCAGCACCTGCAGGAAGAGGGTGAGCATCTTGCGCAGCTTGCGCGCCTTGTCCGGCTCGTCAGCTTCCGTCAGCTCCACACCAGCCGCCCCAGAGAACCACCCCGTCAGCCGCTGCACAAATACACCCAGCCAATAAGCCGGTGAGCCAGAAGGTGCTGTTGCGATATGACTGCACACATGGACTGCAGCAGGAGAGGTTTCAAGCCTCCTCATCACAGTCAAGAATATTTTTGATGGGTTTTGCAGCGAGAGGATGTGATTGTTCTGCTTCATATCTTTGTGAACAAGAACTCTTGTCTCACAACAATGCCATGCAGGAATGCAATCCACTCAGGCAGTCATACCCCTCTACAATCACCCCTGTTTTTTGTCAGACGCTCACAAAGATAAAGATATTTCATCGTTCTCTAATGCGCTGGGGGTCAACCTTGAGCATGGCGTCTGCATGCAGCAGGCGCGGCCCGACGCGGCCGAGGCTGTTGCACTGGCCGCCGCCTCCGTCGCTGCCGTTCCCTCCGTCCAGCAGCCGGTCATGCAGGCACTGCGCAAATATCACATGCTCAATGAATTAATGGGTGAATACCTCAGGCCTATCGCACATTCAGGACTTGCAGCCGAGTAATGCATTCTGGGTAAATTGCCCTCGCTCTGTCGGGCGATTGAGGCACCAGAAGGAGCAAGGTCTTGTTGGTGCAGGAAGTGAGAGCACGTTGGACTTGCCAACAGCACTTCAGGTGCTCATTATTTGCTATGCCCAAGGACACAGTCGTAAACTTCACCCTTGAGCGACTTGTGCCGCTCATTCCACATTCCCCGGGCCAGCCTTGTCTTGGCACCGCTGCCGTGCACGTCAGATGTCGTTAATCATAACACCTCAATTGGTACGTGATGTTGACATCAGGAGAATATACATGCAGCGGAGGCCAGTACATGCACACTTGGCAAGTGTTGCAATTGGAATTATTACAGATGCATCCATGCGCTCAAAGAGGGATTAAGGAAGCATGGCTTACCCCAGCGCATGAGTTCCAGAGCTCCCTCGCAGCGCGCCGCAGCACTCGGGGGTCCAGGGCAGGGGACAGAAACTGCAGGTGCTGACTCAGCGCGTCCGTAACGGGCTCGGCGCGGTCGTCGGGGGGCGCCGCCGGGGACGGGTCCCCTGGCGCCGTCACCGCCGGGGGGCCCTTCGGAGGCGGTGGCCGGGCCGGCGTGGGGACCGGCCCCTCCTCCAAGCTCTGGGAGAGGACTGGAGCAATGGAGTCCATCAGCCGCTTGACCGTGTGGTGCAGTACGAACGCGAACCGGCGCTCGATCTCCACCTGCATGCACGGCAAGACTGGTTGTTAAATGGATATTCAAATGTAAAAACGGTGTCTTGCCTTCGCCACCCGCAGACTTGCATCCTAGGTGCGCCGACAAATTGTACAAATATTGCTTTGGTAAAGTATCCCGATCACAGAGCAATCTTCTCACGCAAAATCGCCTTGCTGAAGCCGACCCTAACTTTGCAGCAGGTGCACAGGGTATGAGGGACAGCAAGTTCAACACTGTGTCATGCTCAGTGCCCTCAGGGTATTCAGATGCTTTCAGTAATTGTTTTATTCCTGGCCGGGAATATGATGAGTCAGCGCCCACCTGGCACAGCTGCAGGCGGCTCCCGAGCGCGTAGCCTCCTCCGGCATCGGCGCCCCACCATGTCTCCGGCAGGCATCCGCGCACCGCCGCAGTCAGGTCCGACTGCTTGCACCGCACCTGCATGCAATAAGCATTTTAAGAATATCCTTCAGACCTTGGCTCTTTATGCAGGGTCTAGCATTCTCATTCAGATTGGTTAAGTCACCTCTTACTGCATTGAAAATGTCACTCACTACACTTTCCACGTGAGAGAGCTTTCTATCATGTATCTGCCCTGGGCCCTGAATCTGGCATTGCATCGCTGAGATAAGACAGCGTTCGTACACCCCCAGTGCCCTAATTCCTCGCTAGACAACCCCTGAACCCTTGAAAGTTGTCGTGAGGATGTTTTTGCGGCTCTTTATAAGGATTTGGAGCGCACCTCGCGCAGGTCATTGAGGACTGCGCACAGCCGCCTGGAGGGTCGCCAGAGTTTGGGCTGCGGGGGCGTTCCTCCCATCCGCAGCCGCATCAGCTGCGCCGTCACTGTCCCCTGCACCGGCGCCAGCTGCTCCTGCGCATGGAATTCGAAAAAGTATTCAAATTTGAATCAGTAAGCCAGTGGAGTGTTGCCCGATATTCTGAGATCTGCAGGTTGCCTCCAGTTGAGGCGAGGTCCTGAAGAGATTCCCTCACTCCTTGCGTGCTGCTAGTGATAAAAAGTTCCTTTTCAGTCTTGCTGGGTGCCCTGGTTTGACCTAAAGAATTTGTGTGGCAAAGGAGAGTGGTAGGAAGGTCGACCAAAGGGCCAGTATACGAAAGCGAGCACTCCAAGACAAGGGGCACTGCTGTTCTGCAGCAACGGCACGTGGCAAATGGTTTGTAGCAAAAGTGGGGCACATGCAATGCGAAAAAGACAGAAGATACGCATGCAAAGCTGCGTGTAAACAAGACAGCGGTGCTTGATTGCCACACATGCAGTGATAACTCCGGGGCTAACAGAATCACACAATTGCCACACCTGGCAGAGCTTCTCCAGGGAGACCACATGCTGCAAGGCTACTTTGGACAGCGCCTTTTCCAGCAGCGCAGCGTACGCGATGTGGGCGGCCGCCACTCCGGCGTTCTCTTCGGCCACTGAGCACAGCGCGGTGTACATGTCGACCAACGCCTTGCTGCATCGCACGCCGCCCTCCGACACCGACGTCCAGGTCTCCTGCGGCGTTCCACTCTATTGTTTATACGGTGTGTTTCTACAGGTCCATATCGTGTGTTCCAGATTGCACTCTCTCCAAATTTCCACATGCCAGAGGCCAGTCCGTGCAGACATTGTCTACGCGGTGTGCCCACATTTGCATTATACCAAGGTCAGGTGGGGTTATAACAAGAACAGACTCGTAAGAAAGCTGTTAGCATTATTCCTAGGGCGCCTCACTTCGACTATTTGGACTGAAGCAACGTGATCACTGCTTCTTGATTGTTATGCCAGGAGAACGCACGACCTAAGAAAGAAGACTGGTGCCCAACATGCTGATACTGCATGCCGTCCTTGCAAAGAGAATGCATGCTGCAGCTGCAGGTGCACTACGCGAGCCAAAAAGTCAAGGTGCTCACATGAGGAAACAAACTGTAGAAGGCCTCAATCGCCTGGGAGAGCAGCTGGGCGAAGGAGGATCTGTGAATGCTTCTTAGAGAGGGCATAAAATAGGAATATGCATAAAAGGTCAGATCAGTCACCTGGGCGAGCAGGCGCCCGGACCACTGCGCGAGTTTGGAGCGCATGGCTTTGAGCCAGGCTTCAACATGCGGCTGGAACAGTGGCGTTCCCTCCTCATCCACAAATGCACCCTCCGACCCTGCGCATGCATGTATGCCAATTTTTCATTTCAGCGTTATATCAAGGAAAAAATGTCAAATGTCATATCAAGAAAGAAAGAAAAAATGCACAAAATGAGGCGCTTGCATGGCCAGCAACAGCGCCATTTCCACAGAGTGCTCTGACCTGCACGAACGGTTCCAAGGTGCTTCGATACAGCTAAGATACCCAGACATCCTTCTGCCCGGTTTCACTCTGAGAGCTTGGTCAGCACTGAGCACTGCTCAGGCCTGAAAAGGAAAACACAGCATGATGCTTGAGGAATACATGCTGAGAATCATCTGTTCGTGGCAAGCAAAGGACCGGGGAACTCCAAGAGATCTAAGGAGATTTTCAGGACACGTTTCTAATAGTGCTTGCACTGGGCATAGAGAGGCGCCGAATCATTTAAATCTGCATTCAGCCTACTATGCATGCTGTGACGGGAAAGCCCACTTAGAGGCCATCTAGACTAGAGGCCAGGGAACTACACAAGTGCTTCAGGAAATCCTGGGACCGGTCTCAAAAAGGGGCGCGCACCCAGCACGGAGGGGCAGTAGCGCAGGGCGTGGCGCTCGAGTGCATGCACGGCTTGCAGCAAATCGAAGAATGCGCGGTTGGCCGGCGGCTGCTGCGAGAGTACCGCCTCCAGCGCCGGCCGCAGCTGCTGGCAGTACACCCTGCACTCACGCGAATTGTGTTTACAGGCAAGAATTCTGAGACAGTGGTCTGATCAATTCTTGATGATGCGGCTGCCGGCACCCTGCATGCATGCATCCTCGATCCTGGAGGTTGAAAGTTGCAATTGTGAAAATTGCATTCGTTTCTAAGGGCTGCAGTGCTGCCAGGGACTCTGCTTGCATGTGCGCGTAAATTTGCAGGCCAAGCGCAAAATGGTCTTGAATTGAGTGATTGTCACGGTCCCGTCGCTAACGGTACATCGTGCATGCATCCATGAAAAAAATCTGATAACAGGAGCAGTACACCTGTGCGCATGCTCTTGACATCAGTTGTCAGCCTCTGAGGTAGGTGCAAATACTATTAGTAACGATTTGCTGCCAGGGAACCAAGGTGTACATACCGCAGCTAATTCCTTGTACCAAAAACACTGAGCCACCAAGGAATCATCAAAATGATGGCGGGTGGGATCCAAATGGGCACAGCCTGCCGAGCCTCTGCCAGGCTTGTCACACCATGCAGGAGCAACCTCTTTGCCATGCCAAGAAGAGACCGCCATGAGGTCACTTCAGAGTTTGGGCATTGGAAACATGACTGATGCCTTGGATTGTGGGACAGACGAGGCGCTTCGGCTGCACACCTGGCGGAGATGGCAGGTAGAGACACTGGGGAGGTGTCAGGGAACGCCTGCTGGTAGACTTCAGCATCCTCAGCCACGTCCTGTACTAATTGATCCACCACCGCGACTAATCCACCCACAGCATTCCCCTCAGACGGCTGCGCCATGCTGGGGCTCGTCGGCGTCACTGCACGTGCACACCGGGAAATATTGAAATTACCCCAACCATTCATAATGATGTACTAAAATTGATGATTAGAGAGCTTTGCAGTGATATGATGGTTGCTCTTCCAAATGCTGCCCTGCTACACACCAAATCAGAGGAAACCAACGTTGAAATGGGTCCACAGCTAATTGCTGCCGATGGTAGTGCGCATACATCCGGCTTCTTTATTGAAAAAGACTCGAGCTATGGTGTCTGTTCCTACTTAAGGGATAACACCCACAGGTCATCACGGGTCCTTGCTCTTCCAGAAAAGGACTTGTCTTTAACAGCCTGGTTGTACATGAAGAGCTATGCGCATGTGACTTCAATATCTCATTATCGCCAACTGTTAAGTATCAACACAGAACATTTGGGTTTGCGGGTTTAGAGTTGGTTCAGGGTTTAGGGTGAGACTGGAGCCGTTCAGTGCGATTTTTTGGGGACTGCGGCTCACCCTTAGGGGCGCCGAGCGTGGAGAGCAGGGAGTGAAATCGCTGAACTGCGGCAGAGTTGAGGTGCACCTCGAACATTTCTCCCATGCCGCCGCCGTCCTTCGTGCCGCACGACGTCAGCAGCGTTATCAGCCGCACCTGCGCGCACATGCCGCCACATGTCAGCCGCATGTGGGCTTGTGCGCTTGATCGCATGCAACCATTGAACCTGCTGAGACATAACAGTGGCATGTAGTTTCACTTGGCTGTCCCTCCGTTACGTTGCAACATCAGAGGCTGTGGCAGAGCAGTGCCAGCGTATGGGAGGGTTGCTATCATATTCAGGAGGCGCTGATTGCTGCGCTGCACGAGAAGTCACCAACAGGGGAAAGTGACAATGTTTTCGCAAGAATTGCGAGAGCCTGAGTAATTGCTTCACATCTGCTGACAGTAACAGCAGCGCACACCTTGACCTGACTGCAAGCAGGGCACTCATGCAGGGTGCCTGCATGTTCAGTTCTCATGAAATAAAATAAAATAAAACAAAACAAAACAAAACAAAACAAAACAAAACAAAACAAAACAAAATAAAACAAAACAAAACAAAATGAAATGAAATGAATAACATAATATAATATAATAAAAATCATAAAAGGCCCCGCAGATGTGGCTGCGTGTATGCCCTATGGCCTCTGGCTTTGGGTTTGCCGACCATGTCATAATGAATTAAAAATAAAATAAGAAGAACCAAAACGATATAAAATAAAAACAAATGGGCCCGCTCACCGCCTGGTAGAGGATGGCAGCGTTCTGGGCCTGGGAGGAGCGGTGGCTGCGGTAGCTGCACACAGCCGCCTCCCCTACTTGCAGCGCCCTGTCAGCCACCCGCTCCAGCGCATGCATCGTGTCTGCGCTCACAATATCTTTTATTTTTCCACTTTTCTAAATACAATGCTACCCTAGAACCCTACATTCCGCCATGAGCCGCGAAGGAATATATCCTGGCGAACTTGATCTTGATGTGTCGTGTCTGCGTGCAGCCATGGTAAACTTGAAAGCTTCTTGATGCGTCCAGTATGCATCAGGGAACGCCCCATGATCCAAATTGATAGAGGCCTTGGTCTTGAGCCAAACGCAGCTTCCCCTTCAGGCGCCCAGGTGAATGCATGCTACCCTGTCAAGTGTGCAGCTGTAAACAGGTCTTTGGGCTGTCTCTTGTCTTCGACGGCCATTGGCGTGACTGCAGCCGTCTTCAAGTGTAGGCAACACTGAAGAGGAAACTCGACCAAAGGCCAATCAGCCCATATCTTGCTGGAAACCTGGGACGAAAATCCTCAGTATGAACTGCTGGGGGCTCTGGGAGCTCAATGAGGGGTGACCTCAGAGTGAATCCCTGGAAAATCGACATGCCAGGGCCTGCAAGTGCGAAAGTCGCTAGAGGCATCGTGACCTGTTGGGACCAGAGACTTCACCATCCTAGGCAGAACAAGTACGATGAGGTGATCTAGGTCCGTGAAAACAACTGAACGGGAGAGGATGAGGGCTCACTGAGCGGCAGCTCCTGGTCGTGCAGGTGGGCCATGACAGGTGTCAGCTCCTGTACCAGCAACCGCAGCCACTCCTCCTCGCACGCCACATACTTGGCCACCCGCGCCTGCGCCAGGAAAATTGCCACGCGGGTCAGGTATTCGGTGAGAACATGAGTAGCTTTGCACTGGAGCCAACCCACAACCTGGCTTTTGGACCTGGCTGGAGTCCCACGAGGATACGCATGAGTACAGGAAGAAGGTGAATAGGAAGAAAATGGTAGCGAAGGAGTCAGGGCTCACCAGGTAGGAAACGCCAGCATGCATGCTGGTGATGCAGCAGCGCTGAGCCACGGCGCCCAGAAGCCACACCCAGGGCTGCACCTCGCCCTTGTTCGGCGCGGCCAACAGCAGTGCGTCTAGCGCTTTCTCCGGTCCCCCGCGTCCGGACGCGCTCGGCCGCTCCGATTGGCCCGCGCTGCAGGAAGCTTCCTCCTCTGCGCCAGGGGAGAAATGGTAGAATGAGAATGTTTTCACGTTCCTGCCTCCACGATAAGAAGGGTGTACACCTATACTGTGGGACCACCGCCTCGCGCTGTGCTCTGCCGCAGGGACTAAGTTAAATATATCTTGTGAGCTCAAGTGCTGTCTATGCACCGGGGATTACTATTTTTTTGAGGTCAGATGCTGTCCCTGACCGTTTAAAATCCACCAGCTGCAGGACGCCTCTTTCCTTGCAGCAGCAAAGCTATCATTCTAAGCATATCCTGATATATGAATGGATCTGGGCAGGGCACATCTGTCCGCTGATTGGCACCTGCCCGCCAGTCACTTGGGCCATTAATTAGCCCGAGCCATAGATGCATCCAGGGAAAAGGCCTCACACACACAGAAATACCTGAACCGCAAGAACCTGAATGCCAAATTTCGGCCCAATTGCGCATGGCTGTCTATCGACTGAAATGATCGCTTTTGGCTCCCATTCCGTTGACCTTACCAGGTACACTTACCAGGCTACGACGACAGAGCCCAATATGGATCGGCATGCGCAGAGCATGCGCATATGTTGGCTCACCAGCTGACAGGAAGAAAGGGCGGAAAACTGTCTTGCCAGGCAGAGGCTCGGGTGCTCGGCAAGAAGAAACCCAGTCCACTCCAGTGAAATCACAGCAGCGGCCTTCACAATCAGATTCCAAGAGGGCACCATGTATCGGCCCATGATGGATCGGCATGCGCACTGCAGGTGCCCCTGTGGCCGTACTGGCTCTTAAAGAAAGAGAAAATACTGGAAACTATCTCACCAGGCAGGGGCTCGGGTGCTCGCGGCGAGAGCAACTTCCGCTCCGGTGACGCGACTGTGGCACCCGCCGATTTCTGCGGCGAGGCGACCAACGTGCGCCTGGTATGATGATCTGCCGGGCTGCCACCTGTAATGTTCATGATGTGATTTTAGACCCTCTGCATTGTCGTAATCGTGTGTTCCCTTGCACCATAAGGCCTCAGATTGCCTCTAGAGGGACAATTCGTCATGTACTGCAGGATTCCAATAAAAGCACACATGCAGCATGCTTTATAGTGTCATGCAGGCAACGGTAAGAAGCTGGAGATTGTTAGATCTTTGTTTTGGTTCAGAGCATTGCCTGTCCTGCAGGTTGGCAGCCGGCGTCCATTATAGTGACATGTGATTGCGTCGCATTGGGTAAAAGCTGCTAGAGAAGTCATCTTCATGGTAGGAGAAGCCGCAGGAAGCTGGCATGCTTCATTGACAAGAAAGCCAGAGAAACAGAGAGGATGAGGTGCCCTCACCGGCACTGTTGCTGCTGCCCTTGCGCAGCTGCTGCACAGTGCGCCACAGCGCCGGCATGCGCCGCTGCTTTGCCGGGCTCTGCGTACGCCGGTCCGACGCCGCAGTATCTGCGAGACAGCCCAGAATGATAATCCATATATTCCATGAGAACAGCATCAGAAAGCCCTGATCAAATCTGGGGCATTAGTATGAAGGTAGGGAGGTGTGCCACTTTCCATGCGGGCACAGGTGAGATGCGCGCATGCATCCTGCTGACTGTGTCGACTTCTTGGGGCTTTGTGTCTTGTTGGACATGGAGGAGAACCAGAAAAGCAATCATGGCTCGGTGAATCTCCTGATCTCTTGGTCTGGATGCTAAGGGGGGTGGGGGGTGCAGCTGCTGTGGTGAAATGGATCGGCCAAGATGAGAATGATGCCTACCTGCAAGGGCTTCAGAGTCCACTGCAGAGCTGACACTCTCCTCCTCGCTGGTTTCCTGCATGTCCTGGGGCGTCCGAGGGTCATCTGCGCCAGTCACTCAGATCGGTTCATGCAACTGCACCAGGAAGTTCGTCGGAGGATTTGTTTTAAGCATGAACATAACTCATAGGCTTTCAAAGTATTTCGGTGGAGAAGGTGTAGGCAAGAGATGTACCTTTCAGGCAGAGTGCCTTCTTCAGTACTTTGTACCTGCACCAATTTGTGGCCAGTCAGAAGTACATCGGACACAAGAAAGGAATCCAAAACATGCATGTCAGTACAGAGATTCATAATATTGCTGATTTAGACATCACAGAGCTGGCTAAGGGCACGCACCCAAAAGCTCTGAAGTGTGCAGCATGCTGCAATGCAGGGCCCTCCCTGGCCTGGTATGCATCCTCGACACATCTGCATGCCAGGTCCATCGCATGTTTCCTCTGCAACACATGCGTGCGTAAGCTCGGTCACGTTGCAGAAGGAGTGCCTGTCAGGCTGACAGGGATCTCTGGCACAAGTATGCAAGATGAGGAAAATGATAATGCAGCTGCGGTCACGAACTGTCAGCATACCTCGCTGAGAGAGAGCTTGGAAACGCGGCGAGTCTTCGGCGTGACTGTTTCCACCAGGTAAGGCATTTTGCCACCGCTGACTGGGGAGGGTGAGGTGCCATCCCCAATCATGACTGTCAAGGGTGGGCGTTCCCTCGGAGACTTGAAGCTTCTGGCAGGAGACATTTTGATCTATTGAACTTCCTAAAATCGATGCATGGCACCTGCAACGAGCTCCATATTCAAGTTTCCTACAGCTTCACTGCTGCCCATCTGCATGGTCTCGTCATCTCCTCACAGCTTGCGTGCCTGCACGGCTTGCTGTTTAATTCTTGACAATAGTCACTCTGATACTACAGTGCGAGTCTGCCTTGCAAGAACCCGGATCTTGCTTTGAATAAGAGCTGAAGGGCCAGGTCACACCCTTGCTACTGTGTTTCCTACGTCTTTTCCGTCCAACCTATCATGCGCTGCGCACCGCAATGACATCCCATGCCCTTACCAGTCTCGCAGGTGGTGTTGCAGAGCAACTACATTACATTTGACGAAGAGCTGTTCTGCACTTGGCTTGAACAAAGTAAGCCCTGCTATTCAAAACCCTCGATACTGGGGTCGCGCACATAGTAATGGACACGTCACTCCCGTTCTGACCAATCAGCGTCCACAAAACAACCGAATTGCTAGGTTTACATCTGCAACTTCCAGGAACACCAGGGTCCCCCGGGAACTCGTCGAGAAGGTGAATTAAATCTTGAAAGAGACCGCACTCGATCAATCATTTTTACACGAGGACGACAGTGCGAGAACGAAGGCTATTTTGCCGCGGTAGCGCTTGTACGGCTATTGTATGGTGCAAACAAGTGCCACAACGCGCTAAAAATCTTCAGCACCTTGGTTTCAACTGTCTGCAGCTGGTCCGTGAGGTAGCGAAGGATCTGTTGGTGCTGTGAAACGCCGAAATCGCCACAAGGGGATACATTTATTCACAAGGTCCCCAGAATAGCTGAGCAGAGATGCAGGAGGGCAAGTTCAATATGAGGAACCCGGCTGTGAAGAGGATTCTGCAGGTATACCCAAGTGGCATAGACTGTATGCGAGATACAATGCGTTGCAAATCATGTATGAATTAGCTCGACCTGCACTGAGGCCTTCCAAGAACTTGCTCCTAGATTTTTGAGTCGTTGGACCCTAACCTTGCTATGCTGTGCCTGTGATAGGAGATGAAGGAATTGCAAAAAGATCCCAGCATTGATTTTATGGCCGCGGCATTGGAGGTAGGTCGCCCTTTCCAACTGACAGTCAACATGCCAGTCCACTGCATGTCCACTTGGCCCAACTATGGTCGTTCACTAACGATTCCGGAAGACAAGGTCATTACCTGGTTTCCTGATCAAATGTTCTATTTGTTCTGTGGCAGGACAACATCTTCGAATGGCATTTTGCTGTGCGTGGACCTCCAGACACTGAGTTCCAGGTAGGGCATCCCATCTGAGCCTTTCATGCTGTAGCGCTTGCTCGTTTCTAGTTTCAAAATCTTCCTTGTGCATTGCTGAGCCAAAGGTAACAGGGTCAGGAGCTCTGCTAGGGGAAGTCCTTGAATTGACTGATCTTCCCGTTGTCTGCTGTTTCTTCAGCAACAGCTTCTTTGTAATGGCAGCTCTTTTACACCCTGGGCATTAGGATGTTGCGGCTTATTTTTCGCATTGGACACTGGGTTAATCGCAAGCGTGGCTGAGGCGTCTCTGTTGCCTATCGATAGCTAGGAGGCAAGCTATGCACTCTGTGCTGACGTGCCAATGCAGCCATACCCAGAAGCGATCACATTCCTTCAAGCTTGCGTGGCGTCACTGTCATTGACTATTCAGGATGGACTTCCGTGATAGTGAAACTATATCTCGTCGGCAGCGCAAGGGACCATAATTGTCAGCAATGACGTCCCCGAATACGTATTCCAAGAAATGTGGAAGACACAAAAGGCAGTGCGAGCATCCAAAAAGGGAGGAAGAAGCTGCATCGCAGTGCAAATAGTGTATTGATGACTACACCTTGTGTCTTATGGAAGATCCTGAGTAATCGCCGTCTGTGCGCAGGGGGGCATTTTTCACGGGCGCATCCTGCTCCCACCCGAGTACCCCTTCAAGCCGCCCTCATTCTTGATGTTGTCTCCGAACGGGCGGTTTGAGACGAACGTCAAGATCTGCCTCTCCATTTCCTCGCACCACCCAGAGCACTGGCAGCCGTCTTGGAGTGTGCGCACTGCGCTGACAGCGCTCATCGCCTTCTTTCCCACCGCCGGCAATGGCGCCATCGGCTCCCTGGTGCGCGGCCTCTGAACGATTTTCAAGTCTCTTAGGGTCCCTGCATTATGCTGGTAAATCTCGATGCATGCACTGTACTGTCAGTGCCCATTCAAGTCTGTTCAGACTCTTCTGTGAATGATGGAACACATAACCCGTGCAGGGAATGCCAAAGTGCTTGTCAGGGCCTCTTGCAAATGTGACACGCAGGTCCAGAGAGCCACTGCAAATCCTGGGAAGCTGCCTCGCATGAGAGCACATGAGATTCAATCTAATTTTCGTATCACTTTTGGCAGGACTACGCAAAGGAGGATCGGGCGGCGCTGGCCGCGAAGTCGCGCGAGCAGCCGCCGCAGTTCGGCAACGCCGAGCGGCAAGCAGTCACCAATGAGATCCATGCGGCCATGCTGGCAGCTGAAGAGGCACTGGTACGGCTGTCCTCTTATTGAAGCAGAGCAGCAACCGTGTACGTGTGATGAGCCCAGACATGTCAGCCAAGCAGCCACCTGGTCAACAGCTTGGCACAAGTCTGCCAAAGCATATTAAGGTCCTCAGGACAAAAGGTTTCTGTTGGCAAGATTGTGCATCTGCTCACAAGGTGTCTGTCAAGGCAATCACTGAACATGTGGTCTCTAACAGAAGAGTAACACTGAGATAGGCGTTGGATCTGATTGTTTTTCCTTGTGCGCACTCCAACGTATGCCGGTGCAAGGGTGCTCCTCCTTTTGGTTTTGAGGTGGCAAGCCTCTGTCAGCTATTAGATCATTCTCACGAGCTTCATGCGGAACTGTGCAGAAGGCTGCAAAGAAGGGGAAAACCCCTGGCACGGCAGAGCAGGAGCTGGCTGTGGAGGGCTCCTCTGCCGACATGACCGCGGCAGCGCCAGAGCAGCCTGCTCCAGAATTGCCTTCCACCCGGACACCCCCTGCACAGGTGAGGGGCTCTGCTGCCCGCAGTCTCATTGACACAGACCCTCGATTGTGCATCGTGATGTGAATTCTGCATGCATGCATTGCATAATGGCCTGCTGCAGACGCTGTCACTGTCCCAGGAAGGTACATGCTGTTGCATGCAAAAACAAACTGGGAGTGCTCAAAACGGGAGTGCTCTTATTGAAGCAGCCACACTCTGGTGACAGAGTGGGCTTATTAGAAAAAGAGGTATGCAGACATCAAGGCAGAGCGAGCGCCAGGAGATAGGAGGAAGCTTGTGTAAAACTAGTCATTTCTGAGAAGCGGTACAGGGAAGGGTGCATTAATGGTTTTGTTTGAATTTGAATTCGGTTCCTGCAGGCGCGTCAGATGAGCCCCGCGGCAAAGGCGGCTGCCGCGAGGGCGGAAGCTGCCAGGACAGGTGCACCTAATCTCGCCCCGGCCCCCGCGCCAGAACAGGCGACGCCGCCGTCGGTCGCAACCTTGGACCGCGCTACCGTCGCCGCGCGGCCGCCGCCCCCGCAGCCGCGTCTGAGACCTGCACATTCTGTCGATGCAGGCATCAATATTCCACAGCCGCAGCAGCCACAGCAGACCTCGCTGTTGGGTCAGGCGGTGGGGGCGATTGCCGGGGACCCCCCGGCGGGAACCCCCCAGAGTTGGGAGGACCGGGGGCTAACAGTGGTGGCGGTGGCACTCGTCGTGCTGATCGCGGCGATCCTGTTCCGGCGTATACTAGTCATCGCCGGCGCTGATGTCACCAGCCTCATGTGACCGCCGGTGCTGATGTCACGAGCCTCATGTGACAAAGAAGATGGGAGAAACGTGGATTTCTCTCTTGGAGAATTTCAAGGAGTATGGAGGGCCTGTGCCAACCTGAGGGAGATCATCTGTATGATGCTGTGTGATTTCCTCAAGGGAATTGTAGCTGTGGGTGAAAGTAGTGTATCATGTGGATTTTTGCGCTGTCAATTGAGCTCGTGAGTGGTGCTGCAAACCATGCACTTTAATGGTACTGTGCCTTGCCAGCTAGCGCGCTCGGCCCAATGGCCCAAGTGATGGAATGCTTTTTTTTAGCATGGCGCTACATTTGTGCTAGTTTCTCAGCATAGTGCGTCTAGACAGATCTGTCTGGCACCCTCAAAAAGGTACAGGCAGTATTGCAATTCATTGTTGGGTGCTTTTGGATGCAGCCCTTACAGGAGATGAGTACTCTCGAAGGAGATGAGATGAGGAGATGAGTACTCATAGGAATTGAGTCCCTCTCAAATCGAGTCTGCGCAGACAAGGCCTCCGAGAAGAGTCTTCAAGAATAACTTATTCTACTGCCTGTGCCTCCAGAGGAGGCACGTGTACACGGTAAACTCTGAACATTGAGCAGTGAGCAGTCATGTGAGAGATAGGGCAAGCTGCGCCAGGTGTGGGCATTGTGACAATATTGACATTGATCTTTGTCTTGGTTAGATTTGAGCTGCATTTCCTTGGGTGGGATTAAGATCCCCTCTAAATTTCAGTGTATATAGACCCCAAGATTGTAAAACCCTTGATCATTCCGGAACTCCGAGATGAACTTCGGTTAGAAATATTCGGGGCGACGTTTGTGGGGAACCTGTAGGTGCTTCGCTAATCCCGCACCATTAAACCGGTGGGAAACCTTCGCTTCATCCACACTGCACCACATACAAAACCCAGTGCGGGTAGAGCTGGCGACATCGCACGCTATGTTGATGATCGTCTTGTTCAGAGCCTTCCAACCCTTGCCCTAGCATGAAACACTTGTATGTGTCGATCAGCCAACGATTCTTCGCAGTAGTAGCAATCTGTTTCATCACGAACGCGCTGTGCTGGACGGCAGTCGAGCAGTGTGCAGATGTATGTTCACCTAGCGACAGCTACGCCAATGGCCACTGGGAGCGCATTACAAATGCCCCTCCCCTGACAACTGGTGAACAAGTTGAATCATTCTTCGGTTATACGAACCACACCGCCTACCATCTAATCAATTGGGGCCCCCACTTCTGCACCAGGCTTCCGGTAAGCCAGCCATCCTATTACCAAAGACTTTCACATATCTCCCGTTCATAAGACTAAAAGTCGTGTGCCATAATCTTTCGAGTACAGGTGTGTCCTAGGCCGCGCAATTACTCATTCAGATCTATAAGAGGTGATGTGTCTGGTGTGCACATTCCAGGATGACTTGGTCAGAGCGCGTGAAAGCGCGCTGTGGCGTTGGCAGCCTGATGGCTGCAACCTTTTCGATTTTCGGCCAGCGCGGTTGCAGCAAGAGCACAATGTCAGCTCGCTGCTGGCGAATCTGGGGCAGAGGAAGATCATCTTTGTGGGGGACTCGCTTGTGCTAGAGCAGTACTTGTCTCTGGAGGTGCGCAGCTTCTCTAAGTACCCTCAGTCGGCACAGTCTATACAGGGGCCTTCCTCACAGGAACTCAGTAGCATTTTCTCAGCCAATGAGACCAGGTTCTGCGGCTTGAAGCAGTGGATCAAGCGGCCAAATTGGTCACAGAAAAAATGAACCAAGTGACAGCTTGCCATGCAGCAGCACATGCAGCAGAGTAGGATCAGCATAAATCACCAATGCATCTGGACCCTGCCAGGCAGACAGGCAGCAGAAATGCAGCTGACAAAGAATAAATGGCTTGTCCAAAAATGTGGCATGCAGCAGCGTAGATGCCAGATTTTTAGCTATCACATGGCTGAAAAGAATGAAAAGATTGAAAGCCGCTGCACTGAGGTTGTGCACCTGTCTTGCAGACTGCCACAGTCTGGCAACTTCCCTTTGTTATGACTGGGGATGCGTGTCTGAGGACATGGGGGTAGTTATGCAGGGTCTGCTGGGGAGTGAAATCGTGGGCGCCAATGAGGAGTTTGTGCACATCAACGGGCGGCTGCACAACTCCCAGGCAGCCAGCTTCATGACACGCACTGGGCTGCAGGTAATCAGTCCCTGCTGCATATTTAAATTGACTGCTCTGCTTAGCCCGCAGGGGTTGGCAGGACCTTCTGGAAGATTCTGGGTCCCAGACAGCACTCTTCTGCACCTCAGGGACTCAATCTTTGCCTAGACATTCTGATTGGATTTTAAAAATAATGCCTGGCCGGACCAAACTTTCATCCCAGAGCCCACAATGCTCATGCCTACCAGGAGGACGCTCTCCTTAGGAAGTCAAACTGTGCAAGCTTTGGCGCAGCGTTGGATTCTGAATGAACATTGCTTCCTGAAAGGCTTGGTTGCTGCTGCGAAGGTGCACTTTGTGAGGAGCGACTATCTTGTCAACAAGGAGACCATGCAGATCGACACCCCTCAGGCTTTGGGAGCTGCAGGAAGTCCAGTCAGCGCGCCTCACCACGCGATGACAAACAGCACACCTCACAACGTGATTACTGGCAGCGCGCCTCAGTACGTGATGACTAACACGAGTCACCTCGTTTACGGCAGCACGCCCTGGGCGCACATGCTGGCCCACCCAAATTCGTGAGCCCCTTTGCATTTATTTTGAAAAAATCTGTAAAAAGTTTCCAGAGAAGGTACACTTTGAGAATGTGGGTTGTCACAGCAATAGCTTGGAGGTAGAAGCACGTTACCTATTGGCAAGGAGAAAAAGTGCTGACGCCAGACCTCATTCACCATACAAGACCGCCATCAGGCCCATCTTGATGGATCCAATGACGAGTGCAAGCCTGCAATTGCGCTGTGATCGCTACATGCTACAAACTGGATGGCTGCGGTCGTCTGTGAGGTGCTGTGTCTTCATGCAATGGCAAATCCAAAGAGCAGGAGGGAGCAACGAAGCACGAACAATCAACCTGTGGCTCAGGCCTGGTGCGAATGCGCATGCAGGCACCTGGTGATATCAACATCCGCACACTGGGCCACAACCAGGGGCACCGGCCCCGGCAGGCACGCTGCAGCGGTGCAAACCGTGGCGCGCCACCTGGCGGCCAACTTCAAGGGTGAGTCATCCCTACAACACGTGCAAACACCGTATGGATCACTGTAAACCCCGCAGAAAATAATCATCTGCGGCTGAAACGGGTTGATAATCAAGACCCTGTCTCCCTAAAAAGACCCTATGACAATTTTGAGACCCAATTCGGAAAGCAATCAACAAGCCCCTGGTGATGAAAATGCCAGGAAGACCCCTGGGTGTTGCCTTGAAAAAGTGATCCGCACCGCTGGGAGTGCGGGGTTATAGTGACCACGCAGCTGTCCCTATACCTGGAAAGAGAAAGAAAGAAAGAAAGAAGGAACAGGAGACCCCGGGGGGGGACCCCTGCCACGTGCGTACGGGCGCAGCCACCTGGAACAGGGTGACAAACATGCACAATTAGGGTTGCAAACGAGACACTGTCATGTAAGAGAGCATTGAATAACACAAACTTGTGGATGAAATTTCTGAAATTCAGGTGATTTCTTCCTGGGATTCAGGTGAGCGGGTATTTGTGCGCGCATCGGTGCCCGGCCACCCGCAGTGCCACCTGGCACAGGTGCGAGCCAAATTCGGCCTGCATTTTTCAATTCTGAATTTGCCAGAACAGCTGTTCAAATCTCCGACAGGTGTGTGTCAGAGAGTCAGCCACCTTTTATATCGCTGACCATTTACTCCTTCTGCAATATGAGGGCCTGTTATTTGCGATGTCTCCTTGCAAAATCCTGGCACCTATTCATTTGCGCTGCACTGCAGATCTGCAATGACCGTAGCTGCTGTAAGAATGTGACCAGCCCATGCAGATCAGCCCTTGATGCTGGCTCCACAATTCATTTGATGAAGGAGCTCTTGCAAGCAGAAGGCCGCTGATGCTGCCAAATCCTGTCAGGGGACTCTACGTTGTCAATTTGTTGATTCAAGCCCCCCTGCTGATGTGTCCGTCAGGGGCCGTACAGCGATGCGCTGTATGCACATGAGGCCAGCTGGCACAACTGGGGCGAGTTTGCTGCTCACAACGACGCATGGCAGAACGCGCTGAGAGCTCTCAATGACAGCAGGTGCGCGGCTGCCCCTTGTGAAAGCTAAGAGTGCACATTTGCGGCTGTTTTGCCGATCTGCAGGGCAATTTTTTGGGTGGTCAAGGGGTAGGATCTTGGCAGCCTTCACATGCAGCTTGTCTGCAGATACACCTTGCGACTTGGCAGGAAAGGCGTGTAGAGATAGTAATAACAGTAATTGTGTAGTCGAGTGATGCACAGCCTGTGCAGCACAGCAGGAAGCGTGCTGTCATGCTGCAATGGGGGCAACAAGAAAGCCTGGCCACTTGTGCTCAGTGGCCCCTGAATCCAGATAATGCCCCAGTTCTGTAGCCTTGCGAGGCCACAAGCACTACCTAGAAGAGTGTGATGTCATTTACATGCCATGATGGCGTTCATGCGGTTTGTGTGTGGAGTGTGCAGAGTCCGGCACTTGGCATCTCAACCCCAGCTTTCTGCGCAGCTTTCTATGTCCACATACTGTGCTACTGACAAGGTCAAAACTCGAATTCAAATACGAATTCAAATTTGCAGGTTTGTGTTTTTGGATGTGGAGCCGTTGACGCGCGCGCGGCCGGACGGGCACCTGCGGCCGGGGTCGCCGGATTGCCTGCATTATTGCCTGCCGGGGGTGATTGATTATTGGACGCTGCTTCTCGCCAGCTTCTGGATGTCCTGCAGGGCCTGAGGCTTCGAATTTGCATTTGAAGACGCATGTGCCAGAATTATTGCCTGCCGGGGGTGATGACCTTTTGGACGCTGCTTCTCACCAGCATGTGGATGTCCTGCCAAGCACAAGCAGGCGCCAAGGGTTCGAAATCTGGCAAATTTTTTATGTGCGAGTCAGTATGTGGTGGGATAATAGTTGAAGGGATCTGGTTCAGAGAAGCTTCAAGGAAGCTTGAATACCTTGTTGCTTTCTATGTGGGATCATTGCAGGTGGATTTGTCTATAGGACATTACTGCCTGAAGGAAGGAAATGAAACAAAAAGCCAGGTACTTCTTCAGATTGCGGCCGGAGCACACATGAAAGCTCAATCCTGTCTGGAGAAAATCAACAACGGGCATATAAAAAGGCTGCAAACATGCGCATCTTCATAGCATGACGTGACATGCTTTGTTGAGTCACGGACATCTGCGAATTGGATTAAGCTGTTTAGCTGCATATGTAGCTGCTGCCTTTTGAGTCAGGCTTGCCAAACCCATGTAATATATTGTGTAAACATGCCATGCATGGGAACCATTCGTACGAAAGTGCTGCTCCCTGATATGCACCTTAGTCTTGCAGTGCAAACCTTCAGAGAACTTGAGAATGTCCTTTGGGGATTGTCACGAGCGCAAACATGCCGCTGACACTGTACACTGCGCATGTGTGCAAACATTTTGCTTCTTGGCGTTTCCATCATCTTAGTGTTCATCGATCAGTGACCAAGATCAGTAAGGAAGCGAACGTCTGCACTCATGCATCCTGAGACAACTCCACTTTCACTCAGGTGTCCTTGATTCATTTTTCTTGTAATCCTAGTGCTGGAGACCTGCAACTGTAACAGCTTTTCCTTTTTCATGGGGAGCCACAGGTCGCGGCTCCCCATGACAGGGGTTGAACCTCCTGGAGCACCACCTTTCAGAATGTGCACAGACTGCTGAAGCAGATCACCTACTTGCTGCCCGTTTTCGGCACGCCGCCCTTGCTGCTGCATCTCAAAATCATTGTCATCACCATGTTTTCTTGCTTCTAAATTCCCAAAGCTTGGCCGAGCCCTGCCGAGCTGTCTGTGCGGAGGCCTGGGATCTACAACTGACCCGCAGAATTTCACCCGGCATTCTTCTCCCCCAGATCCATGCTTAGTACACAAGGGGCCATTTGCAGGAATAAGCATGTTCAGATGTTTCTTGAGCTGCACAGAAGCCAATAAAAATAACACGTGCTTATACAAATATAAGGAAAGCATGCAATTTACAGATCATGCGTATATATCACCGCAGCAAGAGGTGAAGCCATATGCAGGGACAACATGGTGCCTCTTTCATCCGGATCTTCAAAGATCACAAAAGTCTTCACGGTGCTGGCTCCTGTCCTGCACCTACTTTGATTGCTACCACTCTTAGAAGAGGATACAACACTGCTAAAACTACTATGTACGCAAGGTTCTCCATGCTTCACCGTGGCTCAGCAAAAGGAGACAGCTTTGTCTTTGGGAAGTACCTAATTCTGCACCCAGACTGCTGAAGCTGAGCAGTTCTTCTTCATGAATTCAATTCTCACGTTCACATGGGCAGACGGCAATTTTCAGACAGTGAGCAAAGATCATGCCAGCAGCCAGTATTGGCGCAGCAAACAAGTGATGCATGTACTAATATGACTGACTGACTGACTGACTGGCTGACTGACTGACTAAGGGGGTGACAAACAAGGTCATTCACACAGAGCTTCATAGCGAACTTCACACAGCCATAGGCACGGATTGCTGAAACAGATCCTGCCCCATCGGTTGTGGACATGCTCTAAGACAAAACCTGTACAAACCATGTCACAGAAACCATGAGACAGAATTTCAAACGCTACAGTTGCAGCAACTTTAAAACTGCAGTTGCGCCTCCCAGTGCAGCAAGCACAAGGGTTTGACCCCGGCACGTCGTCTGCCAGAACAGGCGCGCATGGCTCGCCAGATCTGGCCGGTCCTGGTCCGCCCGATCAGGCATTTAGTTAAGAGCTCAAATTCATATCACAACAGCGTGTGCCGTTTTTCGGGCACGGGCGGGCAAACACATCGCTGCTAGACGCATTTCTGCCCCTCTGGGGGCCAGCGATGGTATCTGGAGCCCTCGGGTTGTGGGCACTTGCTGCTGCAGCGCTTTGCAGGAATGTAAGAGCTGCAGAAAAGGCTGCTGTGTTCAGCGCCCATATGGCATACACAGACCATGTTCATTTGCATGCCCGTTCCTGTTCATTTAAAGCTTGCAGGGCTGATGCCTCAATTATCTTCATCCTGCTTTATCGTCCACCATTCCAGCTCCAAAGCTTTCAAGGACTCCTTGCCAAATTCTGCAGCTGCAATGCAGATTTGTTTTGCAGGCTGCCTTTATGAAAGCTATTTGCGCATCTCAGCGCTGTGCAGTTCCAAGCCCTCAGTGGGGACCACCGCTTGTCCTGCATCCACTGCGCGCTTGCAGATTACCCAGGTGCAGCCACAAAGGACGGAACTTGGGCCCTTTGAAAGACTCCTGACAAATTATGTCGTTTGCTTGAACTACTTTACTTGTCCTTGGGGCTCCCTTCAGCTGGGGCAAACACCCGCTGCGGTTTGTCCCATCTTTTGGAGACGGCTTGATATCAGGATTACTGCTTTGCAGCAGCGCATTAAAAGCAGTGTTGAGCAGAATTTTCAACTTTTCATTCGAATTCACGCGTTCCGGTCGAATCGGACGGCCTTGATGGTGCCGCGGGACTCGCGGCGTTCCCCGCTGCTGGCCCGAGCCAGTTTCGATGGGGTCCCCCCCTTGGCCGGTACCAGAACAGGCAGCAGGTCACCCGCCTTCTCGGCCGTGCCAATCTTGGCCGCCGCCTCCACATCAGTGCCAGCTGGCGGCCCGGCCGGCCTGGCCGCCATTTTGGCGTGGGAGTAAAGGCAGAAGCCAATTACTGCCACCGTGCAGCCGGCGATCATGCGAGGAGTCATCTGACTGCCCTCCCCTGCACAGTGCAGTTTATGCATTGCTTCAGTATTACCATATGTTATATTGGCGCCAGTGCTAGCATGCTGTGGTCCGATCTCAAAGCAGATTGGACCCTGGGCTCTGTCCACCCACAGACGAGAGACCTGTACACATAGCATTGTCTTGCATACCATGGATTGTGCATGGAAACTTTTATCAAAGATCTGCTGCTTGCTTGAACACAGCGCTGGTGCGCCAAATATGAATTCACTGCTTGCTTTTGGCACAGGATACATGCTTGCAGAACAGCTTCAAATCTAGTCCGCAGACGCCCGAACCCCAAAATTTCACATGCATCGATCTGACGGTTGTCTGTGCCTCCTGTGCAAGCCAGGGTATGGCTAATAAAATGCTCAGTTGTCTCACCCAGCAGCAGGGCAGACAGTATCAGCAGCCCCACGATCTTGATTTCTCCCAGGACGGTGGTCGTGACCGCCGAGGTGCGCTGAATCATCAGGTAGTGCACAACGTTGTAAGCGAGCGCGTTCACACATCCCACGCCCAGCAGCAGCTGGAACATGCCGTCCCTGTGCGCATCCGCGTACTCCGACAGCCGCGCCGCCTGCGCATGACAAAAGATGACTAATCATGATGATATATGAGTAATCATGACAAAAAATGGAGTAACTCTGTGCGAGCATTTGCTGCAGCCTCACGTCGGGGCAAAGGAGGACCATGAAAGATGTGCGGTAATAGTAAATTGAGTAAAAATTATCTGTTCTGGTGCGGCCGGCAGAGATGAAGAGTGATTATGTCATGGAGGGTATCTGCGCTGCCAAGGGAAAACTTGGCCACTTGAGACGAGAGCTATTGAGGTGCTTGCATTGCTGCCTCAAGGCAGTGAGCTTCTCAAACTCCTCTTCGTGACCTACTGGCAGCAGCTGCATTATTAGCTTGCGCACTCTTCAGGCATGTTACTGCTGATACTGGTGCAGCTGCTGGCATTGGCGGCTGCCCTCATCTGCAGAGTCACTGTGCTCTGCAAGCCGCTCGGCTGAGGATTTCGGGGGGGTGCTGCCTTTAGCAACAATGACTCATGCATGACTAATGGCAATGACATAGCAGTGACTGCATCGGGGTTGCACCAGCTGTAAATCGGCTGTCTGGTGATGGCTGTGGATTCGCACTGGCATGTTCTTTACTGGACTGTATGCCTTTCTGTCACATTGACCATCTCACGCCTCTGAGAATGACACATACACATACACATCATAACGGTGCCACATGACCCTTCCAAGAACGCACATCGCTGCAAGGCCAGAGGCTCACCTCTTTGGTGAGGTAGAAGGGCACCAGGCACGCGCAGGAGACGGGCGCAGTGTAGAAAGTCAGCCGAAGCACGTCCAGCCGCTCGGACAGCACCCTGCCTGATGTGGTCATCATCAGTGCATTGCTCACCATGCCTGCACAGAGGATGTAAGTGTCAGTGCCGCAGAATACATTCAAAGGGCACCTGCAAAGTCCTTGCATGCAACCTAGACACCGGCAATAATGAATTGGAGCAAGGCTCTGGATTTATCAGCCTGCGCCCTGGAGGCAGGAAATGCAGTGCGGATGATGAACTCTTTTGGCCCTTTATAGCAAATCCTTGCGCGTCTGCACAGTAGTCTGTCTCACAGGAAGGAAGTCAGATCCAAGCACTGCACGCATCGCCCTGCTGTGCTCGACCAAATCACTCTCTGGGATGCTGACCTTGCACACCCTTCCTGCCAAGAGGCAAGGTCTGGGTTTATGAAGGCCCTGCATGATGGATCTCGGGACAAGAAAGGCAAGAACTTGTCACCATGTAACTTACTTGATGGAAAACAAAAGGAGCTAAGCTCACCTGCAATGCAGACGAGGATGCCCCTGAGGCTGCCTGCGGCCCCTTCCCACACAGCCACCATAACTCCACTCACGAGCACCATCAGTGCAACGCCCTCAGTCCGCGTTGGCACCTTCTTCTCAATCGCCACAGCCAGCAAAGCTGTCACCACTGGGATCGCTGACCTGGGCATTCATCTCCGAGACATCTTCACATGCTCACAACTGCCGAAGGTGATTTTCCCCTTACATGTTTCTGGTGCCCTTTCCAGGCTGTTGACAGGCTTGTTTTCCGCATGAACTGATAGATGGGAACATCGGTGGGAGTGTGACAGCCAGCAATAAGGTGCAAAAGGCACAGTCGAAATACAGTTTGAGCACCAACAAGAAGAGCTGCAGCCTCAAGGAGAAGAGAACGTTATCATAGAAGGGCAAAGATTTGCACCTGATGACCTGGTTGAGGGACAGGGTGATGTCCACAAGGGACAGGTTGTTTAGGGCTATGTTGAGAGCCATGAAGGCTCCGATGCAGATGATGCCCTTCCATTGTTTCTCCAGCGTGGCCTTGTGCAAGCTCCTGAAGGGCTGCATCATCATGAAGGGAGCCAGCACGACGAGGCTGAAGAGCATGTGCGACACGGTCATGAAGAGAGGGAAGGAGAAGCCTGCATGTGCACAGGAGGATGAGATCCTTTAGTGGGACGCCATTTGATGATGTTGAACAGTGCTTCATAGGCCCTACGCTTTTGCAATATTTATTTACCATTTTATAGTGGATTTAGCTGTCGTATCACACTGTGGGAAGTGGGTCAGCCTACAAGCAAGGCGCTGAATGCAGCAGAGGTCGGGCACCACAGAAGGCAGCAGTAGCCCAGTGGTTGAGAGAAAATGGCATAGCAAGAAAAATCTGCATAGTTGAATGACAGCGCACCATAGATTCCCAGGCTCCACTTGTTCAGCAGGTTCAAGGTGGAGTTGAGGGTCAAATATGCTGCCAGAAGCGCCACATTCGTTACCACGGCAGCCATGCGCGGCTCACTGCCCTCCAGTATGGTCATCGTGCTGCTGGAGGATGCGCTCTAGCCTCCTCGATGCTTCCTCTATGACCTTGCGCCCGCTGATATGGAGCCCATAGCTCCGCTGCCGCTCCAGCCTCCACCGGACCCTTGTTCCCTATGACCAGGACCTGAAATGCCGTGAAAGATAAGTTCTTGGCGATCCGGTGTGGCAAAGCTTGCTGAAGCGAGGTTTGTATCGGAGCGTTTTGCCGCGAGTTGCCTGCAAGGTGCACTCGTTTGAACTGTTCAAACGAGTCTCCTCATGAAGGCGTTCCCTTTCGCAGTTCCGAGATGCCAAATCGGGAACCGCCGGAAATTGATCGGCGGCCCAGTTTCCGGGACACCAGAGTGCAGCTCAGACGCCACAGAGTGCAGGATCTCAGTAAATAAGTTGTTGGATAGCGTTGCTGCAATCGCTAGGATCGCCCACTATTTTTGTGCACTCAGCAATACAGCATTTTGTCTACTGTATGGTTAGGCATAGAAACAACTTTGCCATTATCTGCTGATCGGCCATATAATAATAGTTCTAATAGGAGCTAAGATCATCTTTGGGCGTGGCTGAGGCCTTTATTCCTGTAAAGGCCACGGCGAAATGGCCAGGGCAGAAGATGTAAAAGTGAAGCCTCGCTCGAAACGGGCAAAGCGGATTATGGAAAAGCGCGAACCGAAGCTGGTGAGAATGCACATGAAAATGTATAGTTTGCCTTGCAAAGGTGTGCAGTGCCTGCAGTGAATCCTGCCGTTTCTAGTACTTGACTTTGTTTATCCAAGTCATGCAACACCAGGACACGATAAGAACTTTGCCACAATCCTCACAAATTCTTATTTCTGTGCAGGTGGAAGAGGTCAAGACAGTGCTCTTGTTGCACGGCAACAAAACGAGCCAAGTCACAAAGGTACAGCCGCCTTCATTCTTGCCTTGCACACCATATTCTAATGAATATGTTCCTGAGACCTGCCTTGCGCACCATATACTGGTCATGAGACATGCGGACACCTGCCAATCGCTGTTGTTTCACCATGAAGCTTGCTAGCGTTTGCTGAGTAGCTTCTGTTTTTGCTCTCCCCAGGACGTCCTGACTGACATCCACAGACTCAAATTTGTGAGTATCCGCCCGTCCTCCCATGCATCTCCTCTCTATGTCCTTCCCAGTGCCATCCGGTCATATTCGCTCGTCTCCTGCAGAACCCATAGGATCTTTTGTCAACGCCTGTGGGATCTCTTTCATTCCACTCAGATATCTTTTTGGTGTACGTCGGCAGACCGTTCTCCCTCTCCCTGTGTCTCTCCCCACAGTGCTCCTGAGAGATGCATTTGCAGCCGGCTGGGGTTATTGGCCAAGAAGAATTCAGTGTGTTGTTCTTTTCCTCACTCAAGGTTGTCATGCTGGTGTCTCTGCAGAGGGAAGCACTGAAGCTGAGCCGGAAAAACGACGACATGAAGCCGTTTGAGCCGGGCGGTGAGACCCACTTGGAGCATCTGGCGCGCAAAGCCGACTGCGGCATGTTTGTACTGGACTCGCACACCAAGAAGCGCCCGCACAATCTCATCCTCGGCAGGTGGGTGGCTGCTCACGGCCGCTGGTGACCTTGAATTTTTTTACTGGTGAGCACATGGAATTGTGTGTGGTGGGCATGCCGGTGTGGGAGCCCATGTCCCACCCACGAGGGGCTCTGCACCACGCAGTGAGATACATTGCTTGATGGCAGTTTTAGCGTAGTGACAACACTCAGACTCTGTTTGTCATTTTAAACTTCCTGTGGGTCAGCTTGAGGCAGAAGGGTCCTTCTACTTGGGAACAGCTGCAGTTTGTTTCCGGATGGAAGGATTCTCTTCTTCTTCAAGCTAAATCCGGCGTGTGTGTGCGCGTTCGCTGGCTCACCATGTGATTGGAAGGGAGTGATCATTCAGGTTACATGAAGTCCAGAGGGATGCTCAAATAGGGGACATGGAACGAGCCGTTTGGTCTTCGGATTGCACAGGTTGGCATTTACTTCTGATTATCGCATAGGGGACATGGGATGAGATCCTGTGGTCTTTGCGCTGCGCAGGTTCTTCGACCACAGGGTGTATGATCTGTTGGAGCTCGGTGTGGACAAGTACAGAGCCATCCGGGAATTTGCAGCAGCCGCTGCCTCTGTGCAAGCAGGCAACAAGGTGTGCCTCCCATCAGCAAATCCCTACTGTGTCGATTTGCTGAACATTGACTGTCCAGTATGCATTCTTTCTCGGCTTTATTTTTTCAGCATGACATCACACCTCATCCCCTTTTGACTATAGCCCAGTTGAGTTGAAGAGCATTTTCTACCCAGTCTCAGAAAAGTATCTAGAACATTATATGAATGGCTATTATGTGCATGTACTGAGAGAAGGGTTTCTGTCTAGACCTCTGGAATTTGTGTGCTGCTAAGCTCCATTTGATGCTTATAATTAAGCGTGTCATGCATCATGATAAAGAGGTGTTCTATGTGTGCGCAGCCGTGCTTTGCCTTTGTGGGGGAGCAATTTGAGAGCGACCCAGACTTCCGACTGGCCAAGAGCATGCTGCTGGACCTGTTCAGGGGGCGCCTCGTGGAGAGCATCAACCTCAAGGTGAGGCCCCTGATGCCTCCATTACTGCCCCCTTGTGCCCTGTGGGACTTTGGGTGTTCTTCAGAGTACAGAAGGTGTTTACAGCAGACATTCGCACCCTGTCATTTTTTATCACCGGCAGCATGTCTGCAACCTGTGTATCTTCCCCAAAGAGTCTCAAGACTCGGAGCCTGTGTCAAATGTGCCCGTCCTCCTGAGGGTGCCTGCTATTCATGCCATGTGGTATATTGTCCCAGAATTAGGTCACTTTGGGAGACCTCAGGTTCCAGCGTTCTGCGCAGATGGATTGCCAGGTGGATGCTTGGGATTTGCTCCTTTGCTGCAGGGATTCTGCTGAGGAGTGTTTGTGGTGTGGTTGACAGGGCGTGGACCATGTGATATTCGTCGCTGCAATGGACAGGAAGCTGCTGCTGCGGCCCTACGCCATCCGCTTCAAGAAGTCTGGCACCAAGGTGCGCCCCGAGGCAGTGTTTCTTCTCAAGATTTTGGCTGGAAGCGGGAGTGATGTTGCTGGCGCTGATCCCCACAGTCAGAGTTGGCAGGACATCCGAAATTTTCTAAGTTTGGGTTCGAATTCAATTTGAATTCGCATGCGCAGATCCCCCGGGTGGAGCTTGCGGAGATGGGCCCTGAGATGGACCTGTCCATTAGGCGCACGCGGCCGGCAGCTGCCGACCTGGAAAAGGAAGCCATGAAGCGTGCTTTGATCCACAAGAAGAAGGTGCGCGCCTGGATCTTATCATTTTTGCTGTTCCAGAGATTGTTGGTACAGGTAGTATTTGTGAGGACTTTTTGAAGGGATGTCAGTGGAGGGGATTTGGTCAGGTGAAGAACTTTTACCTCAGGTGCACACTGCGTAGTGCATCAAAAGAGACATTTGGTGAAAGTAGTTAGGTGAAGGACAGGACATAATCAGGCGAAGACCCAGGTCAACAGTGCATCAAAGATGACGTTTTTTATAAAAGTACTCTTAGGTGAAGGACAGGCATATTTAGCGCACAGAATGTTGGTGACATCGGGAGGAAGAAAGATAGGCAGGTAAAAAACAGTAATGCCAGGTGTTTGAAGTTGAGCTGAATGGGTCTGAAAGATGCAGTGCTGCAAGAATGCCCTGTGATGTTTCTATCACCTTGGAGATCAGCAGTCCCTCGTAAAGAAGGGTGGCGAAAATTGCCTAATAGGCACTTGCTGAGGGCATCTTGTGGCTTCTTTTTCCTGCACACTATAAAGTAATGCAATCTAGCATTCCTGTTCAGATCTAGAGCGTGGCAATTCTTCATTCCAGAGGTTGGGGTATGGGGACTGCAATGATGAACAGCCAAATGTTTATTCTGACACCTCTTGTTTGAGGGCCTCGGCTCGTTGAACGCACTCGTGCTTTTCTTATCTGAGCACTCCCTAGCCTCAACTTCGCTCATTGCCACTCCACGTAGTGCTAGAAAGGTTATCCTGCTGTTCCTTAGCATGCACTTGCTTGCTCGAGGCGTCTGATCTTTCAATTGTCCCGGGCAGATCTCAGGTTCAACCTCTGTCTGGTGGAATTGATAACTCAGGACCTTACCTTCCATATGAATTTTTTATATGTGCTTCCTGACATAAATGTGTCGCGGGAAAAGAAAGTCAGTGCGCTGGCATGCCATGGCGCGCTGCTGACTAATTTGTAATTAAGTTTAAATTTCTGTGTGCTGTGTGGCTTTTTGACAGGAGAAGAATGTATCGAGGGACAACCTGGATGGCAAGGTGGGCCGCATGTATGTGCCGCGGCAGGAAGTGGAAACCATGCCTCTCCGCAAGATGAAGGTGAGCTGCCTTGTATCCCATATCGCACGCTTGCAATGCTGGCAATTATCGCCTGAAAACAGGTAATTTCTTTGACACCGCATGGCCGGCAGCCTGCGCTTTCTCAAGGAGAGCGGGACTCTGTTGATGTTTCACTAGGTGCTTTGTATTAGCATGCCGAGTTGCATGCTGTTTGCCTTGTGGCTGGAAAGCAGTGCTTTGCTGTGATGGCTTGGAAAGGCCAAATAGCATGGCGCTGTGTCACCCCCGTTCGAGTGCAGGTTTGTTTCTGGCATGTGTTGACATGATCGTGGCTCAAAATGTGCAGGGGTTGAAAAGGGATCGGCGGGAGACAGCTGTTGCTGCCAAGGCAGAGAAAAAGCAGCGAAGCGAGGGTGCTCCAAGTCCTGTATCTGTCTAATGCTGTCCTTTTCCATCTTATCTGTGCAATGTTGTGTCTGTCTGCGGCTGAAATTGAAAGTTACTCTTGAACTAGTGAGCCTGTCCTGAGGATGTGTCGTGTATTGAAGTGACTGGTCGGAGTGAAGGCTGTTGATGAGGTCATCGACCCTCAAAACGCATGAGTTCATGAATATCAAAATCTTGTCCTGTGAGGAAGCTTCTTAAGGCCCGGGGCATAGGTCGAGACAAAAGCAACAGTTAAATATGGAATTTGGTGTCTGCATCTGCAACTGCACATTAATGGTCTGTAAGATATCCTCTTTGCTTTTACATGAGCTTCCAGCAAGCAAGCTTGCCGTGTTACCATCTGAGCATGATAAAGTACTGCTGCTCTGGTACAAAGACATGCAGACACCGCAAGTAAAGAAAGGCCCTCTGCAACCTCATGAGGAGATGCTCATCATGCACAAGCAACTCTGGGCAGCAAACACTGAAAATGCGCGCCACTGGATTATAATTTTCACAAGCCCGAGATAAGCACAAGTTCCTGCATCCATTTGTGTGAATTCAAATTGGGGGAAAAAACACATCATATAAGACAAAAAAAGCTCAACACACGGAATTTCTCGCCATTAATATTCAGATCGGCTGCTACTAGTGTCCCTGTTCTGTCTTCTCAAGCATCGTCCCACCCGAAACCAGGTCAAGGAAAAATCTGCTCATTACTTTTGTACACAAAGGTCCTATTTGTGATTTTACAGTAAAGGCCTCCAAAACTAGGCAGCCTCCTTGGAACTCAAAACTTTCCAAAACTTGTATTTTGGATCCTGCCACACAGTGCTCAACTGCTCTTGACAAGCGCTCCCTCTGCTGGATCATGCAGGACTATCCTGGATTCTACTTTGCAGAACTCTGCTCGGCGTCTTTGTCAAGATCACTCAACCGTCCAAATCTTCAAAACTGGCACTCTTGACAGGATTTGTGCCCCAGCAGCCTTGCCAATGACTGCAAGGAATCATTTCTCTGCGCGCCAGGTGCCTGATCAAAACTTGTGGCAGCACCATTGCTTCCAAAACCTCAGCGCGTCCAATTTGCCACTCGCGCAAAATTTCCATCAAAATACAAATGCTGTTTCTGGTAACTCTGTCACATCTGATCTTCTGACTGCCGCTGTCAGTGCTTCATGCAGCAGCCCTAGCGTCCATCCCAGGGCCATGGAGAGAGATTCTCCTCCACAAACTCATCGTCATCTTCCACTTCTTCCTCCTTGACTGTAGTCAGACAAGCATGCCTAGTGAGAACCAACACAGTATACAGCAGGAGAACAGCAAACGTGCATTGGCACTTCGAAGGACCAAAGTGCATATGAAATCAGTCGTTGTCATCACCCCTTGCGCTACAGAGCCTGCTTGGCAGGGCCTGAGGTGAGCATCTTTGGTTCTGGACAATCGGACGCTACCTTGCTCCCAGGCGGTTTCCAGGACCTCGACAGCGCCGAAGTACTGCTCGACACGTCTGCCATCGCATCCAAAGGTGGCGTAGCAGGCCTCCTTCGACGAGGCGTCATTCAAGGCGCTGCACGTTTCCAAGGCATCCCTGCCCAGCCACAACCCTCAAGTCTGTCAGACTTGTACAGAGGCATGTGTTGGCTGTATTCTACTGGTGATATGCAAAGCTAACACAATGTTTTCGTTTCAGCATATCTGAGTGACTGACTATTCTGAGGTCGCAAATATGGACACATGGGCGTTATGGTTCTTTCCGTGAAGGTCTGACAAGAGCAAGCACTAAGTCTCATTCGGGAAAATTATATATTGCTAAAGTAAAAGCATGTACTCCAAGAAATGACTTCAGGGATTGCCCACAGGGATTGCCCACAGAAACCTGGTGCATTTTTGGAAACATCCGTTCAGGGATGTTGAGCACCTGGCGTCAAGCAGAGTGGCTTCGCCACGCTGGGGTACCATCTGGAACACTCCACGGGCCTCATGAAAGCTCGGGTCTGCGTTGTGGCTTTGACAACGGACTCGCAGGGACGGGTTTGTCGGTCTGGGGGACGCCTTGTGCGACACTCCTGCTGCGCCAGACGGGCGCACAAACACGTTGCTCTGCATTGCAACCCGGAAACGATCCGCTGCAGTGCTCAAATATCAGAAGGTGGACTGAAGAGAATCGGGCGCGAGGAGACAGAATATCGGAGCGCTGACTAGACCGCGATACTGCAGATCTCGACTCGGCTGCCCGACTGCCCGCTTTCGGGCAGGAACACTCAACACTCATCAAGCATATTTCAGCAGAGTACTTACACTTCAAAGATCGTGACATAAATGCTGCAGACATGCAAAATCAATGCCTGTCTCGAAAACAATGGCTGAACCATTCACAATTAAGCCAGCGGGGTACATTTTCGTACCCACAGATGGAGATCTGATCTGAGCTCAGAGTCTGGATAATACTGCATGCTCAGAGTCCAGAAGTAATGAGAGTCAGACCACCAAAAAAGTAGCTGAACTTCAGCTGCTGAAGAGCGCTAGCAGCTAGTGAACATTGACATTCACTGAAGTCCAAGGTTTATCGATACTGTCTGCATTTCACGGTTCTGCATGCGTTCGGGGTACAGCTTTGCTGAGTCCCTCTGTCTGGACAGTCACTTCTGTACTCCCATTTCTGCCTCCGAATATGGATCTGCAGCTGTCTGGTCTAGGACAACTCTGCTATCTGGAGCGTCGTCCTTGCTACTCCGCTGCTGCACTTCTTCCTGCTTTTTATGCACATCAGCACCCGCTCCTCCATTTTCTAGCTTGCCTAAAGGCTCCATGCGCAACTCCCTCCTCAAAGCCTCCTCCACAAACAGGTCCAAGCCTGCAGGGGAGAAATCACTGTGAGGCCCTTCCGACAAGGCAATTGCAGAAAGATCAGATACCTCCAGTCAAGAGCATGACAAGGCTTTTTTGGCATTACAATCAGAGTCACAGGCTGGAACTGACTTAAAACTCGTGTCATGACGAGGACATCTCCAGGGATAGAGTCTTGACAAACTCTTTAAACAGAATGGTCAATGTGCAATTAGTAATGGTAGATCGAACATCACCTTTGCGCTCCCGTGCAACCTCCAGAGCATTCTTGGCAATGACTGCGCAGTAGGAATGCATGGGCAGCACGTGGAAAGGCTCCTCTATCTGTATCCCTGCAGAGTGCAAACACAAAAATTCAGCAGACAAACAAGGCAGTGAGGCTGCATGCATGACAGAATCCCTTCAAATGCACAGACACCTCCTGATTGACCACAGTAGGCAGAGCTGCTCTGTGTACAACAATGTAAACTGCTGGGTATACAATGGGTGCTCACAAGCCCACAGGCACTAGGCATGAGCAATGCATGTCATGCCACATCATGTCTACTCTGCCTGCCACTGATTGCTTCTTATGGTAATTAGCAATGCGCACAGAGATTGCTGGTAGTGACACAAGGCACAGCAGAGACATAAGGATGCCCTTCATGACGATGGTTTAGGTACGAGGTTCGGTGCCAGGATCACTGCAGCGAGTCCCAGCCCACACTCCCAATTTGTGGAAGATACTTTTGGGTGAGAAATGAGAATCGCTACATTGAACAGGACACCCGACCCTGGTGTCCAAACCATCGACATGGAGTCTGTCTTATCACCCTGCTGTGCCTTGTGACACTGGTTTTTGGAAAAGTGCTTGGCTAGAAGAGCTGTTGTTTGGCAAGAAGAGGGCTACCTATGTTTTCCACTCCCATCAGCAGAAAGGCGAGCACAGCCTCAGCCACAGGGGAGGCCCAGCCACAGATTTCCCACAGAGCAAAGGGTAGAAATGTCAGCCACAATATCAGGAACCCTGGGCAGGCACATGTCACATAAGAGATGTCAGGTTCATCTGGATCCCGAGGTCCAGTAATATGACATGGATCTCAGGCAGGTCGAGGAATCTGAAGTAATCTTATTTGATTGCCTGAGAGAGGATGAACTGGGGTCATACTTCCTTGCCATTGCAGCAGGTGATTCCTGCATCCAAGAGCAAGGAAGGGTGATACAGAATGCCCTGAGCTAACAGCGGGGCAGCAAAAAAAGATCCTGTGTAAGAAAGAAATCTTTGCCACTCTCAAGCCTGCCAGTGCAATAGCTACACTGGTGGTTCTAGGAGCTCAAAGCTGCGGACCTCCACACATGGGCACCTTCTGGTAATTACTTGCCCCTCAATATCCTCTCAATGTGCAATTTCCATTGCCAGCAGGGCCCAACAAGCTCGGACCAGACTTTGTGAAAAGCATGCCTCGCACAGAGAGGCTGTCAGGGGCTCCCTGGAGGTGTTTTACAGAATTCCTACTATCTCAGGACTGCAACAGCTGTGGTGGCTCTACAATTTCAATCGCGGACGTCTTCATGCATGCAAGCCCCAGAGGCCTTTCCAACTGACGGCCCCTCTTCCTGTTCTCATAACAGCCCCATATGCAGGACCAAAAGAACTGCAACAAGGCATGTTTTGCACAGAGAGGCTGTCGGGGACTCACGGGAGGTGTGATTAATTCACTATTCTCTCATAACTGCATGTGCAACAGCTGGATTGGTGGACCTAGGAATGCAAAAAAAGAATGCTGCGCACAAAGAAGCTGTCAGGAGCTCACTGGAGGTGTGGCGGGTGTAGCAGAATGGGATGCAGGTCCTCTGAATGCGTTCGCATGCGCCAGCATCATTTATGTACGTCGCTATTTGGTCGTCCATAGCCGCGCGCAGCTGGGAATCCTTCACCGCCGACGCCACAATGCTGGACAGTACCTGCACTTTATGCTTGATTCAGATTCATTGTCCTGCCATTTACAAGGCCTTATGCTTGGCATATGCTTTGTTTATGTTATGTTTAGTCTCAGATTTACGCTGCACATGTGCATGCACCTGGGAGACAGCCTCGGGGACAAATCGACAACATGATCTGGGGAGTCGCTGGAGTGCTTTAAAGGGGAAAATTCATGAAAACAAACCCACCTGACCGGCGCAGATGGGCCGGTGCTCCCAGGATGCCAGCAGTTTGAGCTCCTCTGGATGCAGGAGTCCCTGCAAGTCATTGGCACAGATTTCTCAGTCATGCAAGCGAGCCCTGCAGCACTTCAGAGGGTGACTCTGCCACACCCCTGCTTCGTTTGGTGAAACTACACTGCCGTTTAGACAGTAGGTGCTTCGCATCCAGCAGCTCAAGAACAACAGAGGAGTCACCGCCAATTGCTGCAACTATGTATACTTCTGTCCACAGCCCTGTGGACCTTGGCAGATGCTACAGAAAACCATTCAAAGATATGTGGACTCCCAAGGCTAAGATCCATGAAACAGCCAATCGGCGGAAAACGGCGCTTCTATGGCAAGACGACAAGAGTACCCCATTTGCACCTTTGAGATTGGATCTGTGCAGACAAGCTCTGCACTGCACTTGAGGAACCTTCTCCCGCACACATCAAGAAAAGTATCAGTGTTGTGAAGGTATTGCCATACCTCGGCCTCTGGGCCAAATTTGGCGGTACACAGGTGGGCCTGAAGGATGTACCCCGCCGCAGCACACCAGCGCACCAGCATCTGAAACGCCGCCTCATCTTCCTCGCCAAACCAGGCGTCTGCCTGCGAGTGAGTCGTCATAACACATTAACGGAGGGTGTGAATCTGATGCAGCACTGATGATTGTGATAGACCTCTTTTTGCCATGAGGCAAGGTGCGCTTGCAGACAAACTGCAGGTGAAGGCTGCCAGAAGATCCATTGCAGGGCTTGCTTGATCCAAGCAAGGCCCAATGATATGTGGGCACACTGCCCCGTGCCAACCGGGGCAGGACGAGTGATTTGCACAAAACGTATGCAGTGCAGCACACACACCCCACCTGACACTGGCCAATTACTGGTCAGTAGTAAGCAAGCTCTGGGCACACCTGCCGCACAAGGTTGCGGGTGACATTGAACACCTGGCCCCAGACAGTCCTAGCCTCCCACCACCTGCACAGTGGTGTCTCTGGATATTAAACGCATGGTCGAGTCTGAATATAGACGCCCTCACAGCCCACACCCTGGACCTTTCCTTAGAGCCACACGTGCACCTGCTCCAAAGCAGCCTGTCTGCGGCCCAACATGCAAGCACAGCATGCTCACCTGCCTTCTAGATTGTAGTACTGATAATATTTGTAATGCAGATTGGGCATGTGATGGCCAATGTCCAACATGTTGAGTCGTCCAGGCATTGCATGCCGACGACCAGTGCCAGGAGCTGTGGCCCACCTGGCATAGCTGGAGTTGGTGCGGAAGACCATCAGCAGCGCTAGCGCAAATGACGTGATTGCGAAGGGCTGGTACAGCACAGACGCCACATTCTTTGGAGGCCAGTCAGGGGCTCCCCTCGGCTGCGCAGCAACAGAGCACTTCCAACTTACCGATGAATACTGGAAGACAACCGTTAAGCTTGCTGCATATACAGGCAAGGTATCATGAATGCGATGAGTAGCCTCACATTTGCCGCTTGCACTTGACATTCTCATTTGCATGCTTTGGGAGTCAGTGTCAGTATTGCTGTGTTGCGGGAAGGGTCTTATGCAAGGCATGGTCACAGTCTAGAGGTTTTCCCTTCAGCCCGCCAGTTGCACCGTTCAAGTGCAGTGCTCTCCAAGGAGTGGCACCAAGCTAGCGGATGTTAACAGGAGCACTTGACGGCTTGCAGATGTTAGCCCTCGTCCAGAATTCTCACAAACATGCTGCCAGAGTATGATCTGCATCTGAGAGTGCGATGAGACGGCCTGAGCACTCATGCCAATCAAAATGGCAAGAGCGTGGAGAAGGTGGCTCGGCTTTGAGGGGTGTAAGAGATGTATGGCGTCTGCAGAGAGGTTGTAGGCGCACCACAAGCACAGTGTGGTAAAGTCCAATGAGCACGGCGATCAGCGCGAAGTAGACAACCCAGAGCCAGAACCCCGACAGCACTGTAACCCTGCGAGCATTCCAGGCATTGGTAAGGTCAGTGGTGAATGGGAGCCGAACAGGGTTGCAGTGTGATGTGCGGGTATCATTTTTTGATGCAAATTATCAGCTTCTGCTTGTGAAAGTGGCAGCATGCACCGGATGGAAGGGAGGAAGTCACCATGTCAGGTCTGGGAGATGCCGTCTCCAGCTTCGCAAGTGATACCAGTCAGCTGCTGTGACGACCTGTTGGTGCACAGCAGTTGATCTGGTCACTCACTCACAACAGAAAGGGCAGGTCTCCAATGTTCCAAGTCACTGCATGAGACTGAAAGGCAATTGCAATGAAATCGTGTGGAAACACTGCTTGCACTATACATTAGCCACAAAATAATTGAGAATCGAAGGTGGTACTCAGTTGCAGTTGGAAGTTGGCCTCACATGGCCTTCAAATAAGGCGTGGTGATTAAGTCGGGACATACGGCAGATATATTAGAAAAGATTCCTGTAAAGTATCTATAGGGACCACTTCAACTCGCTTCAACTCCGAGCTGCAATAGATGGTTGGCCCATTGGGTTCAGTTTGCACATTACATTCCTTCTGGAGCACGGACACATGCTTGATAGTAAGTTTCCTTTCTGCTTTCATGTATTCTGCTGTCGCACTCATCGCTGTCATTTTGGACTTCACTGGGTGCTACCACGAAACTAGAGGTAGCTGGATTACGAGACCTGCCCGCCCATTGTGTCTCCTGCCCAACTTGGGCAAGGAACGCTCTTCGAACGAACTAGAAAGTTTTGACAGTGAGTTAGCTAGTTAGTTCAGAGTCCCTTGTAAACGAGAGCATCTGGTAAGGGCTATTGTTCGAGATAAAGCTTTTGGATTTGACTAGGGATCATAACTTTAGCCCTAACGCTGAAATGGCTCCCAAAGGGAAGAAGGTCTCAATTACCATCTCAGCGAAAGGCGCACGATTTCATGTGGCCAGTGTGCAGGCTTGTGACAAGCTTGTCCAGAAATTAATTTCTGCAAACATCTCAGAAAATCTGCATTTCTCCATCAAGGGCGGGGTGCAGAAGGGACTTGTTGTCAACCTGCCTGACACATTCGATGAAGTCAGCAACGTCTACCAGTACCAAGCGTATGTCTATGAGATCGAGCAGAACAATGGGTTCCTAGAAACTTGTTTCGCTTGTAGAAAGGGACTGCAAGTCCAGCATCATTGGAACTCACAACCAGTCTGCATTGAACCTGAGGCACCTGAAAGCCCACAGCCATCGGATAGCAGCACGTCTGTGAGCCAGCCTCCCTCATCACCGGACTCAGTCTACCCGGCCTCATCAGAGCGAACTAAGATCATACAGCTTTTTGGCAACAGTTTGGGGCATTCCATCAAAATGATCAGGAAGTTCTGCAAGGGAATAGCAAAAAAAGACAAAGGTATCGTGCTCTTTCATCTTTACCTGCTGAAGGCGCTTGCTCCCTTTGAGTAGTCAGTTCACCGACTGAATCTGGTGCTCATGTGCAGAGTGGAGGGGAATTGATGACTTGATCGGGAACTTGCTTGACCATGTTGCTCAGAAGTACTCCAATGCCATCAGGTCAGCGCTAGCAAAGAAGTTCGCAGAGAAGAACGAAGAGATCCGCACACTGCAGTCGCAATTGGCAGATCTCCACACCCGGCAAATCATTGGTAAGAATAATTCTCAGATGCTGTTGTGGCTAATATCGGTTTGATATTCACTCTGACAGAGTGATTCTTTGCGCTGCCAAATCAAAGCACGTCTTTGCAGAACATTCAGAGAGCAGGGCTGCGTCAATATGTCCGAGAACGGTGAAAGGGCTGAGCCGTGTCCACATGGCTGTTCTGTTCAACATGTGTGTCTCTCTGCAGATTCATGCGCTCAGGAGATCTACTTGCTGCATCTGAGGGCCCCAGCTCCAGCGTACTTGACCGAGGTACAGGAGGCAGAGGGGTATGGGCCGCAGTGCAGGCCGGCAAGAGTAGTCATGGAACATGCCCTCAGTTGCAAGCTCTCCACAGTCCAGACCTTCGTGCAGGACATTGAGCTGTCCAACGCAAAGGTATGGTGCGCACATATTTGCTGACACTTGGAGTATGAGCTTGCACCTCTCTGTGTTCAAGTCAGGAACTGTACGTCCAATGCACTTTGCAAGATTCAAGCTGCTGGTCACCGTTCGCGCCTCATTCTCACTGACTTGCAAATTAGTGGCTGAAAGTGTTTCTGTTTTGTGCAGATCGTCAATGAGGCCTCAAGCGCGTACAAATTCCTCAGCAAGAAGCTGCACTCCATGGGGGCAAAGAAAGTCGTGTACCTCTGGAAAGATGACATTAATGGTTTTGTGATGATTCCCACAACTCTGCTGGAGAAGGTAGCAGAAAGGAATAATGTTGAGATCAAGTGGGTGAACAAGTAAAACTATGTGACTGCCCCCATTGTGACTCACAGACTTGTGCACCCACATTGGATGGACATGTAAGCTTACATGCTTGAGCAATTGCTGTAAGCAGTTCTCCGTGTGTCAAATGTAGCACTTGGTATGGTCTTGATCTTTACTTTACCTGTCTGATAAGTTTCAAATCCTGCCCCAGCAAACATTCACAGAATACTTATCAAATTCAATGTTGTAGTGCATTGTGCGCACCAGGTCAGGAAGACATCAATCATCACTTATTATGAATATCAGTTCTGTTACACGTCTTTCCTGCATGAGTATCTGGCTGCATCATTGTGGCTTTACATTCTCCAACAGCCTTCTCCATGCGGGGTTATGTTTAGCAGTATACTATGGTCGAATCGTGAATCCAAGTTCTGCAGAGACTCCAATTACTGCCTGGTATATATAACCAAGTATACAGTTGGTTCAGCTTTCTGCAATGCTCTTCCTGCATTTGTCCCACATGATGAAACACCTTCACCCTGCTGGTCAGCGCCTTTCGAGGTGAATACTGTTTCTGCAGCATGCTTGGTAGAACGAGCTGAAAACATCTACATATGCTGCTGCTTTCACGTGCTAGTTTGAGGTCTATCTGAGTGTGTGCTGTAAATTTTCAAAGATTCCTACAAAGAAGAAACTCCCACTCCTTGACTTCATGTCAAAAGTAACCTAGCTGGCAATGATCTCTCCATTCTTGCTCGCTCACGATTTCTTCTTCCCATACATGGCATCTATCTGCTCCTTGTAGTGCTTCAGCAGCTGCGGCCGCTTGAGCTTGAAGGTGGGAGTGATTAGATTCTGTTCGACTGAGAACTGCTCTGCATCCAGGTGAATCTTCCTGATCTGCTCGAAGCCCTGCGCATTTGACAGCGATGGTGGCGTCACATGGGTCCTGGTGACTAAGTGGGTTCTGATAAGCTGCAGATACATGTATGACATTGCAGCCTGTCAGTGCAGGACACTGACACCTTCAAGCTCCATTCCTGGAACAGCGGCTTAATGATGTGTTGCACTGCCAATACAACTTAGAAATGACTGGCCACCTCTCTCGACAATATCCTTCTCCAGACTGCACAAGGGCCTTCTCTGCAATGTGACTGGCCAGCACTGTCTTTTCCTGCTCCAAATGGAAGCGCACGCTCATCACAAAACTCTACAGACTACCTTACCTTAAGCTTTGCCTCCTTGGCGGTTTTGTTGAGTTCGCCCCAGACGTAGGAGTTCGCCTTCGGGTCCTTGACGATCTCCGCCAGGTCACCGCTGACGTCAGCGTCGGCGGCCCACGATGTCAGCGCTGACTCAGCGGGCACCACCACCGCCACCAGAATGTTCTCAAAGCTGTTGCCGTAGACCCAGATCTGCTCCACCAGCGGGTTCTTCTTGTACACTGCCTCAATCTTCTCCACGGCAATGTACTCGCCTGCGGCAGCAGCACAAACTCGTGGCGTCTCACAATGCATCATCACTGTGATATCTTCCCAGGTACCTCTGTGGGTACCTCTGTGGCCCTCAGCTCATGAAGTCCCAAATGACAGGGATCTGATGCTCTGCACTGCTGGCTTCCGTCCCGGAGCTTGCAATGCATGCCAGTCTTGGCAGACCCACGGTGCAAAGGGCATTCAACGCGCCAAAACTCAGAGCTTCAGACGTTTGGTACTCCTGATCATCTCCTGATGTCAGGCTTGTTCCTACTGCTTTGTTGGCATCCTTGTGCCTATTCCTCCACAGAGGTCCTTCTGTGCACAAAGGACCCCAGGAAGAGATTAGGACCAGCAGGAAAATCATGATCAAGGGCAGAGAAAGATGCGCGCACCCTGCGACAGTTTGAAAATGTTTTTCTTGCGGTCAATGATGCGCAGGGCTCCCTCTGGAGTGAGTTCTCCCACGTCCCCAGTGTGGAACCAGCCGTCCGCCGTGAGGTCCTCCTTTGTCTTGGCCTCGTCCTTGTAGTAGCCCTCAAACAGCGTGGGGCCCCCAATAACCACCTCCCCCCTCGGTGGGCTGCCGGCTGCGCATGCATAAAAGCCCGCTCAGCATTACACGCAGACGCAGAGAAGCTCAGCGGCATTTCTGCCTTGATGGCTTGCTGGCTTTCTTTTTTGCTCAAATAAATGGCCTGCGAGCGGCTCCAAGATCAGAAAAATGAGCTGTCGGAGCACTGAGATTGTCTGACTGTCTGTCGAGGGCCCGGCAGCGGTGCCCAAGTGTGCAAACGCCGCTGCGCGATGGTATATTGGGAGGCAGCATGATCCGAAACAGCACTGGCCTGTGATCCCTGAGCTTGAATGCAAGGGATTGTCACTTTGTGCAATGGGGGGCCGCACCTGGGTCATAGTTCATCTCGGGGACTGCCTCGAGCCGGAATGCTGTGCATGGCAGCGGCGGGCCAACTGTGCCTGCCATCTCCTGCGCAGTACAATCAGTATCTTTCAGCGCAGCTGGGCTTTTCCACAGGGATCAGCACGGTGACCATCACTACAACCAAAGATTTTGAGCAGGATTTGTCGCCAATGGCGCAAAGATGATGTTTGGATGGCGTCGGATGCTCACCGAGAGGTCTGGAACGCTGATGAAGGAGCCCGCACAGGTCTCTGTCAGCCCGTACCCCTGCACACCCCATGATCTTCAATATCAAAGCCGTACCAAGCAGAACAGACGTGTCGCACTTGGACAAAATGTTGCAAGCAGTGGTGTTTAATGCAGGTCTGTGGCGCGCATGACAGATCTGCGGTTAAGAATTTTAGCACAGCCTTCTTTATCATTCGCATGACACTTCTGCATGCATTTGCAGCGGGGGACCGGAAGAATGCTGTCATCTGGGGGGAAATTGAAACTTGAAAGTTGAGATATCGAAATTGAGATTAATATTTAAATTTTTCTGGGGGTGGCAGAGGAGGGAACGCGCCTGCACGACGGGTGCGCACATGGTTATTTTGAGGAACTCCTCCACATGGCCTGCCAAAGGAGCGCCGCCGCTAACGATGATTTTCACGCGGCCGCCCAGCCGCGCCTTAATCTTGCTGAACACCACCTTGTCAAACAATGGCGTCGCCTGCATGTGCACATCCATTTATTTTTCTCAACCTGTTCGTGTTGCGACAAGAAGAAGTACAATCCAGTTGCCAGTGAGAACCTCCTCTGGCTCACTTGTCACGCGTTCCCAGCTTGAGAAGGGTGTGCTTTAATATCATCAAGAAGAATTTGGTCAACGCTGATGAAGGACAAAAAAGCCACTCCTCAACAGCTTAGCTCTTTTGCGGATGGTGCAGCAAAGTAAGAATATTTTTTAAGCCAGCTCTTGGCTGCAGAGTATTGCATGCGCTCAGGATGTCTCGATGAGCCCCATGTTTCATGACCTTAACAACCATGACATCCTCTGCCAGACAAATCTCACATACCCCAGAAGAATATGCACGACAAATTCACTTGAGGCGCACCTTGTCCGCGGGGATGTTGCGTTTGAGGCGGGCGCTCTTTCTCCTGTAGCCCCAATGGAACAGCTTGGCTGCGAGACCCCCCTTCTCCTCGATTTTGCTCATCGCGCCCGCATATATCCGGTCAAACACCCGCGGCACGCCTGCATAAAATCCGCGCGCACATAAGCCCTCCTATTATTCTGCATAAGCGCAGTCCCTTCTTGATTTGCACACTGTAGGAAGCTTGAGCTAGCCTGAAAGCTTGGCCCTGCCAAGCCAGGTATCATATATGAGACAGATTCTGTTCGCCAAAGGCTGCCATAAGTCCTGACTGCATATTTGTGCAAATAAATGGCAGCATGGCACGTGTTTATTTTCACAGCTGACATCACTGCTGCTTTGCGGCAGCTAGACATGAACACATTGTGCCAAGCGCTTCACCATGGGCTAAAATTCACAACACACGCAACACCAGGGGTTGTCCCCGTAACTGTGACGCACGCTATCACACAGGTTGACCCTCTGAATCCCATGAGGATTAGAACCAGGTCGTTTACTACATATCTTCACCATCGACACAAGCCCCGCATGCATGCATTTTTGAGGATCTGTTCAGCACGCACCAATAAAGATGGTGGGTTTGAGGGCGGCGATATCGTCCACCAGTTTTTTCACATCTCCCTGGAAGTAGCCGATGCGTGCCCCCACCGACAGAAACATCTCCTCTGTAGACCTGCACAGGCCGCGCCAGATCAGGCAACCCGCCAGCATGTGCCACCTGCTGACTCATGGATCGTGTCTCATAGAAAAGTCGGGATCAGGCAACCCCGCTGAGCAGCTTCTGCATATGCTATGATTGGGCTCTTGCTTCAGGTGAACACCCTCCATTTGGGTAAAGGAGCAAGGGGAAGACAATGGCATTCCGTGCATCATCTCAAAGCTCTGCAAAGCAGCAAACACAGCAGCCACAACGAGCACCAAACTAAGAAAAGTGTGCTGGTGTGAAGTTGCAGGCAAGTTTGCAGGTGGGCGATGTGTCAGCAGGGCACCTGCCAAAGATGTGCACTCTAGCTGTACACAAGCAAACAATTACACAATCCCGTCAGCAGGGCTCACACATGCATGCACTTGCCTCTGCCAGCTATCACCCACCTGTCGAAGATATGCGCGAGGGGTAGGTATGACAGCACAACGTCACTTTCTGTGATAGTGTTGCCATGACTGATCTGCTTCAGGAAGGCATGCAGGCCCGCCACCTCAGCCACCACCGCCGCGTGCGATATCATCACCCCCTGCGCACGACCCCTTGTTAATTCCTGAAACCCACCACTTTAATTTGTTTAGCAGTCAACAACACGCAAAGCGCAGAGAGTCTACTTCTCGTCCTGTGATCCCAGACCCATTGTCCGGAGCAGAGGGGCATGCGCATGCTGCAGAGGTCTCTGGTCGGCCACAAAGGCAATTGGCGGTTCTGATAAAACTCCTGCTGTGGCGAGGTCTTCCTCTGGAACAGGTTCAAGTACCTCCTAGTATTCTCCGCTTAAGAAGCGCAAGTGACTGAGGGCCCAATATACACAGCCGGGACTGTCATCAAGCATCGCTGCTGTGCATGTCATGTGATGCATTGCCCACCCAGAGACGAAGCCAGTGTCCCAGAGGTCAAATAGACCTAATACCCCTCAGAGCCCTCTGGCTTGTTACATCAATCACCTTGGGGTCTCCGGTGGTGCCGCTGGTGTACATGATGGTGCAGAGGTCCCCCGGGCTGGGGGGCACCGGCGGCCCAGGCGTTCCCTTCCCCAGCGCCAAAAACTCATCCCACGAGTACGCTTTGATGTCCGCACCCTCCGATGCCTGCGTGTCAATTTGTACTAAGTGATGACTTATACAACCAAGTTAAGCATGCCTTGGTACCAACCCGCCGCTGGTATCTCACCCTTACTAACTGATGATTGAGTTGTTTTGTCATGCTTACATCCTCCGTGGCACGATGACTCAGAGCAACCGAGAAGGGCAGGCCCATGCAATATGGTGGCACCTGTTTGGCGTCAGCGTGGGCACTAAGGAAGTCTGGCTGCCAGATGCAATTCCACCCTCAAGATGAAGAACCGGCATTACACCCAGAAACAGAGGCTGCCCATGCCAGATGCAGTCAACCCCTCAAGGTGAAGAACCGGCTTTACACCCAGAAACAGAGGCTGCCCAGAGGACCCTTCCAGTCTCTTCTCATTAAGGGATCATCTCGCAGACATGATGCCTTTCTCATCATGCATGCAAGGAGCCGCAGGTGCCCAGACCAACGACTCAACAAAATCACCTGTTCTGCATCGGGTCGCTTCTCGTCCCCAGTCCCCCAGTACACGAGCGTTGTGAGGCCCTTGTGCGCAGAGGGCAGCGCCTTCAGCAGAGTATCCAATTTTTCCCTGGGATACACAGAAGAGTCCTCTTAGGTCAATCATGAGTTGGGTACAGACGGAGACATGTGCTTGTTGGTGTCAATCCGAGTGAGGGTTGTATAATAGCGCTCGCAGTGCCTTTCATGTATTGATCACCTCATTCAGTTTATCAGAGCTGACTGGCCAGTACCCACAACAGGAGAGTGTATATGGGAGTGATCATTTTATCACTGACTGAGGTGATATGCTGTCAAGATATTCCACTCTTGTCAAGCAGTGCAGATGGGCAAAATGTTTTGAGGATAGAAAGACAACAAGGAGCTGACCTGGCGACGAATATGATGCTGGACTCAGAGTGGTTGATGATGAATTCGACGGCATTCTCTCCCAAGGAGTCATACAGCGGCACGCAGTACACGCTCTGCCTGTTGCATGCCTGCACCGCCATTTAAAATGAGGCCATCAGCTTTCACCCTTGAATACGTAATCACCCTTCATCCTAGGAGACCTCGGCATCTTAGACAGACTGCCTGCTGCATGCAACGCGACACCTTGCTGAAATTTGGAAAGGACCAGGATGCAGAGATCTGAATTGGGCCGGCCACGGATTCCACAGAGATGAAGCTATCTGCAGTAACTTACGGACATACAATGCGCCAGCGTTGCATTGGCCATCGGTCCCTCTAGGCCTTCCTTTACATCTATATCGATGCGGCGCATTTAATGCCATTTATAAAGGGAGGACATGGCTCATTGGGGTGGGAATCAGACCTGCATGGCAATCATCCATTCTGCGCTGTTGCCCCCATAGATGGAGCATTTGTCGTGGGCTTTGACTCCCACAGCGCTCAGGGCAGAGCCGATGGCTGCCACAAGCTCCGCTGTCTCCTCATAGGTGATGAATTCGAAGGGCCCAGCAGTCCCATCCACCTGCGCATCAGGCGCAGCGAATTGACTGAGTCCATCGATGCATGTTGGAGGTATCAGAACGGCATGATCACCTATTGCAAGTAATAAGCAATGTCGCAAGGCCTGGCCAGGTCTTTGAATACAGTGGCAGTGCCAGTCCACGATGCACGCCCTAGACAAATTGGGAAGCGCTCCGGACAAACACTCCGTTATCATTATGACATCCTGAACCTTTTCGCAACCCACGGTAACCCTTATAAGCCAGCAACGAGGCGGTGGCTTTCTATTTGGAAATTCGATCGCTGATGAGATCAGAAGCACTGACATGGTTGACTAAATTAAATGATCGAACACAGACAAAAGCAAACAGTATTGCAGTTATAGAAATGTCTTTCGTACCAGTTGTGCACACCTGTTTCCTGCTGCCAAGGCAAGGGTTCTGTGCGTAGCGCTTGGCGCTGCTTGTGAACAGCTCGTACAGCGTCTTGACGCCATCGAGCGTTGGATACGCATCCTTTGCCACCACATTTCTGTAAGTAGGGCCGATTGCTACGGTACCTTCTCCTTTGCTGGGCTCTGCGGGTGCTACTTCAACCAAGAGGTTCTCAGCATGTTTCATCTCGTCCTCCTGAACCGCTGTGAGAGCCTTGAGGGCCACTAAACCTAGCCCCACGCCCCCGATCAGTAGTGCCAACATTTTGGACGCCTCAGAACAGAGTCCCTACGGCTCTTCCAGCATTGAACCGTCCCAGACTGAACAGACCGCTCGTTCAGGATTGCCAAGACAGGCGCAGGCTCCGTTTGGAGCTGCACTGTACCTTCCTCTGAACCTGCCTTCGAATGAGAATTTGGAGATTCAGTGTTTGCTCTCCTTTGATTCGACATGTTGATTTCTGCATCACTTTGTGTAATGCTTGGAAGGAGTGACAGATTCAGTAACAGCAAGCATTTCTAAACTTTGACTCATTTCTGAATTGGAACGCCTTCAATAGAATTCGCAAATTCAAATGCTGATGCAGAGAGAAAGCACACATCATGCAATGCAAGCAGTGCCATGCAGCAGCGCGCAGCTTCTGCATCAGATCGCCAAGCCTGAAACAAGCTGATGAGTGGAACCAAGCCTGAAACAAGCTGATGATTGGAATCTAATTACAAGTGCTCTACAGTGTGCGCTAAGAAAGACACCGCCCCTCGAATTCATTATAGGGGAACAAATAAGGCGGTCCGGTTACTCCATTCAACGTTCAACACATCCACAGAAGTATCTAGTTAGAAAGGATCCGTTGCTGCTTTCTGAGCACCATCGGCGCCCACAGTACCCATCTGTGTTGCGGAGACAGGAGTCTGACCCAGACACACCCTCCAAAACAATAAGAATACAACGCTCTATGGGCTCTATGAATACACGTTCAAAGGGGTGCCCACACCAGTCACCCAGTCACCAAGAGGGCCATACCCCGGCCTAGACAGCGCTCAACACCGAGCCTGCTCAATGTCCCATAACCGGCAATCCCTGCTCTGCCTCGCTCCAACCCACGCATGCAGCAAGCTCGCCGCTGCTGCTTGCGCAACGGCCTGTGGCCACAGTGTGCTCGCAATCCCGCCCTGTGAATCCACCCAGGGGAATGTGCCTCCTGGGGTGGGGCAGTACAAAATTGCGAGCCGGCGAGGCAGCCTATGAAATGCCGGCCGGAGTGGCGTCGATGGTCGATGTCATCTTCTTGTCGCCGTTGAGCACGCTCACCTGCACAGTCAGCGAGACACACATCAGCATCAGCCTTGTATTAAACTAGACAGGGACAGGGACCCATGCAAGGATAGCCTGAGCATGATGAAGGCTGCCACATCTGCGGCGAGTCTCTAGCAGCAAAGGCGCCACAACCAGCCTGGGCTATCATCCAAGGCGCATGCAAATGCACAAAAGCTACAGCAACATTTCGTTTGTTCTGGCATCTCTCGCCCAGACTAGAGCACCCCAAGCCTCTACAATTGAAGGATATGATGGTCGAGTCTTCGAGCTACCTGGGGGCCTGCGCCAGGCTCAGGCAGTGGAAGCGGCAGTCTGTATTAGAAATTAATTGCAAGCATATAATTAGCAAGCATGGAGGTCTGTCTGGTGGGGCGTGCCTGGCCGTCGGCGTCGACATCGATGATGACGGAGTCACCCTCCTTGATGTCACCGCTCAGCATGCGCTCGGCCATGGAATCCTCCAGCAGCCGCATGATCGCTCGCCGCAGCGGCCGCGCACCGTACGCCGGGTTGTACCCCTCCTCCACCAACCGGTCCTGCGCAAAGCCGGGCAGGAATCTTGAATTTGAGTTCAAATTTAATCATGACGGCTCAAACAGCCTGGTGAGACAGGAAGATAGCCTGCCAGCGTCGCCATCCAGGGGTCGTACGAGCACTGCAAACTACTCTATCAGAGGACAACGATGGCTCATCCTCAACCCAAAATTCCGTGGCTTTGAATAGAAGACCAGAGAACTTGGCAGTTTTCAGCCTGGCTGACACTGCAGCTTCCAGCAAGCTCATATACTGCGGTGCTCCAGTGTCAGGTACTTCCGCAATTTAAAATGACAGAACACAACCCCATCTGAAGACCGCTTGATGCATGTTGCATCTGATCTGGGCAGAACAGGATCAAAGGCTTTCATGAGCTGCCCCAGGCCAGTACAGCATGATGTGGAAGGGTGGCTGACCTTGAAGCGCTCGGTGACATCGATCTTGATGCCCTTGATCTCGGCGCGCTTGAAGACCTCTGTCAGCATGATGTCAGCGATCTCCTTCACCTCGCTCTTGCTGAGCTGCCTGAACACGATGATCTCGTCCAGCCTGCACACAACAACGAATGCCTTACAACAACATTCCAAAGATTTTCTCTTCGCATACTCCTTCAGCAACTCCAACAGTTCCATTTATTGGCAGCCCAAGAAACGAGGCAAACACACGCCGCCATGCATGCACCCTTCGACGGCTGCACCCTCTCACTTACATCACACTGCCGCATCACACTGCCAACCCAGTCACAAAATGGAAAGAATTACCGCCATCACCTAAGCAGCAGAAACCCAGCTGACGCATGCGCGGACCCTGCAACGCCCTGTATCAAGGCACCTCCCACAAGCATACCCCCGCAAATGCACAAGCCCAAAAACGCCCACATCTCCGCCCATGAAGGAGCATGTGCACATGTGTGTGCAGATGCACGCCACGAGGCGCGACGCACCTGTTGAGGAACTCTGGGCGGAAGTACTGCTTGAGCTCCTCGTTGACGAGGGTCTTGATGCGGTTGTAGGAAGAGTCCTCCTCGCTCGTGTCCAGCTGGAAGCCCAGGCCGCCGCCACCCTTCTCAATCACGCTGCTGCCCACGTTTGATGTCATGATGATCAGCGTGTTCTTGAAGTCCACAGTGCGGCCCTGCGCAGCAAAGAAACGGACCCAACTCAGTTCATCGTCAAAGTGTAAAAACGGCGATCGTAAATTAAGTACCTCCACATCAATCTGCATGGAGGGACTCAGGAATTTCACCCTCGGTGACAGCTCAGCAACACTCATCATCACATGTACATTAAAAGAGCCGTCATGAGTGCCTTGCACCGGTTTGGAGCAGATAGGCGAGGAAGCAATAATCTGTCAGCCAGCACGACTATCTTCCATCCATTCCGTCCAGCCTCAGTTGGTCCACCACTGGATGAACCAGGCGAGGTTGGACACCAGGACAAAGAAAATCATGCTGTCATAATCCCATCTGACTAGGCAATATTAAGGCAATATTAAACAACACCCTGCACCTTTCACATCACTGCAGTGCTATCGAGCTCGACAGAGGTAAGAGATAGGAGACCCACCTTGGAGTCGGTTAGACGGCCATCCTCCAGGATCTGGAGCATCATGTTGAAGACGTCCGGGTGAGCCTTCTCAATCTCATCGAAGAGCACGACCGTGTAGGGCCGCCTCCTCACAGCCTCTGTCAGCTGCCCACCCTCGTTGTACCCCACGTAGCCTGCCCAGCACAGCTAGTTAGTCACCATCACCTTACATTATCATTAGCCAAGTTCACAGTGAATGCAGAGGCTGCATCATGGGAAACTTTGGCAGCTACAGTATTATTTTCTAAGTACCATGAGACATGATTGCTTGAAGAGTGACAAGGCGTCACAAAGTGCTGAATCTTTTTTGCTCAATGAGCCATATTGCAAGACACGAGTGCACATAAGATGCAGCGCAGCAGGCAATGCAAATGCTGAGCTGCATAACACGCGCATCATTGCTTGCCATATAGCTGTCCAAGAGAGCCTTATGGCCAACAGGTATTGCAAGCCTCACATGATGAGAACATGCGAGTTTTTCTCAAGATGGAATTAAAAGGAGGAAAATTGCACACCTGGGGGTGAGCCGATGAGCTTGGAGACGGTGTGGCGCTCCATGAACTCGGACATGTCCAGCCGCACCATGGCCTCCTCGCTGCCAAAGTAGTAGCTCGCCAGCGTCTTGGCCAGCTCAGACTTGCCCACACCTGCGAGCATCAAGCATTATTATTATTACACGCCTACCAAGCCAGATTAGGCCTAGGTGCGTCTCATCAATCATACAGACGCCTAAGCAAAGCTTTTATAAGTGTGCAGTCAACAATACAAGCAAAAGAACTGCAGTCAAGGCGTCTCACGCTTTTGTGGCTGGGAGGATGTCATATCATCAGAAAATGATTCTACCGCAAAAGACGTCGACAAATTCCAGCGCCAGCTTATACTACCTCACTCTACTGGTGATAAAATCACTACAACCTCTGACAGCGTGCCAAGCAACCAGCAGCAACATGCTGTATTCAGAAGCTGGGAGACAACGTGCAGGTACACCATATGACAAAACATTCCATGGACCTTACGACACCCTGAGCTCAAATCCCAACAACTAAAGCCATAAATTGGGGCTTAGGACTGCATAGAAACGTATCTTCCAAACTCAAACAGAGGCAGAGGGGCGGTTGAGGACTAAAGGATCCGCTAAAGACCCAGAGAAATAACACACAGAGTCACCAAAAGACCATGGTCACGGGCAGGGACCGCACCGGTGGGCCCTGAGAAGATGGAGGATGCTATGAGGGGATTGAAATTTGTAAGGAATGGAGTTTTGAGCTCACGATCCAGAAAACTTCTGATTATGCGCCGCACAGAAACCCAAAACAAGCCTGGCAACAGGAAAGGACAACAGGTGCCGCACCGGTGGGGCCGGAGAAGATGAAGGATGCGATGGGGCGGTTGGGGTTCTTGAGGCCGACGCGCGCGCGGCGGATGGCGCGGCTGATGGCCACAACGGCCTCCTCCTGCCCAATCACGCGCTGATGAAGGGTCTCCTCCATCTTTATCAGCCGCTCACTCTCATCGCTGGACACCTGCAGCGAGTGGAGCAAACAGCATGAGCACAGGAGTTTGCGCAGTGGCCACGCAGTCAGCTCTAGGCAGGATGTGCTGGTTGGGGAACCATGCCAGCAGAACAGCAAGCAGTGCTAGAGCACGAAACATCCAGGACCGGACAACAAGCGGTATGCACACATCAGCGCTGATGCATGGTACCATTGACAAAGTTGACAGGTCTCCGAAACCATAAGCACACACTGGAGCCAGCGAAAGTCGTTCACAGCATGATTTGCTGCAGGCACATTGCGCAGACTTGGGTGCATGCAAATGAGAGCACTGCAAAACAGGATGACTCCAACCCTGTCCAACAATCTGTTGCATTGCTGCAGGTAGCGCGGGGGAATAGATAAAGCGACCAACAAGCAGGGCGTTATTACATCGCCAGCAGAACTATAATTTCACAAGCACAGAGCCCGCACCTTCTCGACGGGGATGCCGGTCCACTGCGCAACAATGTTGGCAATGTCAGCCTCGGTCACCAACGGGCCGCCGCCCTCGGCTGAGGACTCGGCCTCGGCGGCCTCGCCCTCCTTGGCCGCTCCAGTGATAGCACTGATCTGCGCCTTGAGCTCCATCTCCCGATCCCTCAGCGTCCCCGCCTTCTCAAAGTCCTGCATTATGACGAGGATAGGATAGTGAGTTGCCTTGCACCAAGACGACTTCACCAGGGCAAGAATCACTGCATCTGGGGAGAAGACGGTTGGTGAAACAACCAGAGCCATATTTGTGCAAGAGCAACGATGCACCATTCCAGTCCCTCCCACGTGCATCGCGTGCATCGGGCGCAGAAGCCAGAGGAGCTGCAAGTCTAATCAGATTGCTATTGCTTCCGTTGGTCTCCTCACAGATTGACAGTAACACTGCTCCCCAGGTTGTCAGTCTCCCTAGAGCAAGTGCACAGAGCATAGATATTCATAAGTATGACCTCCGGGCCGAGGTGCCCACCTGGCCGCGGACAGCGGCGTCCTTCTCCTTGAGCAGAGCGCGAAGCTCTTTGTCCAGATCGCGCGCCTCCTCTGGCAGCTGCGCGTGGCGCAGCCGCACCCGCGAACCCGCCTCGTCGATCAGGTCGATTGCCTGCACGCAAATAACATTCTCCACCTCAGGCCACGCCAGATGTGGCATAAGGATCACGGTGACGTGTCCCTTGTGTGCATGGCTGCCTTAAAGGGACCCCAGCTCAGCTCATACCTCATTCTGTCATGCTGCACCTTCTCTTCCAACTCGCCGTTTTAAGCTCAGCACAGACAATCTCACCATCATTTGCTTTGCACAAGACAACGTGAGGGTATCACAGGTGACCTGGTAATCACAGAGGCTCTGGCACCCGAGAAAGAATCAGGACGGGGCGCGGACCTTGTCGGGCAGGAAGCGGTCGGAGATGTACTGGGAGGAGAACTTGGCTGCGGCGTCGAGGGCCTCGTCGGTGTAGCGCAGCTTGTGGTGCGCCTCGTAGCGCTCCCGCAGGCCCAGCAGGATTTGGTACGTCTCATCCACGGTCGGCTCTGGCACGTGCGCGCACAGAAAGCACATCATCAGTCTCGCTTGCTCTTTTGTACTGTATTACAGCCTCATGTAGATTGGGTGCATTCTTTCATATTGTTTTGTGCACGCCGTCCCAGCCACTGAGCTTAGCAGATGATAACTCTTTTGCCTCTCGTTGACAACATGGCCTGGTACAGCACATTTTCAGCCAGATCACCCTTAATCAAGCAGCAAAGCAGCATTATAATTCGCTGACTCAAGAACACCCAAACAAACTATGAGCTATCTGGAACGAGCAAGAGCGCGCGGACACCACAGGGCCCTGCGTGGGTGTACGACATACATCTTACGGGCAAGCAACCCATCTAAGAAAGCTCGGAGCAGCGCTATGACTTGCATGTGCGGGGCAGGGAGCTTATCTTAACGGGCTGGAAACGGCGCTCGAGGGCGGGGTCCTTCTCGATGTGCTTGCGGTACTCGTCAAGGGTGGTCGCGCCGATGCACTGCAGCTCACCACGCGCCAATGCCGGCTTCAGGATATTGGCAGCGTCAATAGCTCCCTCCGCCGCTCCAGCACCGATGAGGGTGTGGACCTCGTCGATCATCTGCGCACATGCGCAAAAATGTTCTGTTAGCTGGCCGCATATATTGTAAATAGAAGAATTCAAATTCACAAGCGTTTCTATGTCATGGTGACCAGCGCTCAAAGTCCTATTCAGGCGACCAGGTTCCGTGGGGCGCATGTGACAACTAAGTCAATATCAAAGGCCGCCGAGTGCATGCATGCAGCATAGCAAGCCGCAAATCTAGAGCAACTGACAGTACTGCACATGCTTTTTTTATAGGAAAGCACACTCCTGTGCAGATACACAGGACAGCCTGGCAAAGCCTAATAACCACATTAAATGCAGGGCTGCCGCAAAGAAGATGAGTCAGTGGCTCACCAGAATGATGTCATCATTCTGCTTGATCTCCTCCATGAGCTTCTTCAGGCGCTCCTCGAACTCTCCCCTATACTTGGTGCCAGCCACCAAGAGGCCCATGTCCAGCGTGATCACCTGCGACAGTGCTCGTGATGTCAGCATGATAAAAATGTCAGCAAGCTGCCAGCGACATCACCAAATTAAGGTGCAATCATATGAACTCCCGGTTGGCGTGGCATTCAGAGGGATACCTGCATCTTTTAATGCTCTCAATCTTGTACTGGAACTCCAAAGGACACAGACGCTTCAATCAAATATCATGCAACTGGTGAAACCTCCAATTGACATCCTTAAACTGAGCAATGTGGAGTTACACTGGCAGTTATGCTTGGAGCTGTTCCCCGGAACAACGCGTCTAACTTCTACTCAGTATTTGCCTTCCTCGAAGGCTTCTTTAATAGATGGGAAAGGCAATTCGTAAGCATTGTTCAAACACATAAAGACATCCCTGCTTTAGTCCCGTCACCCAGTGTGACATGCAGCAGGAAAGACACGATAAACACATCATCCAGCCGTCTGAAGCTGAACAGATGCACTGCACAGCATCCAGATAACAAGTACGGCCAGCCACCCAGCCACCCAGCAACACAAATGCAGCCGCCTTGGACAAGTCAGCCAGTGACACAAGTCACAGCCGCATTAGTCCAGTCAACCAGTGACACAGAGGCAGGCCCATACCTGCTTGCCCTCGATGGTTTCAGGGACGTCGCCGTTGGCAATCTTCTGCGCGAGGCCCTCTGCTACGGCGGTCTTGCCCACGCCCGGCTCACCGATGAGGCACGGGTTGTTCTTGGTGCGGCGGCCGAGGATCTGAGTCACGCGCTCAATCTCCTTCTTCCGCCCCACCACCGGGTCCAGCTTGCCCTGACCACATGGAATGAAATCTCAGATGATTGAACGCAATTTCAAAATGCCCACCATGGGGTTGGAGCTTGCCCTGACCACAAAACATGTTCCATCTCAGCAATCTCGCTCAAACCCACATGCCAGGAAGCAGTCTACAGATTGCATGCATTCATAAAAAGCAATCCCTTGCCCTGCTGTTCAATGCAGGACATGGCTGAAGAGAGCCTGGACAAATTCTTCCCTCTACCCACTCCTAGTCAGAGCAGATAATGCACACGGCAGAACAGCAACCATGATGTGCACTTGCCAAACAGGAAATGCTGTCTGCTACGAACAGCTCCGACCAATGAGCGTGCTCCAACATCGCAGGTGCAACTGCCAAAGTTTTCCTCCCACAAGATATGGTGTGCAGCACGGGCCTGACCTCGGTGGCCTGCGTGGTAAGGTTGGTGCCGTACTCCTCAAGAGTGGGCATCTTGTTGGAGGACGAGCCCGAGCCGCCGCCTACCGTCACCGTGTCCTGGCTCTCGCCCACCATCCTGATCACCTGTTATCCAGCACCCACACACTCCAGGTAAGCGCTAAGTAATGTAAATTTGTCCGCATGATGGCAAGGAGAACGCAATGTCCATATGAGGGATGATGGCTATTTGCAGTGAAGTAGATCCACGCCTCCATGGACACCACCCCTCCTGTTCAGTGCTGTCTCTGTTAACACGTGTTGCATCAATTCCTGTACGATGCTAATGTACCCTTGTACGGGGCCTGCAGGTGTCATACTCCCACTCACACCGGCCACAAAACTACTCTCAAGCAAATCCGACTTCTCTAGAGGTCACAAGTGCGAGGCCTCCAGACTTTCTTCCCGGTAAACACAGTATGGCCTTGAGAGAATATAGCAATAATCTTCTGCCCAAGTACTCTTTCTGGCTGGTGTCTGGAAGACGCTAGGGCAGGTGCGGACCTGGGTGCGGATCTTGGAGGCGTCAGCGCCCAGGGTCTCCAGTACTCTGGCAGCCACGCCCTCTCCCTCCCTCAACAGGCCCAGCAGGATGTGCTCCGTGCCGATGTAGTTGTGCCCTGCAACCAGCAGTCATGCAGTTGATCAGCCAGCACCAAGCAGTCTCTGCTTGCGTCTTGGTGTGATGTCATCACTGCATCCCAGGCAGAATGCATGGGGTGCTGTCTGCTCGTACAGTGCATGCATCATGTAATTACTGCATTCCAGGCAGCACAGCATGAGGTGCTGTCTGCTGGTGGAGTGAATGCATTATGTCACCAGGATGAACTTACTGTAACCCAGGCAGCACAGCATGGGTGGCTGTCTCCTAGTAAACTTGCGCAGTGTTTACTTGGGAACAGCCTTCAACAAGGTTCATGTGTATGCTTGATCCCAAGACGTAAAAGGTAACAGTGCATGATGACCAGTAGAGCGCGCACCTAATTGCCGTGCCTCTTCCAAGGACAGCTCCAAAACGCGCTTGGCGCGAGGTGTGAAGGGGATCTCCACAGCAACAAAGCCGCTTCCTCTCCCTGTGAGCATGCAATTCAAAGCGTAATCAAATTGTTAAAAGAAAAAAATTCACGGCAAAGGCAGTAGCTTGTCGGAGACAGGTATTGCTTGGGACAGCAAGGCAGCTTACATAAGCAGTTGAGATGCTTCTGGAAAGAAATATGACTGATAGGACGCACCAATAATCTTCTCCACCTCCACGCGAGCGTCTTTTAGGTTCACGCCCATGCTCTTCAGCACCTTGGCCGCAATTCCTGTAGACTCGCCAATCAAACCCAAAAGGATCTGCTCTGTTCCGACGAAGTTGTGTCCCAATCGCCTCGCTTCTTCTTGCGCCAGCATCACCACCTTGATGGCCTGTTGACACCAGCAGAAAAGTATCAACTGCATGCTGGACGCTGATCACATTCACATCAGACCATGCGAGGTGGACATAAAACAAGGTGGCAGAGAGAGGTCAAATCATAAAGCGTCCCAGAATTGTTGTATAGCTGTACTATACAAAACAAAATAAGAATGTGAAGCGTGCATCTGCATTGAACGTGACGTGCCTTCTCAGTGAAGCGCTCAAACATCATCCTCGTGACCTTGTGGCCACTCCCTCTCCTACTCTGCTGGTTGCTTCTGCTGACGACTGCCTTCAAGCTAGCATGCCCGCTGTGTGATCCAGCAGAATCCACCTCGTTTGCTCGCCTGAACCCCGAGAAAGAGGTCAGCTGGGCGCAAGGCCTGCTATGTCTGCAATTCATACTTGGCATCGAAATCGAGGCCCTGCTGCTCGCTACTGGACTGTTCCTACGCATCATAGTGCCGCTATTCATTGGAAGAGTCTGCATGGTTAAAAACTGCCCGAACGCCGGACCAAATTGTCTGAAATGAGGACAACAGAGCCGCAGACGTAGCAATCCCTGGGCGAAGTGGATAAATATTATGTAAATTCCCCGGTGGAAGGGTCTGGAACCTTCTGGAAGGGGTTTTTGGGCAGAAGCCCGCATGCGATCGTCCTGTTATCTTTGGACGTGTTTAGCCTCGAAGGATGCAGGTTTGCTTGCAAAGTTGTCAGCATGTAGCTCTTAAAAGTGGAGCAGGATCAGCAGATGATCAGCTCAGCCACTACTGCTGATAGCAATCTAGGCCTAGGTGAGTTCAGAAGTAAAGTATTCCTTTTTACAGATTTGTTAATGATAGGGATAATAAAATCTGCTGTTCTACCCTGGGGATTTTTCAACTTTACCCAGTCTTCTTTGAACTTCACGATATCTACTAATGCAGCGAGCAAGCACAGTGCAGCTCGAAGCTCTTCACGGGCATTATTCACAGCAAAATGATAATGTACTTCATCGCAATTCACCGGCTTAGCACATGCACATGCAGCGCACTGGCCGATGTGGTCATGAACAGTCCTCCACATTGCCACAAAAACCCAAGTTCTTACACACTATGTACGTCCTAAAGCATGCGCAAACGGCAGTGCAACTCACATACCGCCAACTGGCAGTAGCGTTTTGTTCAGTGTCCTCCCTCATTGCCTCAGCATCATTCAGGCCTTGATAGCGGCAGCCTGCTCCCAGGGCAGCTGCTCAGCAGTCCATGGACCACCCTCATCCAGCCAACATGGGAGCACCTGTTTCAAAGTCTACTCGGATCGCCAGTAAAGCATTCGTTTGCATGAAAGCCATTATATCCCGTTTGTATGGTGGCACCATTCCGGGCAAGCATCAGCACCTGGGCTGAAGCTGCCATAGCAAAAAGAATCATCCTGCATGGGCATTTGCCTTGGATTTTGTGGGCCACGGTGCTACGGCTGTGCTCATCCAAAACACAGATTCATCAATTGCCAAATGTGCCGTTTCATTCTGAATATTCGTCAGATCAGCACCGTGGCTGTGCCGCTCCGAGACTACTTCACCCGTTCCTGAAGATGCCATCAATTCTTCGTGGTTTGCATTCGAATTCAAAAGCTCAGATCAGCAGGCTGGCCTGCGCGGGAGGCGGCGACTGCGAAGGACCGGCCGATGCGCTGTGGCCCTGCATGCAGACGCTCCTGCATATCTCCCCGAGCTTCGGCCCTTGCGGCGCTGATGTGTAGGGTGTGCTGATTACCTGAGTAACCCCCTGCCAGCACCACAATATTGAACGTCAGGCCATTGAGATACCGTAATAGAACCCCATCAGTCATTCCAAACAAGTCATGCAAGAGGCTCACGATAGCAAGAGCAATGTATGTGCATGACATGTGAAAATGAATCCATACAGATGCCAAAAGTCAGCTGCGGCCGCGGAGCAGCAGCCTCAGCCTGGGCGTATTGAGATCTTGGCATGATGGCTCACTCCACTTTGTGCAATGGCCGAGGAACTGCATTGTGTCGCTTGGATAAAGGGTGATTTGGGCAGTAGCAGGGTACATTTGGGGGAGGCAGCGCACCGAGACACAGTCGATGCGAGCAGTGCCGTTGCTGAGGGGAGCAAATGCGCAGGAGGAAGCGGCGCGCGAAGCATCGGTCGTGCAGGACCACCATTTTGTGTTCACGCAGGAGACCTGCGTTCAAATCCAATTGCAAACATCACTTTTTTGCCCTTCTTTTTGTTTGGAAGACTCCAGGTCTTTGCCCTTACGATGTGACCACAGGCACGCGAGCCCATCAAAGTTTGGCATGATGTCCAAGAAAAGGACGGCACCGCTATCAAAGGCAATTCAAATTGTAATGCCCTGTAGAGCCGCGGTGCAGGCACCAATTGGCGCAGTAAGGTTCAATGAGCGGGTTCGTAAAAGTGGGCGAAAGAAATCCGGATCTGAGGCTTGCCTGTGTGCACCAGTCGCAGTCCTTGCCGATCTGGGCGCCCTGGAATATGCCCACGATGCACATGGCAATGATGGCGCTCAGGCACAGCGCACACACCGCCTGCACAGCGTACAAAGCATGACACTTCAGCAAACTCTTCATGACACCCTCTTCTCGCAGCGCATGGCAGACATCCATGACCTTTTCGTATAACTCAATCCTCCCGCAGCAAACGGCACACGTGCGTGCCAGTCTGCAACTTCATATACAGTCCGGCAGGCAGGCAATGACTCAACTCATCCAGCCAAACAGGCCTTTACCAGGCAAGTGTCAGACCAAGACCAGTGTGAGACCTGGAGCCCTCACTTTCAATGCTGCACATGTTCAGCATGCCTTCAATTAGAATACACGAACTCATGCTGGACAGTGCACAACAGAGAGTGAGGGTGGCAGAGCAGGGGTGAGTGGTCACCTGGAAAGGCCTCCAGATCAGGGGCCGCTGCACTGCCTCCACTGATGGCAGCAGGCACATCACCAGAGCACCTGCCACCATGGAACCTGCATGGAACACACCAGCCCTTCAGCACTGTATTCTTCCCCTTTTTTGCCACCGTGACACTTGCAGCCAGCACAGGTCCGAGCCCTTTTATGACACATCACTGATAGACCTTTTGCCGTGTTTCAGTGCTTGTTACTTGACAAGTGTTCATGTGCTCATACATTTTGTGGGCCAGAAAATTCCGTGATTGAGCACACCCACCAGCCAGACAGCAGCCTGGGAGGCACTGGCCACATGGACATCATCAGCAGATTCTGCAAGTGCCCACAGATGCTTTCGTAGCCCGCTATGTATAGGGTTGTAATCTGACTTTTGATTCAAGCGGACGCACCCAAGATGAAGAAGAGGTCTGAGGAGAGTGGCAGGAGGCCGGTGATGGTGAATTGGGCTATGGCAACCGCAAGCATGATGAGCGTGCATGCGTGGTTCCTGTATGCCTTGCTGCCCACTATCTGGTCCGCCAGCGCGGCACCTGCCGGCACATGCAACAAAGGTGTCAAACTATCAATTTTTTTCGAATGTGGTAAATCGACGGGCATTCTTTTAAGCCTGCGGGCTCTCTGCACCGAAATTGTATTTACAAAGATCCTCATTGCACCCGTGACAATGACAACAAAAAGTTCTTCTGCTCTGAATCCACCCGGCCATTCAGTGTGAACTGCTCTAGCTTCACAGCACTCGCAACTCGCCAAATTCACTGCCAGCATTCTGCTGTTCAGCTTCTGGAAGAGCTGAGCATCTGTGCATTGCAATGGCTCCAATGGAGCTAACTATGACCTGTTGGGAATTAGAACTAATCCAGCCCATTTCTTGTCTGAAATACTAAGCCAGGGTAAGTTAAATTCCCATGAGATTACCAGGGGAGGGTGCGACATTTGGTAATCTGACCGGATGCGCGCTGACTCATCGGCTGGTGGCCCAGTCCTGCCTTGTTAGTGCGGTGCAGGATATGGGCCTCGTCTGCATTCCAGGGTCCAGACGTGCCGACTGTTTGTTTCCGTGCCTTGAAAAAATGTAGAGGAAGCGCACCGATGAGGCCGCAGACGGCGGCGGGCGCGCCGACGGAGGGGACATCAGTGGACAGGTTGACGCTGACTAATGCGCCAACGATGCCCGGCAGGATATAAAGCGCAGCCACGCTGACAGCCGAGAATCGCAGCGCACGTGACACGTGTACTCCGAATGCCCACAGCGTCATCACCGCCAAAACAAGCTCAATGATGCCTGCAAGCGAATATCACGTGCTTTTCAGGATGAGCATTGTTCTGTGAGTGGCTATCCAGGGGCAGTCCCCACTCTGGAACTGTATCAGAGAGTGACAGCGAAGGTTAAGCCTCACAGAGTGGCCTGTCACGTGAGGAAGTTGACTATGACCCTGTGGCTGATGTGGAGCACACCAAGGATGACCAAGAGAGCTCAGAGGAAGAAGACGAGCAGAAGTCAGAGGAAGGGCAGGACTCGGACCGCGCAGAGCTGCAGCAGCCACCGAGGAGAAGCAGGCAGGGAGGGAATGGGAAGTCCGGCCGGCAGGATGTTTGCTGATATCTCATAAACACACAGTCTGAATATCCTTTCATGTGTTTGCTCCATGCAAGTTTGGGCTAAGGGCCAAGTTCAGTCCCATGCACCTTGCCGAGCAGCTGAAGAAAGGTGCGGAATAGGTCAGCACATTCCCTTCACCATATCTACCGAAGCATCACATTTCAATGCTCTAGAGCGTTTAGAGGACGGATCATTCCTGATTTTGCTTGGCATTGACTCACCGGAGCACAGGAAGATGGAGGTGATCAGGCGCCAGTACTGGCGCCGGTCGAGGATGTCTGACGTGGACAGCGAGCCCAGCGCGCGAAGCGCGGCCTCGGAGGGGCCCACCAGGGGGTTTCGCGCCAGCGCCTCGATCTGCCAGTCGTTCTGCCACAGCGCTAGCACAAAGGTCGCTACCTGGCCGGCCGTCAGGCAGTACAGCAGTGCTGCCAGCAGCGAGCACCGCCGCCGCCGTTGCCGCCTGCGCACCATTTTCATATTCGGGCTTGAAATCTTTGCCAAGTCTACAAGGCTGCAGTATTGATTAGTGAATCTTCTAACATTGCTGCTGCTGGATCTTATCAAAAGAAGCTGTGCCTTGCACAGGAGCCCTGAGATGGCTGTAGGTCAGAGTGAAACAGGCTCATGCAGAACAAGGTTTCCGCCGTCATCAAGTATGACACACTCCTTTTGCAAATTGCAGCACTGCCACATCATGGGCGATTGTGGCACATGCCGCAAGAGTGTGCTGCCGACAGCAAGCACAATCATCGCCTGCTGTCCAGGGAATCATACACCCTAGCATACGAGGCTCCAGGGGATACTATATCTAACAGATACTGTACGGTCACCCCCGGAGGCTCCTGGAGGGTGTTAAGATATTGGGCATGGGCAGGGGATGTGCGCACCTGTCTGCGCGTACGGCGGCGTTCCTGCCGTGTTCCGTCAGCATCTCTTCCTCCTGCAGTCGGATGGCCAGCGCCAGGTCAGCGTCTGAGCCGCCGCCGCGCCGCGGACGCGCAAAATCCTCCTCCTCCGGTATCGGCTTCACCTTGCCGCCGGCGCCCTGCCGCAAAAACACACAGTTTGAGCATGAATTTGAACTTGTAACTCACACAATGCACCGAAGCAGAGCTGTGAGAAGGACCAGCCGACGCCCTGCCGCTCCACACCGAACTCTGATTCGCACTCTATTTTCAACGTCAAACAATGTACTGAGGTAGAGCTAAGCCAAGATTCAACCGGGCCCCTGCCGCAGGAACGGTGCATGCAGGGCACAGGATGGAATGTTGGTAAGGACAATGGTAGGAAGCTCTTTGAGTGCCCTGGTTATCAGCAAGTGTGGGCAATGAAAGGTGTGACGCTCTGTATCATTCGACAAGTAGGAGGATGGGAAGGAGAGGGAACGCACCAGCAGCCAGGTGGCGTGCTTCTCGGCCCAGACCTCGATGGACTTGCGCAGGGCCACATTAGGCGTCAGACTGACAGGTGCCGCCAGCACTGTGCCGGTGGCCGGGCATGTGCTGCTGCCGCCCGCCAGCCAGCGCTCTATGTAGCGCCGCTCGTACCTGCGCACATGCCGGCACATGTCACCAGGGCCCTGCATGCCCGGCCCACTCCTTCCAAGAGGAAATAACGATCCTTGGTATCGATCAATGCCTACTCCTGCGTACTCACTCATACTCACCCTGGACCGAAAGGCATCAGCTTGACAAAAGACTCTCTGTGCATGCTCCTGTAAAGAAACCTTTCTTGAACTAAGGTGCCTGGCAGATTACCACATAATTGACCAAATGATTGAGTGACCTGTCCACAACAGAGACATGCATGCCTCGATGCAGTGAGTTTGCCCTGACAACAATAAAGGAGCCCTGTGCACTTGTGAAGATGGGGACAGGTTATTTTGCCGATATGGTCAAGAAAGATGTGCTTACGTCTGGCCAGTGGAGAGCATGACGGGGTCCCTAAACATCTTGAAGGAGATGGGGCAGAAGAAGGCCTCAGGGGCGCCTGCCTCCAGCGCTGCTGTGTCCAGGTCTCCTTTGCTGAAGCTGACCACCCCTGCGAGACATGTACATGTGTTAAGAGGCTTCTTCCACATGATGTTGTGCAATTGAGGCATAACAACAAACACCATGGTGCCAGTTGCCTGATGCATTGGCGCTGCATCAGAAGAAGGATGCGCTGACATGGACAAAGCAGGGTCCAGGAGAACAGGAGGCACAGAGGCAAAGGTGTTCAAGAGGTTTATTGACGGTTTTGCATATGCCAAGGAACAACTCATATAGACTTTGCCTGCATTGCATAAAAAAGCAAAAGCTTGGCCAGGAGTGCATGAGGTTTGAAGCTCACTTGCAGCAGCAATGAGGTCGGAGGTGCCCTCGTTGCCATGGCCACAGATGGCACTGAGCCACCTCTTCGCCAGCTGTTCATCCCCATGCGCCTTCCTCAAAAGGTCTTTGTACAGGCCTTCATCTCCTGCACAGATTCAAAAGACCCTGTCATTCTTCATTAATGTGAAACGCTGCATAACTCAACTTAGCCATCATGCTGAATACTACTCCTTTCACAAGCTCCTTAAGGCTTGTGAGCTCTGCCTTTCATATGCTGAATATCTTTCAAGTGGCTGCTGCCTTTTCTCTTGCATAGACCAAGGCAAGAAGCATCATTACTGGCATGCCATTAAGAAATGCAGCTTTCCTTGCAGTGCGCCTGTCTCTGCACCCTGCATGGAGAGTGCACCCTGCTCACCTTGATCATGTCCAGGGCGCACTGCTGCGAGCCTGAAGTCCTGGGACGGCGAATGATGACCGCTTGACTGGCCGCTGGTCGAGGCCTCTCCCGAGGTCCTGCCACCTGCTGGGATCAGGCAATGATCAGCAAGACTCATCAATCCTACCCTATGTGACGCACTTCTAGTCAAACACGTCACAGTCAAAGCTGCTTCTCTCCAAACAGATTCTGTTTGGAACAAGCAAAGGTATTACATCGGGATCCCAATAGCTTTGAGCTAGTCTGATAAAAGGGGACTGTCTAGGCCAAATGACGACGCAGGGGAAGCAACCACTGCTGCCTGTGACTGGTCCAATCTGGCCGCAGCACCGTGCGACCCCGAAATCCTCAAAAGGCAAATTTCAAAGCGCCCCGTTTTAAAAAGATACCAATATCTCTCCAGCCTGTTAGTCAACGATGCATGCCCAATGTTACCTTTTGTCACGGCAGGCGACAAACCAATGCCAGACCAGCAAAATGAAGCCTTTTCTATGTCACAAAGTACCACTCTTATTTTATATAATTCATTCTTGCATGAAGGAACATATATCAGCCCGCCAACTTTGAACGACCTATCTTCCTTTAGCTCCTCCCTTTATTGAAGAAGCACCCTATTGGGCAGACTGGACCCGTCTGGCTGTCAAAGTCAGCAGCAACTGAAACTGGTATGGTAGATTCGATCATTACGGACGCACCGTCTGAACTGCCCCTGATGCATCCAGTCTCCTCGTCCTGCGGGATAGGATAAGCCGGGGCTGAGGGCGCGTCAGGGTCGCCCTTCATCCTCTCCCCGCAGATCCCACAAACAACTAGTCGAGCTCAGGTCAAGGCCGATCGTGCTGCTTTCACACAATTCAAGTTTCAGCGGGGACCGTTTCCAAGTTTTGGATTACCTTTTGGGGCCTCCCTGCCACCTGCCGCCGTCAGCTTCTACTGTGGCTTCTGCATGCCATTGAAGCTTCTTACGCGCCACTGGGCAGAGATGGTTTTCATGCTTGCCAGACACTTCGTGCACACTTGCACTGTTGATGCACCGCAGCGCAGACGCTAAGCAAGTTGACAATCAGAACCATGGCAATGATCAAAGTAATATGCTCATGAGCGCTCGTCTGCACTTTGCGGTGGTTTTGTCCTGAATGGACACACATGGGGTGCCTAGCATGCATGTGCATGATCCCGAATGAAACCTTGTTTACACCATCATATCAACAATCATAGCTTGGGCATTAATCATCACCAAAAGGCTCCTTCCCCAGCTTCACATGTCTGGGTCGGCCTTCGGCTCATGTACATGTGTTCTGGCATGCGCAAAACCAGCATGCAAGCACTCAGCCGCCATTCACATACTTCAGCCACTCATTAGGTAAATTCCAAGGGCATAAAGCGCTGCTAAAAACCATCTACACCCATGCCGGCCGCATGATGCCGCAGACAAGCGCACTCCGTTCAACTAGCAAATGTGACTTGAGACTCTGCCCAAATCTAAAACCAAGGGAGTGCGCTCCCAAGCTGTGCAAAATGCTTGCTGGCAGATAAATTAAAGCCCCTATCCATCCTTGAAGCTACAAACTAAGCTTAGTGAAAATCCTCCTGCCTTCATAACATGATCACATGAGCGATGACACATGCACATTAAAAATTGCACATCCGCATCACTATCAAGTAAGCACTACAGTACAGTGCTTCTTCCTACCCACCCCCTTGAAACTCTCCTTTAATGGATCCAGTACTGTACATTGAAGCTAGGAGATGAGGTGGCACGAGTAATGGCCTCATCAGGGATGACTCATGGTCTCCTGCCCTCTTATGACCCTCGTCCAAAGCATGCCCGGTCAGGCGCCAAAGATAAAAAGATTCTTTTCAAATGTTCTTTCGAAAAGAGTGCACCAAGTCTCTGGGCATGGCTGGCAAAAGGCCTTAAGAAGGCCCAGATGGCAGGGAAAGGGAACTTATATTCAAGTTGGCAGATCATCGATTGGAAAAGATGATCTGTGGGCCCGTGAAATAAAGGAGAATCAAAATGGGGGGAATGGAACTGCCTATCCAGCGGCGTTGCCTCCGACGCGCAGTGCGCAGTATCCCGGCGATTGATTGACCCAGTTTTGCTGCGGCAGCACACAAACACGAACGGTCAGCATGCCTCATTGTGGGGATTGTGCGACAGAGTCTGGCGCTCCTTTACTTCATGTATATGGCATGGTCAGCATGCTGTAAGGTCACTGTCAAGGCAGCGTCAAATCTAAGAGCATTGTAGCTCATCTCCTGCTCAAATGCGCCACTCTGTCAAAAAGCAGATGTGCACAGTATATGACTTGATAAAAACAAGATGCCTGCCCCTCAGCAGGCTAATCTGAACAGTGACATTGCAAAGACAGCATGTATCTGCAGTGTGCATGACCGCAGGAGCTGGACTACTCATCAACGACTCGTTATAAGTAATGATCTGTCAGGGGTGAGTCACCTGGATGAGGTAGTAGCGGTCGGTGCAGCCGGCCTTCTTGGCAGCTGCCGGGCAGTTCCACCTCACATTGGCCAAGCCGCCGCCTGCTGAGAATGTGTTCTGGCTGAAAGTCCACGCGCATAGATCCGCATTCTCATAGCCGTCTGTGTTGTACCTGCGGCATTATATCTCAGGGGCTCAATCCTCAAGTCTGACCCTCTTACATGGATTTTGTAGCTTGGCTACGTTCTTGAAAAAGGAGTGAGTGTGACGTCTTATTGGGGCACTGTACATAAAATCGAGAAGCACAGCCTTTATTCATCCTACCAATTGTTGATTTCACTGTGTTCAGGATTTCAACCCAGGGATGCTCAAGCTCAGTCTTAGCTCGGTCTATGCATGAGCCTCAAACTGGCATTTGGGCCGCACACGCCTTCAATTGCAACCCCTTTGTTGATCAACCGGGGGGACTTTACATTTGACTTTTCAATTCTGAGCCGTGCAAAATCATCTAAAACACAGCTAATAATCATTATTGCACGCTTATCCTGCCAGAGGCAAGGTGCGTCTGCAGACAGGCTGCATGTAAAGACTGCCACATTTCCCACCGCTTGATGGGTTCGTCGGATCCATGCAACACCCAATCAACCGTGGGCACGGTGCTCAGTGTGTTTATAACGCCCCCCGCCAGCCGGGGCCCAAAACACAGCAATTGCAGAAATGAGGGGTCAACTCACCAGGCGTTGATGAGGGGGTCACTGCTGACTTCCATGGCCTCGTGTGCAACAATGGAGGCCATGCCATCAGCCTCTGCATTGTAATTGGGAGTTGCCAGCACGTTGTTCGCGCCCTGCGCTGTGCATGCATTCAGGCAAGGCAGCGGGCTGCCCACAAACCCAAACCTGCGGGCAGCAGCAGGACGCTGGTTCAAGACCGCGGCTTTGCATGTCATGTAATAGAGTGCCCAATCTAAAGGTCAAGAGAGCATCGGGGGTTGAAACAAGTCCATGACCCCAGTCTAGCAGAGGACCATAACCAAATCGACCTGAATCTAACTTGTTCAAGCTGAATAGTCAGGCTGCTGAAATCCAAAGCACTGATGCATGCACATTGCGAGACGGCGTTTTTTAACACATCCATGTTCTCTCTGTTGGGTGCGGCGGCTCAGAGGAACTGTCTCAATTACGAAAGTCATTTATTGTCTGAAATGCGTGCCATGAAGTTCAAGATGTTTGGAGAATGGTCATAAGAAGGAGGAATGCTCACAGCGTCTGCCGGTTCCTGCTGTCAAATCCGTAGGTGTGCCATCCGCAGTAGTTGGTGCACATGCCTGCACATGCATGCCACATGATCAGACGACAAGATCCGTCCATATATTGTACATAATGTCTTTGCATTTCCTGCTGTGAAAGGGCTGATAAGGCAAACAGCGTGCAAGCAGAAATGCTGGCCTTCTCAAACAGCTGTGGAGCACATTGGATAGGAATGCTTTCAAACAGGAACTGCTGCTTGCAGTCAACATGGTGCAGATCTGTTTTGCAAGGGTTACAAAATGCTTGTGGCCCCCAGAATGCTTGCCGCCCAGCAAGGCTTCCGTTTGGCACCTTTGTCTCGGCTAATGGATGCAGCGCTCATATGGATGCCAGGGTCCTGGGCGCTTGAATTTCCACTTTTTGAATTTGAACCTTTTCCAAAGTAAAGTTTATGGAAGGATGTATCAGGCAGCGGCATGGCCTCACACCCTGTTCACAGATTTAAATCACTGGTGTTTTTAAATGACGGGGTAAAAAGGGAACGCCGCTCACCGCTGGTGGCCTTGACATTCGAGGCGCCCAGGAGGAGGTAGACAGCGTTGGTCAAGTAGGGAACGATGCCTCGCTGAATCACACAATCCACCACTGTGAAGATCTGGTCGTTGGACAGATTGTTGCCCTGCAAAGAGGAGCAGCAAGATGAACTTCAGCAGCGCATAAGGAAACGATGTTCACTGGGCAGCTGTAAAATGCACAGGTTGAGGCTCAGGAAGCATGCATTGCTGACGGAGCACGAGTGCTTTTCCAGAGTCTGCAAGAGTGTCAGATGATGTGATTTAGAGGGTTCTGAACTCCCAGGCATGCATGCAGCTGCAGACGCCCGCAAAATAAATCTGGTGCAAGGCAGTTAAAACTTGACAAGGCGTGTGAGCCCCTCAAGTATTCACCAAGCAGCCAGCAAAATATTGAGACCGTTAAAAGCCCAAGAGAGCATTCTCTGGTATGTAGCAAGCCAGAGCTTGGTGCAGGATCTGAAAATCTTGCTCCAAAATTAAAAGCAGTACTTAGTACAAGTGGGGAACATGAGCAATGTGTATGAATAATACCTAATATTAGTAAGGTACGAAAACAAGTTTGGTGAAGGTTCAGATGCTTACCACGAAGCAGGGCCCATTCTTGACGATTGCTCTGCCACCATATTTGACAATGTTGGGGATTGCGCCGTTTTTGTCAGAGTACGTAGTCGCTGTCCCGTACCTGGCGGCATGGGGCAATAACACACCTCAAGACTAGCCTTCATCACACCTCATCACACCTCAGAACTAGCCTTCAATAGTTCTTCATTTGTTCAAATAAGATGAAAACAGGTTGCAGACATGCTGATGATAATTGCCAGTTTGTCGTCTGCAGGGAGATTTCTGCACATCTTCACCGCCTTACTAACATTGCATGCATCTTTAAACACATGCCTGGCATCTAGAGCATGATTTTCCCAGACCCATTGTGATTTCCTAGGACCTCCAGACATCAAGTCTACCAAAGGAGACATTTTAGGGTGAGCCAGCAGCAAAATATAGACCTCTAGAGCCTTCCAACTGGTCTTGAACTATTATTGTTGGGCCCTCTTGTACTGGAGACTTGGAGTATTTTTGGAGCATGCTGTAGTGCTCATTGGAAAAACCGCCCCCCCGGCGGTTCGGGAAAGTTTTCAAAGCAACCTTGAGTCCTGACACCAAAAACACCAGAATCACGCTCCGTTGGATTGGGCTCATCAAGAGCTTCCCAAATTTGGTATAAAAATTACAACAGGGTTGATATTTTGGGAGATAGGGTCTTGCTTATTTACCCCTTTTTGGCCAAAAATGTTTATTTAATGCAAATTTTAGAATGAGCACTACTGTACCATGGTTTGCCACCCATGCTCTGTGCCATGTCAGTCAGAACCTTCACGGTAGTTGGCCGGTTGGCTGTCCCGTTGTTGTTCAAATTTCCCCAGGCGCCATACCAGATGTAGTATATCTGCGTGTATGCATTTCCAACCCTCTTAATTCCCCCGGATTCATTGTTCAAACCCCCCGGCAAGCAAACCCTTCCCAACTCCCCGCTCAGCCGATGCATGCATTTCCTTTGCAACTTATTGATCAGCGTAGCACGCCTTTGTATGAAAAATACTCAGGCTGAAATGCGTATAGCTGATATCAGGATTATCCAGTCATGCCAGCAGCTGTCCTGTCTGCCAGGTATTCAGAACAAAGATGGACAGTGCAGAAGGGTCGAAGAAAGAAAAACTTACAATAAGGCCGTTTTTGTTGTTGACCACCGGCCCTCCATACCAGTTGATGCCGAAGCCTGTCGCGACCGGAGCTTGCCCCTGCAAGACATGCATGCACACTGCATTAGCGCCATGTCAGCATTACTAAAATACAGCTTTCAATGTTTAAATATAAGTACAACATTTTAGAGACCTTTTGGGAGCCACCTGAGGCTCATTGGTCTCGTAAGCAGTCTGTCACTGCCCATCTTCATGTCACAAACTTCTCATGTGTCTGCATTGATGCCCACTGCAGTACTCTACAATGCTAAAAACGCAAGTCAGGATCTGCGCCACAGCGACAGAACTGCATTTCTGTCACCCTGCATGCCCAGGATTCAGGCAGCCTCTAGAGATCACCTCTACCGTGCATGCACAAGACATGCACACACATAGAACTTGCAAATAACTAAGACATGCATGTGTTTGAACAGATACCCTTGGCGCAAGGTTAGGCGCTCCAGGTGCCCATGCAGCGGTCACAGTGCAGAACAGGGATGAAACCTCAAAGTTCTAATCCCAGAAACTGCCATCATGACTGCTGACTGTACATGTAGCAAGATGCGGGCCAGGTCGCAGCACTCATCTGTGGAACCGCCGCGCTGTTACAGGGTGTGATAAGCCACGAGCAACATTCTCAAGTTTCCTTCACCGTGACTAAACAAAACTTTGTTGAGTGTCTCCATGCAGCCCCTTACAGCACACAGGATACTATATGCTCGTTGGAATCTAGTTGGAAGCTGCCTCTTACCGTTCCACTGGCGGGGGGTGTGACCGTGCTCGTGCCATCGGCGTTTTGCGGCACGCTGACACTGGTTTGGCTATTGCCCCCGTTTGTGGTGGTAGGAATGAGGATGTATGGAGCCTGCAACATACAGCAATTATCTCAGAACGCTTTTGTTAGAATATAAATTTTGACCCTTGTTCAGTCCTATCTCCTGGATCCATCATTGCATTCCCCGGAAAATGATTATATTTGTAAATGTCCCTTTCCTGACCCGTGACTCAAAACCCAATCTATCTACATATTAAGCTGAATTGTTGTACAAAATTTTCCGGGGCTTGCAATTAGCATGCCACAACAACAGATTGGACTTGATGCATGCGCACTCCGTGGGCTGGCCTAGATTGAAAATTGGACAGATCACATGCACAGTAGAACAGCTGTAGGAACCACAAAGATACATTATACAACCTGCTCTTTTTTGCCTACAGCTGTCTGCAAATAGACTCTACAGCTTCACTCTTGAGACAATCAAGACTTGACCAGGCAGCGATTACTAATGTCCGCTCACCTCGCCCATTTTGTAGTCATCCAGGGCTCGCAGCCAGAAGGTCACGTTCGAGACATATCCCCCAGGATTGAGGTAATGGAAGGGGAATACGGACCCAGGGTTCCCGTAGTAGCTCTGCAGCGCCTTGAGCCGTACATCCCAGCTGCAAATTTAAACACAAATTTGCATTCAGTGTTTGTAATCAGCTTTGCAATGAAGCAGCAGTGCTCATTACTGTTTGAAATAGCATGTGGCCCTTTCAGCGAAACCTCAGCCTTTGCTTCACTTTCTTTGCAACCTTCTCTGAAGGTAAGCTGCAAAAATGTCAGAGGGGGATGAGTCTGGGGTGCAAGGACACGTATGCCCTGCAAAGTACGCAACCGTTGTCTCACTTGCTTTGCACCGTTCCGCGGAAATGCCCAGGAGGCCAGAGGGGGCTAATCAGGGGTCACGGGGAATGTTTGCAGTCTTTGCGAGTCAACTGCATCACTCCGTTTTGGGGGTTGCCAGAAGGTCAAAATTCCAACAAGTGGAAGGGGATTTACCAGGGGTCGAAGGGCATGTACTCCTTTCCAGCAGCGTACTCTAGCCCGGCCACAATTTCGCCCTTGGTCAGAAACCCGCTGCAGTTGGACGAAGTCATCATGGCAGGTGGCGGCGGCGGCGGTAGATTGGGAGTAACCTTGGGAGTTACTGCCAACTCTCCGGCGGCGAGCGCCTGCACATATTTAACATACAAATTTTGAATATGAATTCAAGTGCAAGTATCAGAAATAAAATCCGCACCCACCCAACGTCAAAGAGATGAGGATCCATGGGAAAAGTGTCTTCTGCTGGGGACTGGACAAGCAGGTGTGCTTGCAAAGAGGCTCTGAGCGCATGTTCGCAAAATCTTCTCCTTGGAGCTCTTGCTGCAACCCATTACTGTAATTAGTGCTGCAGTCTGTTTGCGAGATCCAAGAGACCAAGCATAGAGAGCTGTGCATTGTGTCGTGTTCTGCTGCTTTAGAATGAGTAGTGGGTGTATTCACTTGGGTGTCTTGGACGTAGGCCATGGCTGAGGTGTCTGCCAGCTCAGCGCCGGGGTACGCGCTGGGGTCGATCGTGGACGAGTCACCCATTGCCGGCTTCTCACCTGTAGCACACCGCCATGTGTCAATCATCCATGGCGTGCTGCATGCGTGCATTATTTACCGGCCCTCTCAAGGTTTGATGACATCCTGGGAACAACTGCAGTCCAGGCAACCTGAAGAAGCTGGCTTTCCCAGCACTAAATTATTCAATGCACTCAGCAAAGCGAAATGGAAAAGGCCTTGGAAGCAATTAACCACAAATCCACAATTACTCAATTCTAATTTTATGCAATAAAGCAAGGGGAAGAGTTGTTTTCTTGGTGGCTTTTGAGGCTCTGGAGAGCAGAGGGATTGGATGTGTGAAGGAGGGAACGCTTGCGTGCTGACCTGCGTAGGACTTGGCTCGGATGGCTTCGTTGCTGATTTTGCTGGCGATGAAGACGTTGCCATAGGCGGCCTGCTGGCTGGCAGCGCCGGAGCTAGGCAGGGTCCAGACCCCCTCCAGGGACTGGGGGGCCCCGGTGGAGGCCACAGCTGTGGGCACCGCTGTGGTGGCCTGCCCCGCCGCTGCCTGCCAGGTCACACGGCGCGCTCAGCACACAAAGAGAGGGCAGTGCATCTAGGAGGATTTGCTGGCCTTTCTAATCTCATGCACTTTTTGCATGTACTGTAGTCAGCAAACAGCAACGTACATGCCTCACTTTGCTAGGATCTAAGCTTGACAGTTGACAGCAGAACAGTTGACTTGTTTGCAGGTCCTTGACATGATGTTTCTGTTGCAGGAACACTGGCGTTCTGCCAAGTTGGGCATGTGCTCTCAGAGGTGCATTCTGCTCATGCATATTGCAAGTTGAATAGACCAACTCAAGTCCGCCTCTGAGCTGCAAGATCCAGGACTGAAGGCTAGGCCAGGCCACTGCAAACTTTGCATTGCAGAGAATCTCTTACCGGCGTGGCGCTCTCTACCTGAGGGGCCGCCTGGCTGGCTGTGGGGGCATCAGGGATCCACCAGCTACCACCAGCTACCGTCTGGAAGCCACTCTCTGTTATTCCCTCATCAGCCTTCAGAGAACGCTGCGCCCCCCTTGGGTGAATGGGGAGATATGAAATCCTCTGCCCTAGCCTGCTGCCATGGCTCGGCTGCTCCTGCAGTGACAGCAGCACTCGTCAGGGAAGCTCGCCAGTCATTCTTTGCACCAGTAACCTCTCTAAAAGCGCACTGTGATATGCATGCGTGCAGGACTGACACAAGCACATGCTATGGATATTGAGCTCTGCTGTGGCAGATTGCAAGTAGGTGAACTGATGTCCGCAGGCAAGTGCTTTGTGAGATGGGTCTGCGCGCGCACCTCTACACACAAGCAGCTCTGCATTGTGCACAACAGCAGCAGAAGGCTGATTTGAGTTCTAAGCCCTGAGAGCTGACGACCCCCCATTGCTCGCCTCAGTTTTGGAGGTCCTTTTCTGAGACAGGCAGCTCAGAATTCACCTGCAGAAGCAATCACCCTCGCATAAGTGCTGAGTAAAGTATGCAAATGATACATCCGCACATACGGCAAGACAATTAAACCGTTCAAAGGAAGCTTCGCTTCGCGAAAATATCAGACATCCGGTACGCTTCATCTGCAGATCACCTTTGGTGGAAGAGTCCTTGGAGTTTAGGCAAGCTTAGTGCCACCTGCTATGCTGTAAAAAGGAGCTTCCCCGATCCCCATATACCTTACTTCTCACGTGCCGACTTCACTGTCGTCTTCAAGCGTCTGCATCGTGATGTCTAGGGTACCCAGACGGAACGGCCGTCTTCTGCGGATTTTCTGCCGGTTTTCTGGCTTTTTGCCGCCAAATCGCTAGATAATTGCTCACAAGATCAGATCCCTTTGCCTCCCGGCTGTTTTCTGGCTTGCTGGGGAGGGGTCCGTTCCGAAGTTTAGTCAAACGATGGGATCTCTCCGACTTGTGCAAGCGAAAGCAGGTATACTCCAGAAAAAGGCCTTATCCACTGCTTCGTTTGTTTATTTATCCTTCTACAGCTTGCTTTTGCGACGTCTAGGCTATCTCTCTGTGCAGAGATCGTGAAGACGTCCCTGGTGGGAGGTCGGGGAATTGTCCTGATGTAACCGCGCCTTTACCCCTTGTTCCTTCGCAGGGTTTCAGAACCAAAATAGCCTGCGATGCATGCAGCCTCCCTGCTCACGCACTGCTTCCGTTTGCGCAATCTGAGGTCGCCAGTAACATAAATCTGAAGCATAGACACGGCTGAGAAGTCGCCGGAAAGACTCGGAGCGCGGCAACACTGTCCAAGGGCGTCTCCAAGAATTGCCAAGGTTTGCCTGCCTTTTTGCCCTCACTCCTGAATTTCCGCCCAATTACTGAGGTTAATTGCCTATGTTGCATCTCTTATATTAAAAATTCTCGTGGCTTGTGAGCAACGAAGATGACATCCGCCGCCTTTGAAAAGAAGGATCATTGGATTCCCATCTTGGGTGTTGTTTTGTGACGGCCGTAGCGCATTGATTCCTTTACAATCACAACAGCACTGAAAGAATTACGCATTTAAGTGTTGATTTGTTTTGAGTAAGTTTTGGTTGTCCTGCTCCATTGAAAGAGTTATGGAAGTCAGTCCATCGTCTTCAGATCACGGCCTGATTGGGGATCATAGTTATGTGCATTATGGCTGCAACCAGATTTCTTCCTTAGCATAACATTACTTCAAGGTTTATTTAACAAAGGATCGAGGTATAATTCGTCCCATTAGAAGCCACTATCCTGCTGAGGCTCAGCTCTTGCCTGCGGAGCCAGAAAACTGCCATGATCCATTCTCTTGTGAGGCAGTATCTTTTACTCCAGTTTGCAAGCGCGCTGCTACCAGCTTGTTCCCAAATGCAGCTATCTCAGACGCTAGGGCTCACCCATAAGCCTGTGTTTGTCTGCAGGATGGCCGCACCTCCCACCCAATCCAAGTACCTTGGCCTGGAGCAGGCTGCCAAGTCCGGCAGCCTTGATGAGCTGAAAGCATACACAGCCAAGTACATCTGCTGCATGCCGCCCTTCCGCCAGAAGCAGCTGTGCGCCATGGCTGCTGGCACAGGCAATGTGGACTGCCTCAAGTAAGTTCCCTGCACACAACACAGACAACTCCAATGCTCTTTGACTCCCCTTGACAGGATAAAAAGCCATGAATCTAGTGATGCAAGATGTCCCATTTCAGATTTTGCTTGAGGTTGGACATGTCCTGCTATGGAAGCATCAGGACTTGTTCATATCACACAGATTCTGATGTCGGACATGTGCTTGTGTTTATTAGACACATGCGCACACTTTCCAGCATGCCTCGGTAGTAACCCTTGAAGCCCTGATAAGCACTGGCATCTCCGGGTGCACGTTCATATTGGGAAGCAGGGTTGTGAGACAAAGTTATTCGTGTGTTGGTGCAGATACATGCGTGACAGCGGCGCACAGTGGGATGAGATGACGCCAATGATCGCTGCTCAGAATGGAGCAATCGACTGCATGAGGCACGCCTATGAGAATGTAAGTCAGCTGCATTTGATCGTGAGCAAAGTTTGCTCAGCTGAGCATGCGTTGCAGACATGCATGCATTTGCCGAAATGGCAGGCATGCAGAAAATCTGACTCTGAATGCCTGCATGTTTTTACACAAGGTCATGCTTGCAAGTGCAAGGGCAAGCTCTGCGAGTTGTGGCACCTGCACGGACATCTTGCCTCTCACACCAGTGTCCACAGCTGCATCTAAATTGCGTTACCAGCTAACAGACCAGCCATGCATGCAGCCTTCTACCTGCAGCATGTCTGCGGGCCACCTTCCCTCCTAGCAAGAACAGTCTGTCACACGGAGGGGAATGCATGCATGTAGTGACACGAATGGTGCATGCTTGTCTGCAGATGCTCCTGGCTTCTGACAGGAACGGCGCGCAGTAATGTGACAGATACATGCATGCCTTGACAAATACCATGCATGTGATGTGAGGAATGATGCATGCATGCAGCAGGGATGCCCCTTCGACATCCGCGTGTGCATCTATGCTGCTGAGGCTGGCCAGCTGGAGGCTCTGCGCTTTGCAGTTGATATGGCCAGCCAGCCACTGAACACCGCAGTTGCCTATGCTGCAGCCGCCAAGGATAATCTGCCCTGCCTGACCTACATGGTGGAGAAGGTGTGCTCTCTATTTGCTCTATATCATGGAGTCCATCCCATGATATCCAGGTCCTGTTGGGTTTTGGGAGCTGCGAGTGCCAGAGCAGGCAGGAATGCTTGCATGCACTTCCTATGGAGGACAATGCCCAGATCAATGCGGTGGGGCTGCAGTACTTGTGGGGCTTTAAGAAATCCATTTTCACACAAGCTGCTTGAGTATGGATCCTCCTGTGGGTGGGCACCTTTGAGCCTTTCAGAAGCTGCATGCATGAAAGCAGAAGGTGGAAAGACAATTAATGGATGCATGTCAGATCCCCCCCATCCCTCAGCTGCAGCTGGTCCGACACCAGCAGCCCCGCACTGCTGCTCTGCTCCGCTGCAGTCTTCACCAACACAAGGCTTCAGCAAAATGACAACCTACAAAATTATTCTTTGATGCTCTGCTCCGTTGCAGCACCAAATGCAGCGTATGTAGCAGAGTGTGAGGTGTTCATGTGCCCCTGTGATGCTGTATTCCGAACAGAATTTGACAGCCCCCAAGAGCCCCCCAAGGAGTTGGGCAAAGTGGTTCAGGGCTAGGGGCAAGGTGTCAGGGCAGCCCCGGATAAAGTTCAGATTTGGTGAAATAGCGTCAGGGACAAGGCCCCGAAGCCACATGGCTGTGAATCAAGGGCACCCTGTACTTTTCAGGCAATTTGAACCAATAAGAGGCCAGATTCAAAGGAAAAACTACGTCTCCCTTGTGAATATCCTTGGGAATCTCAGGGATACCCCGGGATATCAGCTAGTTTTTGGCAGCGGGCGGTGGCGCAGCCCCCCCAACCCCGTGCCCTACTTAGGGGCTGGCCTGAGATTTTCTAGAACCCCTGTCAAACCTTCATTCCGAACCATGCATGCAAGTCCGACTTGGAGACATGAGTCATGGATGGCTGGACTGAGCGGCATTGAATTGGTGCTGCAGGGGTGCAAGGTGGAGCCGGTCATCGCTGGTGTGGCGGCATCCCGCGGCGCCATGTCGTGCATGCTGTAAGCGCCCATGCAAAGCCTGCCACCATCAGAATGACATGTCCTGTCTCGACTGCTGCACGCCAGAGCAGCATCTTTTGCATGTCAAGTCATCATCTAATAGTGCTTGGCTGTACATGCCTTTAGCTTGTTGCCGAGGAGAAGCCTTTGACATGAACAAGCACCAAGTGGCTATCCTCAGAAGCCGCTTGCAACTGTTGTGCAACCACATGAGGCAGGCTCTGCGCCATCACAGTTGTGAAAGAAATCTCAGTGATGTCTTATAGGTACGGAATAACAGTGTGTACTTCTGACTGACAGTGACTGATGGCGACTAATTAATGGGGTGACTCATCGGTGTGCATGCCTGATCAGGTTCCTGGTTGGGCACGGCGTGCGGCTGCGGGCGGGGGACATCGACTACACGCAGGCCGTGCTGCCGGAGGGCGGCCAGGAAAACGCGAGCATCCGCTCCCGGGCGCTCTGCCTCATCTTCGCCCTCAACCAGGGCGCCAAACTGACTCGCCGCCACTGGAACACCGCCGTTGGGTGCGCGCTTCATCGTTTTCTACAGTTTGTCCCTCCGCAGTGAAAATCGCGCAAAGGCCGAATATGCAGGCAGCTGACGCGCTACTCTGTCTTATTATCCATGCATTCTAAGAGTTAGATGAGCTGTACATAAGAAGGGAATTGTCATGGAAGGCAGTAATACAACGACAGGTGTGGCATTGGCAGTTGTGAGCTTTGAGCTAATGTCTCGGCGCATTCACATTCGTATGGGATCTTGTCGCATAGCATCCAGGGGAATAACAGTGGAGCAATTTGCCAGGCAACTTCACTGGTGCAGCGCATCGTAGAACGGTGGGCATTTTCTCTTTAATGAATATGTGCATGTCTCCGTGCATCACTCGACCCTGTCAAGTGGCAATCTTGTGCTGGAGCAAGTAGGCATGCAAGTGCGTGTTAGCAATGAGAGGCACTTTTTGGACTTCTCGTTGTGACGTACAAGCAGTATGGTCACCAGCCTGATCAGCCCAGCTACAGGACCTTCTTTCTTGGCAGCTCTTGATTACAGATCCGCCAGAACTGAAGCGCTCGAGCCACAGATCCTGCAATGCTTGAGCTCAAATCTGTCAGAATTGAACGGCTCTTTTCTCTTCTGCCTGCGCAGGGCAAGCGCACAGCGCATGCTGATTGAGCGCCGCAAGGCATTTTACCTAAGCATCGGCTATGCCAAGGCCCTGACAGCCGCAGCCAAGACCGACGAAACCGCCGCGGCCCTCTTTGACATGCACATCAACCTGAGCCCGCCAAAGAAGGCAGCCGGCAAGCGCGTCACCGGCCCGGCGGCCGCTGCGACCCCGATAAACGGCGGCAAGGGAAATAAGGCGGCGGCTGCAGGGGAGGAAGCAATTGGAGAGGGTGTGTGTGCGTGCGACCCGGTGCATGCTCCGCTGGCTCGCATTCCCAAGGACGTGGCTGAGATCATTGCCGGGTGAGTCACCTTTTTCTGCACAGTCTCAAAACTTGATTGAACCTCTTCCTGCAGGGTAGGTGTGATACGCTGGTTGTGTGGAGTGCACTAGAAATGGAATTGCAGGGTGGGAGAAGGGGGATAATAAGAAGGTGAGGGGCTGCTGTGCAGGTATGCGCACCTGCGTGGAAACTATACAACCTGAGGCGAGTTGCAATTTTAACTTGAATAAAGCAGCGCAAGTCAGCATGGACTGCCCTGTCAGCAGCTCATGGCTGTGTGAGGAATCAATAGCAACCGCCATGCAGCGTAGAGGGGGACATGTCAGTGACCTTGGGATCTCTGAGCTTTGAGACATCCAATCCACATTTCATCCCTATTTGATGTGGCAAGGGTGTGACCTGCAGAAGGGGAAATCTTGGTGCATTTTGTGTGAAGTGTGTATGGAATAAATCGATGCCGAGTTGTATGGCTCACTGGTGGATCTGGAGGCTTCAGCCGCAGTTTCAAGGCATATGCCTGCTGCCAGCATCCGTGCAGACCAGCTTCTGTCTATTTGCAGCCAACGAGACTGGTGCAGCATACAAGAAATAGCCGTGAAGCGTGGGAAGAAGATGGAATTTTTAGTGCTTGAAATGCCCCTTGATTTGACCTCGTTCAAAGAGATGTATGCTAGTGCTTGTCCCTGCCTAATGTATTCCTTCAGATTGTGATACTGTTGCAAGCTGTTGCAAAAAGGAGTTCAGGTACAAGGATCTCTCCTCAGGAGATGAGTTAATCGTGCATTACTGTAATGCACAGTGACTGCAGGCTTATGAAGACCCATCTGTCATACAGTGTGTGGCCCATTAGGCACAATCAGAATCCAGGGCAGATACAAAACACGCAGCCTGTACAAGCAGTCTGATCACACATCCTGGTCCGAAACTCGCAATGCAATGTACACTCACTGTGGCAAAACACCCTCGGAGCTGCAGAGCTCAGAGCTTGAGCAATGTATAAGTATTCAGTATCGATATTCACATCTGAATGGACCAACGACTTCAGGTCGTCTGGGAGCTCTAACAAAATTCTTGCGCCATGCACATGCGATGCCATGTCAGCTTGTGGACCATAGGAATTCATGGGTCAGGGCAGAAACACAACAAGCATGCTGATCACACATACTAGAAGGAAAGTTGCAAAGCAATGTTCACTCATATCATCTCGGAGCTGCAGATCTGAGCAGTGTGCGAGTGTCCAGTATCAATATTGACATCTGTGTGGACCAACAACAAAAACTGCCCTTTCATGGATTCTTTACCAAAGCCACGGGCCATGATGAGATGTCACAACTAATTCTGGACCATAGACTATAAAGGCCAGGGCAGGAACTGATCAAACATCCTAGCAGGAAATTTGCAAAATAACGAAGACTATAATCATTCTGGGATCTGCAGATCGGAGCAGTGTACAAGTTTCCAGTATCAATATCAGAGTTTGTATGCACCAAAGAAAAATCGCCGTTCTCACACCAGCACGGCATCAAGACAGGGTCTGGATCATAGGGCAGGATCCAATCGTGTAGGTGAGGATCCAGGGAAGGAACACAACAAGCATGCTGATCAGGAGACCCAGCAAGAAGCTGGCCAGGCAGCGCAGAATGACGTCAATGACATTATCCGATGGACAGCCAGTGCGCATCGGATTCGGCCACACCCGCACCCCATCGGAGAAAGCCGCGCGGCAGCCACCGCACCGGGCATCCGCCGCGCAGCTTCTGGAACAGCTTCCCGGTAGCTGCTCTCGGGGGGACCAGGCGGCTCCGCCGGCCTTGAGCATTGGGCTGACGATCTCGGTGTTGAATAGGACAAAGGTCGTGAGGCACATGCCGACGGCGAGCGAGATCATGCCGATGTAAACTCCGAAGAGCTCGTCATAGGAGAGGCAGAGGAAGTAGGGGAACTTGTGCGCCTGCCGCTCGGCTGTTGTCTCGGCGTTTAATTCCGGCAGGCCCAACAGATTAGCTCCGTTGACGCAGCGCATGTTCTGACACCACGGGAACGCCACATACCTGCTCGCGCGCAGGCAATAATATATCTGCTCTTTGTCCTCTCACGCAATACTTGATTGATTGCAGTGCCCCATTTCCCTGCCTTGAGCTCATGCTGTTACCGTTTTGTTGATACCATTATGTCTGTCTGCAGACAAGCTGCAGGTGAAGGCTACCTCAAATCCTACCCCTGTTTGGACTCACCACGTCCAATCAAGGCCCAATTCACCGTGGACACAGTGCTCAGTATTTATACCGCCCCTCAGCCAGCCAGTTCTCAACATCTTGCCCATGTCCTCTCTGAATTCTGAAATGACTGTGTCACTCGGCCGGATTGCACACGCCAGCTATGCATGCAGGAATCCAAATGTCCGTCTACAGGTCTCCTAGTCACAGCAGCAAGCACCAACTGCAGAATGTGCAAAGCGTAGAAGTGAAGCCATCAAGACACAGCTGTAAGTAATTACCTCCGGAATACCCCCCACTAATAATTTCAATTATGATATATTAGTAAAAGCAAAAGGATGAGACATACGTGTCAGCGCCCTGGCCGCAGCCCATCTTCGCGTTGAGCTCGGTCCCGGGGGCGGCCAGAGCCGCAAATGCGCCGTTGAAGCACTGCTTGGCAGCTGCCGCGGAGCTGCCGAAAAGCTCGAAGAAGAAGCAGCTGTGCTGACTAATCGCGTCCACACGTACGACACCTGTCACAAATGTGACCCTTTCAGGTTTGTAGAGTTTGGGACCCTGGATCATTGCGTAGCCTGAATAGGCTCCCCTGACCCGTACTTGATTCCTGAGCCTGAACCGAATCACTACAATCTACACATGCCCAAGATATTCTGGGTGTCGATCTGGGTATAAACTTTGAGCACTGTGCCCACGGTTGATTGGGTCTTGCTTGGATCTGGCGAGACCACCAAGGCGGTAGCATGTACGGCAGCCTTCACTTGCAGTTTGTCTGCAGGAGCAAATTGCATATGGCAGGAAACGCATGTAACAATAAGAATAATAATAAGAAGAAGAAGAACAGTCGGGAATTCTCTGTGAGCATTAGGTGTGACAATACCGCTCATGGGTGGGGGAATCAGCCGCCGGCCAATCCAGCGCCCTGGGTAGTCTGCCTGGAAGAGCGTCATCTTGCCAAAGGGCACCTGCAAAAAATACGACTAAATCTCTTGACTCCCAAATGCCCTGTGTAGCTGCTGCGCACAAGGTGACCGATTTGACAGGGCAGTGAAAGCACGAGAGAATAACTAATTTAAGGAAGGCAGGAAAGCTGCATGCAGTAATTGACATTTCTGTGACAAGACGCAACGCAGCCAAGTCTTCATGTGCAGCCATTGAGTTTGAGCAAGTCATCTCAAAAGGTGTTCCCTCACTTGTCCTCCAGCAGAGAAGTCCTTTATGGCAGTGAGAGTGCTGATTTCATGGTTAAATTCTTTTCTGGGATCAGTTTTCCAGCCACCCAGACCGCCGCAGCGCTGCAGGGCTTCAATCAGGGGCCACAGCTCGTTGTCCAAATTGCCTGAAATCAGAAATTTTTATTGTGGCTTCTTGTATTATATGTGGCTCCATATAACAGAGGCACGCTGTTTTCTGGCCTTCAGAAATTGAGAAAAGAAAACAAGAGAACCCTTGCCTGAGATATTTACATTGAAGGTGTAGTTGCGTCCGTCGTTGCATGCTATGCCCAGATCGTTGCAGGCCACACCTGTCGCGACAGCATAGTTTGCTGCTTAGTAATGCTATTTTACGCATACTAGTAATATTACTAAAAATAATAACACCTTGGCAGAGCGGCTTTTTGAAGACATAGTCATGATCAGCATCACACAGCTGAAGCCAGGCGCCCCGGCTCAAATGGAATATAAATTATCAGCTTGAAGCTATATATTCACAAACTCAGGAGCAGGGACCGATCCCTGTCTTGAGTTCTGTTGAGAGCCATAGAATTTAAAATCAGATTAGCAGCTTGCAACTCGCAGCTCGCAGCTTGACACATACGTTTCTCTTTCCTCCAAAGACCTCAGCAAGATTTGGTGAAGATATAATGGAACTTCCAACAATATGGATTGCAGTAAGCTCGCCAGTGAAAGGCAGCTGGTTGCCGGTGTGGCAGGCAGAGACTGGATAATCCTCAACAAGCCGCCCCCAACCGCGGTCCTGAGTGTTTCTCTCCGCTACCTGGACAATGTCTCTTTAAAAAAGCTTGACTGAAAGCCAACTTGTCTGTGAAGATGTCTTCGAATAAACTGGCCGAAGCTGGGATTTTGCTTGCAATTTTGGTGCATTACTGCTCAAAAGGGGCAGATTGTAGCTCTGCACAAATAATCACATTCTCTCCAAGCCAACTTTGTGGATGCGCACCTGAAACGTGTGGCGGCTGGTTAGGAAGAGAATCATTGCAGCCGCCAGCGCAGTAGCATTCAGGTCTGCCATCAACCCCGCCCGGTACACGTTTCTTTGCACATCGGGGTCTTGCGTACATGGCCTGTGCATTCACACACTGGTGGCACCCCATCCGATTTCCGCGTAACTCCATTATATTCACAGCAGCATGCATGCAATGCACACAGGTCGAAAGACATGTAAATCACTCTCATTCTATGCTAGACTAACTTGGCAAGGGGTTCCGCCCCAGCCTGTCAGAGAGATGAGTGTATGCATTGCATGCTAAAGGGATCTCTCATGTCAGGCGCACATCAGCGCACTATTACTTATTATTCCATGCTTTCCTTGGCAAAAGGCAAGGTGCATCTGCATGCAAGCTGCAGGCAAAGGCTGCCGAAGTCCCACCCCTTGATGGGCTTGCCAGATACAAGCAAGACCCAATTCACTGTGCCACAGGCTAGGCATGCCAGGCTGGGCACGGTGCTCGTTGTTCAAAACACCCCTTGCCAGAAGTGGGGAGAATTACTTGACCTTCAGTCACCAACTATAATTCGTGCCCATGCTGTTCAGTGGGCACGAACTACAGTACGGCAGATGGCCAAATATAGTGCCAAATCAATTCAAAGGCAAGTCCTGTCTTCAAGCATGTCTGCTTTATATGTGCATTGCCCCACGTGGAAGTCATCTGGGGAGTTAGGGTCCAGGGAATTACAGTTTATCTAAAGGGCAGGGCATTACCTGTAAGTACCGGTAAAGACAAGAGCCATCCGTTTGAAGAAGCCCAAAACCACTCCCAGCACGAATACAGGCAGCTCTGCCGCATAGCACAGCGCGCCGCATGCCTCAGGACGATCTGTGTTGTTCTGCGGATGTGCGCAAGAGAAAGTTATTTTAGAATTAAATATAAATACTTTGAAAATTGTAAGCTTAGGGGCAGAGGATTGGCATGCAGTTGTGTGCTATATAGCAGAGCACGCCGAATGCTATAGGAAAATACTTGTCGTGAAGCAGATGCACGCGGCAGAGATTCAAATCTTAGTCCGCCCAATCTTCAGGGGCGTCAGAGAAAGTGGGCCAACTCGTGTTATGGCCTGCCTAACTCCAGATCGAGCAGCAGAAACAAGGACTGGGGATATGAAGACACCAGCAATTGAAGATCGTATGATCACATATGAGCAAGCGTGCAGACCATCTCAATTCTCCCGAGTGCGAGCCAAAGGGCAGAAGGCTTTGACTTAGCTGCAAATCTCTGCACAGGGTTGTCAGGAGCTAATGGCATCTGCTGCAGAACAGGAGCCTCTCACCTGATCATTGGGTACTGGCGTTGATTTCCCATCCTCCAATGAGGACTCAAACCCGCCTGCATCGAAATTTACCTTCAATACCTTTTTGAGAGGAGAATATTGTGCAAGGACATGCAGTGCACATCACCAAATATCACCGCAACGCGCACGCTGAGCAGGCAAAAAAAAGTTCTGGGGATTTCCACATTCTGCACATCCTGTGCGAAAGTCTTGATTACGCTCAAGCGTTCCTTTAGAGCTTCCTAGCCATGCATCGGATCCCTATGTATCTTACCGGCTTTCACTGGGTCACCCATTGGCGCTATTGGACCTGGTAGCACGAGTCTTGTTAGATTCAAAATATTTGCTCTAACGTCTTCTCCGGTCTGGGGATCTTGTGTCTTAGTGGAAATTGTCAACAATGTTCGGCTTGAAACAACGGAGCAGAAGGCTAACCTGCGGTCCCTTAAGAAAGCTCCTTGTGCAGCTGCCATGTTTCAACACCAGTAATTCAGGTCTTTGCTGCATTTGATCGAAGGACATCCTGTCTGCAAGATAAGATTAGGGCTCGTCTCATACCTGCAGCCGATGCCGATCCCGACGGAAGCCAGGTTGAAGCAAATATTTTCGCGCAGCTGCAAAACCAACAGAATGTATGTTTAAAATGTGTGCAGTCAAGCTGAGCACCTTCAATAGGCTTCGCGTCTTGGCTGTACGACAAGAGCAGGTAGACTACAAGAGACATCATGTCACCTCCAGGTCGATGACTACCCCAACAAGCAAGTTCTGGACTGCAACTTTAACAAGCAAATTGCTAGTGTCAAAAGGTACTTGAAAGAGGTGATTGGATGTAACGCGTGGCTGAGCTTCAAAAGGATGCGATAGAATCGCGTTCTAAGTCCTGCACAACTCAAAGATTCTACTGATGCATTTGCCTGCATGAAAATTTGCCCTACATAGGAACTTCCTGCCTGAGACATACGTCCCAGGAAAATACATTGAATATTTAGCAGCGGCGACACCCTGGACGCTGATGTGGCCGCCGCCCTCAATCCTGCTGCCGCCTGGCAGCCAGCGCACGGCATCGCAGGAGCAACCCCGGGCTGAATAAGTAGGCGTTGAACATGCCAAAGGATGGGCCACCCTTGCTAGAACTTTTGAGGACTGCCAGCTTGTGACACTATAGTACCTCTAGAGCAGAGCCGACAGCTACGAGGGAAGGGAGCTGTCCACCCAGAATGAAAGCCTCTGCAAGTGGCTTATGGCCCAGGGTCACTGTAACACCTTCATCGGCTTTTTGCCGGTCAGACCAATGACCAAACATAGGCACAGACTCTGAGGGTCGCTTCAAATGGAAATTACTTCTGCTGCACTGCAACCCGTAACTAAACGATGAACCGATGAGCCTCTACTTTAATTAAACCCAATCATCTACCTGTGAGAGTTGCAGTGACCTAGCTAGCATGCTGTCATATTTCTCCCTGACTTTGGAAGCCTCCTAGGGTCGGACACCAAACATTGCCTTGCAGTACTGAAAAGTAAGTGGCGCAACGAGGGTGCGAGCCCTCTACATTGCAGAAATTAGTTGCGCATAGTTGCATGCCCAGTACCGTCAATCTCAAACAATCAGGCGGTAGATACCTCAATGGCTACCTAAATTCTAATTTTGTAATTTTGTAATTTTTCATAATTCTAATTTTCGGTAGAAACCATGCAACGCAGCTGCTGCGCTATCCGTGCATGTGCATGCTCATGTCTCCCATGCTCATGTCCATGCCAGCCATGCTGTCGGCAGGTGCCGGGGCAACAGATGCACTCGCCACCATACCGCCGGCACCTGCGCGCAGGTGAAACGAGTGATTAATAATGATCTAATCACCTTCTTCCTGTTAGGGGCATGGTCCGTTTGAAGACCTGCTGCAGGTAAAGAATGCCAGTAGTCTGCCATATGTCCTACCCCTCATGGGCGCGGTGGCAACAATGCAATCATTATATAGGCCCCCGTTTGCCGGGCCGGAATCACCAGACAACTTCTTTATAGGGTGGTCCATGCACTAAACACCAACCTTCCGGTGACAAGAAGATTGGCAATGCCCTGTGTGATGATCAATACGACAGCAGCCCAGCTGTCTGAACAGATCGGCGACGCACCTGGCATGCGCATGTGCATGAAATGCAGAGTCTCACAGATCATTGAAGGGGCAGACTACTGAGCCTTGAGCTGAGATATGTTTAAGTGAACAGCACACCGACCTGGCATGTGCATGTGCATGTCGGTCATCGGCGCCGGCGCCTTTGATGCCGGTAGCCATGCGCCGAGCTCGCCGCCCTCATTGGCCAAAGTGTGCACAACCACAACGGCGTTCCCTGTGGACACGTACCTGCAAGGAAGCCACTCTAAATTTCGAGTTTGAAATGCAATTGCCAGTTACTGCTGCCAATGACTTTCAATGCTGTTACGAGCTGCCAAAAGTGGAGATGCCGCAAATGCATCTCCAGGAGAGTTTGCTGAGAGTTTGCGCAACCCCAGCACAAATTGGATAGACCTCAGCTACCTGCATATATTTACTAGCTCATGTAGAATTCGCCTAGGGGATGACCGTGAACACTATTCCCTTGTGGTGGCCAGAGGCTGAATCATCTGCTCAAACGATAAAGTCCTGTACCATCTAATTAGTCACTATAATGAGTCACAGTCGATGCTGCAAGTCCCTGTGCCCCAGCTTAGCCTGGTGAGTATGGCAGATCTGAGATGCAATGAGATACAAAGGGTTTCAACTGGAGAAAAGTATTGTACGATTGGCAATCTCACTGAGCAGCTCTTGGCCTTGCATGAGCCAGGAGCCAAATTTGGCTTCTGGTACAACGATCAAGCATGTCTGGTACAAGGCTAAGAAAGGCTCACCTCTCCTCCAAGAATGATGCGGGCAGATGCTGGGCCAGAGGTAGCAGTAGAGGCCCAAGGAAATCGTGCCCCATCAGCGTTCCCTTCGCAGCTAGGCCGTTTGTTACCTGAACACACACAGAGATCATGGGTGTTGGGGACAGAGTGCAAAAGTCGGACGGCAAGCCATACGTCAACTTTGTTTTGTTAAAAGACACTTCTAGTCAATGTACACAACAATGAGGCTTCCTGACAAAGGAAGGTTGGATTCAAAATTTAGTCATACAGAAAGGAGTGGCTTGGGCTAGGGCATTGATCAGCACCTGTGTCGCGTTCTGAAACGGAGCAGCGTAGAAGAATGCAACCACGTCACCGTGTGTTCCTGGCGCTGCAACGTGCAGCTCTATATTCTTGACGCCGTATACGTTATACAGATATATCTCAAAGTCATATCCCTCGCCTGTGTAGTTCAGCATCGCTGAGCCCGATCCCTTCGTATTTACCTGCGATGCACGGGACAACTGCTTTGTTTGGACCAGTGTGCATGATCTACACCGACGGGTACTTCAGTCACGTAACTTTCCTCTAATAGCGTGAGACCGAGGAGGCAGAGCTGCAAAGGGTTTATCAGCATGTGTGGCCACTGCTAGACCTTCGGCCCCCCTACGCAAGATTAAAACGCACCGGCCCCATGACTGTCCATGGAGAAAATGTTTGGTTGTACATCTGGGCCGACGCAACCGAGATCAGGCCTGCGATCGCGATGAATACATGAGCGGCCCCCATTGTGAAGGCTTGCAAACACCACGTTTACGGCAGCTGTCCGGGAATCGAGGTTGAACTACGCAGAACTCTTGATGCGTCTGCTTTGAACACAGATGAAGCGTCCAGCGTCTCACGAGATGTAGTCGAAGATGTGCACGCAGACACGTCGAAGGAGAACCAAGGGATTTAATGAAGCGCAACTTTTTGGGAGCTGGATAACACACGCTCTTTCAGCTTTGCAGCTGTTCCTTCATTTATTGTTGACTTACACGAGCACCTAAGTGTGTGATCAGCCCCATTCTCATCAGCTCTCTTTGGAGGTGAGCTGCGCATGGGCTGAAACACTCACCTCTTACACTCACCTATGAACAGCTGCATTGCAGTGGCTGTGCTGAAAATTCCTTCATGTCTTCATGACAACCTTTCGCAGCCGCATATCTGCAAGCTTACTAGTTTCTTCGCGCCAGAGTTGCCATCTGCTAATTCTACACTTACAGTGTCCAAAGATTGCATGTCACGGCCGCTCATCCTACAAGCGCCATTCATGCAGATGGACACCAATCCTTCTCACAATCTCAGACCTATGTATGTCAATGTTGAGTCGCCATGGTGACTTACTGTGGCACACTATTTCTGGCCGTTATGCCGGTCTTCCTACTATACAGCAAAGGTGCAAAGCTCAGCACTGCTAAAATTGCTGGCAAGACAACAATGTATGGCGTCAGGTTCAGCCCTTGAACTCGCCATCGAATCCCACAAAGCCAGCCACCTTGAAGATAGGATAGTAATTCTTCTTCTCTATCTTGGATCCCCAGTTCCACGCCGATGTCAGCCGCCCATCAATGCAGCTCCCTGCGTCAAACTGCAACAGGAAACACAAAAATAAGCTAACGGCCAAATTGTTATTCTTGATACATGGTTTTTATACCAAGTAGCAAGGTGCGTGTGCAGTCAAGCTGCAGATAAAGACAGCCAAAATGCTACCCCTCTGTTGGGAAGCCACAAAAGACCTGGAAGTGCATGCACCAAGGAACAGGAAGAACTGACAAGGACACAAAGACATCAGTTGATAGCCACACAAGAACTGCAGTCCCGATGTGTCATCGGTTTACAGGTTGGAGAGCAAGTGATTAGCATGCATGCACGAAGGAGGAAGGGAATACACTCACAAAGTTGTCTGCACCGCTGCCGTCGAATGCGTGGCGGAAGAAGTCCAGCAAGATTGCCTTCCTGCACGCCAGACACCAAAACCGGATCAGGACAGCACTCCAAACTTCTGATGTCGCCTCTGCATGCCCACAAAAATCCCTGCAACAGTCTGACCGTGCCCAGATTCTACTTCCAGACTGTTCACCAGCAAACCAGAGGAGTTGCCGTCACAATACTGTTGAGGATTGCGGCAAGCTTTCCTGGCCAGAAAACAACTGCACGGCAGAGTCTCAAAAGGTTCCGCAAGGCACGTCTTCTGATGCCTGGGTCCGACAAAAAGCAGCTCCGGTGCTTGGACTCGACCACAGCAAAGAGGCTAGTCCTCAACTTGAGTTATTAGATAACAGTGGAAGGGGGTGGGATGAAAGCACTCGCCTGCAGCCCTCGACGGAGCCAAAGACTGAGTTGACGTAGTTGTTGAGATGGGGGTCCTTGCAGTACTTGGGCAGCGAGTCCAGCACCAGCACCACCGGGTTCAGGATGCGCGGAACCTGCGCAGGCCAAATTTTCAAATTTGATTATACTGAAAGTTTCATGCAGCTCAGCCACGCAATTGAAATTAAGACCTCCAGGCGCTGCCAGTCTCAGCCTAAGGACTAGCACGCCAGGTATTCCACTGCAGTCCGGTCACGACCGCATGCGATGTCAGACTAGGAAAGCTGAGCTGTCAATCAGAGCCCTGCAAGATCTGCCCAAAAATATGCAGTTGCATGTTCCACTGGATCTCTGCTGCAAGGACTGTGATCAGGAGCATGTAGGCCAGAGCACCAGACACATTGATGTAGATCACTTGCCAGTACTCGTGTGATCTTTCTGCAACACAGCTGTTCTGCAGTTGTATAACAAAGCGTGCCATATTGAGATGGTAGTTGGATTGCAGCCAACAACTTCACCATGCCTTGGACCCTGCCTGGATGTAATCATCGATGAACCTTCAATCAAGCCGCGTGGGACTTTGAAAATTGTAAGTCATTGCGACTGCTAACCACCTAAGTCCACCCGCCGCACCTGGGTGTACTTGTCGATGAACATGAGGGCGTTGGGCACATTGTGGTCCCCAAGGTGGATCACGCTGCTGCCCACCCACTGCCCGAGCCGCTGCTGGCACCGCCACAGAATCGCCCCCATCGCCTTGCCCACACTCGCCGCCTGCTGCACCCGGTTCAGCCCCTGCGCGCAATTTACACACGTTGATAGGTCTCAACTGTGCTGCAAAGGCTATCTGCTCATCTTGCAATGAGAAATGGGTGCACCCGGTTCAAGATCCGGTCATTATGAGCCCTGAGCCCAGACTAACGGACTCGCCTACCCAAAACACCGCACATGCCGCGCAATCATCACTGGATTGTGCACCGCCAAAAGAGGCTCAGCAGCGTCCAGCCATTGTCTAGGTCACTGCAGTCCTAAGCCCCAACAGCTCAAAGCCCTAACTCTATAAGCCCTGACAGCTCTTCCGAATAGAATTAGGATCTGTATGCCTGCTGCAGGAACGCCACCAGCTGGACCACACACCCTGCAATGCCTGGACAAACCCAGGTAGCAATGAGATGTAGGGGAGGGAGCGCGCCTGGCCGGTATTGACGAGGCGGTAGGTGTTGCTCTCGCGCAGCAGGTCGTTCTCCGCCAGGCACCACAGCTTGAACATCTGCGCGCCAGCAACACATTCAAAATAGTCTCTACAAAACGTTTGCTTTGACGTGTGCCCATTTCTGTGACATGCCTTTGGGTCCTTCTTTCTCACAAACTTTTCCTGCTTGCACATGCATTTTATAAATAGACTTTTTAGGGAAGACTGGACCTTTATATCGTCACAAAACCCAGAACCTCAATGACCCTGGAAATGAGGGGAGTCGAGAGCGGGGCAGAGAAGGAGAACTTGGAAGCTCTGATTTTCATGCTCTCAGCAAAAAAATTCGTAATTGCCCTCCTGCGAGTCCCTGCTACTAATCTCCCAAATCTCAGCCTCTGACTGGCATGATGAATCTGCAGCTGCCGCATTTGAATTTGCGAAGACCCACCTCGTGGCTGATTTCGCGCCAGAGCGTCAGGCTCTGCAGCACGTAGTGGAACTGCCGCTCGTGACTGTGGGTTAGTCGTGCGCCACCTAAGCCGCCACTAATCGCCAGGCTGGCACCTGCCACACCCCCAACATTAGTCACACATCCACACAAGATTTCAGAGAGACATGTTTTGTATTCCTCTGTGACCTGAAGCCACCAAGTAAGGCAATCTATTACTTGACATGCAAAGCAGGAATGCTTGAAGAGATTTCTGGCTCGGTCTGTGGGGCTCTCAGGTTGTGGGGACTGTCCTCTTGACATGTATCTAATTGGACACCAGGACTCAGTTGACCTTCAGTGGGGCATCAGATTGAATATCTCAAATCAAATAAGGTGGCTCCCAAAAGGTCTCTAAAATGTAACAACATTGATAATAATAATAATAATAATAATACTAACAATAATAATTGATTGACATGCATAGCAGGAACAGGTGCAGACAGTTTCAGGCCTCAGACGCCCGCCGCGGCCCCGGCATTACTCGTCATCCACTAGATATTATAATATTCAAAAGATTCAGGCTTGTGGGGGTCAGGGAAGGGGTCCTTGTAGCTACATTATAATGTCTCAACAGCAGAAAGAGACATGCAGCCATGCAGGCAAAGACAACGCCAGAAAGGAGGGGCGGAGGCGCCTCTCAAATACCTTTCTTGCCACGGCAGAACTCCAATATTCAATGGGAATTAAGATTGTAGGGTCGCTGGGCGGGGGTAATATATATGGCGATATAGGAAATGAGTACTCGTCATGCAAACTTGTCTACCATGTGGCTGCAGATGCACAGCTCTTCTTGTCTTCCTCGTCGCCTTACTCTGCGATGACCAACGGATTGTGTGATTCTTCTGCAGCAATGATGAAAGCTTGTCTGCAGCACTCATTAGTCACCACATATGAGCGCAAAGGCGGCACCTGACTCGAGGGCGTCCGGGCGGAAGTATTCGCGCAGGTAGGAGATGACCCGGTCGACCGGATCCCGGTTGAAAAGCAGATATGAATTGTTGTCGCTGATACTGTAGATGCATCGCAAGATGTCCTCCTGCGCCAGAGATTCAAATTTATAATTCGAATTCGAAATGAAGACAGTGTAGCGAGGATGTCTTCCTGCGCCAAAAAATTGGATATAGAATTCGAATTCGAAATGAGGACAGTGTAGTGAAGATGTCTTCATGCAGGCGAAGGGGGACCCCATTAGTCATCTTTGAGCAGACAATGAGCTCGCAAACGTACAGCATTTCCACAGCAGCATGAATGGTGAATGTCTTTGCAAGGACAGCAGCGGTAGGCTGCCTGAGCTAAACTCAGTGAGTTTATCGCAAGAAAGCTTGCCTTGATAAACGCAAGCAACAAAGCCCAGAATAAAGTCTGGAAAGATGTTGAATTTATGGGTCATGAGATTCTGAGGTCCACTGGAGGCCGAGGCACCACCTTTGACCTCCAGGTGGGGCATTCTGCTACACAACATATACAGCAGGACTTAAATCAAGGAGAGAATGCGCGCATGAAGATTTCATCAAATTTTCGCACCTCGGCCAGCTGCGCGGAGCGGTGCTTCCTGACAAGCGCCTCGCGGGCGCGCTCCTTCTGCTTGATGTCCCGCTGCACCTCGGCCCGCGGCCGCTCCCCGGCAACGATCTCCGCCGTGGCCCGTTCCATCAGCGCGTCTGCTAATAGCGCCAAGCCGCCGCGCTCGGCTAGCAAGCCGTGGACGGTTCGCAGCGGGCGCACGCAGCGGAACTCCAGGAGCTCCTGCAGGTCCCGGTCCGCGCTGCACAGTGGCGCATTCAACTAAAATAAAAATCTTGAGAACATCTAAACCTCAAAGATGAGCGAGGAAAGCACCCAGCGGACCTCTAGGAGCTCATGCAGGTTCCGGCCCGCGCTGCACAGGGGGGCGCAAATCAAGGCTGAATTCAAAATTTGAATTTTGAATATTGAAAACATTTATTGGCGGGTGAAGTGCGATGGGGAGTGGTTGTAAGTGGAAAGGTCTGAAGACTGTGTAGTTCGCTGCAGGCGCGCCAAATGTGGGTCATCCTGACATCTTGGACCCTCAAACTTTTGAAGGCTCATGGTGGAGACTTAGAGCAGTGTCATGGCCATGGAATGAGGGGTGCGTCTAAGGTGTCCTTCAGGCATATCGTGGTAGAAGCACTGGAAAAAACGCCCGAAAGACATCTTGGACGCATTCTTCATTGCAAGGATGGGTGGAGATGTCATGTGCTTCCATATGAAGATGTCCACACAAGGCTGATGAACCACCGCATCACATGGAAGGACTTGATCATAACACAGGATCAAACACCTCAAAAGGTCAGCTGCATAACTCTCAGAATTTATTTTTTTCCCTGTAATTAAAATCTATGTGGCGGTTTGTGCGCACCTGTCCATGAGCATGTAGATGAGCTTGCCGTACTCTGAGCGCATGCGGTCCGGGTTCATGATCTTGAAGCGGCGCCCCACCTCAAACACATTCTGCACGAAGCACCCCAGCAAAATTGTCAGCCCCTGGCCTTCATTGTCAACATCACATGCTGCGGCACCAGCTGGAGAGATATCAACTCTGTGACCCCGCTGAAATGTATCCACCAGACACAACTCGCAAGAGCTCCTTTTTGCTCCAGCGAGAAAAAAGGAATTGACTGAGTAATTGCAGGAGAAGTGGAAGTGTACGCAAAGCACATGCAGAGCAAGTATTCCAGGTGCAATCAGCATTGATAATGTGGATGTATTTAGCATGGAAGCACTGTAGATCATGAACAGGAGAATCATCGACAGGTGGGTTGCTTGCAGATGGCTCCGCATGCAATTCTGCGTCTTACTAATGAGATGGGTGATTCATTTGTTGTCTACTCATCATCGACAAATAGGGGGCGTGCCTGGAACCACTCGGCATTGTCGGCGAAGTTGCGGTTGACAACGAGGGCCTGCCCCTTCTTGTAGTCCTGCGCGACCACCAGCCCCGACAAAATCGCGCAGATGTCCTTCACCTGCACGTGCACCCGCTGCGTCTTGTTGCGCCAGCTCAGGATGTCCACCTGCGCGCCAGCATGCCGTTGGCTCTTAGTAAGCAATTGGTAAGATTAGTAAGCAAAGGTTAGTCCTGACACGATGTTACAGTCAGCCTGGGACAGGCTCCAACTAGCCGCAGATTTGGCCAGATCTTGATCAAGCACTGGCATGCCGCCCTCAGACCCATGCACACAGCTTAAATTTACCGTGTGCCATGAGGCCTTCTGTCCATGCCACATTCAGTAGGAATTTTGGCAGTGTATCAGCAGGGCCAGGGGTTTAAGAAGGCTTAACGGCACATCTCTAGTTGTGCTGCTCCTGCTAGTACACGACATGCGACAGTCCCTGCTCAGCACTCAACAACCCACAACAACACAGGGCGTCAGCGGCGGACCTTGTCGGTGTAGGAGGACACCGACAGAGCGGCTTCAAGTAGGTGCAGCAGCCGCCGCTCGTCGGCCGACAGCCGCAGCGGGATGAACCGCGACCGCTCCAAAAACCCGGCTGAGCGCGGCCCGGCCGCCGCGTCGGCGTCATCGGCATCCGAGCCGGCCTCGGTATCGCTGGGCCGCGCAGCGCCGCCGCGGCCGTTGGCCGCGTGCGACGCCGACGTCGGATCCTCGGCCCCGCCCGTCAGCTACAACGCGCAGATACACAATTCAGCGCGCACGACAGTCCTCTCCAACAGTGCACATGGTTCAACCAAGGGGGCAAGAGGGATTACACGCTTGTCGAGGACTCTCAATCAGTTGCCATAAATTCGCCTTTGGTCGCACATTGCAGGTATGGGAATGAGCAGCATGTGGAATACATGGCACGATGGCTGCATAACTGGGCCTCAAAAGTGGTATCTTGAATGGCTGCATCAGTGCGGTCCTTCCCAAGAGGAGTAGAAGGCTGAGTGCTTCAAGGGCGAGCAGAAGAAAATCATCCTACCTCTGAGTCGTCCTCTGACTCCCTCATGCGTTTCATCTCTACATCGCTGTCAGCTGTCTGCAAGTCCGCCTGCAAAAACATGACCTAACCTCAGCGTTTGCCTCTCCTTCCGACTCGAACAAACCATCGTGCACAGACAGGAGATGACAAGAGCAATCTTTACGAACGACAGACGAGTCAACTGATGGACAGGTAAAGAAGCAGTGGAGACTATGGCTGACCTGGCTGAAGGATCGTTTTGTCCGCTCTGCGTCTGCCTTCTGCTGTGCTGCAAATGCTCGCGCCTCTGTCACGGCTTCCTCTAGCCTGTCCTTCAGTGCCTGCATTGCAGAGAATTGAATATCTCTGGTCACTATCACTTCGAACGGCCCACTCTAGTCTTTGGTAGATGCGTCATGCCCTAATGAAGGCTGTGCAAATACAAAGTGCGAGTACATCCAGGGCCATCACAACAACTAACGAGCCAGAGAGAGGCAGGGAGGAGGCGGTGTGCTTGCCTGCACGTGTGCCTCTAGCTCGCTAAGACTGCCACCACCCTCGCTAGGCTGCTGCAAGGCTGATGCAAGCGCTGTATGCACAGCGTGAACCTGTCCTAGGAGATGCCCTGCCTCCCCTTCCCTCTGCTGCGCATACTCCGAAATCTGCTCCTGGGCTACTGCTAAGCGCCTAGTTGCGTTCTCTGCCTCGGCCTCGGCTTTTAGCCGCGCCTGATGCTCCTCTGCAGCAACACAAGTCTGCAGTGGTCAGGGAATGTGGCAATCTTTTGTGTCAAACGGCTGGCTCACCCGGCATGTAGACATTTGCCCATGCCGAAGAATGGCTTGGTAATTCGATACATTAAAGAAACGATTGCTACGGTTATGGCATCGGTCAGCCCTAAATTGCTGCACTTTCCTCTGCCTTCCTTCAGGTTGGCACAGTGACCTGTCCATGTGGTGAAACAGCATTGCCTTGCCACAACTAAATATCACAGCATACTAAATCACTAAAAATGAACTTGATTCAGACACATGCAGCGGAGAAAGCACCGTAAAAATCAATATCTGTCTTGTGGTCGCCGTCTTCAGTGCGCATAGGAGTACCCCCATTGTTTGTTAATGCCTCCGATTCTTCCGCATCCAAGACAGAAAACAGAGCATCTGATCCCGACGCCATCTCAGCAGGCGTCTGGGAGATGCAATGCGAAATGGTGCGATAGACAGCGTTCAAGATGCTTCCTCCGCCGCTATTTTGCATAGAAAGTCGTCACGCCTGGCCTCGAGCAATGGCCGCATACGTTCACAAAGCTACAGCCAGCGTAATGTTAGTAAGCTTCAATCAAAAAATTCTTGTTCCATTTTCCATCATCTTCTATTGGCCAAAGGTCAGTGCGGCGCGTATCAGCCACGTGGGCGTAATGATAGCCACGCCTCGATGATAACTCCGAAATGTCGAGACACAGAAGTCTGAGCATTGATCATCCTAGCCCACAAGAGCCATTTGGATTGCTGTTTTGTCCTGAAAAGAATAACACAGGCAGATAAATCGGTCATCAGGCCGGAAGAAGCTTACCGAATTAATGGCCAGGCAGTAATCTGCTGTTGGTGATCTGTATTCTATATTGAACCCTCAATTGTGCATACTTTTAAATATCTATTTCCATATCAACATTGGAAGTGGGAATAGTAATGGCGGCGAGAGGCCGTAAACCGACAAAGTGTTGCTTTAGCTGCCCACTTTTGAGGAGAGATTCTTCTAGCAAAATCATGTCTTGTTAACGGGTTGAACAAGATCTGATAATCTGATAGAAATGGCGCGCATCCTGCTACTTTGAGACGACTGGCATGATGGGCGCAATCGTGAAGCTACTAAGCAGTGAGCCATCCCAAGAGATCATCGGGCTGCTTTCGTGTACAATGATCTCCCTCGGGATAGCCACATTCCTTGCCCTCTCCCTAGGAAAATTGTCTGCAGGCTACGGCAGGTGCGAGACCTCTTGAGCCTCTTGCCAAGTTTTGCTGGCATGTGCATGTTGATGACCTGAATGTATGTCATATTCTTTGTAAAAACGTTGTATACAGCAATCAATGCATCTGCAGGTACTCTTTTACCACCAGTACGATTTGCATGAACGCCAAGCTAGCATGGATGGTGCGGTCCTTGCCCTACAGCCCCGATTGGCACAGTTTAAGAATACCAGCCCTGTTTTGTCCTGTTGACAGTCAATTGTTTACCTGCCATGCATCGCTGAGGCCTGTACGATGGAAATTCTGCGCACTTGCATTTGCTTGCAACTTGCATCACTGCATTAAGGCATGCAGCATGGCCTGACTTTGCACGACAATGACGGATGATTTCCTATGCCTAAGTGCATGAGCTGCGCGCAGACTCAAGAGATGTGGTCAGCTCTCGTGCCGGCAGCTCTCTTGGGCCATGCAGTGCTGCAAGGGCATCACCTGTGTCCAGATCAGGTACCCATTACCTGCCAAAACCAACCGGATCATGTCCTTCGACCTGGAAACTGTGAATGAAGTCAACTTTTCTTGGTCGCTCGCATATCACCTGAATCGTATCACGAAGCCTGGAATAAGTATATTGTATCTTTTTTTATTGTGCTTGTCTTGCGCACAGACTCCAGCAATGTACATGGGGTCAGCCCTAGTGCCTAAGAGTCCTGATTAGCGTCTTTAAAGAATTTGAATCTAAAGAAATTAAATCTAAAGCGATGACAACATTCGTCTGATCAGGTGCTGCTGTTTGCCATGCTCCTGATGCACTACACCTGGCGCAGCTTTGCATACCCCTGGATGCAGAGGGGCGGTAAACCGATGCCAATATTCATCTGGGCCATGGCCTCTGCCTTCTGCATGTTCAACGGCTACCTGCAGGTGCTGGCAGCATACGCGCATGTGCCGACCTGCTAGCTTCCCTTTTTCTGCTGGGGCTTTTTGGCACTTAGGTGTCTGCATGGACTGCAGTACAAAGCCCGTTTGGTGTCTGCTCCTCCCATTCTTCAAGGATACCTGTTCCCCAAGTGCAGAATTTGAGTCTTGGAGTTTTGGCCCCACACCGAGAACGTTCAGCCAAGCATGGATGCCGTTCCCTGCATGCATGGCATTTGGCTCCTGTCACGAGGAAAGGTTGCCCTGGATATACTCTCATTTTGCCATTGTTAGTCGCAGTGCACACGTTCTTGGAATCTGTGATACGAAGATGGGCAGTAAAAGACTGCCCACAAGGCACATGAGCCTCAAGTGGCTCCCAACAGGTCTTTAAACGGTAATGCGATGGATAATTATATGCATGCTGCTGCTGTGGGGAGCAGGCACATGGCATCTTTCAGCAAGGGGGTACAAGCTGCGGGGGAAGGATACGCCCGCACCACTTGCTGGGGTTAGCCACGTGGGCAGCAGGCTGGGCGGTCAATCTGCACTCGGACCATATCCTCAGAAACCTGCGCCAGCCTGGCGAGACAGGTGTGTGCTGCGCAAACAGCTGTCTGTTTGGCACTGTCAACTGGGCCCAACTGGACTCTGACACTACAAATGGAAGCCAATTGTAAGCATAGTCTAGACCAGGGCCACCGCATGCGATAATGCGATTGATGCGATATATAATAGAACGCGTGTCATAAGAATAATAATGATAATAATAATAATAATAGAACGCGAGCATTTTGTATTATTTTATTTCTGGCCAATACAATGCGATAGAATGCAAACCACTCAAAATTGCTATTTTGGGGCCTTCAGAGCCTTTGAGGAATTCCTCCATCCCCAAGCCTGTGCACACTTCAGTTTTAGATGGAAGAGACGGTCCAAACGAGATTTCACTCTTATTTATCAGAGAAACACTTCTTATTACCTGGCTATACCTACATTTTGCCTGATAAACAGTGGCAAAACCGTTGCTAATGTATTTTATCGCATTTTATTTGTAGCCAATAATAATGCTCGCATTTTGTCGCATTACATGTATGAGAAGGATCGCATGCGGTGACCCTGGTCCAGACCACATCCAGTCCTAGGTCGACCTCAAATCTGGACTAGACAGGGCGAAAGGAGGTCGAAGATGAGGCCGATGTGATATGTTGAGGTCGAAACACATTCCGACCAGGCCAGGTCGAAATTACCGACCAGGCAAGGGGGGGAGATCTTTGAACTCAAAATGGTCTGACAGCTGGGCGAGGAACTGTGATGCAAGAGATCTCTTGCTCCTGAAACCCACCCTCTGAAGTATGTGCCCTGGTAACACCCCAGTGAGATAGCCTAGGGGTGACATTTCTTGCGGCGTTTGATCTAGTCTGCTACCAGTCAATACAATACAGTTTTCTCAAATCCACTAGGCGTTTTTTCACTGTGCTAGACCTTGAATTTTACATTTCAAATGGTCCTGCTCCAATCACAGTGCTCTTGCGCAGGGTACAAGATCCCAAGGGGCGGCGCATTCGAGTGGGTGTCCGGGGCGAATTACCTGGGGGAGATAATCGAATGGGGCGGCTACGCGGCAACTGCCTGGTCGCTGCCGGCGGCTGCGTTCGCAATATTCACCCTCTGTAATACTGGGCCAAGAGCCTGGCAGCATCACCAGTGGTACAGGAAACGTTTTCATGACTATCCTCGCAACAGAAAGGCACTAATACCATTTGTCTTGTGAAATGTGTCATTTGCTGTACTACAGGACATTGTGTTTTGGAAATTTGCTGGGATACTTGGCCACACAAGACTGGTTGGTTGAGCTATTACATGTGCACACTGTGCAGTGTGATCATTGACAACACAATAGCATCATTAGTACTGCTTCCTTTCACGCTTACATCAGCAGCAGGCGCATGTCAGGAACAGTACGAGGGACAAATTTTACGTATCACCAGTAGTTGAGTTCATATCACTTGTCAATCTGATGATGAACAGACTGACAAAAACCCAGTGATGTGAGAATGTGTATATTAGAGGAGGCCTCCCTGTTTTCTGTAGGCCTCAAGTGCTTGAGCTGTTGAACCAAAAACCAAATACCAAGACCGAAGCTCGCAGGCTTCATGCTAAACTGCAGTGCGATGCTTGAAGCTTCGGCTTAAGCGTGCATGCAAGCGTCTACAAGAACATAAAAGAGCAGGATAAAGTTCTTCTGCGGTCTGTTAGGCAGATGTCATTGACGATTGGCACATCGATGACATCAGGCTGTGAGGCTGACTAATGGACAGGTGGCGCCCACGTGCAGGCTGGCACTGCCAGTGCCTGGGCCATACAGGGCGTCACCAGAATAGGCCGCTGTCAGCTGGTAGCTTCCCGGCAGCAGCTTGGCGCTGGAGGATTTGTCAGCACCTGTTAGGGCCTGCACGGCACCTGCTGTGTGGCTGCGCGGGTGCAGTACAAATTCCGCCGATCCTCCTGTGATGTTGGCCTGTGCATGCATGTATCCAAGCTTTCAATGAGCAGTGCACATGTATCTTTGTTCCATCTGATCACAAATTGCATGGAACAACGGTTCTTTTGGCAGATGAGCACCTAGGCCTCTGATGCTTCAAACTGCACCCTGCATTTGTGCAAGTGCAGCAGTAATTTGGGCATATTTGAACAAGAAAGGCCAATCTAGGACAACAAAATTCAAGCTTCTCACATGATCTCCAGAGCAGCACTTGAGCCATGCTCCTTACAGCAAGGTTAAGAAGAATCAATTACGGGTGCGCGCACCGATGCTAGGGTCACGCTGAGGGGAGTTGCGCCGGCGACAGGGGATTTGAGGCCGGAGATGGATAGGGTTACAGCTCCGGTAGGGGCCGCCGTGTAATAGAGGCCCGTCACCGACGCAACCACCCTCACAGGGTCTGTGCAGGAGGGGAATTGCAGCGCAGGGCTTGAGATCGCGAGAGCCACATTCGCCTCAAGTCCTTCCACGTTGACAGTGACCATTACGGGCGCCACTACGGGCGCGACTCCGCTGCCGCCGCCTCCAGAAGCTGGGAAGAAGACAACTGCAGAACAGCCAGCATTTTTGGTGTTCAAAACCAGAGGAGAGGTCTTCACAGGCTTGACACATGCATGGCAACCGCCAGAAACAATTCACATATGCACCTTCAGGTTGCGAGCCTCTAGTTGTGTATTATTAGCCCCTTGCTTGAGGCAGCCGGTGGTGCCTGACACACTTCCGCAGCAACACGTGTTAAAGTGCAAAGCTAAGGGGCCTTCAAAACACAAATTTAGGTGTCCTTAAAAAGCAGGAAAGTGTCTTCCTGGCCACAAGGGATTTCTGGCACTGTAGTATCGACCGATGCCCACCTGTGATGATGTGGACTCCGGGGCTGCTGGGGGCGATAATGGTGATGGAAAAGGGGGACGAAGATATCAGCAGCCGCCGGCGGCTGCCAGTCACTTGGGTCGCTGCCACAGGAATTCGATCGACCTGAACCCGGCAAAGATCGAAATGAAGTCAGTCCAAAACTCTCAATCAGATCCACACTTGCATATCTGCCCCAGACCTCACTGCAAGCAGAGCTATACTTACACCATGAAACCTTTAAGCAGCTGCATACAACAACCTCAAGAGGCACACTGCTACCTCGAAGGCACAGTTCTGGGTCACTTAATAAGCTTGCTTGTCACGAACATGCAAATCCAAATGACAATATGGCGCCAGCTAAAGAAGCAGACTCCAATACAAAGCTCTGCAGCAGCGCTTGTCTAACAATGCGCGCATGCAAATAACCGCGCACTCTGAATTTTACCTTTTTTTTTCTTTCTCAGTTTTCTCATGTTTTTCCTAAAGCTTTGTATTCTATTAAATGTGAGGCGATGCACTCACATAGACGGTGACATTGCCGGTCGGGGCCGGGCCACTCGATGCAGTTGCCACTCCGCTGATTGTGAGCGGCTGGCCCGGCAGCGGCGGGTTTGGGCTGAAGTCCGTTGTCAGTGTGATAACCACTTTTCCAGTCGTGGGCGGTGGCGTCGAAGAAGCCAGGGGAGTTGAAGTAGGGTTTGTAGGGGTTGTGTTAGGGCTCGCGGTGGTTGTAGGGGGGTTTGAGGTGGTTGTGGTGGGGGTGGTTGAGGGCGTTGGAGTGCTGGTAGCAGGGGTGGTTGTTGTAGGCGCAGGGGTGGTTGTCTGCACAGCGCAACACAAAATCCATTTAACCGTGCCTTGGAAATTGTTGAAAGAAGTTGTATCTTGTCAGCGCATCAGTGCAGCTTACATACAGGAAGCCTGGTGAAACCCACTATCTCTGCACGGCAGAGTATAGAGATACGTGGTGATGGCATCAGCTGCATATTGAGCATGACGGGGCACTCGGCAGGGGTGCATGCACTCAGAATAACTCACTGCAAAGAAGTTCTAAGCTCTTTCATTTGCAGAACACAAGCAAAGGAAGAGCATACTGCAAGCGTTGGATTGCTGAGTGCCGAGTCAGGGGCTGACTCACCGGACAGAGTGGCTCAAGAGAAAAGAATCCCACTCCAAGTGACCACACAAGCGCTGGCAGCGTGTTGGAGCCCAGGTATTTTGCTGTCACTTCGAATGTGCCGCCAGAGCATGTGCCGAAAGAACTTGACAGAATGTTGAGTGTTGCAACCGCCGTCCCGTCCGGCTGGCCTGCAGATCAGTAAGGCATCAGAATCACAGGGGGAACGCCCTGGGATTGGGTCTCTGCTTCTAGGCTCTGGGACGGAGCTCTGGTGACCAGAGTCCCGTCCCCCCACAAGCTTTTGCCACATAGGGCACGATGCTCAGTAGATGTACCGGCTCCCGCCAGCCCGGGCTCTGTTTGGTTGTTTGTGATTATTATTATTCCTCATCAGCATTCCAAGGCTAGGCTCGTGCCAGCCGCACTTTTACAGTTTTCTTCCAAATTCCCTGTGTTTGTAGTTTCTCCACGAGTCATATTTGAGTCCAACATTCACGAGTATGAAGAAGAAGGGTCGCACCTACAACCATCGAGCCGCCAATGAACACTCCATCGATATAGAAGGAGACGGCGCCTTCAGTGATATTCCCCAGGCTTGGGTTGAGGGAGGAAATGATGGCTTGCAGGGTGATGGGTGCACCCCAAATGACAAAGCTGGGTGGCATGTAGCTGATGCTTGTTTTTGTGGCCCAGCCAAAGCTCACGCCAGCGAAAATGCTGCCGGGTCCCACCTGCAACGTCACAGAGAGAAGCCGATAGCAATTATCCTGAAGCTTTGCAGGTGCCAAACGAATCATGCTTGGCCTGACTAAATGTGCAGCTTCTTAGCGGCTGCTGCGCAGCTGACGGGCATGCTGAACAGGCACAATGGGATTTGAAGACTTGGCTGAAAAGATACAACTGTGCACACAACAATTGGTTGCATCAGGGACTTCTATATCTAATATACATCCCCCTGGTTGCATGCAACAAATGTTCCATGCCAGCAAGGCTTCATGAGCCTACACAAAACAGCCTGGTATGCCGAGCAGTGATACATGAGAGCACGTGTGGTTGAATTTGACATGTCAGTCCTTCAGAAGCAATGAGGTCAGGGAAACACAGAGAGTATGCTCACCTTGGTGGGGAGAAAGATGTTAAAGTATATAAGGGAACCTGAGTTGACCAGGAAATTCAAGGACACAGCTTTGTCCTGACCGCCCGCCAGAGCGAATATGTCAACATCAGTCGCCATTGTGGCGCCGTTGATTACTATGTCAAAGACCCTCTGGCCCACAGCTGTGGCAATGTACTCTGCGAAATATAGCGTGACCTGCCACAGCACATTGGCATTAATTCCCAGGGCGCTTAGTTATTGTTGTTATTACACGCTTTTCCTGCCAGAGACAAAGTGCGTCTGCAAACAAGCTGCAGGTAAAGGCTGCCACAAATCCTACCCCTTGATGGACATGCCAGATCCAATCAAGACCCAATCAACCATTGGCACGGTGCTCAGTATTTTTTCAACACCCGCCAGCCGGGGCCAAACTGAAAAGGCCCCGCCAGTAAGGGTGCATGTTAATAAACAACATATTGCCCACACGCCATGAAAGGGTATATAAAGGGGATAGCCTAAGGCCTGACTACATGCAATGCTAGCCGCCCGCAAACAAGGTGAGCAAGAGCAAGCCGGAAGCTTTCAGTGCATCTTATAAAAGTGTGACAGGCCGTCTGCTTTCTGCCTGCAAGACACCTGATCTACCATGTATGCAGTCTCAGGGGGTACTATAGACTACTAAAGACTCTCTAGTACCCCCTGGCAGTCTGTGTCAAAGGGTATTTGTGATTGGAACTGCACCTGAAAGTTGGTGTTTATTAAGCCAATGGACCCGATGCCGATGTTATTGTATGTCAGATTGACACCCGTCTCCGAAACTGCACAGATGTCGATGCGTTCAGCTATGTTTTGGTAAATAAAGACACACTGCAAGACATACCAGGGAGTGCAAATGCACAGAAGGGAGAATTTGCAGTCTAGCAGTGTCTGTGTGTGGATGCACCAATAAAGACATCTCCGTCTCTGTCCTACTGCAGCTACAGGTGATCTGATGCTTCTCTTTGCAGCTCTCTCTGTGTGATATATGTATGACGCTAAAGCCCAATTTGTCACCAAATGTTTTTCCGATCGTACCCTTTCAAAGGTGTCAAGTTTGCGGACAATTTTGCGAGAGGAGATCTTACTTTGTAGCATCTCCTGCAGCTCGTGTTCGATGCAGTTAGGAGCAGGGCAACTGGAGGGAGTGGTGACGATTGGATTGGTGGTGTTTACGCAGGAAGCTCCGATTGAGCTCGCGACAATGAAGCTCTTGCCATACCTGCAGAGACACAGTGACTTTCATTGCGAATCATTTGCGGAGAGGGGCCTTTCACTACGTAAGACTTGAAGGATTTGCCACTGTCAGACTGAATATAAGAATCAGCCGTAGGCTGCGGAGTGGACGTATGCAAGAAAAAGATTCTTGCTCACCATTGAATGCCCGCGTCGTTGAACGAGGTGCCGCACAGGTTGAAACTTGTCGGATAGGCTGGGATCGCTCCCTGCACCACTCTCGATTAATGCAATTGGCACAGATTCCTTGGACACACCCTGCTATTGAGTTATAAATCCATTATATTACTATTTAGACTCATACAATGCACATTTGACGTGGCCAGAGGCGAGGCTTCAATCTTGTCACAGAGCCATTCAACACTACATGGAGAGGCGGGAAAGGACTCTGAAATAAGTCGCACCGCAAACACGAGGAAGTTGGAGGCGATTATGACAATCATCCAGGAAATGCCGTGGGCCCGTGCTGTTTTGCATGCGACGGAGGCACCGTCGACGCTCCTGGCGCCCCATCTGTGCCAACAGTCGCTCGTCCGTCAGACTGAAAATTAATGAAAAAAGTTTAACATCGAGAATTTGAGTGACCCTAATTGACAACATTAATTTGCACATCTTAGGGTCCGAGGACCTGCTGATTACAACTACCCAGGTGTCCTCGCTGCACACATCACTGAACGTCATGGATGGTTCAAGCGGTGCCAGGGCGAGCACATGTCCGGTACAGTGAGCTGGGAGCACGACCTGCCGTCTTTATTCTCTACAAGATTTGCTTTCTAACGGCAGCGAGGTGTCTTAGAATACACACCCGTGACTTGAACTGCTGGAGGCCCGCATTGCCAGTGTCACCAACTAAGGCCCGCAGCTCCAAGGCCCGCAGCTCCCTGCCAGACTTTTCAAGCAAACGTCGACTCCAGCAACGTTGTTGCTGATTTTTGTCTTTATTACACTGCTAATACCTTTCAGCGGAACAAAAAGCCTTTGACGAAGACCTTGTTCTGTTTCCCCCTTTGCTCAACGTCAGCGATGACGTCACCATGTGTTTGTCTATCTTGGACGCAGCATGGTCATGTCAGCATGTCATTTCAGCTATTCCATCTACCAATGGTTGAGAGACCAGCAGATAGCTGACGGCCAACAGCCTAAAATTAAAAACATGCACTCCCCGCCCCACAGAACGCCCAGTTAATGAGCTAATTCATATGTTCAGCAACCTTCTTGAAGCCTTCCTGTCCATTATTACTGTGATTATCATCAAAGATTGGCACACCCACAGCAAAAGAATATAGGGCATACACGCAGGCCGTCTGCAGCCACATCTGCAGGGCCTACATAAGTCTGCAGCTAAGTGTCCAGTACCATTTGCACATCTAGCGCCAAGGCTCTCAATCACTCTGTCACTAGCGGCAGCGCCAGAGATTGGTGCCCAAAGCACTGCCCGCTCAGGTTCTGCCACATCTGCCGAGCAGTCGAGCTCAGCCAGAAGTAGCAGCGCAGAAGCCGGATGCTGACGCTGATGCGCAGCCGCCGTCGCCGGGATTGTAGGCTGCCCTCGTATTGTACCCTGCCCCCGGGGAGCCGACATATCGACATGCCCTGCGCAGCACACAGCAACCCTCAGGCTGATAGACTCAATTTACTGCAGACGTACAAAAATAAGTGTGGTGAGGATACCTACCTGCATTAGAGCGCATGAATTTTTTTAGAAACCCTAGCTTCCCAGGAGGTACTAAACAAAAGCTGAAAACTACCCAAGCAGTGGCTGATGAGGGGTCCCTGATGCTCTGGCAACTGCCAGAGAAGGGGAGCTGTCCCACTTTAGTCGATACCTCGAGGCTTTACACATGCTGCATTGACTGCTCTGTCCAGAAGAAGCAATGTCTCAATCTGGCCTGCAGCTGCGATCTGGCCCAATAAAGAACCGTTCCTTTTCTGTGAGCCAACAAGGAGCTGACGAATAGGTGGAGAAGGAAGGAAGGAATTTGCATCAACTCCGGCCGTAAAATTGGGTCTGAACTCCATTTACAATGTGCCTGCTGACATCAGCGCTGAATCAGCGGGCGGTGACTAACCTTGAGCGCATAGGTGGCGTTGATGCGCAGCCGGTCGGGCACCGAGGATCCCAGCTTTGTTGCGGCGCCACGAGTGATCGCACTGACCTTCAGAAAATCCACCAGCGGCCTTGGCAGCCCCTCTAACAGCCGCCCCAGATCCCCAATGGACGAAACCCCTGCAGAGCCAGCAAGCCAGAGTCACAGGAATGTTGGGGCGTTCCCTTTCACAGCGCGTCCCCAGGGTTCATTTGAGGATTGACTGCCCTGCAGCAATCCAACAGCAATTCAGATCCGTTGCTTTTGGGGTGCAGAGGCTGTGCTTTTTCCCCTCAAGCTTTTCTGCAAACACACATTAGAGAAAAGCTCTGGCTCAACCTGAGACCGCTTTCACACCAAAAGCTCTGCTGTCGACATTAGTCCTGCTGAGTGTTCAGGACCAACAGGAAAGGGCTAAATGTTGAGCTTTTGCCTCGCACCGGCTTGTGAGCGCAGGGCTCGCCGCTGTTCCTCGCTCCTTAGAGCGCCCGGCCGCAGCAGCTTGGGCAGAAGCTCGCCCCCTCGCTCCCCTGCACACAGCACAAACCACGCCCCACATCAGGATTCCACGCCCCTCCCTGATCACAGCAGCAAATCTTCACCACAGGAAACAACCCGAAGACCCAAGGAACCTTCCTACCACTGCAATGAGTTCTAGACTTCTGGCATGCACTTTGCCCCTCGTGTGCCCGCACCAACTTGCGGGGAGAGAACTGCCAAGCATGAGGTTTGCCGAGGTTTCTGGCACGGTATTTCAAGGTAATCGGTCCCTGTGTCAATGCCCCATGAATATTCGGACAAGTCCTTCGGATGGCTCTCTATGACTGTGCCATCATCTAGGAGGGCAGTGCAGGGGATATGCACCCCGGTTTACCTCGGAAGAGAGTGAAAGCAGCAAACCTGCGATCTGGGTGGCGACGGATGCGGCGGTGGCGTGATCGTTGAGCACGAAGGAGCACCAGAGCTGGCAGTACTGCTGCCGCAGCGCGTCAGGGATCTCCACTATGAGCCCGTGGTCTAAAAGCACCAGCTGCGGCTCCTGCCACTGCCCCCCAAACCAGCGGTACCAGAAGCCTGTAGCCAGCACACTATTCCCTGAACATGATTGATGTACTCCTTCTCATGTACATAAGGCTTGGTTATTAGCGCAAAAGCACAGCACTAATGCTGTGATGACAGGCCAGCAATGTGCCCTCCCTGACAATATACAGGCATCTGCAGAATGGAAAGCTGGGCAAATTAAAACAACAGCTGACTCAATATACAAACGCCTTGATGCGCAAGCATGCTGCGTGCATGTGACCAACAATCATGAGTACCCAAGCGTTCAAGCTGGATTTCAGCACCAGTGGAAGCAGCAGAGGACAGCAGAATTATACTCACGTTGCGGGGCTGGGTGCGCCCGTACAAGGATGTTCCCTCCGTGTGGATCCCCATGCACTGCAAGACACAGATGTCCAGTGAAGCCTTTTGCGCCAAATCCTCAAAGGTAGAATGCCATATTGTGGCAAATGGATGCTGCGCGCTCTGCCGAAAGTGTCTCACTGAACAAGATCGCCTCAGCATGCATAACCATGCCAATTGTGGCAAGTGGATGCTTGGGAAAGCAATTGCGGGGCTTCAAGCCGTCAAAATCAGGTAGGCTTTAATCCATCTGGACTCGAGGGAAATATCTTTGTCAGCCGATATCTATTGCAATATACACACAACAAATGCCATCCTTTCAGCGCACAGGCCAGGGCGTAACAGCAGTAGCAGAGGCACTTGAAAGCAGCCTTGAAAGGGCATTCTGCTGTATTATTAGTAGGGCTACACTAGATCCAACACTTTTGGCTGGTGACAGATGCACAGTAAAGAGGGATGACTCGGCGCTCACCAAAGCCGTCGACAAAGGTCATCTGCGCGAACGCGTGGAGCAGCTCTAAGGCGACGTCATGTGGGTGCACGCGCATGGCCACCAGGGCCTCCATGTCTGTCAGCTTGCAGCCGTCGATCCACTCCATAGTCAGCACCCGCTCCCCAGACAGCTGCGAGAAATTTCCACACACAGCCCTGATTTAGACCAGTGAACTGTTGCTCTAAAATGTGAAAAGGACAAGAGTTTCAGGTATTGTATGCCCGTCCAGCAACTTCCCTACAGGCCCACTGGCAGCTTGGGGTTCCCCCAGGGCTTCTGACCATTCTGCCTTGGGGTTAGTATAAGCTGTAGCAAACGACACAGCCACCAAGAAGGACGTTTAGCCCCAGACACAGGCCCCTTCTGCCACACAACTTTGTTCAGAATACTGTCACCCAGAACGATAAAGGACTCGGAACCAGGCCTCTTCTGTTCCACCAACATGCTAAGAACAACGAGCTCACTTTGGTTGACAGAACTTCTTCACCCCAGAACTGCAATCAGAAACGGTCTTCCACAACAAAGTAAAAAGCAGGCATGACAACATCAGTGAGGGCGCTTGCGCAGCAGGAGCAAGGGGAGCCAGCTCAACTCCAATCAAGTGCACCCGGAGCATTTCCTAGATTTTGTGGGTGCTCTGTTTTAACGTCGTTCAAATCGGTGTTGGAGGGCAGACCAACCTCGGGCACGGGCAGCGGTACGGCGACGCCGCGGCGGCCGGCAAAGGCGGCGGCGAGTCGCTGCGCATTGGCCGCCTCCAGCCGGAAGTCCAGCTCCTTTGCCAAATTCTGGCGCAGCTCTGTCAGCACCCACCTGAGCAGGACAAACACCGCTTTTGTGTGCGAAATGTTTTTATGCCCAGATTGCAATCATGCCTACATAAGGTGAAAGATACTAAGGGGTGCCCAGGCACAATTCCGTGCATACAGGAAGGGGATGCAAAGAGTGCACAAAAAAATCTGAGGTCAAACGTGCATTTCTGGCAGGCGAAATGTCCAATGCACGCTGCTATGGGAATTTGGAGGGTACAGGCATATCAATATCTTGTCATTTTTTCAGCTTCAGTTGGATTCTCAGTAGTGCATGGCCCAGCAAGCAAGCAGTCTAACCGTGGACGCGCTCTGGGGGCAGCACCTTACGCCAGCAACATAAGCATAACCATAAATATTGCCAAAGAGAACTCTGTACGACTGCCTTGCATGCTGGGTGTTACGGGCCGCACCCAAAGTCAAAGGAGTCCGGGAAGAAGCGCGCTGCCGCGTCGGCCAGAAGTGACAGCGTAGTGAAATCCGCGTTGACGGCAGTCTCCAATCCCACGTACTGCACTTTGACCGCCACCTCCCTCCCGTCCGCCAGCCGTGCCTTGTGAACCTGCCATACACCCCCGGATTATAAGCCCTGCACCCTGGACCATGGACCTTCCTGGTTGTACACCTGCCTTGCGCGCACAATGCAAACCATTCGGCTACGCAGAGGCCTTGGACCCCAAAAGCTATGGTCCCCAACTCCAAACATGTCATATTCGGCAGCTTCTCAGTGACGCCTGAAGGGTACGCAACATACGACGCCCAGTGGTGCAGATGTAGGCTGTAGAAATGTAGGAACCGCCTGAATTTTTCATAAAAGCTGGAAGATGGAAGCTGCAAGCAAAGAGCATCACATGTTCTTCACTCACGCATCGGGTGAGGGTGAACATAAAGAGGGAATGCTGCGTGCCTGCGCCAGCGAGGCGGCCGCACGCGCCTCCGGCTCGAAGTCAACGAAGAGCGCGCCGATGGGCAGCCCCAGTTCGCGCTGTATGGCCAGCTCCACGTCGGCGTAGGGCCTCGGCTCTGCCTGGTCCTGGAGCACCTCCAGCGCCCTGATCAGGCACCATGTACAATTTCAAATTCAGCGCTGACAGCCAAAGGATTACATTAGTTGGTTCTGGGCTGCCGTGAGCAACTGGTCTAATTTGAGTGGCATGGGCCGATGCCACTGATGCGGCAACATGCACACCTTTTGAACCTGTTTTATATCTTTTATGATGCCATGTGCACATGCTCCTGCCTTAGCTTGCAAAGGATCGATTTGTGCAGACGCAGCCAGGATCATGAGGCGCTTGAAAACAATGTCTGGTTCATGAGAGCACCATAATATGACAATAAGATTGTGGGAGCACCACAGAGAACCTCATCTGAACCTATTCCTTCTTCAAAGGTTACTTTGCCACTTGTGGTAAGCAGATGAAAAGGGCGACGCACGTGCGGTACTCTGCAGGCACGGTCTGCGCAGTGCTGAGCAGCTGCGCGGCCTTCACATAGACTCCGCCGTTGCTCTGGCACAGCCGCAGCAGCCGCCGGGCGCACGCCCCGTGCAGCAACGCCAGGTCATGCCTGTACTCCTCGCTGCCCCGGTCCTGCGGGGGGGAATAGTTAGGGTTGATACATTGGGGGCTTGATAAGTATTCAGGCCCAGAGAGTGTGAAAGAGGTTGCTGAAATGGGAGAGAACCAGTTTTGCCTCACAGAGTGCTTGGGGTTGCCTGTCCTGCAGGGGTTTTGCAGAAGGCAACCCAGCTGAGACAAACTGAGGACATGACGGAACATGTATTTTGCCTTGCAACCTGCGCTGCAGTGTAAACTTGTACCAATATCCATGTTGGACTCAGGGGCTCAGGAGCAAAGGAGGAGGCTACAAGCCGGCCCATAAAGATTGCAACAATCTGAGGATGAGAATATTAGAGTCATGCTGTTGGGAGGTTGGGGCCTCTCTGTCTTCATGGTATCACAGTGCGGGAATAGGAGAGCGCACCGAGTGGGTGACCATACATCTGACGTAGGCGAGGCCGCTGCGCACGCCCCAGGAGACAGCCCACGCCGTCCTAGGCACAGACGCCAGCACTGCACCCGCCCTCACCTGCCCAGCATGCGCGCCACCTCAGCGCACAGTCAGCATGCAAACTTGAACCAAGAATCCAAGTTACATCAGACCATAGACCAAGTTACGAGTATTTAAACGCAACGCTGCCTCGAATGCTACCACACCGAGAGGTCAAGCTAGTGCCTCATGGATCAGCGGATACTTATACAGAACTCACCACAATTCAAGCCCATCATACTGACACCAGGAAAGACATGCAGGGCTGCAGAAGTAGTGTTTTTCAGCCTTGAGGGCAACGGTGGCTTTGCAAGGGTGATTACAGGCCAGTGAGTGCATACAGAAGCAGCAAAAATTGCGCATGTCATAGCTTCTACTCGTCATTTACGCCTGCTAGCTTTCATCAGCTGAATGATGCTTGCCAGGCAAGCTTTTCAGCCAGCCAGGGATGTGGACAGAACATGCCTCATCAAAGTCGCAGGCCACGAGCAGAGCAAGGCCCGCCCCGCTGAATGCGACAGCAGCAAACACGGGGATCCGCAGCCACCGCCGCTTGCCCCTGACACTGGCTGCTGATCGCTGCAGCACCGCCCTCCCATTAGCCTTCTCCGACCCTGCATGCATCATAATTGTGACTATCACACGTTCTTCAGTCCCAAGGATTACATCAAGCAACACCTGTATTATTGCTTTCCAGTCCTCTCGATTCTCGCAGTTCCTCCACCAGTCATGTGCATGCCCAATTGCATCAAGGCCATCTCTCTCATATAGTTTATCAGCTATGCATGCTTTGCTACTCACTAACAATGGGAATGTGGTTCACGTGCCCTTTGCATGTGAGCATGCACCACAGGCGTGACCCAATTCAATGCAGCAATGCACAGGAAACGAATGAGAGGAACGGCAGGAAAGGGACTTCTATATCATCCTATTGGCTGCACTGGGAGGCAATGCCTGATCAAGACCTGGACTCGCCTTTGGCTAAGGTGGTAAGGAGTCTGCCTGCGCTGATCCTCAGCAGGACGTCCTTCTGCAAAGCTTGCTTCATTGGAGAGAATAAGAGCTGCTTCAGACCGCTCGTGCGTAATGTATGCGCACGAGGATGTGGCTTTGCTGTGCTGTACTGCCGTACTGCTTCCCAAAAGACACCAAGCCTCCTGCCCGGCAGAGTATGTGGCCAGCTGCACACAGAGCTCCGTTTGCTGACTGACAAGCTGCTGCCAAGGTGCTGCTGCCGTGAAGAACCAGCCCAGAACTGCGATCTGTCAGACAACGACTGCCATGTGCTGTGCTGGCATGAGAAGGTCTGGAATAGCTTCATAACCGCAGCCCGCGACTATTACTTTGCCAGAACTGAGTGTTTATCGTGCTGTACTAAGCATTTCTCATCGCCTGAAAGAGGTAAGAGTCTGTGAGGATGCTGCTGTACAGATCAGTGCCCAACAAACCCTAGGCAACTTGAAGCGGATGATACCACTTCGCTATCCCTCTTTCCAGACAGTAATAAAGGCCATGACATCAACAATCAGAAATGGAATGTCTGCAGAGAGCCAAGAGTCGCTGTAGAACCACGGGCTGGCTTTGCATCGTGGCATGTGTGTATTAATATTTCGATTTTCCCGCGCGATAATTCCAGTAACCCGACAGTAAAGTACTCTGCGTACAACTATACCTCAAAACATAAGAATTGCTTGATTTCTGAACGAAACTGTGACTCCCTCAAAGGAGACTGATCATATGACGTCACTGTCGTCGACGTCATCAAAGCTAGCATGAAGTGTTCCTTCTGTGGCAGCACGGGTGAATATTAGGGCAATCAGAGAGGATAGTGTATAACAATAATCTTTATGAGTGGCGAACCCAGAGCCCAGAGGGCCATAGGGCATACGCAGGTCCGTCTGCAGCCGGAACCCGGGGCCGTGTATATCCACTGGATTATATCCATTGGCAATGATTAGGTCATGTTTCCAAGTATTCTCATTCCATACGACCAGGTAGCTCAATACGCAGCCAGCTGAGCGCAACAACTGAGCGTGAAGATTGCATTTGCCCTGCGCGTGCTCCACAACCAAAGCAGAGCAGAGACAAGAGGTGATCCCAAGTGCAGCCTACATCTGCATAGAGTATGCAGCATGACGCTTTCACCCTCCCTTTGTAACATCCAGCTGCCAAAACTCCCATGTGCCACAATAGCACAATGATAGCCGCAATGTCAGGCACAATGCACAGTATCAGAAAATTCACACATACCTCCCAGACCAATGCTCTGAAAGCCTCTCAAACTCAAACAAAATTTTCCGGGACCAGGATACGGTAGTGTCAAGAGTGCTGGAATATGCGGCCAAGAGACCGATCAATTATTCGGTTGCCACCTAGACCCGCATCATGAGGATCTCTTCTGCTTCTGCTGCCCAAACAACATCTCATCCAGAATCTGTCCTTTCCTGCACACAGCATTGATTCCCGCAGTCAGCTCAGCATGCCCCTCGCTGCATTTGCACCACCACAAAAGATCCTTTCTGAGTCCGCCCAATCTAGAGGAGCACCTGAAGAGAGGGAGTCAAAGAGATATAACCTGCCCAAATCCCAATCAAACTGCAAATATTGTGGGCCGGGGAGCTTGAAACAACAACAAATTCACAGATAATGTACAGTAGAAAGCTCCTACGAGCGGACCACTCCGGTTCTGCAAAGATCTGACAGGAACTGTGCCCACTGCTTACCTTGTGTAGCTCCCCCCTGCCTGCGTGAATGCAGGGCAAGGCCTGTATGCCTGCGCAGCGAACGAATTGAAATTAATTGCACATGCATTACAGTCCTGGCTCCGGCTGGCAGGGGCCGGCATAAATACTGAGCGCTGTTCCCACAATTGTTGGGTCTTGCTTGGATCTGGCGAGTACATCAAGGGGTCGGGTTTGGCAGCCTTTCCATGCAGCTTGTCTGCAGACGCACCTTGCCTCTAGCAGGAAAAGCGCGTACCGTACTAATCTAATATGCATTACAGCATCAGAGCCGTGCAAACTTGCAGAAGACTTCTACAGAGGTTGAAAACATCCAACAAAGAATCCAGCAGGAGATTGCACCTTGATTGGCCACCAGTCGGCGATGGCTCCAATGCCGCCAGCTACTCTCCCTTTCTGATCGCACCTGCTTTGTTCAGGTCGCGCAGTGTTGGCGTGGAAAAGTGATGCACAGGATACATATGTGTTGCAAACAACTCACAAGCTGGGAGCGCAAAGGTGTTTATACCCTCTTGGGATAGAATCCAGGCTCACTCCACACGTGGCACACACATTACTTGGCTTTGTGCTGGTTTCCTGCATTACACCAAGCCACGACTCTATGGAGTACTCAGGAGAGCATGGTGGCAAAATTTTGGGACTAGGACAACAAAGCCGAGATCTTATTTCATTCTGCAGTCGAAGCATTTGACAGGAGCAGTTTGGATTGGGAGAAGTCATGAACACAACTCACTTGAGCTGCAGCCGGTGTCTCAGTCTGAGCACATGCTGTTGTTGGAACAAGCGCACGCCCTGAACGAAAGTGCGACGGAGATTTCCTGTGAATTCCTTGTAATCCCACTGATCTTGCGTGTACAGGAGACGTCAGAGCAAACATCATAAGTGCTGTCAGGAATTTTCAACACAAACGAATCACCAGTACGATGCAGCGAAAGTTGACAAGATATTTTAAGAAGAGTTTCTCGTTTGTACATATGTTATTTGCCGTTCAGAACGAAAAATTGATCCAGATCGTTGATCGACCTCGGATTGCAGCGATGAAGCCCTGCTTAATTCCGTCGTTAGCCGAAACCCTGAAAGGGGAAATGATATGATATGCAAATGCAGGAATGGAGCCAATTCTCCTATTCAAACTTTCACAAGCGATCCCACTCCACCACGATCTCAGGTGCTCTTCTCGTCTTCAGTCAGATCCCTGCAAAGAAAGGAAGGCAGCATGGCCTTCCCCAACTGGCAGCAGCAGGAGCCGGTGCGCGGTCTTCTCAAATGGCGTTTCATGTTTGACTTACATAAGACTTCCTCTGCATTGAATGATCAGGCCTGCGGATTGCCTCTCAATCAATGCTTCTATGACATATCTTACTGCTGGTCACTTTCTGCTCTTGATTTCCTTTCACGAGCCCATTTATCGAGTCAGCTGATCTTGTTTTGGCGGTCACTTTCGCAGGTCTTCCTCGTCTTTGGACGCAGCGGCTGGATTGGCGGTCTTGTTGGAGAGCTTCTGACCTCTCAGGGAACCAAATTCGAGTATGCCAATGCTCGCTTGGAGGACCGCGCAGGAATTCTAGCAGACATCGAGCGGGTACGACCTGGAAAACACAAGCGGCAATTCTGTTCACTGTCACGGCCTTGTAAAAGTCTTCTGAGACTGTGTAGAGCTTTCAATGCATCTTACAAGGGCCTGATCAGCTGTACTGTCGCTGTTGGGCGCTTGAGGAAACAGTCATGCTGTGTGTATAAAACCCCACAAAATTTGCTTCTGCTACCACCTTGTGGCAACTTGATTAGCTCATTCGGTGTGATTTGTTTGTACAGGTGAAGCCCACGCACGTCCTCAACGCAGCTGGTCTCACAGGACGGCCCAATGTGGACTGGTGTGAAGACCACAAGGTGCCTTCTTATACTCTTCTGCTTTGTTTTCACTCTCCAGCATCTGCACTTTATTGTTTCTTTGAGAACTCAGAGCCTGACAGAGGCGCGTCTCAAGAATTAAGTGCCTTTCTATGATAACCAAAGTGACGATCTCTGTGAACATCCTCGCATTTGCAATCTCGCCATTATTTCGTCATCCGTGACTTCCTGCATCTCATCTGCAACATGAGGAGACCCTCTCCTTTATCAATGGTCCCCCCTTTTGTTTGTCATGCATTCACGCAAGCCAAAGCAGTACATGCACTGTCATGCATGCTTTGCACAATTGCTGACAACCATGCATGTGACATGTGCAGATTGAGACCATCAGGGTCAATGTCTTGGGGATGCTGAATCTGGCGGACATCTGCCTGGAGAAGAAGCTCCACCTCACAACCTACGCCACTGGCTGCATCTTCCACTACGACAAGGACTTCCCTGAGGGCTCTGGCAAGGGCTTCAAGGAGACCGACACACCCAACTTCACCGGCTCCTACTACTCCTACACAAAGGTGAGGCTGCTGCCACAGCCAGCATGTCTCAGCCGAAACGCTTATGCATGCCAGCTCTCATGCATGTCAGCAGCATGTCACATTTGTGTGTCGTGCATGTGTTTGCTGGTGAACCCAGCGTGCACTGCTGCGCTCGGGGCCTGTGTTGATTGAGAGGGTGATGTCCACTGCATGCTTGACACGATGTGACAGCACCTTTTGATGACAGTGTCCTGGGGATAAAGCACAAGCATGTTGCTGCTGCCTATGTCTGTCATGCGATGGCTGCATGGTTAGCATCTGCATCTCAACCCAGCTGACATGTTAGGGTCCTGCAGCACTGCCACACTTCCGTTGCTGTGCTTTCACCATTTCCAACTTGCACATGAGCACTGTGCGAAGTTGCATATGCTCTGCCTCAAGATATGCATGCACGTGCATTAGTTGTCACATGGCATCTCACTGTTATGCGCCAGAATTATAATCCCATCACGATGCATGTACTCATTCTTGTGCGTGATGTGAGCCATATCAGCTGCATGTCATGTGCTAAAACATGTGTATGCATGTGCCAGGCAGCATCTGCTTATTTTGATGTGCCAAGTGCTGCTTGGACCATGTACCAGCTGGCATGTCATCATGTGCCAGGCAGCATATTTTTGAATCTGATGTGCTGCTTGAGCCATGCACCATCGGGCATGTAATTGACTGAAGCATGTGCATGCATGCGCCAGGCGATGGTGGAGAGCCTGCTGAAGGAGTACCCCAACATCCTGGTGCTGCGCGTGCGGATGCCCATCGTGGGAGACCTCACCTACACCCGCAACTTCATCAGCAAGATCATCCGATACGACAAGGTCAGCACCTGAGCCCTCTGCACCTGCTGAACTGGACAGCAAGCATGTGCTTTTGTCGCGCCTGTGCAGATCCATGTGCATGCGCCTGTTGCCCAGAAGTACATGGAAGGGCGAATGCTCACTGCTTTCCATGATGGGCATTCCAACCGAATACTGCGCAATGTATATATTCTCCATGTCTTGAGGAGCTCGTGAATGCATGGCTGCCAGCAATATAAAGTCCCTCAACTTGCTGCAGATGATTTGAAGGACTGAGTTTTGCTGTGCTTGTGCAGATCATCAACATCCCCAACTCTATGACTGTGCTGCCCGAGCTGCTGCCCTACTCCATCGAGATGGTGGGCCCCTCAAACCCATCCTGGCTGTCAGTGTACATGCATGTGGCCTGCAGCAGGGTTACCTTGTGCTCATTTTCCTCATGGGAATGGCATTGACAATGACAGTTCCCTGGGGTTCTGCTTGGTCAAGCAAGCTTGCCAGAGTTCAATTTGTGCATGCTTCCATGCAGTTCATGCATTCTTCAGTGGGGAGCAGTGAGGTCATGACTGAGTGGAGAGCAGACTGATGGTTCCATTGCTGCCTTTGCAGTAGCAGTAAGCATGATTCCATGCAGCTTTTCTGCATCTTGTGCAGTTGTGATATTTATTAATGTTGCATGCATGCAGGCCAAGCGCGGCCTGACGGGCATCATGAACTACACCAACCCGGGCGCCATCAGCCACAACGAGATCATGGAGCTGTACAAGTCGTACGTGGACCCCGAGTTCACTTGGAAGAACTTCAGCGTGGAGGAGCAGGCCGAAGTCATCAAGGCCCCCCGCTCCAACAACCTGCTGGACACCAACAGGGTGCGCGCACATTCCCCCTGGATTATGCTGTCAATACCTCGGGACCCTGGCATCCAGATGAGCGCTTTATCTGAAGCATGCAGCCAAGACAGGGATGCAAGAGCCTGATAGCGGTGACAGAATATTCCACAAGAAGAAAGAAAGCACACTGGGTTGCTGGGCCTGCTCGGGTGCTAATTGGCATGAAACCTTTTGCTTGAAATAGTTCTGTGGCTACATGTGAATTGTGTGCATGGAGCATTGCAGGCGAAGCCAGTATTGGGCATATTTCAGGGTCTTTCAACAATGAACAAGGTCGTTACATTTCCCTGCTGTCCGTCCAATCCATGTGATGCACTGATCTGAGATCTGCAACTGATGGTTGTGCTTGTGCTGCACAGATCGAGGGCGAATTCCCCCAGATCCTGCCCATCCGCCAGAGCCTGATCAAGCACGTCTTCGAGCCTGCTGCAGCCAACGTAAGTCCCCCTGCCCGCCATGATTTAAGCTCTTGTACCCTATATTGCATAATATGACTGCTACTGCAGTTATTTGGGTTCGGTTTCTTACATTTGCAAATTGCAGAACCGGAAAGCACTGCTCCAAATAGTACTGGCACCAGCTGCAGGACTGTTATAGCTCTGCATAATAGCGTCAAACGCTCTGACAGTCCTCCGTGAAAGCGCTAGTTTCTCCAGTCTGCAAAAGTGTTTAATCCAATGGAGGTCTAACAGAAGCGTGTATGGGAACATCAAAACAGTGTATGGGAAGATCAGTTGTAACTGTATTTTGTGTGGTGCTCTGCAGAAGGATCAGGTGTGCGAGGCAGTGCGCGCCATGCGCGGAGGCCGCGTATGAATTGGGAACCGATTCAAATCCAGGCGAATCACCTGATCTGCGCACGGAACAACACCGAACCAGATGCCACAGAATTGACTGTCTGGAACAGGACCCATCCAGGGGTCTGTGCTCTGAACCAGGGCCCCTAGAATAGAAAGTGTCAGAACTGGATAGAGAATCAAATGTCGGTTGTCAGGGGATTGGCACTTGAATAAAGCATGCCATGCACCAACGCTGTATTTTAAGATAGCCACAAGCAACCTAGATCAAGAACTTCAATGAGGTGCTTGCTGAAATTTGATTCTGGAGCATAAGGCAGGGAATGCCAATAAGCGCCAGCATGGCACCTGCAGCGCAGAATATTTGATGTCAGGAATGAGAATACTGAATGAACTGTCCTGCAGTCGGTCATGAACTTTTGAGTATCGCTGCTTTGCTGCTCAAGCTGCGTGTGCAGTTTGTCTCTTTATGATGTCTGTGTGATCTATTCTCCAGCACTGCAGCATGAGTGAGCAGGTCCCTTTTTGTCAAGTGGCCAGATAAGAGCACAAAGTGAGCTCGGCCACTTGTGTGCTGCAGCAGTTGCTGCCTCTTGGAAATAAGGTATGTCTTGCAGACTTTCGTTGCCCCACTGATCCTGGGATCTATCCATGATGGTCAGGCATGCTGAAATTTGTTGCAGCACACATCCAATACCAGTATATTTATGCACGTCAGCAGCGATTGCTGTATTGCCAGTCACAGAAAAGAAAAGCTCTACAGCATGCATGCAGGTCTGAGAAGTCCGTACACACAATGAACCCACTGAATAGCCGACCCAATAGAGAATTCCACACATATTGAGATTTTAGCATACGTCATTCTTATTGAATATTCAACACTCCACATGTGCATGCAAACGCATCCCACATCCAACGCAAACAAACATCATGCAAGGGACTTCGCACCGCATGCTGCTTTGCAATGCAGCTTTAGCAAATTCAAATCTGTACATACTTTGCGTGCGTAGTCTTATCAATTAATGCACGACACCCTTTCCCCATAAAGCAGAAAACCACAGGTACTTTTCGCCAGGAAAATGGAAAAAATAATTCATGAGGAAGATCCAGCCCTGCTTTGCAGCTTGGCAGACCACCCAGAGAGTAAAAATATCCCACAGTTCATGGGAGATACAATTTTTGGGCCTTAGCCCATTCAGGGCAGGTTGGGCTGGGCAGTCGTGCGGATGTAGCCCTTTCCTGACGGCAGCGAGGCCTTCTCAAATCCCTTGGGGAACTGCGCGCAATCGCACACCAGACCCCTCAGCCCCAGGCGCATGAAATGTACACACACAGACACAACCGCAGCCGACAAACTGCTTGTACGAAGGGACCATCAATTTGATTGCAGCACGCATGCACATGTGCATCACACGAGGCCTTGTTGCTTTGCAGAGCCACCAGAATAATCTCCAAAGTACTCTCACTTACTACAAGAGCTTTCGCGGGAAGCGACTTCAGAAATGATGGAGCGGCCTCCCTTCAAACGCAGGATCTATCAGATGCCTGCACATCTGTAGCTTCCATGAAACTGCCGGCTGTGGCATGCACAGCCTGATCAGGCTTACTATCTCACTCGTCCTGAGAGTTGTACGCTGCCCCGGCATGCATGCATGGCTTCATCAGCCGCATCTTAGTCATTTACTTATTATACTCGCAGTAATCGGGAGAGGGAACAATGCAGACCTTGGCGGTGGCCTGCTCGTCGGAGAGCGTGGGCACGACCATGACCTTGTTGCCGTGGGTCCAATTGACGGGCGTTGCCACCGAGTGATTCGCCGTCAGCTGCAGCGAATCGATCACGCGCAGGATCTGCACAAAACCATGTATAGTTTGAAATGCCACACAGGCAAGGCTGCAGAACTAAAAAAGTGCATCTGCATAGCGCAAGACTGTTCCCAAAGCCGTACATGCAAAGCTCAAGAAGTGGGCACGTTGGCCATAATGTAGGTGTGCAAGGCCGGGCCAAGCAATGGTGCATGGCAATAGCGAGCAGACACAAGACACGCCGGAATTGCACAGGTAACAGACGACCCTGTTGAGATAAACCATAATAAAGAAGGTAGGCCCCATGCCGGCACATTAAGAGCATTGTTGCCATCATTCTGACTCCAAAATTCTGATCATTCTGCATTCAGCAAGGCCCTGTGACACCTGATGCTGCAAATAAAGCAGAGTACCACCCCACACCATTTGAGCATTCCAAGGAATAGCCAACTGACCACATTTTGGATTGACAAGATCACCCTATCACATCCATGCATCACACCCCCTGTGGTAAACGATATCAAAGCAAATAAGAAAATAGTACAAGTAACTCAGTAAATTAGTAGACAAGTGGTAAGTTGTATTAGTAAATCAGTTAGTAATGGTGGGGGCGCACCTCGGAGAAGTTGCGGCCGGTGGTGGCGGGGTAGAGGATGGACAGCTTGAGGCGCTTGTCGGGGCCCACAATGAAAACGGCGCGCGCCGTCAGAGGGATGCCGGCCTTGTCCTTCTCGTCCGGGTCAAGCATCCCATACCTGTGTGTTACCAGCCACTTGTGACAATACACCTACATGTAAGTCAAAGTCTGGGAGTAGCTTGGAATCTGCCCGGCCCCTCTTTCGGCAGAAGCTCCAGCAGAAGCTCTCGGCAGAAGCATCTGCCTCCACAGGCTGGAGGCAAAGTTTGTTGTCCTACCCAATCGCTGGAAGAGCTTGGTGGGAACAAAAACTTGATGTCAAGCAGTCCCCACAGCCCTTTTCCAGCCGATCTTTCAGCGAGGCGCACAAAACAACAAGATGATATGCCACGGACACGGCTATGGCTATGTCGTGCACATAAAGAGGCGTTAATGGGTTGGTTTCACAGGGAGGGGTGCGGCCCATGATATAATATGCAGAACAGGTCAATTGTCCTAAAAGGATATAGGGACTCCCTTCTTCTCTTGCATGTCTTTCAAGCAGGAGGTATTTCATGGCACTCGGCAGGTCAAGCCAACACACTTCTTCTCACAAATACAATTTTGTGGTTCGTACCGGGCAATACCTGCCTAGTTCCTTGTAGGGTATCCTGCAGGCTTACTTCTATGATTGCTATCACAACGGATAATTGACCCAGCTGCTGAAGAACTGGCATGAAGGCAGGCTTGGGTTGTGGGTATACTCACAGTGTGGCAATGTCCCTGTTGGGGTCGGCGATGATGGGGTAGTTGACAATGCTGTTGGGGGTGTATGCCTCGATGTCCTTGATCCACCTGTGCAGAGCAATTAGTCAGTCAAATTACATACTCATTTGTCTTCCTGGGGCTCCACGTGAGCCTTTCAATTATTCAGAGATTAAAATGATTCCACTCAACCTAGAGGACCGCCAGAGAAGTGGTGACAACGTCCTTATGGCCTGCCAGAATCGAGCTTCAAAAAGAGGGCTGGGGAGCTCGCCCACGATGCTTTTAAAGATACCATAATAGAGATTAAGAATTCAGGATGAAGGCAGTCCCCACGTGCGGATCACTCTAATTGCATCCATGTGCTTGTGCTGCAGCTCATGCTGCCAAAGCAGGTCGGTTTGATAAGTTGGGCAGTTCCTTTGTGGTCACAGGAGCTGAAAATTTACGTAGATGTCACTGACAAGTGCGAAGGAGTATGCATGGGCTCACCCCTTGTGGGATGCCACATCATTGCAGCTCAGCGCCAGCAGCTTCACGCCACGCTTGTCAAACTCTCCCTGGAGCTTGCCAACCTCACCTGCAGGTATTAGTTGGGTTCAGCTGGAAGGCAGAAGAAGGATGTCCAACCTTGACATCTGACCTCCTGCTTGCCATTTCTTTGCAGAACGATGGCCTTCAATGGCACTCTTTTTGCATCTCTTGGGATCCTAGAAGATTTTCAGGCAGTTCATCAATCAATTCCGTATCAAGCCACATTCCTTAGCCTGACAAAGGGTCCTCACATGAAACAAGATCTAAGATTCCACAGGACCCAAACTCCCTTCCAGATAGGACTGATATTATTCTTTACAAATTTTAGTTCCTCAGAAGATCGCTCGATCGATTCAGCAAGGTACAAGGAAAGCATGAGGATGAAGGCGTCATCACCCAGCTCGGTGGTGCAAACAGGCGTGTAGTCCGCAGGGTGGCTGAAAAGTATGGACCATGATCCATCGATATACTCGTGGAACTTGATGCGTCCTGCAATGGCAGCGTTGTCAGCGCTTTGCGGCTTGCCGAGGTCAGGAAGGGTCACGGAGGGAGTATGGTCTTACCCGCGCTGGTATCCGCCTCGAAATCGGGCACAATCTCCGTCAATAGGACCATGGCGACTCTGTCTTTAGCGACTCTGTCTTTCTGGGCACTGCAGCGGTCCTTGGCCTGGAATTTAGCGGATCTTCTGTGCACGTGTTCCCGGGGTGCAGGCACAAGGTCTGTATATTATATCGATTCCCTAAAGAGAGAGGGGTCAAGGGGATCTGTGAAGCCCTCGCGCAGGGTGCCGAATAGTCCTTTCGCGATGAACAACTCAACAATTCGACAGGTCTACTCCCACGCACTACATTCTTACAAGAAGTGCTGCATCGACCAGATCAGTGAAGAATTGTTGCAGCACTTTCGGAGTGGTTCCGGCTAGGCATCGTAGCAAGTACACTCAAAAGAGGTACCGCGCCCCTCCTTGCATTCGTGAGTTTCATCATAACTGTTGCAGCAATCATGATACTATATCTCACATGTGGTGCACTGTCTATCCTCTGTTGTTGCTCTGATTACCAAGGCAATATATATTTTGACCAAGGAGCAGGTGACATGTACAGTGATCTGGGTGTTTGCGAGGGCTAGGATCTCCATTTTTGGAGAATGCTGGTGTCATATTGTACCTCAACGTCATATATCGATTTCATTAGGGTCTTTGCTGCGTGAGAGCTTGCTTCAAGATTCTGTCTAGAGAATATTGTGTACTTCACCAATGCATGGCAGAGGGCGACTAGGCAAGGTGCACCTCAGTGCTGTCAGTGTTATGTACCATGTCGCCTGAATATTCATAATTTGTAGGTCAAACAGATGGACGACATCAGGAAATGGTTGGCAGAGAACAAGCTTAGGGCTGTTGGTAAGCAAAGCTTCCTACTTCTGTAAGCATCCTGTGCACATGCAACTTACAACATCAGAGGAATTGCAATTGTTTTCTATAAATCAGATCGGCCAATGTATTGTCAGAAACCCCGCTAACACAGTTGCTATGACAGGTCTCTTTTGGGTCACATCTGTGGGTGGATCCCTGGCGTACCAGCTGACACGCCCCATCCCCACGAGCCTGGCAATCATCCACTCCCGAGTGTATGCTCAGGCGCTCACTTTGGCGGCCCTGGGAATGGCGGGCCTTGTCGATGTCTACGAGCACCGACACAAGACCAACGAGGTTTGATATCCTGCTCCTTTTACTGCCAATATCTTCAAGTGATGATGCTGCATGGCAGCCATGCTGCTATCCCTGTGAATGCTGTGTGTGCTCTCCTGCAAGTGTGGATTGCACCCTTATACAACGCTTTGGCCCAAGGCTCGGTGCTGCTTCTGGCAGTCCTCTCCTGCCAGCAGTTGTTGTCAGTGTTCATCCAGGCTTCATTGTTGAGACTTTTTGTGGGGTTGGTGAGCCAGTGCAGCGACTTCTGGCAGGTGTTGATTTTCTGCGTCATGTTGCATGGTTGCTGCAGCAAGATTGAGGAAATAGATGAGATCCGTAGATCCTCTAAGAGGCAGTCTCATTCTCGATTGACAAATGCTGTGCTCCCTCGCAGGAGCTGGACAAGTACAATGAGAAGCTGTCACAGCTGGAGGAAAGGGTGCACAATGCGATGGCCAGCGGCAAGAACAGGGACGGCATGAAGAAACTGGAGACCCGGCTCGCGAACGTGCACGGCAGCGGCGGCGGTCAGGGACAGCTCAAGGAGCTGGAGAAGCAGGTGCAAAAAGCCACCCAGTAAGTGCGCAGCCATGCGCGCACATGCCTGCAGCATGCTCTTTGCGGCGTGCACTGCGCAGTGCACCGCTGGATTTGGGGTGCTCAGTAGATGAACGTTCGTTCTTTTGATTGCCTCTAGTCGGAACATATAAGGAGCTCCAGGTCTTCTTTGGTTGTTAATTGAAATGTATTGGCCAGCTTAAAAATTGCTGTTGCCACCGTGGCAAGGCTTGTGACAAGGTATCTGGTCTCACACAGATTTGTCAAGTCATGCAAAGTGTCTCATTGGGGTCAGATGGGCAGCTCAAAGACGCATTCTGCAGCTCAGGTAGGCTTTAAGCTAAGTTAGCATGTTTCACGCGTTCTGTGGAGGTGCATGCAGCTGACAGGCACCCAGCATACATTTCGGCGTGTGTCTGAGATGAAGCGCCTCCCACAGTGCTTTTGCTGTAGGTCATCCTGGGTGCTGAGCATGCGCACGACGTGAGTCTCTTACTAAGTGGTCGCGTACGCAAATAGAGTGGATTGTAAGACCTCCGAGGTCTTATGAGTCAGGTCTGATGGGAATGGCTACCATTACCCATGCACAGTACAGCGTTCTTCCGGTATCATACGGATCACTGGGCAAGTGTTCATGTCTTGTAATTGAGGCTCTATGGACTGTAGTCTCCAGTCACTTCGGGGACCAGATGCTGACAATGGCGTGCCGCGCGGCCGCGGCTGGACATCTGGAGGTTGTGTACAAGCCAATCTTGTTCATTGGCTTGTACACAACCCGGAAAGCAGTTGGATTGTTTAGGACACCGAGACTTGGAGTGGTGGTCGTGATCAGGGTGATGCAAAAAAGTGACTGGCAGGTTCTCCTCAAGGGCACAGCTGATTCAGCGGAGCAAATCCCATGCGGGGCCGAAGCTGACGGCGGTCCCTCTCGAATCCCCTATCTGCTCGGCTGCAGGTTGCACCTCACGCCTCCCGTCTGTCCTTCTCTTCCCTGGCCGAGTCAGGGAGCAGGCTATCGTAAGTCGCTCTCCTGAACGCAATCTGATGCCCCCCTGATCGTGGGAAGGACCAGCGAGGCTCGTGTAGGCCGCAATTCAAACCGCGTTATAGTATGGATCTGCGTCATGAATGTTATTTGACATCATGACTGCTCCATATCGCACCAAGTAAGCATCTTTGTAAGTGTATGTTGCCTACGAGGCCTAGCACACGTTGGAGCGTGCAGCTGTGAAGGTGGTCATGAACCATTTAGTGTCAAGGTGTGGGCAGTGAAAACGTGGGGGTGGCCGCACAGAACGTGTATCTTGACCTTCGGATCTTTATATTTACTATTTATCTGTGGACATCCTGGCACAATTCTGCCGCAGCTAGCCGGCAAGTCCAGGTTTTCTTCCTGCCTTCAAGACTTCCCTCATTGTGTGCAAGCGATGTCTACCGTGACTCTGACCAACACACGTTGCTTTAAAAGAAATAATCTCCGCACGTGATACAGAAAGAGTCACCCTTGACGTGCAGATTGTCCTGGGCTGTGCTTCCGTGGCTACAACGCTTCAACCTTCATTGCGCTTGACCTTGCTTTGTGGTGACAGGGAGGCTGTAGGCAGCGGCTAGCGCCGACGTTGCAAATATTGGGAAATCGGTCGATCCCCCACGCGCCATGACGGCCCTGGCACTGAAGCCAGATGAGCAGATGGAGCGATTCAAGACCTATGTGCGCTCCCTGAACGAGCAGTTTGCGCGCTGGGTGGTGCAGCAGTGGGAGACCAAGAGCGACAAGTTCTGGAGCCATGGCATGGTGGACTATCTGCGCCATGCTGTCATCATCAAGCGAGACCACCCAGATGCTGCAGCCTTGCTTGGTGCGCGCGCTGCAGCACCTCTTTTGTCAGGCTTTGCAACCTGTACAAAATATTGATGCTCTTATTCTAGAGACAGCTTGACAGGTTCAGTGCGGTTACAGCGAAAGCTTGACGTATGTGATATGGGAAAATCTGAAGATTTTGCCGTGTGGTTGTGCAGATCAGAACGGCAAGAGCGAGAACCCGGAGCGAAAGCACGAGGCGCAGCTCACCATACTGCCCCTGCAGCACTCCAAGGCACGTACACTGTCCTCATGCGAATCAACCAGCGCCAGTAATCCAATCACAAATGGATGTGGACATGAGCCTGAGTCAGCCTGGAAAGGCCCAACACTTTCCAGCAAAAGAGCCGCTTTAGCCACATCTTATACCTTTATGCATTTCCACCCCCATTTCCTCAGCCCACGCCAGGAAATATATGAGCAGCAGTCGCGCACAGACCCTCGCGGCTGCTGTACTGTCACATCCAATGCGATGATTTTCTCTGGTCAAGAGGCGATGGCTGATGTTGCATGCGTGAATGCGCAGACGGTGCACTTTGTGCGCCACGGAGAGGGGTTCCACAACATTGGCATTGTGAACCTGGACGCGCATCTCACAGAGGCGGGCTGGAGGCAGGCCGAGGCGCTGAACAAGCACGTCGCGGGGCTCAAGCCAGCGCTCGACATCCAGGCACGCCCTGACAGATAAAGTATTGTACAGCAGTTTTTCTCGCCCTGTAACTCCCTGCAACCTTTCTTTCGGCAAGGCAGTCAGCCTGGCTCCAAAATCTGCAAGTTATTGCAGCCTGCCACGGCACTTTACACTATGGGACAAGTGCTAAGAAGTATTTCTGTGCTCTTTGGGATTCCAACCTGCGGAACTACTCTTGCACATTTTCACATATCGGTACCAGCGCTGATCGGACGCTGTGATCAGCGCTGACATATGCGAGGAGGTGCTGATGTCATCGCTGGCATGTGCGCGCAGGTGGTGATCGTGTCGCCGCTGATCCGCGCGCTGGAGACGGCGGCCGGCGCGTTTGGCGCGGGCCCCTTCAAGGGCTCGGGCCGGCCGCTGATGCTGGCGCAGAGTGGCGAGCCGGACGAGTGCGCGGCGCACTGCGCGGTCGCCTGCCCAGAGGGCATCCCCTTCATTGCCTTCGAGGGCTGCCGCGAGCGTCTCGGTGCGTGCCGCCATTTCTTTGGTCCCTCTGGAGCCGTATTTTTGTCATTCTGTGGTTCGTATGAGCAATCAGTGGGCGTGTGTTGAGCAGTCACATGGGATGCACGTTTCAACGTCGTGTTCCTGTGCATCTGGCATGGTTCAATATCATGCTTTGCATGAAACACCTCGAATGCCTGCTGCGGCATGCATGCGGCTCTTGCTTTACAAAGAACGGGCACTTACAACATCCATAGGTGTCCCAGGAATGAATCGTTCCAAGATTAGGTGGTGGGTGCTAGCACGCAAGGACTGTGCCATAGCAGGGTTGCTGTACACGAGCACATTGTGGCTCAGACAAGCACCAGTGCATTCCGCTGAGTAACCTTCCGGCCTGCAGGCTCGGCGGTGTGCGACAAGCGGCGGGACATCGCGTTTGCGGAGGAGCAGTTTCCGGGGATCGACTTTTCGCACATTGAGCGCGGCGCGGACGTTGTGTACGACCAGCACAAGGTGGAGAGCGAGCACGCCGTCATGGAGCGGGGGGCCCGCTTCCTGCAGTGGCTCATGGCCAGGTGCGTGGGGGGAAACCCGTTAGTCGTCATTGCAGACTGCTCTCTAGACTACAGGCTACGGACCACAGAGGGACCGGCAACATGAGCTTGGCAGTGGCCTGATGGAGACCTTCTGCCAAACAGAACCTAGAATCATATGATCGCACGGTTTCAGGCGCTGAGGACTGCACATTTCTAGCGACATTTGTGTTTCTGGGTCCATAAGCACATCTGCACCAGGGCATGTCCAACAGGATCACGGTCATCTCATGCCAGCCAGCAACTTACCTGGGCTTGCAGACAGCAGTATGACGCTTGTTAGCCTGCGAAGATGGCCTATATGGAGGATTGTGTAGTATGGCCTGGCGATGCAAAAATACATGTTGCTTCGCGCAGGCCGGAGTCGCGCATCGCGGTGGTGAGCCACTGTGGGTTCATCTTCCTGACGCTGAGTGCGTTTGGGCACGAGTGCGCGCACAGCGTGCAGGAGGAGATGCACCGCGGATTCGACAACTGCGAGATGCGCTCCATGATCATCACCGACGCGGCCGGCGGCGGCCGCTTCAACAACTCCTGGTTCCCCGGCGGCCGCGAGTGCCTCCGAAAATGACGCGCCACTGACGAGCGCATGCTCTGGCAGCTTTGCAGAAGCTGCTTCTGGCCCTCGTCAGGAGACCGTCAGTCGCCGTGGCGCCCAGCGCCGGAACTGATCCCTGCGCGTGTGCACAAAGCAGGCTCCTGGAAGCTGTGATCATCACTCCTCGGCAATTTGGAAGGGGACCCGGCGGGCGCAGGTGCCTCCAAGTCGCGTGCGTGCCGATCAGCTTCTTCACGGAAGCTGCGTCTGATTATTCTCAGTAATTCGGCAGCCACTGCGGAGCCCAGCAGAGCCAAAATTCTTCAGCGGGCGTGCCGGTGTGCTGCGGCTTCCCGGAAGCTGCTGTCGGACCTGGTTGGGAAGCTGGAACAGGCCGGGCGGCCGGGAGGGCCGTGGATGCCGTCTGCTCACACGGCGGCTTCCGAGCAGCTGCTGGGAAGTTGAGGCTGGAGTGGCGCAAGCTGGTGTGGATTGCTCCCGGCCCCTAAGCAGCAGCAGAGGGTGACCGGGTGTGCGCCTGGTTATATGTGGCGGGTCTTGCATTGCTGGAGCTGCTCAGGACCTCTGCCACAGAGGCTGTCTCGGCCAACAGAGGCCTCGAGGGGACATGTGAGGGCGCGGATCTTTCAGCCGTGCACAACACTGCATGGCAGCGGAGAGCAGCGTCCGTACAAACTGCTCTGCAGTGTTGAGCGAGAGATGGCTGCATGCCAGGGAGTTCGTGTGCTGGCAAGTGCCCACCAAAATGTCAGGAGGGAAGTCTTTCTTGGGATTGGGGGTCTGACAAGGGTATCTGTGGCATGTACCCCTGACCGCAGGGACATTGAAACAACAATGACTCGATAAGCACGGCAATTGAAGGCCAAGTCCATTATCTGTTTCCTCTGGTTCAAAAGTTGCAGCAGGAGTGGAAGCTCAGAGCGGCATTGCCAAAAAGTGTGCAATGAAATGAGGCTGGAGAGTGTTGAAGCAGCTGTTGAGATGGCTGAGCACCCTCTGGGTCTGTAACCTGTCGCCATGTATTACCGCCATTCATTGTACTGAGAACAAATGCGAGCGCGTCCAAGAGGAACGGCAGATGTGTATTGTTTAATGTGCTCGAGAATTCTTTTGTGGGTGTGGCATGCCCGCTGGTTGAAGCTGGTGTGATCTGTGATGATGCGACCCAGTAGAGAGGTGGTGCAATTGCCTGCAATCCGCTCTCCCGCTGTAGGGATGTGAGGCGTCGAGTGTAACAATAACTTTCGAATAACAGATTGGGGTCTTGCTGCATGTTACATCTATCATCTCGGTGTAAGCACCGCAAAACAATGAACACATGCATTTCTTGCACTGTAGCAATCCACAGTGCCTCTCACTTTTGCATCTTAGATGTCAACTTCTCATCTAACATTATTCGCAGTGCTGACAGCTGGCAGATAAACTTCCCAGAAGCAAGGAGATATAAGGCTCCACCTCCAGATCAGAAGGGCCACTGCCCTTCTTCATGTACCTCAGACCCAGGAGGTATTGACCACCAAAGGTGTGAGTCGGTGGGTCTCCTTGCTAGTGCACAGATCTCCACATAGGAAAATCTGAGTAGAGCAAAGGCAATGTGGTGCTGAGACCATACGGCCCTGCCTGTCAAGTGATGCTGTTTCCGATATGTACAAATGCACTTCAGAGTTCACCAGACTGTTCATCTTCCCAGGTTCAAGGAAACAAAATACTGTGATCCAGGTTGTTCAGACCAAAATTCAGCCAGATGACTTCCAATGAACGCCCATGGTCATCTTGTCTTTCGTTGCTGAGATGTGGTTGACTGCCCTGCAGATTTCTGCTCAAGTGGCTGCGGGGATGATGGCAGCCACTTGAGTGGATGCCGGTTAAACCAGGGCCAATCTGGCACGCAGGCCACCATCGCCACCGCCACGCCGCTCCCATAAACCTGCAAATTGGTACTTTAGTAAGTCTTTGGGCTATCTGCCGTTATTGCCAGATCAGGCAGCCGTCGAGGTGCCAGTGCAAGGGGCTTGCCTTCATCATCAGCGCGAAGCTGCCCTGCACCCATCCCAGCGCGAATGCCACCGCCCCAGCGATGCATATGATGTATAGACAGAGCTGCTCTGCCAGTTTCTGCCCCTGGAAGTCCATGATGGTACTGATCGAGCCCTCAGCCGAAACTGAAGACTTGAGGTGGAACTCAGGCGCGCACTAGAAGGCCGTTTTCGTCCGATGGCGTTCCTGTCAACCTGCCAATTCAGACAAACCTAGGATTCTGACATTTGTCCATGCACGAGGAGAGGCCCTGCGAAGACGACGTTCAGATGAGAGGCAGATTGCCTGCGACTGATTTTGGGTTTCTTGGGAGATTAGCGGGAGAAATATCCGAGTGAGGAGGCGGTGGTCGATTATTTAGAGCCACTGATGATCTGAACCTTGGACACCCTGCAGGTCTACCCCTCTAACCGCTGGTGCTTGTACGACACATTCATTAGAACCAGGAAGAGGGGCGAGTTGGCTCGCTAAACGGTGACTGCGCACAGATGGGGGTGCACCCAAAGCTATTATCGTCTTCTCAATGCGTGAAGGCGCTGACAACCCCCCGTTGTGCCCGCATCGGAAAGGCGCCCAAGGGCAGGACTGGTCTTCTAAATCTCGTAAATGTGACGTCCTCGAACGCATCTACACGCTCATCGTTACGGTCTGAAGCCCAGCAGAAGACAACATCAGCCCAGACAAGTACCCTGGAGAGAGGCAAGTTCAGCATGCATCTTATACACCCATATGAGTGGTCAGGAATGTCAAGTCGAATTCAACAACCCAGCCGATGCCCTCAGATCGTCATATAAGCGTCTGACTGGAAGTGGTGACAATTGCCAAGCAGGATGGAATTATATCTATGTAAATACTGACATGCTCCTGAGTGAAATAAAATTCGCAGCTTAAAGGTTTGAGGCATCCAAAAAACTGTAATTTTGACATTATGGGGGTTCCAGGTGCTTTGGATGAACCAGCGCTGGTATTGGGCAACGTTGTGCCATGGAGACCCACTCCAAAACTCAGCAGAGTGGATGCGCCTGTGGACACACCCCCTCTCGTTGTTCTGCCCGGTTTTGGCAATTGTTCCAAGGACTATGAGTGCCCCAATGGCAACCCAGATGAAAGCATGGTGGCGGTCCTCAGGGTGAGTGGCTGGATCAGCATGCCCGTATTCTGGAACCAAGGAGGACTGTCCATCACTGACAGTGACACTCATGCAAGGGCATCCTGTACTGGTGTCCATGGTACAGCACCGCGCCTGCTGGCATGGAGTAAGCCAAAGCTTATTTCCTACATACCGTCTGGGCTCCTTCTCTTAGAAGAGGAGTTTCTCATGGCAGCTGCTTACTTACCATCTGTTTTACTCCCATTGGTGAGGCTTGTGTTCCCAGCCAGATGTCATTCGACGACCATTGGACAGAAGACAGGAGCTAACTGTATGCACTCTGATGTTCGACCGATGCTTTGCTGGTTGTAAAACACAACTGACAGCTGCTTGTGTTGTGACTGCAGAGGAGGGGCTTCAGGGTCTATGTGGTCCAAGTAGAGCGCAGGGACTGGCTGAATGTGGGGCGCGCAATTCTCTCCAGAAAGTACTGGGTCGGCCTCTGTACAGTAGACCCCGGTTACAGGTGCCTCCCTGATCAGGCCTTCTTCCTACAATTTTATACTTCACTCACATCTGTTGCCAGGATGAAGCTTAGGAAGCAATGTCAGCAATGCTGCATGATCCGCATTTGTGGGATGTTGTGAGAAGAGTATGTTTGGAATTCAGAGGTGCGAGGGGGCTGCTTTCACATGAACTTGCTGGGGTGTGACAGGTGGTACTTGGAGCGTATCCAGCAGGCTGTTGACAAGGCGCGGCTGGAGTGCGGCAGCGACCAGGCATGTCCTGAATTATATATTTCCCTGACTTATTTACGACTGTCTACCGTCTGTCTAGCAAAACATGCCTGCAAATTCTGTATGGTTGCAGTCCTTGTGACCACCATTGCCCTCCTTCCTAGAGCATGCAAAGCAGGTGCTCAGGTCAGTACCGCTGAATGTTGGCTTTCCATTAGTGTTGAGTCATTTCCCGTGCACTTTTCCAGGTGCACTTGGTTGGGCACTCAGCAGGCGGCTGGCTGGGCCGCGCATTTGTCGCAGACCCCCTGTACTTTGACTCCCCGACGTGGGACGAAGGTGGGCTTTCCATCTTCCACATGAGGTCATATCGACATCCAGCCTTTCTCGTTTGAGCACATGCATGCGTTATGCGCATGTGAGCCATAGCAAGCCATCACTTCCATACACATTGGTCTACACGCGAAAGTAAACTTGCCATAGTAACCACCCCGGCTGGCGGGGGGCGGTATAAAACTGAGCACCATGCCCACGGTTAATTGGGTCTTGCTTGGATCTGGCGAGTCCATCAAGGGGTAGGATTATAATAATAATAATAATTAATAATAATAATAATAATGATAGTAATAGTAATAGTAACCCCCTGCTTGAGTACTGCGTCTGCTAGATCAGCGCTGCTGGTGGGATTGCCGGGCCTGCATGGGAGTGGCCTGGCAACACATGGTCTCGCATTGGTTCCACTCTAAAGGATTCTCTGTCCTGCAGGGATCCCCCACCAGGGCATCAGCAGCCTGGTCACTCTTGGGACGCCGCATGTGCCACCGCTGGCCACCTCCGGCCGTGACATGACTGGCGGCGCCCTCACCTGGGTCAACCTCCAGTGGCCAGGTCAGCAAATCCTCACCCTTTATTCTCACGTCGGCAAGTGGATGGCGGGCCATAGCCCTGGTGTGTTGTGGTCCAGTCACATCAGAACAGCGCATGCTGTGGTAGGCACCTAAGCCCTTGTCAATATGTTTTACTGTAATATTCTTGCTGTAGGCTAGCCCTTTTACATCGCAATACAATTTCCCTTGCAGCCCTAGCCAAAGTGCTGGGATCAGAGGTGGAATCAGGGCCGGCACGGAGCACAGAAGCCCTGGTGCGGAAATAAGAGAATTACTAGGATTGCTTGCTTTGTTGCACAGACCTGAGAAAATTGATTTGTTATGCCGGACAGGGGCCCACTTTGCGGACAAGGGGGTGGGGTACATGTGCGTGGCCGGCTGCGCAGTACAGGCAGACAGACACGCGCCCAGGAACTCCATCGAGCGCTACGCCCATAGCAGCTACAGCCAGGTGGGCACAAACTCCAGGCCTCCCTTGCTTCTTATGAATGTGACCTCCCCTTGTTTGGCCTGTCCAAGTCAGCATGCATGTCGTCAGTATCACTGCAGCTGCCAACGATGGCTTGACTCACAATGCACAATTCAGCGGAGATCAACGGGACCGCCTGTACCTCGGGTCTGGACACAAGGCCACCAGGGGACTTTCCCGCCTTCCTTTCCTAAATTTAGCGTTAGGTAGGGATGCAGCAGCCTTTCTGCAATTGAGAGCAGACTAACAAGAGCATGCCATGTGTTGCAGTGGTAGTATTCTGCAGCAGCGATGTCCTGGTGAGAGGGCATTGCTTGCGCTTATCAGAAGATTGAATCTGGGAAATTCTCTTCGTTTCTGCTATCTCTCAGCTTTATTCCTCTGCTGACATTCGCTGCTGTGTCAAATGAGCGAGTCCTGAGTGATGAAAGTCACTTGTGCGACAGCAAGCCTTGAACAGCACACAACTAGCCTCCCCCCTGGTTAATTGCACAAATCAGTCTTGCCCCGGCTGGCAGGGGGCGGTATAAGTACTGAGCACCGTGCCCAGGGTTGATTGGGTCTTGCTTGGATCTGGCGAGTCCATTAAGGGGTAGGATTGTGGCAGCTTACCTGCAGGATTGTCTGCAGGACATACCTTGCCTTTTGGCAGGAAATGCGTGTAATAA